>BNJU01000530.1_pt1 | contig 219027 bp, 215 predicted proteins | sample 8539281 | NCBI WGS metagenome assembly BNJU01 (sample SAMD00202456, study PRJDB9452) | human saliva metagenome | isolation source: human saliva | place: Japan
CGCTCGTTTCTTAATCGTTCACCTTAATTATATCATATATTCTGCTTTCTATTAGTAATCAGCCAATTACATTCATACCCACTACTTTTTATGCGGAGATTTGCGATTTTCGCACTGCCAAGGACATCGGTATCGACCGCCCCGAGAAGAATGAGATACTACACAACATACCGCCTACGCCCGAACAGGAGGTTTTTATCGGCAAGCTGATGGAGTTTGCTAAGAGTGGCGATGCCACAATCTTGGGACGAGCACCTCTGAGTGAGAGCGAGGAAAGGGCAAAGATGCTGATTGCAACAGACTATGCTCGCAAGATGAGCCTTGACCTTAGAATGATAGATGAAAATGCTTACTCAGATCATATCGACAACAAGGCAAGTCACTGTGCCAAGATGCTCAATGACTATTATCAAAAGTTCGACGCACAGAAAGGTACGCAGTTCGTTTTCTCTGATTTAGGTACTTATAAGCCCGGTGGAGACTTCAATGTCTATTCGGAAATCAAGAGAAAGTTGGTAGAGGATTATCATATTCCATCCTATGAAATACGTTTCATTCAGGAATGCAAGAATGAGAAAGCCAAGAAGGCGATGGTGGATGCGATGAACCGTGGTGATATTCGCATTATCTTCGGTTCTACCTCTATGTTGGGTACTGGCGTGAATGCTCAGCAGCGTGCCGTGGCGGTCCATCATTTGGACACGCCCTGGCGACCTTCAGACTTGGAGCAGCGCAATGGACGAGCTGTGCGCAAGGGAAACCTTATCGCCAAAGAGTTTGCGAACAACAAAGTCGATGTGATTATCTATGCCGTGGAACGTTCCTTGGATAGCTACAAGTTTAACCTGCTGCACAACAAGCAGCTCTTCATTAATCAGCTAAAGACAAATACGCTTGGTAGTCGTACCATCGATGAGGGTTCAATGGACGAGGACAGCGGCATGAACTTCTCCGAATATGTAGCGGTGCTTTCTGGTAATACCGATCTTTTGGAGAAAGCCAGATTGGATAAGAAGATTACCACCTTGGAATCAGAGCGCAAGAACTTTCTTCGTGAGCGTGATGCTGCAAACGGCAAGTTGGCTGAGATTGATAGTTCTGTATCCTTCCATACGGACAAAATCAAAGAGGCACAGTCTGATTTAGCTCTCTATGAGAAGCGTGTGGAGCGTGATAATGAAGGTGTGCCTATCAATAAGCTGACTATCAAGGGTGTGGAAGACAGCACCGATATCAAGGCCATTGCTGCCCGTCTGCAGGAGATAGACGAAAAAGCACGAACCAAAGGAGAATACAACAAAATCGGTGAGATATACGGCTTTTCCATTATGGTCAAGACGGAGAGCACTTCCAAGGACTTATTCGACTGTTCAGTGAATCGCTTCTTTGTGAAAGGGCAGGAGAGTATCTACTATACCTATAATAACGGCAAATTGGCTTCGGATCCTAAACTTGCGTGTCAGAATTTTATCAATGCCTTGGAGCGTATTCCAAAGGTAATAGAGTCGCATGAGAAGGAAATGGAGAAAGTAACAGCCAATAAGGATGTTTACACCAACATTGCAAACAGTTCTTGGAAGAAAGAGGACGAGCTTCGCTCATTTAAAAGTAAAGCTGCTGAATTGGACAGAAAGATTGCGCTTACCCTTGCTCCACCAGAGGGGGAAAAAGAGGAAACAGAAGAAATGAAGCAAGGAGAGGGTTTATCCGACCATTATCATTCTGGAGGAGTAAAGAACGAAAGCTATCTTGTCCAAGACAGAGAAGATAATAGCCGTTTACAGAGTTTTAGACCCAAATGGAGGCACTAAACACATGCCGAGGGGCTAAATAAAAGTCAGACATCCGTATTGAATGTCTGACTTTTATCATTATACCTGCAAATAACCTTTTAGCTTATCTATTCCTTCTTTGTGCTTATCGGGAGTCTGTTTCTTAAGTTTACCTATATTCAGTAATTTCCATTGTACAGATGGATATTGGCTTAAATCACCTGCACAACATTTATTCCACTGTGGTGTTCCCTCCTCAAAGGAAACGAGGAATTCCTTGTCTGTATTTGTAAGGCAGTCATTTACCTTTTTAATAATGGATTCACGAGATATAGAAGAGTAGATTTTCGGTAGTATATATATAGCTGCCGGAATCTAACATTTTATTTTATATTAATATCAACCACAGAACAGTCATCTCCCGTGCATTGTAAAGGTGGTGAAGTTCTCTGTTGCAAGTACTCACTTACATCATATTGTTTGTAAAGCCATCGCTACAAAGTATGAAGCGATCTCCTGTTTGTACTGACATTTGATATACTTCTATTGGAGTTCTGTACCCTCTTCCATTAATACAGACTGTAAGGTAACTCTCACCTCCAATGTTGATTACATCATCGGACGTCAGCAGTGTGATTGTCCCATTAATGTGTTCATGATATAGACGAACATCCCCCAATGAAGTATAATAGAGAAAGCTATCCGTCAGATACACAAGCGTGAGGGCAGTACCCATCTTACACTTTCTTTGGTAGCATGCCTTGCGTAAGGTTTTATCGGCATATTCTAAGCTCTCTTGAATAATCTTTGAGGGATCAGATGCATTGTAACTTTCAAAGTAATCAAGGATTGCTTCACAAACGATTTTCGATGCCTGTTCAGGAAAATCTAATCCTCCCATACCATCAGCAAGTAAAACCAAAGTTCCGCCTGCTATTTTCTTCTGAAGAATAAAGTCTCCATTCATTTCGTTAGCAGCTATGCTTTGAAAAGCAATACATATTTTCATCGGGTAAACTTATTAAAAACTTCTATCATTTTTTGGAAAGCATATAAAACTTGCTCATACTGAAGAACTGAGTTACTGTCCAGTATTTGTTGAAGAAGCCTACTGTCCTCTTCTTTTGCGATTTCCTTTTGTAGGCATTTTTCATAATAGGATAAATACTTTATGGGGAGAAAACCTACAATGTCATTGGCAAGCCAATATGCACCGACAATAAACTCATCAAAATCGTCCCAATCAAAAACTTCTTGGTACACACTCCTATTTAAGTTGGCTATGAAGTAGTTCTCAATGATAAACCCCATATCATCAGCATCTTTATTTGTTTGCAGGTTACGATCTAACCAAGCATTAAATTTTAGGATAAAAAGTCCGTGAAGTGATGCTAGCTTGATGTCAAATTCATTATCAATACTTATGGTTATAGCATCTTTTAGTACCTCCTCATAACCTTTCACAGACATGGCAATATCTTCTTCTGGTGGCCAATAAATATATCCATCTTCTTTTGCAACATCTCCGTAAGGAACAATATCCATTTCATAAACCCCATAATAGAAGCGTTGATACATTTTTCTCATCCTTAGTGAAACCATGCGCCAAAAAGCATCTGCTTTATTTCGTCAAAAGGCTTCCCAATTAGGGATAGCAATAGCTAAATCTAAATCTCTCGTTTTTTTCGACCAGAGCTAATGCCTACTAATTGCTGTATCAGTATATCACGTGCAGTTGCACCAATTACAAAGAAGTCTTGTCCTACCTCTTTAAAACATTCACTGGCGGTTCTTAATAATTCAACCAAAAGTGGATTGTCTATCTTATTACTTGAAATTTGAAAGTTCATCATTCAATATTTTGTTTGCAGCTTCTATCGAACGACTATTGCCATCACCTAATAAGTCTGCATAAATAAGAATTATTGGCATTGTACTGCCTTTCCAAAACTTCTGATACATTGTAATTTCTCCTTCTGTAGCACGCATGGCACCTGTTTTCATCAGATTACCCCAAGCTACATCGGTATATATTTCAAACTTTTGTGGAGTTAAATATCCGTTTACTTGATAAGCAGCACACTCTCCACCCCAGCATATTCCTTCGGGCAACACTATTTTATCCCATTGTGCTTTAGACTGTTCATCTCGAAAGGCAAAATGCTTCACCAAAAGTTTTGGCTTAAGAACATGATGATAGTTTTCCACCCATAGGTCAAGCAACCTGCGTTTGTCTTTCAGTATACGCTTTCTTTTAGTAGTCAATACAAACTTTCGAGCTTCTAATTCATCAAGTACATTTTTTATAGTACCTAACGAAACATCGCACTGTTCTTTGATTTCCCTAAAAGTTTTACCCACATTGTCTACATCTTGCAACAAATAAAAAATGACTTTTAAGCCCGCTTCTTGAAAGATTGGATAAGCCTTGTTAAGCGCTATAGGTGCTTTTTCACCTGTGTGAGAAAGTTGAAAAATCAACTTCTTACCTTTTGTATATAGGATTTGATAGTTACCAACAGTGTCTACAAAATTAATGCCTGCCGTTCGTAAAATGTTATAAACACCTGGTTGAACATATCGTGCTATAAGCAAAATAGGTATCTTTTGTAGTTCAGCACACCCCTTTATCAAATCCTGAATGCGGCCAATGTTGATACTATTCACCTCGTTTTCTACAAGGCAAGGAAAGTCTATTCCTATAATGTTAACTCGTCCTTTAAGTATAGGATTACTTTGTGGGGTTAAATCATAGGTGATATTGAGTCCACTTTCTCCCCATTGTTGCTTCATTGCACTTACTGCCTGTTCTATAATATGTATTTCTCCCATACTTGTTCATCATTTATTACTTGTTCAATAATATTGAACACTGCAAATATAATGAACAAACACAAAACCACCAAATATTTTTTGTTCAATAATTTAATTTTTGTTCAATAATAGTGAACAATAGAAGAATATTGAAAGAATCTAATTTTTGAGAGAATTTACCTACACTCTCGCTTACGCAGTATACTATCAATCTCTTCACGAAGAAACAGCAGCCTACCATTAGCTTTGAGAAATGGGATCTTACCTGCCCAAACCCAGTTATAGATAGTCTTTTGCTCAACTTTCAAGATTCTAGAAACATCTATGATATCCAGATATTCCGGTTTCAAAGGTGGACGGACAGTTGTATCGACGGATTGCTCTTGCAGGACAAGTAGCTGGTCGAGTTTATTCTCGACAGTTCTTAGTTTATCAAACAATTGTTTGCACCAATCTGTTTCTGAAGTATCGTTTAAGTATGGCATAGTTCTCCTTTTTGATAGTTTCCACTTGTATCTTGCGTCAATATGTGCTGCTCTTTCATATATGCAATGTACTTTTTTGCAGTTCGGTCTTTGATCTCCATTTCACGCATCAGCACCTCACAAAGTTCCTGGTATGAAAGCCTTAGTTTGGTCCGAAATGCAGATTTGATGACAAGCAAGAGTTCATCGGTCTTGCGCTTTTCCTTATCTTCCTTCGATTTCTCGCCACGATAGACGTGCATGTCTTCAGTTTTATCCCAACCGAATAGCATCATTGGAACATCTAATGGGCTTCCGTCACGGACTTTCAATGCCTTGACGACAGAATATTCAGGATTGTCGTCCTTTTCTATAGAGAGAATGCCCGCCGCCTTGCGTTGAAGTTCCGAACCAATATGTCCACGCAATTTTATGCCATTAGGCACAAAGTGAAGCACACAGACAATACAGGTATTGTATATGCCTGCCAATCGGTACAGTTCATCTACAATAGCTATACTTTCCGTTTCATCGTTGGCTGAGCGTATCAAGTCAGCAATACCGTCAATTACCACAATATGGATACCACCATGCTTGTGATAGAACAAGTCCATACTCTCACGAATGATTTTTAGCCTGTCTTTGCGCGATAGTGATGCCAAGTAGAGTGAATGGTAGAACTCTGGCACAGACTTTACTCCTGCCCGACGAAGTGTCTTTCCCAGGTTCTTGTGCAGCTGTGCTTCAGACTGCTCTGTATCATAGTGGAGTACCGCTAATCCTTTGGGGTTAGCAGTTATCTCTAATCCCAATGTTTGTTCAGCTTGTAATCGTTCCGAACCAAGTGTGCCTGAAAGGATTCCAGAAATATAGTTGCTCTTACCTGTTCCTTCTCCACCTGTGATACAAAACAGATTATCCTGTGTTCCGAGTGGAACACCATTGACTGCCACAACTGATTTTGAAGCATCAGGTGGATTATCGTAGTCGATTTCACAAGATTTTAATATCATCATTGTCTGCGAATACATATTGGTAAACATATCAGAAAGGAGAACTTTCAAGTCATTCGAGTTATTTCCCAAAGCAAAGAAGTCAGATATATCTTTCTCCGACTTAATCCCTTGCAATGGTAAGGTCAAGCTCAAAACCTTATATTGAATGAGTGCATTTGTTTGTTGTTTGGCTTCTCTTATTCCAGTCTCATCAGTGTCATATAATATGATAATATGTCGAAAACGAAGCTGTAACCCTTCGATAATATTCTCAGGAATCTCTGCCGTCTCACTATTGAAACAAATAGCATTAAAACCATGGGCAGATAAAGATAGTACATCTTTCTCTCCACCAGTGATGAATATGATATCTCCTTTACTGGGCAACTGTTGGAAGCCAAAGACATAATCGGTCACTTTCTCACCACCATAAAGAAAGCGTAGCTTACTTTTAGGACGATAAACCTTTACAAACGCCCCCATATTGTAAGCAAACATTGGCTCTTCATTTGTCGACCCTAATGTAAACGGCTTACCTTGATTAGAGATAGACTCATAACGAGCAAGCGACTTTACATGAAAACGTTGTAAGGTATTGGAATCAATACCATATTGTTGCCAATATTTCATTTCCTCGATACCAAAAGATTGTTCTATTAGTTTAAACCACTTCTTCTCTTCCATTAACTTTGGTTGGTCTGCTGGTTGTGAAATAGGAGGTTTAGGAGGTTTCATTATCGTAGATCGTTGTTCAAAGCGTTCTTGCTTTCCTATGTAGATGTTTAGTTGCAAGTCTCGTATAATAGTTTCAAGTACCTTAACAAAATCTTTCTTAACATCCAATCCTATCATTGTGGCAGCAAACCAAAAACAATCTCCAGAATAAGCATCATTTCCAAAGTCTTTCATGCGATAGCAGTCTGACTTTCTATCAAGATATATATTGCATGAAGCACGTTTATCGTCGTACAAAGGATTACGGAAATTACGCTTAATCACGAAATCAATAGGCATATAGAAACAGAATATTTCAAGTCCTTTGTTGGTACGCAATAATATTTCTTCTTTGATGTTCATAGCTCTTCGAATAAGGTTTGAGATTCTCCCATATAGCCTTTTAGCACACCTTCCTTGTAAGCGTTTAGACGCTGCAAAGCCTCTAAACGACGAAAGCCCTTGAAAGTGGCTCTACCCGTCTTGACAGAGAGATAGAGTCCTTTAAATGGATAAACTACATGATTACTAGATACATATCTGTACGGAATAGAATTAGATTCCCTCCATCTTGCAAGTGATGCCTTTGATATTCCAAGCAGGTGCAGAACATCTGCCGAACTCAACTCTATCTTTTCCTCCAAAACGGAATAATCACGCTTTAGCTCCCTGATAAAGCAGGCTATCTGTCTGAATTCTTCATGAAGTGTTTGAAGTTCATTTATTAGGGAGAGTGTTTCGTGGTGTTCCATCTTCTTTAAGTAGGGTTTGGCAAAGATTAATGATAGCAGACAAAAATGGTTTCATTAGATGCTCTTTATCGTGACTTGTTAGGTGTTTCTTGAAATCCTCCATGAAGTTAAAAATTTTTATTCCGTCACTCGGCATAACCGCCATCAGCACCTTAATCAATTTATCTTGCTCTATAGTTTCATAAAAACCGTTCATATGAGTCTTGGGTTCAATCATTGACTCTATGGTTCCCAAAGGAAGATGGATAACCAGAACTTCCTTCCCCAAGCCTGCAGCACACTTTCGATATGTGCTAAATCTTATATCCTTTTCCATCTTGCAAGCTTTAAGGAAATTTGAATACTCGATGCCACTTATATGAGCTGCTTCTTTTGCATTTTCACATAAAAGAGCTAAACCCTCAAGTGTAGGGCTACTAATATAAAGATGCCCTTTGGGTTTTAATTTGTTTTTATTAGCCATAATATATATAATTGTAATTATTATGGCTGCAAAGTTCCTAATGAAACAGGCTTTAGATAGAATATTAAAATACCATTTTCTGGTGGTATAATACCATTTTACATATTGATAATCAACGGTATAAATATAAGTAGGGACCATCAGTGCAAGGTGCAAGACCTATCTATATATATAGGCTTGCACCTTGCACTGAAAATTGTAGCCAAAGAATCTATAAAACATTTTCTATCAAATATTTGGAGCATGTTCATATTTTTAGTACTTTTGAACCCAAGAAACACAAGGGCGTGTTTCAAGCAGCAGTATCCACGTGTACTCTCAAAATACTCTGTTGTGGCTACAATCTGGCTACACAGAAAGAAGAAAGTTTATAAAGAACTATGATACAAGGAGTTGCAAGGAATATTCATTTTCCTCTCTCTCCGCAAGCAAGGGTGTAAATCAACGAGTTATGTGATTTACACCCTTTATTACACCCAGAAATCTTACTTATCAAAATGAAGCGTCGAACTTGTGGTGAAGATGTGAACTTCCTTGCATGCCCTAGAGATAGCGACATAAAAATCCTTTGATGATTTCATCTTATCGGCTTCAATCAAGACGACCGTATCAAATTCCAAGCCCTTTGTTAGTAAAGTTGTCCCTATGCAGTGTCCTTCTATTCTTCGTCCCACCTGTCTTATGCGATTTTTGTGCTTCTTCATCTCTTCTAGAACAGATGTAGCATTCTCATTTGCCATTTTGAGGCATCTAAATACAGATGAAAAGATATCAGCTCTTTTAGCTTTCCACCTTAAATCAGATTTTATCATAGTGAATAGCTCTATCAAGGTCCTATAAGATGGGCATTTGATAATAGAAGATACAACATTTGACAGTGCTTCGGCCTTAACTTTCTTTGTATTGTCACGCTTTACTTTGACTCTTTTATCTGAAATCCAATCAGTTATATCGGAATTCTTGAAAGACAAGTCATCAAGGATATCTGAAAGTCTCTTATACGGCTTGCGAGCCCTAGGAAGGTTTCCAATAAATAATCTAATGACTTTGCACACTTATAGTACGAAGTATCATCTATTGCCTCAATAAGTGTAAATTCATTCAGAACATCAATTTGGGGTTTAGCGCTACATCGATCGGAGACTGTTCCTCGAGGTATTCCCTTGCAATCTATATAACTGGGGAAGATAACCAGTATACTATTACTTCTTTGGCTTAGATTCTTAAGAAAAGGACCTACCTTCTGTAAGAAGAACGCTGGTCGCTGTTGTACCTGGGCATCATGTACAAAACAGCCAGCCTTCTTATTTGTAACAAGATTGACATTTCTGTCTTTAAGTAAAGATTGCCTCATACCAAGAATGAGTTGACCTAGATCCTCTTTTCCTGCATTCTTCCATCTCCACGGAGTTTGAAGGAAATCATATCGCTTAAAAGCCGATAAGTCTTTCTCAAAATCTACAATGGGTTGAGCAAAATCAAATATGCCTTGTAAAGGGTCTCCTAGTAGATGGGTGGGTAGTTCCTCAGACATTAGCATGATGATTTTATGCTGGTCTAATGTGCAATCTTGGTATTCATCTACATATAGATGAGAGTAACTTTGAGTGATAATACGCCTAACCGCAGGTTTAGAAAATAGGTGTACAGCAATTTCTACTATTTGTTGAAAGAATTTCTCGTCTTCTTGGTTGAGAATATCAGTTCTTCTACATAGAGTTAGGACATATCTCTGAGTGAAGCCACAGATGGTTTCAATGGAGTATCTCTTAGGAGAGACACCTTGTTCTCGGAACTTCTTCTTCAGGGAAGCAATACCTGCATGAGTATGAGTAAGTATTAGTTGAGGTTTGTCTGCTTCAACAGAACTAACCATTTTGGCGATGCTATAAGTTTTCCCATGTCCAGCAGGAGCAATGAGTAAGCCCTTTGGATTAGACAGAAAGTTCGTAATGTTAGATAGTTGTTCCATTTATGATAGCACAAATATTTGATAACGATTGGCCTTTCAATGTTTCTCTACTAGAAAACCAAATTTCTCCCAAGGCCTCTCCTTTAGAGATGTCCTTAAACCAGTTTTGCTGTTTGGCTTGTTGCCCTATATTAGAACGGAATACTGTTTGTTGAGTCTCATCAAGATCCTTTAATTCATTGATACTTTTTAAGTTGAGAGAGTTCAGGATATTCAAATTTCTATTGAGGTTGATAGCTAGCTCTACCAATCGGCAAATGTCTGTCCAAGATAAGTCTTGGCTTAGTTGCTCTTCGATGCTAAGTCCCTCTTCACATAATATGAGGCGTACTCCTTGTTCTTTGGCTTTTGTTTGGATTTGATTGAGCTTTTCTACGTCAGCATCCGCAAATACTGTCACATCGTATCCCAATTTTCGGAGAGAAATTGCTTGCTTGTAGAATTTATCACCACCGCCCCCATTGCAAATGGCAATCCCTTTAACAGTGAATCCTCCCTCTGAACGAAGTAGAGTGTCAAATGCTCTCAAAATTCCTTCTTCAGTCTTTCCTTCACAACAGATGATACTAGTTGCAAAGAAAGCATGAGGTTGACTCCTTAGTATAGGTTGTTCCTCCTGTGTAAAAGCGACTAACTTACCTGTTCCTTGATGAAATAAATATACCTGTGAATAGTCTGCTTCAACTAGCACATATGAAGAATGGGTTGTTAGAATAATTTGTCCATTCATTCGACCTTTCATATCACGCACCACTCTAACGATCCTATCTGGTTCTAGTCCTTGTTCTATTTCGTCAATAAGGACTATACCTCCAGTTTTAGCTAAGGCTAGTTGGATAGCCATAGAGAGTAGTCTTTTACTCCCTTTCCCATACATCCCTAAAGGACGATTTGACCATCATGAAGTGTGATGTTGCTTTCGGTGTAGGCATTGCCTTTGTATTCCAAAGATGTTTTTAGATCGTCAAATTCTATACCTAAATTCAATGCTTCTTGTTTGATTTCAGTGGCAACTTTTTCAAACTCTTGGAAGCTGACATTAGATGCTATAGATTGGTAGGCTTGACGAACAACATCTACAAGTTTCTTTTCAATTGTATCTGGGGCATCTAATCCTTTTTTGAGCAGTGCATACAACGGAGAGAGCTTATTGTACGAGAAATGATTGTCAGCATAATCTGCTACCATAAACATATCAAGAAGAGCTCTGTCTCTATGGCTAATCTCTATATTATCTTGCTCTCTATCATTCACTACATACCATTTAGGCTGTAGCGTATCATCTACAACCAATTTTATAGTTAAGATATCCTCCTCTTGAGCAAATGGTTCTTCACCGCTCTTAGAAATCTCATCGATAATTTCTCCGTTAACAAGTAGTCTTTATAGAGCCCATACTTAGCATCGGAAAGTAGTTTGTCAGGGACACAACGTAAAGAAACTTCTATTTCTATGGGCTTAGTTGTATCCAAGTTATAGAAGTCTGTATCTGCAAATGTATTATTCCAAGCAGGAGAAAGTACTAGGGAGATAGCCTTGAGAATTGTTGACTTTCCCGAATCTCCTCGTCCGATGAGAACTATTAGGTTTGTATCGTCGAAGCATTGCTCAAAGTGCTCTATGCCTCTAAAATGATTGATTTTAAGCTGATGAATACGTGCCATACTTATCTCATTTCTTTGATTGCACCCTCGATGAAGGCTATTTCCTCTTCAGATAGTCCATACTTAGCATATAGTTGCTGATCTATTTCATCTATAGACTTATTCCAGTCTATATCAGACTGCACTGTAAAATCCTGTAAGGGGACAAAGCGATAAGTTTTACTCGTTGCATGCTGGCTCGCTTTAGACAAACTATGCATAAAACGGGCAAAACGAGTTTTTAAATATTGTACCAATGCTTGGGCTGAATTTTCATCAAGAGACAGGTCTGCACCAACAACTAGAAAAGTTTCAGTGGCAACTGAGTTCGGTTTACCAACAAACGCATTTAGATTATCATCATTCAATTCTGTTCCGATGTTATTTGCATAAGGCATGAATACTTTCCATCTATTTATCCACTCAGAGTTGTTCTTTACCGTTGAAAGAGCTATATAGCCTAGACTAGAAGAACGACCATAACAAATAATAGAAAATCTTGGGGTTTGCTGTTTCTTAAAAACGGCTATATCTTTTGTTATATTGCCATCAATACCGAAAGGACGTCTTGCGGATATAGCATCTGATAGTGAAGTAAAAGAAATATTCTCTGTAACCTTCTCCAATATGGAGATTGCCTCTTGATGACGTATAAATATTTCTAAGCCAGCAGTCTGGATAGAACGTACTTGAGAAACTATCTCCTGATTCCCTCGGTTAGAGATAACTTCGGGGAGAGTAAGCGTATTGTCAAAGTTATTATCTCTGACAATAAAGCAAAGACCTCCACGGTTGTTCGTATCGGGAAAGACCTCATCAGGACGTTGGTAATCATATAAAAGTTTGATGTGCTTATCTGTGAGCATAGAAGCTCTAAATTCATCTAATCCTTCCCACCAGTATACCATCGAGCTGGCATAATTATGGATGTATAGGTTGTTGATACCTCCTTAGCGATAGTTACAAACTCTTGATATATCGGTTTTGCACTAGCAGCTGCTCCACCATCAGCTTGTTGATAAGGTGGATTTCCTATTACGAGATCAAAGTTCATATCTTTGAGTTGTTGTATTAGTGATTCTTTGTGCTCTGGGTTAAGCAGGTCGTATGTTGTGAAGTCTGAGATTACCTGATCAGTATCAAGTCCTAGTAGGCTATATACTTTTCGGGTAAACTCATAGCTTACGCTTGATGTAGGGAGAGCATAGATGTTTTTATCTATCTCAGTACCATATTTGGAGATGAATGCCCTTGTGAACTCTCCTTGCTTAGACGCAATATCTAAAATCCTCGTTTCGTTGGTTATCGCATCATCACCTAGAGCATGGATTATTTCAAAAGCCACAGACTGTGGGGTTACTATCTCGGACGAAGAGAGACGTCCAAACTTAGCCATAGCCACCTCAACACGCTTCATTGGCGTGAGTGATTCATCTCTCATTAAACCATTCAGGTTCTCAATCTTGTAGTCAAGACCTCGAAGAGAGAATACGTTGCTCTTCTGTTGCACAAGTCTAAGAAAGAGAGACTTTCAGTCCTACATGCCCTGCGATACGCTTGTTCTCTTCACTACCTTCTATCGATGCAATGATAGCTTGAAGTGAATCGACAGGACTCTCGGTAAGGAAAGCATAGAAAAGTATTTGAGCATAGTAGGTAGCGAGCTTCTTGCCTATTAGATTGTCCGTATTCTTTTCTTCATCCACTTGAGGAGTCGGACGTCTATCGGTATCTTCTGTATTATCTTGATTATCTTGATTTTGTGCAGGCTCTTCTTCAAAATCCAATTCCACCCCCTCTCCTGTCACAGCCTTAATCTCTATCCCCTTAGATGCATCAATAGGATTCAGTAGCGATATGGCATTCCTCAGTGTTTCATCGGCAAGGAGCGTATAATCCAATGGGATATCTGTCGCTTCGTCCATCACACTGCGATTTGCTGAATAAGCTCGCACAGCGTCCATCACATCAGTAGGACTCACACGTTGTAGCCCATTACTACCGATGGTTACAATAGGAGAATATTCAAGCTCTCGTTCGATACGCCTGCGTAGCTCCTCATTGCCTCGTTGCTCTTTATTGGCATTGTAGATTTGGGAACGTTGCTCTTGTAAACGGAACATGCGATTGGGATCGAAATCAACAAGAAGTGTCTGTGGCTTCATGTTATACTTGATACTTTCCCCATTATCACTTACAAGAGTACGGATGTATTGGTTCTGTAAACGGAATACAGCTTGATCGTATTCTTGAGGAGATACAGAGTCTTTAAGATATAGCATCGTGTCCCATTCTTTGACGGTACTACCAGTGAGCATACGATTGACAGTAAGAGTAATTGTCTTTGTGTTATCTTGTTCGTATTTCTCTATTTGGCTTTTTACAGATTCCGTTGTTGGATATAGACGTTCACTTTCAAGCCCAGCGATATTGATGATAGCGTAGCCACCAAGATGATTAAAGGCATCCTTGTAAGTCTTAAGCAAAGACTCCATCGCATCGCAAGATGCTCGATAGGGCAGGACAAACACCATATGCCTACACATCTTGCCTTGCTGTATCTCTTCAAGTCCTAGAAGGGAAAGTATCTGCTCATCTGCTTCAGAGCCATCAATAGCTTGGAGTAAGCCTAATATTTCTGTTTCGTGAACGAACTGACAATGTAGGTAATCTTTCTTATCCGCTGATATGGACTTCGGACGCATCAACTCAGACAAGTTACTCGAAATTCCATCTCTACGTAAATTCTCCAAACGCTCACGAGAAGATTTATTTGGCAAGAAAGCAAATCGCACCATTTGAGGAAATCCATAGTATGGATTATCCCACTCTTTGACATCATCAGAGAAGAGATGTTCTTGATTCCACTGAGCTTGTGCTTCTACAATGTCTGAGAATTGATAGAATGCAATTATATCGTCTTCGGTAAATTCACTTCCCATCAAGATTCTATAGGGAGTTCCTGATAGATGAATGCGCACTCGAGACTTCAACACTTTGAGTTCTGAGTTTGATCGTATGCGTCTGCTGTATCTAATCCTTGAAGTTCAGTTTGGAGTTCCTTCTTAGATATCTTGAGTACACGACCATACTCTTCAGCTCTTGCTCCATAGTGACTTTCGTCAATAAGCAGCAGATCGATCTCTTGCTCAAACAACATACGATGCTTATCCTTAATTTCTTGTCCCAGCAAATCTTGTAGGGTCAAGAAAACCACAGCTTTCTTTCCATGCAGTGTAGTCTCTAGAATACGCTCATCCTGTAACAAAGAATCGCTATCCAAGAAGACATAGTTTACAAACCTCACATGACTCTCAACTGTACGCTTCCATTCCGTCTTTACATCAGCCTTAGCAGACACTACAACAACCAGCTTAGCGTCTATTTCAAGGGCACAACACATTGAGGTAAAGCTCTTACCAAAGCGCATTACCGCATACATCAATAGGTTGCTTCGTCCCTTTTCTAGTGCAGATTTGAATCGTTCAATCGTCTCTAGCTGGTTGGGGCGAGGTTCGTAATTCTCCTTACGCTCATAGACATAGTTGATAGGAATACGCCCATCTTCAAACGAGAAATACGTATATCTTTGCAACTTGTCCTTATAAGCTTGTCGAATATCGGAGATGGCTTGCTCAACATCCTCTTCCGTTGCTCCTCTGAAAAATTCTCGTGAGAAATATAGAGGTGGTGCTAACTCTTCTCGAATCAATCTAACCCGACCACGCTCAGTCTCTAAATACTGATGTACGGCGTAATCTCTGAAGTATGTTGTCTCATCGACCTTTGCCTTTTCCACATACCGTTTCTCAAGGTCTGGAAAATGTCGTCTCCATTCCTCCAGACGCATCATTACAGGTCTATAGGTATCTCCCACTTTTAAGTAGTTAGGTATAGTGCCTGTCGAGAAAGCATATATGTGTGGTTCTACACGACCAATGATGAGTTCTTGTATTAGTGTACTGTCTTCCATTATTGTTTCTTCGAATAAAGAGAGCGAAATTCAATAGCCTCAAGTTTATCCCAATCCATAATTTTGACAGGGATGCCATTATGTTTGCTCGGATTGTTTGTCTTGCATCCTTCACAGATCGTTAACTTTTCGACTTTGAATAAATCATTACTATCCTTTTCTATGACACCGTGTTTGCAAGAGTTAGGGATAACCATCTTCAAACCATCCATCTGGAATATATTCCAAGAGATAATCTTGGCAACCTCGATTTGCTTATCTATTGAGGGAGATTTGCCCCAGCGTTCTTCGTAATACTCTATGAAGCTATAAAACAGATTCTCCCTTGCTAGTAAGACATTGTCTCCTTGCCAATCATATCCGTATGTTGTTTGAAAGGACTTAATGACCCAAGTCATCCAATCGCTTTCACTCGAAGCATTCTCACTTGTAATTCGGAGCTTCCTATCAAGTAGTCCAATTCTCTGAGATAATACAATTGGCTCTCCTGTAGCAGTGTCATAGCGACTGACCAGATAAGGAGCTTCCCCACATGTAATCTCAAGGCAATTACGTAAGATGTAATCTTGCCAAGTTACACATTCTGCAAAACGTATAGGCCCAGAACAAGCATACCAAATATGCTTGCCATCTACGTAGGCTGTTTCGTTGAAATTGCTATCCTTTGCTCTATAGTCTTCATCTCCAGCATTGCACATGTCATTACAGACCCAAGCAGGGGTGAAGATTTCCGCTTTCTCTACAGTTCGCTTTTTCTTCTGCTCTTTTGACTTCAAAATACGTGGCATAATGACATGTCCATTGCTACCAGTAATGGAGGCGATTTCTATTGGATCGGAAAAGTCAAAGCCATTCCCCAGTGCAATGTAATCGGAAGATGCCCAAAAAATATTCTTACCCGTAGTATGGTCAATTAAGAGTTCTTTCAGAATCTCTGTAGGCAATCCATCTTCAAGTATATCAATCACACACTTCATTGCGCTCTATTTGATTTGTTCTTTGGGAGATACACCGAGCAAGTCTACCACACGAAAGAGGGTGGCTAGGTTAGGTTGCTTGCGATTGCAGACATAAGCATTGGTGACGCTAAAGCTCATACCTAGTTCACGAGCTAGCCACGTTTGGGTGATACCTCGCTTCTTCAAATATTCCTTAATGAGGTTGCTATGTTCTTTCTTCTGTCCCATTAGATGATTGTATATCTCAATATTAGTTACAAAGATATGAACTTATAATGAACAAAACGAAGAAAAATGGAACTTTCACGCTATTGAAAATAGTTTTTCCTGTGCGAGGATATCAAAAGGAATCTTTTAAACAATCAATGATGATTGAGAAACAATGTGTATTTGCCCGAAATAGTCTACTTTTAGAATGTATATTGAGCGTTTTTGATAGTCGCTGATTTCCTTGCATTTCCCTATACTTCCCACAATATCCCTACCTCTTGAAGTAACATCAAAAGCCCTCTACTTTTGTATCGTCAGACCTGACTGAATGCCCTATGCGCAAGGGCGAGTTATTCATTTAAAAACAATTGAATTATGACGATAAACGAATTACTGGACAAGCCTGTTTGGCAGATGACTGGTGAAGAATTACTTTTCCTTGCACAACACAGTAATATATCCACGAGCAGGGAATTAACAAAGGCTTCTTCCCCAAAGAAGAAAAAGCGATATGTGTACGGGTTGGCTGGCATTGCACGCCTCTTTGGGTGTAGCCTGCCTACAGCTAACCGTATCAAGCAGAGTGGTAAAATCAATCGTGCCATTACACAAGTCGGTCGTAAGATTATTGTTGATGCAGAACTTGCTCTCGAACTGGCAGGACGAAAGACAGGAGGAAGATGATGAACACGACTGATTATGAAAACATATGGCAAAAAGTCGCTCATTCATGTAACCGATGAGTTTGCACTTCCTCCAGTTGTGCTACAAGCAGGTGAAGCCATTATAGGCACGCTGGGCAATTTCAGCGTTTCCACAGGCAAGGCGAAAGCCAAGAAGACTTTCAATGTGAGTGCAATCGTAGCTGCAGCTCTTATCAATGGAAAGGTGCTGGAATATCAAGCATCATTTCCTGAGGTAAACGCACAATTCTTTACTTTGATACGGAACAAAGTCCTTATCATTGTCAACTTGTGATGCAACGTATTTTGAGATAGGCAAAACTACCGATAGACAAAGAATCGCAGAATTTGAAATTCAGTCATCTTAGAGCCATTGCTGACCCTAATGAACGCAGAGAAATCATCCGTTACGCCATTTATCATACACCAAATGTGGGTTTGGTGGTTATTGATGGCATTCGTGATTTGATGCTAGACATCAATAACTCAACGGAAGCAACCAAGTTAGTAGGTGACCTGATGCAATGGACGAGCGAGCAAAATATCCACATCCAAACTGTGCTCCATCTCAATAAAGGTGACGACAATGCACGAGGACATATTGGGACGGAACTCAACAACAAGGCTGAAACAGTTCTTCAAATCACAAAGGACAACACTATGCCTGAACGCAGTATTGTTGCACCCTCCATCATCCGCTCCAAACCATTTGAAAAATTTGCCTTTCGACTTAAGGAGGTTGAAGATGAGATTTGCATTCCCCAAATAGATCTCTCATATTCGGACAATGAGCGAAAACAACATCGCTTCTCCTACCAAGAGTTAAGCACTAACGAACATCAAAAGGCGTTGGAACCAGTCTTCTCTACAAATGAAGTCTTGCCATATAGTAAACTTATCGTAGCTCTCAAAGTGGCTTATGCAAAAGTTGTGGGACAATCCTACGGACAAACAAAACTCAAGGAGCTTTTGCAATTCTTGCTCAACAAAGGCATAGTGGTTAAGGAAGAACGAGGAAAATATCGGCTCAGCCATAAATCTCTACAATAAAACCTTCGGTCGGTCGGACGCAGGCTATATATATACCTGAACCAACCCGACCAAAGAGAAATAAGTTTGGTCGGTCGCAAATGGGTGCCTATAGTGTACGACCGTCCGACCAAACAACAATCAACCAGCCTCCAAAAGAAAAAGGCTGGATCAAATTCATTTCAACTTAAAACAACATCACAATGGAAATACAATACATCAAGTAAATCGCTATCACCGATTATTTGCAACAACAGGGCTATGCGCCAGCACGAGTACAAGGCATTCACTATTGGTACTACTCTCCGCTGCGCAATGAACGCACACCATCCTTCAAAGTCAATACAGAGCGCAACCAGTGGTACGACTTCGGCTCGGGCGAATATGGCGACATCATCGACCTTGTATGCGCTTTACATCGTTGCACTATCAGCGAAGCCATCAGGCTTTTGAGTGGTGCTAAACAAGTAGCGCATCAAGATTTTTCTTTTGGCGGTGAAAGAAAAATCTACGAGCGCAAATTGGAAATCCTCTCAGCACAACCGCTTTCCAATCCTTATATGTTACGTTACATTGTAGAGCGAGGAATACCTCTCTGCATTGCCAATAGATTCTGTTCTGAAATTCGATACAATAATACCAATCGGACATACTATGCCATTGGATTTGCAAACGATGCTGGTGGATGGGAAATTCGTAGTCCTTATTTCAAAGGCTGCATTGCTCCAAAAGCGATTACAACTATTAGTAAAGGTACAGACATTTTACAAATCTTTGAAGGGTTTATGGATTTTCTTTCGTGGCAAACGCTAAATCCTTCTTCAACTTGCGATACCATAGTTCTTAATTCTTTGGCTCTTTTGCCACGCATACAAGAGAAGATAAAAAGCTACAAACAAGTTGAGAGTTTTCTAGACAATGATGATGCAGGACGAAAATCGTTTGAAGTTTTGAAGCATTTTTGCCCATCTATCATAGACGGTTCTGTTCGCTATCAAACTCACAAAGATATCAATGAATGGCTCGTTGCTCAATCCAAAGTGAAAGAGAAACAGCCGTTATTACTGACCACGAAACGTGGCATCAGAAGATAGCATGTATCTGGGAAGCAAGTTTGTGTTTTGAGTATCTCAAAACCTACTTGCTCCCACCATTGGGAGGTAAAAATCCCGTTGGTCTCATCAAAAAATAAGAATATGGAACAGAAGAATAAAGGTGGGCGACCCACCAAGACTTTATCAGAGAAACGAAAATACCAAGTGCTTCTTCGGCTCAACACCATGGAGTACTACACCCTGCTGGGTAAAGCGCGCGAGGCATCCATCACTCGCACCGAGTTTTTGCGACGGCTCATTACAAAAGCAGAAGTCAAGGCACGCATCAAACCCGAAGAGATGCAGCTCATCCGTACGGTTTCGGGCATGGCAAATAATCTCAATCAGATAGCTCATCGGCTCAATGCCTTTGGCATTTATGCCCTCAATGAAGACTTGAATGCACTCAAAGTCCTCATTCATGAACTCATCAAACGCTTGAAACCATGATAGCCAAGATTATTAAAGGAGCAGACTTCGGAGGTGTCATCAACTATATGCTCAGCAAACAGGAAGGAAAAGCTATGGTTTTGGCGAGTAATAACATAGGTTTTACCGGCCAAAACCTATGCGTTCACGAGTTCACTCTGCAAGCCTCTATGCGCCCGAACGTGCAGAAGTCTGTTTGCCACACGATACTCTCATTCTCAGCCAACGATGCCAATCAACTAGCAGATGATATGATGGTGAAGATTGCCAATGAGTATTTAGAGAAGATGGGCTATGGCAATACGCAGAGCCTTATCGTAAGGCACAGCGACCGCCAGCATCCGCACTTGCACATTTGCATCAATCGCATTGGCAATGATGGCAAGACCATCAGCGATCGCAATGAGAAATACCGCTCTACGAGGATTTGCCGAGAACTGACCGAGCGCTACGGTTTGACACTTGGGGAAGGGAAGAAGGCGGTAAACCGCCAACAACTGCGAGGAGAAGATAAATTGCGCTATGAGATATTCGATGCCATCAAGGCAGTGTTGCCCCAATCGAAAAATTGGAAAGATTTTGTCGCAGACTTAGAAAGGCAAGGCATTGCCACTCGTTTCAAAACAAAAGGCAATACAGATGTAGTGCAAGGCATCATCTTTGTAAAGGACGGTTTCAGTTTCAGTGGCTCAAAGATAGACCGTTCCTGTTCTTTCTCGCACCTTAATGCAGAGATAGAACGAAACATTCAGCAGGCGCAGCAACATCTATTGAAAGAGCCAATGGCACATTCGATAGATGAAAGCGGATTTGCAAGCGACCTATCCGATGCACTTGGAGAAGTCGTTACGATGCCGATGCCCAGCGGAGGCGTAGACGTTGATGAACTTCGCTTCCAAAAGAAACTTCGCAACAGAGCCAACCGCAAACGTAGAATTTAATCACCTCAAAATGATAAATGTATGAACAACGAAATAGCACCTGTTCTCGATATGCTCGAAGAACTCAAACAAGAATGCAAAGCCATCAGTAAAGCACAGGCAGAACTGCACACAGCTCTTGCAGAACAGCCTGCCAACTCAAAATCAGAGCGCGACACAACGCAAGAGACCGTACAAATTCATCTCTCAAAAGAGACGCAAGCTAAAATCAAGGAACACCAACTTTTTGTTTTGGAGGCACTCTCGCAATCAAACAAGAAACTCGACCCGAAGTTTGAAACCTTGCAACAGCTCATCAAAGAGCAACAAAAGCCCGTAGAGTACAAGAACTTCTCGCTATTCGCAAGCATTCAATTATCCGAGCGCATACTACTTGGATTGGTTTGTGGGCTGGTCATAGTGAGTTGCTGGTTCTTTGCTATGGGAGCCAACCAACTGCAAACCGCCTCCGATTACGACCTCCGCTACCGCTATCTGCGTATGCAGGGCAAAGTTACAGGCAAAGACTTCGTGCATCTCGACAGCCTTTTTGTCACGCATCGTAATCCGAAATCCATCCATCTGTTAGAGCAGAAGGTTATCAATTACGAACAAGCCCTGCAACGGCAAGCCGAGTTGCTGATGGAACAGAAACGTATCCAACAAGAGCAAGGAGAATTGAAGAAGCGTTTGAAGGAATAGCAGACTCTCCAAAATAACTTTTCAAAATCTTTGGAGTAGTTGCAGACTATTCTATTACACTCGAAAAAAGTGATATTCTTATATATAGTTTGCTCTTATGGTAATCCTTTTTTGTGCTTTGCAATAAATAGTGAACGACTTTCAAATAAATAGATTATTCAGTCACTATTGTTTAAAAGGAGGCTTTGGGGATTTTGATGTTTCGAATTAATCTAATCTCGATTTTACGTAGAAATATTGTCCTAACTCTTTAGTTAAATACTCTGCAGCCTTTTTTGCGCCAATCTCTAAAAGTTCAAGGTTAAAAGTCCTGTATTCTTCTATCTTGATATAGTAACAACCATTCGAATATGCCTTAGCAAACCCTACGTCTTGTAGGGCTTGTGTTACTTCTGAAGCAGAGTCTGTACATACATTAGCAAATCCATAACAACCCTTTTCTTCTTCGAAGGAAGGATTGTTTTCTAGATACTCTTTGACAGACTTTAATGAGGTCTGATTTGCTATTTCTATCACTTTTTTCACCTTATCAAGTAATTCCTGTGGTACAGTGAATTCTGGCATAATACGCATCTGTTTCATAGGGAGATCCTCTATTTTCATAGTGTAGAAATCTATATCTTTATTATTAGCTAAAGTCTCGAGAGACAATACCTTTGCAGAAGCTATCATTTTCTCATTGTACTGAAACCCTGTATTTCGACAGCCAGCATCATAGAGATTCTTTAGATGTAACAGTAAATCTTCTTGCTCTTCATCTGTACAAACAATAATTATTACCTCAGAGAAGAAGTTTGCATATTCTTTAGCCAGAAAAAAAAGGTAATCCTGGAACTCCGTAACGGTCATCAGGTAAAGCCCAACGCCATTCCCTTTCATGTGTCCAATCAATTGTTTTTCCTTTCTTTTTATGGAGTATGGTAGATACATAGCGATACTGTTCATGTTTACCTATACCGCAAGATTCATCTAACAGACGTCCTTGGCACACACTCTTTTCGTCATATTCGGCCTCCTTAAAAGTGCCCGTTAAGCCATAAATAACAGGGCGTGCTCCCGCATCAAAAAGTTCATTCCTTTTGAATGCAAGTCCATAATTTCCAACATATCCACTCCTTTCTCCTCTCACTTTGGCATATTCTAGTAGCGCATACAGAGGCATCTCTGTAAGGCAAACTGCAGATTTTGGACCATAAATTGATGGAGTTAAATTTCTCATTGACCAGCTACTATGAATAAAGCCATCATGAAGTATTTTTTTGAGTACTTCGAAAGCAGATGCATCAGCATCTATACCATATTCATTTTCAATATATTTATCATTAACAAAATGTTCTTTTCCACTCTCGTCATAGTAATCACACAATCTAAAAATCATCTTCCGTTAAATATTGATGAATGTCTAATTCTTCTGTAAGAAAATTCAAATCTTCATACAGACCTTCAAAGTTATCCTCTGGCTTTCGTTCATGTACAAAATGAATAATCCATTCGGTTAGATCTAGTCTTTGACGATTTTCCATTATCATCATCGATTGTTCTTCTTTCTTAGAATGTTCTAAACTTTTCATGATTAGTATTACTATTCAATTATTATTGTTGATAACCCGGATTAATGCTTCCTCAACTTCCTCCACCGTGGGCAGAGCCGATTTTAGATTGTCGGGAATTGCCTTTGAAAGTTGGTAATCGCTGACACCAATTGGCTGGTCGTAGCCAGAAAGGGCATATTGTGCCACCACCTTATCTCCTCCATTGCAGAGGAGCAAGCCGATCGTCTTGTTGTCGTGTTCGCCACGGAGGGTATCATCCACTACATTGATGTAGAAGTTGAGTTGTCCCATATATTCAGGCTTGAAAGGTGTGGCCTTGAGTTCCACAACTACATAGGCATGCAGTTGGATATTGTAGAGAATAAGGTCGGCATAGAAATCAGAATCACCTACTTCAAAATGCTTCTGCTGTGCTACAAACGCAAAGCCACTGCCCATCTCCAAAAGATATTTAGTGATATGAGAAACCAATTGCTTTTCAATGTCTCGTTCTGCCATTTTATCTGTTTGCCCCATTATATCAAAGATGTAAGGGTCTTTCATCAGATAGTTGGCAAGGTCGCTTTGTGGTTTGGGTAATCGTACTGAGAAGTTGCTCACTTTCTTTGCCGTAATCTGCCGAGCGAAAAGGTTGGTTTCAATTTGCATTTGCAGAACATTGCTGCTCCAACCATTGGCAACTGCCTGTGTGATATACCAATAGCGTTCACCTAAAGGTAGTTTGCTATTAAGTAAAATTACATGGCTTGCCCAGTTGGTGCGAACAATGGCAGATTGCTTGAAGATATCCTCTATCTTACTAATGTCGCTGTGATAGATAGCCGACAGCATTTCAGAAATCTCTCCTAATTGCGCAACAGGCTGTTGCGTAATTATATTTCCTTGAATATCTGTGGCTTGTATTTGCGCAAGAGGCTCTTGCGTAAACTGATTAAGTTCGTTTGTTAGTTGTAATACATTATCAACCGAAGGCCTATTAAGCAACTCTTCAACCTTACCCATTTCCGTTAGAACCTCCATAGGATAAGCCTTTGCAAACTGGCACATATAGATAAGATTACGAGTGGAATACCCTTCTTGTCTGGATATTTAGAACGTATCGCCTTGGAAAGCTTATCTATGACTTTGCTTCCCCAACCTTGTTTCTTTTGGAGGTAGAGGATAAAATGCCCCACTTTCCAATAGTGGAAAAGCATATCGGCATTAGCCGAAGCAATCACACGCACTTGTGTATGCTCGAGGTCAGTACCAATAGCTCGTACGACGGGAGATAAATCTTGATTATCTGCTTTCTGTATTTTATCTTGGCTCATATCGTTTCAGTGTTATATTTGATTGAACTTGCTCATAGCATTCGCCTTGATGTCGTCTGCAATATCAATGTAGGGCTTCATCGCCTTGTAGTCACTATGCCCCGTCCACTTCATTACAACTTGAGGAGGAATACCCAATGCAAGCGCATTGCAGATAAAAGTGCGGCGACCTGCATGTGTGCCAAGCAGGGCATATTTAGGTGTAACTTCGTCAATACGCTCATTACCTTTGTAATACGTTTGGCGAATAGGCTCGTCAATTCCTGCCAATTCTGCCAATTCTTTAAGATAATCGTTCATCTTCTGATTGGTAATCACAGGCAGCACCTTATCATCTTCAAATGCCACATCTTTGTATTTATCAAGGATTGCTTTGCTGTGATTATTCAGTTCTATAATCAAACTGTCGGAAGTCTTGACCGTTGTAACTTCAATATGGTCGCCTTTAATATCACTTCTGCGGAGATTGAACACATCCGAATAGCGCAAGCCTGTGAAGCATTGGAAGAGAAAAACATCTCGCACACGTTCGAGAGCCTGCTTGTTGGAAGGGATTTTGAACTCTCGGAGACGGTTGAGTTCGTTCCAAGTGAGGAAGATAATTTTCTTTTGGGTGCTTTTGAGTTTAGGCTTATAACTATCGTAGGCGTTGTTTTGATGTACACCTTTCTTGAAAGCCCAGCGCAAAAACCATTTCAAGAAACTCAGTTGCTTGCCAATGGTTGTATTGCGCATCTCCTTTACATCACGCAGATAACCCACATAGTCATTCAAGCCTCGCTCATCAAAGAACTCAAAGGTAAGTCCTTCACGAAAGTTGGTCAAATGATTTTTCACGGCTGCAAATTTCTCAAACGTGGAGTCCGTCCAATTGTTCTGACGTCCGCAATCCTCGACAAAATCATCAAACACCTGAAAGAAATCACAAGGCAACGCTTCTTTCTTTGGTTTATGTTCTTCGCTCACAGGTTTGTGCAAAGCATTGAAAGCCTCCTTTATCTGTTCGGGCGTTGGCATTACGTCCTCTACCTCAAACCTCTTAAAGATTGACTGTATTTCCGTGTAATACTCCAAGAGCGAAGCATTGATTTCAGAAGCCGATTGTTTCAGTTTGTTGCTACAACCATTCTTCACACGCTGCTTATCTGCATCCCATTTGGCAGCATCAATGCGGTAGCCAGTGGTGAACTCAATCCGTTTGGACGCAAAATTAACGCGCATACGAATAGGCACGTTCTCTGTGATAAGAACTCCATCCTTCTTCCTGCTCTCCAACGTGAAGATGATGTTCCGTTTGATATTCATACCTTCGGGTGTATTGTTTTATGCACCCAAAGTTACACCCTAAAAATGATATTACCAAAGATTTTCCGTGAAATCTCATTTTATTAACATTTTGCGTAAACGACTATATTATAATAGATTGATACGATTTGATAGTTTGTGATAGTTCAAGAGAAAGAGCCTCTCTCTCCGCTTTAGGTACTCTGAACAGACCAACAGAGAAATCCTAAAAAAAAACGTAAGAGGGTGTGTCAAAATGTATACATCCTCTTTTTTATGCATAAAGCCCCGACTTTCTCAAGCCAGGGCTTTGCTATTTCCTAAAGTTTTTGTACCTTTAGGCATACAAAAAAATCTCATTATGACAAAGGTACACTTTCGTTCTTACATACACAAGAAAATGATTCTTTTTCCTCAAAGAATCGATAAGGATATCGCAGAAGATGACCCTGTTCGTTTTTTAGAGGCCTTGGTGGATAATCTTATGTTAGATAATGTCTACAAGCTTTATAAGCCCAGTGGTCGCAAGCCTTATCATCCACAAATGATGCTTAACCCAAGTTTAACACCCACTTTCGCCTAATTGTTACTGTCACCGTACTTTCCTCGTTTTTCTTATGGGCTCTGTGTCCTACAAATTTTATTCTTTTTGAATGGTGAGTGTTTTAAGTTCAACTTATCGTATATCTGTTTTGCTTGCTTCGAAGGACTACTGCACTGGCGCATCTCGATGGTTTCACCTAATGGATTCTTCCCTTTTGTGGTGACGAGCTTTTGGGTGCTCATACGTCGTACTATCTCGGTCCAGTAACAGGATTCTCCTTCTCGTTTTAATTGACAACGGATAGTGTTTACCACCCAGTAGGCTAATAAACCGAAGAAAAGGTGTGCGTCGCTTCGCTCATCTTTCTGATGATAGATTGGACGGAGGTTGAGATCATTCTTTAGTTGTCTGTTCGTACATTCTATCTCACGGATAAGATTGTAGTATTCCCATGTTACACGCTCAGAAAGTGTCCTGATATTGCTACGGAGGAAATAGACTCCATGACCAGATTCCATTTCCGAGAGGTCTTTTATCTCCCAGTCTACACGTAGCATCTCCTTGGGTTTCTTCTCGTTTTTTATGTAGCTTATCTGGTAGAACTTCGCTATAGAAGGGTACTTCTGTATGGCACGTCCTGTACGTTCAACAACCTTTTCATAGGTCTTTGTTCCACCTTTCTTGGAGATTCCATTGTTTATCCTCTGCAGTTCCATCTCAAAACGCTCTCTCCAGACTCTGTTCATGGACGACTCTGTCATAGCTTTCGATGGAGATGTTATTTCGAGATAATAATCCTTATCATCCTCTGTCTTAACCTCTTTCAGCGTTATCTTCTGCCGACGGGCATCCATTACCGTAACACTCTTGTTATCATCACTGAGCGTATAGTCTTTCATTTTCGTACGGGATACGCAGAGATAATTGTACCCCTTTTTTTCTTTATTAGCTCCAAGTTCTCTTCCGTGGCAACACCTGCATCCATGACAACGAGCGTATCCTTTGTTCGTGATGGATTCCTCTTTGCTAACGTATCAATCATATTGGGTAGAGACTTGGGATCGCTGTATTACCCTCTAAGATAGAAGAATAACGTATAAAACCTTCTTTATTGATACATAGTGCAAGTACAAGTAGCTTACAGTCAGAGCGTTTTTTTCTTTTGAACGACCGAACTTGGCTTTATCGCTATTACGCTTACTACCCTCGAAATAGAAGTTGGTTAAGTCGAAGAGCATCAACTTGTTGTCTATATTAAAGAGATCGTCAGTAACGCTGCACAGATGACGCTCTAACTGTTCCTTTTAGTTCATATAACTTGTCAGTGATTTTTATACAGAGAATTGATTCCTGGTGTCCAGCCAGGAGCTCCACTATAAAATTCGCCAGCAGCCGAGTTATCGCGCAAATAATAATAAGATGAACGTTCAGAAACTGCATATACCGTACGAACAATCAATGCTGACAAAGCCGTGTATCGCATTCTCCGTCCAGCCATTTTTGCGCAGAAAACCCTCTAATTGCAGCTTGTCTATTGTCTGCTTGCAGAGCCACTCTGCACCAACATTCCTTGCGTCAGTATAGTTTGCCGTCTCAAGGTCTATGTAGTTCTCATATTTTTCTCAGCGACTTCTGCTTTTTCCTTATTAAACCGATCGATTCCACCTTCTTTCTCCATACGGATCCACCATTCGTCAGCCTTTGCCTGTTCAATAGGAGTAAGACCGTCAAGGTGTTCTATGAAAAGTGAGGGTGTACTTCTGGTTTTGAAGCGTTCGGTAAGAGCGTATGCAATTTTTCGAACCTGTACAGCAGTAAGTGAAGGTTCGAACCCGATATTCAACAGAATTAGTGAATGTACATGACCCTGCACATCACGATATGACTCCTTGATGCGATAATAAGGAGCCATGTCCCCTGTGGCAGGGTTGAATCGTGTCTGTACATTTGCGTGCATGAGTGCAAAGTAACAAAAATATTTTTTTGATATGGCTGTGTCCTACAAATCAGATTTTATTCCTCGTTACAATACCCTACACTTGATTATCAATCATTTATCAAATTGATACTACACAAAATATCCCGAAAATTTATGAAAAATAATTTTGCAGGTTAAACTTGGGCTAATATCATCAAGTTTCTCGTTCATTAACTTCACTACATGGAAATGATCAAACACATGTACTGCATTGGGACAATTCTCCATAACAGAGGCTATGAAAGCCGCAGACAAGTCTGTTGCCACATGCTTTATCTTTATATTCTTACGTTTGACTTTCCGCCAGAATTTCTTCAGAGCTTCACTACCCTTGCCATCGCCAACATAGATTATCCTGCCACTGTCCAAATCTACGACGATTGTCTTATAGACATGTCCTTTTTTTAACAGCAAACTCATCTATACCAATATTCTCACACCATCTAAAGATGGAGGGCTATAATGACGCTTAAGGTAAGAGGAGTGTATTTCCTTTTACAGTATCCCATGATACGACCAAATGATTCGATACGTCCTGAAGCGTCATACCACGAAGTAAATCTACTACATACTTGGCAAAGCGGTGAGTATAGCTGCAACTGCCAGTGGCAAAAGGAATTTTTCTCCTGCTGATCGAAGTCACATTCCTTACATTTATAGCGTTGCACTTTCATGCGTATGGTTACTCGCTTGCCACCTATGGGAAGTCCAACAAAGTCTCGTAAACGATACCCATTCTTTACTATAGAGCGAGCACCACAAGAAGGGCAACATTTTATTCGTTCTTTTGCTTGCACATGCAAGATAATTCTATTACCTTTGTACTCTTCACAAGTGCATTCGTGGGTATAAAGACCCCAAGCATGATATAGGAAACTGCTGTTCATATTTGTACATTTGTTGGTGCATATTCAAATATACAATATTTACAGCGGTTTCTTTTCGTATTTTATGTATTTATCACTCCAAGTTCCGGATGAACCTAAAATAATTTGTTTGGCTTTAAATAGCCTATATACACTTGTATAAAGCATCTGAAGGTGACTAAAAGTACCTCCATAACGGCTTTTAGTTCCTTGAGATTGGTTTTTCTATACATTTTCCCTATGTTAAAGGCAATAGCGAAGAAGGCAAAGTCCATATTGACCTTGTCTTTCCCAAAATGCCTAAACCTCTTGTAGGCTTTATTATATTTTGTTTGTCCAAAAACAGCTTCAGGTTCTATGCACCTTCGTCCTCGATGCTTGATGCCTTCTTCCGAGGTCAGTAGTTCCCGTGCCTTTTGTTTATAGTGCTGTAGTTGGTGGTTTACTTCTATAATTCTGTTCCCTCTTGCCTTAAAACATGAGCCTCTCAAGGGACAACCATCACAGCGTTCTGCCTGATAACGTACGCTGTAAGTAACGAATCCATTAGAGGTTAGGGAACGCTTCATGCCTATACGCTTCATATGCTGTCCCATAGGGCAGACGTAGAAATCCTGTTCCTTATTATAATAAAGGCTTGCGGGACTGAATGGGTTAGGTGTGTAGCGTGGACGCTGCTCTTTATGGAAGTAGTTATACTTCACATAGGCTTCCATATTATGTACGTCCATGAACAGATAGTTCTCCTCAGAGCCATACCCTGAATCGGCTACGACTGTCTTGGTATAACGATGATAGCGTGATTTGAAGGACTCCAAGAAAGAAGGTAGTGTGAGTGTATCGGTACGATTGGCATAGAGTGCAAAGTCGGTGATAAACTGGTTCTCCGTTGCTATCTGCAGATTATATCCAGGCTTAGTCTGTCCGTTCCGCATAGCGTCCTCCTTCATGTGCATAAACGTGGCATCAGGGTCGGTCTTGCTGTAGGAGTTTCTCTCTCCCATAATCTCAAGGTGTTGGTCATACTCCTGGAGTTTATTACGTTTCTTCTCAAGTTCTTTAAGCTGTTTTTTCTTGGTTCTAACAGCCTGCTTCTCTTCTTTAGTCTTAGGCTTAGGGGCTGATTCCAAAGACTTGTTCAATTCCTCGGATATCTCATCGAGCAGAGCTGCGGTAAACTCGACACCTTCTGTTTTAGCGGCATTGTCCTGCGCTATGACATCATCAACCTGAAGCAAGAGTGTGCGTATTTGTTCCTGCAACTTGGCGCGGTTCTTTTCCACGGTTCTCTTCCAAACGAAGGTATACTTGTTGGCTTTCGATTCTATTTTTGTGCCGTCAATATATTCAACGTCAAGACTTATCAAACCTTTGGCTGCAAGTACTAATACGACTTGTGTGAATATATTGTTGATTTCCTTTTTCACACGATTACGAAAACGATTGATGGTAATAAAATCAGGTTGCTCATATCCTGCCAGATAGATGAAATGAATGTCACGCTTGAGAAGCGACTCTATACGACGGCAGGAATAGATATTATTCATGTAGGCGTAAAGAATCACCTTAACCCAAGTTTAACCGGCAAAATTATTTTTCATAAATTTTCGGGATGTTTTGTGTAGTATCAATTTGATAAATGATTGATAATCAAGTGTAGGGTATTGTAACGAGGAATAAAATCTGATTTGTAGGACACAGCCATATCAAAAATATTTTGTTACTTTGCACTCATGCACGCAAATGTACAGACACGATTCAACCCTGCCACAGGGGACATGGCTCCTTATTATCGCATCAAGGAGTCATATCGTGATGTGCAGGGTCATGTACATTCGCTAATTCTGTTGAACATCGGGTTCGAACCTTCACTTACTGCTGTACAGGTTCGAAAAATTGCATACGCTCTTACCGAACGCTTCAAAACCAGAAGTACACCCTCACTTTTCATAGAACACCTTGACGGTCTTACTCCTATTGAACAGGCAAAGGCTGACGAATGGTGGAGCCGTATGGAGCAAGAAGGTGGAATCGATAGGTTTAACAAGGAAGAGCAGAAGTCGCTGAGAAAATATGAGAACTACATAGACCTTGAGACGGCAAACTATACTGACGCAAGGAATGTTGGTGCAGAGTGGCTCTGCAAGCAGACAATAGACAAGCTGCAATTAGAGGGTTTCCTGCGCAAAAACGGCTGGACGGAGAATGCAATACACACGGCTTTGTCAGCATTGATTGTTCGCACAGTATATGCTGTCTCTGAACGTTCATCTTATTATTATTTGCGCGATAACTCGGCTGCCGCTGAACTTTATAGTGGAGTTCCTGGCTGGACACCAGGAATCAATTCTCTGTATAAAATCACTGACAAGTTATATGAACTAAAGGAACAGTTAGAGCGTCATCTATGCAGCGTTACTGACAATCTCTTTAATATAGACAACAAGTTGATGCTCTTCGACTTAACCAACTTCTATTTCGAGGGTAGCAAGCGTAATAGCGATAAAGCCAAGTTCGGTCGTTCAAAAGAAAAACGCTCTGACTGTAAGCTACTTGTACTTGCATTATGTATCAATCAAGAAGGTTTTATACGTTATTCTTCTATCTTAGAGGGTAATACAGCAGATCCCAAGTCTCTACCCAATATGATTGATACGTTAGCAAAGAGGAATCCATCACGAACCAAGGATACGCTCGTTGTCATGGATGCAGGTGTTGCCACGGAAGAGAACTTGGAGCTAATAAAGAAAAAGGGTTACAATTATCTCTGCGTATCCCGTACAAAAATGAAGGACTATACGCTCAGTGATGATAACAAGAGCGTTACGGTTATGGATGTCCGTCGGCAGAAGATAACGCTGAAAGAGGTTAAGACAGAGGATGATGAGGATTATTATCTCGAAATAACATCTCCATCGAAAGCTATGACAGAGTCGTCCATGAACAGAGTCTGGAGAGAGCGTTTTGAGATGGAACTGCAGAGGATAAACGATGGAATCTCCAAGAAAGGTGGAACCAAAACCTATGAAAAGGTTGTTGAACGTACAGGACGTGCCATACAGAAGTACCCTTCTATAGCGAAGTTCTACCAGATAAGCTACATAAAAAACGAGAAGAAACCCAAGGAGATGCTACGTGTAGACTGGGAGATAAAAGACCTCTCGGAAATGGAATCTGGTCATGGAGTCTATTTCCTCCGTAGCAATATCAGGACACTTTCTGAGCGTGTAACATGGGAATACTACAATCTTATCCGTGAGATAGAATGTACGAACAGACAACTAAAGAATGATCTCAACCTCCGTCCAATCTATCATCAGAAAGATGAGCGAAGCGACGCACACCTTTTCTTCGGTTTATTAGCCTACTGGGTGGTAAACACTATCCGTTGTCAATTAAAACGAGAAGGAGAATCCTGTTACTGGACCGAGATAGTACGACGTATGAGCACCCAAAAGCTCGTCACCACAAAAGGGAAGAATCCATTAGGTGAAACCATCGAGATGCGCCAGTGCAGTAGTCCTTCGAAGCAAGCAAAACAGATATACGATAAGTTGAACTTAAAACACTCACCATTCAAAAAGAATAAAATTTGTAGGACACAGAGCCCATAAGAAAAACGAGGAAAGTACGGTGACAGTAACAATTAGGCGAAAGTGGGTGTTAAACTTGGGTTAAATACCAATACCTCTGATTTCTTTTCATGAAGAAAAAGATTTTTTTCTTCATGAAAAGAAATCTTTTTGTTCACGTAAATAATTATTTCTTTTCATGAAAGTAATTTGATAAGATAGAGTCTATAGAGGTAGAAAAAGGTACTGCGAGAGATCTAATACTTTCTCTATCAAGCTATAAACAAAGCCTATTGACCTGCTTACTAACAGAAGCAAACGACTTTATAATTGCTGGAGATAAGCCGAAACCATTTCAGCACAGCGCTCTCCATCAATGCCCGCACTAACGATTCCACCAGCATAACCAGCACCTTCTGCACAAGGGAAAAGACCCTCAAGGCGGACATGCATGAGGCGTTCTCTGTCACGGAGAATACGAACAGGAGAACTTGTACGAGTCTCGGAAGCAATCATGACAGCTTCATTCGTAAGGAAACCATGCGCTTGTTTACCAAAGGTTCTGAATGCTTCTTGGAGTCGTTTTGTGATAAATGATGGCATCCAGAAATGAAGTGGACTGGAAATAAGTCCTGGTGCATAACTTGACTTCGGTAAATCATACGACAGACGATTGTTCACGAAGTCTGCCATACGCTGTGCAGGAGCAGTCTGTTTGCGGTTTCCCTGCTGCCATGTGTCTCGCTCTAACTGTTCCTGATAACGCAAGATGCGCAAAACATCATCGCCTTCAACATCCTCTGGATTTAATTGAACAACCATACCCGAGTTAGACCATTGCGTTCCTCGATTGGCAGGACTCATACCATTGGTTACAGTTTGTTCTGGACCAGTTGCTGAAGGAATCACAAAACCACCAGGACACATACAGAAAGAATAGACGCCACGTCCCTGTGCTTGTGTCACAAAAGAGTACTCTGCTGTTGGAAGATATTTACCCTTTCCATTCTTATTATGATACTGTATTTGATCGATTAAGTGAGAAGGATGTTCCAATCGTACTCCAACAGCGATTCCTTTTGCTTCCATCTCAATTCCTGCCTCTGCAAGATAACGATAGACATCACGTGCAGAATGACCCGTAGCAAGAATGACTGGACCATGAAACTCACGCTTCACACTCACAGTTCCACTGTTATCAACAGCCTCAACACCAACAACTTTATCACCTTCGAGTATCAAAGAGGTCATCTTTGTTTGGAAATGAACCTCACCGCCACACTCAAGTATTGTGTTACGCATATTCTCTATCACACGTGGAAGTTTATCTGTACCAATATGTGGATGAGCATCTGCGAGGATAGATGGTGATGCACCATGCTGACAAAAGACATTTAGAATCTTATCAACGGGACCACGCTTCTTACTTCGTGTATAAAGTTTCCATCCGAATAAGCACCAGCACCACCTTCACCAAAGCAGTAATTTGACTCAGGATCAACCTCTTGTGTCTTCGAGATTAAAGCCATATCTAACTTACGGTCACGTACGTTCTTTCCTCGTTCGAGCACTATTGGGCGCAATCCTAATTCGATAAGCTTCAGAGAAGAGAACAAACCAGCAGGACCAGCGCCTACCACAACGACCGAAGGACGACTACTTACGTCTTGGTATTCAGTCTTCACATAAGGGTCGTCTTGTGGAAATTCGTTAATATAAACACGAATTTTCAGATTAACATATATGTCACGATGGCGTGCATCAATAGAACGCTTCAATACTCGAACACGATAAATTGTACGCTCATCCAGCCCCTTTTCTTTTGCAAGATAAGCCTTCATGTTGTTTTCATTATAGGCAACTTGGGGCAAAACGCGTAACTGATATTCCTCTGTCATATATAGTATAACTTCTTCTTTTTGCCGCAAATTTACTCAAATATATCGAGAAATTCGTTGGCTATTGCAATATTTCTTATTATTTTTGTGGCTAAGTTTTGCACCTCCCCCATTGTAAAGGGGATGCCAAATAATAACAAAATAAACATCAGGAATGAAAGTATTAAAGTTTGGCGGAACATCCGTAGGTTCTGTTTCGAGTATTTTAAGTCTACAAAAGATCGTAGAAAGGAGGCTAAACATCAACCAATTATTGTGGTTGTTAGTGCCTTAGGTGGTATAACAGATCAGCTCATAGCTACTTCTCAACTTGCCTTGAAGGGTAATGAAAGTTGGAAAACAGAGTTCGATTCTATTGTTGCACGACATCATAAGATGATTGATGCGATTATTACCGATCCACATGACCGTGAGATGCTATTCAACAAAGTGGATAGTCTTTTTGAGCAACTTCATTCTATTTATTACGGTGTATTCTTAATTCACGACCTCAGTCATAAGACAGAAGACACTATTGTAAGCTATGGTGAACGTCTAAGTTCAAGAATAGTAGCGACGCTTATTCGTGGAGCAAAGTGGTTTGATGCACGTGAGTTTATCAAGACTGAAGAGAAGTTGGGCAAAAGAAGTCTCGATTCAGAACTAACTAACAAACTTGTAGTAAATACTTTCTCTAACCTTCCTCGTATCTCTCTTGTACCTGGTTTTATAGCACAAGACCGTGATTCTGGCGATATTACCAATCTTGGGCGTGGTGGAAGTGATTACACGGCATCCATCCTTGCCGCATCCCTCAATGCTGAAGTCTTGGAGATATGGACGGATGTTGACGGCTTTATGACAGCTGACCCTCGCGTCATCAAGAGTGCATATACCATTAATGAACTTTCCTATACGGAGGCCATGGAGCTTTGTAACTTTGGTGCAAAGGTTGTCTATCCTCCAACGATATACCCTGTCTGTGTAAAAAACATCCCAATCAAGGTAAAAAACACATTCAATCCAGATGGACAGGGTACGATTATTAAAGCACACATAGAGAACAATCAAAAACCTATTAAGGGTTTATCATCTATCAAAGGTACTACGGTCATTACCGTGACAGGTCTGTCAATGGTGGGTGTTGTTGGTGTCAACCGTCGTATCTTTAGTTCTCTTGCCAACAATGGTATCAGTGTCTTCCTCGTATCACAGGCAGCCTCAGAGAACAATACTTCTATCGGTGTGAAGGATGAAGATGCCGGCAATGCAGTGAAGGTACTTAATGAAGAGTTCCGACTTGAGATAGAAGATGGACGTATGTTCCCTATGCACGCTGAAAGTGGACTTGCAACAGTGGCAGTCGTTGGTGAGAACATGAGACGGACACCGGGTATAAGCGGTAAGCTCTTTGAGGTTCTTGGTCGTTCTGGTATTAGTGTTATTGCTATTGCGCAGGGTGCATCTGAGATGAATATCTCATTTGTTGTGAAAGGCTCTGACCTAAGGAAAGCACTGAATGTACTTCATGATTCACTGTTCTTATCGGAATATAAAGTGCTGAATCTCTTTATTTGCGGCATTGGTACAGTAGGAGGAAAGCTCATAGAACAGATTAAGAGCCAGTATGAAGAGTTGAAGCAAAATTCTAACTTAAAGTTGAAGGTGGTGGGAATTGCTTCATCTAAGAATGCTATTTTCAATCACGACGGCTTAAGTCTTGATAATTATCGTAAAGAACTAAAGGAGAGTGAGCCTTCTAATCCAGAACATTTGCGTGATATTATCCTAAAGATGAATATCTTTAACTCGGTGTTTGTGGATTGTACTGCTTCTAAAGAAGTGGCTGCACTCTACCAGTCTTTGTTGGAAAATAATATCTCTGTGATTGCTGCCAACAAGATTGCAGCATCTGGAACATATGATGATTATTACCATTTAAAGCAGACAGCCATTCAACGTGGTGTCAAATTCCGCTTTGAAACAAACGTAGGTGCAGGTCTACCTATCATTGGTACAATCAATGACTTACGCAATTCAGGTGACAAAATACTTAAGATAGAAGCTGTATTGTCTGGTACACTAAACTTCATCTTTAACGAAATTGGAGCAGATGTTCCTTTCTCTGAGACTGTAAAACGCGCTAAAGAACAAGGCTATAGTGAGCCAGATCCACGCATTGACCTTAGTGGAACGGATGTCATTCGTAAGTTAGTTATCCTTACACGTGAGGCTGGATACAAGGTGGAACAAGAGGATGTTGAGAAGCATCTATTTGTTCCTGATGATTATTTCCAAGGTTCAGTAGAAGACTTCTGGAGACGTCTTCCAGAGCTTGATGCCAACTTTGAACAACGTCGTCAACTATTAGCAGAGGAGGGTAAGCGTTGGCGTTTCGTTGCTACTATGGAACATGGCAAGACTAATGTTGCATTAAAGGAGGTAGATTCTAACCATCCTTTCTATAATCTTGAAGGTTCTAATAACATAGTTCTACTGACAACCGATCGTTATAAAGAATATCCTATGCAGATTCAAGGCTATGGTGCAGGTGCATCTGTTACTGCAGCAGGTGTGTTTGCAAACATTATGAGTATTGCGAACATATAATGATACTATAAATCCAAATGAGAAGGGCATATGCAATGTATGCTCTTTTTTTTGTGTTTCTCTCGAAATATGGAGTTAATATGTCCCTTTGCTCCCTACACTGTCGACGACTCTATGAACTACGTGTCTATAAATAAAACTTCCGTTTATACCGTGGCTCTGTGTCAGATTGGATCAAAAAGAACAAGGAAATATGTTGACAAAATATTCAAGGATAAGATAGAATAATGGCTTAAAAATGAGTTGTTTTACTGTTCGTGTAAGTTATTTGTTTTCAAGGAGTTGCAAAAGTGGTTTTTAAAGGATGTTTAGTAAGGTTCCAAAAGGGCGTTACTTGGACCTCAAAAGGGCATCTTTTGCAAGCCAATTGGGCGTTATTTGCAAGCCGTTTGGTGGTCATTACAAAATCAATATGTGAAAAATGCGGACAAAACAGCGTCTGTGGATGTTTGAAGTGAGAAGTTTTTCTTTTGCGTTTAGTATTTAGGAAATAACACACAAAGCAACACTAAGTTTCTTACAGCAAACTCAGCGTTGTTTTGTGTGCCTTATGATATAATAGCATTAGCTTTTCATTCCATATTTCTGAATAGCCTTTTATATAAGTACAACTAAAAGCTATAATAACAGATTCCATTCAACTTTCTCTGTTTTCATGTCATTCGGCTCTTCATTCAACGTAAAGCCCTGTGGCTTTTGTCCTTCTACCCTTATTTCAACGACGGTCATGACATTACGTTTTAAAACTAACTGCTTACTTTCTTGTTCAACAGTCCCATCGTCTTTCGTCCATGTTACCTTCACCTCCATCGTCAATTGATATCCATCTTCACATGCTTTTGGAATGTTAGAAAAGGAGTAGACGGAACTATGATCATATTCATTACTACCCTTTGTTAAAGAGATACGCCACCCGATATAGTTAATTACTAAGCTACCTTCTTCTGGTGGCGTCACCTTGAAGTGCAACCCGAACACCGACCTTTTCATATCAACGGTCAGTTCCTTTGATGTTTTTGGACTGAAATCATTAACAGTACCATAGAGTTTCACAAGGCGTGGATATTGAGCAGTGCGCCCCTTAGCTACAGTTGTTTCGCCTTTTGTTAGACTGTTCAAGTTTTCTTCTTTTGAGAAAACAAAGCTATTAGTAACTTTTGTACCCTTATTTGCCCCATGCAAGAAAGGAGCCGAAAACTCATCTTCATTTGCAAAAAGTTCATCATCACCTTCCTCCACAATCAAACACTCTACTTTATAAAGATTGTTTACATTCATCTTTAGTGCAATCTTTGAAAGACTTGTAAACAAACCATAAGCATACATTGAGTAGGTTTCATCATTAGGTTTCTTCTCGTAAACATTAACAGCATAAAACTTACGTTTCCGGTCTTCGCTAACAGCCTACTCAAAGGCTGATATTTCGCCCCTATAGCTTCTTCTATTGTTTCTATACGTAATTCCTTGGGGTGAATACGCACGACTCTTGTCAACTTTTGCTTAGCATTGTTCGGTTTTTTACCATCTTCACCATTGTCTAATACTGGCTTTTCGCAGGCTGCAAACAATAGTAAGCACAACAAAAGTCCAATCCATGTTACTTGTTTTTTCATATCGGTAATTGTTTAAGTTATAGTTATTCATCCCAATCCATCTGCGTGTCAGAAAGGTTAAAAGCAGAGAAAGAGTCTTCTTTTGATAATTGCTGAACACTGGGCTCTGACTGATTATTAATCAATCCTTGAGCATTCGTCAATGTATTTGTATCTTCCCCTGGTGAACCTTCCAACAAATGAAAAGAGTTTAGAACGTGATATTCACTTATTAAAGGTTTGATATATGTTTTCATGTTTACTTATTAAAAATCAATTATTTATCATGGTTTTGTGTACAAGTACAAGAAGGCTTATCTATTAAGATACTTCTTACCATTCACGATTATAATCCCCTTATAATCTTTGTCTACCTTTTGCCCTGCAAGGTTATAAATAGGATCATCGAAAGTTGTCTTCTCTCTCACCGTTGGACCTTGTATTTCTAATGCTACATCAAAGCCAAGGAAACTCTTTGCGTTTGTAGTTTTTGATGGGGTATAAACAAGATAGGCTTTATGTGCTTCGGTCGTAAAGGCTTTTCCATTTGCTTCTTTCCAATAAAAGCCTACTCCGTTACTACCTTTTCCAAACACATAGTATACCTCTCCGCCTGACGTTGTAGTCTTAAAATCCGAACCACGCAACGCATTATGAGGGTCTGTTTCACCTATCTTACTTGTTTCTTCAAAGATATACTTACCTTCCTTTGCTTCTAAAACAACAGCTGTACCCTTGGGAAGAACATCTCCTTTTTTATATTCCCGACTTCGAGAGAGGACATTACCTTCAATCTTATAGGTACGTGCAACTACCCCCCTCAGGAATAATAAACGACCTGTCACTATAATAAAGTGTTGCTCTCTCTGCAGAAGAAACTGCAAGAGAGACGCCTTTAGGTTGAGCTTTCTCATAATATATTTGTATTGTCTTTATCTCTATAGAAGCAGAATTTACAGAAACAAACGAAACCCTATCCGCCTCTCCTTTCCATACTTGTTTATATTTTTTTTCACCAATTCTATTCCCATTTATCTTTCCCTCATTATCATAAACTTTTAAAGAATGACGTCGATCAGAAACATAAAAAGACAATTGAAGTAATTTCACAGTTTTTTTCCCTCTATCGTCAACAAGCCATTACCTGAAAATGACAAACAAGAAGACTTTCTTCTAATAATCTCATCAGGATTGGAATCGCTTCCTGGACGTACACTAAATTTTAAAACTATATCATCCTTCTCGATAGTGTTTTGCACTTCTTGAGAAGAACTTGAGAAATCGAATGTAACGGAATTCTGCGCCCATATTATTACAGGCAACAACAACATTAGGAATAATACAATAAATTTTTTGGTCATAGTTATTAAGTTATACGTTTTATCAATCAAGTTTGTAGCCAACGTTATTCATGTTCCATTAAGTAGGAAATAGGTTTTTGTAGACTACTCTTTATCAATAAGTTGTTTAGTTCTTAACAGTGCAAAGATAAATAAAAATCAACAAACAACAAACAAAATTGAACAAAGAATATACAAAATGCGGATTAGACTCTTTAAAAAAATAAAGTTTACATCTATAATTCCTTTCTATTCATCACAGCCTCATTATACTTTTAAAAAGGGTTCTTCTGTTAAATGTGTAGATGTTTCCCATATTGCTTTTAACGGGAAGAACTGAGGTTGCTCATTAAACAAAAAAACATAGCTAAGACTGTCAACCATTTGTCCAATTATCATTCTCTGACATTGAAAAATCTGTTCATTTTAAGACTTCGAAAAATCTGTAGACAAGTCTTTGAAAAAAATAATTATATAATTTCGAATAAGACATCAATAAATAATGGCAGAACCGCATACAAAAATCAGTTTTGTAATCAATAGGAAATCAATTAGTTATAAAGCAGTAAAATAAAAGGTGCTTAATTGGACTTCAAAAGGGCGTTAATAGGGGCTTAAAGGGCACCTTTTGCAAGCCAAAAGGGCGTCTTTAAGAAGCCAAAAGAGCATGTGTTGATTTTGAACTGCATAAAAATAGTTTACAAACTTCAACTAATGAGGGAATAAGTTGTTTGTATAAGGCGGATAAACATCGCACCTAATTATGTTTATCATGCAGTTTATCCGCCGTTCTAAAACCATCTAATTGGAAGTAAGCATACTGGTGTTGGGTGATGGTTGTTGGGTGTTGAGCCTTTATAAAACTATCTTATTGGAGGAAATTATGCCATGTATGTGGATTAATCTCATTCTATTAACAATCTACGCATTTAATGGAAGAGCCATACATATACTTTTAGATGAAGATAAGGTTGTTTTATATCCTTAGTCTAAATCCCCTGGTGCAAAGGTTGTTGTATTCCACTCACCGGTTTCGATACCTTTCTTTAACCAGTACATACGCTGTTCGGATGTACCATGGGTGAAAGTTTCAGGAAGTGCATAGCCACGAGCTTTCTTCTGAAGATAGTTATCGCCGATTTTCTCGGCACAATCAATAGCCTCTTCGATATCACCATCAGTAAGACTTTGATATTTCTCATTGTCATAATGTGCCCAACAGCCAGCATAATAATCGGCAAGAAGTTCTAATTTTACGCTCAGTTTGTTCGCTTCTTCCTTACTAACACGTGCCATCTTTGCATGACATTTGCCAAGGATTCCGCGGAGATATTCCACATGATGACCCACTTCATGCGCAATCACGTAGGCATAAGCAAAGTCAAGGTCGCTCTTTGCTTGTATTCCTAAGTCCTTACGCATACCGCTAAAGAAACTCAAGTCGAGATAAAGACGTTGGTCAGCAGAGCAGTAGAATGGACCCATAGCAGCAGAGCCATTGCCACAAGCAGTTTGTACGGCACCTGTGAAAGAACAAGCGTAGGGTATTGGTATCTCATGCCGTGCAACTGAAACTGCTCCGTCCATACGTCTTCTGTACCTGCAAGAATCTGTTTTGAGAAGTCAGCAAGTTTCTCTTCTTCCTCTGTAAACTGATGTTGTTCTCCACCAGTCTGTATCTCAGTTTGTCCTTGCATCTGCTGTTGAACGATGTTGTTGACCACGTCTCCCATGTTTCCACCGCTTAAAAAGGTGATAAGTGCGATGACAATGATACCTCCGATACCACCAATACCAGCTTTAGCGCCGGTACCCATGCCACGACGGTCTTCTACATTATTACTTTCTCTTCGTCCTGTAAGTCTCATTTTATTTCCTTTGTTTTTTAAGCTTAATTGTTTCTATGTTGGCAAAGGTAAGGCATTATCTTGAAATCTGCAAGTATTACAACCCTGTTCCTATAACTTAAATGTATGCGTTACATACTATAATGCTGGTGTTTTCATGGATTAAAGCTATGTGATAGCGACTTTGGAAGATAGCTTTATGGGCGTAGAAAATAGTCTACTTTTTCTTTGTTACGATTATTGAAAGAGTGACTTTCTCTATATGCAACGGCTTTTTTCTTTTATCCCTTTGCTATATCTGAGTTTTTTCGTAAATTTGCATGTATTTTCAGAACAAACAATATAACTATATAATGAAGATTTCATACAAATGGCTAAAGGAATACGTTGATTTCAATCTTAGTCCAGAAGAGATTGCAGTTGCGCTCACTTCCATAGGTTTGGAGGTAGGTTCACTGGACGAGGTTGAAACGATACGTGGTGGATTAAAGGGTTTATATGTTGGTAAAGTGCTTACTTGCGAGGCACATCCAAACTCTGATCACCTTCACGTAACAACCGTTGACCTTGGCAAGGGAGAACCACAGCAGATTGTATGTGGCGCACCGAATGTTGCAGCAGGACAGAAGGTAATCGTTGCTGACTTAGGTTGTGTACTCTATGATGGCGACAATGAGTTTACTATCAAGAGGAGTAAGCTGCGTGGTGTAGAAAGTCTTGGTATGATTTGTGCCGAGGATGAGATTGGTGTTGGTACTGCTCACGATGGTATCATTGTGTTGCCAGAGGATGCACCAGTAGGTCAGCCAGCATCAGAGTATTACCAATTAGACAGTGATTGGCTGATTGACATAGACATCACTGCTAACCGTGCAGATGCGTTAAGTCATTATGGTGTTGCTCGCGACCTCTATGCATGGTTGACACAGAATGGTTATGAGACTTCATTGCATCGCCCATCTTGTGATGCATTTAAGGTTGACAATCATGACCTTCCTATTGATGTGACAATTGAGAACACTGATGCTTGCCGTCGTTATGCTTGTTTGAGCATTACTGATTGTGAGGTAAAGGAAAGTCCACAATGGTTGAAGGACAAACTGAATATTATCGGTTTGCGTCCAATCAATAATATCGTTGACATTACCAACTATATCATGATGGCTTATGGCCAGCCTATGCACTGTTTTGATGCAGACATGGTTAAGGGTCATCATATCATCGTTAAGGATAAGAACGAGGGTAAGAAGTTCGTTACTTTGGATGGTGAAGAGCATATACTTGGTGAGCACGACCTCGCTATCTGCAATGAGGAAGACCCTATGTGTATTGCAGGTGTCTTTGGTGGAAAGGGTAGTGGAACTTACGAAACGACGAAAAATGTAGTATTGGAGAGTGCTTACTTCCATCCAACATGGATTCGTAAGAGTGCTCGTCGTCATGGTCTTTCAACTGATGCAAGCTTCCGTTTTGAGCGTGGTATTGATCCAAATGGCGTCATCTATGCGCTGAAGCAGGCTGCAATCCTTTGTAAGGAACTTGCAGGTGGTAAGGTAAGTATGGAGATTCGTGATGAGTATCCAACTAAGATGGAAGGCTTCCCAGTTCGTTTGAACTATGAATATTGCGACCGTCTTATTGGTAAGAAACTCGGTAATGAGACGATTAAGCGTATTGCTGAAAGCCTTGAAATGAAGGTAGAGAAGGAAGATGCAGAGGGACTCAATCTCCTCGTTCCTCCTTATCGTGTTGATGTACAACGTCCTTGTGATGTTGTTGAAGACATCCTTCGTATCTATGGATATAATAATGTTGAGATTCCTACAGAGTTGAAGTCTTCATTGACAATCACAGAAGAGGCTGACAAGAACTATCACCGTGAGAACATCATCGGTGAGCAGTTAGTAGGTGCTGGCTTCTCTGAGATTATGAACAACTCGCTTACAAAGAGTTCTTACTATGAGGAAACAGGCCTTAATGCTTATCCTTGGGAGGAGACTGTAAAGGTTATGAATCCACTTTCAGCAGATTTGGGTGTGATGCGTCAGACCCTTCTCTTTGGTGGTTTGGAGAGTATTGTACGTAATGTAAACCGTAAGGCACAGAACCTTCGCTTCTTTGAAGTAGGTAATGTCTACAAGTTCAATAAGGAAAAGTGGTCAGAGGAAAGTCCTGTTAAGGCTTATAGTCAGGATTATCACATGGCATTGTGGGTGACAGGTAAGCGTGTACAAGGTTCATGGGCACATCCTGATGAGGAAAGTACATTCTATGAGCTAAAGGCACATGTCGAGAATATCCTCCGTCGTATCGGTCTTCCTGTGGGATTATTCTACAGCAAACAGTCTGATAACAATATCTTTGATAAGGCTATTGCTTTGAAGTTGGTTGTTGCAGGGAGATATAAGTGGATAAAATCAGTTGTTGTGGAGATGGGCATTCTCAACCATAAGCTTCTGAAGAGTTTTGGTATTGATCAAAATGTTTATTATGCTGAGCTGAATTGGGCTGAGTTGATGAAAGCGGCTCGCAAGAATGTACTTGAGTTCAAGGAAATATCAAGGTATCCTGCTGTAAGCCGTGACCTTGCCTTGTTGCTCGACAACAATGTTGAGTTTGCACAGATTGAGGAGATCGCTCGTCAGGCAGACAAGAAACTCTTGAAGCGTGTCGAACTCTTTGATGTTTATCAGGGTAAGAACCTTCCTGAGGGTAAGAAGAGTTATGCTGTAAACTTCATTCTTCAGGATGAAAGCAAGACGCTCAACGACAAGGCAATTGATGCCATCATGCAGAAATTAATTAAGAATTTAACAAATAAACTCGGAGCAGAACTCCGTTAACAAACAATTCCAATGGGTAGAGCATTTGAATATCGCAAAGCAAGTAAGCTCAAGAGATGGGGTCACATGGCCCGTACGTTCACAAAGTTAGGTAAAGAAATCGCTATTGCTGTTAAGGCAGGTGGTCCTGAGCCTGAGAACAACCCACGCCTTCGTGCGATTATAGCAACATGTAAGCGTGAGAACATGCCGAAGGATAATATCCAGCGCGCTATTAAGAACGCAATGGGTAAAGACACCAGCGACTACAAGGAGGTAACATACGAGGGTTATGGTCCTCACGGAATTGCTGTGTTCGTTGAGACTTTGACCGATAACACTACACGTACTGTAGGTGATGTTCGTTCAATCTTCAACAAGTTCAATGGTAATCTTGGTACACAGGGTTCTCTCAGCTTCCTTTTTGACCATAAGGCAGTCTTCACTTTTAAGAAGAAGGACGGCTTGGATATGGAAGAGTTGATTCTCGACTTGATTGACTATGGTGTTGAGGACGAATTCGATGAGGATGAGGAAGAGAACGAAATCACAATCTATGGTGAGCCAACAAGCTTTGGTGAGATTCAGAAACACTTGGAGGACAATGGCTTCGAGATTACTTCTGCTGAGTTCACACGTATTCCTAACGACTTGAAGGACGTAACGCCTGAAGAGCGTGAGACTATCGACAAGATGGTTGAGCGTTTGGAAGACTTCGACGACGTGCAGAATGTTTATACAAACATGAAGCCTGCTGAGGAATAATCTTGTCCTCTGCCGCACCTATATATAATAAGGTGTAATTGGTTTTAAGAAAATAGAAAGAGACTATTTCAAAAATGTAGTCAGAGCTTTTGTTGGGAAGGCAAACTTATGCTACCAAATAAAGTGCTACTGACAGATACACAAATCGTGTGTTTCTACATTTTTGATATAGTCTCTTTTTGTTTCTTGTTCGTTGATGTTTCTACTCCGATTGTTATCCTATATAAAGATAATAAAAAGTCGTTTTTTTGTTGTAATTTTTTTCATATCCTTGTTTTTGAAACATGCTCTTTTGGCTTCTAAAAGACGCCTAATTGACTTGCAAAAGGTGCCCTTTTGAAGTCTAACTAATGCCCTTTTGAAGTCTAACTAAGCACCTTTTGTAAAGTGACTATGTAACCTATTGATATCGTGCAAGTTGCAAAGGGGCGAGAAATAGCGCTAATAAATGACTTTTATAGGTGATTTGCAGTCTGTTATGTAAATATATTTCAATTGTTTAGTACGCTTTTTAAATAAGAAAATAAGTACAAAAAGATGAAAAAAACTAAATTCAACTTTTGAATTCTTTTTTTCGAAGATAAAAAAAGGAATATTTCTCCTCTTTTTGTTTACTTGGCATATTTTTCTTGCACAAAGTTTTTGTGAATGTGCAGGATTTTATTTAACTTTGCACGCAAATCATATTTTTGTGCAATGGATTCTATTAAAAGTTTCAACGCGTGTATAGAAAAGAGTATCAAGGATAACTGGGATAAAGATGCTCTGACGGATTATCTTGGTGCTACACTTCAATACCATGATGTAGCCCGTAAAATAGAGAAATTACATATTCTTTTTGAGAATAGCGGTTTGAAGAAGGGTGATAAGGTTGCTCTTTGTGGTAGAAATTCCTCGTCATGGGCAGTTGCTTTCTTTGCAACGCTTTCTTATGGAGCTGTGGCAGTACCTGTTCAGCATGAGTTTAAGCCAGAGCAGATTTACAATATTGTTAATCATTCGGAAGCAAAACTTCTCTTTGTTGGTGATGTTGTGGCAACAACTATCGATGGAGAACAGATGCCTCAGTTGGAAGGTATAATATATCTACCAGACTTCTCATTGATTCTTTCTCGTTCAGAGTCACTGACAAATGCTCGTGAAAACTTGAATGCACTCTTTGGAAAGAAGTATCCAAAGTTCTTCCGTGCAGAGGATGTAAATTATTTCAAAGACGAGGCTGACGACCTTGCACTGATTAATTATACCAGCGGAACAACAGGTTTTTCAAAGGGTGTGATGCTCAGTTATCGTTCTGTGCGTAGTAATCTCGCTTGGGCAACAGCCGATTTGAAACCACATATTAAGCCTGGTAGTAAAGTTCTTTGTATGTTGCCAATGGCTCACATGTATGGAATGATTTGTGAGTTTATCTGCCAGTTTAGCTTTGGTAGTCATCTATATTTCCTTACACGACTGCCGAGTCCTTCTTTGATTGCTCAGGCTTGTACTGATATTCGTCCTGCTATTATTATTACAGTACCAATGGTTGTTGAGAAGATTATTCGTAAGAATGTCTTTCCAAAGGTACAAAGTACAGCAACTCGTATGCTGCTGAAGATGCCTGTTGTTAGCAAGAAGGTGAAGGAAAGAATCAGTGCGATTGTTATGGAAGCCTTTGGTGGCAATGCGTATGAACTTGTTACCGGCGGAGCAGCTCTTAACAAGGAGATTGAAGACTTCTTGGTAAGTATTAATTTCCCTGTGACCAGTGGTTATGGAGCAACGGAATGTGGTCCGATGGTAACTTATAGTGATTACAAAGACTTTGTTCCAGGTTCTTGTGGTACACCTGTCTTGAACATGGAAGTGAAGATTGTTAGTCCTGATCCTGCAAATGTTCCTGGTGAGGTTATTACCAGAGGAGAGAACGTGATGCTTGGTTATTATAAGAATGAGGAGGCTACTAAAGAAGTTCTTGATGAGGAGGGCTGGTATCATACGGGCGATCTTGGCACGATGAGTGCTGATGGTCATCTCTTTCTTCGCGGACGTATAAAGAATATGCTTTAGGCTCTAACGGTCAGAATGTCTATCCAGAGGAAATTGAAGACAAGCTAAACTCTATGTCTATGGTCAGTGAGTGTATTATCATTCAGCGTGGTGATAAGATTGTTGGCTTGGTTTATCCTGATTTTGATGAGGCAAAGGAAATGGGCTTCTCCCAGTCAGATCTGCAAGAGATTATGGAGCAGAATCGTCTGGAACTGAACAATATGTTGCCATCTTTCTGCCACCTCTCGGCTATAGAGTTGCGTGATGAAGAGTTTGCGAAGACTCCGAAGAAGAGTATTAAGCGTTATCTCTATCAAGAGAAGTAAGATAATACAGCCCTCCCTAACGCTCTCTTTGTAATGTGTTTGCGCTCAGCACTATAGGTGATGCGTATTCGCACATGATGTGCTGAGTATTAACACGTTTGAGAGAACTGGTTGTGAAGGTTATTGTTAGATAGTATAATAAGGTAAGGGTCGGCTATTAATCAAATTCATAGATGCTGAATAGAACCCTTATTATGTTTGGGGTAGTACCTTGTTCTTCCAATGTATGGAAGAATAAAAGCTACCTCACGTGGGTAATCTTTGTGCATCTTTTGGTGTACACACGGTAAGGTGGTTTTTTGAAAACCAATTTTCCTGTCATTTCTGTCATCTGTCTCCGTCACTTAACTTATTGAATAACAGTGTAGATGCACGAAATGTTAAAAGTGACAGCAAACTAAAATAAAACTTATTCTTGTATTTTAGTATGATAATCCATCTCTAACTTTAGTAGACTTTATGTCTACATCGCTCGAAAAGAAACCGTGATAAATTCGGGAAGTAATAGAGGAAGTAACTTTGAAACGGTATGTCCTGATATTTTGTTTGCTTCCTATCTATCAACTGATAAGTGTCTATGCTATTTTTGAAAGATAAAGAAAGCCACCTCTGAATGGTTCGTTCCCATAAAGAGGCAGCTTTATGTATGTTCTGAAGTTAGTATTACTTTACAAACTTCTTGTTGTTTTGAATGTAGATACCATGAGGTAGGATAGAGGCATCAGTACCTACATATCTGCCGTCAAGGGTATAGATACGGTTGTCAGAAGTAGTTCTTTCGACGATTGAAGGTGACTGAATACCAGTGGTGACAATACGATTTTTGAATTCAAAGCTTACATAGTTGTTGTTTGAATTGCCTCCGTCATTCTCTTTAATATTCACAATAGATTTCTCTAATATTGAGCCATTAAACATCTTAAAGCCACTTATATAATCTATTCTATTGTAAGGGTAAAGGTCACCATTATGTTGATTAACATATTCTAAATATGAGGTAGCATTCTGACCAGCTAAAATTTTACCATCAGCAGGGATAGGGATAACTCGTGGTTTACCCTTTTCATTATTAGGATAATCAAAGACATTTACTTTCTTAGACGGATATGAAACGCGATAGGCAAGTAAGCCCTTGGCATAATTATCCTTTGTCCAACCCTGATACCATGGTCCTTTCTGTATACTCTGCAATACGATATACTCATTTGAGTCATTAGGATTGACAATCTTGTATGCCTTTCCACCATTGTCGATGCTTTTTAGGTTCTTGATTGAACTATCATTTTTAAGTTCATCTATCTTCATCCAACCCATAACTTCACGTTCCCATGCAAGATAAGATGCTGGTACACGTCCATTACGTACTTCTGTTCCACCATCCATGAGGTCCCAGAACTCCATACCTTGGTCATCTTGGTTCTTTGCTTTTTTATCAATCGCATAAATATCTGGGAGGCCAAGTGTATGAGAGAACTCATGACAGAATAAGCCAATACCATTAATCTTCTCCTTGCCTTTTGTCTTGTTTTCATCACCAGCAAGTTCATTACTCACACCATATCGATGAATGCTTTTTCCATCATACGTATTGGATATATTAACAGTACCAGACTTTGGCCATATATCAGTCTCTTTATTTCCATTATAATTGGCAGAATAACCTGCATAAATAACATAAACCAAATCAACCATTCCGTCATTGTTTGCATCATAATCCGCAAAGTTGACTGAATCATCAACAGCTTCACATACATCAGGAAGCAATAAGTCCATTCTATCATATATCCCTTCGCCATATACGGCCTGTGGCTTAGGTAATTTGACAGGTCCTATAACATCAAAGACAGGTGTAAACTGTCCATAGCTACAATCCTTGAAATAGCCACGAACACCTTTGTAGTTCTGATTCTGACCATAACGAGTATCTGAGAAATGACCTTCATTCATCAGATAGTTTGTGAATATTTTTTTTGTATCTTGGATAGTAAATGGTACGTCTTGGAACTCTGCAAGGATGACAAGTGCCTTAGGACTACCTGTGTGAGGGAAATAAGGAACACCACCGTAGCCAGAATCTACGATTGGACCTCGTGTAAGAGGAGAGTTGTCGTAAGCGTTTTCAGATTCTTCAGCAACCTTATTAACGTAAGCAAAGAACTTCTCCTTGTCTTGCTTAGCAATCAAGTTACGCTCTGCTTGTGAGCGAGTCAATGCTTCATGTGCAAGTTGTTTCGTAGCAATAAGGTTGCCACTTTTCTCTACTTTACCGATATAGTAGTTGTTATCTGCACCTTGTACAAGCAGTACACCATCAAGGGTTGTGTACCAGTTGATATGTTCGTCACCACGCAAGATGACCGTAATAACAGAACCATCAGCCTGTCTTACTTGTACAGGGATTGAAACTGCTTTTGCTGCCCAAGTGGTAAGGGAGCAAAGCATTAGACATACAATAAGAGATAGTTGTTTTAATTGTTTAATCATATCTTTTTCTTAACTTAGTTTACTTAATTTGTTATAGAAATATTGTCCCTTCTTCTGTGTACGTTTACCAAACTCAATTGCATGGTGTGGACAGTGGTGATAACACGAGAAACAGGTGAGGCATTTGCCATTGTGTAGCCATTCTGGTTCATAGCCTAAGCCACCTTTGATGTCACCAACAGGACAAACATTAGCACAAATACCACACTTCACGCATCGACGACTGTCTACATGAAAGGGCTTATCAGTGATGAGGAAGCGTTCAAAGAAGCCTCCTACAGGACCAGAGAAGAAAGAAGGAATAGGACCTCTTATTAGTTGATTCCAGCCCCAAATCTGATTGCTATCCGTATGAGGGCGCTGTTTAAGAATCTTGGAGAATTCTTTTAACTGCTTTGAAGCAAATTCCTTCTTTCTAATTCTTTCTCTTTCGTATCTACATCCATACCTGGTAAGCCAACATATGACTCTGGCATAATCAAAGAACATACCGCTTTAAGCGACAGTGAGTCACCTGCTGCTACACTCTTTATTTGCTGCTGAAAGCGTTCCATAGCTTTACCGATAGAATCTCCAGCTGTAACCAAGCAGAAACAATAATGTTTAACGTGGGAAGTGTCTTCTCCCTGAGTCTTTATTGTTAATTTAGTTAGAAACTCTTTCACAATATTTGGAACTCTCCAACCATGTATAGGAAAGATGAAACCTACGTACTCATCCTTTTCCAATGTAAAAGAACAGTCGCTTTTGATTACTTCTGCGATTGAAACAAGTGTATCACCAGTTTCTAAAGCCAATGTCTTTGCAGCCCATTTGCTATTACCTGTACCAGAAAAGTAGAATATCATACGGCAAAGGTACTGATATTTTGTAAATCTTGCAAGATAAGTAAGTGCAATGTTGTTGTTTTTCAGTTCTTTTTCTTACATTTGCAAGAAGTACATGAAGACATTAATGCTGTGAAGAAGAAAATGGACTTACTGATGTATCCCTCAGTAAAGTTACTCTTACCTTTGGTGTTGGGTATTGCTGTTGGTGATGCTTTAGAAGAAGATATATCCTCTATGTTTTGGTGGTTGATGACAATCTGTATGATTGGCATTACCTTTGTGGTGTGGAGGAAGAAGTATCTTCAGAGTTTGTTTTTACTCTTTACGGTCTTTCTTGTTGGTGGAACTTTTGTTTCAGTGAGCCGGCAAGCTGCAAAGAAACAGCTTCCCAATACGCAGATAACCTTTAAGGCAGTTCTTCTTAGTAATCCAGTCGTTCATGGTAAAGTCATGCAAACAGACTTAATGGTTATGACTGTAGGTGAACCGATGAAGGTTAAGGCTTCAATACTTCGTGATACGATAACAAATCGTTATCAAACACTACACCTTGGAGACGGAATAGAAGCTGTAGCTTACCTTGAAGAACCTATGAACTTTTCGGATGCTACCTTTGATTATGCCCGATGGTTAAAGCTTCATGGTTATTCTGCAGAAACCTTTATCTTCTATAATCAATGGCAGAAAACAAAAGTGAATCTTCGTCAGATGAGTTTTCTTCAACGTACATCCTTGTCTGCTGCGCTCCATAGAGAGAAGTTAATGAGCGTATTAAAAAGTAATCTTGATAGCACTCATTTAGCTGTTGTGTCTGCAATGACGATTGGAGATAAACATTTGATTAGTAGAGATATAAAAGAAGATTACTCTATAACTGGTGCAAGTCATGTCTTAGCTTTGTCAGGTTTACATCTTACTATTTTGTATAGTTTGCTTTTGTTTATTCTGAGTTGGTGTGAGCGTGTTATGCCCAGGGCTTTTAAAAGGGGAATCAGTGAACTTCTAATTCTGTTTATTCTATGGAGTTATGTGGTCTTGGTCGGGATGTCTTCGTCTGTTGTTCGTTCTGCTGTTATGCTGACTATCTACTCTTTTGTAACCCTCTTGAATAGAGAACGGTTGTCAGTTAATACTTTGGCACTAACCGCTATCATTATGCTTATTAGCAATCCTAATAGTCTTTTCGATATAGGTTTTCAGCTATCCTTTATCTCTGTATGGTCAATTCTATTGTTCTACCCACTCATCTATGAGTTAATCCCTTTACAGCAGAAGAAGAGTTTATTTGTTATTAGGTGGTTGTGGGGAATGATTGCTGTGTCATTGGCTGCACAATTGGGAACAGCACCTTTGATAGCTTTCTATTTCGGAAGGGTCTCTACAATCTTTGCTGTTAGTAGTCTTATAGCTGTACCATGCACAATGCTAATCGTATCAGCATCATTCTGTTTGTTACTTCTTAGTCCATTGCCTTCTTTATCATCGTTTATTGGGAAGTGCATTTGTGTTATTACAGAAGGACTGAATACCTCACTTCATTGGCTTGCAAGCCTACCTTGTGTAAGCATAGAGAATGTCCATGTAACCATTTCCAGCTCTTTATATACTATTTCATGCTAATGGCTATTTGGATTTTATGGAGATTTTTAGCAGGGAAGATAGAGTTTAAGTAATTATTTGTACCTTTGCAGATAATTATGCAACGATATTTTATCACCCTTTCATACGATGGAACAGCCTATCATGGCTGGCAGATTCAACCCAATGGGATTTCTGTACAAGAAGTATTGGAACACGCTTTGTCTACAATACTAAGAGAATCGATTGCTATTACAGGTGCAGGACGTACCGATGCTGGTGTACATGGCAGAATGATGGTTGCACACTTTGACACGGAATTGTCGTTTGACTGTGCACAATTAGTTTATAAAGTAAATCGTCTATTACCACGTGATGTATCTGTAAGTAGGATTGAACCTGTTAGTGAAGACCTCCACGCACGTTTCTCTGCGACCTCACGTACTTATCATTATTATGTTCATACGGGGAAACAACCATTCTCACGGCAGTATTCGTGTGAGCTTCGTTATGCTTTAGACTTTGATAAGATGAATGAGGCTGCAGCCTATTTAATAGGCGAGAAGGACTTTAAATGTTTCTGTAAAGCGGGTGCGGATGTAAAGACTACTATCTGTAATCTGACAGAGGCACGATGGATACCAACCAATGATGAGTTAGCTTTGACTACAGATAATACTGTTACGAATTGGTGTTTTGTAATAACTGCTAACCGATTCTTACGCAATATGGTGCGTGCAGTTGTTGGAACTTTAGTCGAAGTGGGACGAGGACGTCTTTCATTAGATGAATTTAAGAAGATTGTAGACGGAGGAACAAGAAGCGATGCTGGTGAGAGTATGCCTGGCAACGCCCTCTTCCTTTGGGAAGTAAAGTATTAGGATATAGCTTATGTGGATTCTTTTAGCTTTTGTTTCAGCAACATTGTTGGGACTTTATGATACATCGAAGAAGTTTTCTCTTCGTGGGAATGACGTCATACCTGTACTCTTCCTCAATACACTCTTTTGTTCGGCAATCTTTCTGCCATTGATATTATTGTCACAATATACCCATGTACTCGATTCCAGTATCTTTCATGTCGGAGCTGGTGGATGGGAGATGCATCGATGGATCATACTAAAGAGCATTATTGTACTCCTTTCTTGGGTATTCGGTTATTTTGCGATTGCTCAATTGCCCTTGACGATAGTTGGTCCAATTAACGCTACACGCCCAGTGATGACACTTGTCGGTGCTATGCTTGTCTTTGGCGAACGATTAAATGCTTGGCAATGGGTTGGTGTCAGTCTGGCTATTATTTCCCTGTTTCTATTGGCAAGGAGCGGTAAAAGGGAGGGCATAGACTTCAAGCATAATAAGTGGATCTTCTTCTTGGTATTGGCAGCTATGATGGGAACATGCAGTGGACTGCTTGATAAATACCTGATGGCAAGCCCTGAGAATGGCGGGGTGGGGCTCGACCGCATGATGGCACAAAGCTGGTATAATATCTATCAATGTATCATGATGGGTGTAGTTCTCCTTGTCTATATCTTCAATCAGAGAAAGAAAGCAGAGCGTACAGCCCATTTCTCATGGAAGTGGTCGATCCTGCTCATATCTATATTCCTATCAATGGCAGACTTTGCCTACTTTTATGCACTCTCATTACCAGGCGCGATGATTTCCATTGTGTCAATGGTACGCCGTGGTTCTGTCCTCGTATCGTTCTTATGTGGTGCATTACTGTTTAGAGAAAAGAACTTAAAAGCAAAGGCAATCGACTTATGTTTTGTTCTCCTTGGAATGATATTCCTATGGATTGGCTCACGTTAAGATGATGACTTACTCTTTAAGATAAAGGATAAAAGTCTTTGGTTATTGATAAATATTTGCTATATTTGCAACGATATTGGTAGACGCCCTTCAGCGTTTAATATGAATAGGACTGGCACATTAACTCCCCAAGGAGTTTATACCGTGAGTCTCTTAAAAGACGATAATTACTATGCAGAATGTTTTTCATGGATTAGGTATAGCATTGATAACTCCATTTAAGGAAGATTTCAGTATTGATTATGAAGCACTTGAAAACTTGGTTAACTACCATTTAGATAACGGTGCTGACTTCTTCTGCATTCTTGCTACTACTGGTGAGTCTCCTTGTCTTTCACGTGAAGAAAAGGATCAACTGACTGCTGTCATTAAGCGAATCGTTAATGGGCGCGTGCCAATTCTAAAGTATTGTGGCGGAAACAATACTGCTGCTGTTGTAGAAGAAATCAAAACGACTGATTGGAGTGGTATTGATGGTATTCTTAGTATCTGTCCTTATTATAATAAACCAAGTCAGGAGGGACTTTATCAGCATTTTAAGGCTATTGCAAAGGCAAGCCCACTGCCGATAGTTTTGTACAATGTGCCTGGTCGCGTTGGTGTCAACATGACTGCAGAGACAACTGTTCGCATCGCTTCAGAATTTACCAATGTCGTTGCTATCAAAGAGGCATCAGGTAACTTGGAGCAAGTAGATGAGATTATCAAGAACAAACCAAAGCACTTTGAGGTTATCAGTGGCGACGATGCCTTGACCTTCCCAATGATAGCAAGTGGTGCCGTAGGTGTTATTTCAGTTATTGGTAACGCTCTGCCTAAGGAGTTCTCACGTATGATTCGTTTGGAATTTAAGGGCGAGTATGAGCCTGCACGCAAAATACATCATCAGTTTACTGAGCTTTACAAACTTCTCTTTGTGGATGGTAATCCTGCAGGTTGTAAGGCTCTCTTGAATGATATGGGTATGATAGAGAATGTATTGCGTCTTCCTTTGGTTCCAACACGTATTGAGACAAAGCAGAAGATGAATGAGATTCTCAAAGGAATGAGAATCTAACAATAATAAGTATCAGAATCGTAGTATAACAAAAGGGCAGGTGACTGCCCTTTTATATTGGCTATAAAAGTAAAGAGCACGATAGAAACTCTACCATGCTCTCTCTTATTTCTTGTGTGAAATGTCTGTTTTATGCTTGATTTTTGGTTCATGCCTCACGGCAATCCCCAATCATCTTGCATCATTGTTACCCTTAATCAATCCTTTTTATTACCTTAACTAAAAACCTATTTGTGTTATTTGAACAATCTCTTTTGTTCTACCTTAAACTAAATAACTAAAAACCTAAATCTATTACTACTAACCTAAACAATCTATTATTTGTCTTTTGACGATGCAAAGGTAAGCATTGTTTGCGCACACACCAAATAATTCACGCATAAATTTCCTTCAATTAGTTGTTTCTTGATTTGTATCAATTACAAATAATGAAAATAGTTGTAAAGAGAAAGGAATGATAACAAGTAATTATCCCATTACTTCTTTGACTATATAAGGTTATTGTATCCTATGATAGAAAGGATAATTTAGTAGATTTTCACTTCGGAAATAACCATAGAACCAACTGCAGCATTAAGTTTCTTGACTAAGTCTGATTGCATCATACAGAGGTTGGCACGTAAAGCTGGGTTTATAATCTTTACGAATAGAGTTTGATTTTTGATAAACTTCTCTTGTGTGTATCGAGCAACAGTCTCGCCAGCCACAGTGTCCCATGCAGCAATAATACGTTTCTGTAATAGGGGAGACTCAAGTCCTTCTTGGCGTAAGAACTGATTGAGCAAGTCATCTAAGGGTTGTACTTTCCGTCTAAACATACTCTTATCCTTCTCTTTCGTTTATTTCTCCACCTTCTACAGAGAATAGCTTGTAATTGAAGCCACTGCCTTGTAGAATTTTATCTAAGTGATCACGGTTCGTATCTGTGATGAAAATCTGTCCGAAATCATCACCAGAAACCAAGCGTACTATCTGTTCTACTCGACTACTATCGAGCTTATCAAAGATGTCATCAAGCAATAATAATGGTGTGTTATTGCCTGCTGTGCGTCTAAGGAAATCAAACTGTGCAAGCTTCAGCGCTAATACGTATGTCTTATTTTGTCCCTGACTTCCTTCTCGTTTCATAGGATAGCCACCAAGTTTCATCACTAAGTCATCCTTATGCGTGCCATGAAGTGAATAGCCCATAATACGGTCTTTTGTTCGATCACGCTGAATAACGTCTAACAAATCACCACGTTGACAATGCGAGACATATTCGAGTGAAACCTGTTCTCGCTCACTACAGATTGCCTGATAGATACGTTGGAAAACAGGGGTAAGTTCCTCTACGAAGGCAGCTCGCTTCTTATATACTGCTTCACCATGCTCTGCCATCTGCATCTCAAGTAGTTCCAGAAGAGTAGCATCTGGTTCTTCCTCTTGCTTCAGCAAGCTATTACGCTGTTGTAAAGCCTTATTATATCGGCTGAGTGATTCTATATAAGGTGTGTCGTATTGTGAGATAACCACATCCATCAGCTTTCTTCGCTCTTCACTTCCTCCTTCTATAAGGGTTGCATCAGCTGGAGAAACAAAAATCAATGGCACCAGTCCGATATGCTGTGACAGTCGTTTATATTCTTTCTTATTGCGTTTAAAATGCTTCTTTGAGCCACGCTTCATACCGCAGTACACCTGTTCATGCTCACCAGCATCCGTACAGTAATCACCTTCCAGTACAAAGTAGTCTGAATCATGGCGCATCACTTCTGAGTCCTTTGGATTAAAAGCACTCTTACAGAACGAAAGATAATAGACTGCATCAAGCAGATTAGTCTTTCCCTCACCATTATGTCCAATAAAACAGTTAAGCTTAGCCGACAAGTTTAATGTTGCCGCCTGAATATTCTTATAGTTTATAATGGATAGTTTCTCTAATTGCATTGTCTTATTTTATTGCTTGAATGTTAAGGAGATGAATATGAATGAATGCTCCTTACGACTAAAAGAACTGTAAAGAAACAGCCCCTCCTCTGTTAAGAGAATAAAAAGTAGAGTTAATCCGATTAACCTTTAAACGCTATATTATTCCTTTCCATTCTCTGCAAAGTTAACTCATTTCCGTTCAATAAAAGAAAAAAGTCGTTGATAAATTTCAATATATGCGACTTTTTTTGATTAATTTTGTCCCGCTATAATGCGCACCTTACAGTTTAGAATAAAATAAAAAAACATCATAACGTAAAAAAATGGTAAACAACAAAGAACAGGGTACATACGAAGATACCCTTAACAAATCAGAGGCTACGTTCTTGAAGTACAAGAAGCCTTCATTATCGCTATCGTTGCTATCGTAGTGGTTGTAGCTGGCTTTATCCTTTACAAAAACTACATTTCTGCTCCACGTGAGGCAGAGGCAAGTACTGAGTTGGCTAAGAGTCAGACACTCTTCAACAGTCAGCAGTATGACCAGGCTCTCGCTGGTTTCCAGAAGGTTCAGAATGACTATAGCAGCACTGATGCTGGCAACCTTGCAAACCTTTATGTTGCACTTTGCTATGCACATCAGGCTAAGCCAAACTGGGCAAAGGCGTTGGAGAACGCAGAGAAGTTTAGCACAAGCGACGACGAGATGATTAGTCCAGCTTCTCAGATGGCACTTGGTGATATCTATGCTAACAACAACCAGAATGATAAGGCTGTTGAGTGCTTCAAGAAAGCTGCGAAGATGGCTAACTCTGAGGCTGCAGATAACACCAATCTCACTATTGCTCCATTAGCATTGCGCAAGGCTGGTGTCCTCCTCGAGAGCGAAGGTAAGAAGGCTGAAGCACTTGAGATTTACAAGGATATCAAGAAGACTTACGTCAACTCTCCTATCTATCAAGATATTGACAAGTATATTGAGCGTGCTTCTAACTAAGCAAACATGGCAACAGAACTTCATCATTTATCCGACTACGATGCGCAGAGTGTACCAGATGCAAGTAACATGTGCTTTGGTATCGTTGTAGCTGAGTGGAATCCGGAGATTACTGGTGCCTTGCTTGATGGTGCTGTAAAGACACTCGAGAAGCATGGTGCTATTCCAGAGAATATTCATATTAAGACAGTTCCTGGTAGCTTTGAACTCATTTATGGTGCACAGATGATGACTAAGAATGACGGTTTCGATGCTGTTATTATTCTTGGAAGTGTTATCCGCGGTGAAACACCTCATTTTGACTATATCTGTGAGGGTGTGACATACGGAATAGCTCATCTCAACGCATCACAAAATATTCCTGTTATCTATGGTCTTCTGACAACAAACGACCTCCAGCAGGCTAAGGATCGCAGTGGTGGCAGACTTGGAAACAAGGGTGATGAGTGTGCGATAGATGCTATCAAGATGGCTAAGTTCTAAAGCAATAGTATTAAAAGAAAATATTTAAGGCAGTAGCAATGGTTTATCCCATTAGCTACTGCCTTTTTTGTTTGTATCTGTTCGGACGGTTTTATGGGTCTTCAGGATTTTGGAGTGATGAGGTTTGCCATTTGTGTTTAGAGTTTTGAAGCAATGTCACACGGAGGCACGGAGAGGACGGAGGATTATTAAAACAAAGCAATGGAAGTCACGGAGGCACCGTCGGTGCATAGAGTGACGGAGCTTGTTTGCCAATTCTATTAGCAATTTATATACAAAGCGTTTACCTCAAAATAGTTATCAAGAATCTGTACGCTATACCTCCGTCGCTCTTTGTGCCGTCGGCACCTCCGTAACATTGCATTACCTCCGTCCCCTCCGTGACTCCGTGTGCATATTATACAAGACTTTTAATTTATCACTCCATATTTTGGAAGAACCGGTTTTATTCTTTAAATAGCCCTTAATTTACGTTTATTGCATGCTGAATTATCTTTACATTACTCCCTTGTTTTTTACTCAAAGAAACAGTGAGATAACGCCACTTTGAGCGTCTTTTTAACTCTTTAGTTATAAAGGAGTTATAAGTGTCTATTCGAAAAGGTGCTTAATTGGACTTCAATAGGGCGTTAGTTAGACCTCAAAAGGGCGTCTTTTGAAAGCCAATTAAGCCTTAATTCAAGTCCAATTAAGCACCACTAAGAATATTGAGCACTGAATTTATTACAAAAACGAGATGTTGTGTGTTGTGAGAGTTCGTCTCAAAGTATTCATTTTCGTTTTAGCCAAACAATGCTCTAAGTGCTTCTTCAACCTTTCTTACGGGGTGAAGTTGTATATTGTACTTACCTGTAAGTCCTGAAAGGTTATACTTTGGAATAATGATATGGCTAAAACCTAATTTCTCAGCTTCTGCAATGCGCTGCTCAATACGGCTGATAGGACGTACTTCGCCACTCAATCCGACCTCACCACACATACACCAGCCTTGTTCTATTGGTGTGTCAACATTCGATGAAAGTACGGCAGCAATGACACTTAGGTCCATCGCCATGTCTGTCACACGTAAACCACCTGCAATGTTCAGGAAGACATCCTTCTGCATCAGCTTAAAACCGACACGTTTCTCTAATACGGCGAGGAGCATGTTAAGGCGTCTTTGGTCGAAACCTGTGGCTGAACGCTGTGGAGTTCCATAGGCAGCTGATGATACAAGTGCTTGTGTCTCGACGAGGAAAGGACGTGCACCTTCAATAGTACTTGAGATAGCAACGCCCGATAATCCCTCATGATCTTCGGTAAGTAGAAGTTCGGAAGGGTTGCTAACCTCACGAAGTCCCTGCTGTTCCATCTCGTAAATACCGAGTTCTGAAGTAGAACCAAATCGGTTTTTAATGCTTCGGAGGATTCGATACATATAATGTTGGTCGCCTTCAAACTGAATTACGGTGTCAACAATATGCTCTAATATCTTTGGTCCAGCAATGCTTCCCTCTTTATTGATATGTCCAATGAGAATCACAGGAACGCCACTTGTCTTTGCAAAGCGTAGAAGGGCTGATGCACATTCGCGCACTTGAGTAATACTTCCAGGACTACTATCAACGTCTTCTGTTGAGATAGTCTGGATAGAGTCTATCACAACAAGCTCTGGCTGTACGTCACGGATATGCTCAAAGATATGTTCTAAGGATGTTTCCGACAAGATAATGATGTTTTCTGCAATATCTTTGGAAATACGTTCAGCACGCATCTTTATCTGATGAGGACTTTCCTCACCGCTGACATAGAGTACACGTTGCGTCATGTGGAGTATTGTCTGCAGTGTCAGCGTACTCTTACCAATACCGGGTTCGCCACCAAGTAATACGATACTACCCGGTACCAAGCCGCCACCTAACACACGGTTAAGTTCACCATCGTGCATGTCTATGCGTGGGTCATCGTGAGATGAAATGTCACGGAGACGCTGTGGCTTATTTGCTAAAGCCGAAACAGAGCCGCCAGAAGCCGCATTGCGCAATGTTGTTGCGGCATTGCGTGCGGCCTGTGAACCCGTATCAGCAGCGATACGGAACTCCTTGAATGTGTTCCACTGCCCACAGTTGGGGCATTTACCAATCCATTTTGGACTTTCCTGTCCACAATTACTGCAGACGAAAGCTATCTTGTCCTTTGCCATAAGTAAGACAAAAGTAATAAGATTTTTCTTAGTTACAAAATTTATTCTTAATTTTGCAACTATATGAAACGTATTAATTACCTGCTCATACTGGCTGTGCTTACCTTTGTCAGCTGCGGTAAGAGCGACAAGGAGCTGCAGGCTGAACGTCAGGCACAGAAGTTGGCTGAGCGTGAAGCTTATCAGAAAGCTTATAAAATAGCTGTGATGCCTACAATGGATTGCCTTCCGGCGTATCTATTGAAGGATAGCTTGTTGTATGATACAGCGAAGGTTGACATTAGACTTTGTTGGTTTAATGCACAGATGGATTGCGATACGGCTATGATTGGGGGAAGTGTACAAGCTGCTTTTAGCGATCTCGTTCGTACAGAAAGGCTGAAACATAGAAACAAGGTGCTGATGCACTATCTGACAGATACGAATCTTAATTGGCAACTGATTGCTGACAAGGATTCGAAGTTGAAGCAACTCTCTGACCTAAGTGATAAGATTGTTGCTATGACTCGTTTCTCTGGAACTGATCTTCTGACTGATATGGCGGTGAAGAAGGCTAAAGCCTAAGTATCAAGTCTTTCGTGTACAGGTTAATGATGTACTGGTGAGACTTGCCATGTTGCAGAACCATGAGATTGATGCTTACTGGTTTGCTGACCCACAGATAACAAAGGCTTTATCAGCAGATAATAATTCCCTTTTTAATTCGGAAGATGCTGGTGTACACCTTGGTGTGGTGGCTATAATGGATAAAGTGCGTCGTCAAGATGAAGAAGCAGCCTTTGCAGAGGCTTATGATAAGGCTGTAGAGCAAATCAATAAGAATGGTGTGAAGTATTATTCTGCCTTGATTCAGAAGTATATGAAGGTTGATGAATCTGTTGTACGTGCATTACCTGACATCAAATATACGAAGATTGGACCACCACGTAAGGCAGACTTGCTCATGGCACGCAACTTTCTTAGCAGTGGTAAGGTTAGTAAGTAAGAACTGAATAGTAATCATATAAAGGAGTAGGGAAGTGAATGTAGAGGAGATTCTTAGCAAGGCTATAAACTGTTTAATGGACAGAAGGTTGAGTAATGCCATTGAGGTATTAGAGCAACTTTATGTTCAGCGTCCATCACTTATGGGACACAGTGAGTTTGAAGCTATCAAAACTGATTATCAGTTGATGGTAGACTATATGGGAAGGGGCTTCTCAGATAGTCATCGTGAATCACTCTACAGCACATTGTTGCAGCGACTTTACCGTGTTGCTGCCGACCTTGAGATTAGCTGGCGATGCAAGAATGTTAGTGCATACGTTAACTCTTTTAGGGTAATTGACCACCTGAATACCAGCCATGACTTCGTTCGTACGGTGTTAGAATCATTTGTTTCAGACATTGCAATGCTCTCTCTTCAACCAGAAGAAACAAGAGAACAGAAGAGTACTGAGTTATATGATCGTCACCAATCGTTTATGAATCGTCTTTTTAGTGCCTTATGGACATCGTGTCAATGGACTGATGATGATTGTAAATTCTATACAGAGTTGCTCCTTTCTCCTACTGTTATGTCAACTCGATCAGCAGGTAATTGTAAGTGCAATTAGCCTTGGTGCAATGAATCAGTTTGATATTAATAAGTTCAAAACACTTGTCAATGTATATCAGCAGGCTACAGACGAGCATGTAAGACAGCGTGCATTGGTGGGCTGGGTGTTAGCAGTCTTCGAAGGAATGGACATCTTCCCAGAGCAGGATGCGTTGATACGTGAGCTCTGTGAGAACCCTACCATCACTCGTGAATTACTGACTTTACAGATTCAGTTCTTCTATAGTAAGGATGCTGAGAAGGATAATGACAAGATTCAACGTGATATTATGCCTGATATCATGCGCAACTCTAATCTGACAATCAGGGCGTCTTGGTATTATGGAAAAGGAAGAAGATGCGATAGAGAGTATCCTTCACCAAGATGCTGATGAGAAGCGCATGGAGCAGATGGAAGAGAAGGTGCGCAAGATGATGGATATGCAGAAGCAAGGTTCTGATATCTATTTTTGGCGGTTTCAGTCAGATGAAGCGATTCCCTTTCTTCAATGATATGGTGAATTGGTTTACTCCTTTTCTACTTGAATCACCCTGCTTTACGCCCTGTGATAAGTAAATTAGGCGACACAAAGTTCTTAAATACTCTCATGGAAAGAAGTAATTTCTGTGAGTCGGATAGATACTCTTTTGCCTTTGCTTTAGAACAAATCATCAATCAGTTACCATCTGATATTAAGGAGGTAATAGGTTCTGATGCAATGTTAGGACCGTTGGCAGAAAGTGATGATGTGGAAGATGCTATCAGTATTCGTCGTACCTACTTACAAGACCTTTACCGTTTCTTCCGTCTTTATCATACAGCTAATGACTTTATTAATCCATTTGAGGATAATGGTAAGGGTGACTTTGTTGCTGATACCTTCTTCTTTACGTATAAATCCTTCATGAGTACAGGGCTCGATGATGTCAAGTTGCGCTTGGCTTCACACTTGTATAAGCATCAGCAGATGACGGAACTTGCAGAATTGCTCACTACTTTCCAGAGTGCAGACCTACGATATGCCATCTTAATGGGCTATACAAATATCCATATGGGTAAGGCTGAGTTTGCTTATCAGTTCTTCGACTATGCGTTGAAGGCTGAACCTGATAATCAGTGGGCGCTGAAAGGAAAAGCAAGAGCAGCACTTGACGCAGAGGATTATAAGACAGCAGAAGAGGTGTATACTGAGTTGCTGAAATTAGAACCAGGTCATAAGAATTACACAATGAATCGTTGTGTTGCTCTTTTGAAGTTAGGTAGGACAAGTGAGGTGCGTGAAGAGTTATTCCGTCTTGACTATCAATATCCAGAAGACATGAACGTGAAGCGTGTTCTTGCATGGGCAATGCTGTCGGATAATAGTCTTGATAAGGCTTCACAGTTGTATAATACGCTCCTCGCAGCAACTCCAGCGCATGAGGATTATCTGAATGCAGGCTATTGTCAGTGGGCTATGGGTAATGTTCAACGTGCTGTTGAATTGTTCCGTGAATGGATGGTAAAGAGTGGAAAGAGTACTGAACAATTATTAGAAGAGTTCCGTAGTGATGCTGACACATTGGAGATGTACGGTATTTCTGAAACTGACTGCTTCTTAATGTTGAGTTTAGTTGGTTAATTTCAACTATCAATAGGTGTTCAAATACTTAATAATTAAACTGTTGTGGTATAGAAAAACCACAATATAATTTATCAATTTATATAGATTAATAGGATAATGAATGAACAGATACACGAGAAACTGAAAGAGATTAAACAGTCTTTCCGCCTCTTGATGAATGGAGTTGCATCGCACTCTATGCGTCAAAAGGGTGTTACGTATAAGATAAACTGGGGAGTGCCAATTCCTGATTTGCAGAAGATGGCAGCTGAATATGGTAAGGATTATGAGCTCGCTATAGAACTATGGAAAGAGGATATTCGTGAGTGTCAGGTACTGGCTACGCTTATTATGCCAGTTGAGAAAATGGATGAAGACCTTGTGGAAGTATGGATGGAACGCCTTCGTACACAGGAAATGGCTGAGTTATTGGCTTTTAATCTTCTTCAGTATCTTGACTTCGCACCAGCTTTGGCATACAAGTGGATAGCTTCAAACCGTGATATGTATCAGCTTTGTGGCTATCAGTTGCTTGCTCGTTTGTTTGCTCGTGGTATGGAACCTAATGAGCGTGGGATTAATGAGTTCCTTGATCAGGCACACACAACGTTAGCAGGTGAGAGCCTACCATTGAGACATGCTGCATATAATTGTGTTCTAAGTTTTTGCGAGTTAGGAGAAGACTTCGATACTATAGCACAGAAAGCGCTTGCTGATCTTAATATCCTTTAGTATAAAGTGATAGTAAAAAACTACTCTTTTATCAACAAGCTAAAGTAAGGATGTCTTCTTTTTAAGGCTTTATAATGTTTTGTTAGAAGAACTATTACAGTCTTTTTTCCTATACTCTACCAACGTATAGCTACTTTTCAAATGGCATATTGCTGCTTAGCACATGTGGTGCGGATGCTTAACACCATATGTGCGGATGCTTAGCACGACATGTGCGGATGGTTGACACCAATGATATTGAGGGCAAAATACGATAGAATAGGGTGTAGAATTGAGAGAAGATAATCATTAGATAAGAGGAATATTACCCATAGAAAAAGCCGACACACCATTTGGCGCATCGGCTTTTCTTTTTTATTTGTCTGCTGTTAATCGAATTCAACAGCTTACGATTTAATTTCTGGTCTTTTGGTTACTTGATAATTACTAATCAAGATTAATCTTCTTTGAAACAATCAATGCCTCTGCAATTACTGCTGCAACGATAGTAACAATACCAAATGTCAACATAATGTTATCCTTTCTTCTTTTGTGCGGAACCCCTTTGGTTCTGCGGTTATTACTTATTTTTCTTTGCGAATTCAGTGCAAAGGTAGGAAAGATATTTGACATAACCAACTTTTTTAATCTTGTTTGCAATATAACACGTGGATGCTTGATGTAAGTCAATAGTATTGACTATGGTCAAAAAGTAACTAAAAAGATTTCAAAAAAGTTCGTATAAATTTGTTATGATTACTTAGAAAACGTATCTTTGCATACGATTAAGTATTTAAGATAACATACATTTATGGATAGGCTCATTATTAAGAACCAAGAGTTTGACAGCAGTATGGATGCTCGTTTCCTCGAGATTCAGAATGCTCGTCGTCAAGCTTTGGAGCAGAAGGCTAAAAAGCACTAAAACAAACGCCTCGCGTTCGTGGCTATTTGTAGCTCGATAATGCGAATTAGGTAAGAAAGCAAGAACAAGATCAATCTTAGAAAACAAGAAAAGAGGGTGTGTCAAAATGTACACATCCTCTTTTTTTATGCACAAAGCCCCGACTTTCTCAAGCCAGGGCTTTGCTATTTCCTAACCCAAGTTTAACACCCACTTTCGCCTAATTGTTACTGTCACCGTACTTTCCTCGTTTTTCTTATGGGCTCTGTGTCCTACAAATTTTATTCTTTTTGAATGGTGAGTGTTTTAAGTTCAACTTATCGTATATCTGTTTTGCTTGCTTCGAAGGACTACTGCACTGGCGCATCTCGATGGTTTCACCTAATGGATTCTTCCCTTTTGTGGTGACGAGCTTTTGGGTGCTCATACGTCGTACTATCTCGGTCCAGTAACAGGATTCTCCTTCTCGTTTTAATTGACAACGGATAGTGTTTACCACCCAGTAGGCTAATAAACCGAAGAAAAGGTGTGCGTCGCTTCGCTCATCTTTCTGATGATAGATTGGACGGAGGTTGAGATCGTTCTTTAGTTGTCTGTTCGTACATTCTATCTCACGGATAAGATTGTAGTATTCCCATGTTACACGCTCAGAAAGTGTCCTGATATTGCTACGGAGGAAATAGACTCCATGACCAGATTCCATTTCCGAGAGGTCTTTTATCTCCCAGTCTACACGTAGCATCTCCTTGGGTTTCTTCTCGTTTTTTATGTAGCTTATCTGGTAGAACTTCGCTATAGAAGGGTACTTCTGTATGGCACGTCCTGTACGTTCAACAACCTTTTTCATAGGTCTTTGTTCCACCTTTCTTGGAGATTCCATTGTTTATCCTCTGCAGTTCCATCTCAAAACGCTCTCTCCAGACTCTGTTCATGGACGACTCTGTCATAGCTTTCGATGGAGATGTTATTTCGAGATAATAATCCTTATCATCCTCTGTCTTAACCTCTTTCAGCGTTATCTTCTGCCGACGGGCATCCATTACCGTAACACTCTTGTTATCATCACTGAGCGTATAGTCTTTCATTTTTCGTACGGGATACGCAGAGATAATTGTACCCCTTTTTTTCTTTATTAGCTCCAAGTTCTCTTCCGTGGCAACACCTGCATCCATGACAACGAGCGTATCCTTTGTTCGTGATGGATTCCTCTTTGCTAACGTATCAATCATATTGGGTAGAGACTTGGGATTTGCTGTATTACCCTCTAAGATAGAAGAATAACGTATAAAACCTTCTTTATTGATACATAGTGCAAGTACAAGTAGCTTACAGTCAGAGCGTTTTTTTCTTTTGAACGACCGAACTTGGCTTTATCGCTATTACGCTTACTACCCTCGAAATAGAAGTTGGTTAAGTCGAAGAGCATCAACTTGTTGTCTATATTAAAGAGATCGTCAGTAACGCTGCACAGATGACGCTCTAACTGTTCCTTTAGTTCATATAACTTGTCAGTGATTTTTATACAGAGAATTGATTCCTGGTGTCCAGCCAGGAGCTCCACTATAAAATTCGCCAGCAGCCGAGTTATCGCGCAAATAATAATAAGATGAACGTTCAGAAACTGCATATACCGTACGAACAATCAATGCTGACAAAGCCGTGTGTATCGCATTCTCCGTCCAGCCATTTTTTTGCGCAGAAAACCCTCTAATTGCAGCTTGTCTATTGTCTGCTTGCAGAGCCACTCTGCACCAACATTCCTTGCGTCAGTATAGTTTGCCGTCTCAAGGTCTATGTAGTTCTCATATTTTTCTCAGCGACTTCTGCTTTTTCCTTATTAAACCGATCGATTCCACCTTCTTTCTCCATACGGATCCACCATTCGTCAGCCTTTGCCTGTTCAATAGGAGTAAGACCGTCAAGGTGTTCTATGAAAAGTGAGGGTGTACTTCTGGTTTTGAAGCGTTCGGTAAGAGCGTATGCAATTTTTTTCGAACCTGTACAGCAGTAAGTGAAGGTTCGAACCCGATATTCAACAGAATTAGTGAATGTACATGACCCTGCACATCACGATATGACTCCTTGATGCGATAATAAGGAGCCATGTCCCCTGTGGCAGGGTTGAATCGTGTCTGTACATTTGCGTGCATGAGTGCAAAGTAACAAAATATTTTTGATATGGCTGTGTCCTACAAATCAGATTTTATTCCTCGTTACAATACCCTACACTTGATTATCAATCATTTATCAAATTGATACTACACAAAACATCCCGAAAATTTATGAAAAATAATTTTGCTGGTTAAACTTGGGTTAAACTTCATACCTTCTTGACGTAACAACTCTCCCTATTCGGCCCACGAGGGCACTAATCGCCCAGAACTATTGACTACACGATGGCAAGGAGCCTGTGCGTCACAACAACTACCGCACGCTCAAAAGGGGGCAAGTCTGCCAGCCGCACCCTGAGCTGGGCAAGGGTCGGCTGACAGAACAGGCAGAATACACAAAGTAAAATGAAAGAATTTATCGTTCGCATCAATTACGTTCTTAGTGGCGAGAAGATACAGGCTTGTCCTTGCCCTCTTCTCGCCCGTTGTTGAAACTAAAGGTCAGCTGCTGAACCTTCCCCAAACTATCCTCCACATATATATCAATCGTCTGGCGGTCAGCTGAGAGCGAGGTGTAGTATAAGCGGAACACATCCTTCGTCAGCGGATAGCGGTCGTTCGGCTTGAAGATAGTACCGTTATCATTTCTTAGCAAGCACTTGCCGTCAGACTGGAAATAACGTATCGTATAGCGAGTGTCAGCAAGCTCACCGCCTCGCTTTCAGTTCCGTTTCTTTCATTTGGGTTATGCGTTTCAGGGTGTTTTATACTTCTTAATAGCACTTCGGCACTTGTTTCCAACCTATGCTAAGCGTGTTATAAACGCGTCAAGTAGTTGGATTAAATCGTTGGCCATGCCACAATTCAGTTTCATATCATTGAGCGATGTGGCCACAAAGGCCGATACTTGGCAGATGTTGTGTTGCATATTTTTGCCCTGAGCTGTGAGTGAAATAATGCGTTGCCGATGGTCTTCACATTTCTGTGTGCGTGTGATCAAACCATTTCGTTGCATTCGTTGAAGTAAAGGTGTGACCGTGTTGCTCTCCAACATTAATCTTGACGAGATGACATTGACAGGCACATGGTCTTCTTCGGCCAATATCTTCATGACTAAATATTGCGGATAGGTGAGGTTCAACGGCGAAAGAAACGTTTGATAGGTTTGTTGAACCAATCGATTGAGCATATAGAGTTTGAAGCTCATTTCTTCATCGAGTTGTTGCGGTGTTGCATTCATTGTTGGGTACATTTTTTATTTTGTGCAAAGTTACACATAATTCTGGAATTTAACCCAGCAGGGTGTGGCAGTCAGTCGTGTACGTCTGAAAGTTTTTTCTATCACGCATCTTTGGCAAGCTTCTTGTTATTTCATGTGCATCAACAGTTATTTAAAAGTTATTATTTAGAAAGGAAACAAGATGAAAGTAAGAAAAGGGGGCAGTAGATATTTAGTGGGGAAAGGCATATATTTTGGCAAGCCTAAAAAGAAAGAAACTTTTATCTACAACTCCTCTTAAGTTAGCCCTAAATAGTTTTATTTTTGCATTGAAGGATTCCGCAGCAGCGTTTGTAGATCTGTTAATATAAAAAGTTAAGTATGTCTTCGTAATGCTCGTAGAAAGTTGCAGCAATGACATTAAAGGAATGAAAAGCCAGCTTCTGCGACGTTATTATACCATTTTGCCAATGATAGTCTGGCTGCATCTTTGATAGTATTCTTAGCAAAAAAATCATTCTTAGCGAATGTGATAAACCGTAAGCCTTCTTAATGTCAGGATATTCTCTGAACAGTATTTTGGCTCTTAGTTTCTGTTCATCAGTCCATTTCTCTGATGATTTGAACAACAGGTACCTACTTCTTACCAGCAGTTCACTACGTGTATCTCCATTTTCAAAAAGTCAGTGGTTGATACGCTATCTTTTCTAACTTCGCATTCTCTTTCTCGTCATTTGCTTGCTGTAAAGCTGCCCAGCGATACTCTATTCTCATCTGTTGCACGGCATCACTTGCAAGTTTCTGATATGAAAGCGATCGATCACTCGTTTAGCCTTTTGGAAAACAATGCCTTACAATCTTACGCATACTATCGGATAAGTCCAAGGTGACCTCTTCTACGGCTTCCCGTTTCTTTTCATCTATCTTATCCAATACCTTGCAGACATCCAAGGATTTGGTTCCAGCAACAATGGCTACAAGACATCCTTGCTTACCGTGTTTGTCCCTATTAGTGATAATCGTATAGAGTTCACCATTGGACAAGGATGTCTCGTCTATTGCTATATTCTTACCAATATTATCCTCAAAGAGAAGCCACTTCTGAGCATGAGACAACTGATTCCAGGACTTGTAACCACTTAGTGTTTCCTTGTATTGTTTCTCAAAACTACGTCCATTGATATGATAGAATTCCTCAAGCGTACGGCAGGTCACTGGGGATGTCTCCATACGTTTCTTTTAAAAAAGCTCCGAACTCTTTGGAATAACGAGTGCCGGAGGCTGTAATATCTATCTGCAAGGGAAGAGAAACTCTTACCTGTACGAATATCTATCCAGCGACGTCGACGAAGAACCAAAAATAACCTTATGGTCACGAATCGGAAAGTCCGTCACCTCGACAGCTTCCATAAAGCCTTTTTGATTCAAAAATGAAGATCATCGGAAAGTTCTTTCTCCATCTTCTCATCAAGATAAATACGTAACAATGAAGTATCAGACTCTATCTTAACAATAGAGAAATAATGTAATACATCACTGGGTAAAACGAATTCGGCTAACTGATATAGATATTTTTCCTCCATGATACAAAGGAAAGAAAAATATATTAATTAAGAAAATTTCCCCACTTTTTTTCTACTGAGCTAAGAAAAGTAGTAGAGCAAGTGCAAGGATTTCAGGCGCAAGATGGGGCCGGAGTGAAGTTGGTTCGCGTGTTAGGCCATGAGAATGTCTATAATTTCGATCCCTTTCTCATGCTCGATTCATTTGATAGCCACCAACCACACGATTATGAGAAGGGATTTCCCACGCATCCTCATCGCAGCATAGAAACGGTTAGTTTTATTGCAAAGGGAAAGATGACCCATGGCGATCATTTAGGAACGAAGCAAACTATCAGCGATGGTGAAGCGCAATGGCTCACCGCAGGTTCGGGTGCATTCCATTCAGAGATGCCCGAAGGCGATAGTCTTCTTGGTTTGCAGTTGTGGTTAAATCTGCCACGTGCCTATAAGATGAAGGCTGCACCGGCCTATCATGGCATCACACGCGAGGAGATTCAAGAGTTTCCTTTTGAAGGTGGAAAGTTGCGTTTGCTCACTGGTGAATATAAGGGGTACAAAGGTTGGCAAGGAAAGTATTTGCCGCTTGATTATTATGACATTCATTTGGAGCCTCATCGGTTAATTTCTGTACTAACAAAGTTCTGTTGGAAGGGATGTCGGCAATTGACTCATTAGCGTCAACATTTACCTCATTTCCTCCAATTCCATAATCATAAATGGCCATATTTATTATCTTTAAGTTTTATCTAATAAGTTACAAATATACTCAAATCTGGCACAAAGCTATAAAAATTATACGTAATTCTCGCAAATTAAATGTGAAAAAGACATTTATAAGCTAATTTTTTATTATATTTTTGCTGAATGTTTTTATCAAAAAAAGGTTGTTCATAGAGCACTTTCTCCTCAAAACATTACTATAGATAAAGATATATTTTTATAAAAGTTCATTACGGATAAAAAAAGCAGTTCATAGATAAAGTCGTAAAAAACCAAAAATAGGGTTGGGGGTACTCTATGATTAGCTATCTATGTGTACTTCATTTTCATATAGTCTTTTAAGTTCCTCCTTATTAAGGATTCTAATAAGGTTCTCCGACACAAAAAGTTTATATTCTTCAGCTGTAAGATTATCTTGAACATCAAAGTAGGGGATTGACTTTGTAGAGCGATCGTAAGGTGTATTATCTTTCTTTATTTGCCTTTCAACAGTTCCAGAAATGAATTTGTGCCAGAACACAGGAACAGGATTCTCTTTTGTCCCATATTTAGAATCATGTAGCTGAGTCTTATTTACATGTACCAAGAAGATATTTCCTGGATTTAAATACGATTTAATTCTGGCAGCACCTAAGTCTCCACCACGTTTCTCTTGATTAAAAAAGTCAATACCTTCAAACATACATATCGCAATATACTTTTTTTGATTTTTAGCATCATAAAAAGATACTGTGAAATAATATATCAGATTATTATGTTGATCCCGATAATTAGTAACATACTTTCTTTCTATTTTTCTCTCTATTAGATGGTAGTTTAATCTGAACAATCTCTGAGTCATTGATATATGTTTCTAAATATTGCAAATTATCTGTATTGCCTGTATTGGCAAAAATAACTATATATGGTATAGATTAACGGAGCTAATAAGAAAAAAATCCAATAGCTCTCCATATACCACCAGAGAAAGACGATAGTTTAGTCCGAATCTTTTTTTCTTATTCATTATTCTATTCATTGATTTAATCTAACGTAAACGACACTATAAATGAGCCGTTATAAGTTTAAGCCCAAATCAATTATTAGAACCTAAATATATTTTTGATTATAAAAGTATTTCTTTTAATTTCCTATCAATACTAATTTTTATTATACCACATACCAAAATCAATAACAAACAGACACCACCATATGCAAAAACAAATTGTCCCTCCCCCCCCTAACCATGCAAGGGGAGTACGTATAAAAGCTGCAACAAGTGGAGAAGCTATTTCTTTCCCATTTACTATCAAACCTTCTGTATAGATAACTTCATCTGATTCAAAAGAATGTCCTTCTCCAGGGAAAAAACGGTCACTCTTTATATAATTACCATTTTTATCGTTATCAATAAAGAAACTTATAGTATCTCCTTTGTGGATTATGTAGTCGTCAAGTTTATATTTAGGAGGAAATAAAAAGAAGGGATAAAGATTTTCATATCCTTGCCAATAGGTATGACTGGTATCACCTTCCAAAGTGAAATTTGCCTCCCAACTACTATGAGACTTCTGTAGTATATGTATTCTATTAACAATACCTGTTTTATGTGGCAAATCATCCTTTACCGTGAGGAAACCTATCAGATAGAAGGGTATCAAGAAAAAAAGAGTAGCTGCCATAAAATATATTCTGGCTGGAATACCCCAAAACTCTAATACCGAATCAATCTTAAATTTATACTTAAAATTCATAAAAACATACTTTATTATAAATACACTTACTTCTTTATCAATTCAATCTTACATGCAACTTCAGCGACTATCGGTTCTAACAGTTCACTTATGGTTAGTTCAATAGAGTTTGGCCATTGAAATTTATTATCTCTTTCAACTGAGCAGAATAAATCATATTTATATTTTTCCCATCTGTCTCTTTAAGAATGGGAATTTTTTTATAAATTCTGACTTAATATCAGAATCTTCTCTACTACGTTTATTTTTTTAAGGTTAGTAGAGTTGCTGGTGTATCACTAAAGTGAACAATATCATCTAATACAATAGAAACTTTCTTCTCAATTTGAGGGAATAAAAGTGAGGAAGTATTATAAAGAAAAGTCTTGTTGCCTTCTTTTTTTATTCCATCAAAAGGTATCAAACTCATTCCAAGAGCTTTATAAAATATCGTTTTATTAAGTTCTGCAGCAAAAGATTGCGAACCATGAGCATATAACTGATTTCCATCTGATATTATTTTTGGAAATCTCTACTGATGGGTTTCTTATATCTGTTTTTAATTCTTTTCCCATTTTTTTCGTGTAGTTCTGTAAAATTTAATACATCCTTCAACTTACCGCATAAATCCATTGATATAATTAGGTGGGATTGAATATCATTAACTTTATCAAGTAACTCAAGGGATTTCTGCTCTAAAAATTCTAAACCGTAGGTGTTGGTCTGGTTTAGTATTTTAATGTCAAGTAAATAATGATTATCTACAATCTCAGAGCATACAATACCCATTTCTTTCTTTGAACTTACCTCAAATAGGGGTCTACCAGAGATCGTATACTTAGAAGTCGTTTCAACCTTATATTTCCTAATAATGTTATCAAGGAATATTTCTGCATTAATAAAGTTATTCTTATTGTCCATCATATATTTTACGTGTAACTATTCAACAATGACAGGGGATATACAGTGTATGGCAATTTATCTGTTTTTTTAAGTCTAAATAGAATTATATGGCGTTTTGTTGTAGCTCTTAGCTGTTGCTGAGACCAAATAAACTTCAAGAAATGTGTCCACTCCAAAGTCGAAATGAAATGTATAAGAGTACTTTAGTATGATTTTTTTAACTTGCTAATTTGGAGACTTAGGGCATATATGTTAAGGTTCAATCTGACAATCTCAGCATATTGCTGATTGATAGTTTCACGCATCAACCGCATATCTTCCGTTATATCTTGTAATACTTTTTGATATATTCGCAATTTGTTGTTTCATAGGGATAAAAAGTACAAAAAAATATCTCAAGTATGCAAGGGAATACGCTTAAAAAAACAGTTCTTCCATTAAACTCTAATCTCTAAGTTTGCAATATGAATTACAAATTTACATGTTTGGGTTTAATATATAGATTGGAAATAGAATAAAAACTTATACACTTGTATGGTATGATTATCCAAAATAAAAGTTCTTACAAAAGGAGGATAAAATGCAAATTAATATGACGTCTTATGCAATTAACCTATACTTATGCTATTGATGTTTGTAAACTATTTTCGTGCGCATCAAAACCAATACATACTCTTTTGCCTTCTAAAAGACGCTTAATTGACTTGCAATAGATGCCCTTTAAGACCCTTACTAACGCCCTTTTAAAGTCCAATTAAGCACCTTTTCAAGTGGGGTTTCCTAACACTTTGATATCAAGCATGTTACAAACGTGCTGAGATTGCTTACTTTGGGGACATTTCCCCACCTTTTAGCTGGGTTTTCTGTAATAATATTTCACAAGTCTTGAGTGATAATAACGATGATAAGAATTGTCTATATCTTATATTTTTATCTTTTTTTAAAAATACAATAAAAAGAAAGTGAACCTTTAGGGGCTTATTTATTGCCAATGTGATACTTTTTAAAAAAAGAATTATCCATACAAGAGATTTCAACTTCACCACAATTAATTTTTCATTTTATCGTATGTATCTTGCAATGGAATCGTATCTATAACTTTATATTGCTGTGTATCTATAACGATAACTTCTAACTCTGTAGCAATAAGTATTTTTCTTTTTCAAATATAGCCATTTCACAAAAAAAGAAAGCCTAAGTCTAAATACATTATTCTACGTTTCAAGTCAAAATCATAGATAACAAAAATCTTGATCAATTCCTATAGCAAATATCTTTGGGAATACTTCTATGAACTGAGGGCGTAATAGGTCACTTGACCAGGCAATTTTTTTGCATAGGAATCGCCTTCCACTATCTTCCCATATATTCGATAAGAATCATTATGATAGTCTTTGAATACTGAATCATAATTTAATCTTTTTATATGTATCATAATCGATAATTTCAATGTTCATTTCTTTTTTTATTATATGTTTGAATCAAAATCATTACCGTAAAGAGACCAATTTAATAATGCTTTATATAATAATCGAAGTCTGCTTTATTTTTAGGGGCTATCTCACGCATTATAACCCCATACATTCCACTTGGAATTGGTGATTTCCAATAATCTAATCCCTTTCTCTTCAAGAAATAAACAACTTTCATTTTCTCATTGTACGCCTTTGAACCAATTGGGTATACGCATTTGCGTAATTTATATAGAATGTCTACTTCAAAAGTGGGGTAATCAGGCTTATCCACGTCTATTTCTGTAAACTTTCTGCGATAGTCTGCTCCTTTCAGTAGAAGATATAACATAATATCCATCCTATCATGAATCATACAATTTTCTATTGCGCAATTTTCAGTAGATGTTGCATAATTAATGTTTGCTCCTGCATCAACTAATAATTTAACCTTCTTAAAGGAGGAAAACACAGCAGCACTTAAAGCAAATTCTCTCCTTGGTACAATCTCTCCTAAACCATCCTCCTGAACTCCACAAGCTGTTGAATTTGGGTCTCCTCCATACTTCAGTAATAAAGCAAGTATCTTACTTGATGGTCTTGTAAAGCGACAAGCTAATAAGACTGCACTTTCTCCAAAGTATTTAGTGGAGTCATCATGTGCATTAGGATTAGCTCCTAACTCTAATAATTTCTCAACGGATTCTATTTTATTAGTACTTGTTGCTAACATCAAGAGTGTTTGCTTGTATTTGGGTCTCGGTAATCTACAGGAATATGCATCTGTAAAACTTGTTTAGAAATCTCTGTAGTATCTTCATCTTCAACAGCCTTTGCTAAAGACCATGCAGGCGTATGTTTATACAACCTAAAATCATCTCCTAACATGTCTTTTACGTTAGGCTCTGTACACGAAAAACAAACGAATAACACTAATAATAAAAGGTACTTCATACTCATGATAATTTTATTCTTTATATCTTAAAATCCATATGTAGTTTTAGAAAGAACTAACTTACTTATAAGTTATTTGCATGCTATCTATATAATATACGTGAGGAAAAGGTTCCTTTAGCAAGTATCGTACTACGATATGATTGATAACGGAGTCTCCATAAATCTGATATAGGCTATCTGATTCATGAGTTGTTGAGATTTTATGCTTATTTCCCTTACATTCTACTTCAATTCCACTACTGGACCCCCTCCCTCCAGAACCTGTTGGAATATAAAACAATACTGGGAGTTGTTTGGTGAGATAACCTTTCAAACTTCTGCTTTTCAAATCGCATATAATGTAAAAGATTAACCAAACTACAAAAAACGCACAGCCTACAACATAAGAGTAGTAATGCAGTTTTTTCTTTATCCTAAGTATTATATAAGAAAAATAGAAAAAAATCAAAAATGTTTAATGATATCATATAGAAATACGTATCTATAATGACATACGCTCCCATATAGAGTAGTATCAACAGCCCCTGCTAAGGCCAAGAAACACCAAGTTGCTTCTTCCTTTAATATTTTTTTCAGATTCATTGTCTCATCGAATATTTATAAATTACACTTCATTTCCATGTTTCTGCAGTGATCAGTTTATGCGTTTATCTTTTTCACTGTCTTATAATGCAACCATTTTCGTCATAAACGATAGTCCTACTATGTTTGATATCTTTATGGTTGTATTTTTATAGAATCTAAGAAACCAGTCTTTTTATTAAAGTAAAATACTTTCCTTTTTAGAGATAACTTTTGATTTCTAAACGAACTTCGTGTACAAACTTGCTGCAGCCTATTGTCTGGCGTGAAATACAAAATATTAGAATCAACTCTAATCACAATCTGGTTAGTGTTTCTATAGTACTCAAATTGATGGATGCTATCAGTATATACGCACTTAAAATCATCCGATTTCTTATTCTTGCAACTACAGAAACATACAGTGCATACACTTAGTATTATGACAAATATCTTATCTTTCATTATAGTTTTTTTGAATAAATCAACTCATTGTTTTTTTATAAAAAAATCGATATGATCAATTATGTTCTCGCAATGGTAAAAATACGGCTACTCCATCTAATCCATTTTTTTAGTGGTGTAGAAATGACTAATTTCATCTTTGTCTCTTTTGTCTAAGAAGTAATATTGTCGAAAGTGTCCATCTTTTAAGGACTTGTTTTTTTAATCCCCATTATATGACCATTGGGTGCAAAAGTAATTTGCACATCTCCTACTGTGAGTACGCTTCCCATATGATTTTTTTGTATTTTATACTCTATATGCTGAATACTGTCAACATATCTATCTGAAGGAAGAGCTTTTCCTTTATTGCATTGGCAGGAAATTAGTATTAATACAATTAAAAGAATAGTATATTTTTTCATATCAATAATCTTCACAAGCAACGTTGTAAGTGTAACGCCTCGTCTTACCATTATCAGAGAGTACCATCAGTCGGTTGTCCTCGTCCCAGTACATCTCACGAATAGTATTTGTTGAATCGTTTGTTACCAGCATTAGTCATTTCGTCTTAATAGACATAGTAGTGGAATTTTCATTATGAAGTGTCCATTTATTTTTTTATTTTCGTCAAATGTATATTGGACTTCTGAAATAATTTTTCTTTCTTATACCAGATTTGTATGAACAATGCAACCTGACGATTATATTTCCTTTTTTTATAAATAAAATAGGCCAACCGATAATGTAATAATTCTTTTTTTGATGTATTTTTTTATATTCAGAACCTTCAATGACATTCTCTTGTTGGTTTTTGAAAAACCAACTTGGAAAAATATTCCTTATTTATATATATTAAACGTCGAGGGACTCCCGATCTTTCCAAATAGCCAATCGCTCTATTAACGGCCTTATCATAAATACTGTCAAAGTCTATAAGTTTTCCTTGCTTCTTAGCATTTTTCAGGCTTGTAGTATAAGTCTTTCTGAGAAATTTTTTTATTGCCTTAAAAGTTTTATTATCCACATTAAAGAGTGATGTATATCCGTCTGTAAAAGCCCACATTTTATCTTGTCTGCAAAAGATCGCCCTATCTCTATTAGCAGTGTATCCCTGCCTATCATTTGTAAAAGCGGATATCCGACAAGATTCTTTCCTATTATAAGTTTACCGTTCTTAAGGTGTAAATTATTCCAGCCCTTTATTCTTTTGAACATTAAAACCATATGGATTATAATTATTGACGAGATAGAAATCTTTTCTGTCAAATTTATCTTTCCACCTGTCAGGTACTGTTTTTAAGAAATTATAGTATGAGATTTCTAATGCTTTGTTTAGAGAAGCATTCTGCCCTTTTACATTTATACAAAATAAAATCAATACAGAGCTGAATAAAATAAAAATGAGTTTCTTTTTCATTTCTTGAATGATTATTATTGTTCTATAGCGAGAATCGCCTTCATGCCTCTTCTTGTTACTCTTAGAAGGCAATACCCTATGAGGCTCCATAGATAAAGACACCCTCCATCGTACCATAACACTTCATGATACGTTCACCGGCAGCGTTATAAGTGTAACGACTTGTCTTGCCGTTATCACTTAAGACCATCAGACGGTTGTCTTCATCCCAATACATTTCGTGAGTAGTGTTCGTAGAATCATTCGTTACCAGCGTTGGATTACCGTTAGCATCGTATGTGTAATGGTCGTGACCAATCTGCGTTGGAGCCGTCGGGTGGTTGCTGTCCTCATACTTATAAGCAAAGTTATAAGACTTGGAGTCGTCGTTGAGTCCACCTTCTGCACCTTTGTGAGTGGTTCACTCATCTGTCCAAATGACATCACCATATCATACGATGCACCCTTTGCCTTATCGTTCGTTTTTATCTGACAGTATATGGCATAGTGTGGCAGAATGCCATATACTGTCTATCAAACCTTTCTCCATTTCCTTGTTGACCTCTATATTGAATTTCTAATAATAAACATTGCGAATAAGTTCACCTTGATTGTTAAAATACTTCCATGTGCCACATTTTTCACCTTCTGAGTATTGCTCTATATGTTCTACTAAGCCATTATCATAATAGTAGATAGTTGGACCATCCAACTTGTTGTTCGTATAAGTAACACATTTTTCTATATGCTGTGAAATCTCATTAAAATGGTATCTCTTTCCGTCGTTTACCCAACCATCTTTCTTTGTTTTTGTATGTGTATCGATAGAATGCAATGTCCCATCATTGTATAAATATATAACTGTACTATCTGTCTTTATAGTGGGGATAATCGCTCTTGAAGGTTTCATATAATAGAAGTGTTTGTTGGCATCAATAATTTCCCATGTACGATCATTCCCAGGACTGGTTCGTTTGGGGACATGTTTTTCTTTACAACCACAGAGGAAAACAATGATAATTAGGCACAGACATTTTATTGTTTTAATTTCTTTTCTTTTCATATCTCACATAGATTGTTTTTGTTTGTTCTTTCACAAATGGACTATTCTCTTTCGTAGTGTCATTTAGAATGTAGCCGCAGCCAATTAAAGGGGCTTGAGATAGGGTAGGGATGTTAAGAGAGTGCGTCGGGATGGAGTGGTGGGGATTAGTGATGATACGGAATTTGTTAGTTGATTTTTAGGGATATCGTTCTCCTCCTGTGATGTTTATCACAGCGTTGGGGGGCGAATATCCTACACCATAACCCGACATCCACTGTAAGGATTTATGCCTGCAGACGCTCAGTGTTATGTTGTGGCTATACTTTTCAGGATTAGGTTCTTTTTGGAAAGAACAGACAAATCGAGCATAGCAATTTTAAAGGCAAATATACAACTTTATTTTGTAAAAGGGTCTTAAAAACATGGGAAAAGGAGAAAGGCATTGTACGTGTAAACGTAACCAAGAGGGAATCATTTAACCCAAATCGGTCATTAGACTACAATATGTACATTCTTACGATAGTATGGTATTGTTTCCTAACATCTTTTTTATCGACATTTTGTCTGTCTTTATAACTTGACGTAGCCCACTACGCCTGCGTTCCAAAGCCAAACAATCTGCTCGATACTAAAACAAAATATGTTTAGGTTCTAATGACCGAATTGGGTTAAAACCTCTAATTTAGTTTTATTTTTAGTTGCTGTCACTTTTTACACTTCGCGTAATGGGTTTATAGATAGTAGGTTAATGTCAAAAGTGAAGTGACAGAAATGACAGCAAAATCGAAAACAGTATGCAATCGGCATTTGTCCTTGAATGGAAAAGTGGGAACTAATATTTATGAGATATAGCTATTAATGGTAAAACTATCCAACACTGTACCTCGTAAACTTATCCGCCTCCCAATTACTGAGCTTTGTATAGACCGTGTGACCCTTCTTGTCGTAACCTATCCTGTCAACAATAACGCTTTGATGTCCTTGTTTATTGCTCGTCAGACGCTCCACCTGTCCGGCAGCATTGTAGTGATAGGTTACCACTTCACCGTCAGGATAAGTCATCGTCTGCACCCAGTTCCAGCTATCATGCGTTATGCTAAATTATATACATTTGTAACAAATTACAGAAGTGTTTTATCTATAAATGAAAAATACCATACAAAAGCAATCCAATACCAGCTACATACCCTTGAAGAGATGATATATAAGCATTTGTTATCTTCGAAACTGGGTGTTTCTTATTATCATAATAGGTAAAGAATATACATAATACTCCAATACAAATAGAACAATAGCCATCGTATTTTTTGCACAAAAAAATATTAAGTATACCTAATATTGCACCTATTAAAGCTCCGAATAAGCACAAATATTTAGCGGTTACTCTATTATCTTTTTTGAAATAAAAGAAAACTAAGATACTACTAAAAAATAATGAAAATCCCCATACTAACCCAAGTTTAACACCCACTTTCGCCTAATTGTTACTGTCACCGTACTTTCCTCGTTTTTCTTATGGGCTCTGTGTCCTACAAATTTTATTCTTTTTGAATGGTGAGTGTTTTAAGTTCAACTTATCGTATATCTGTTTTGCTTGCTTCGAAGGACTACTGCACTGGCGCATCTCGATGGTTTCACCTAATGGATTCTTCCCTTTTGTGGTGACGAGCTTTTGGGTGCTCATACGTCGTACTATCTCGGTCCAGTAACAGGATTCTCCTTCTCGTTTTAATTGACAACGGATAGTGTTTACCACCCAGTAGGCTAATAAACCGAAGAAAAGGTGTGCGTCGCTTCGCTCATCTTTCTGATGATAGATTGGACGGAGGTTGAGATCATTCTTTAGTTGTCTGTTCGTACATTCTATCTCACGGATAAGATTGTAGTATTCCCATGTTACACGCTCAGAAAGTGTCCTGATATTGCTACGGAGGAAATAGACTCCATGACCAGATTCCATTTCCGAGAGGTCTTTTTATCTCCCAGTCTACACGTAGCATCTCCTTGGGTTTCTTCTCGTTTTTTATGTAGCTTATCTGGTAGAACTTCGCTATAGAAGGGTACTTCTGTATGGCACGTCCTGTACGTTCAACAACCTTTTCATAGGTCTTTGTTCCACCTTTCTTGGAGATTCCATTGTTTATCCTCTGCAGTTCCATCTCAAAACGCTCTCTCCAGACTCTGTTCATGGACGACTCTGTCATAGCTTTCGATGGAGATGTTATTTCGAGATAATAATCCTTATCATCCTCTGTCTTAACCTCTTTCAGCGTTATCTTCTGCCGACGGGCATCCATTACCGTAACACTCTTGTTATCATCACTGAGCGTATAGTCTTTCATTTTCGTACGGGATACGCAGAGATAATTGTACCCCTTTTTCTTTATTAGCTCCAAGTTCTCTTCCGTGGCAACACCTGCATCCATGACAACGAGCGTATCCTTTGTTCGTGATGGATTCCTCTTTGCTAACGTATCAATCATATTGGGTAGAGACTTGGGATCTGCTGTATTACCCTCTAAGATAGAAGAATAACGTATAAAACCTTCTTTATTGATACATAGTGCAAGTACAAGTAGCTTACAGTCAGAGCGTTTTTCTTTTGAACGACCGAACTTGGCTTTATCGCTATTACGCTTACTACCCTCGAAATAGAAGTTGGTTAAGTCGAAGAGCATCAACTTGTTGTCTATATTAAAGAGATCGTCAGTAACGCTGCACAGATGACGCTCTAACTGTTCCTTTAGTTCATATAACTTGTCAGTGATTTTATACAGAGAATTGATTCCTGGTGTCCAGCCAGGAGCTCCACTATAAAATTCGCCAGCAGCCGAGTTATCGCGCAAATAATAATAAGATGAACGTTCAGAAACTGCATATACCGTACGAACAATCAATGCTGACAAAGCCGTGTGTATCGCATTCTCCGTCCAGCCATTTTTTTGCGCAGAAAACCCTCTAATTGCAGCTTGTCTATTGTCTGCTTGCAGAGCCACTCTGCACCAACATTCCTTGCGTCAGTATAGTTTGCCGTCTCAAGGTCTATGTAGTTCTCATATTTTCTCAGCGACTTCTGCTTTTCCTTATTAAACCGATCGATTCCACCTTCTTTCTCCATACGGATCCACCATTCGTCAGCCTTTGCCTGTTCAATAGGAGTAAGACCGTCAAGGTGTTCTATGAAAAGTGAGGGTGTACTTCTGGTTTTGAAGCGTTCGGTAAGAGCGTATGCAATTTTTTTCGAACCTGTACAGCAGTAAGTGAAGGTTCGAACCCGATATTCAACAGAATTAGTGAATGTACATGACCCTGCACATCACGATATGACTCCTTGATGCGATAATAAGGAGCCATGTCCCCTGTGGCAGGGTTGAATCGTGTCTGTACATTTGCGTGCATGAGTGCAAAGTAACAAAATATTTTTTTGATATGGCTGTGTCCTACAAATCAGATTTTTATTCCTCGTTACAATACCCTACACTTGATTATCAATCATTTATCAAATTGATACTACACAAAAATATCCCTGAAAATTTATGAAAAAAATAATTTTGCAGGTTAAACTTGGGCTAAATGTATCATTTTTTTCAATGTCCTTTACTTGATTATTTTTCTTTCTGCTTTCTTAATTTATTCTCTTTTTTTCGATAAATTTATCTGTTAGTCGTTCTACACCAGATAGTTTCAAATTTACACCTTGTCTTACATCCATCTTTCCAGCACAGCATCATTGTGGCATACACCATAATCATACCACCCAATCCGTGATTACCTTATTTCTATATCATCTATCGTTATAAGCGGTTTATGTGTTTCTTTTGACAAGACTTTGTCTGCTCGAGAAAATGTGCAATTGAGCCTATAAGTTTCTTTTTTTCATAACAACTTCTCCACCTATTTCATAATTTCGATAAATTGAAATCGTTTTATTAGAATTTAGTTTATACCACATTACCTTTTCACCAGCAACATCTTCACTGATTCTAAGTTTTGCAATTATTCGATTGTCTTTTTTTGAATATGATGCAAGATAAATATTAAGCGTGTATCCATCCGTTTGACCATATAAAAGTAGCCAATAGGATTTAAAATCAACCTTCCCTATTGCGTAATATGAAAATTCATATCCGTTAGAAGGATTGATTAAACAATCATTTTTTTGTTTCACATAAATACAAAGAAACTAAATAGTCAGATATCTGTTTACATTTAAACACGTCATATTCACTGGGAAGTAGTATGTGCTTCTTCACTGCATATAAGTCAATAAAACCATCTCGTCTTTGCCCTAACGCATGTTGCGATAAAGAACATAATAACGCTATAACTACAACATACAATCTAATTATTCTGTTCCTCATACCATTTCTTCTTATTATTGAAACATACTTAATGATCTATTCTAAGTTCCCTACCCATTCAAAAAATGTAGCACTCTCGGGAATATCAATGTTTTCTTTCCAGTAGATAATATGGAGAGTGGCGTACCCAAGGCTGGTGCCTGGTGTCGTGTTAGGATGCCGGAGTCTGAGTTCATTGTCAAAAGAGCTCTTATTCTTCATGTTCCGACCACTACTGTCCCGTTAAAGAGGACTAATAGCTCTTTGAATTAATTGAAATACTGTCTTTTGCAAGAGAGAACTCGATTGTCCTCTCTTTCCGGGGTTATTTGATTAATATTTAACTGGTCTCGATATTTGCGGGATACTAATGTGTTCCGATTCATAAGTCGTAAATGCAAACCAATTACGAATAGCTTTTATATTATATGAATGGTCATAATAAATCGTTAAGACCAATACAGGGTGTATAATAATATTATATATAGATGTAGAAAACAGATTGGAATTTTCTTTTTTTATCAGAATTCGATGCTCCCTACAATAAGTGTTTCCTGAATATACAGTATCCAGCATCTCTGTTGTGGACATCAGTAATTCTTTGCGTCCACCATAGTCGGAAGTAAAGATTTCACTGCCCTCTTTATAAAATTTAATTACTTCTTCAGACTCTTCTTCTCTTTCTTCGATAATTGTTGTTGTGTCATTATTCTCACATATTTTATAAGATTTGACATTATCTACAGGGAGTAAAACATGTTGAGATTTAGAGTTACATGATCCCCACACGCCAAGCCCTATAATCAACATACAATAATTAATAAATCTTTTTGTATTCCTTAAAGTCATAATCAAAAGTTTTTTAAATTACTATTTTGTTCAATTAACTCGGATTTAGTTGCTCTATACAACTTAGTTCCCTGTAAATTAGGGTACTTTTGTATTAAATCATGATGTTCTTTGTCAGTCGATGTGCTATAATCATAAACTGTTTGCTTAAACTCAGTAAATGCAGGGAAGAAGACATCTGACTTTCTCTACACCTGCAACTCATATTTATCTCCTAATATTTGCATTTCTTCATGATGCGTTCGCCAGCAGTGTTGGATGTATAACAGCTCGCCTTACCGTTTGCGTAGACAAGGCGGTTTAGTTCATCATATTCATACGTATGCAAACTCCTTCTTAGCGATAGACTTTTTCAACTATGCCGTGAGTTTACTCAGGAGGTTGCTCACCGCATTGTAGGTCATCATTTATTTTTCATTCTTAGGTTCTTCTCAATCACGAATCCTTTTGATAAATTTTAGGCAGCACAAATATAAACAAACTATCGTAAATAAAAAAATAATATCCCATAAAAAAGGCTCTATGAGTAATTTATTGTATGGAAAAGTAGAGTCATACTTTGCACTCGTTAAATGGATAAAAAAATAAAAGGGAAGCCAATATCTATTTTTCCCATCAGTAGAAAAAAAGAAATTATATTGAAAAAAACAATGATAGAATATTTATCAAAGTATATAGGACAATTATCGATACAACCTGCCTCATAATTTCTTATCTGTTTACTTTATTACTACTATTTTTTGAGAATTATGCTAATCTACTCTGGATTAATATCAGTTCTCCATTGCAGTCTGACCGCCTGCTGTAAGGCTTATCACCTGCAGACGTTCACGCTGCTCGTTATATGTATAGGTAGTTTCCGTCCCATAATCGAACTTCATATAGGTCGTATGACCGTCTTTTGTCGTAACCTATTCTGTCAACAATAACGCTCTGACGTCTCTGTTTATTGCTGCCCAAAAGTGTTTTTCATGCGGAGATTGTTGTGGATAGTGCCAAGGAATCAATAGAAAAGAAAACCTACCATGTCAACTATCGGGCAGCCAATCTATAACATTGTTCGTAACTTAATGAGTTGATACCTTGAAAAGAGTAGGTTGTTGGGCGTGTGTTGGTTTGCGAAAAATACTTACATGTTTTTGAATAAGAGCCTTAAAATAAAGGAGAAAAATAAGTATATCAAGAGGTTTTGTAACTGTCAGTAAGTCAGTTTGTTATAATGAAGCGTTTTAAAAGGTGCTTAATTGGACTTCAAAAGGGCGTTAGTAAGCCTTCTAAAGGGCACCTCTTGGAAGCTAATTAGGCGTCTTTAAGAAGCTTAAAGAGCATGTGTTGATAATTAAGCGTTCGAAATAATTTTACAAATGTAGGTGGGTTGGATAAAAAGAGGTTGCTTTCTAAGATAGAATGATAGGCTAAAGTTCTTATCTAATAAGGCACACGGAGACATAGAGGGACAGAGGTAAACGTAATATCATGGGTTCTTCTGGATTTTGGAGTGATAAGGTTTGCTACTTAAGGTTAGGTTTCTGAAGAAATGTCACGCGGAGACACGGAGAGGACGGAGGATTATTAAAACAAAGCAATGGAAGTCACGGAGGCACCGTCGGTGCATAGAGCGACGGAGCTTGTTAGCCAATTCTATTAGCAATTTATATACAAAGCGTTTATCCCATAATAGTTATCAAGAATCTGTATGCTACACCTCCGTCGCTCTTTGTGCCGTCGGCACCTCCGTGACATTGCGTTACCTCCGTCCTCTCCGTGACTCCGTGTGCCTTATAATATAAGACTTTTAGTTTATCACTCCATATTTCGGAAGAACCATATCATGGAGGTATCAACAGTACAAAGAGCGGCGATGCCGAAAAAATAAAAGATGTTAGGAAACAATACCATAATAATAAAAACTATACATTTTGTGGTCTGATGACAAATTTGAGTTTAACGAACGAAGCCAATTTATCATACTTTGCGCAATGTATTCCTTAAGAAAAAACTTGCAGTATTGGGATTTTGTTGCTATCTTCGCAGACACGAAAGCCATCAATGGCATCTGAATAAGAATCAAAACATGGGAAGAAATAAATTCGCAGAAGACGAGATAAAAGAAATAGCAAAGCTACTCCGACTGAAGAATGCGGGTAATCGGGCGAAACAGAAATTGGTTCGTCATGACCTCCGTACAATTTATGAATTTAATATCTCTGACTTCAATGAGCCCGGTAAGGCTTTCGGTGAGGAGGAGTTACAGGAAGCTATCCAACGAGGAGCTATTCAGATTCTTGATGATGCCACTATCGCTGATATGAAGGCAAAGCGTGCGCGTGACAAGGCGCGTGATGAGGCTGCACGTGAACAGCAAGCCATTGAAGCGGGAGAGATGACCGACTGGAAAGCTGTTGCTAAGGAATGGGAAGAATGGGAGAACTCGCAGAATAACGGTAACTAATGTGTCCGATTATTTTGTGGCATTCTTTTTGTTAACTTAAAGAAGTAAGTGAAATTCTAATAAGAAGGAATATAAGCTTTTATAGCAGTGAGATAGCTTCATTCTCCAAAGATTATAAAATAATAAAACAATGACATTATATCCGAAACTCATTACAGATGCACTGGAGAAAGTAATTTATCCAGGAACGAAAAAGAATATTATTGAAAGTGAGATGTTGGCAGATACACCCAGCATCAATGGTAATAAAGTAAGTTTCACGCTTATTTTCCCACGTGAGACCGACCCATTCCTCAAGTCTACTATTAAGGCTGCTGAGGCTCAGATTCACTATTCTGTTGGTAAGGAAGTTGAAGTAACCATTACAACAGAGTTTAAGAATGCACCACGCCCAGAGGTGGGTAAGTTGTTGCCTCAGGTGAAGAATATCATTGCTGTTAGTTCAGGAAAGGGTGGAGTAGGAAAGAGCACCGTCTCAGCTAATCTTGCTATAGCCTTGGCACGCCTTGGTTATAAGGTAGGTTTGCTTGATACCGATATCTTCGGTCCAAGTATGCCAAGATGTTCGGTGTAGAAGATGCTCGTCCATACGGTGTAGAAAAGGATGGACGCCAGCTTATCGAACCTGTGGAGAAGTATGGTGTGAAGTTGCTTTCTATCGGTTTCTTTGTCAATCCAGACACAGCAACCCTTTGGCGAGGAAGTATGGCAACCTCAGCTCTTAAGCAGCTTATTGCTGATGCTGATTGGGGCGAACTCGATTACTTTATCCTCGATACACCACCAGGAACCAGCGATATTCACCTGACACTTATGCAGACACTTGCTATTACGGGTGCAGTAATCGTGTCAACTCCTCAGAATGTTGCATTGGCAGATGCACGTAAGGGTATTGATATGTATCGTAATGATAAGGTGAATATCCCAATTCTCGGTTTGGTTGAGAATATGGCATGGTTTACTCCAGCTGAACTTCCTGAGAATAAATATTACATTTTTGGAAAAGATGGTTGCAAGAACTTAGCAAAAGAACTTGGATGTCCGCTACTTGCTCAGATTCCAATCGTACAGAGCATTTGCGAGAATGGTGATAACGGAACACCAGCAGCGTCACAGGTTGACACCATTACAGGTCAGTCGTTCCTCAGTCTTGCGCAGAGTGTAGTCACTGTAGTCAATCGTCGCAATAAGGAACAGGCTCCAACAAAGATAGTTGATGTAAAGAACGGGTAAACGGCATTTACGTGTTTATATAAAAAAATAGAGATATACGTGTTGGCGTATATCTCTATTTTTTTGCAATAACAAATATATTATTCACTTTTTTTATAAAAAAAGGATGGCTGTTTACAAATTTATTTTTATACTTTTTGCACTCGTTATTATGAGTTAATTGACCTAACCTATTATTCATTAATAATCTTTACGTTTATACGTTAAACAACCTGTGTAAATAAAAAAATGTTTCTTTATTCATCATTACCTTACTATAATAAGGTGATAGTGGTGTAATGCAGTTGTTCATGCAGCTGTTATTAATAAGTAACAATTAGGAACCTAAAATATAAATATTTAAACCCTGAACCTAATGAGAATGATTCATGAAACAAAGCAGAAGCATCTGTATTTCTCAGTCGCTTTTGCCCTTTCTATTGCGTTAGCTCCAACGAGTGCTTATGCAGTAGAAAATCCCGTAGGCTCACCTGATGCTTCTATGCCTCAGGCTGTGCAACAAAACGGTAATCACAAGGTAACTGGTCGCGTTGTTGACTCTGCTGGTGAGCCACTGATTGGTGCCACTATTATGGTGGAAGGAACCAAGGAAGGTGCTGTAACGGATATTGATGGTAACTTTACTATCAATACCACGTCAAAGGCAAAGTTGGTTATCTCTTATGTTGGCTATACTACCCAGACAATCCTTGTGGGCGACAAAACCACCATCGATGTTACGCTTAAAGAAGTTGCAAACACAATGAACGAGGTTGTTGTGACAGCCTTGGGTATTAAACGTGCTGAGAAAGCTTTGAGTTACAATGTACAGTCAGTAGGCTCAAATGAGTTGACACGTAACAAAGATGCTAACTTTGTGAACTCATTAAACGGAAAAGTAGCTGGTGTTAACATTTCTAAGAGTGGCAGTGGTGTAGGTGGTGCAACACGTGTAATCATGCGTGGTGCCAAGTCTATCGAAGGTGATAACAACGTATTGTATGTTATTGATGGTATTCCAATCTTCAATTTCAGTGGTGGACGCGATAGCGGTATCATGGGAGAAGGCCGTGTAAGCAGTGAAGGTATTGCCGACCTTAACCCAGAGGATATCGAGAGCATCAGTGTCTTGGCTGGTCCTTCTGCTGCAGCTCTCTATGGTAGTAATGCTGCTAATGGTGCTATCCTCATTACGACAAAGAAAGGTAAAGAAGGACGTGTAGACATTTCTTTCTCAAGTTCTGCAGACTTTAGCTCACCATTGTTGATGCCAGAGTTTCAGAATACGTATGGCAACAAGCTTGGCTCTTATGAGAGTTGGGGTGAGAAACTCGCAACACCAAGTTCATACGATCCCAAGAAGGACTTTTTCCGTACAGGAACGAACTTCATCAATGCTTTGACATTGAACATGGGTAATGAGTTTAATCAGACTTTTGCCTCTGTAGCAACCACCAATTCACGTGGTATCGTACCAAATAATACTTACGATCGTTACAACTTCACCATCCGTAACACTACGCGTATGTTTAAGAATAAGGTGCAACTCGACCTTGGTGCATCTTATATCAAGCAGAAAGACAATAATATGGTGTCACAGGGTGAGTACTGGAACCCAATCGTTGCAGCTTATCTCTTCCCACGCGGTGAGTCATTTGAGGGAATCAAGACCTTTGAGCGTTACAATAACGTGAGAAATTTCCCAACTCAGTATTGGCCAATCAGCGATAGCCGTTTTGCTAATCAGAACCCTTATTGGACGGCTTATCGTAACTTAGCACCAGATGATAAGGATCGCTTCATGTTCAATGCTGGTCTTACTTATAATATCTTTGATTGGTTGAGTGTAGCAGGTCGTATTCGTCTCGACAAGACGTTTATCACAAGTGAGCGTAAGATTTATGCTTCTTCATTCAATTACTTGCCAAGGAGAAGGGCGCTTATGATTACTATGATTATAAGGATCATCAGACTTATATTGACGCTATTGCCAATATTAATAAGACCTTTGGTAAGTTCAGTCTTGCTGCCAACGTTGGTTATAGCTATTCTGACTATGCATCTCTCACCCGTGGTTATGGTGGTAACTTAGTGTTAGTTCCAAATAAGTTCTCTTTGAATAACATAAATCCAACTGATAGCAAGATTCGTGAGGCTGGTGGTGACTCAAAGGTACGTAATGTTGCAGCTTTTGCAAGTGCCGAATTGGGTTGGAGAAGTATGGTTTATCTTACTTTGACAGGTCGTAACGACTGGAACTCACGTCTTGTAAACTCATCTGAGGAATCATTCTTCTATCCATCAGTTGGTTTGTCTGGTATTATCTCAGAGATGACAAAACTCCCTTCATTCATTTCTTATTTGAAGGTTCGTGGTTCTTACACTGAGGTTGGTTCTCCTGTTTCACGTTCAGGTATGACGCCGGGCACTATTACAACTCCAATCGTGGGTGGTAGCTTGAAGTCTACTGATATCTATCCATTTACTGATTATGAGGCAGAGCGTACAAAGTCATACGAGTTCGGTTTGACTGCTCGTTTCTGGAAGAAGTTGTCATTCGACTTCACTTGGTACAAGTCTAATACTTATAACCAAACCTTTATTGGTGAATTGCCAGAGGGTTCTGGTTACAAGGCTGTTTACTTGCAGGCAGGTAATGTAGAGAACCGTGGTGTTGAGATGGCATTAGGCTATAGCGATAACTTCGGTGGTTTGCAATGGAACTCATCATTGGTTTACTCTAAGAACGTCAATGAGATTAAGGAGATGGTGAAGGACTACCATCACCCATTGAGTCCAAAGCCAATCAATATCCCTGAAGTATCAAAGGATAATGGTCGCGTTCTGCTTAAGGTAGGCGGTTCTATCAATGATATTTATGCAAGAAAGGTATTGGCAAAGGACAATCAAGGCTTTGTAAATGTTAGTCCATCAGGTGGTATGAACTTAGAGACTGTTGAGCCTATCTACTTAGGTAAGACTACCCCAGACTTCACAATGGGTTGGAACAACAACTTCACTTACAAGAACTTCGGGCTTAGTTTCTTGATTAACGCACGTGTTGGCGGTATCGTTACTTCTTCAACACAGGCATTGTTAGACCGTTTTGGTGTGTCTAAGGCATCAGCAGATGCAAGAGATGCTGGTGGCGTGATGATTCCAAATCAGGGTTTGTATGATGCAAAGAAGTATTATACACTTGTTGCTACAGGTGAGAACGACCTTGCAGGTTACTATACCTACAGCGCAACAAACGTTCGTTTGCAAGAACTTACTTTGAGCTATAAGTTTAATTCAAAGCTGTTTAACAATGTCATTAGGATTTGACACTTTCATTTGTGGCTACAAATCCATGGATGATTTATTGTAAAGCACCTTTCGATCCAGAGCTTACAGCTTCAACAGGTACATACGGACAGGGCAATGACTATTTCATGCAGCCAAGTCTGAAGAGTTATGGTTTCAGTGTTAAATTCAAATTCTAATTGAACATGAAGACAAAAGCATATAAATATATCGTAGGTGTCCTTGCGCTGTCCTTGTTTACGGCTTGTGACTTCCAAAAGGTAAACACTAACGAATTTGAACTCCTCCCAGAAGAGGGATTGATGGATGGTATTTCTATTGGTGGTCCTATAACTGCCATGCAGAAATGCGTCTTCCCAGTAGGAACACAGGCAGATGGTACCAGTGTTGCTAATAGATATCAAACAGCTTATAACCTTGCAGCAGATTGTTGGAGTGGTTATTTCGGTCAGAACAATAACTGGGGTGGTCCTAATAACCTCAACTATTTCCTCAAGGATGGTTGGGTAGCATCGTCTTATACCGAGTCTTACTCAACGGTTGTACCTTTGTGGCAAGACTTAAAGGGTAAGACTGAGACTCAGTTCCCTGAGGTTTTCGCCTTAGCACAGATTCTGAAGATCTCTGCTTGGCATAAGGCTACCGATATGTTCGGACCTATCCCTTACAAGGAGGCAGGTAAAGGACTTATCACTGTGCCATACGATAGCCAGGAAGAAGTGTATAAGTCAATGTTCAAAGAACTCTCTGATGCTATAGAAGTGTTGACAAAGTACGCTGATAATGGTAACAGCAAACTCTTGCCAAATGCTGATGCTGTCTATGCAGGCGACGTTCACAAGTGGGTTGTCTATGCTAACTCTTTGATGTTACGTCTTGCTATGCGTGTTTATTATGCTGATGCTGCACTCTCAAAGAAGTATGCTTTACAGGCTGTCAATCATTCTTATGGCGTGATGAAGACCAAGGATGATGAGGCTAAGATGGAGAGAGGTGCAAGCTTGGAGTTCAAGAACAACCTCGATGTTCTTATCAACCAGTATAACGAGTGCCGTATGGGTTCTTCTATGTTGGCTTACTTAGGTGGTTATCAAGACCCACGTTTGCCAAGTACTTCAATACAAGTACAGTTTCTCAGGCAGTGACTGTGGGCACATACGGAAAGTATTCAGGTGTACCAACAGGTCATGACGTAAGTTCTAACGATGCTTTCAGGGATTCTTCACGCCCAGCTATCACAAGTACAACTCCAACTTATTGGATGCGTGCTTCTGAGGTTTACTTCCTCTTGGCTGAGGCTGCTCTGCATGGATTCGCTGTGGGTGGTACTGCTGAGTCGCTTTATGAGAAGGGTATCGAGATGTCATTTGAAGAGAATGGTATTGCAAGTTCTGAGGTAGCAGACTATATGTCGTCTGGTCTCAAGCCATCTGCTTACAGTTTCCATCTCACTAATCCAGGTGTGAATGTTGATGTACCAGCAGTAACAGAGGCTACTACAGCATGGAGTGGAACCGATGAGGAGAAACTTGAGAAGATTATGATACAGAAGTGGATTGCACTCTATCCTAACGGACAAGAGGCTTGGACAGAGTATCGTCGTACAGGTTATCCTAAGTTACATAGTGCTATTTCGAACTATAGCAATGGTGAGGTGGATAGCGGAGGTAGGCATCCGTCGTATGCGCTTCCCAACTAACAAGTCTACATCGGCAGAGGATATCGCCAACTTAGAGAGTGCACGCAAGCTACTTCGTGGTGGTCTTGATAAGGCTGGTACACGTTTGTGGTGGGACAATAAGAATCATTAATATCAAGCATTTTGAATATGAAAAACTTTAAATATATCAGTTCGTTGGTATTGCTCTGTGCAGGAGTCCTTTTCTGTGGATGTAGCAAGATGACAGAGGTAGAGAACGAACCTTACGATCATATCGGTGGATATAATACGATGAACAATGCTGAGAGCGAGAAGTATTATGCCGATTTGAGAGCTTATAAGCAGCAAGCCGTTAACTATGGTCGTCCTGTTGCCTTTGGTTGGTATTCTAACTGGTCGCCGGCTGGTACCTATCGCCGTGGCTATCTTACCTCTATGCCAGATAGTATGGACATCGTTTCCATGTGGAGTGGTGCACCTAACCGCTTTAATATTACACCTGAGCAGAAGAAGGACAAGGAGTTTGTGCAGAAGGTGAAGGGTACAAAACTCTTGGAAGTTACACTCTTGTCTTACATTGGTAAGGGTAGAACTCCTGACTCTGTCTATACTGCTGTTGAGAAGCAGGCTGAAAAAGAGGGTTGGGCAAACGACCAAGCTCGTGTTGAAGAGGCTAAGAAGAAGGCTCGTTGGAAGTTCTGGGGCTACGAGGGTGTTGCTGGTTCTGACAACCATAAGCAGGCTTTGGCTCGCTTTGCTAAGGCTCTCTGTGACTCATTGGTAGCCAATGACTGGGACGGTTACGATATCGACTGGGAGATTGGCAGTGGTGTCTTCGATATGGATGGTACACTCAGTACCAATGCCGACCTCGTTTACTTGGTAAAGGAGATGAACAAGTACATCGGTCCTAAGAGTGATCCAGATCACAAGGGCCACCGTCTTATCTGTATTGATGGCCATTTCAGTGGACTTACTGAGGCATTGGATGGATATGTTGATTACTGGATTGATCAGGCTTATGGTCGTACAACTCACTTCGATTACTATGGTGTTGACCCAAAGACAATTATCACAACCGATAACTTTGAGTCTTCTTTCAAGAGTGGTGGTCAGTTGTTAAGACAAGCCAAGAGTATGCCTTCTAAAGGGTTACAAGGGTGGAGTAGGTGCTTATCGTTTCGATAACGATTACGACAATACTCCTAACTACAAGTGGATGCGTCAGGCAATTCAGATTAACCAACAGGTGTTCAAGGAGAGAATGGGGCAGACCACTCAACCTTAACATTGCATATCTCACATTATAAATTTAATAGAATATAAATATGAACAAGCATATTTTTCAAACATATTGCTGTGGCGTTTGCTGCATGCTGTGTGGTGAGTTGCCAAGACAGCGAGAGCGATTTGTTGAAGCAGAAAGTTTATTTTTGATAGCAATCTATACAAAGTCGAAAATGCCTGACTCTGGTTCAACTTTAGGTGTCGACATTACTTCTCGCCTTTCTAACAAGCAAGATGGGGCAGTAGATGTCTCTTATTCACTTGCCGACTCATCATTGGTTGCTCTTTATAATAGCAAGTACGGAACAGACTACATTGCTTTAAAGCATCAGAATGTTACGTTTAGTAAGGCTTCTTCAACGATTGCAGCTGGAAGCATCTATGCAGATAAGGTGTCGTTGACGCTTAATAACCTTGACCAGTTAGCGGAGGGAAAGAACTATATGTTGCCTATCAAGCTACATTCAAGTTCTACTCCTGTTATTGATGGCGAAGATGTTGAGTATATTGTTTTAGCAAAACCTGTTAAGATTACAAAGGCTGGTGATTTCTATAATAAGTATATCTCTGTGAAGTTCCCAGCAGGAACCTACTTTAAGTCCTTCACCTATGAAGCATTGGTTCACTCTATTTGGTGGGGCAGCAACTGTACTATTATGGGTTCAGAGGGTCTGATGATCTTCCGTGTAGGTGATGTTGGTGGTGGTATTTCATCTGGTATCTTACAGGCAGCAGGTAGACAGCACTATGAAGCACCAGAGAAACTTTCGATTGACAAGTGGTATCATGTGGCATTGACCTACGATCAGGCAACTGGTAAGACTGTTATGTACCTTAATGGTACGAAGTGGGCTGAGTCTGCATGGAATATTCCTGGCTTTGATCCAAATGCTGATGTTGGTTTCAACATTGGTAAGATTCCTGGCTTCCCTTGGGGTGAGCGCCCATTCTATGGTTATATGAGTGAGGTTCGTGTATGGAGTGTTGCCCGTAGCGAGAATCAGATTAAGCAAAATATGCTGAGTGTTGATCCTAAGTCTGATGGCTTGGAACTCTATTTCAAGTTGAATGGATCAGAGACCGTAAATGGTAATAAGATTAAAGATTCTGCTAAGGGCATCGAGTGTACCACAGGTGGTCTTGACTTTACTACTCTTGCTCAACCACTCACAATGAAGGACCTTCAATAAGGTTCACCTTAAATAAATAATATATAAAAGAGTCGGACATCGTTGTCTGACTCTTTTATTCTTTGAATTTTTAGGTTTGACCTATGACCTTTGATCTTTGAAGTTTGAAATTTGATTTTTGACCTTTCCAACATCGGTAATCATAATTATGACGTACTGATAAGAACTTTGTTCGAATAATTCTGAATTATCAAAGTAATCATAATTTTGAATTTTGAATTCTGAATTCTGAATTACTTCTGTATCACCGGCTTTCCCTCTTCAAAGCGAATGGGTAACCAAAGATGTCTACTATCACTCAGCTGCTTTGGGTTCCATATATCCGCCATAAAAACATACTCTGCACCACCAAACAATTTCTTCGCTGCTGTCGTTTCTATTTTATAGATATATGTACCCTGTGCACCAAAAGTTTTGTCAGCACCATCGCCACGGCAGGGGGTATGCAGTTGCTCCCATGGACCAAAGATGTTTTTTGCGCAGAACATTCGGGCTGCATTTGGTGCCCAACCAGTGCAACCACTTGTTATCATCCAGTAAATACCATTTTTCTTAAAGATAGTCGGTGCCTCATTTTGTCCTCCTGCTGCGACACGTACAAAAGTACCATTATGTTGCATATAGTCGTCCGTGAGCTGCGCAATATGAAGGGTGAGGTTATCCTCCGACGAATAGATATGATATGCCTTACCGTCATCATCGACAAAAATCGTCATGTCACGTGACATCTGACCGCCTTCCAAGTCACGCATAAAGAACATTCCACGTTCTATCTGCCTGTACCAAGCAGGAGTCCACCATGCTTTATATTCTGGCTCATTAAGTCGCTGCCTTAAATCGGTCGTGTCTGCCTTTGAGAAGTCTATCGGGTAGATACCTGCATTGACACGTCCCGACCGTACAAAACGGAATGGACCAAGTGGTGTGTCGCTCACTGCTACTGCTGCACGAGCTGCCCCATAGCCACGTCCTTTCAACTCCAAGTGGAACCACATCACAAACTTCCGTGTCTGCTTATTATATAACACCTTTGGTCGTTCAATGATGCAACCCCCTTCGATGTCGCTACCTGCTTCATTGCTCACAGGCAGCACCAGCCCCCTGTTCGTCCAGTTCGTTAGATCGCTTTGATGTATAACAGCTGACTCCCCAGCGAACTGTACGGTTTCCCATCGACTGAACGGCTCTCACCATACCAATAATACGTACCCTTATAGCGAATGATGTTTTCCGCCGTGTGCATTAATATGCTTGCCCGCGCTGTCCTTCCATTCGCCTCCCTTCATCGGTGCTTGTGCATGTGCAGTAGCAACGACATCATTAGTATCAGTAATAACAATATCTTTTTTTCATTTTTTTGAAAGCAAATTGATGAATGATTTTTTTCTGTTGCAAAGATAGCCAATTCAAGAAGGAATGCAAAGAGTAAAAGCGTATAAATATATGTAGTATGCAAGTTCTTTTTATATCATAAAGGTTAATACCAACTATTAGTAGATTCTTTTGGGAGTCTTAACGTTTATGTTTCTTCTTTTCTTTATAATATTTATTAAATAGTCTGCTGTCTCTTTGGGAGTGTTTTTACGTTGAAACTATCTGCTATAATCCATTCCCCATCAGTTAATAGATAGGGTCTTATATAGTGCGTTACTATTTGGTTGGAACTCATCTTCAGCGTTTTTCCTTTATCATACTCTTTTTAATACAAATAGAAAATATATAATATTGTTCTCTTTTTCGCATTGAGATATTGTTCTATCTCTTTGGTGTACAGATGTATCCGCTCACTATCTTTACCTTTTCCAAAATCCTTTTTTTATTATATACATCCCAGTATTGACGTTCTCTTTCTGTACGCCCAAGGAAATAAACTGCATATAAGTCCGTTGCATTCTCACCAGAGAAGTAAAGGCAACAACGTTTTTCTCACCGTCTGATAATAATAGGGTAGAAGTTCTGTTTTGCTTATTCAGAAAGTCTATTTCCTTTTGACTTTCACACCAACCAGATGCCAAGCTTATCAAAATCAGAGAAAAGATTAAAGTTATATGTTTCATTTCTGCTTTTATTATAAGATTACATTTTATGGAGGTATATTGATGAATATTTCTTCTCCGATGCAAATATAGTCATAATCAACTAATAATCCACGAACAAAAGATAAGTTGTTTGTAATTTGTTTATAAAAGACTATTTCAAGAAACTCCCTTACGTTAGAATTACAAGTTTCTATCCTAGTATAGGTGTCTATATCTATGCCGAATAGTATATTGCTAATATAGATTTTTAAGATTAAACCTTGGTTAATGATCAAAAAGATGTGATCAAAAATGAACAAATTAATGCTATAATTCAATACATTCATAAAAGTTTGTATATTTGTGAACAAAAAAATCAAGTCATTAATGGAAAACCTTGGGTACGATAAAACAAGCATTGCCTCAATCTTTGAATATAGTAAAAGATTGATAGGTCATACTTTGAATGAAGTTGTTGATAAATCATCATTTAAGGAACTGAATCTGCAAGGGCAAGGCAAAGGCGGTCTTGGACAGATGATAGAGAAATACTATTTTAAGTATGATATCAATAGTAGTCCTACCCCAGATTTTCAAGAGGCTGGATTAGAATTGAAAGCAACAGGCTTAAAGAAAGACAAAGCTGGAGAGCTACAGATAAAAAGAACGTCTTGTATGTGATATGATAGATTATTGTTCTGTCATTAATGAACAATTTGAAACATCTCTCTTCTATCTAAAGTGTCGTATAATGCTGCTTATATTTTACCTTTACGAGAAAGGGGTAAGCAAATGGGATTTACGATATATCTATACGGTAATTTGGCAATTACCAGAAAAAGACTTGTTAATTATAAGACAAGATTTTGATACTATTGTCAATAAGATTAAGAAGGGTAAAGCTCACGAACTGTCAGAGGGGGATACTGATTACCTTGCTGCCTGCCGTAAAGGACAAAAAGGAGAAAAAGAAAGGAAACAGCCTTTTTCTGATATTCTTGCACCAAGACGTGCCTTCTCTTTGAAGCCAGCTTATATGCGTACGATACTTTCCTACGTGAAAGATCAGAAAAGGAGTGATGTCAGTAATATAGAGATTCCCTCAATGGGTACAGGACTTGTCTCAGAAACTGATTTGAGAGGAGACACCCTCGAGGGCATCATATTGAAAAGAATTAAACCTTGGATAGGAAAGTCTGTTCAAGATATTATTGATTATTACCAGCCAGGTTTGATGGTTAATGCAAAAGATATCAATTATGTGGTATCATGTTTGATAGTGTCCGAAGGTAAATATAACGGACGTGGTAAGCAACATATAGAAAAGGCAGATGAATTTGTTAAATCAGGTTTAAGGCTGAAGACAATACCGGTATTTTCAAACAATAGACTTAAAGAGGCTATGTCGTATGAGAATATTGATTATGAAGAGTTATACAATAATGATAATTGGTTTGATTCAACAACCTATGAACTTTTTTCAAGCAGATTCCTCTTTCTGGTTTTTCGTCATCCGAATATTCAGTCAGGAAGTTTCCACTTTGATTACGGACCAATGATTTTAGAAAAGGCTTTCTTTTGGACTATGCCTCAAAACGACTTAAAAATCGCAGAGGAGTACTGGCAAGACATTAGAAAACATGTGCTGAGGAATGAAATAGGACTTGACTACTTTTGGAAAGCTGGTTGGAGTAATAAAAATGGTAAGCACTTTCATGTCCGTCCAAAGGGTACAAAAAACAGTTATCTTGGAGCCGCAGATAATCCTAATGGAGGAAAAGCGGATAAATACTGTTATTGGTTTAATAAAGAATACGTTACAAACATTATTGAAAGCAATAAATAAATATGTCTACACAGAATAATACAGACAGTATAAATCAAGGCGATTGGGTGCTATGTGAACCTATTGCGGAATACTGTAAGAAAACGGTACAATCAATACGTGAACTATCTCTATTCTCTGTAGAATCTAATGTTGTAACTAAACAAGATGATATACGAGTTGTAGAATTGTTTGCTGGTGTGGGTGGTTTTCGTATAGGGTTAGAACGTGCTTCCGAACATTACAAAACGATATGGAGTAATCAGTGGGAACCATCTACAAAGCGGCAGGATGCTTCTATAGTGTATTGCCATAGATTTGGAGAACAAGGACACAGCAATGAGGATATAGCAACGGTCCCAACAAGTGATATACCACAATGTGATTTGCTTGTTGGCGGATTTCCATGCCAAGACTATTCTGTAGCAACAACTTTAAAGCGTTCGGGCGGTATTGAAGGTAAGAAAGGTGTATTATGGTGGCAGATATATCGAATCTTAGACGAGATGAAAGAAAAGCCTAATTACTTGCTTTTTGAGAACGTAGATAGACTTTTGAAGTCGCCAGCTTCACAGCGTGGACGTGACTTTGCTATTATCCTTGCTTCACTAAATGATCTTGGTTATACTGTAGAGTGGCGTATTATCAATGCTGCAGACTATGGTATGCCACAACGTCGTAAGCGTACTTATATCATAGGTTACAAGAATGACCTTGCTATGACTCAGCAGATAGACAACCCTTTGGAGTGGATTCTGTCTAAAGGTGTAATGGCACAGGCTTTTCCGTTGAGCATTGATTATAAAAACCAACCAACAAGTTTTCATATAGAAGGAGATTTGTCTACCGTTTCATCCTCATTTAATAAAGGTAAGAAGGACTCACCTTTTGAGAATGTAGGTATTATGAAGAATAGAGAGGTGACAACTCTTGAAGCTAAGGCAAAATACGATGGTCCGCTATTGACATTGGGTGATATACTGTTAGATGATAAAGAAGTGCCAGCAGAGTTCTTTATTCCTGAAGAAGAACTTCCACGCTGGGAATACTTGAAAGGAAGTAAAACTGAGAAGCGAATTAACAAGACCACTGGTTACGAATACAACTATTCAGAGGGAAGTATGGCTTTCCCAGACTTTCTTGACCGTCCGTCACGTACCATCATTACAGGTGAAGGGGGTAAAGGACCATCCCGCTTTAAACATGTTGTTTATACTTCAAACGGACGTTATCGACGTCTTACCCCGCTCGAGTTAGAGCGTCTGAATATGTTTCCTGATTACCATACGGAAGGTGTCTCAGATATGCGTCGTGCTTTCCTAATGGGAAATGCACTGGTAACTGGTATCGTTGAGCGTATTGGTGCTGTGTTGATAGAACGAATGGGTTAGCCAAGTTAACGAGCTGACGGGTAAACAAGTTGCTGCGGACAGGGTAAGGGGAGACAGAGTAACAGGGGGACAAGGAGACAGAGTAACATGTTTAACAGGTTTGGGGGAGGATGAGGTAACCAGTTGATAATGTAGGGTTGGAGTGAAATATGTTTACAAAAGTCGGTGTATTTTGGGTCGAAAAATGGTCTTAAAAGGGCTAATCTTGGTGGTCTTGTAACTTGCAGAGAATCAAATACTTGCAAGATTGCGTTTTATAAGGGCGTTAGTAAGGGTCCAAAAGGGCGTTAGTTGGACTTCAAAAGGGCGTCTTTTGCAAGCCAATTGGGCATTAATTGCAAGTCAAAAGAGCATGTGTTGGATTTGAAATGTGCGAAAAAATGTGACAAAAAGCCCTCCCCTTACCCCTCCCCCCAAGGGAAGGGAGTAGATATGAGATACCCCAGTGAGTCTTTTGACCTTTGAGGTTTGAACTCTTAGTCCTTTGACCTTTGAGGATTGAACATTGAACTCTTAAACCTTTGACCTTTGATGTTTGAACATTGACCTTTATGATTTGAATAGTGAGCTTTTAAACTTTATCTTTGTCGGTAATCATAATTATGGATTTTGAATTATGAATTCTGAATTAGAGCAGTAATCATAATTATGGATTTTGAATTATGAATTCTGAATTAGAGCAGTAATCATAATTATGGATTTTGAATTAGGAATTATGAATTCTGAATTAAAAGCAGTAATCATAATTATGGATTTTTGAATTATGAATTATGAATTCTGAATTAAAGCAGTAATCATAATTATGGATTTTTGAATTATGAATTATGAATTCTGAATTAAAGCAGTAATCATAATTATGAATTATGAATTTTGAATTCTGAATTATATCAGTCTTTCTCAAATACAAAAGTTGGCAAGTAAGCGAGTTGTTAGTTATAATAGATATAACTATTTTCTCGTTCACTTGCCAACTATACAATTATCTTGTAAACCTGTTCACTTGCCAACTATACAAGCAACTTGTTTACTCGTCAACTTGTTTACTTAACCACCACCTTACGTGTGGTGCCATCAGAAGACTTGATGATGTTAAGGCCCTTCTGTAGCTTCTGAATCTGTCGACCATCAACGGTGTAATACTTTTCTGTTGTAGTCTTGTTGAAGTTTGCACTCTCGATACCATCGGTAGTAAGTGAGGCAACCATTGGTTCGCTTGAATACTTCTTGCCGTCAGACTCATAAACCATTACGACCTTGAGGCGTGTGATAGAACTGTCATAGAAATGAAGAATACGAAGGTTATCGATAACCTTGAAGTCATAGTTTCTCTTGTCCTTGTAGTTGAAAGGAATATTAGTCATTTCGTCCTCATTCATGTCACGATACAGACTTTCAGTCTTCTTGAACTTGAAAGGTTCTGTACTACCATTAACATAGACATTGTAGTACATCTTCTCTGGGTCGAGAACGTTGCCGTTAACGTCAGCGTTCTTTACATAGAATGCTAATTTAATCTCATTAGAAGTATTGTCGTAGTTTGGAGTAGATGTTAAATAGAAGTATTCTGGTGTCGCTGGGGCTCCAACCTCCTTCTGAACGTAAGGAGTCAAGGTAAGAGCATCATAGCTTTCTATATAGTCTTCACCAGTAATGTTTTCATTACTTGCTCTACCTAAAGAAGTTCTAAGAGTCTTAGAAGTAGTCAGTTTACCAGTTGCATCAATGCTGAACTCAAGGTTCTCTGCAGCCTTGGTTTCACTCTCGAAAAGCAGCGGCAAAGGTGTGATACTCTGACTTATCGCTATCGTATTTCTTGAAGTCTGTCTTCTTAGTAATACCCAAATACTGGTTAGTAGACATGACTGCCTTGTCGCCCTGCTTGGTAAGTTTCACCCAAGTGTTTGCAAGTTTCTCAGCCTTAAACAAGCCCTTGACATAGATATCGTTATTATCGGTCATTACTTCAACAATACGTGGTGAAGGATCAGACTTAGAAGTAACGGTGTACTGGCTCTTTGTAGCTATAGCTGGTGGTGTAATAAGCTGCTCTTTAAGTGGTTCAATCGTAAGAGCCCAGTCGCCACCATAGTTATTTAGCCAGCTATTATTATAGGTAGCACCCCATATTTGCTTTTTTTCTGCCCCATACCAGACATCTTGAGTGTTCTTCCTTCCACTGTGAAATCTACGTAGTTCAAAGCTGTACCAACAGGCTCGTAATTCTTTCCATCATCAGAAGAAATCAAACGATTAAGAGAGATAGTACGCTCACTACTTTCCTCCTCATCATCGTCCCCACCGAGGTCGTCTGTATGAATAGCCTGTGGTAGCTTTGCTCTATACTTGCCATCAGCTTGTCTCTCAAGCTTCAACCATGACTTGCTGTCGAGTCCTGATAGTGGATTGTAAATGTAAATACAGCCATCCTCACCGATAACAATCTTAGATACCAATCCTTCATATCTACCTGCTTGTGTACCAGTCCAACCCTTCTTTACCCAAGACTTGCTTGAGCGATACAGGTTTTCTATCAGCTTACCTTTAGGTGTGTCTTTTATTATCTGAGCGGAAGCTGTAAGGCTCAGTACTAAAGCACAAATTGAGAATAAAGTTCTTTTCATAACTGTTACTTTTGATTAAATGAATTGTTTTGTTTGTCCTTGTTTTAGAAGTCGTAGCCAATACCTATGGTGCAGTAGCTACTTCCTGCGTCTGCTGTCTTCAGGTTGTATGCTCCGTTCAGACGTAAGCCATGGTACTTGAAGCCTGCACCCATAGTGATATGGCTGAGGTCGTGGTCACCATACTCATAGCCTGCACGCACTGATACCATCTTGTTATAGGTGTATTCAAGTCCACCACCAAGCATAAAGAGTTTGGCTTCTGAAGGTTGGAAGAAGTAACGAGAAGACAAGGCTGCAGCAACTTGATGCTTCTCTGCGACCTCTACAGACAGCGCACCACCTACGGCAAGATAGGTTGGGAGTGTCGTCTTGTGCTTGTTACCATAGTCGAGTTGAGGACCAATGGCGCCCACCTTCGCATCGAGCATGAGGTTAGCTGGTTTGTTGGCAAGGGTCAACTCGTTGTTTTGATAGGCTCCACCCACACTGAAAGCAGCACCTGTAGCATTCTTAGAGAGGTGACTATAGATAAGACTTCCTGTTGCATAGGCAGCGAATCCCTTACCAAAAAAATAGGTATAACCCAAGTCGAGGGTCCAGTTGTAAGGCTTATAGTCCTTGGTTGGATTGCCCAAGAGGTCGGAACCCTTTAGACTTAGTCCTCCAGCATAGCGGAAACCAGCAAAGACAGCATGACGCTTAGCCAACTTATAGCCAGCAGAAAGCGCGTAAATGCCGAAGGTTCCATCGGTACCCTCTGCCTTTTCAAAGAGAGAGGCAGCAGCATCTGCGGTGAACTTCTTATCAGTTGCGAAGAAAGCAGCAGGATTATTGTATAGATACATGCCCTCAGCAGCAGCCGAAGCATTACCCATAGCGGCTGTTCGGGCATCGGTATTCGCTGTTAATATCGAGAGATCTTGTCCCTGAGCATTAGCCTGCGTAGCACCGAGGAGTGCTGCGCAAGCCATGAGAATGATATGTTTTGTATTCATACTTGTTGTGTTTATCGTTTAATGAACATCTGGGTATGGTTGCCCTTACTGGTATATACGGTCAGTTTATACGTTCCAGGATTTAGTTTAGAAGGTCAAGTGTGGCTACGTTGTTCTTGTCTGGAGTCACAGTAGCCTTCATCAGACGCTCACCCACAGTAGAACTGATAACGAGTTCAGCCTGTTTTATCTCTGGATTGAGTAGGGTGTGGATGTCTCTCTGTACTGGAATAGGGTAGACGGCATAGACAGGAGCCGACTTCTTTTCAACAACTCGTACTTGGAAAGAGCCATCAGAAGATGTCTCACGACCGTCTGTAGCAGCGATGCTGATACGTGTAACACCCTTTGCCATTCCCTTCAATTGAAGGTTGTCATTGCTGATAGTAGCTGTAGCGATACTACCATTGGCAGCTGTGGCTTTGTAAGTAAGCTGAGTATTGCTACTATGTGTGTAATGACCAGTCAATGGAATCGTTACTACTCCCTCGTCCAATCCAATGATATAGTTCTCGAATGGCTTTGTTAGCTGTGGTGGGATGTACTTCACAATTTTAAATGTAAAACTCTTTTCAGCCTTTGCGCCTAAGTCATCTGAGAGTATAAAGGTGCAGTTGTAACTACCAGCTTCGAGCACAGGGACGAGGTTGACGGTCACAGTATTGCCCTTCACAGTGTAAGAAACGCCCTTTGTCTCACCCGTAGCTTTGATGTCCCAGTTGTGACCATCAGGGTCAGCAACGTTGAAAGAGAATGATTTACGATCGTTCTCCATGACCTCTATTGCCTCTGTTGGGAAGTTTGTCGCCTCTGGAGCATGGTTGAGTCGGGTCGTACACTTCTGAATCTGTGGCTCAGAGAGGTTGCCCCAACGGTCTACTGCTACAACAGCAACGCTATAGGTGGTGTTGTCTTTCAAGTCATCAAAGTCATACTTAAGTGTCTCACCCAAGCTATGACCCATGCCATTGATTTCTCTGTAGGTCATATCCTTGAGTTTATCAGCCGTCAATTCACCCTGAGCAATGTAGAGTCGATAGAAGGCTGCAGTCTTATCCTCGTCTTGGCGATGCTCCACTCCGCATTGATGTCTACGAAGTCAGGTGTAAGTGTAAGCGTTCTCACCTTCTCTGGAGCTATCTTTGTGTCTGATTCAAAAGCTGCTTCAGCATCAATATAACCCTTACCTAACTTACCTTTGTAGGTTGGGTTTTGCTCATCGATGTTATAAGGACGGTAAGCTGTAATCAAACGTGACTTTAGTTCTTCATTCGTAAAGCCCTGACGACCAAAGTAAGAAGCGATGAGTGCTGCGATACCTGACACGTGTGGGCATGCCATAGATGTTCCTTGGAAGTAAGCATAACCTGATGCAACCTTCTTCTTTGGTACTGTACTCAATACGCCAGCCTCTGTTCCGAAGCGGTCTTGATCACCACCTGGAGCCGTAATTGTCACCCATTTAGCGTAATTACTATAACTTGCCTTACTGAAGTCCCATGCCATTGCAGCGACAGAGACCGTCGGAGCATAGCAAGCAGGGTAAGCAGAGAACTCTTTGTTCTCATTACCAGCAGCGAACATTACCACACCACCCTTCATTGGAGAGTCTGGACGCTGGTTGCCGTTAGCATCACAACCTGCCATCTTGATGAAGTAGTCGACTGCTTCTTTCAGCAACTGAGGCATAGAGGTGACACCTGCAGTAGAGGAATATCCCCATGAGTTCTGACAGATAACAGCTCCGTTGTCAGCTGCATACTTAATGGCAGCAGCCGCATCGCCCTGCTCGTCTTTGTTTCTAAATATCTGGCAACTCAACAAGCGTACACCGCTATCAGCAGAGCCATCGCCACCTGCGATACCAGCCACACCCTTCCGTTGTTGTTGCGAGCAGCAACAGTACCCGCAACGTGGGTTCCGTGTCCACCATCATCGGGTTCGATAGTACCGCCAACAACGTCTTTAGCTGTCACAAAGTTGTAACCATAGATATCATCAACAAAGCCATTGCCGTCATCATCGACGTTAGGTTGACCGTTCTTTTCCTTTTCGTTGACATAAAGATTGTCTTTCAAGTCCTCGTGGGTGATGTCAATACCACCGTCGACAACGGCTACAATAACGTTTTTCTTACCTGTTGTGTACTTTTCCCAAACAGGTTTAACATTACAGTCAGCACCCTTCTTCGCACGTGCATTTACTGAACCGTCATTGTAGTAATGCCACTGTTTAGCTAAGAGAGGGTCATCAAAAGTGCTTGCTGTAGCCTGCATACTTGCGCCAGAAGGGCTATAAGGAGTCATCTTAACCGTTGGTTTTGCCATTGGTAGTACTCGTTCAGCACATTCAACACCTTCAGCTTTCTTGAATTGATCTAATACAGCCCCCACATCTTTGCTCTTATCAAAGTAGATTGTGTACCAACGGTCGAGTCCTTCAGCTACGGTTCGTGCTTCATAGATACCTGCTGGCTTAAAGACTCTTTCCATTTTATAAGCCCCAGAATACTGCATTGCAGAAGTCATAGCCGATGGGACGCTCTGCATTTCCACACTACCACTACGTGTTGTAGGAATAGATTGGTTTGTACCCTTTGCCAACTTCACGTTAATACAGCCTTTTATGGCAAAAAGGTCTTTGTCAATATTGACAGAGCGTGTGTTGGAAACGCCCGCATCCGAGTCCAAGTTATCCTGGCATGAGGTAGTAACCATCATGCCAGAGAGCGCACACGCACATAGATATATAATCGATTTTCTCATCAATGTTCCTTTATTTTATTTCTTTGGATTGTATTGTTTGAGCATACGTTCTACCTTTGCCAGACGCTGTTCTTTACTTCCTGCAAAGACAGTTGGCTTGTATAGAACAGTAATTTGCATGACTGCCTTACCGTTGTTGACGTCAGCATATTCTCCACCTGAGATTGCTAAGGTCAGATAGTCAGAACGACGCGCATAGACATGATGCTTACCATTGTAGCCAACGAACTCAAAGTTGTTTGCAGTAAGCAGTTTGTCGAACTCATGGGTTACGAACCATTCATTACCATACTGCCATATTCCTAAGTTTGGTTGGCTGTAGAATAAACTGTATTGTTCAACGCTTCCAGCCTTCTCTTGTGGTACAGCGGCATCACTATGAAGATAGAAGAAGTAAGTACGAGCAATCAATGTAGGGTCATTTGTCTTGTAGAGAATAGCTTCAACCTCATTACTCTTAGACATTTGTCGCTTCATTTCCTCACTGTTCTTACCTGTCTCATAAGCTTCGACATCACTTATCTTCTTGTCAGTTTTGTTCAAAAGGTCAACAGGACCAAGGTCAAGACTACTAAAGGTAGGGTAGCTACGGTCTTGTGTGTGCATCTGATAGAAGAATAACACAACGCTATTATTCTCCTCTCTAATGTCTACATCCATCGTGAAAGCTTCCTTTATATTGACGTAATGATTCGTGTCTTTCTCGTCCCTTGTATATCCATTGGCTCTCATAAACTCTTGGAAAGCCTGCGACTTAACAGCGTTAACACCCTCTCTTGTCAGTGAACGTGTGTAGATACGCGTTGGAACAGAGTGCTTTGTATCGTGTACATAGACCACATCCTTGAACAAAGGCGATGGAGTCTTGAAGAAGTAACTCTCTTCAAAGATACCGTTTACCTCGTCAGGACCGCCATATTCCGTCAAGAAACTACCACGGCGATACTCATAGTCCATCATCTTATGCAGACTATAAGGATTACCTGGGTTACAAGCCAAGATAAAAGTAGCAACGCCCGGCTGCTTAACAACCACCTCATGGTTCTTTCCAGCAACGGCAATTGTCAGCTTTGTAGTTCTTTCCGTAGTGCTATAATTAGGCTTAGAAATAAACTTCAAACCATGCTTTTTCTTGATAACCTGCATCCACTCTGGCTGCTCATTCTGTGTAAGGTCATAGGAAGTAGCATCCATCTTCAAGTCGACAGTTGTCGTACCACCTGCCTGTGGCAGAATTATCTCACCATTGTTTAAGTTTAATGTGATATCAGCAGCACTCTGACTTACCATGATTTTCTGTACTGCTAAACCACCATCAACAAGGATATAGCTACTTCTCTCTATCCCCGTTGTATTAGGATCAACGTGTACAGAAATCTCGTTTCCACTTTGTGAAAGGTGTACCCACGCCTTCGGTGTAGTAGCCATCCACTCCTTACAGTTCGTGTTTACGGTAATTGTCTTCTCACCAATCTGATTAGAGAAAGAAATCTCCTTCTCTGAAACATTCAGATAGGGCTGGTCAAAGCTGTCATTCTCAGCACATCCAACCGCTATGCCCAATAATAGGCATAGCAGAGAGAACTGTAGCAGCTTATGTATATTGATTATACGCATATCATGTAATTATTTAAATAAGGTATAACAATTTGCTTAGAACTTCAAAGCCTTCTTGGCAGCAGCGAAGTTTCTAATCATCTTAGCCTGTGTCTTTATGGCTTTACTACTTGCACCCGATACGGATGGATCGTAGCTGTAAGCAATGCGAGTACTGGCATATCGTTGTCTAACACGCAGGTAACATCAATAACCAAGTGGTCGCTTTCACGTACAAAGAAGTGGTTGTTGCCTGATGTGCGGAGGAAAGAGAAGCCCTCATCACCCAATACCTTCTTGATTTCTTTGGTTGCAACCCATTTAGTACCATACTTCCATACACCGAGGTTGGTGTCTTTGAAGAGTAATGCACCAATCTGAACACTACCCAAATTGTCTGGTGCATCACCATCCTTATCCGTTGTGTAGAAGATGTGAATACGTCCGTAGGCTGCAGAAGGGTCTGTACTTGCCTTCAGTTTATATTGAATCTGTGAAACCTCAGTATTCTTATGTTCGTTGAGGCTACGCTCTTCTTCTGTACTACCAGCCTTCTGCTCGTATTGTTCAATCTGTGCCAACTTCACGTTGTCTTTCTGCAGAAGCTCAAGAGGATAGAATGGTAACTTGCTGAAAGTCTTGTATTCGCCATTCTGTTTCATAATAGGTGTGAAAGTGAGGTTAACTCCTTCGTTATTCTCCTTTTCTGATATATAAACCTTCAAAGAGAGTAAATCCTTGTCATTGGTATATTCTCTGTCAGACTGAGAGTTGCTGCGCACATAGCCATTGTCAGTCAAGAACTTATCGAAAGCCTTGTCCTTCACGGCATCAATAGCCTTTCTACCATCGCCAATCATGATAATCTGTGACGGATTAATACCATCAGTGCTACAATACTGAATCAAAGTAAAGATAGGCGAAGCAGTGATAAAGGTGTAAGTCTCCTCAAGGCCGTAAGCTGGCATAGCTGCTTGATACTCGCGCAAGTAGCTACCACGACCCAACTCAAAGTCCATAATCTTATGCTCGTCCTGTGGTACACCTGGATGAATAGGGAGGAGGTAGCGTTGAATACCCGACTGAGAAACAACAATCTCGCGGATAACACTACCGCTCTTTGCGTAAAGTTTCACCTCACGCTTCTGATAGGTATCGTTACGCTCAGCTATCAGTTTGATTTCTTCCTCCGACTTGACAATCTTCAACCAGCTAACTTCTTCGCTGGTTGTTACGTCATAGACAGACGAATTCGTCGTAATGTCAATCGTCTTCTCACCACCTGTCTGTGGCAGATAGATAGCATTTGGAACCACGTCAAGCGTTACGTCAGCTGCGCTCTGAGTCACAGCAATCTTACCAGATGCGCCGTTGGCATTAACGAGTACGTAGCTTGTGCGCTCTGTTCCAATCTTGTTTTCAGTTACCTTCACCTTCAGTACGTTACCGTCCTGAACCAGCGAGAGCCAGTCGCCTTCCTGTGGAGACGATGCAATCCAGCTGTTTTGATTTGTTGTTACACTAATGTTTCTTTCACTTACGCCTTTATCAAAGGCAATACTGTTTTCGAAAGCACCAGTGTTGGCATTTTCAAATTCGTCTTCCTTTGCACATGAGAACAAGCAAAGAAGAATGCCGCCTAACATTAGGGAGTAGAGTGTCTTTTTTTAATTCCATACTCTTCAAGGGTTTTATTAGATAAAATATAATATTGATTAGACTTTTTTTAAAAGAGAAATATCTCTTTGTCTGATATTTAAAAAAATGAGTAAAAAGCTTTAAATGATGGTATTTATCTTATTCGCGCCAAATTAGATTATCTGACGCAAATATATTCTTTAATAAGAATAAAAGCAAGTCGATTTGGTTAAAATAAACTAATCATTTGTTATTTATTTCTCATTTTATACACGCATGTAAATAAATACAAATATGTTCTTTTAACACGTATTTCTGATTTACTTTTTCGGTAGGTCAAGTCTTCCACCAGACTTATCACCTTATTTAATATTCTATATAACATCATTATTATTATGGTCTGTAAAAATTTTTTTCGAGTGCAAAAGGTACTGGCTTCTTGTTAAGGTGGCAATACTCATTTATAAGTAATTTATTGTTGATTTTTTTGTGATTAGGTTTTTTTATCCCTAATAAAGATTACATAATTTTGATTATTAGTTATGGTTTATTGGGTTGTGGACTGTGAAAAAAATAATTACAGAATACGCTTTCTGTAAGCCTTTTGTTTATAGAAAACCGCTCTAAAAATGGGGTTTTGTAATGGTCAGATAATCAGTGTCTTACAAATACGATTTGAAAAGGACGTTTTTTAGACTCTTAAAGGGCGTTAGTTAGACCTCAAAAGGGCATCTTTTGAAAGCCAATTAAGGCTTAATTCGAGTCTAATTGGGCGTTAGTTGTTTTTTAGTAGTTTGAATAATCTTTACATAATATTGGTCGTTTAATCCTCTGTGAGTGGATGAATGCAGTTGGGAGTTTGTCTGTACATTTAGGTAAGTGCTTCGTTGAATGATAAACGTAAAAGCCCATTGATGGTATTCTGTAGGTTAATCAACCGAATACAATCAATGGGCTTGTGATATATGATGATTATGTTTTATGCTTTTTTCTTCTTAGCACTTCTTCTCTTCCACCACAGGTAGTAACCACTAATTGGGAGGAAGCCACCGATAAAGGCAGCGATAGCATAGAGAACACGTGAGAACCAGCCGCCCCATGAACCTGTGTGTAACTGCTTAAAAAGCTTTCCACCCTTTGGTTTTTTTGCCATGCTGGTCACCTTTCATGTCTTTTGCTCCCTCCTTGTGTGCTTGTGGTTGTCCCTTCATCTGACTTGTGTCTGTTTGTGCAAAAGCTTTGTCATTTGTTGCGGCTTGCTGACTTCCATCTTTAGGCTGTTGCATCTTCATTTCCTTTGGTGGCATAGGTTGTCCGAAGAGTTTGGACATTCCCGCTCTGTACCAACCGAAGGAGAAGACAGGACCTGTGAGGGTCATGAGGAAGAGGAAGATAAAAACATAGATACCTAATGACACGTGAGAGTCGTAAACAAAGCGACGGAAACCCTTGTTTGTGCTGACGGTCAAACGACTTTTCAACGCCTTCTTGGTTTTTGGCCACCAGATGACAACACCCGATAACAATACGATTGACATACAGATTGCTGACACGGCTGTAAGGATGCGTCCAAGTGACTGTCCACCCTCATGTGCATTCTCAGGTTTCATAAAGAGCCAACGGTGCAGTCGTACGATGGTTGTATAGATAGGCAACTCCTTTGCATTCATATCAAAGAGGGGTGCGAGATCTTTTATTAATAGTATTGCGAGTCCACTGAAGCACAAAATAGCCATGATTACGCCTAATGGTAAAGCAAACCAACGGTGAATCTTTAAACAGAATTTTCTCATATCTTAAATAATTATTGTTTTGTTACTTGTTTATCTGTTGTTTCCTCTTTTACTTATCCTTTTTCTTCCCTTTCGTTATGGACAGCTTTTAAGACTTATATGCTTAGATGATTGAAAACCCTGAAAGTTTATTTTATGAGGAAAGAAATTAATGTTTGTTTATGTTGTTGTGGAAATCTTGTTTGTTTTCTTTGTATGAAAAAGAGGTTAACACAGCTTCATTCGCCTCCATATCCAGTTAGGGATATGTCGCCATAAGTAGGTGAGTACGCACCAACGGCTATCGATGACGCAGATGTGTCGTCGGCTGTTAATAGCCTTTAAAATACTGCGTGCTACCTTTTCTGTGGTCATCAGCATCGGGAGGTGAGATGTACCAGAGAGTAGGGGAGTGTCGACAAAGCCAGGACGAATATCTGTGAAGTGGATGTTATGATGTTTACAAGCAGCGAGTTGTTCCAATGCTTGTAGATAGATATTCTGCATTGCCTTTGTTGCACTATATGCAGGAGCTGGTCCAAGGCCCTTTGTACCAGCGATAGAGCTGATGCAAGCGATGTGTCCACCTCCTTTGTTGGCAAAATAGCGATAGGCACAACCTATCATTCTTGTGAATCCAACAGCGTTGGTTTCCATTGTTTTGAGTTCTATGTCAGCATTAAGACTTGGGTTTTGCCAACCGATTCCTGCTGCATGAAATAGAGATCGATACCATTCATACGTTCTATAAGTTGCAGTAAGGAAGTCTCTGCATCCTCGTTATTTACATCAATTTGGGCGGTGTAGACCCGCTCTGGTGCCATAGTTTGCAAGTCTGTCAACTTGTCTATACGGCGAGCAGCCACACCAACCGCCCATCCTTGTGCGATGAGCAGTCGTGCTACTTCGTGTCCGATACCGCTGCTGGCGCCTACGACGATTGCTTTTTTCATTTCAGTAAGTCCTTAGGTAAGAGTTCGTTGAGGCTATCTTCGCGAATAATCTTCGGTGCAGCCTTGCCAGGAAGCACTAAAACTTTCTTACCATTGCGGTAGATATGCAACTGTCGTGAACGAATCACAGCTGTTATCTCCTCATCTTTCTGCATCGCCTGCCATATAGGATAGTAGACACCTTCTTCGTTAAAGAGCTTCTTCTGCAGGTGTGAACACATATTGGTAGTATCGAGTTCTATCATTTCTTTCGTCGGATTTGAATGTTATTACGTGGATACAATATCGTTTTCTAATCTTACTTTCTGCAAAGTTAGGAAAATAAAGCCGTATAACAAGCAATGAAATGGAAAATACGTGTTTTGTGTAAGGATGTGTAGTTGTGGTTGTTAGAATGCTTCCCTTTTGATATCAATTTGTCAGAAAAGAAAAAGGTGTAAACCACATAATTCATTGGTTTACACCTTTCTTGCGGAAAGAGGGGGATTCGAACCCCCGATACCCTTTAGGGGTATACACGCTTTCCAGGCGTGCCTCTTCGACCACTCGAGCATCTTTCCTTGTGAATCCTAACGTATATCGTCTATATGTTAGCCTCAAATTGGTTTGCAAAAATAGAACTTTAGTTTTACAATAATGCGGCAGTAAAGAGTATTTTAAGTTTCTTTAAAGTTTTATGTAATTGTCTACTACGATTCTTTTTTAAGCAAACCCCTGTTTTGTTTGTGTATGAATTCCTATCATTAGTGCAAGAAAGGCTTTAACTCAAATCTGTCATTAGACCACAATACTTACAATTCTTACTATGGTATGGTAAGAGTCAGTGAGTTAATATGGACTAAATAAGGAGGTTTAACAAGCGTAATAAGGGCAGTTGACCTTTGTGTTCTATCTTTTTTTCAGTGATTTATGGCTTAATTAAGGGAAAATGTTTATCTTTGCGCAATAGGAGTATCTGTAATTGTTCAGATGAATAAGCAAGTGAATACTTGTCTTAAAACAAGCGAATCTGCTTGTAATAAGCCAAAACAAGTGAATACGCTTGCAATCCTATAAAACAAGTTAATAAGCTTGCAATAAATGTTTAGTATTATGTATGCTGCTATATCTGCTGATATTGTCTCCTCAACGTCCCTGTCAAAGGATGCAATGATAGAACTGACAGAGAAACTGAGAGGTGTCTTATGTCTTTTGGAAGATAGATATGAAGGATTCTGGGGTCGTATTGTTAGAGGAGATTCCATAGAATGTATTATGCCTAAGGCTGTCGATGCATTGGAAATTGCAATTCTTCTAAAAGCGTTTGTGAAATCGTTTACTCCCAAAGATGGTCAGGGTTTAAAGCAATTTCATAAGTATGGGCTGAGAGTTGCCATTGGAATTGGGGAAATGAAGACGGTTGACAAAACGTTGGATATGCTTGACGGAGAGGCTATATATCGGTCGGGTAGAGAGCTTGATAAACTTGTCGGGAGGTCAAAGTTCTCATTTGTCCTATCAATGGAGAATACTGAAAAAGAAACAGCATTGCAACTGATGGTCTCTCTTGTTAATCATCTATTGAACAAGGCAACTGCTCGAAAGTGTCAAGTGCTTTGTGAGAGGATATTGGCAAAAGATTCTAACGAGGTGGCTCAACGTATGGGTATTTCGGTATCGGGAGTTAATCAGACTTTGAAAGATATAGGTTGGGATTTGATAGAACAGGTAATTGACTACTATCGCAAAATAACTACAAATATATGATATACTATTTAACCTTAAATCTTATTATTGCTCATATTATTGCTGATTTCTATCTGCAGACAAACTCATTCTGTAGAATGAAGGCGAAGTTAGGTATCAAGGGAGCTCAGTTGTGGATACACTCGATGTTTGTCGGAATCCTTTCATGGATAGTCGTTGGTGATATAAGGGGCTGGTGGCTCTCTCTTTTATTAGTACTCTCTCATTTCTTTATAGACTGGTTGAAGCCTAAGGCAGAGCATAGGCTTCTGAAATGGCAGAAAGACTGTTCGTGGGTAGGTTTAACAATATTCCTTGTAGATCAGTTTTTTCACGTTTTATGTATTCTGTTTTTGGCTGATTTGTGGTTCAATGCAAATTCAAATTGGACACAATGGGGATGGGTACTTGAGCTAATTTCTGACCATCCATTACGGGTAAAAACGTTCCTTGTGTTTCTATTGGTTGTAAAACCTGCTAATATCTTGATTCTCTTGATACTCAAAGCCTGTAACCTTAATATAGAAGTCAATGAAAAAGAAAAGAAAAACAACTTTCATGCAGGGCGGTTAATAGGTCTTTTGGAAAGATGTTTGATAGTTTTATTCGTTGTTCTTTCTCAGTATGAGGCAATTGGATTTCTTATCGCTGCAAAGTCTATCTTACGTTTTAGTGAGGCTACATCGGGCAGTGTCAAGTCTGAATATGTACTGACTGGCACGCTGTTATCCTTGACGATAGCATTGTGTTTGGGACTTGTTGCAGTTAAATGGAATATTTGATGCTATTTTTATTACTTAATATCCTGCCTAATTCATGGAAAATTAGTATCTTTGCACTTTAGTTTAGAACCAACGATTTTCGTTTTAGAAGATAATAATTAAACATACATACATCGTGGCTGAAACAAAGTACATTTCGTTACGGGTGGCGTAGTTTCTTCACTTGGTAAAGGAATTATCTCGTCATCAATCGGTAAGCTTCTTCAAGCAAGAGGTTACAACATTACCATTCAGAAATTTGATCCGTACATCAACATTGACCCGGGTACGCTGAATCCTTACGAGCATGGTGAGTGCTACGTAACAGAGGATGGTATGGAGACCGATCTCGACCTCGGTCACTATGAGCGCTTCACAGGTATTAAGACCACAAAAGCCAACTCTATGACTACGGGACGTATCTATAAGAGCGTTATTGACAAGGAGCGTCGTGGCGACTACTTGGGTAAGACTATTCAGGTTGTTCCTCATATTACGGACGAAATCAAACGTAATATTAAGCTTTTGGGGCAGAAGTATCACTATGACTTTGTGATTACTGAGATTGGTGGTACTATTGGTGATATTGAGTCAGCTCCTTTCCTTGAGGCTATTCGCCAGTTGAAGTGGGAATTGGGTAAGCGTGCTATCAACCTTCACTTGACATATGTTCCTTATCTTAAGGCTGCAGGTGAGTTGAAGACAAAGCCAACTCAGCACAGCGTAAAGGAATTGCAGAGTGTAGGTATTCAGCCAGATGTGCTCGTGATGCGCACAGAAAAGCATCTTGACGATGATATTCGTAAGAAGGTTGCTGCTTTCTGTAATGTTGATTTCGACTGCGTTGTACAGAGTGAGGACCTCCCAAGTATCTACGATGTTCCTGTAAATATGTTAGAGCAGGGTTTGGATGCTGCTATTCTGCGTAAGTGCGGTGAGGAAGTTGGTCCTAAACCTGCGCTCGGTCCTTGGAAGGAGTTCCTTGATCGTCAGCGTAAAGCAACTAAGGAAGTACACATTGGACTTGTTGGTAAATATGACTTGCAGGATGCTTATAAGAGTATTCGTGAAGGATTGTTGCAGGCTGGAACCTATAACGACCGTAAAACAGTTATTACCTTTATCAATTCTGAGGAACTGACTGAGGAGAATGTAGCTGAGAAACTTAAGGGACAGGACGGTATTGTGGTTTGTCCGGGCTTTGGTCAGCGTGGTATTGAAGGTAAGATCGTTGCTGCTCACTATACACGTACACACGATATCCCAACCTTCGGTATCTGTCTTGGTATGCAGATGATGGTGATTGAGTTTGCTCGTAATGTTCTTGGGTATAAGGATGCTAACTCACGAGAGATAGATGAGAAGACTACACACAATGTGATTGATATTATGGAGGAGCAGAAGAATATCACCAATATGGGTGGTACGATGCGCCTTGGAGCCTATGAGTGCGTACTGCGTCAGGGTTCACATACCTTTAATATCTATAAGCAAGAGCATATACAGGAGCGCCATCGTCATCGTTATGAGTTCAATAACGACTATGAGAAGGAGTTTGAGAAGCATGGTATGATGTGTGTTGGTCGCAATCCAGAGAGCGACTTGGTTGAAATCGTTGAGATACCAGGTTTGAAGTGGTATATTGGAACACAGTTCCACCCAGAGTATCAGTCAACTGTACTTGGCCCACATCCGCTCTTCCTCGACTTCGTAAAGACTTCAATTGAAAATCAGAAAAACAAATAAATGGATAAAAGAACAATCACAGGGTTTGTACTTATTGCCCTGATTCTCTTTGGTTTTGCTTGGTGGCAGCAGCCATCAGCTGAACAGGTAGCACAGCAGAGAGCTGAATTTGTAAAGGATTCTATCGCTTCAGCTAAGAAAGCACAGACTGCGAAACTTGCTGCTGAGAAGCAGGCACAGCAGAAGGCTACGCAGGCTACTGATACAACAGCTCTATTTTATGCTGCTTTGAATGGCAAGGCGCAGGATATTATATTGAAAAATAGTAAGGTTGAGCTGACTTTGAGCACCAAGGGTGGTGTTGTAAAGAAAGCTGTTATCAAGGGCTATATCGGTCATAATATAGCTGTTAAGGATGGTTCACAGGACCAGAAGAATGTTACTTTGTTTAGTGGTGACGACCAGAGCCTTAACTTTATGTTGGCTGCAAAGAATAGTAATATTGAGACAAAAGACCTTATCTTCACTCCTTCAAATGTGACAGATTCTACTGTTACGCTTACTGCTGTGGCAGGAGAGGGTAAGACACTTACCTTGAACTATACACTTGGTAAGGACTATTTGCTCAATATGTCTTTGCAGGCAGAGGGTATCGGGTGGACTCTTTGCTCAAATTATAACCAGATAGATATTAACTGGCAGGAGCGTTGTAAGCAGCAGGAACGTGGTTTCACATTTGAGAACCGCTATGCAACACTTACCTATAAGAAGCATGATGGGGGTACTGATTACTTGAGTGAGACTTCTGAAAAGGAAGAGACAACAGAGGACCCAATGGATTGGGTAGCTTTCAAAAACCAGTTCTTCTCTGCTGTGATGATAGCAAAGGATAACTTTGCAACAGGTGCAAAAGCTTAAGAGTACACCACTTGAGAAGTCTTCTCATTACCTCAAGCACTATGAGGCTAACATGAAGGCAGGCTTTGATCCAACAGGTAAGCGTCCTTCTGAGTTCGAGTTTTACTTTGGTCCTAACGACTTCCGTCTGCTTCAGTCTGTTGAAACAGAGAGTAAGTTTGCAAAGGAACTTGACATGGAACGCCTCGTATATCTTGGCTGGCCATTGTTCCGCATTATCAATCGTTGGTTTACTCTGTATGTATTCGATTGGTTGAGTAAGGTGTTCCCAATGGGAGTTGTATTGATTCTCATTACCTTATTATTAAAGCTTATTACCTTCCCAATGGTGAAGAAGAGCTATATGAGCTCTGCTAAGATGCGTGTGTTGAAGCCAAAGTTGGATGAAGCAACGAAGCAATTCAATAAGCCAGAAGACCAGATGCAGAAGCAACAGGCTATGATGCAGAAGTATTCAGAGTATGGAGTGAGTCCTTTGTCAGGCTGTCTTCCTATGTTGATACAGATGCCAATCTGGATTGCGATGTTCAACTTCGTACCGAATGCTATTCAGCTTCGTGGTCAAAGCTTCCTTTGGATGCACGACCTCAGTACTTTCGATCCAATCTTCTCATGGAATCATGACGTTTGGCTCGTTGGTGACCATATCTCATTGACTTGTATCCTCTTCTGTGGTGCTAACTTGCTTTACACATGGTTTACCATGCAGCAGCAGAAGGATCAGATGGTTGGACAGCAGGCTGATCAGATGAAGATGATGCAGTGGATGATGTTTGGTATGCCATTGTTCTTCTTCTTCATGTTTAATGACTATTCATCAGGTCTGAACTTCTATTACTTTATATCTCTCTTCTTCTCAGCTGCTATCATGTGGGCATTGCGCAAGACAACCAATGAGGAGAAACTTCTGGCTATCCTTGAAGCACGTCGTGAAGAGCGAAAGAACAACCCTAAGAACAATATGGGTAGTGGACTCTTCGCTCGTATGCAGGCTTTACAGGAGTTACAGAAGCAGCAGCAAGAAGAACTTCGACGCAAGCAAGATGAGCTAAATAAGAAAAAGAAAGGTCTATAACTATGAACAAAAACTTAACCATGGCAATGACTGCGGCTCTGATGATGAGTGGTAGCGTTGCACAAGCACAGGATGTGAACATCGGACGTAGCAACATTACGCTGACAAGTGACCTCATGACTCCTGAGACACTTTGGGCTATGGGACGTATCGGTGCTGCACAAGCCTCACCTGATGGCAAGAAGATTGTCTATCAGGTGGGTTATTACAGTGTCAAAGAAAACAAAGGACATCAGGTACTACGCGTGATGGATGCCGATGGTAAGAACGACCGTCTGCTGACTACCTCTGCAAAGAGTGAGGGTGATGCAGCATGGCTCGACAACAATACCTTAGCATTCCTTACAGGTGGACAGCTGTGGACAATGAATGCAGACGGTACTAACCGTAAGCAGTTGACACATTCGGATATCGACATCGAAGGTTTCCGATTCTCTCCAGACCGTAAGCGTGTTGTTCTCATCAAGAGCATCCCTTACTATGGCACTATCAAGCAGAACCCAAGCGACTTGCCAAAGGCTACGGGTATGGTCATCACCGATATGAACTATCGTCACTGGGACCATTACGTTACAACAAATGCACATCCATTTGTTGCAGATGTTACTGCTGAGGGTGTTGGAGCAGGTGTTGATGTACTCGAAGGCGAACCTTACGAGAGTCCGTTGGCTCCATTTGGTGGTATTGAGCAGATTGATTGGAGCAAGGATTCTAAGTTCATTGCTTATACCTGCCGTAAGAAAGAAGGTACACAGTATGCTATCTCTACCGATGCCGACATATATATATATAATGTGGAGACTCGCCAAACAAAGAATCTCTGCAAGCCAGCCGACTATGTTGAACCAAAGTGTGATGCGACAAAGAGCCTACGTAATCAGGCTGTCAACCATCAAGCTGGTGATATGAATGTAGGTTACGATGTTAATCCTAAGTTCTCACCTGACGGCAAGTACATTGCATGGCAGAGCATGAAGAACGATGGTTATGAGAGTGACCGCAACCGCCTCTGTGTCTATGACTTGGCAACAGGCAAGAAGACATACGTTACTGAAAGCTTCGATTCAAATGTTGACGACTACACACATGGAGCCTTAATTCAAAGGACCTTTATTTCATTGGTGTATGGCATGCTACAGTGAATGTCTATCAGACGAATCTTAAGGGCGAAGTAAAGCAGTTGACAGAAGGCGATCATAACTATGTAAGCATCTCACTCCTTGGTGATAAGAAGTTGCTTGCTATCCGTCAGAGTATCTCTCAAGCTAATGAAATCTTCGCTATAACTCCTGCTAAGAAGGAGAAGGCAAGCGTTCAGACGCAGCTTTAGCTTTGAGAACAAGCACATCTATGACCAGTTAGCTTTGGGTGACGTAAAGTCTCGTTGGGTAAAGACAACTGATGGTAAGGAAATGATGGAATGGGTAATTACTCCTCCACACTTCGATCCAAATAAGAAATATCCTACATTGCTCTTCTGTGAAGGCGGACCACAAAGTCCTGTTTCTCAGTTCTGGAGCTATCGTTGGAACTTCCAGATTATGGCAGCCAATGGCTATGTCATCATTGCACCGAACCGTCGTGGCTTGCCAGGCTTTGGTAGCGCATGGAACGAGGAAGTTAGTACCGACTGGACCGGTCAGTGTATGAACGACTACCTCTCAGCGATTGACGATGCAGCTAACAATCTCCCATTTGTAGACAAAGACCGCTTAGGTGCTGTCGGTGCTTCATTTGGTGGCTTCTCTGTTTATTATCTTGCTGGTATTCATAACAAGCGCTTCAAGTGTTTCATCTCTCATGATGGTGCTTTCAATCTTGAGAGCATGTACACTGATACTGAGGAGGCTTGGTTCAGCAACTGGGAGTATGACGATGCTTATTGGAATAAGGACAAGAGCGAAGCTGCAAAGCGTACTTACGCAAACAGTCCTCATTTGAATGTTGATAAGTGGGATACTCCAATCCTTTGTATCCACGGTGAGAAGGACTATCGTATTAATGCTAATCAGGGAATGGGTGCTTTCAATGCAGCTCGTCTGCGTGGCATTCCAGCTGAGTTACTTCTCTATCCTGATGAGAACCACTGGGTATTGAAACCACAAAACAGTGTTCTCTGGCAGCGTACATTCTTTAACTGGCTCGACCGCTGGTTGAAGAAGTAGTTGGCAAGTTGACAAGTGAACGAGTTAACAAGTAGACAAGTTGCTTGATAGTATTAACTCGTTTATTTGTCAAACAAGTAGACAAGTCAACAAGTAGACAAGTCAACAAGTAGACAAGTTGCTTGATAGTATTAACTCGTTTACTTGTAAACGTGTTAACTCGTCAACTTATAAACTTGTAAACTTATTAATTCACCAACCTATTCACTCATCAACTCATTCACTTTTAACTTATAATCTAACAAATAACTGGTTTACTTGTCAACTTGTCAAACTTGTCAACTCGTAAACTTGTTAACTAATAAATTCATCATGACTGATAAAATTCAAACATCATTGAGAGATTCAGCAGCGATGCGCTGGACGGCTCTCCTCCTTTTATCCCTGGCAATGTTCTGTGCCTACATCTTTGTTGATATCCTTTCTCCAATCAAGGAGTTGATGCAGGAGCAGAGAGGTTGGGACTCAACCGCATTCGGTACTATGCAGGGTTCAGAGACATTCCTTAATGTCTTCGTGTTCTTCCTCATCTTCGCAGGTATCATTCTCGATAAGATGGGCGTTCGTTTCACTGCTATCTTGTCTGGTGCAGTGATGTTAGGCGGTGCTTTAATCAAGTACTATGCCATCAGTGACAGCTTTGCTGGTAGTGCACTTGACGTATGGTTTACCAATAACCTCAACCACATTCCTGTCTTCGAGCAGTTGGGTGTATCTCCTTTCTATCAGGGAATGCCAGCCTCTGCAAAGGTTGCAGCTTGTGGTTTCATGATATTTGGTTGTGGCGTTGAGATAGCGGGTATCACTGTTTCTCGTGGTATTGTAAAGTGGTTCAAGGGTCGTGAGATGGCATTGGCAATGGGTTCAGAGATGGCTTTGGCTCGTCTTGGCGTTGCTACCTGTATGATTTTCTCACCATTCTTTGCTAAACTCGGTGGTGATATTAATGTTTCTCGTTCTGTAGCTTTCGGTGTAGTACTTATCTGTATTGCATTGATGATGTTCATCGTTTACTTCTTCATGGATAAGAAGCTCGACTCACAGACAGGTGAGGCAGAGGAGAAAGACGATCCATTTAAGATTAGCGACCTCGGTAAGATTCTTTCAAGTATGGGCTTCTGGCTCGTAGCATTGCTCTGTGTGCTTTATTACTCAGCTATCTTCCCATTCCAGAAGTACGCTGTAAATATGCTTCAGTGTAACCTTACCTTCCACGAACTTCCTGCAGGTTCATACTGGGCTTCATCAAGTGTGACAATCGTTCAATACGTTATCATGCTCGTTGTAGCTGCAACTGCATTCATGTTCAACTTCATGAAGAATAAGGCTTTGAAGAACACTATGCTCTTCTTTTCTGTTTTGAGCCTTGTAGGTTATTGCTACATGGGTTATATGCGTCAGTCTGCAGAGTCTATCTTTGCTGTATTCCCATTGCTCGCAGTAGGTATTACACCAATCCTTGGTAGCTATGTTGACCATAAGGGTAAGGCTGCGTCTATGCTTGTTTTGGGTTCATTACTTCTGATTGTTTGTCACCTCACTTTTGCCTTTGTTCTTCCACAGTTCAAGTCAAGCCAGGTAGGTGGTGTTATCGTTGCTTATGTAACCATCCTTGTTCTCGGTGCTTCTTTCTCACTCGTACCAGCTTCATTGTGGCCAAGTGTTCCAAAGCTCGTAGATGCAAAGATTATCGGTTCTGCTTACGCCCTTATCTTCTGGATTCAGAATATCGGTCTGTGGTTGTTCCCACTCCTTATTGGTAAGGTACTTGATAAGACAAACGTAGGTGTTACTGATCCAACACAGCTCAACTATACAGCTCCATTGGTTATGCTTGCTGGTTTGGGTGTGATTGCTCTTATCATTGGTCTTACTTTGAAGGTAGTAGATAAAGAAGCGCAACCTCGGTTTGGAAGAGCCAAACATCAAGGAATAATAGTTGTATGACAACGGGTGGAAGCCTATGTACTCAAGTAGTAATGGGTCGCTCGTAAGTTGTTCTACAGCTTAAAATAAATCATATTGAAAAGTCCTCGCAAGTATGTTTCTGCTTGTGAGGACTTTTTTTATTCCTCAATTCCGCAGCATTATTCCTTGTGAGGTACTTTTAATATATTGAAGTGACATTTTTGGATTTATCCATTGATATGGGGATTTTCTGGGGTTCTTGGTTCTTGCACAGTCATGAAATCCCCCACCCAAACCAATGGGGAAGTATGAAAACCACAAAAATGATGTTTATTCAAGGAAGACCTCAGAGTAGTAGGTTTTATTTGTATATAGGTTCAGAACGTTCTGCCTTCCAGTGCGCACCCATTTTGCTGGCACGCTGACAAAATATAGGATAAAGGCTTTCAGCCTGCTTGTCTTTTTCAATGGCTTGACCTTCTCACTGATATTACGGATGAGATAGAGATAGAAGTTCTTCAGCATGGCGGTAACCATCATGAAAACCATGTTCTCAGCCATAAAGGAAAAGGGCAAATGCGACCAGCCAAAGTCATTGTTCTGTATGTCGAAGTTCTTTTCACTTGCTCCACGCTCATTATAAAATGTAATGATGTCTTTCTCGGTAGATGTCCAGTTATTGGTGAGGATACAGCGGTATGTGTATATTACTCCAAACATATCCGTCTGCTCCCTGCCGTGCTTGTCTTTCAAGGGACTACGCTGTACGACAAGCCTGTATGACTTTCCTTCTATTAAGTTGTCCATACTGACGGAGGTGACATCGCATCTCTCATAACCAACCTCAACACTCTTCCATTCTTTCAGCTGGCGGAAGTCCTCACATCGGCTGCCGCAGTTGGCGGCACGTATATAGAACGTATTGCAGCGCTGCTCTACGGTTTGGATAATTTCCTTTGAAAACGATCCACAATCAGCACGGAAACGCTCTATTACCACACCAAGTTCTGAGGTTACACGGTCCATAATGCGACGGAGCGTGTCTTCTTGATGGAATCTCACATTGGTGTTTCCGTCACGATTCTCACCTCCGACTATGATTCCCCAATGGAAGCCCAACCTGGGAAATAGCCAAAAATCCTGCTTGTAAGAATACTTTGCATCGAACTTGTGGGCTGGAATAAACTGGTGGTCAAAGTCTAAGTCAACATGACTACCCACCTTTATAAGCCTCATCCTCCGTATCATTCGTAAAAAGTAAGGTATTCAACTTCTGTGCCGTGTTGAAACTATACGACTTGTCGGAGGTTTCGCTCTTATAGACAATACTTTTTCTCGGCAAGCTCCTTTAGTCCGCGCCCCACAGTGTCGGCACCGGGTAATAGCGTATCAGGTCTCTGCTTGAACTGTCCTATAAGCACATTGATGTCCTCAAGGCATTCTCCACCACAAAGGTAACTGAAGAAGAGAGAGCCGAAAAATACTTCCATGGCTGAATGCTTTGCCGCTAATTCCACGTTTGCCCAATACAGATTCGGTAAGTTTTTTTCAAAGCCCAACTTTGAGAAAAACGTCCATAATGTGATAAATTCCACCGAAAAGAAGTGATATTCTCGTTTTTTTAATTGCTACCTTTGTCATGTCAGATATTTTTATTTGTTTTTTTGTTGGTAGCACTAAGATAGGTGAAATTTCTGACATATCCAAGTGTTTTGAGAACTTTGTTTCTCAGACACTTGGAGTTCTTGCAAGAATTTATGCTGCGGAATTAAGGTTATTTATAAAATGATAAAGGTTCTGTGAGTTCAGTACCTCCTTATTAGGTTCTTCTTAAAGTCTTTATATTTATTGGTTCTGTCAAGAAAAATCAAATATCCGATTTTAATTGATGCTTAACAGCGTTTGAATTAACGCCCAATTGGTTTCTAAAAGATGCCCTTTTGAGGGCTAACTAACGCTCTTTTGAACCCTTGTTAAGCACCTTTAGAAATATTGTTTTGTAACTGTTTCGTTAATACGGAGTTACAAGCATATGTCTTTTGGTGGCTTTGAGCATTAAGAAGAGGCTTGTTGTTGAGATTTATATCAATATTTTTCACAGCTGATGAGGTGTAAAAAGTGACGTGATAAGAGCTGATATAATCGAGAGATCAATTGGTTGAATAGGGGAGGAAAGCATGAAAACGAAGAAAGAGGGTGTGTCAAAATTGATACATCCTCTTTTCTATTCTTCCTTTACCTTGTCTACCATATAATTCGTTTTTTACTGCAGCTATGCTGCTAATTTCATATAAAATAATTTGTTTGGCTTTAAATAGCCTATATACACTTGTATAGAGCATCTGAAGGTGACTAAAAGTAGCTCCATAACGGCTTTTAGTTCCTTGAGATGGTTTTTTTCTATACATTTTTCCCTATGTTAAAAGGCAATAGCGAAGAAGGCAAAGTCCATATTGACCTTGTCTTTCCCAAAATGCCTAAACCTCTTGTAGGCTTTATTATATTTTGTTTGTCCAAAAAAACAGCTTCAGGTTCTATGCACCTTCGTCCTCGATGCTTGATGCCTTCTTCCGAGGTCAGTAGTTCCCGTGCCTTTTTGTTTATAGTGCTGTAGTTGGTGGTTTACTTCTATAATTCTGTTCCCTCTTGCCTTAAAAACATGAGCCTCTCAAGGGACAACCATCACAGCGTTCTGCCTGATAACGTACGCTGTAGTAACGAATCCATTAGAGGTTAGGGGAACGCTTCATGCCTATACGCTTCATATGCTGTCCCATAGGGCAGACGTAGAAATCCTGTTCCTTATTATAATAAAAGGCTTGCGGGACTGAATGGGTTAGGGTGTGTAGCGTGGACGCTGCTCTTTATGGAAGTAGTTATACTTCACATAGGCTTCCATATTATGTACGTCCATGAACAGATAGTTCTCCTCAGAGCCATACCCTGAATCGGCTACGACTGTCTTGGTATAACGATGATAGCGTGATTTGAAGGACTCCAAGAAAGAAGGTAGTGTGAGTGTATCGGTACGATTGGCATAGAGTGCAAAGTCGGTGATAAACTGGTTCTCCGTTGCTATCTGCAGATTATATCCAGGCTTAGTCTGTCCGTTCCGCATAGCGTCCTCCTTCATGTGCATAAACGTGGCATCAGGGTCGGTCTTGCTGTAGGAGTTTCTCTCTCCCATAATCTCAAGGTGTTGGTCATACTCCTGGAGTTTATTACGTTTCTTCTCAAGTTCTTTAAGCTGTTTTTTCTTGGTTCTAACAGCCTGCTTCTCTTCTTTAGTCTTAGGCTTAGGGGCTGATTCCAAAGACTTGTTCAATTCCTCGGATATCTCATCGAGCAGAGCTGCGGTAAACTCGACACCTTCTGTTTTAGCGGCATTGTCCTGCGCTATGACATCATCAACCTGAAGCAAGAGTGTGCGTATTTGTTCCTGCAACTTGGCGCGGTTCTTTTCCATGGTTCTCTTCCAAACGAAGGTATACTTGTTGGCTTTCGATTCTATTTTTGTGCCGTCAATATATTCAACGTCAAGACTTATCAAACCTTTGGCTGCAAGTACTAATACGACTTGTGTGAATATATTGTTGATTTCCTTTTTCACACGATTACGAAAACGATTGATGGTAATAAAATCAGGCTGCTCATATCCTGCCAGATAGATGAAATGAATGTCACGCTTGAGAAGAGACTCTATACGACGGCAGGAATAGATATTATTCATATAGGCGTAAAGAATCACCTTGAGCATCATTTGTGGATGATAAGGCTTGCGACCACTGGGCTTATAAAGTTTGTAGACATTATCCAACATAAGATTATCCACCAAGGCGTCTAAAGACGAACAGGGTCATCTTCTGCGATATCCTTATCGATTCTTTGAGGAAAAAGAATCATTTTCTTGTGTATGTAAGAACGAAAGTGTACCTTTGTCATAATGAGATTTTTTGTATGCCTAAAGGTACAAAAACTTTAGGAAATAGCAAAGCCCTGGCTTGAGAAAGTCGGGGCTTTGTGCATAAAAAAGAGGATGTATACATTTTGACACACCCTCTTTTGTTGATGCGAATTTATTTTACATTATTATTAATGTTTCCCACTCTAAATAAGCATAAAACCACTCTTTTTCACGCCATTGTAACTATCTTGTAATTAAGAGGTTACAAAATTGGTTTGCAAGAGGTGCTTAGTTGGACTTCAAAAGGGCGTTAGTAAGAGCTCTAAAGGGCATCTTTTATAAGTCAAAAGGGCGTTAATTCGAATGCAATTAAGCCTTAATAAAAATCGAAGAGAGGAAAATTATTGACGAATTGACTTTCTCTTAGGTTTGAAGTCTAAGTTTTTATGAAATATGAAAAGTAGAGGAAAAAAGAAATCCGCCACCTTATATATTATAGGTTGCGGATTTCTAATGTTGTAAACCTTTCGTTTTATCTAACGACTTAGTTGTTAGTTTAGGATTTATCGTTCTGTTCCTTCATATCAATGAACTGCTGATTTGCATCATAAAACTCATACTGCAAATAGGCGAGTTTCTGTGAAGGAATGATATTTACACCCCAACCATACTTCATTTGCCACTTACGTTTCAAAGGAAATAAGACCCTTGTTAATGTAAGCTGCAACGTAAGGATGAACGTGCAAATAGAATTTCTTTACTCCAACCTTATTAACCAATCGGTCTATCTTACGCTCCAACTGATCGGTAAAGAGAATGCTTGAACGAATCTTACCACTACCGAAACAAGTAGGGCAGTTCTCATCTACATCTACATCCATTACTGGGCGTACACGCTGACGAGTAATCTGCATCAGTCCGAACTTGCTCAAAGGAAGGATATTGTGACGTGCACGGTCCTTCTGCATGTTCTTACACATACGCTCGTACAGCATCTGGCGGTCCTCAGCAAGATTCATGTCGATAAAGTCTACGACAATGATTCCACCCATATCACGCAGTCGAAGCTGGCGAGCTAATTCGTCGGCAGCACCAAGGTTGGTGTCAAGCGCATTCTGTTCCTGTGCTTTTTCTTTCGTTCTGTTCCCACTATTCACATCTACAACGTGCATTGCCTCTGTGTGTTCGATGATGAGGTAGCAGCCATGACCATAGTTTATGGTCTTGCCGAAGCTTGATTTAATTTGCTTCGTAACGTCAAAGTTGTCAAAGATTGGCACCTTACCAGTGTACTTCTTCACTATGCCCGCCTTTTCAGGGGCTATTAGAGAGACGTAGTGTCGAACGGCAGTACAAATCTCGTCATCGTTGACGTAGATGTTTTCGTAGGTTGGATTGAAGAGATCACGCAGCATCGCAACAGCACGTCCAGTCTCCTCAAACACAAGTTGAGGGCGTTCCTGCGTTTTCTGCAGTCTTGTGATTGCTTCATTCCAGCGGCTCAGTAGGACTTTCATCTCAGCGTCAAGCTCGGCTACGCGCTTTCCTTCAGCTACTGTACGGACAATTACACCGAAGTTCTTTGGGGTAATACTCTGTATGAGCTGCTTGAGGCGTGCACGTTCTTCACCGCTTTTGATTTTAGAAGATACGCTAACTTTATGCCCAAATGGTATAAGCACCAGGAATCTGCCAGCGAATGATATTTCGCCTGTAAGGCGAGGTCCTTTGGTGGAAATGGGTTCTTTAACAATCTGTACCATCACCTCTTGTCCTACCTGCAGTGTGTTTTGAACTGTTCCGTCCTTTTGCAAGTCGGGTAGGCGAGTGGCTTTTTGAATGGGATAAAGTTTCTTGCGGTCGCTCTGAACCTGTTTCAGATACTTTGCATAGGAGTTGAATTGGCTCCCTAAGTCAAGATAATGAAGAAAGGCGTCACGCTCATAACCTACATCTACAAAGCAGGCATTCAGCCCTGGCATCAGTTTCTTTACCTTTGCCACGTAGATGTTTCCAACCGAGAAGCTCGCCTCTCTTGGCTCACGCTGGTATTCAACCAGACGCTTGTCTTCGAGTAGCGCTATCGAAATTTCTTTCGGTTGGGCATCAATAATTACTTCGCTTGTCATCTTCTTCGTTTGTTATAAGCTATCATTTAGCGTCTTTTATAGTCTCTACAATGATGCTAAAGGATACTTATAGATAAAATAAAAATGCGGAACCTGTCGTCGCACTTCCAGGGAAGAGAAGTATATTGCGATGACACGCCCCGCCATATTATTGAAAGTCAGTTATAAGCCTTTCAGCCTTGGGGCTTACTTGCTCTTATGTCTGTTCTTTCTTAATCTCTTTTTACGCTTGTGCGTAGCCATCTTGTGTCCCTTTTTCTTCTTTCCGTTTGGCATAGCTTTAAATTGTTTTAAATTGTTATTGTATTTATGTTTAATTTATTTCTTCATATCCTCGATGAAGGTCTTTGCTGGCTTGAAGCTTGGGAAATCGTGTGCTGGGATAGTGATAGTCGTGTTCTTTGAGATGTTACGAGCTGTCTTTTCCGCACGGTGCTTAACGATGAAGCTACCGAAACCACGAAGGTATACATTTTCTTTCTTCTCCAACAAACTGTCTTTGATGGTTTCCATAAAAGACTCAACCACAGCTGAAACGTCCTTCTTGGCGATGCCAGTAGACGTTGCTATCTCATTGATGATATCTGCTTTCGTCATTTTGTTTTTGTTCTTTATTGATGTTTTATTTCTAATCTCTCATTATAACGGAATGCAAAGATACTCATTTTCAGCTTAATAGAGAAATATTTTTGTGTCTTTTTTGTAAAATATCTCGGTAAATGCTCTAAACTTTAAGGTTTTTCGTACCTTTGCGACATTATAAGTTGTATTTCATGCTTATGTGGAGTATTGGATTTAATGATGTTATAAGGATTTGAACCGTTATCAACACTTGCGTAGAGATGATTCTTTATGAGTGGTTACTTGGTATAAATTCTTATATTTTTGGTTTATTCATTATCTCCCAGAAAGCAGTTTTTGCAAGACTTCTGTATAATTATATAAGGTGTATGAAGATTTCTATCGGTATAGATGTGGGTATTTCAACAACCAAGATTGTTGGAATCAGAGAGGGAAAGGTTATTAAACCTTTGCGTATCAAGGCTACTGATCCAGTTACGTCCTTGTATGGAGCTTTTGGAAAATATCTATATGACAATAGAATAGACCTATCTGAGGTTGAGCGTGTTATGCTTACGGGTGTAGGTGCTCACTATATTGATAAGCCTGTTTATGGACTTCCAACGGCTAAGGCAGATGAGTTTTTGGCTGATGGCTTAGGTGCTCAGTTTGAGTCAAAGTTGCAACGTATGATTGTTGTTTCTATGGGTACGGGTACTTCACTTGTACTTTGTGATGGCAATGAGATACGTCATATTGGTGGTATCGGTATTGGTGGCGGTACGTTGAGTGGTCTTTCACGTTTGTTGTTACAGACTGATAACATTAACGAAATCATTGCTTTAGCCAATAAGGGAGATATTTCTCGTATCAATCTTCAGATTAAAGACATCTCAACCAGTCCACTTCCTGGCTTGCCAATGGATGCTACTGCATCTCTCTTTGCCAATGCGCAGGCTAATGCCAGTCGTGAAGATATTGCCTTAGGCTTGATAGGTTTAGTGTTACAGTCTATCGGTTCTGCAACAATCTTGAGTTCTTTGAATAGCGATATCCGTGACTTTGTACTCATAGGTAATCTTAGTTTGTTGCCACAATGCGAATTCCTTTTCCCTGTTATGGAGAAGATATACGATGTTCGCTTTATTATTCCGAAGAATTCTGAGTATTGTACGGCAATCGGTGCAGCTTTACAAGCAGATAATATTGAGACAGTTTAATCATTGTTTATAAAAGATTACAGGCACTTTGTAGCGCTGTCTACAAAGTGCCTGTAGTATATAGTAACCTATCTGCTATATAGATAGTTAAAGATAAATACTTTTATCCTTTCTTTAAGATGGTGTTTTACTTAAAGAGAGGATTTCTCCTAACTTGGCTAAGACTGTCAACTATCTATCCTATTATCATCCTCTGATATTGAAAATCATTTCTTCTTAGACCTCTATAATATGCAGATAAGGGTTTGAAAAATCATTACACAATTTCAAATAAAACATCTATAACTAACGGCAAAAACACAGATAAGAAGCAGGTTTGCAATTATCAGGAAATCAATTAGTTATAAAGTAGCAAAGTAAAAGGTGCTTAATTGGACTTTAAAAGGGCGTTAGTAAGAGGCTTAAAGGGCACCTTTTGCAAGCCAATTAGGCATCTTTTAGAAGCCAAAAGGGCATGTATTGTTTTTACACTGTATGAAAATAGTTTACAAGATTCAACTAATGAGAGAATAAATTGTTTGTATAAGACAGATAGACATCGCACCTAATTACATTTATCGTGTAGTTTATCCCTCTTTATAAAACCATCTTATTGAAGGTAATTATACCGGTGTTGGGTGATGGTTGTTGGGTGTTGAGCCTTTATAAAACCATCTTATTGAAGGAAATTATACCATTTATGTGGATTAATCTCATACTATTAACAATCTATGCATTTAAAAGAAGAGCCTTTACTATACCTTCGGAACAGTCCCAAGGTTTTTCTCTATCTCGTCATCAGAGAGTGTATAGTTTCTCAAATCACCATTGATATAGGTGTCATAAGCCGTCATATCAATGAGTCCATGACCAGAAAGACAGAAGAGAATAACATCTTCTTTTCCTGTTTCCTTTGCCTTCTTTGCTTCTCGAATGGCAGCTGCAATGGCATGACAGCTCTCTGGTGCGGGGATAATTCCTTCTGTGCGAGAGAAGAGGATACCTGCCTCAAGCTTTCTAACTGTGGTATGTCCATTCCACACATGTATCCGTCTTTGAGCAATTGACTGACGATGACACCAGCACCATGATAGCGTAAACCACCTGCATGGATATTGGCTGGTTTGAAGTCATGGCCAAGGGTGAACATTGGTAGCAAGGGAGTGTAACCCGCTTCATCACCGAAGTCGTATTCAAACTTGCCACGTGTCAGTTTAGGACAGCTGTTTGGCTCTGCTGCGATAAACTCTGTATTCTTTCCTTCAAGGATATTGTGGCGCATAAATGGGAATGCAATACCACCGAAATTACTACCACCACCAAAGCAGGCTATGACCTTATCAGGATATTCCCCAGCCATTTCCATTTGTTTCTCAGCCTCCAAGCCAATAATGGTTTGGTGCAATGCAACGTGATTGAGTACTGAACCTAAAGTGTATTTACAGTTAGGTGTAGTTTTTGCCAGTTCTATAGCCTCTGAGATTGCTGTTCCCAACGAACCAGGATGTGTTGGGTCGCGTGTAACGATGTCCTTTCCTGCACGTGTAGACATTGAAGGTGAACCTTCAACCATAGCTCCCGAAAGTCCTCATAATCAGCGAGCGATAAGGTTTCTGTTGCATAGAAATCTTTACCTGATAAACTGCTGCTTCAAGTCCGTATACCTTTGCAGCGTAGGAGAGTGCAGCGCCCCATTGACCCGCACCAGTCTCTGTTGTGACATTCGTTACACCTTCCTGCTTGCAATAGTAACACTGAGGGATGGCGGAATTAACCTTATGTGAGCCAAGTGGATTTACACTTTCATTCTTGAAATATATATGTGCTGGTGTGCCTAATGCTTTCTCCAAAGCATACGCACGGACAAGAGGTGTGGAGCGATAATACTTATACATCTCCAACACTTCTTCGGGAATATTAATCCAAGCATGCTCACAATCAAGTTCTTGTTTTGCACATTCCTTACTGAAAATTTCAGAAAGATCTTCTGCTGTCATTGGCTTACGTGTAGCTGGATGGAGTGGAGGAAGGGGCTTAGTGGGCATGTCTGCCTGAATATTATACCACTGTGTAGGGATATCTTTCTCGTCAAGTATAAATCTTTTCTGTTGTGCCATACTCTTACTCAATTATACAATGGATGGATGTTTACTGAAAGATGATGTCCCACAAAGTTACAAAATAAGATTTCTTAATTGCATGAAATGATAATATTTTTAGTAATTTTGCTGCCATTATGATAATAATCGCTACTATTCTTGCATATTTTTGCATCTTATTGTTAATAAGTAGAATAACGGGACATAAAGCAGACAACGATGCTTTCTTTCGTGCAAACCGTCAGTCACCTTGGTATCTTGTTGCCTTCGGAATGATTGGTGCCAGTATTTCTGGCGTCACCTTTGTTAGCGTTCCCGGGAATGGTAATGTTGAGCGATATGGCCTATATGCAGACATGTTTAGGTTTTGTGTTGGGTTATTTTGCTGTTGCATATCTGTTACTTCCCGTTTATTACCGCCTAAAGTTGACAACTATCTACTCTTATCTACAAACACGTTTAGGCAATTATAGCTATAAGACTGGTGCTTCATTTTTCCTATTGTCTAAGATGACAGGTGCGGCTGTGCGCTTCTATGTTGTTTGTATGATACTTCAACGTTTCGTCTTAGATGCCTACGGCATACCTTTCCCCATTACCGTTGTGGCTCTTGTGGCACTCATTTGGCTCTACACGCGTAGGGGAGGAATTCGTACACTGGTCTTGACAGACACCTTTCAGACCCTTTGTATGCTGCTTGCCCTCATTCTTATTATATATAAGGTAGTCGAAACATTAGGCATGTCGCTTCCGGAAGCAGCTCAAGCGATAGCCCATGACAGTCATTCTCGTATATTTGTATTCGATGACTGGGTATCAAAACAGAACTTTTGGAAACAGTTTCTTAGTGGTATCTTTATTGTTATTGTTATGACAGGACTGGACCAAGACATGATGCAAAAGAATCTTACTTGTAAGACTTTGCGTGAAGCACAGAAGGATATGTGTACCTATGGTTTTGCCTTTGTACCTGCCAATTTACTCTTTTTGTCCTTGGGTGTACTGTTAATGATGTATTTCAATAGTATCGGGCAAGCCTTGCCTGACGAGCCAGACAATCTTATGTTACAGGCTGTTGCAGGTGGACAATTAGGTACATTGGTTGTCATTCTCTTTACAATCGGTATTGTAGCAGCGTGCTTCTCCAGTGCAGACTCTGCCTTAACCGCCTTAACAACAACTTATTGTGTAGACATCTGTGGTCGTCCAAAGGATGAAAAGTTACGCAAACAGGCACATATAGGCGTGTCTATTGTGTTTATTTTGTTTATCCTTATCTTCCGTTATGTTAACTCAACGAGTTTGATAGATGCAATTTATACGATAGCTTCTTATACATATGGTCCACTCTTAGGTCTTTTTGCGTTTGGTTTATGCACTAAACGTGTGGTGAATGATCGGTTGACTCCATATACAGCAGTAGCCAGTCCGCTTCTTTGTTTTGCTTTAGACACAATTGTTTCGAAAACTACTGGTTACAAGTTTGGCTATGAATTGTTAATGCTGAATGGATTGATAACATTCTTAGCATGCTTCTTTCTTCCTGCAAGAAAGCAGGGGTTGGATTGCGAAATGAAGTAAGCTTAAAACTTATATTGCATATTTAACTTATGTGTTGTTGCTCAGCACGCATTGTGTTGTTGCTTAGCACCATTGGTGCTGAGTGCTAATTACTTTGCAATATCTTACGATAGTAAAGGCAAACAAACATTAGGAAACCCCATATCTGCTACAAGTAAATCCAAAATATGAAGTAAGTAGGCTTATGTTTACTGGATAGCAATAAGTATGATAAATAATAAAAGGCAAAGAGCACTATACCCTTTGCCTTTTATTTTTTGTTTGTATGTTATCTTGCCAATAGCTTTTATCTCCTTAAGAGAGAGATGTTTGCAAGTCATTTTTCCTACAGTAATTCTTCAATCTGCTTTGCGATATTCTCAATGCTCTCTGTTGGTTCAAAGCGAGCAACGACCTGTCCCTTCTTATTAATAAGGAACTTGGTGAAGTTCCACTTAATATCTGGATTCTCCTTATAGTTTGGATCAGCCTCAGAAAGCATCTTGTCGAGGATAGGGTAGAGCTTATGTGACTCATCCCAACCAGCAAAGCCCTTCTGCTCCTTGAGGAACTTGAAGAGTGGGTCAGCGTCTTCACCGTTCACCTTTACCTTCTTGAAGCGTGGGAATTTTGTGCCGTATGTAAGTTTGCAGAACTCATGGATACTTTCGTCTGTACCTGGTGCCTGCTGTCCAAACTGGTTGCAAGGGAAATCAAGTACTTCAAATCCTTGTGCATGGTACTTCTCATAGAGTGCCTCCAACTCCTCGTAAGTTGGTGTGAAGCCACATTTTGTAGCTGTGTTTACAATCAGTAGCACCTCATTAGAAAACTCTTTCAGTGAAAAATGCCTTACCTTTTCTGTCTTTGACAGAGAATTCATAAACTGTTCTCATTTCTGTTTCTTATCTTCTCTTTATATAGTTTACTTATTTGTGTGTTGCAAATGTACGAATTTTATTTGTTTCCTCCTTCATTGTTTAGGAGTTTTTTAGTAATCGATTTAATTCGTAATAGTTTATTGGAGATTCTTTATTCGGGTTGATGATATGGAGTGGATTCTTCTTTAATAGGGATTTCCCTATCTTCAAATAGTGTATTTACTCGATAAACATCTTATAATTTCACTATTTTTTTGCATCAGTAAATAAACAAAGAATAAGAATTAAATAGGATATGAGTATGAGACGAATTTCAAAATTTTTCATGGCACTTGCAATAGTTGCGAGTCCATTGGCATTGACAAGCTGTGACGATGATCCTTGGGGAGATAATAACTATTACTATAATGATTTGGTAAGTGATGCGGTACGAAACTACCTGCGTGAATACCCAAGTGGCTCAAGTTATTATACAGCTTACAACTGGTTTTATTATTATTACCCAGAAGCAACAACCTCAGAGTTCTACGCCTTTATGGATGCTGTAGGTAATAACAGTAGTTATAATTGGAATAATAACTATCGTCAGGAGGAGAACGGACAAGTAAATAAACTGGTTGAAGAAGCACAGACACTTACCGGTGAGTGGGATGGTAATATGACTGTTGAGTACACGGATGATGCAACACATCAGCGTAAGAGCAATAGTTTTAGAGCTAACATGAAGTTCTTCCAGTATAAATCTTCTGCTAATTCACTTCAAGGTAATGGAGTTGAGGTAGATACTGATGCACAAGGTAACACACAGACATTGGCATTCTCTTGGAAAGTTTTGGATAATGGAAACATTGAAATAAAGTACACAAAGACTGGTACTATCTTCAATCTTGACATCAATGCTACTAATGATGGGTTCCACTTAGGATATGATAAGACAAAGGGTTATGACACCTTCTATGGTGTAGCACGCAGTACAAACACAACAGATGTTATGCGTTTCGACCTTGCTCGTCAGAGACCAGCAAGTGCAAAGGCTCAAAATGCGTTGACAAGAGCTTCAAGCAAGGCTTCCTTTGGTTCTGCTAAGGCGAACGACTATGCAAAGAATAGTGCTGGAGCAGTAAATGGTCTGCGCGAAAGATAACAAAAGCTAATCGCTTTTTTATAGCTTCATATATACTTGAATGGGTCCCACCAACTGCGAAGTTGGTGGGATTTTTGGCTCCTCCGTTAAATGCGTAGATTGTTAATAGAATGAGTTAAATCCACATACATGGTATGATTTCCTCCAATAAGATAGTTTTATAAAGGCTCAACACCCAATAACTATCACCCAACACCAGTATGATTTCCTCCAATAAGATAGTTTTATAAAGGCTCAACACCCAACAACTATCACCCAACACCAGTATGCTTATCCCCAATTAGTGGGTTTTAGAATGGGGGATAAACTACACGATAAACGTAATTAGGTGCGATGTCTATCTGTCTTCTACAAACAACTTATTCCCTTATTAATTGAGGTTTGTAAATTATTTTCGTGTGGTTCAAAGCTAATACATGCTCTTTTGGATTCTAAAAGATGCCCAATTGACTTGCAAAAGGTGCCCTTTAAGACTCTTACTAACGCCCTTTTGAAGTCTAATTAAGCACCTTTTATTTTACTACTTGGTAACAGCTTGATTCTCTGTTGATTGCAAACTTGCTTTTTATATGTGCTTTTGCCGTTAGTTATAGATGTCTTGCTTGAAATTATGTAATGATTTTTTTCAAAATCTTGTCTATAGATTTTTTGAAGTCTTAAATGAAATTGTTTTTCAATGAAAGTGGATGATAAAAAGAATAGATAGTTGACTGTCTCAGCCATATTTTTTTGTTTAATGAGTTGCTTCGTTTCTTACATTAAAACAATATGAAAAGCGTCCACACATTTAACGGAAGAGCCGGATTTTTGTCTTTATTCTTTGTCGTTTAATTAATGTATTCTATAATTGTAAACTCTGAATTTGTCTTAATCATATTTACGATTTTTGAATTATATTGCTGATTTTCAGTCTTTTTTCGTAACTTTGCAGTCCGTTCTCTTTCTGAAAAGGGGGAGAAACTGCATGATTTGATGATAAAAGATGAGGAGAATCATACAATTTATAAGGAGTGGACACTGCCAGTGTCAATAGCTACAGGTAGCTTATTATACCTTGTTTTTGCCTTTATACCAGCCTTGGATGGCGCAGCAAACTTTTTTGCTCCTATCCTTGACGCAGCTCTTCCATTGTTTATGTTCCTCGTCTTATACGTTACCTTTTGCAAGGTAGACTTCCGTAAGCTAATTCCAGTAGGGTGGCATCTTTGGATAGCACTCTCTCAAGTGTTGATGGTTGCGGTTGTTATTGGGGCAATCTTGTTCTTCCATGTCACAGGTAAGTCGCTCATATTACTTGAAGCTCTACTCACTTGTATCATTTGTCCTTGTGCCTCAGCAGCCGCAGTGGTTACACAGAAGTTAGGTGGAAACCTTGAGGAAATGACAACTTATACCTTCCTCTCCAACTTTCTCTGTGCCTTGTTGATACCAGTCTGCTTTCCTTTGCTTGATGCTGAAGCAGATATAACTTTCTGGAGTGCTTTTGTGGCAATTCTTTATAAGGTGTGTCTGGTATTGGTAGTACCGATGATTTTAGCCTATATAACGAAACATTGGCACACTTTATGTAGGTTCTATCAATGGGTAATCAGTGTGAACAACCTTAGTTATTATCTTTGGGGATGTTCATTACTCATCGTTTCAGGCACAACAGTAAAGAACATTGTCCATGCTGAGGTAGCTGTTAGCTTTCTTTTGTTGATAGCAGTGTTGGCATTAATACTTTGCTTGATACAATTTGCCATGGGTAGATATATTGGTCATTTCTTCCGCAGTACGATTAATGCGGGACAGGCTTTAGGGCAGAAGAACACTGCTTTTGCTATCTGGATAGCCTACACTTATCTGAATCCATTGTCAACTGTGGGTCCAGGCTGCTACATCTTGTGGCAGAACATTATTAACAGCGTAGAGATATGGCGGTATGACCACGCCATTAAACGCAAAAATAAATAATTGTGAGAACAATAAAGTATTTTATAGTATTACTATTTCTTTTCCTCTTGTCACCTGCTGTTTCAGCGCAGGATGCTAACGGAATAAACGAACATGATGTCGAACCGGCTAAATCTGTTGAGCCAGATGTAATGCCAGTAGCTGCTAAATCTCAAACAGCTTCAGCCTCGGTAGAAGAGATGGCAAATGGAACCATTGCCCACATCGACAACCCGAGTGTCACAGGTGGCAGAAAGTCGTGACCAAGTAGTACTTCTCATTGGTGACTCTATGGCTGATGGTCTTGGCTCTCGATTTAATGATTATGCCGTGAAGAACGGTTTTAAGTTTCATTCAATCGTATGGTATGGTAGCACAACACGCGACTGGGCGATTGCTGCGGACCTTCAATATCAGATTGAAAGAGTACGTCCTACTTACATAATTATCAGCTTAGGTACCAACGACTTAGGCTATAAGGATTATAGTAGACGTGAAACAGCAATTCAAACGATTCTGAGTCGTGTCGGTAATATTCCATATGTATGGGTTGGACCTCTCCCTTGGAAGAAGATTAAAGATAGAACAATCGTTGATGTGATACGTGATTGTACGGGTGAAGGTCGATTTTTGACAGTAGTTCTGTCATTGCTTCTCGAGCAGATGGTATTCATCCAACACGTCAGGGTGCTGCCCTTTGGGTGGATAAGATTGTTGAGTGGATGGGCGAACCAGAACTAAATGCAAATCCTATAGAGATGGAAAAGCCCGATTTCACAACTCGTTTTAAACATGATGAGAAGCATGGTATGGGTTATCACGGTCGTCGATAGGTTTGAAATATTATTACAATCCTGGTGGCTTTCATGTCATGTTTTTCTTCAAAATACCACTGTTTTGAGCGTGTTTGTAACCTTCAGATAAACAGATAGTTATAAAACTTGTCTTATACCAGATTTACTCCACATCGTTTTAACATTTAAAATTCAAAATGGGAAGTAAACATTCTATACGCAGAAGATTCAGTGAGGACTTTATTCTCACTTTACTTCGTGAGTATTACTCGTCAGATGTGTCAATTAATTTCATCTGTCGCAAGTATGACATTGGTAGTGCCAGCTTTTATCAATGGCAAAAGAAGTATGATTTAGATGAAAAAAAGCTATCTTTGTCTCATGATATTATTACTAAAGTAAAAGCTATGCGTAGTAAGAAAGATCTGGAGAAAGCCCCTCTAACCCGTGAGGAAGAGCTTGAGGAACAAGTATCCAATTTGAAGAAAGCTTTGGAGTATTCTGAACTTCGCAATCAAGGGTTGATGAAGGTCATAGAGATAAGCAGTAAGGAATACGGGGAGGATTTGCTAAAAAAAGCTGGCGCCAAGCAGTAGACAGCCTTCGAGTCAGCAACCCTGGTTTATCAATTGGGCTGCTGAGTGGACTGTTTGGCAAGACTCGTGAAGGCTATTACTCTGTGAGTAAAGAGAAGAGGGAACGCCGTAAGCTTACTGAGAAAATTGTCGTACGTGCCGTTATGGATGTTCGTGCAGATGCTCCTCGTATAGGTGCACAGAAACTTTTGCACATGCTTATGGATATCTATCCTGGCTTAATGCTTGGGCGCGACAGGTTCTACCAGCTAATGCACAAGCATCACCTTATGCTCAAGCCACCCAGATGTCGCCACACCACGAACTCCAATCACAACTATTTCAAGTATAAGAACACGGCAAAAGGAATGGTTCTCACACGTCCTGCACAGCTCTGGGTAGCAGACATCACGTATATAGATACTGAGGATGGTGTGGTCTATCTTCACCTCATAACCGATGCGTTCACTCATGAGATAATCGGATGGAAGCTTTCTGACAGTCTGCAGGCTGTCAATACGCTTGCTGCCCTTGACATGGCAATAGAACAGTCACAGGGTATGGATCTCTCGCTGATGACGCACCACTCTGATCGTGGGGTTCAATACTGCAGCAACGCCTACGTGGCAAGGCTGGAGAGTATACACTCGTGCATAAGCATGACTGAGGATTACAACCCTACAGATAATGCAATCGCCGAAAGAGTGAACGGAATAATAAAGCAAGAGTGGCTCTACCACATGAAACGACCGAAGAACCTCAATGATGCACGATGCATCATTGCGGTATCATAGACTTCTACAACAATAAGAGACCTCATATGAGCAACGGCATGCTTACGCCAAGACAAATGAGAGAAAGGCACTGCAATGCGGCATAAGGGCTTCTGTGCTTTTCATGGTATTAAATTTTGTAAGTTGAAGGAAAAATATTAACTTTGAACATGTGCTACACACGTTCGGACTTCATTGTCAAAGTTTATGACTATGTAAAGCGAATCAGTAAAGTTTCCATGGGGGTGTAAAGCTGTTCAGGAAGCAAGTAAAAAATATGTAAACCAATTCAGTAACAATAACCAAAAACGTGTGAAGTAAATTTAGGCATAGTCATCTTTGTAAAATAAATTCACATCTTAAAAATGAATAGATGCTTAATTGCGTTCCAATTAGGCGTTAATTGAGGTCTAAAAGGGCGTTAGTTGGCATGCAACTAACGCCCTTTTGCAATGCAATTAAGCACCTTTTACAATACACTTTTGCAACTGTTTGATTCTCTGATGGTTATGAATGTAGTCTTTTTTGATGTTTTCATGGTAAAAGAAGCTTCTTTTCTCCCTTTTTTGTGTAATGATTTTTCAAAACAGCTGTGTGCGTTTTACTCCTATAGAAACCAACTTCTGAGGGTTAATCCCACATTATATAATATAAAGAAGACGGGAATGATACAACCATACCATTCCCGTCTTTTATGTTATTTGCTATTAATCTTAGATAGACTTGTAGCCGTTCGTACTGTTATGTGCAAGCAAGTCTTTCAGATTTAGCTCTCTGCCACCATGTGCTTCGTAAGCTTCTCTCATTTCTTCCTCGCCCTCAGCCTCTTCTTCAGAGTGAACGAATGTAACGCACTTGTCTTTAAGTTCTGCGACTACCCAGCCAATCAGTGCAATGATTAGCAGTGCAATCAGTCCTGTCATTGGAGTTATCATAATTGATTTGTTTTTTATTTCTGATGCAAAATTACATTAAGTTTCGGAAAGCACCAAATAATCTGTTAGTTTTTAGTAACTTTGCAGTATTAAACGTGAGATGTAAGAGGTATAGATTTATAGTATTCTTAATTATAATACTTATTTTTATTCCTGTTCAATCTGTTTATAGTACTAATGATAGGGAGGTTCTAAACATAATATATTAATGAAGAAAATCTTTTTATGTTCATATTTTGCTGAGGTTGCTTCAATTTTATCCGAATCTGTTTCAGTTCCGTTGAGAGGCAAGACAGTAGCATTTATCCCTACAGCAAGCATTCATGAAGCGTATACGCAATATGTGGAAGAAGCCAGAGTGGCATTTGATTCTCTTGGACTTATTGTTAAGGAATTGGAAATTACTCAATGTAGTAAGAATGAAATAGAAGAGGTCTTGACAAGCTGCGACTGTATCTATGTATCGGGTGGCAATACGTTTTTTCTCTTGCAGGAATTGAGGAGAACTGGTGTCGACAGGTATATCATAGAGCAGGTGGAGCAAGGAAAACTATATATTGGGGAATCTGCTGGAGCGATGATACTTGCTCCCAACATTGAATATGCAAAGGGTATGGATGACTGTTATTCACGGGTAGCAGGAATGGAGGACTTTGTTGGTCTTGGACTTGTAGGATTCTATCCTGTCGTACATTTCGATAGTTTTCCTTTTGAAAAGGCTGCACGGAAGTTGTCAACAAGAATAGCCATCTGCCCTTGAAGATTATTACAAATCAGCAAGCTATTGTTGTTGTGGGAAATAATATCGTAATAAAAGAAAGAAAATAAGGTTTTATTGGCTGAGATAAGTGTCTGAGCTGTTTATTTTATGCTGTACTATACTATAAAAAGATGACAAGAAAAGAAAGATATGATTATGCACTGAGTTATTTTCGCAAGAATGTTGGGCATGTTTCGACTGAGCTAAATTTTGGTTCAGCCTTCCAACTTCTTTGTGCGACACTTCTTTCTGCTCAGTGTACGGATAAGCGAATCAATGCGATTACGCCAGAATTGTTCCGTCATTATCCAGATGCAAAGGCGATGGCAGAGGCTACAGCCGATGAGATATTTGAGTATGTGAAGAGTGTTTCTTACCCCAATTCAAAGGCAAAACATTTAGTTGAGATGTCGAAGATGTTGGTTGAGAAATTTGATGGTGAGGTGCCTTCTGACCCTAATGCACTCGTTACGTTGCCTGGAGTAGGGCGTAAGACGGCAAATGTTATTCAAGCAGTGTGGTTTGGTAAGCCAACACTTGCTGTCGATACGCATGTCTACCGTGTCAGTCATCGTTTGGGGCTGGTCCCTTCAACAGCTAACACGCCCCGTAAGGTTGAGGATTATCTGATGAAGAATATCCCTACAGAGGAGGTTTCGGATGCCCACCATTGGATATTGCTTCATGGACGTTATGTTTGCAAGAGTGCTAAGCCTGATTGCGAGCATTGTCCCTTTGATGATATCTGTCCAAAGTTGTTGGAGAATAGTAAGTTGTAGGATAGGATAGTTGACGAGTTAACGAGTTTACAAGTTAACGAGTTAATTGATGGTAGGTTTATAGTTGACGGTTGACGAGTTAACAAGTGAATGAATTGATAGTGTAAAATTAAACAAGATAAAACGCAAAAGATTATGAATACAAAGAAGATAATGCACTTCTTGAAAGGTATTGCTGCTAACAATAATAAGCAATGGTTTCAGGAGCATAAGGCTGAATACGATGAGGTGAAGGCTGATTTTGAGAACGGAGTTGACCAAATAATATCTTGTTTGGCAACCTTCGATGATGAGGTTTCACACTTGACGGCAAAGGATTGTACCTATCGTTTCTATCGTGATATACGCTTCTCACCTGATAAGAGTCCGTATAAACGCCACTTGGGTGCATACATCTGTGGACGTGGTAGAAAGGCTTTGCGTGGCGGTTATTATATACATCTTCAGCCAGGCAACTGCTTGGTTGCTGTTGGCTGCTATTGGTTGCCTACGAATATATTGACTTCATGCCGCAATGAAATCATGGCGAACATTGATGAATGGCGTAAAGATGTAGAGAATGAGGACTTTCTTAATTTGTTCGGACGACCTAATGAAGGTGAATGGACCGACGATAAAGTTAGTAAGAGAGGCTTTGGGCTTGCAGCTTTAAAGACTGTTCCAAAGGGATTTCCAAAAGATTATGAGCATCTTCAGTATCTTCGAATGAAGGATTATTGCTGTTGGGTGTCTGTGCCCGATGACTTCTTCGATGGCGATGGCTGGCTTGAGCTGTTAGAACATATCTGCAAGACGGGTAAGCCTATGATGGACTTCATTAATAATGTGGTAGATGATTATGAGTAGAAACAAATAAAGAGGAACGCAAAGGCATTCCTCTTTATTCTTATATGTATTAAAACACTTTGGCTAATGAACCCATTAGCCAAAGAGCTAATAGATTACTTCTTTCTCAACTCTTCAAGACTTGCCTTCAAAGCAGCAATCTTCTCTTCAGAGTCGCTCTGCTTCTTGCGCTCACGTTCGATAACAGCTTCAGGTGCATTTGCTACGAACTTCTCGTTTGAGAGTTTTTTCTTGATACCTGTGAGGAAGCCTTCAAGATGCTTGAGCTCCTTCTCCTGCTTCTCAATCTCAGCTGCAACGTCAATCAAGTCGCCCACTGGAACTGCGAAACTGTCGGTACCAACCATGAAACCAGATGCGTCACCACTCTTCTCAGCTACCACTTCAATAGCCTTCAAGTTAGCCATCTTAATGATTACACTGTTGTAAGCCTCGTAGTTGTTCTGACCGATTACGTTCAAGTCGAGTTCAACCTTTGGAGCAATGTTCTTCTGATTGCGTACGGTTCTCACACCACTGACAATCGCCTTAACCTGCTCAATTGCCTCGATAAGGCTCAATTCCTCCTTGCTTGGTGCGTCAAGTTTGAGTTCGTCACGCATGATGCTCTCGTTATCCTTGCGGTCATAGATGTGCTGCCACAACTCTTCAGTGATGAAAGGCATGAATGGATGCAACATCTTCAAGAGTGAATTGAAGAACTTAAGAGTAGCTTGATAGGTGGTCTTATCGATTGGCTTGCCATATTCTGGCTTAATCATCTCTAAGTACCAACTTGAGAACTCATCCCAGAAGAGGCGGTAAACAGTCATCAAAGCCTCTGAAATACGATAGCTCTTGAACTGCTCGTTCATCTCAGCATTTACTTCCTTCAACTTCGCATCGAACCATTCAACAGCAATCTTGTTTGCCAATGGCTGTTTAGCATCAGTTGTCTCCCAACCCTGAACGAGGCGGAAAGCATTCCAAATCTTATTGTTGAAGTTACGTCCTTGCTCACAAAGTGTTTCGTCGAAGAGGATATCGTTGCCTGCAGGTGCAGAGAGCATCATACCCATACGAACACCGTCAGCACCGTACTTCTCAATCAACATGATTGGATCTGGTGAGTTACCAAGACTCTTACTCATCTTGCGACCGAGCTTATCACGTACGATACCCGTGAAGTAAACATGCTTGAATGGGAACTTACCGCGATACTCATAGCCTGCCATAATCATACGTGCTACCCAGAAGAAGATAATATCTGGACCCGTAACAAGGTCGCTGGTAGGGTAGTAGTAGTTGATTTCTTCGTTGTCAGGGTTGTTAATACCATCGAAGACAGAGATTGGCCACAACCAACTTGAGAACCAAGTGTCCATACAATCGCTCTCTTGTTCCAGGTCGGCAGCTGTTACTGAAGGGTTAATCTCCTGTGCCAACTTCAATGCTTCTTCAGTAGTTTCTGCCACAACAGTGGCATTCTTGCCTTCAGCATCTTGAAGTAGTAAGCAGGAATACGATGACCCCACCACAACTGACGGCTGATACACCAGTCCTTGATGTTCTCTAACCAGCGGCGATATGTGTTCTTATACTTCTTTGGATAGAACTCAATATCGTCGTCCATGACTGGAGAAAGGGCGATATCAGCAAAGTGCTGCATCTTTAAGAACCATTGTGTAGAGAGCTTTGGTTCGATAGGTACGTGCGTACGCTCTGAGTATCCGACTTTATTATCATAGTCTTCAACCTTCTCCATCAGCCCTGCAGCCTCCAAATCTTTTGATATCTGCTTACGTACATCCATACGGTCCTGACCTACATATAGGCCAGCAGCCTCAGAGATAGTACCATTATCGTTGAAAATATCAATAGTTTCCAAACCGTGCTTCAAGCCAAGTGCATGGTCGTTAACGTCGTGAGCAGGTGTAACCTTCAAACAACCAGTACCGAACAGGATATCAACATAGGTGTCTTCGATAACTGGAATCACACGATTTACCAATGGAACGATAACATGAAGATCCTTCAACCATGTGTTCTTAACGTCCTCTGGGTTGATACACATAGCTGAGTCACCCATGATTGTCTCTGGACGAGTGGTCGCTACAACCGCATAGTAGCCCTTCGCATCCTTATGCATTACGTTGCCTTCATCCTTGCGTTCAACCTTTGCTTGGTCTTCTTCAGCAACATAGTATTTAAGGTGATAAAGCTTAGAATGCTCATCCTTGTAGATTACTTCTTCGTCAGAAAGAGCCGTCTGAGCCTGTGGGTCCCAGTTAACCATGCGTACACCACGATAGATGTAACCCTTCTTATAGAGGTCGCAGAACACCTTGATAACACTCTTGCTACGAATATCATCCATGGTGAAAGCAGTACGATCCCAATCGCATGAGCAACCAAGTCGACGCAATTGTTTGAGGATAATGCCACCATGTTCGTGTGTCCAATCCCATGCATGCTCAAGGAACTGCTCACGAGTGAGGTCAGTCTTCTTTACACCTTGCTCTGAGAGGCGGTTCACAACCTTTGCTTCTGTAGCAATACTTGCGTGGTCAGTACCCGGTACCCAGCATGCATTCTTGCCTTCCATGCGGGCGCGTCTTACCAAGATGTCCTGTATCGTGTTGTTCAACATGTGGCCCATGTGAAGCACACCCGTTACGTTTGGTGGAGGAATAACCACAGTGTAAGGCTCGCGGCCATCAGGCTTAGAACTGAAAAGCTTGTTGTCCAGCCAATACTGGTACCATTTAGACTCCACTACTTGTGGATCATACTTGCTTGCTAATTCCATTGTCTCGTATATTATTATTTCTTTATTATCTTTAAAATTACGATGCAAAAGTACAAAAAATCCGCCTAAAAAGCGTATCTTTGCATCAATAATAGTACACTGATAAGTACTTTAACGTTTATGTTTAACTTTAAACATCAAGACTTTGCATACTAAAGAAGATAAACTGAAAGCTTTTTTTCCCGACTTTTTAGACATTCAAGAACGACTCTGAAAAGGAGTGTCCATGGGATAGTAAACAGACTAATGAAAGCCTCCGCCCCAATACGATTGAAGAGACCTTTGAATTGGCTGATGCGCTCTTTAAAAAATGACTCAAAGAATATCTGTAAAGAGCTTGGAGACGTCATGGAACATGTTATCTTCTATTCTATGTTGGGTGAAGAAAAGGGGAACTTTGATGTTGCTGATGTCTGCAATGCGCAATCCGACAAACTTATGTTTCGACATGATTTTATCGATTGGACGGGTTGGAGGTGACACGTTCTGATATGGTAGTTAATGCTGCAGGACAAGTAGTTTACAAAGATGAAGAAGAACAGGCTGCTAAGAACGCACAGTCGACAACTCCTAATACTGCTTCTCAGGTAGAATCAACATGGGAACAGCGCAAGCAACGTGAACGTGACGGAAACGCTTCGGTACTCTCTGGTGTGCCCAATTCACTGCCAAGTCTTATTAAGGCTTACCGCATCCAAGACAAGGCACGTAATGTTGGTTTTGATTGGGAAAAGAAAGAGCAGGTTTGGGATAAGGTATATGAAGAATTAGGAGAACTGAAGAACGAGCTGATGAAGGAGGATAAGCAACGTTCAACAGAAGAACTTGGCGACTTTTTATTCTCTCTCATTAATGCAGCACGCCTCTATCATTTGAATCCTGATAATGCTCTTGAGCACACGAATCAAAAGTTTATCAAACGATTTAACTATATTGAGGAAGCGGCTAAGGCAAAGGGTATTACGATAAAAGACTTAACTCTTGCTGAAATGGATGAGTTATGGAATCAAGCCAAGGCTGCTAACAATTAAAATTACGATAAAAATTAAGGAGTATAAATATGAAAAGAACCTTTTATTTTATCATGTCTTTGTTTATTCTTGCAGTAGCAATCTCTTGTAAGGATACCAAACCTAAGTCTATGATGTCTGAAACTGAAGAGGCTGAGGACTCTGTAGCCACAAACGATAGTACTATCTATGGTACGATGGTGGAAGGTGGTATGAACTCTATTGTTCTGCTTACCGATCATGGTGACACACTTGAATATCTTGTAAACCCAAATGATACATTTGAAGTTGTTAAAGGTGGAAAGATTAATGGTGACCGATTTGCCATTATTGGTTATAAAGAGTATGGTGATAACTTTATGCGTTCAGCGATTAATCTTACCTCTTTGTTAGGTAACTGGAGTAGTCTTGATCGCAACTTTGAGATAAAAGAAGGTGGAAGCGTTACATCAAGCTTGCAGTCTGAGAAGAATCCATGGACAGCATGGAAAATATGGAACGGTAAGCTGATTCTGTCAAAAGACACCTTTGACGTAGAAAGCCTTGGCGCAGACACATTGTCATTAGAGAATAAATCGGGACTTTTTGTCTTTACAAGAGGTAAGTAAGTTCTTCGCTATACTCTCTTTAAAGAGAATGTGACGGCTATTATATAAAAGCTAATCTTTTCATTCCTCTCTTAAAAGGGTGGGATGAAAGGATATTGGTCAGTCTATATGGAACCATTCAAAGTACATATTCTTGGTTGCGGTAGTGCGTTACCAACTTTGCAACATAATGCTTCTTCCCAAGTAGTTGAGCTTAGGGAGAAGCTTTTTATGATTGATTGTGGAGAGGGAACACAGATACAACTTCGTCGGTCACGCATACATTTCTCAAAGATTATTGCTGTCTTTATTAGCCACCTGCATGGTGATCATTGCTTTGGCTTGCCCGGTATGATTTCTACTTTTGGCATGACAGGGCGCACAGCTCCTTTACATATCTATGCTCCAGCAGCTTTTGAGCCTATACTTGACCAAACATTGAACTTTTTTTGTCAGGGCTTAGAGTTCGAAGTAGTGTTCCATGCTGTTGATACAAAGCAGAATAAGGTGGTCTATGAAGATAGGAGTCTGACGGTTGAAACAATCCCTTTGCAGCACCGTATAGATTGTTGTGGTTATCTGTTCCGTGAGAAACCAACGCTACCACATATCCGCCGTGACATGATAGACTTTTATCATATTCCTATCAGTCAGATTAATAATATAAAGGCTGGAGCTGATTGGGTAACGCCAGAGGGCGATGTGATTCCTAATAGTAAGCTGACAACTCCTGCTGCACCTGCTCGTAGCTATGCTTATTGCTCTGATACGCGATACATTAAAACCCTCCATAATCTTGTAAAAGAGGTAAGTACGCTTTATCATGAAAGTACTTACGCAGCGCAAGATGCTGATCGTGCTCGTCTTTATTGGCACAGTACATCGCAGCAAGCAGCACAGGTAGCTCGGGATGCGGCTGCTGGAAAACTTCTCTTAGGGCATTACTCAGCACGTTATGGTAATGAACAGCAGCTATTAGATGAAGCAAAAGAAATATTTCCTAATACTTTCCTGACACAAGAAGGTGCAAGTTTTGATATATAAGTCGGTTTGTTAGAGTTGTTTTGATGCCGTTCTATCTTCTATAATATTATATAAAGAGGTTGCATACACCTTTTTTATATAATATAAAACCTTTTAGGCTCTAATGACCGATTTGGGTTAAATATCTACCTATTATCAAGTCTATCTGTCTTTTTATAAACAACTTGTTCTTATATCAATAGATGTTTGTAAACTATTTTCATGCACTTCGAGATCAACACATGCTCTTTTGGCTTCTAAAAGACGCCTAATTGACTTGCAAAAAGGTGCCCTTTAAGACCCTTATTAACGCCCTTTTGAAGTCCAATTAAGCACCTCTTTACGTGCTGTTTTATAACTAACTGATTTTCTGTTGGTTGTAGACTCACTTTTTATACGTGCTTTTGTCCTTATTTATAGATGTTTTATTTGAAATTATGTAATGATTTTTCAAGGACTTATCTGCTAATTATCAACATACAAGAAGAAAGGGGTTTCTATGTCAGTAAGGTGATAATAAAATAGGTAGTTTGGTAATCTTGCCTATGTTTTTGTTTGATGTTTAGCTTTGACTTCCAGTAAAATGATACGAAAGACATGCACATATTTAACGGAAAATCCTGTTAATCCTCCTTCTCTTCCTCCTTTGAAGATTGGAATGAAACTAAACGTTCTCCCTTACAAATATTACAACACCACTCAAAAACCAGTGCTAATCCACCGAAAAAGAAGTTCGTTTCCATTGAAGTGGAGAATGACATGGAGTGCGAACAGAAGCAGACCTAAAATAATGTCTGCAATGCCTAAGTATTTGATATATCTTTTCATACAAAAGTGTAAATATACTGTTTGTTGGCGCAAAAGTACAAAAAATATTTGGTCAGTTGCATAAAAATTAGTACTTTTGCACCGCATTTTGCGAAAGCAGGTGTAATTTAATTCACAATTTTATATTTTTTTAAGTAGTATGAATCAATACGAAACCGTTTTTCATTTTTGACTCCCGTTTTGTCTGATGAACAGATGAAGGAAACGGTCGCTAAATTCAAGAAACTGCTCACCGACAATGGCGCTGAGATCTTGAACGAGGAGGCCTGGGGTTTGAAGAAGTTGGCTTACAACATCCAGAAGAAGTCATCTGGCTTCTACGCATTGTTGGAGTTCAACGCAGAACCAACAGTTATCGACACTCTCGAGACCGGCTTCCGTCGTGACGAGAAGGTTATTCGTTACATCACCGTTAAGCAGGACAAGTATTCTGCAGCTTATGCTGAGAAGCGTCGTGCTAAATGGGCAGCTAAAAAGGAGGCTTAAATCATGGCAGAGCAGAAATCAGAAATCCGTTATTTGACCGCTCCTTCTATCGATACAAAGAAGAAGAAGTATTGCCGTTTCAAGAAGAGCGGTATTAAGTACATCGATTATAAGGATGGCGAGTTCTTGAAGAAGTTCCTCAATGAGCAGGGTAAGATTCTTCCTCGTCGTATTACAGGTACTTCTTTGAAGTATCAGCGTCGTGTGGCTCAAGCTGTTAAGCGTGCACGCCAGATTGCGCTCCTTCCATACGTAACCGATTTGATGAAGTAAAAAGGAGGTCAATAGATGGAAATTATTTGAAAGAAGATATTATCGGTCTTGGATACAAGAACGATATCGTTAATGTGAAGAACGGCTATGGCCGTAACTATCTCATCCCAACTGGTAAGGGTATCATCGCTTCTCCATCTGCAAAGAAGCAGTTGGCAGAGAACTTGAAGCAGCAGGCTTCTAAGCTCGCAGCTCTCAAGGCTGAGGCAGAGAAGAAGGCAGCTCAGTTGGATGGTGTAGAGCTTGTTATTGCAACTAAGGTGTCTGCTACTGGCGTAACTTACGGTTCAGTAAACGCAGCTACTGTTGTTGAGGAACTTGCTAAGCGTGGTATTGAAATCGATCGTAAGATTGTTACAATGCGCGATATGAAGAAGGTTGGCACATCTGAGGCTACTGTACACTTCCACAAGGAGGTTGAGGTTAAGATTCCTGTAACTGTTGTTGCAGAGAACCAGCCTGCACCTGCTGTTGAGGAAGCTCCAGTAGAGCAGCCAGCAGAGGCACCTGTAGCTGAGGAGGAAACTCCTGCAGCTGAGTAATTTTATATTGACATTTTGCACTGTAAAGCAGTAATGTTAGATAATAATCCCTTTCACTTTCGGGTGGAGGGGATTTTTTAGTCATTATGAAACGAATTGTACTTACCGGCGGACCTTGTGCCGGAAAAACAACTGCACTTGTCAAGATCATTGAGCATTTCTCAAGTCTTGGCTATAAGGTGTTTATCATTCCAGAAGTTCCAACGCTCTTCTCTCAGGCGGGTATGGATTATCTTACAGATAACGCTGCGTTCTTCTATGAAGGAGAGAAGGCAACATTGGAGGTTCAGCTTGCTTTGGAAGATAAGTTTACACGTATGGCTGAGACCATTGATAAACCTACGATTATAGTATGTGATCGTGGTACAATGGATATCTCAGCTTATATGAAGCCAGAGATGTGGAAAGAGATTACAGCTGGTGTAGGAACAACTTCTGAGGAACTTCGTGCTCGTTATGATGCAGTTCTTCACCTTGTGAGTGCTGCGGATGGAGCAGAACTGTTCTATACCACTGCTAATAATGCTGAACGTAAGGAAGGACTTGAGCTTGCACGCGAACTTGATAAGAAGGTTATTCAGGCTTGGTCAGAGCATCCGCACTTGCGTGTAATCAACAATCACGAGAACTTTGACACAAAGATTAATCGTGTTATACAGGATATTTCTAATGTATTGGAGATTCCACAGCAGATTGTTGAGGAGCGCAAATACATTGTTCGATTGACTGGTGAGATTCCTGATGCTATCGAAAGTGATATTACACAGACCTATCTTACCTCAGAACCTCGCAGTGAAGTGCGTCTACGTCGTCGTACTCTGAATGGTGTTTCGGTTAATGTTCGTACAACTAAGAAGACCTTGCCGAATAACGAACAGGTCGTTACTGAGCGACAGATAGATAATAATCTATATGAATCATTGATGCGTCAGGCCGATCCTTATCGCCAGTCTATCCACAAGATTCGCAAGACCTTTATCTGGCGTGGTCAGTTCTTTGAACTTGACACTTATCTTACACCTACCTCTAATCTTCAGATCTTGGAGACAAAGGGAATCGTTGATCATGAGGATGTGAACTTCCCTCCATTCATAGAAGTACTTGAGGACATCACTGGTAATACGGAATATTATAACTATAATTTAGCTTTGAAGAAATAAAGTGCTTAAGACTTTGTATCTCAAGGGTTCGTTTTACTATTTTAAAGGATAAAATAAATGCCGTAACACTCAGTTAGCGTTACGGCATTTATTTGTTTTGGTGATAGAAGTTTACTTCTTCTTTGCAGCCTTATCGACCTTCTTCCAGTATTTCTTACCTTTCTCCTTCAACTTAGTTGTGAAGTCCATTGCGTCTGCTGCAGCCTGAGCTTCATCAGCAGGAGATGCGTAAGCGTGGTGGAATCCCTTAACCTTGTTCCACTCTCCACGTGTGAAATCAGGCACCTCTACAGGAATGTTACCATTGTCCATAGAGATAGAACCTAACTCTGCTAAACAGCACCATTCTGCTAAGTCGTAAACGTCAATGTCCAAAGGAAGACCATTCTGCAAGCAGTAAACCAAACGTGAGTCCATGATAAAGTCCATACCACCATGTCCACCAACTTCTTTTGCCTGCTTCTCATATTTAGCAACGATAGGACTCTCATACTTCTCTATCAATGCTTTTGTATCAACCTGTGACAGATAAGAGTGACCTGAGAGGTTGTCAGATGATGGAGTAACACCTGATTTCTTCATCTCCTCAGCAGAAAGCGCAAAGCCTTCAAAAGGATACTTATTGGCAAAACCCTTTGTACCAGTAAGCTGATACATACGGTTGTATGGCTGTGGAGTCATTACGTTATGATGAATCTCAATAACTTTTCCGTTTTCAGTGCTGATAAGGGTAGTTGTTTGGTCACCATTACGGAACTCTTTACAAGGTTCACCAGTCATCTTTTCAACCTGTTTCTTACCGTTAACCGACTTTGTATCCATTGCAACAAGCGTATTCATCTTGTCACCTCTGTGGATATTCAGAACCTGTGCGATAGGACCTAAGCCATGAGTAGCGTAGACATCACCACGGAACTTCTGGTTGTAATCTAATCTCCAACCTAACTTGTCCTGTGCATCCTTCTTCCAGTATGCGTCCCAGAATTTAGATAGTTCATGACGATAGGCACCCTGAACATAAAGAATCTCACCGAAGACATCTTTCTGTGCCATGTTTAGCGAATTCAACTCAAAGAAGTCATAGCAGCAGTTCTCAAGCATCATACAGTGCAGACGCTTCTTCTCAGATATATCGATGAGTTTCCAAATTTCTGTAAGGTTCATGGCAGCAGGTACTTCTACAGCAACGTGCTTACCATTATTCATAGCCTCGTAGGCAACAAGGAAGTGGTGCTTCCAGTCTGGAGCAATATATACAAGGTCAATATCCTTGCGCTTGCAAAGCTCCTTATAGCCATCTTCGCCAGAGTAAATGTCGGCTGCAGGCATACTTGCTTTACGCAGATATTCTTGACATCTCTCAGCTCTATCGCGCTCATAATCGCAGAGAGCCATTACTTGAATGCCAGGGATGTGTGTCCAACGCTCTACAGCATCATGACCGCGCATTCCTAAACCAACAAAAGCTACGCGAACAACCTTCAACTTAGGTGTCGTCATGTTCAACGCACTTTCCTGTCCAGCTGCACGTACTGGAACTTCCGTTACAGCTTTTCCATTGGTCACCTTGTATGGCCAATTGAATTGAGCCGATACGCTTGATGGTAAGAGTAAGCTACCAAGAATAAACGCAGCAGCTATTGATTTTTCTGATACTCATTGTTTTTTTAGTTATTTGTTTATTGGTAAATTTTGTATTCTAATGTTCAAAGTATTTGTAGGCAAAGATACTAAAAAATATTTAAACAAAAGAAGTAAGACTTCTCCTTTTTCCTAATGATTGAGTCGTTGTTTAGTAATAGTCAATTATTCAGTGTTATGTCTCATGTTTAAATGCGAACTTTAATGCTGTCAAGTCGAGAAACTATGATTTGTTAATCATTAGTTTCTTACTTATATTATAATGACAAGAAAGGTTTTTTCTTTCGCTTTCTTATCGATATGTTGATGCTTAGCACGTGTGGTGCGGATGGTGAACACCAATGGTGCGGATGGTAAGCACCACATGTGTTGTTGGTCAACACTTATCAAATAACTATACCTATTAATATGAATAATTGATGTTTTGGTTTAATGATGGGCTTGTATGACAATGCTTGTGATACAAAAAAAAGGAACTCCTACATTGAGTAAAAGTTCCTTTGTTGTGTCTATATGCTTATTATCCTTCGCGTCTCATCTGCTCAATCAGTTCTTTCTGACGGTCTGTGAGGTGGTCAGGAAGTTTCACATTATAAGTGATGATAAGGTCGCCGAAGGTACCATCACCACGGTCGTAACCCTTTCCACGTAGCCGCACCTTGGTTCCACCTTGTGTTAATGGCTTTACCTTTAGTTTTACCTTCTGTCCACCAGAGAGTTGAATAACGACTTCACCACCTAAAAGAGCCGTGTAGAGGTCTATGCCGACATTAGCCTCCATTTGTCCTGTAGGACGTTGGCTTTGCGTTCTACCAGTGTTGAAACCAGATGAACGACGACGTCCACCGCCTCCGAAGAGGTCTTGGAAGAAGCTGCTAAAGCCACCTCCGCCATTACCGAAACTATTAAAGTCGAATCCGCCAAATGGGTTACCTCCACCTTGTCCACCTTGGGCTCCACCGAATCCACCAGCGTTCTCGTAGGCTTCAGCATTACGCCACTGCTCTCCGTATTTATCGTATTTAGCTCGCTTGTCAGGATCACCAATAACTTCAAACGCCTCGCTCAATGCTTGGAATTTAGCTTTTGCCTTTGGGTCGTTTGGATGTAAGTCTGGATGAAACTGCTTAGCTCTCTTTCTATAGGCTGCTCGTACATCTTTTTGAGGGATGTTGCGGTCAACACCAAGAATCTTATAATAATCTATAAATGCCATAATATTTCTTCCTTAATTAATGTTTTAATACCGTTCTTAAGGTAGCAAATAATGTGCCATTAGTCCATTCTGTCACGATAATCCTCGTAAGTATATTCGCGAAGCATTTCGAGTTCGTTATCTGTATGGAGTAGGGCGATAGCTGGGTGACTGATACCATTGAACATATTTGTCTTGACAGTCGTGTAGTGGAGCATATCTTCAAAGATAATGTTTTCGCCTACTTCCAGTGTATGACCAAAGTCCCACGAGCCCATCCAGTCACCACTCAGACAGCTGTTGGCACCCAATCGGTAGGTATATTCGCCTTTTGCAGAACCATCTTCATCGACAAGTTTGGCATTACGAATGGTAGGGTGGTAAGGCATTTCAAGACAATCGGGCATGTGACAAGTAAAACTTGCATTAAGAATAGCTGTCTTTATGCCATGATCCTCTACTATATCAACGACTTGTACTACCAGTGGACCCGCCTGCCAAGCAAAGGCACTGCCTGGTTCGAGGATAACTTTAAGCCATGGATAGCGTTTACGGAATCCTCGTAAGACATGTATCAGGCGTTTAACGTCATAGTCTTTGCGTGTCATGAGATGACCACCACCAAAGTTAATCCACTTTAGTTGAGGGAACCACTTGGCAAACTTCTCTTCTATATGTACTAAGGTACGCTCGAAGACATCGCTGCCACTTTCGCAATGACAGTGGATATGAAAGCCATCAATGTCCTCTGGCAGCGTTTCTGGTAGCTTATCGGATGATATTCCAAAGCGAGTACCAGGCGCACAAGGGTTATAAATGAGCGTTTCCACCTCTGAGTACTCAGGATTCACACGCAAACCGAAACTCAACTTCTCATTTTCAATCTTGGCACGTACGTGAAAACGCTCGTATTGTGTCAATGAATTAAAGACAAGATGTGAAGAACAGCGGGCAATGTCGTCAATTTCATAATCCGTATAGCCCGGTGAGAAGGTGTGTGTGGGTGCTCCAAATTCCTCAAAGCCAAGTCGAGCTTCAAAGAGAGAGGAGGCAGTTGTAGCCTTGATATACTCACGAAAAATAGGAAACGTACGCCATAAAGCGTATGCTTTGAATGCGAGAATAATCTCAACATCAGCCTCTTTTGCCACGTGAGCAATGAGGTTTAGATTTGCTCTGAGCCTTGCCTCTTCCAGCACATACATTGGGCGAGAGAGTTCGGCGTATGTTAATGGATTTATTTTCATGGTGCAAATATAAGGAAAAATTTGCAGTTATGGGAAATAATCTCTACCTTTGCAATACAAATAAACTAAAGGCATGAAACTGGTCATCATGACTAAGTCCACGTATTTTGTGGAAGAAGATAAGATTTTAAGTATGCTTTTCGAGGAAGGACTTGATAGTCTCCATATCTCGAAGGCAGATACTTCCCCACTTTATTTGGAGCGTCTTCTTTCACTTTTGCCTTCTGAATATCATCGTAAAATCACAATACATCAGCATTTTAATATGAAGAATGAGTTTTCTTTGGGTGGTATCCACTTGGATAACTCAAGTGTTGCTGTGCCTCGTGGCTACCGTGGCTCTCTAAGTAGAACTTGTGATGATGTAATGCAGCTAAAGGCTATGAAGAAACAATCGGACTATGTCTTTCTAAAGAATATCCACCAACCTCGTGAACAAGCGGAAAAAGAAGAGCGTGTTCTCTCTGATCTTGAATTAGACGAGGCTTATAGGCAGGGTATTCTTGGGCGACATGTTTATGCAATGGGTGGTGTAACGATAGACGATATACCTATTCTTCGTGAGCTTGACTTTGGTGGAGTAGTAGTTCGGAACGACTTATGGGATAAGTTTCGTATTTATAATGAACAGAATTTTAGCTCTATCATTAATCACTTCCGTAAGCTGCGTGCCCTCTGTTAATGATACAGAGACTTATAAAGATTTATACGTTATCAATATAAACAACTAAAAGAAATGAGTGAAAATAACTCTTTTTTGGTATTCTCTGGTACAAAGACGAGATACCTTGCTGAGAAAATCTGCGCCAGCCTTGGCTGTCCGCTTGGTAACTTGGTGATGACCCGCTTCTCTGACGGCGAATTTGTCGTTTCTTACGAGCAGAGTATTCGTGGTAAGGATGTCTTCCTTGTACAGAGCACTTTCCCAAACTCTGACAACCTTATGGAGCTGCTCTTGATGATTGATGCGGCTAAGCGTGCTTCAGCTCGTCACATTATCGCTGTTATGCCTTATTTTGGTTGGGCGCGTCAAGATCGTAAGGATAAGCCACGTGTCAGCATTGGTGCGAAATTAGTAGCCGACTTGTTGAGTGTTGCTGGTATCGACCGCCTGATTACAATGGACTTACATGCAGATCAGATTCAGGGCTTCTTCAATGTTCCTGTTGACCATCTCTATGCAAGCGGTGTTCTTCTTCCTTATGTTCAGGGCTTACATTTGAAGGATCTTGTTATAGCAAGTCCTGATGTAGGTGGCTCTAAGCGTGCTAATACTTACGCTAAGTATCTCGGTTGTCCACTGGTTCTTTGTAACAAGACTCGTGCACGTGCCAATGTCGTTGATACAATTCAGATTATTGGTGATGTGAAAGATAAGAACGTTATCATCGTTGATGATATGGTTGATACAGCTGGTACTATCACCAAGGCAGCTGACGTTATGAAGGAGGCAGGTGCTAAGAGTGTACGTGCTATTGCTTCTCATTGTGTGATGAGTGGTCCTGCTACTGAGCGTGTAGAGGCTTCTGCGTTGGAGGAGATGGTTTTCACAGACTCTATTCCATATACAGATCGTTGCTCAAAGGTAAAGCAGATTTCTGTAGCTGATATGTTTGCAGAAACAATTCAGCGTGTATTGAACAATGAGAGTATCTCAAGCCAGTACCTTATATAATAAGGAATGACGTAAGATAAGTCTTTTTTTATAAAAGGATATATTATAATGTTGGGACGCATAGTTTATGTGTTCCAACATTTTTTATTTGTACTTATTCTGCCTAAAAGATGGCTTTTGTCTTATGGCATTTGCTCATTATAAGTCAACTTCTTTCCTCCTTCTTTCCCATATCTCTTCTTTGTTATTTCACTTGATGTATGTCAATAAACGTCGTTTTGCTGAAAATAATCGTGAAAAAGTTTTGTTGTGTGCGCAAACAGTTGTACCTTTGCATCGTCAAAAGACAAATATAGATTGTTTAGGTTAGTAGTAATAGATTTAGGTTTTTAGTTATTATTTTAAGGTAGAACAAAAGAGATTGTTCAGGTTAGATTTAAAATAGGTTTAGTTAAGGTAATAAGAGATTGATTAAAGGATAACAATGATGCAAGATGATTGGGGAACGCCGCGAGGCGCGAACCAAAAGTCAAGCTCAAAGAACTCACAGAAATGTGGGTATTAAAGGGCACAGCAAATTACTTGCTGTGCCCTTTAATTCTTTTGTAATGAGTGTTCTTTCTCGATGAAGTTCTCCAAGAAACATGTAGAAGAGATGTTTTACACAACGTTGTAATGGTAATAAAGCATCTATCTCCTTGTCTTTACCCAACATTCTGATGATGCGCACATGTTGTGCGGAGGCTTAGCACATAATGTGCGGAGGCTTAACACCATTCGTGCGGATGGTAAATAGCATTGGTGTTGAATGTTCTTTGTTTTGTAAAATATAGTCAATATGATTACAGTTTGAGGTTGCAAAGGTGTTATATCACCCGCTGCAGATATTAGTTTGATATTGAACTTACTTTTACAAAGAAATAAGATATAATTCAATGTCTGCTTTTTTTATAGTGACACATCTTGAAAAATTTAATTATAAAAAGAGAACTTTATCCTATTAGTTTAAATATCATATTCCCTCACTTTGTTCAAATTTCTTTATCATTTACAATGGATTTCGCCCCTTCTCTGTAAAAAGTAAATGCTTACAAACGTAATTTTGAGAACATGGCTTAAAAAAATGTTTTATAAATTTGTTGTTCTCAGTTGAAATCGGTATCTTTGCATATAGGTTATTTTAATTATAATAAACTAAAAACGAGAAACGTGAAACATAAATATATCATCATATTGTTACTTCTCCTTCCTTCGTATCTCTTTGCACAAACATAGAGATAGGTACTTGTACAACAACGGATGGAGGAACTTATCATGGACAGATGTTCCGTGGTAAACCTAATGGTAAAGGAAAAACAACTTATAAGAAAGGTAATGTCTATGAAGGCGATTATATGAAAGGTTTACGCCATGGACAAGGAACCTATAAGTTTGCAGATGGTGAGAAGTATGTAGGTCAGTGGTTCCAAGATCAGCAACATGGGCAAGGTGTTTACTACTTTGCCAATGGTAATCGTTATGATGGTTTATGGTACAAGGACTATCAGCAGGGACAGGGAACAATGTATTATTACAATGGTGATAAGTATATTGGTAATTGGGATCATGACAAAAGAAGTGGTGAAGGAAAGTATATTTTTTCCAATGGAGCGTTTTATGAAGGCTCGTGGAAGAACGACATGAAGAACGGACATGGTAGTTTCAAATGGCCTGACCGCTCATCGTTTACAGGAAATTGGGTGAATAACCTAAAAGAAGGTAAAGGAATTTATATTTATGCAGATGGTGATGAATATAATGGAGAGTGGAAGAATGACCTACAGAATGGTAAGGGAATCTATAAATTCAAGGATGGCGAAAGCTATGATGGTGAATATTTAGATGGCGAACGCACAGGACAAGGCATTTTCCGTTATAAGAATGGCGACCAATATTCTGGCCATTTCCTTAAAGGACTTAAGTCTGGCTATGGTACAATGTCATGGAATAATGGCGATATCTATGTAGGTTATTGGGAGAAAGACATGCAGAACGGACAGGGTAAACTGACCAAGAAGAATAAGGATGTGTATGAAGGGCAGTTCCGAAATGGTTTATTAGAAGGACTAATCATCATACACTATGCTGATGGCAGTAAGTTTCGTGGCAGCTACCACAATGGCAAAAGAAATGGAACAGCTGTTGAGGAGACTGCAGATGGCGTACGTTTTGAAGGTAACTATCGTGATGACCACCGTGATGGAAAGTTCATTGAGCGTGATAAGAATGGTAAAGTAACTGCCAGCGGTTATTATGAAAGAGGAAAACGCTATACGAATTAGTCTTTACAAAATATAACAAATAACATAAAGCTTATCTACCATGGTTACAAAAAAGACCACAACAAAGAAGGCTCCAGTCAAAAAGACTTCTGCTAAAACGACAAAAGTGAAGGAGCCCTCTCACATAGGCCTTGTAAAGAATGATGCCTATTTGGCTCCTTATGAGGATGCAATTCGTGGACGTCACGAGCATGCTCTTTGGAAGATGAATCAGCTTACTCAGAATGGCAAGTTGACACTCTCGGATTTTGCAAACGGCCATAACTACTATGGTTTGCATCAGACAGCTGACGGATGGGTATTTCGTGAATGGGCTCCTAACGCTACTGAGATTTATCTTGTTGGCGATTTCAATGGCTGGAATGAGCAAGAAGCCTATCAATGTCACAGGATTGAAGGTACTGGTAACTGGGAACTTACGCTCCCACATGATGCTATGCAGCATGGTCAATACTACAAGATGCGTGTACATTGGGAAGGTGGAGAAGGTGAGCGCATTCCTGCTTGGACACAACGTGTTGTTCAAGATGAAGCAAGCAAAATCTTCTCTGCACAGGTATGGGCACCTGCTGAGCCATATGTTTGGAAGAAAAAGACCTTTAAGCCACAGACTTCTCCACTGTTAATCTATGAGTGTCACATTGGTATGGCACAGGATGAGGAGAAGGTTGGAACATATAATGAGTTCCGTGAGAAGGTATTACCACGTATAATTAAGGACGGATATAACGCCATTCAGATTATGGCTATTCAGGAACATCCTTATTATGGTAGCTTTGGTTATCACGTTAGCTCTTTCTTTGCAGCCAGTTCACGCTTCGGAACGCCTGAAGAGTTGAAGGCACTCATTGATGAAGCGCATAAGAATGGCATTGCTGTTATCATGGATATCGTCCACTCTCATGCTGTTAAGAACGAGGTGGAAGGCTTGGGTAACTTAGCTGGTGATTCTAATCAATACTTCTATCCGGGTGAGCGTCATGAGCATCCAGCATGGGATTCGCTATGTTTCGACTATGGTAAAGACGAGGTTCTCCACTTCCTTTTGTCTAACTGTAAATACTGGTTAGAGGAATATCACTTTGATGGTTTCCGCTTTGATGGTGTGACTTCAATGCTTTATTACAGTCATGGATTAGGTGAAGCATTCTGCAACTATGCTGATTATTTCAATGGACATCAGGATGATAACGCTATCTGTTATTTGACACTTGCTAACTGTCTTATCCATGAGGTAAACAAGAATGCAGTAACGATTGCAGAGGAAGTGTCGGGTATGCCAGGTTTAGCAGCTAAGTTTAAAGATGGTGGATACGGCTTTGATTATCGTATGGCAATGAATATCCCAGACTACTGGATAAAGACTATCAAGGAGTTACCAGATGAGGCTTGGAAGCCATCTTCTATCTTCTGGGAGATAAAGAATCGCCGTTCTGATGAGAAAACTATTTCTTATTGCGAATCACACGACCAAGCGTTGGTGGGCGATAAGACTATTATCTTCCGATTAGTAGATTCAGATATGTATTGGCATTTCCGTAAGGGAGACGAAACAGAGATGACTCATCGTGGCATTGCACTGCATAAGATGATTCGTCTTGCCACTATTGCTGCGATTAATGGTGGCTATCTGAACTTTGATGGGTAATGAGTTTGGTCATCCAGAGTGGATTGATTTTCCACGCGAAGGAATGGATGGAGCCATAAGTATGCCCGTCGACAGTGGAACTTGGTTGATAATGAGGAATTATGCTATCACTTGCTTGGCGACTTCGACCGTAAGATGTTGGAGGTAATTACAAGTGAGAAGAAGTTTAATGAGACTCCTATCCAAGAGATTTGGCACAATGATGGCGACCAGATATTGGCATTTAGTAGGGGAGAGTTAGTCTTTGTATTTAATTTCTCACCATCACATTCTTATTCTGATTATGGTTTCTTGGTGCCAGAGGATCTTTATAATGTAGTATTAAACACAGATGCCAGAGAGTTTGGTGGCTTTTGGCTTTTGCTGATGATACAGTAGAGCATTTCACAAATAGCGACCCTCTTTATGAGAAAGATCATAAAGGCTGGCTCAAACTTTATATACCAGCTCGTAGTGCTGTAGTATTGAGAAAGAAATAAATTCATGATGGAAAGTAAGTTTATGCGTGCTATTTGCACAGTACTATTTTGCTCATTCACATTCTGTTATCTGTTTTTCTATCAAGCAGATGTGATGACCGTAGTACAGCACTTGGCTTCAGGAAGGCAAACCTTCTATGATCCAATGTTGGGTGCAGTGCTGATAACATTTACTTTAAAGTTACTCCAAATGGGTGTAAGCTCATTGTTTAAGTTGAAGAAGCGTGGCTTTGGCTTGACTTACTTTCCATCTTTTCTTATTCTTACAATCATCTCTGACCTTCGTCCTACAGCCAATAGCGTAACGTTTGGCAATTGGTTATGGATAGCTCCTTTACTATTGTTAGTTTGCACTTTTGTAATGTTTGCTGTCAAACGCTTTGAACCTTATGAGCCAGAATCGCGCAGCTATGGTCCGTTTTCACAGATGATTTGGATAAACCTATTGCTTTTTCTTGGCTTTTTCTTGTTTATAGGACTCTTTAGTAATAGTGATAGGTATTTTCATCAACGCGCTAAAGTTGAAGCTTTGATTGATAAAAAGGATTATGCAGGTGCATTGGATGTAGTACGAACAATGCCGTATACAGATTCTGTAACATCTATGCTAACCGTCTATGCAGTAGCGCGTAGAGGTCATTTAGCAGACAGTCTTTTTCATTATCCTTTGGAGGGTGGGGCAAGTACATTGCGCCCAGGAAAGGTACATTCGTGGCTACAACCTGATAGTGTACTCTATAAAGTAACCCGTAATTCAGCTAACTATCAGTTGACAGGTTTCTTGTTAGATCGCAATCTTAATGACTTTGCTCGCTATCTTCCACAGTATTATCCTGCAGATAGCCTTCGCCCACGTTATTATAAAGAAGCTCTCAAGATTCTCTCGCTTAAGAAACGAGGATTAAGACTTATTGCACCTTATAAAAAAGGTAGCTATGCTGCCTATTATTATGCAAAGTAGCATTCTCCTTTATACAATAAATTTAGGTTAGAAATATCTTTACAAATATCGTAAAAATATTCTTTTAAAAACCGAATAAAACACTATTTCTCGGGATGCTTGTAACTTGCAGCGTATCAGTATGTTGTAAAGATGCTTGCGAAGCGGTGCTTAATTGGACTTCAAAAGGGCGTTAATATGACCTCAAAAGGGCATCTTTTGCAAGCCAGGAGGGCGTCTTTTCGAGTCCAATTAAGCATCAATAAAAATCCACGAAAGAAAAAATCCTTACATAATCGCCAATTTGTTGACTTCCTTTTAGCCCCAATAGCCTTTAAAATCTTAAATAGGTGTTGTTTGTTTTTGTAACGACGGTTCAATAGAATGTGTACGTTATAAATATATATAGGTGGTTTTAGGATTATAATAGATGTTAGTATGTAATTCGTCTAATACGGAAACGTGATTATTGTGACCTTAATAATTAATTGTGATAAAATAGTCTATTTATGTAATGGGCTGTTTGTATTATTTTTCAATAATACCTAAATATGGTGATATACCTGAATAAAAGGTTAAATGTTGTGGTATAACTTAGGTACATAATTTCAACAGATTTAGGTATTGTTATTTAATTCAGAAAACTCTACCTTTGTACACAAGTTATAAATATATTAAATAATACCTCAATTCCGCAGCATTATTCCTTGTGAGGTACTTTTATATATTGAAGTGACATTTTTGGATTTATCCATTGATATGGGGATTTTCTGGGGTTCTTGGTTCTTGCACAGTCATGAAATCCCCCACCCAAACCAATGGGGAAGTATGAAAACCACAAAAATGATGTTTATTCAAGGAAGACCTCAGAGTAGTAGGTTTTATTTGTATATAGGTTCAGAACGTTCTGCCTTCCAGTGCGCACCCATTTTGCTGGCACGCTGACAAAATATAGGATAAAGGCTTTCAGCCTGCTTGTCTTTTTCAATGGCTTGACCTTCTCACTGATATTACGGATGAGATAGAGATAGAAGTTCTTCAGCATGGCGGTAACCATCATGAAACCATGTTCTCAGCCATAAAGGAAAAGGGCAAATGCGACCAGCCAAAGTCATTGTTCTGTATGTCGAAGTTCTTTTCGCTTGCTCCACGCTCATTATAAAATGTAATGATGTCTTTCTCGGTAGATGTCCAGTTATTGGTGAGGATACAGCGGTATGTGTATATTACTCCAAACATATCCGTCTGCTCCCTGCCGTGCTTGTCTTTCAAGGGACTACGCTGTACGACAAGCCTGTATGACTTTCCTTCTATTAAGTTGTCCATACTGACGGAGGTGACATCGCATCTCTCATAACCAACCTCAACACTCTTCCATTCTTTCAGCTGGCGGAAGTCCTCACATCGGCTGCCGCAGTTGGCGGCACGTATATAGAACGTATTGCAGCGCTGCTCTACGGTTTGGATAATTTCCTTTGAAAACGATCCACAATCAGCACGGAAACGCTCTATTACCACACCAAGTTCTGAGGTTACACGGTCCATAATGCGACGGAGCGTGTCTTCTTGATGGAATCTCACATTGGTGTTTCCGTCACGATTCTCACCTCCGACTATGATTCCCCCAATGGAAGCCCAACCTGGGAAATAGCCAAAATCCTGCTTGTAAGAATACTTTGCATCGAACTTGTGGGCTGGAATAAACTGGTGGTCAAAGTCTAAGTCAACATGACTACCCACCTTTATAAGCCTCATCCTCCGTATCATTCGTAAAAGTAAGGTATTCAACTTCTGTGCCGTGTTGAAACTATACGACTTGTCGGAGGTTTCGCTCTTATAGACAATACTTTTCTCGGCAAGCTCCTTTAGTCCGCGCCCCACAGTGTCGGCACCGGGTAATAGCGTATCAGGTCTCTGCTTGAACTGTCCTATAAGCACATTGATGTCCTCAAGGCATTCTCCACCACAAAGGTAACTGAAGAAGAGAGAGCCGAAAATACTTCCATGGCTGAATGCTTTGCCGCTACTTCCACGTTTGCCCAATACAGATTCGGTAAGTTTTTCAAAGCCCAACTTTGAGAAAACGTCCATAATGTGATAAATTCCACCGAAAGAAGTGATATTCTCGTTTTTAATTGCTACCTTTGTCATGTCAGATATTTTATTTGTTTTTTTTGTTGGTAGCACTAAGATAGGTGAAATTTCTGACATATCCAAGTGTTTTGAGAACTTTGTTTCTCAGACACTTGGAGTTCTTGCAAGAATTTATGCTGCGGAATTAAGGTAATAACTCGATGATGAAGTTTATATCTGGGGTAACTTTTGCCGTACTCCTTTCTGGTACGACCGCAGTACATGCACAAGTAAATGCAGCCGATTCTGTTATGACACATGCTAAAGGCAATAAGTTAAGTCTTGGCGGTTATGGTGAAGCTGCTTATTCTCGCAATTTTTACAGTGATAATGGTAATCGTTATACGACGCCAGGCCTTTATAAGAAGGACCCAAGCCATGGAAGATTTGATATTCCGCATGCCGTTATCTATCTTGGTTATGATTTTGGAAAAGGTTGGTCTGTAGGATCAGAGATTGAATTTGAGCATGGTGGCTCTGGTTCTGCTATTGAATATGAGGCAGACGAAGCAATTGAGTTCGAACATGAAACAGAGAAAGGTGGAGAAGTTGAACTTGAGCAGTTCTGGCTTCAGAAATCATTCAGTAAAGCATTTAATATTAGAGCAGGTCATATTGTAGTTCCATTTGGTTTAGTGAATGCACATCATGAGCCATTAAACTTCTTTACAGTATATCGTCCTGAAGGGGAAAACACAATTCTTCCAAGTACATGGCATCAAACAGGTATTTCTTTCTGGGGTAAGGCAGGCGATTTTAGTTATGTTGCACAGATGATTGCAGGATTGGATGCTTATCATTTTAGTCGTGCTAACTGGATTCAGAAAGGTACATCAAGTCCTTTTGAATTCGAGGTCGCTAATAAGTATGGTTTCCTTGCACGTGTAGATAATCATACTATTCCTGGTCTTCGTATTGGTGTTAGTGGCTATGTTGGCCAGGCTATGCACAACAACGTTCCACATGATAGTGAGAAGGGAGAGAAGAAGAAGATTAAGGGTAATGTCTATCTTGGTAGTTTAGACTTCACCTATAATAAGTATAATTGGATTGCACGCGGAAACATTGACTATGGTTATGTAAGCAACGCGCAAGAGATTTCACAGCTTTCATACCCTAATGTACAGTATGTTAAGCCTTATGAGTCAGGTAATGGTAAATACTTCGGAAGTCATGCAATGGCAATGATGTTTGAGGTTGGTTATGATATCTTCTCTCAGATTCACAAGTTGCGTGAAGACAATCAGAAACTTTATGTTTCGGACATATTGAGCATTATGATTCTTATATTCATGCTGTAACTAAGCAGTGGACGAATAGAACCGTTCTTGCAACAGGTATTAACTATTATCCTATTCCACAGATTGCTATCAAGGCAGAATACAACTACCGTAATCTGAAGAAAGGGTATAACGATGAACCTTCTATAAACATTGGTATCGCATACGAAGGTTTCTTCCTCTAAAAAGCAAAGAATAAAGATTGTATAACCATAATTAAAAAGGGATTATAATGAAAAAAGTAACAAAACTTGCGATGTTCCTCCTTGCAGGAACATTAGCTACAGGCTTCGTATCATGTAGTAGTGATGATGATGAAGTTATTAACACAACAATTCTTACACCTGAACAGCAATCTGCTTTAAGTCAGGCTGAAAATGAAAGTAGAGCAAACGCTAATAAAACAGAGATGGGCAAGGTTGTTGCCAACTACATTGATGCTGTTGTTAAACCTACATATTTAGATCTGGCAGAGAAGTCTGATATGCTTTATAAAGCTTGCCAGAATCTTTATCAGAAGCGTAAAGCAGGTACACTGACTCAGAATGACATTGATGCTGCTTGTGAAGCTTTCAAGGCTGCACGTAAGGACTGGGAGCAGAGTGAGTCATTCCTCTATGGTGCTGCATCTGATAATGAGATTGACCCACATATCGACTCATGGCCACTTGACCATGATCAGTTGACAAGAGCATTGAATGATGCTAATGTTATTGCAGGTATTAATGGTGATAATCCAACTAAGTACGTTTATGATAACAATGGTAATTTCGACTCTGTTTTAGGTTTCCACGGTTTGGAGTTCGTTCTCTTCCGTAATGGTAAGAATCGTACCGTAGCAGATTTCAATGCTGAGAAAGAGACAGAAGCAGGTCTTACAAGTGTAAGTACAGTGAACGAAGCAGCCTTTGCAGCAGCTGTTGCAGGTGACCTCCGTAACATGACTTATCTCTTGGAATATGGTTGGTTAGGTACAACTATCCCAACATCACATTTGAATCAGCTTGCAAATGCTATGTGGGTAGTCAATGGAACACGTCACAGAGGACTTTCTGCAAAGTTAATTCCATATCGTGATTATTCACAGTTCGCCACAAAGGAGAATGGTATGTTTGCTTCATGGCATGAGACACTGAACAATATCTTTATTGGCGGATGTAGTGGTATTTGTGAGGAGGTCGCTTCACAGAAACTTGGTCAAGCTTATCGTAAGGCTACAGGTACTGGTACTGCAGACGATGCAGCTAACTATATTGAGTCACCTTACAGTAAGCGTTCATTCCAAGATTACCAGGATAACATCTATTCTATCAAGAATTCACTCTATGGAGTTCGTGGTACAGAGAACATCTCTACTCCAGTTCAGTACTCTATTATGAACTTCTTGAAGAACAATAACTATCCTAAGTACAATGAGTTGAACAGCGCTCTTAACGAAGCAATTGCAGCCTTGGAGACAGCTAAGAAGAGCGGTATTGCATTCATTGACCAACCAGGTAATCCACAGGTTAAGACTTGCATTGATAAGGTTGATGCTTTGAACGAAGCTCTTAATGCTGCTGGTACATGGATTAATCAACAGACAGATAAGTAATCCAACTCTTGCAAATCTGAAAAGCAAAGATAATATAAAGATAATTTAAAGAACGTAGCTTTGTCTTCTTTAGGACAAGGCTACGTTTCAAACGTACATTTAAACTATAAAACATTATGAGACACAACAGCTATAGCAAATTCTTTCTTGCTGGAGCTTTATTATGTTCATTTGCTGCTTGCTCTGACGACAATGTTTCACCAGAAACACCACTGAAGCCATCAGAGCCTGAAACGAAGTACATTGGTCAAGCGGTAGGTAACTTCTCTGCTGACGAATGGTATCCAGGTGGTAAGCTTGGCACAACTGAGAATACTGCTGCAGGTGGTTATGAGGACAATACACCAGCCATCGACGAACAAGGACTAACTGATCTCTTCAATCAAGGTGATATGATGGTAAGTGCTAAGTATACCCTTAGTACCGAACCATACAAAGGTTGGGGTCCTGTAGCTTCACGTCGTTCATGTGAGTATTGCCACTCTGGCGGATATAGCCATGGCCATAGTCGTAATGACATGGAACCAGTAAAGGGCAACGGTTACATCGTTTCTGTTTATACACCTGATGCTCCAGGCAGCAACAATGGTACACCAATTGACCAGTTGACTACCTTTACGATGCTTCAAGCTGTAGAGCCATTCTTGCCACCAGTAGATCCAAAGCAGATAAAGATTACTTGGCATGATGTTACTTCAATGCCAAGCGGACTCCCAATGCAGTTCCCTGATGGTGAGAAGTTTAGTCTTCGTTATCCTTCTGTTGCTATTCCACAGTCTGCTTTCAACACAGATCCAGTGCCAAGCAACTACGAAGTACGTTTGATAGCTTCATGTAACTTCCAAGGTCTCGGTTTGATTGATGCTATTTCTAATGAAGACTTAAAGAAGCAATATGAGGCAGAGGGACGCTTTGTAGAGTTGAATCCAGAGTTCTGGGACAATACAACAAAGCAGTTGAAGCCTGAAGCATGGGCAAGTGATTATTTGGAAACAAGTTCATCAAGCGTTTCAACTACGACTTACTTGATGGCTGTCTTGAGAATGATGTAGCTTTGTGGGATGAGTTGAACATCTTACGTTCAGATATCAAGCACATCTGTTCTACTGAAGCATGGGCTAAAGCAATGTCTGAAAACCAAAATGTCATTGATTATATACAGCAGCATGGAAGTAATCCAACGTCTTATGTACATCCTTATTATAACGATGGAACCCGCGAAGGTATAAAGAAGGCAGTAGGCTATTTGCTTTCTCCAAACGATAATGTTGACTTGTATAATAATCCTTACTTCAACTTCAAGCCAGAGATGAGTGATGACGCTTATCATGCATTTATGGTTTGGCACAGAGGTCTTGCTGTTCCAAGAGCAAGAAACTTGAATGATAAGGAAGTTCAGCGAGGAAAGGAACTTTTTGTTGGCGATCTTGGCTGTGCTCATTGTCACAAGGCTTCTTGGACAACAGGTGCAGACAATCATGGCTCTTCTAAGATTCTTGGTAATAAGCAGTTGCCTAAGTATGCTAATCAGAAGATTTATCCTTACTCAGACTTTATCCAGCATAAGTTGGATATGAAGAATGATATTCATGGTTCATGGTGTCGTACAACACCTTTATGGGGTAGAGGTCTGTCACTTATCAACTCTGGTGTAGAAGACCGTCTCCATGATGCTCGAGCACGCAATGAGATTGAAGCAATCATGTGGCATGCTTATAGCAAGAACAGTCAGGCTTATAATGCTGCTGTGAAGTTCTATAAGTTGCCTAAGGCTGATAGAGATGCAGTGGTTAAGTTCATACGCTCTATCTAATAATTTTAGTAAGTAACAAGAACATTTATAGGAAGAAGATGTAGTCTCAGAAGGACTCATCTTCTTCTTTATTATCTTACAGATGCGAACAAAGAAGACGCTTGAAATTATTTATGTTCTCCTTGTTATAGTGATGGCAACGGGGACAATCATTGGGAAATATACCAGTCTTGATTATGTTTCAGACAACATCTTCGGGTCGTGGTGGTTTTGTTTGTTGTGGGCTATTGGTACTGCAGCAGGCATTGTTTATTTTCTAAAGCGAAAGATTCGTCGGCCAATTGTTATAACATTACATTTGTCTTTTGTTGTAATTCTCCTTGGTGCATTGCTAACTCATCTCACCTCTAATAAAGGTGTGGTACATCTTCGACAAGGGAAAGCGATAGATACGTATATTACCAAGGATGGTAACGAGGCTAAACTACCATTCAGTATTCAACTGAACAAGTTTACTGTATCTTACCATGCTGGTAATATGGCTGCAATGGATTATGCATCAATTGTCACACTTATTCAAGGAGATAAGCATGAACAGTATCAGATTTCAATGAATAATATCTACTCTGGCTATGGCACACGCCTCTATCAAAGTAGCTATGATGAAGACATGAAAGGTAGTTATCTTTCTGTTAATTCCGACCCGTATGGAATCCCTGTTACTTATTTAGGTTATGCCCTTCTGTTTTTCGGACTTATTGCGATGCTGATTGACCCTAAGGGAAACTTCCGACGTTTACTCCGTAAGGAAGCAATAGCAGTCATCATACTGATGACGGGCTGTTTGAATGCAGGTGCACAGCCTGCATTACCACGTCAGACTGCTGACGAGTTTGGAAAGATATTGATTGTATATAATGGACGAATTTGTCCTATAGAGACATATGCTATCGACTTTACCAAAAAACTTTATGGTAAGAAAAGTTACAAAGACTTTACTCCTTCTCAGGTTTTAACGGGCTTTATGTTCTGGGGGCAAGAGTGGATGAAGGAGCCTATCTTAAGGCTAAAGGGAGCTGAACTGCGTAATAAACTGAACTTAAATGAATATATTTCTCCTATGAGTTTGTTTGGACAACAAGGTTATATATTAGGACCTTACCTCCAAGATGCACATAAGCAGGAGAATGACAATGTATCAAAGCAGTTGCTTGATACGGACGATAAGATGATGCTGTTGATGGAATTAACGCAAGGTAAACCACTCAGAATCTTCCCTTATACGTCTAAAAGTAATACTGTTGACTGGTTTACACCTACTGATAGATATCCGAAAGATATGCCAAAGGAACAGCAACAGTATATCCGATCTATTCTTCCTTTAGCGGGGCAGCTTGCCAGACAGGGGAAAATAGATATGCTGAACGAGCTTATCTTAAAATTAAGAAAGTACCAATATAGATATGGTGGCAATACTATTCCATCTGAAACAGTAATTAAAGCAGAGGGAATCTACAATCATTTCCCATTTGCAACTATACTTTTCATTTTTAATTTGACAGCAGGTTTACTCTCAGTCTTATTCCTTGCGCATAAGAAAAGATATAGATTTTTTACCTGGTTAATGTCTCTCTCATGGTGCGTTCTTACCTTTACGTTAGCTCTGAGATGGGTTATTAATGGTACGATCCCACTTGCTAACGGCTATGAGACGATGTTACTGTTATCTTGGCTCATCATGCTTGTATCTGTTTTGACGACAAGGAAGCTACAACTTATGACAACTTTCGGATTACTCATGAGTGGTTTTATGCTTCTTGTAAGTCATCTTGGCGAGATGGATCCAAGTATTACGCCGCGTATGCCTGTGCTGAATAGTCCACTATTAAGCATTCATGTAAGTATCATCATGATTTCTTACGCACTTCTCTCTCTTACGTTTATTAGTGCGATAGCCTATTTCCTTACTTGTAATAGTAAACGAGAAAGCGTTATGGCTGCTAATCGCCAGTTGACCGTTCTTTCACAGATTTTCCTCTATCCAGCCATAACAACATTAGGATTAGGAATATTTATTGGAGCTATATGGGCTAATATTAGTTGGGGAAGCTATTGGGGATGGGACCCAAAAGAAACGTGGGCTTTGATTACCTTCATGATTTATGCTATCCCCTTGCACACCAATTCATTCTCAGCATTAGGTAAACCAAAGAATTATCACCTCTTTATGTTACTGTCATTCTTTAGTATACTTATGACCTACTTTGGTGTTAACTATATCCTTGGTGGTATGCATTCTTATGCTTAAGGTGTACATGTGTGTTGTACTCATATGTTTATTTAGAGTTAAGGAGGGCTTCGCACAAATGGTGTTGACCATTAGCACCCTATGTGCGGGGCTGCAGCACCATATGTGCGGAGCAGTTGCACACTAATAGATAAGGACAAGAAAAGTTCGTTTTTGTTGTTGCTTAAAAACAAATAAGGTCTGAATGTTTCGCGCATTCAGACCTTATTCGTTTCTAATATTGTTTTATGTCTCTACAAGAAGTAGTTCTCTAATTCCTTTATCGACTCCTCTGTTACGTCATCAATATTCTTTATAATCTCACCTTTCTCCATCAGTACGATTCTGTTACTGATATCTGTTGTATGGTGTAGATTGTGACTTGATATGAGAATAGAAACCTTATGTTTCGTTTTATACTCTATCAAAAGTTTTTTAAGATGATTCTGACTGCTTGGATCGAGGAAGTTGAAAGGTTCGTCAAGGATAACAAACTTAGGACAAGAGAGTAGGGCAGCAGCTATGCCAACCTTCTGTTTGTTTCCTGCAGATAGTTCACGGATATATACTTTTCTGCCAAGAACCTCATCGCCAAGGAAGGATTGTAAGCTGTTAAGTCTTTCTTCCATCTCCTGTTCTTCAATATTATTGACTTTCGCAATAAAGGTAAAGAACTCTTTTGGCGTAAGGAACTCTATTAAAAAACTCTCGTCAAGATAAGCAGCTATATAACTTTTCCATGCGTCCTCAAGATGAGAAACCATAGTCACATTGCTGTTAAGATTTGCTTTATCCTGTTGACTGTTTTCGTCAGTAATACAGAAGTTTACGATACCACAGTCTGCTTTGATTAGATTAAGAATCAGACGGAAGAGAGTTGTCTTACCAGCACCGTTATTCCCAACAAGACCAATAATCTCGTTGGAGGGAAAACAAAAATCGGGGATAGACACAGCTGTCTTATCCCCGAAGTTCTTTATAAGGTTATTAACGGATATCGCGACCATGACAATTCTTAAATTTCTTACCACTACCACATGGACATGGGTCGTTTGGACGTGGCATCTTGTCTGCACGATATGGAGTGTGGTTTACTTCCTGTGCGCCTTCGCGGGTGTCATGCTGTGCTGCAGCAACCTGGTTAGGGTCATTTAGTTCCACCTTCTCCTCTCTGTACTGCTGGCTATGCTCCTCTGGTGCAGCCTCCTGAATGTCCTCTGCTGGCTGCATCTCTGGAATCTGACCACGCATGAGTACACTTGCAGTACGGTTGTTCATATCGTCAATCATGTTGTCCCACAACTTCACACTCTCCAACTTGAAGATGAGCAATGGGTCTTTCTGCTCGTAAGAAGCATTCTGTACAGAGTGACGGAGGTCGTCTAACTGGCGGAGATTCTCTTTCCAATCATCATCAATGATATGGAGAAGAATAACCTTTTCAAACTGCTTAACAACAGACTTAGCCTCGCTCTCGTAAGCTTCCTTTAAGTCGCATGGAATGTTGTAAACGCGCTTACCATCTGTGATTGGAACCATGATACGCTCATACATTGCGCCTTGATTCTCATATACCTGCTTGATGATAGGCCATGCAACAGTCTGGATACGCTCTGTCTTGCGTGAGAAAGCCTCCATTGCAGCCTGGAAACTGCGCTCAGAAAGTTCAGAAGTGTTACCACCATTGAACTCTTCCTCAGTGAATGGACATTCCATTGCAAGAATCTTCAAGAATTGTTCCTTGCAACCCTCATAGTCATTGTTCTCAATGATGTTTACGCAACGGTCCCAAATAATGTTAGAGATATCCATGCCGATACGCTCACCCATCAAAGCGTGACGACGCTTCTCATAGATAACTGTACGCTGCTTGTTCATGACATCATCATATTCCAACAGACGCTTACGAATACCGAAGTTGTTTCCTCAACCTTCTTCTGGGCGCGTTCAATACTATTTGAAATCATTGAACTCTCAATACGCTCACCCTCTTCAAAGCCGAGTCTATCCATTACCTTAGCAATACGCTCTGAACCGAAGAGACGCATCAACTTGTCTTCAAGTGATACATAGAATACTGATGAACCTGGGTCACCTTGACGACCAGCACGACCACGAAGCTGACGGTCTACGCGACGGCTCTCGTGACGCTCTGTACCGATGATTGCCAAACCACCAGCATCCTTCACTTCCTGAGAAAGCTTGATGTCGGTACCACGACCTGCCATGTTGGTAGCGATTGTTACTGCACCAAGACCATCTATAGAACGACCTGCCTCGGCAACAATCTGAGCCTCCTTCAAGTGCTGCTTAGCATTCAAAACCTGGTGTGGAATCTTACGCATATTAAGCATCTTACTCAAAAGCTCACTGATTTCGACAGATGTTGTACCAACAAGACAAGGACGACCTTGATTTCTCATTGCCTCAACCTCGTCGATAACAGCTGCATACTTCTCACGTGCTGTCTTATAAACGCGGTCTTCCATATCCTTACGTTGGATTGGACGGTTGGTTGGAATCTCAACAACATCGAGTTTATAGATGTCCCAGAACTCACCAGCCTCAGTAGAAGCTGTACCCGTCATACCTGCAAGTTTGTGGTACATACGGAAGTAGTTCTGTAAAGTAATCGTTGCGAAAGTCTGTGTTGCTGCCTCTACCTTTACATGTTCCTTTGCCTCAACAGCCTGATGCAAGCCATCACTCCAACGACGACCTTCCATGATACGACCAGTCTGCTCGTCGACAATCTTAACCTCACCATTCAAGACAACATACTCATCGTCCTTGTTAAACATGGTGTATGCCTTTAAGAGCTGCTGCAATGTGTGAACACGTTCACTCTGAACACCGTAGTGAGCCATCAATGCATCCTTCTGGTCGATATATGTTTGCTCATCAATGACCTTATCATCTTTCTGCTTCTCAAGTGCAGAAAGCTCTGTGGTAATATCAGGTAATACGAATAACTGATCATCCTTTACCTGTGCAGCCAACCATGCAGTACCCTGTCTGTGAGGTCGCATGAGTTCAACTTCTCGTCTGTCACGAAGTAGAGAGGCTCGATAGCCTTTGGCATCTCACGGTTGTTATTAGCCATGTAATACTCCTCTGTCTTCAGCATACCAGCTTTGATACCTTCCTCAGAGAGGTATTTAATGAGGGCCTTGTTCTTTGGCAGTGCCTTAAATGAACGATAGAGGGCAAGGAATCCTTCCTCTTGGAGCTTCTGGAAAACCTCTTTATTGTTTGCATTCTTCTGTGCCTCAGCCAACTTGTGACGAGCTTCTGAAAGAAGTTCTGTAGCCTGCTTGCGCTGAACCTCATAAAGGCTCTGTACCAATGGTTGGAACTCTTCAAACATCTGTACGTCACCCTTTGGTACTGGACCACTAATAATAAGAGGTGTACGAGCATCGTCAATCAACACAGAGTCAACCTCATCGACAATAGCATAGTTGTGCTGACGCTGTACGAGGTCGGCTGGTGATACTGCCATATTGTCTCGCAGATAGTCGAAACCAAACTCATTATTGGTACCGAAGGTGATATCTGCTTGATAAGCCTTACGACGTGAAGGAGAGTTTGGTTGGTGTTTGTCAATACAATCAACTGAAAGACCGTTGAACATATAGAGAGGACCCATCCACTCAGAGTCACGTTTTGCAAGATAATCATTGACAGTTACGACGTGAACACCATTACCTGTGAGGGCATTAAGGAATACTGGGAGGGTAGCAACAAGGGTCTTACCTTCACCAGTAGCCATCTCGGCAATCTTACCTTGATGAAGAACAGTACCACCGAATACCTGTACGTCATAGTGAACCATTTCCCATTTAAGGTCGTTGCCACCTGCTGTCCAGTGGTTGTGGTAGATAGCCTTGTCGCCATCAATAGTGATAAAGTCCTTTGAAGGGTCTGCTGCCAACTCACGATCGAAGTCGGTTGCTGTTACGATTGTTTCTTCATTTTCAGAGAATCGACGTGCTGTATCCTTGACAATAGAAAATGCTACTGGCATAACCTCATCGAGAGCCTTCTCATAGTTATCAAGAGCTTCTTTCTCAAGTTTATCTATTTGATTGAAAATAGCTTCACGATCTTCAATCGGTGTAGCTTCAATTGTTGTACGAAGTTCGGCTATCTTCTCACGTTGTTCCTTACCTGCATCCTGAACATACTTCTGGATTTCCTTTGTCTTTGCACGCAATTCGTCATTGCTGAGTGCTTAATCTCTGGATATGTAGCCTTTACCTTATCTACGTATGGCTGTATAAGCTTCATATCACGTGTTGACTTATCTCCGAAAAGTGCCTTTAATATCTTATTGAAATTCATTTATTCTAATTGAGTTTGTTATTTATATTTGAGGTTTTACCTCTTTGTTTACTTCTATATATCTATGTTTGTAACACTGTTTATTACACTAAAGGAAGTAAACTGGGGGCACGAATCTTGATTCCAGTCCTTAAGGAAGGATTAGGAAGGAATAGTTGTGATTCCTGATTGTTATTTGATTGAGATGTTAAAGCTATAGAATAATTGTCGTATAAGTCTGTCACAAAGGCTGCTTTGCTTTGCGCAGGCTCTATTTCTTCGTCTTCTTTAATCTGCTTAAAGGCTTCAAGAACTGACAAAATCTCCTGTTCAACACCTTTAAACGCTTGTTTATGGCAAAGATCTTCGATATTGACATCACCCAACGCCATCTTTAGCGCAGACTGATAACTCTGCGCCTCGACTCCTGTTGCCGCAAGAACGACAAGTAAAGCGGTGATGTATTTATTCATTATCTTTTATTTCTTTGAACTACTCACGGTTGTTGCAACCGCTTTATTAATCCGTAAATGTACTATACAATGTAATAGCAAGAATGATGCCACAATTAATATTGGCAGTGGTATTTCTTGGAATAAACTTCCGAAAAGTCCTAAAATGATAAGGACTCCCCATATTTTCCACCATATTACCTTCTTCTTCTTAATTGTACTATAAAGGAAGAACAATGGTAAAGGATTAAAGAATAATAGGATGAAATTCAAACTAACACATGGATGTTGTGAGAAAATCATTATGAAGAAGATAATTCCCATGAGTCCCGATGTAAGCATTAAAGCTAAGTCCCACGCCCAATAAACCTGCTGTCTGCGATAGCTAAAGAGCATCATTACAAGACTGATAACTGCAAATATGAGTGCTATAGAAAGCGGAGAAAGTGGAAAAGCTGGTTCTGCCACTTCTGTTTCAGCATCCAATAGTACGTTAGTTTCCTTTACTAAAGGCTTTCCGTTGTATCTTGCTTTGTCAAAGTCACTCCTTAAGTTCTCTGGAAGAAACTGCTGTTCAGACTTTGTTGTCTTACGATCAGCATTCACACCGAGTAGAAGGTCTTCTCCGAATTGTGACCATTCATATTTATTGTTCCATTTATGTATCATAGAACGGAACGTTGCATCTTCTTCTGCTGGTGGATAAACAACCTTTCCATGGAGGTGATTGATAAGCATATCACGCGCCCTTGTGGTACAGTTGTCAAAGAAATAGTTGTAGCGATAAACTACATTTTCAGGCTTCATGTTCTCCTGCAAAGCTTTATAGATAACCTCTTTATCCTCAGCTGATAAATTAAGAACTTGTTCGACAACTCCTCGCCCTTCATAACTATATTGGGCAAGGAACATATCCATAGGTTGAACTCCCATGCGATAGTCTGTCATACCAAGAACAAAACGAGGGATAAAGTAGGTTTGGTCGAGGGAGAAAATACCATAGTTGATGGCAAGGTCTTCTCCGCTTTCTTTGTCGTAATATCGAATAGCGGTATGACCATATTGTGCCCAAACTTCTTTACCGGGTGAACAAGTCAAAAGGGATATCTGAATACGATCAGGATTAGTCATAGACTGAGCCCCCGCTGTAGCGTTAACAACAGACAGGATGAAAGTCAGTACAATATATAATAATCCCTTTTTCATTTTCTCCGCAAAGGTAGTAAAAAAGCATGAGAGCACAAAGAAAGCTTATTAAAAATCAAAATCCTCTATTGTTTTTCTGCAATATAGATTTTTTTTAATAACTTTGCGCCAATATATTGTTTAGACATATCGTCAGAATAAGAAAAAGAAAGCGAATGAAAAAGATAATTGCAGCAGCGTTCCTTGCAGGTCTTGCAGTACAGGTGTCAGCTCAAAGCGGAACTAACTCTCCATATAGTCAGTATGGATTAGGTGCTTTGGCATCTCAGGCAACAAGTTTTAATCGTGGTATGAACGGATTGGCATACGGATTTCATGAGCGTAATCAGGTGAACTATGCGAACCCTGCTTCATACGCTTCTGTTGACTCTCTTTCATTCATATTTGATGCAGGTGTTAGCCTTCAGTTGACTAATTTTGAGGAAATGGTAACAAGGTAAATGCTAAGAATGCTGATATTGAATACGTTGTTGCGTCATTCAGAGCTTTTAAGCATGTGGGTGTTAGCTTTGGTCTTTTACCTTATACAAATGTAGGTTACAACTTTAGTAACACTCAAAATGTCAATGCTTTCCCAAGTACATCTTCTGTAAATGCCACGTATTCCAATGCTTATAATGGTAGTGGTGGTTTACATCTTGTTTATTTAGGTGCTGGTTGGGAGCCTTTTAAGGGTTTCTCATTTGGTGCGAATATTGGTTACTTGTGGGGAACACTGAATCGTAATTCGACAAACACCTATAGTGACAGTTATGTAAATACATTGTCAAAGAATTATTCTGCACAGGTAAAGAGCTATAAGGTTGACTTCGGTGCACAATATACTTATGCTGTAGATAAGAAGAATGAGTTGACCTTGGGTCTTACTTACTCTCTTGGACATAATTTAGGAACAGAGGCTGAATGTAATTTGATATCAACAAATTCACAGACAAGCGTTTCTGATACAACTCGTTATGTTGTATCAAACTCTCTTGAACTGCCTCATACTTTCGGAGTTGGTTTGATGTGGAATCATAATAACCGCCTGAAGTTCGGTGTTGACTATCAGTTGCAGAAGTGGGCTAAGCTTAAGTACCCACAATTAACCACAGTCAATGGTACAACAAGCTATAATCTTGTTGATGGACAATTCAATGACCGTCATAAGTTTACATTGGGAGGTGACTACTGTAAGGGTGAACGCTATCGTGGTTTCTTTAGTCGTATGCACTATCGAGCAGGTTTTAGCTATGCCAGTCCTTATCTGAAGATTAATGGTGTAGATGGTCCACGCGAACTTTCAGCAAGTCTTGGTGTTGGTATTCCAATTCTCAATGCTTACAATAATCGTAGTATGTTGAATATCAGTGCTGAGTGGGTGAACCAGAGCGTTACAGGAATGATTAAGGAAAATATGTTCCGTATCAACGTTGGTTTCACATTCAATGAGCGTTGGTTTGCTAAGTTCAAGGTTGAATAATATGCGTTCAAGCCTTTATTCATTTTTTATTGGATTAGTATTATTTACAGCGAGCTATGCTATGGTTTCCTGTTCGGAGGAACGTGAGCATACCGCTCCTGCTATTCATGACCGTGACTCTGTGCCGGTTATGACTACATATGGTGTCAATACACTTATCTCAGATTCAGGCGTTATCAAATATCGTATTGTTACTGAGCGTTGGGAAATTAATGAGAATAGAAGACCTTCGCGCTGGACTTTCAATAAAGGAATCCTACTTACTCAGTTTGATTGAAGAAACATGTAGTGGGTTATATTCAATGTGACTCTGCTGTTTACTTTGATAAGGATCGTCGTTGGGAACTAAGAGGGCGTGTAAGAATCCTTACAGCGCAAGGGCTTAATTTCTATAGCAATGAACTCTATTGGGATGAGCGTAACCATGAGATGTGGTCATATTCTTATTCACACCTCAAGACACCTGATAAGGAATTGCAAGGAAACTGGTTCCATAGCGATGAGCAGATGACAAATTACGAGATACGACAGACAAAGGGGTGGGGCATCTTCTCTAATAATGAGTTTATGTCGCCTGCTGGTTCTCCTCCCTTTACGCCTATTGATACCACACGTGTTGATAGCATGAAAGGTCCTGTAGTTAAACAAAAGTAATAATTGTAGTTTGATAAAACTTAAATATTCTTCCCTACCATGTATAATCTCTCTTAAATAGATAGTTTCGTGTTGTTTTAAGCGTTAGTAAGTTTATCCTTACAATCCTTACTTACAACAAGTTGTTCTCCTTTCATTAATCTATTGCATTGCAATTAGTGCTCCGCACCATTGGTGCTAAGCCTTCGCACGACATGTGTGTGGGGCATCAACACAATCATAGAAGATGAGAAAATAGGTTTATAACTGTCATATATAGGAAGAGACTTAAGGCTAACATGTACGGGAACTGTTCACTAAGTCGCACTAAATAGTAATAAGAAATTGGATATAAATTTAATTATAGGAATTATAATAACAATGGTACTCTCTGCATTCTTTTCAGGAATGGAGATTGCCTTTGTTGCAAGTAATCGTCTTCTTGCGGAGATGGATAAGGAGAAGAATGGTATTGCACAAAAAGTGTCTAACCATCTATTATAATAATCCGAATGGTTTTGTATCTACGATGCTTGTAGGTAACAACATTGTTCTTGTTATGTATGGTATCTTCTTTGCTCAGATATTTGATACGACACTGTTTGCATCGTTTGATTCAGCAACACGTGTGATATTAGATACTTTAGCATCAACACTCGTCATTCTTTTTACAGGAGAGTTCTTACCTAAGACCTTGTTTAAGAGCAATCCTAACCGCTTACTTACTTTTTTTGCCCCATTGGCATATGTCTTTTTTTATTATTCTTTGGCCTATTAGTCGCTTTGCAACCTTTCTTGCGCGAGTCCTTTTGCGTCTTGTTGGTGTAAAGATGGATGAGAAAGAGTCTGATGGTACGTTTACGAGAATAGATCTTGACCACCTCGTACAGAGTACTATTGAGAATGCTAAGAACGAAGATGAAATAGAAGACGAGGTAAAGATATTCCAAAATGCCTTGGAATTTCAAGATACGAAAGTGCGTGATTGCATGGTGCCACGTACTGAGATTAAGGCTGTTGAAGAGAATTGCTCGCTCGAAGAACTACAGCAAATGTTCATAGAAAGTGGCAACTCTAAGATAGTTGTTTATGAAGGGGATATCGATCATATAAAGGGTTATATTCACTCTTCAGAGATGTTCCGTTCTCCAAAGAATTGGAAAGACCATATCCGACAAATGCCGTTTGTGCCAGAGACGATGGCTGCACATAAACTTATGCAGGTTTCCTTCTCCAAAAGAAAAGCTTGGGAGTCGTTGTGGACGAGTTTGGCGGTACCAGTGGTATTGTTTCATTGGAAGACATTGTAGAAGAAATCTTCGGTGATATTGAGGACGAGCATGACAATACAAAGTATATTGCAAAGCAGATAAATGATAACGAGTATGTCCTTTCGGCACGTTTGGAAATTGATAAAGTGAACGAAATGTTCAATCTTGATTTGCCAGAGAATGATGATTATATGACAGTCGGAGGCTTATTGTTACACGTCTATCAAAGTTTCCCAAAACTGAACGAAGTTGTTACAGTTGGTCAATATGAGTTTAAGATAATCAAGAAAACGATGACCAAAATAGAACTCGTACGGCTAAAAGTCAATGATACAGTGTAATTTCTAAAAGAAAAATTATGATACTTGCCCATTTTTTTGTATTTTTGTGGGCAATTTGTCATATTGAATAGAATAATTAAAATCAAATAATAAATCTAAAATGGCAGCATTAGGAAAAATTAGAAGCAAAGGGGCTATACTGGTAGGTGCTATCAGCCTTGCCTTGGTTGCATTCTTGGCTGGAGATGCGGCCCGCTCATGTGAAGGTATGAAGGGTGAGTCGCGTCAGCAAATTGGAGAAATCTTGGGCAAAAAGATTAGTGTCCAGGATTATCAGAAGTTGATTGATGAGTATCAGTCTGCAATTAAGTTTACTATGCAGCGTGATAATCTCACCAATCAGGAACTTAATCAAGTAATGGACCAAGTTTGGCAGCAGCTTGTAAGCAATCGTGTTATCGAGGCTGATGCAGAGAAGGTTGGTCTTACTGTAACAGAGAAAGAGATTCAGAACGTATTGAATGAGGGTACTAATCCAATGTTGGTTCAGACTCCATTCGTGAACCAGCAGACTGGTCGTTTTGATGTAAATGCTCTAAAGCAGTTCTTAGATAGCTATAACAAGGCTAAGGCTGCAAAGTCTCCACAGGTAGAGCAGATGCAGCCTATCTATGACTATTGGCTCTTTGTAGAGAAGAATCTTCGTGCTCAGTTGCTCGGTCAGAAGTATCAGGCACTGCTTGCAAGTTGTGTTCTCTCAAACAAGGCTGAGGCTAAGATGGCTTTCAAGGATAATAACGAGGAAAGTCAGATTCAACTTGCTTCTTTGGCTTACAGCACTGTAAAGGATGCTGATGTTAAGTGACAGACGATGACCTCAAGGCTAAGTATGCAGAACTGAAGCCAGCTTTCCGTCAGAATGTTGAGACACGTGATATCAAGTTTGTTGACTTCCAGATTAAGGCAAGTGCTGCAGACCGCAGTCAGGTTGTTAAGGAGATGAACGACTTCCAGAAGCAACTCGCTTCTGCAGGAGATCCTGCTGCTGTTGTTAGCAAGAGTGGTTCTGAGATTCCTTATCTTGGTCTTCCTGTAAGTAATAAGGCTTATCAGCAGTATCCTGACATTGCATCAAAGATTGATTCACTTTCTGTAGGTACAACTGGTGTTGTTGAAAACGCTCAGGACAATACTTTAAATATCATCCGTGTACTTTCTAAGGCGCAGTTGGCAGACTCAATCCAGTTCCGTCAGATTAATATTGCAGCTGCAACTCCTGATGAGGCACGTGCTAAGGCAGATTCTATCCAGAAGGCATTGGCTGGTGGTGCTGATTTTGATGCACTTGCAAAGCGTTATGGTCAGACTGGTGAGAAGGTATGGTTTACTGGTCAGCAGTACGAGATGGCTCCAAGTATGAATCAAGACAACCGTACATTTATAAATGCTCTGCTCAATGGTGAGGTGAATGCAACGCAGAATCTTGCTCTTACGCAGGGTAACATTATCCTTCAGGTACTTGATAAGAAGGCCTTTACAACAAAGACAACTGCTGCTGTTATTAAGAAGGTCGTAGACTTCTCTAAGGCTACACGCAGCAATGCTTACAATAAGTTCTCTGAGTTTGTGGCTAAGAGTTCTACTGTAGCTGACCTTGAGAAGAATGCTCCTAAGTCTGGTTATCAGGTTCAGTCACTCAATGACATCTCTACGGCTGAGCACTATGTTGGTGGTATTCCTGGTACACATGACGCGCTGAAGTGGCTCTTCGAGGCTAAGCAGGGTGAGGTTTCACCTCTCTTATGAGTGTGGTAATAATGATCACCTCTTGGTTATCGCTTTGACTGCTGTTCATCCACAGGGCTATCGTTCATGGGATGATGCACAGGTAAAGGAAATCCTCAAACGTGAGGTTATTAAAGATAAGAAGGCAGAGAAACTCATGGCTAAGCTCAAGGGTGTAAACTCTATTGCAGCAGCTCAGGCTAAGGGTGCTAAGGTTTCTTCTGTTAATCAGATTACATTTGCAGCTCCAGCATTCGTACAAGCAACTGGTTCTGTAGAGCCTGCTCTCTCTGGTGCAGTTGCAGGTACAGCAGCAGGCAAGTTCTCTAAGGCTCCTGTAAAGGGTAATGCTGGTGTTTATGTGTTCCAGGTAGTAAAGAAGTCTATGCGTGCAGGTTCTAAGTACGATGAGACTTTGGTAATGCAGCAGGCTGCTCAGGCAAATATGCAGTTGGTTGGTAACTTTATGCAGGATCTTATCCTTAAGGCAAAGGTTGTTGATAACCGCTACCTCTTCTTCTAAGAGACAACTACACCTTATATATATATATAAGACGGATGTACTATCAAAGTATATCCGTCTTTTTTTCTTTATATAGCTTTTTTGTGGCTTTAACATGATGAATCTCGTGTTATAATAATTATTTCTTTGATGCTCTCATTTAAGCTAATCTTTTATACATTTCTGCACATAATATTTTTGAAATGTGCTTATAAATATGTATCTTTTGCACACAGATTGAAATATTGTGCAATGGAAAAAGATTCCGAGTTTTAATGAATTAATAGAGAAGAGTATCATCGAACATTGGGACCGTGATGCTCTAACAGATTATAAAAGGCAAGACCCTTCAATATCATGATGTTGCAAGAAAGATTGAAAAATTGCACATTATGTTTGAGGCAAGTGGTGTAAAACGTGGTGATAAGATAGCACTCTGTGGAAGAAACTCTTCCGCTTGGGCAGCTTCTTTCCTTGCAGTACTCACTTACGGTGCGGTAGCTGTGCCTATCTTGCATGAGTTTATGCCAGAGCAGATTCATAACATTGTCAATCACTCAGATGCAAAACTTCTTTTTGTAGGTGATGTCGTGGTGACTCAGATTGACGCCATGAAGATGCCAAACTTGGAGGGAATTATTTATATTCCAGATTACTCATTGGTAGTAAGTCGTACGGATAAGTTGACTTATGCACGTGAACATCTCAATGAGGAGTTTGGACGTCGTTACCCTAAGTACTTCCGTCCAGAGCATATACATTACTATCGTGAGCAGAGTCCAGACGAACTTGCTTGATAAATTATACCAGTGGAACTACAGGTCGCTCTAAAGGTGTAATGCTTCCATACCGTTCTTTGTGGAGCAATGCTGATTTTGCTAAGCATGTTTTAGGCCATGTAATTAAGCCCGGAGATAATGTTATCAGTATTCTTCCAATGGCTCACATGTATGGAATGGCATTCGAGTTTATCTATGAGTTCCTCTCAGGTGTTCACATTTACTATTTGGCACGTATCCCTTCTCCTGCTATTATCTCTCAAGCACTTCAAGAGGTAAAGCCTGTTATTATGATTGCTGTACCTTTGGTAATTGAGAAGATTATTCGTAAGAAGGTATTCCCAAAGATTCAGAACAATCGTATGCGTCTCCTGCTGAATATGCCAGTAATTAATAAGAAGGTACGTGCAAAGATTCGTGAGCAGGTATATCAGGCCTTTGGTGGAAATCTTTATGAGATTATTATTGGTGGAGCAGCTCTCAATGGTGAAATCGAGAGTTTCTTACGTCGCATAGAGTTCCCATATACTGTAGGTTATGGTGCAACAGAATGTGGTCCAATTATCTGTTATCGTGATTGGAAGACCTTTAAGCAAGGCTCTTGTGGTCAGGCAGCTTTACACCAGGAAGTACGTATCAATAGTTCTGATCCAGTAAACGTACCAGGTGAAATCTTGACCAAGGGACCTAATGTTCTTCTTGGTTACTATAAGAATGAAGAAGATACAGGTCAGACGATTGACAAGGATGGTTGGTTCCATACCGGTGACCTTGGTTTGATGGATGAGGATGGTAACGTCTTTATTAAGGGACGTTCTAAGAATATGCTTCTTGGAAGTAATGGGCAAAATATCTACCCAGAGGAGATTGAGGATAAACTTAATTCTCTGCCTCTCGTAAGTGAATGTTTAGTTATTCAGAGTGGTGAAAAGCTTATTGCCTTAGTTCATCCTGATTATGACGAAGCTCAGAACTTAGGACTCAATGCGGATGACCTCAAGAATATTATGGAGGAAAACCGCACACAGTTGAATACAATTGTACCAGCTTACTGCAAGGTTGCTGAGATACGTATTCAAGAAGAGGAGTTTGAAAAGACACCAAAGAAGTCAATCAAGCGATTCTTATACACAGAATAATCTTTTATTCTATTAGAATATCGGGGATATAAATCCTCTTTTATCCAGCATTTTATGCAACTATGGGTAGAAGGGAATTTATGTCCCTCTTTTGTTTTTACCCTTTTGATAGATTGATTTATAGTTGAGAATTCTAACTTTTGCCCTTTATTATAGTATGACAATAGTTAGTAATGTAAAATAAATTCACATAGCCAAATTATAAAGACCACCAAATAGCTTGCAATTAACGCCCTTTTGGCTTGCAAAAGGTGCCCTTTTGGAGGCTTATTAACGCCCTTTGGAAGGCTAACTAAGCACCTTTTAAAAGGCTATCTTGTAATGTTTTGACTGTCAAAGGATTATAAAGGTGTAATGTGAAGCTGTTTTTAGGTGTAAAATAGGATGTTGACTTGTGGGTTTTGTAATGTTTTTTCTTTCCTTCTAATATGCACTCATCAGACTTATTTTAAGCTGATGAAATAGAATTAATCGGCTATGATTGACTCTGAACTTTAGAAAGAAATATACATTGACAGACAGTACTATAACATTGTTAGCGATCTGCCAGTATCCCATAATAATCGTTTTGCCCAACGGAGAACAACCAATGCGCTGACAACGGCTACTGCTGAGTCAATCCAAGTAATGTTCCAAAACATCGCACAGAGTATTCCGATGATTGCTCCAATCTCTGTTAGAGCATCTGAAAGGACATGGAGGTAGGCTGCATGGCTATTGTAGTCTGCTGCACCATGATGTCCATGAAGGATTGAAGCACTAATAGTGTTTGCTACCAAACCTATTCCTGCTGTTGTTACATGCCAATTCATAGTTGTGGATTTCTCCATGTGAAGATAATCGTTCTACTGCTTCTACGATAATAAAGATAGCTGTGAGAATCAGAAATATACCACTTGTGAAAGCAGCTAAGTTTAGTATCTTTTCTGTATTGTAATGGGTTGCACCCTTGTTTTGTAGGTAGCGTACTAACACGTAGGCTGCCCAATTGAGTCCGATAACCAATACGTGTGAACCCATGTGAACGCCATCTGCAAAGAGTGCCATTGAGTGGGAAGATAGTCCCACAACAATTTCAGCAAGCATAACACAGAAAGCGAAGACTACCACAAAGGCAGTACGTTTTTCTTGTGAAGAACGTTCTATCTTGTTTGACATTGTTTCTTTTTAATTTCTAATATATAGTTATGTTTGCTTTTTGAATTAAGATTCAGAAGCCATAACCCTTAATCTTTAGTTGTTTATAATTCCGAAATGAATGAAGGCATTACGTATACCGTCCTCATCTACACTTGTTGTGACATAGTCAGCTACATCCTTTACCCCTTCATAGGCATTTCCCATTGCGACACCGATACCAGCTGTTTGGAGAATCGTCATGTCATTGCCACCATCACCGAAGGCAATACATTCTTCCAAACCGATACCAAGGTGCTTTGACATCTGCTTCAATGCGTTCCCTTTGTCAGCTCCTTGTACAGTAATATCGGTGAAATTTGGATGCCAACGTGCTGATACACAGTGTGGCATTGATGGAGAAATAGCCTTCTCATCTTCTTCACTAAAGAAAGGAGTTAGCTGCAGAACGGATTGGCTAAGCAGTGGCTCTACAGGTTTATTGATATCGATGTTGTTAACACCCAAGGCTTGGACGAAGATTTCGTTAAAGATAGGTTTATGATTATGAAGTGCAACAACATCTCGACCACATACCAAAACGGCATAGTCGCGACGGCTGGCATCCTCAATCATTGCTCGTACCTCGGTTTCGGGAATAGGCATCAAAGTGATATCTTCTTCGCCAACAAAGGAACGCGCACCATTAAAAGTAATATATCCATCAATAAGATGACGGATGGCATCAATGTTATTAATAATGGCTACAGGGCGTCCGGTGGAGATGAAAATCTTCACGCCTTGTTCTTTTGCCTGCTCAATAGCCTTTATCGTAGATGCTGGAATCTGGTGCGTCTTAAAGGATACTAACGTACCATCTATGTCGAAGAATGCAGCTTTTATTGCCATGATGAATCACTTTTAGAGTACAAAGGTACAAAAATATCTTGTAATCAAGTGAATTTATGGCTATGCAGTCAGTCTAAATAAATTAAATACTGCTCCTTACGGCTCGTTCCTTAATTTTATTGTACCTTTGCACTCATGAGTAAAGGTAAGTTAAAGAAATTTGCAGAGATGGAAACGTTTAAGAACGTTTTCCAATATCCTTATGGCGTTATCAGTGAAGTTCCGTTTGAAATGAGAGGGCATTGGCGTGAACAGTATTTCCATAACGATAACCCGATTGTACTTGAGTTGGGATGTGGTAAGGGTGAATATACTGTTGGTTTGGCACGTGTTTACCCTAATATCAACTTTATTGGCGTTGATATTAAGGGTGCTCGTATCTATACAGGTGCTAAACAAGCTTTGGAAGAAGGGTTGGATAATGTAGCTTTCTTGCGTACCAGCATTGAGATTATCGACCGTTTCTTTAGCGAAGATGAGGTGCAAGAGATATGGCTTACCTTCTCGGACCCTCAGATGAAGAACGTGCATAAGCGTTTGACTTCTACCTTCTTCGCGAATCGTTATCGTCGTTTCTTGATAGATGGTGGTATTGTTCATCTTAAGACGGATTCAAACTTCCTCTTTACATATACTACCTACATGGTTAATGTGAACCAATTGTCAGTTCTGTTCCGTACAGAAGATCTCTATGGTAATGAGTTAAGCGAGGGTAGGGTGGCTGAAAATCAGATGGATGAGAAGACACGTGAGATTCTTGTTATTCATACTTATTATGAGAATCAATGGATTGAACGTGGATTGAACATCAAGTATATGAAGTTCCAGTTGCCAAGAGTTGGCGAACTGGTAGAGCCAGATGTTGAGATTGAACTTGATGATTACCGCTCATTTAAGCGCACGAAACGCAGTGGATTGACTACGAGTAAGTAGCGTTGTTCTGATGTTTGCGTGGTAGAAACATTTATATATGAGTTTTGAATTGGATAAGTTTCACTATCCATTTCGTCTTTTTGACTTCTCTTACCCATATAGTTATCTATGGGTTTAAAGTATAAAAAGACACTAACTTCTATTTTCTTCTTTTGAAAGAGACAGAAGTTAGTGTCTTTATTATTTTGTTTGTTTTATCTTTTTCAAGCTTATAATGTATGTCCATCAAGATAATCTTGAAGAACTGTTTTATAACTATCTGAGATTGGAAGGATAGAATCTCCGATTACAACGCGGAAACGATCAATGCCATCAATCTTCTTCATGTGCACGATGTAGGAACGATGAATGCGCATGAATTCAGGTTTAGGAAGTGACTCCTCAATCTTCTTCATGTTCATTAAACTCATGATTGGCTTATGGTCGTTAGCAAGATAAATCTTAACATAGTCCTTCAATCCTTCAATATAGAGGATGTCATCAAACATGATTTTAACCAGTTTGTACTCGCTCTTCACAAAGATAAAGCGGTCGTTTGACGCATTCTCTGTCTGACGGGTACTTTGGAACCAGTCTAAAGCCCTGTTTGCACCAGCTAAGAAGTCATCATAGCTAATTGGCTTCATAAGATAATCAATTGCATTTGCCTTGTAACCATCGATAGCATATTGGCTGAATGCAGTTGTGAAAATAATCTTAGTTTCCTTTGGTAGAATCTTTGCAAACTCCAGTCCACTAAGTTCAGGCATCTGTATATCTAAGAATATGAGGTCAACCCTATTCTCACGGATGGCTTTTACGCCTTCTACAGCACTATTAAAAACACCAATTAAGTTCAAAAAGAGTGTTTTCTTAGCATAACTCGCAAGCAAGTCTGCTGCTAAAGGTTCGTCGTCAATGATTATACAGTTTAGTGTCATAAATGATAATTTTTAGATGAATATGTATTTCTATTACTATCAAATCCCTTCTCCCATTTGTACTTACTAGGGTAAGCAAGCTCAAGACGTGCGCTCTACTTGTTTGAGACCTATGCCATGACCATTCCTTTCTGCCTCTCCCTTTGGGTTATTACTGTTTTGTATGGAGAATATTATTTGCTCATTATTTGCATCTAACTTTATGTGAATAAAGTTCTTTTGCTCTGGATTAATACCATGTTTAAAGGCATTCTCTAACAATGAGATAAATATCATTGGCGCAACATGGATGTTACAATTAGATGGGATGTTACACTCGCGTTTGATTTCTACATTCTCTGGTATGCGTATCATCATCAAGTCGACATAATTGTGTAAGAACTCTACTTCTTCCTTCAGGCAGACGTAAGGCTGCTGGTTGTCATAGAGAATATGTCGTAACATCTTTGAAAGGTCGATAATTGCCTTCTGCGCCTTTTCTGTATCGAAAGCTGTCAGCGCGTAGATATTATTCATTGTGTTGAGCAAAAAGTGTGGGTTGACTTGCTGACGTAAGTTTACCAACTCGGCTTTTGTCATTGCTGTTTCTGCCTCACGCTTTTCTTTTTCAGCCTTTGACCAACGCTGTGCCATTAGTATCGATGTTGCAACACCAGCACAGATACTTAGGGTTAAAGACATTGCGTATAATAAAAAAAGATGTGTGGGTATACGTACTTGTTCTCTTTTGTTTTTCTACAAAGATTTGGTATGGATAAGTCATCAGGTTTTGCTCACCTGAGATGTAGTATAACCATTCGTGCTGTACAATAGATAAGAAAAGGATGAGCAGTGTATTGATTACCCAAAACTCTTTCTTCCGTCCCTTTAATAACATGGGGGCAAGTACAAAATAATTGGTATATGCAACTGCCATCATTGAAAGGGGAATGATATATATAGACAAGTCGTTTTGCCATGATGTATGTCCTTGCGGAGCGTACAAAATGGGTATGAGGAAAAGTGGAAGCCAAATGATAATTTGGTTCCAAAAGCTCTTAAATATGTCTGTTTGTTTCCTCATTTATTACTTTTATTTGTCTTTACAACTATATCTGCAAACAAAAGGTAATAAAACTTTTTGTAAAATAAAATGTATTGATTGAATATGTGAGTTTTTACATTAACCTATTGTTATATATATACAAAAATGTTTTTAATTAACTTATTTTGTAATAGAAACAACCCTAAACAACACTGAAATAGCTTTCTTTACTCTATTTCCTACGTTGTTTAGGGTTGTTAGATGCTATGACAATAAATATTTACAATATCTATTTTGTAAAGCTGTTTAAGCGTGCTATATATTTGCCAAGAATGTCAAACTCGAGGTTTACAATAGTGCCAATATGAATGTCAGTAAAATTGGTATTCTCTCGTGTAAGGAATGATAGCTACCTTAAAAACTGTTATCTGTTGGTTCGCAAACAGTCAGTGAGACACCATTGACCGTAACTGACCCTTTATCAACAGTGAAATAGCCACGTTGTGCCATCTCTCGGTTGCACGGATATTCGAAGGTGAAATAGGTACTACCATCTGCATCTTCCATATTAACACACTTAGCTGTTTGATCAACGTGACCTTGTACGATGTGTCCATCTAATCTACCGTTCATAATCATTGAACGTTCTATATTCACACGATCTCCCACTTTGAGTAAGCCTAAGTTCGAGCGTCCAAGGGTTTCCTTCATGGCTGTCACCGTATAGGTATCGTCTTGGAAGCGAACGACGGTAAGGCATACGCCATTGTGCGCAATACTTTGGTCAATCTTCAATTCCTTTGTGAATGAACATTGAAAAGTGAAGTGGATATTCTCCTGTTCATGTTCAATCCCTCTAAGGATTGCCATCTCTTCTACAATTCCTGAGAACATTGCTAATTTTCTTTTATTATCCCCTTTAAGAAAGCCTAAATGATGGTATAAGTGCTGATAACTAATCTTTTATAACTTCACAGGCTATTTATAGGAGGTTAAGTTTTACATAATTTCTATACACTTGAATAATTGAAAAAGGTGGGGAATCACTTGGAAACCCCACCTCAATCCCTCTTCTTTAAAGAAATGGGAATTAGAAAAGTCGTATCGACGATGTGATGAAAAGTCCGAGTATCAATGATAAGAGAGCTCCTCGTCTTTGTAATCCACTGACCTTGCGGCTTAGTCGCTGAAATGCGATTTATGTGGCCCGCCATTAACAAAAGAAGTCATCTCGGGTTTTCTAATTTATTTGATGACTATCCCGATCGAATCGATACGACTAAATCTGTATCCTTTCTGCGTGCAAAGTTAGTATAAAGATTTTTATCCTCCAAACATTTTATACTTAAAAATATTTACTTCTGGAGGTGAATCCCTTGGTTCTTTGTGTTGAAAGGAGCAGAAATGATAATGTTCTTTTGTGTATAACTTTAATCTTTTATTGGTTTTATAACCTTCTTTTGACAACAATTTGCCCTCGTCATGAGTACATATTAGCAGGTATTTATCGCTCCGCACAATTGGTGCTAAGTATTAACACCACATGTGCTAAGCCTCCGCACCATACGTGCTAAGTATCGGCACGTTGATTAAATGTGAGAAGAAAGGCTCATTATTGTCATTTTAGAGAATGATACTAATATCCCTATTTTTTAAAGGAGAGCATCTTGTAGAATTTCACTTAACGTAGGATGGATATGGATGATGTCACGTATCTTATCCAGTTTAGCATCATAATTCATTAAAGCTGCAACTTCTTGAATAAGGTCGGCAGAGTGTGCACCATAGCAGTGTGCGCCCAATATAGAGCCATCTTCAGCTATCAGCACCTTTATCATACCTTCTGTTTCTTCCATGCTTAAAGCCTTACCATTGGCACGATAGAAGCCTTTTCGAGTAGAGTACTTGATTTCCTCAGCTTACACTGGTCTTCAGTCTTACCCACGCAGGCTGCTTCTGGATATGTAAAGATAGCAGATGGCATGATATCAAGTCGGATGTTATCATCCTTTCCAAGAATATGATTGACAGCACGGAAGCCTTGGAAGGTTGCAGCATGCGCTAACATTTGGCGTGCATTGACGTCACCGATAGCATATACACCCTTCACATTTGTTTCCATATTGTCATTGACAACAATACCCTTTGCGTTTACTTCTATGCCAGTTGATTCAATACCAATATTGTCGAAGTTAGCTTGACGACCGGTAGCAATCAATACAAGGTCGGTATCAATTCTATCTTCTTTACCCTTTTTATCGAATACAACGGTTGTATACTCCTGTCCACTCTCTGCAGGTGATAGGATTTGTTTTACGGTACTCTGCATGTAGAAGGTCACACCTCTTTTCTCTAATGTCTTCCTTAAGCGTTTAGCTATGTCGCTGTCAATAGGAGGGAGGCATTCCCTTCATAAACTCAATAACTGTCACTTCACTACCGAAAGCTGAGAAAGCCGAGGCAAATTCCATTCCGATAACTCCTGCTCCAATGATTGTGAGACGGTTAGGAACTTTCGCAATAGAAAGCAATTCCGTGGATGTGACAATGTTTTGTGCTGTTTCAGACTGGCTCAAGAAGTCTTCTTCACTCATGAAAGGTGGCATCTTTGACCGTGATCCAGTCGCAATGATGATATGCTCAGCCTCTATTTGTTCGCCATTTACTTCAATAACATGGTCAGAAACAAAACGAGCCTCACCTCACAATAAAAGTCTATACCAGGCTGACTAAGCAAAGTGCTTACGCCCTCTCTAAGTTGATTGATATCTCCTTCTTTCCTCTCCATTACCTTTGTAAAATCGAGTGGGGGGTCGTTTCGTAAAGAGAAGAAGTCGTAAGGCGTAACTCTGCATCATGTGCAAGGCATTTCGTAGGGATACAACCTGCATTCAGACAGGTTCCACCAGGCTGTGCTTTCTCAATGATTGTCACTTCGAGACCATTCTGAGCAGCATAGGAAGCGGTTCGGTAACCACCAGGTCCCGAACCGATTATTAATAGATTTGTCTTTTTCATATTCAATCTCTTATAGAGTTACTGTGGAGATCTGCTATACATTCTCCTCTACGTCGTTGATAAGCTGACGATAAGTAAGGATTGGATGCTTAGCTGCAAGAACATCATCTACACGTCCAATAGGTGTGTTGTAGGGTGCTCCCTTAACAAGCTCTGGGTTCTCAAGAGCCTCTTTAGCAATGGTATGCATTACCTCTATAAATCCATCAATAGTGTCCTTACTTTCTGTTTCAGTAGGCTCAATCATCATAGCCTCATGGAACAGAAGTGGGAAATATATTGTTGGAGCATGATAGCCATAATCGAGTAAGCGTTTGGCAACATCCATTGTCGTTACGCCGGTACTCTTATCCTTCAAGCCATCGAATACAAACTCGTGTTTACAAAGTGTGTCAATAGGAAGCTCGTAATCATCCTTTAGACATTCCTTGATATAGTTCGCATTTAGAGTTGCAAATGGTCCAACCTCCTTGAGATGCTTTTTGCCAAGTGTGAGAATATAAGTGTAGGCACGAAGAATAACGAGGAAATTGCCGAGGTAACCGCTAATACGAATATTATCAGATGAGAATTCTCCTGTCGTATCTGGATTGTCAATAACAAAACCATCCTTCGTCTTCTTTACATGTGGCTTTGGTAGGAATGGAATTAGTTTCTCACCGACACCGACAGGACCAGCACCAGGACCACCTCCACCATGTGGTGTAGAGAATGTCTTGTGTAGATTGAGGTGAATAACATCGAATCCCATGTCTCCAGGACGTGCTGCACCTAATAGTGGATTGAGGTTGGCACCATCATAGTACAGCAGACCGCCACAGTCATGTATGAGCTTAGCAATCTCTGGAATATCTTTCTCAAAGAGACCTAAGGTGTTAGGATTGGTCATCATCATACCCGCAATGTCATCACCCAAGAGAGGTTTTAAGTCGTTGACATCAACAAGTCCCTCAGCTGTACTCTTTACTTCTACAATCTCTAAACCGCAAACAGCAGCAGAAGCAGGGTTAGTACCATGAGCAGAGTCAGGTACGATAACCTTTGTTCGCTTTGTGTCACCACGCTGTTGATGGTAAGATGCTATGAGCATCAAACCTGTTAACTCGCCATGTGCACCAGCGTATGGGTTAAGTGTGACTTCTGCCATACCCGTAATAGAAGCAAGAGCACGTTGAATATTGTATTCAACCTCCAGTGCACCTTGGACTGTTTCAATAGGTTGGTGAGGGTGAAGGGCTGTAAAGCATGGCATTGAAGCTATCTCTTCGTTGATGACAGGATTGTACTTCATCGTACAAGAGCCCAAAGGATAGAAACCATTATCAACGCCAAAGTTATTCTCACTATGATTAGTATAATGACGTACAACTGTCATCTCATCACATTCTGGTAGCTCTGCATCTTTCTCTCGTTTGCAGAAGTCGGGTAAAGGATGATGGCCAAAACGATTCTTAGGGAGGCTATAAGCACGTCTTCCTGGATGTGACAACTCAAATATCAGATTGCCATATAGTTTATTATTCATTGTTGCGTAGATTTAGAAAAACTTTGTGTGACTATAATAATCCAACGAGTGTATCAATCTCCTCTTTTTCGTACGTTTCTCTGTAACGGCAATAAGGAGTTTGTCATCATCAACCTTGATACCTGGGAGAATACCCTGTTTGATAGCCTTGTCGAAGAAGGTGTCGCGTTCCTTTATTTGAATAAGGAACTCATTAAAGAAAGGCTTGTTGTGAACAAGCTTAACTTTACCTGTACTAAGGAGTTGCTCGCAAAGGTAGTGTGCACCATCATAGCCTATCTGTGCTGCTTCCTTTATACCCTCTTTTCCCATCATACTCATGTAGATAGTGGCATAAAGTGCCATCAAACTTTGGTTAGAACATATGTTTGACGTTGCTTTCTGACGGCGAATATGCTGCTCACGTGCTTGTAGTGTCAGTGCGAATACACGCTGTCCACGGCTATCGCATGTCTTACCAACGATACGACCAGGGAGTTTGCGCATTAGCTTTTCAGTTGAACACATGTAGCCAGCGTATGGTCCACCAAATGCCATTGGAAGTCCAAGACTCTGAATATCGCCTATGGCAATGTCTGCACCCCATTCTCCTGGTGTCTTTAATAAAGCAAGATCAGCTGCAACACTGTTAATAATGAACAGTGCCTTTTCTTCATGACAAGTATCGGCAAAGCCAGTAAAGTCTTCGATAATACCATGTCGATTAGGTTGTTGTACGATAACTCCAGCCACACCACCTGCCTGTAATTGGTTCTTTAAGTCTTCGTGTGAAGTCTCACCATCAACCGCCTTGATAGCCTTGAGCTTGATGCCATGGAAATGTGCGTAAGTCTTTAATACACCAATGACATTCTTGCATAAGGTCTCAGAATATAATACAGTGTCAGCCTTCTTGGCATTATCAAAAGCCACCATCATTGCCTCAGCAGTTGCTGTAGTGCCTTCATACATAGAAGCATTGGCAATATCCATACCCGTAAGTTCAGCCATCATACTTTGGAACTCAAAGATATAATGGAGTGTTCCTTGTGATACTTCAGCTTGATAGGGGGTATATGATGTAAGAAACTCCGAACGACTGAGAAGATTCTGAATAACACTTGGTGCATAGTGGTCATACACTCCTCCTCCTGCGAAGCAAATAAGCTTGTCATTCTTTTGTCCAAGTTTCTCAAAGAAAGCGCGTATTTCTAACTCGCTCATCACCTCAGGAATATCATAATCTCCCTTGAAACGGATGCTCTCAGGTACTTCTGCATATAGGTCTTCAAGCTTCTTTATGCCAATACGATCAAGCATCTGTTGTATATCCTCACCTGTGTGAGGTAAAAACTTATGAATCATTTGTTTAGGATTGAATAGGTTAGTAGTAGACTGATATAAATATAAATAAGCGTTTATAAGCGATGATAGGCTTTTCTATCATCACCTATTTGCACTTATAAACGCCCATATATTTATTTCGTAGAACTTTATTCTGCACAGAATTCTTCGTAAGCTTTAGCATCCATAAGATTCTTCAGCTCTGCAGTATCTGTAAGTTCAACTTTTATAATCCAGTTTTCGTATGCATCTTTATTGAGCAAGTCTGGTTCATCTTCCAATGCCTCATTAACTTCGATAACCTTACCAGATACTGGAGACTTGAGGTCTGAAGCAGCCTTAACACTCTCGATAGCACCGAAATCTTCGTCTACTTCAATGTCATCGTCTACATCTGGCATATCAACATATACGATGTTACCTAAAGCGTGCTGTGCATAATCGGTAATACCAATATAGCCAACACCTCCAACTACTTTCACGAACTCATGTGACTCTGAATAATAGAGTCCTTCAATAACTTTTGCCATAATATTATTTTTTTGATTGTTTATTAGCTTTATAGATTTTATTTCTTATAGTGATTCTCATAGAATTTCTTCTTAACAACAGTGCCTGGGAAAGTCTTTTTGCGGATTTGGATCTCAAGTCTATCACCCATCTGAACGGATGCATCTACCAATGCAACAGCACAACTCTTATCAACAGAGATGAGGTGGTAGCCCGTGGTGACTTCACCAACTTCTACACCATCCTTTAGAACCTTGTATCCATGACGAGGAATAGCATTATCGTCTAACTCAATACCACGGAGACGCTGGCTGACACCTTCTGTCTTTTGTTTCAAAAGGGCTTCCTTACCGATAAACTCTTCTTTATCAAACTTCACGAACATTGATAAACCAGCCATGACTGGAGTTATCTTATCAGAAAGTTCATTGCCATATAGAGGCATACCTACCTCAAAACGCAAGGTGTCTCGGCAGCCTAATCCGCAAGGTTTTACGCCAGCTTCAATCAACTTATCCCATATCTTTACGATATATTCTGGTGTGCCATAAACTTCAAAACCGTCTTCTCCTGTGTATCCTGTACGAGAAACGATAACCTCAGTACCATCTTGCTGAAGACGCTTTACCTCATAGAACTTCAATTCTTTGCAAGTAAGACCGAGCACATCTTCTAACATGCTTTCAGCCTTTGGACCTTGAATTGCTAACTGACCATAAGCTTCGCTCTTGTTCTCAATAACAACATCGAAACCTTCTGCGTTCTGTTCAATCCATGCTACGTCCTTATCAATATTGGAAGCATTGATAGTCATGAGATACAAGTGGTCGTCAAGTTTACAAATACATGTGTCATCTACAACTCCACCATCAGGATAGCAAATCATACCGTAAAGCACCTTACCCGCAGCAAGTCCGTTTACGTCATTTGTAAAGATATGGTTAATAAACTTGTCAGCATCGGGACCTGATACTATTACCTCTCCCATGTGAGACACATCAAAAACTCCGCAATGTTCTCTTACTGCGTTATGCTCATCAATAATTCCTGTATATTGGATGGGCATATCAAAACCTGCAAAAGGAGTAATAAGTGCGCCTAATGCTACGTGTTTGTCATATAGACATGTTCTTTTGTTTGTCATATTGTTTAGGTTTATAAGTTTGGTTCTTCGTTTGGTAGCTTGTAAGTATATGCTTAGGTAGACCTATTTGCAAAGTCTGATTGCAAATATAGGAAAAAGCCGTGAAGAGGCAAAATAAAATCTAATATTTTTGATGTTAATAAAGTTAAAGTATAAAAAGTTCAATTATGTGTATATCTCATTAGGTTGATTTCGATATTTATTTGTATTTTTGCATTTCCCAGAATAAAAAGATGTATCAGTTTAATGAAGAAACTTCAACAATTATTTTTATTATTAGCCTGCATATTGGTTTTGGCAGTTGCGGCAGTACAACGTGATGGAAAGCTATTGGGTAATCGTGTGTTCAGTAACGATAACAAAGAGGCAAAAAATAAGATAGATACCCTTCGTACATTAGATGATGGTAGGGTTGTTATCAATACCACTTATTTAGCAAAGGATGTGAAGGGCTTTGGAGGAACTGTCCCTTTAGAGATTTATCTTAAGAAGGGAAAGGTTCAGCAGGTAAAGGCATTACATAATTCTGAGACCCCCGAATTCTTCCAAGAAGCCAGTGAATTATTAAATCGTTGGAATGGTAAAACGACCGAGCAGGCGTTGGCTATGAAGGTTGACGGCGTAACTGGAGCAACTTACTCTTCAAATGCTATTATTGGAAACATGAAGGCAGGTTTACAGTATGCGTCTAAGAATGTGAAAGAGACTTCGTTCTTCGATAGACTGGACTTACGCGCAAAGACGATAATTGGTTTTATTGTTGTTCTTATGGTAGCTATTATTCCTTTGTTTGTTAAGAACAAGCGTTATCGTGTCTTCCAACTCTTATTGAACTTTGTGGTTTTAGGCTTATGGGGAGGAACATTCATTTCATGGTCTGTTCTTGTTGGTTTCATGTCTGGTGGTATGAATGTATGGATATCATTGATTCCTATCATTATGTTGATAACAGCCTTCATTTATCCCCTTTTTGGTAAGAAGAATTACTACTGTACGCATGTTTGTCCGTTAGGCTCTGTACAAGAGTTGGCGGGAATGACAAATCATAATAAGTTGAAGATGAGCAAACAGACTGTACAATATCTTGAACATTTCCGTAAATTATTGTTTTGGGTGTTAATGGTCTTGATGCTTGCAGGTGTCTGGTCACAGTGGATGGATTATGAATTGTTTGTAGCTTTTATATTCAAATCAGCAGCTTGGGTGATTATTCTGATAGCTGTTGTGTTTATCTTGCTGTCATTCTTTGTGCCACGTCCTTATTGTCGCTTTGTCTGTCCAATGGGAAGTCTATTAAAGTTGCCTACAACTAAGGTAACAAAGTGGGTGTAGTGTAGGAATAAAACAGCCCACATCCATCTTTAAGTAAATAGGTTGGGAGTATGTATCTATTGAGAAAAATATTGACATTAGATTGCTAATTTTCCCCTTTGAATGGTCAAAAATCACCTCTTTTTGATACGCTTGTAACCTACAGAGAGTCAGGTATTTGTAAAACTTGAAAGGAAAAGGTGCTTAATTGGACTTCAAAAGGGCGTTAGTAAGACCTCAAAAGGGCATCTTTTGCAAGCTTATTGGGCGTCTTTTAGAAGCTAAAAGAGCATATTCTTAAAAGTTGGGAATGAAAAATTAGGACAAATACTCTTATATCAATCTCTCTTCAAATCGGTAGGGGAGTTGATTATGTGTTTGCCCTATATAAAATAAGGAAGAAAGATAAGACTTATCTTTCCTCCTTATTCCTCATCTCTTATCAGAAAGTTTTATGGGTCTTCAGTAATTTAGAGTGATAAGGTTTACCTTATTATGTAAGGGCTTTAGTTTATCACTCCATATTTCCGGATGAATCAGTTTTATTTCTGTTCTTCTCCTTCCCAAAACTCCCAGCTTGCGAAAGCCTGTAGAAGAAGCATTTCAAGACCATTCTTTACAATAGCTCCATGCTCACGACCCTTTGCCATAAATAAGGTTTCATCAGGGTTGTATAGTAGATCGTAGAGTAGTGTGTGGCTGTCCATAGCCTCGTATGGAAGTGATGGGCATACCTCCGTATTGGGGTACATGCCGAGTGGAGTACAATTAACAATCACATTATACTCACGAATAATCTCAGGAGTTATTTCTTCGTAGGTGAAGACATCAGCTCGTTTTGTACGTGATACGAACTTCGTTTCCAGTCCGAGCGACTTTAGTCCATAGTTAATTGCCTTTGATGCACCACCAGTGCCGAGGATAAGTGCCTTTTTATGGTGGCGTTCAAGTAAAGGTTCAATACTACGTGTGAAGCCAATCACATCACTATTGAAGCCTTTAAGTATAGTTTTATTGCCTTTGTGGGTGACACGAATAACATTTACAGCACCAATAGCTTTAGCTTCTGGACTAAGACTATCAAGATAAGGAATTACCTGCTCCTTATAAGGAATGGTCACATTCAGTCCACGTAATTGAGGATTAGCATCAATTACCTCTTTGAAATCCTCTATAGATGGAATTTCAAAGTTGATATATTGGGCATTGATGTGTTCATTCTCGAATTTCTCATTGAAATAGCCAATAGAGAAAGAATGCCCTAATGGGTAGCCAATTAGTCCGTACTTGTCCATATCTTTACCTTGTTCTATAAATTATTTTATCCATTCGTTACATCGAACAATATTCTACTTACAAACAAGCTTTCCTGTCACTTCTGTCATTCAAATCGGTTGCTTAATGCTCTGTATCACACTTGTTTAACTTGAAGTGTTAAATGTGACAGGAAAATGAAATCAAAACTATTATGATAATGTGTCTAATAATTTCTCTCTGTCATATTAGGTTTTGTAAGTCAATATCTCAGAAGAATCCTATTTCTCTGCAAAATACATTGTACAGATACCGAATGTCAATCGGCGGAAAGAGCTTTTCGCAAAGCCTGCTTTTTGGAATATCTCCATCATCTTTTCGCCTTGTGGGAAAGCCTCAACAGTCTTGTTAAGGTATTCGTATGCACTTTTATCTTTTGAGATAAACTTAGCATAGTTCAGCAAGAATGTGTTAGAATAGATGCGAAAAAGTTGTTTCATAGGGAACTTAACAGGCGTTGTCAGCTCTACAATGCTCAGGTGTCCACCCTTCTTCAGTACACGGCAAATCTCAGCAAGTCCCTTTATCAAGGTTCTGGAAGTTACGAATACCAAATGCAGCTGTCACAGCATCAAACGTATTGTCGGGAAAAGAAAGGTTAAGGCAGTCTTCCTTCTGGAAAGAAATGACGTCACTCAGTCCTGCAGCTTTAACCTTCTCACGACCGATAGCCATCATACCTTCAGAAATATCTGCACCGATAAGATGTTCTGGCTTCAGCTCTTTGGCTGCAAGAATGGCAAAGTCGCCAGTACCTGTAGCAATGTCAGGCATCTGCTTTGGACGGAAAGGCTGCAACTGACGAATAGCTTTACGCCATCCCTTATCAATATTTCCAGAAAGTCGATGATTTAGGTGTCGTAAGTTGGTGCGATGTTATCAAACATCTCTTCTATTAGTTTTTCCTTTCGCCCTTCCATCATAGGGCTTAATCTTTTCCTGCTCGTACATAATTCTTTAATTAATTATAATTCTAAATTCATAATTATGATTACTATTCTTTGATGTTATGCTGTTTGTCAGCGAATAGTCCTAATCAGAATTAAGAACTTAGAATTATGAATTAGTATTAGTATTTATCATTTTACTTTCTTGAAGCCAGATACTGCTTTACATTTTTCTCGATGCGTGTAGCAATATCTCCATCTTCAACAGCCTTGTCAAACTTCTCGCCTGTGATATGCTCGTAAAGCTCGATATAACGGTCGCTAACTGTCTCAGCATATTCATCTGTAATCTCAGGCATGGTCTGTCCTGGCTCATTCATAAAGTTGTGCTCGATAAGCCACTGACGAAGGAATTCCTTAGAAAGCTGCTTCTGTGGTTCTCCCTTCTCAAGTTTCTCCTCATAACCTTCTGCATAGAAGTAGCGGCTTGAGTCTGGTGTGTGAATCTCATCAATGAGATAGCACTGACCATCACGCTTACCGAACTCATACTTTGTATCAACGAGTATCAAGCCCTGCTTTGCAGCAATCTCCTGACCACGTGCAAAGAGTTTACGTGTCCAGTCTTCGATGATAGCATAGTCTTCTGCTGATACAATACCCTGCTCGATAATCTCTTCCTTAGAGATGTTCATATCGTGACCTTCGTCAGCCTTGGTAGTTGGAGTTACGATTGGCTCTGGGAAACGCTCGTTCTCACGCATACCATCAGGGAGTTTCACGCCACAAATCTCACGACATCCGTCCTTGTAGGCACGCCATGCAGAACCTGTAAGAATTGAACGGATAATCATTTCAACACGAAAGCCTTCACACTTCAGACCAACAGTTACCATTGGATCAGGAGTAGCCAACTTCCAGTTAGGACAGATGTCTGTTGTCAGGTCAAGGAACTTGGCAGCAATCTGGTTCAAAACCTGTCCTTTGAACGGTATTCCTTTAGGTAGTACGACATCGAATGCTGAGATTCGGTCGGTAGCTACCATGACGATAAGATCGTCGTTGATGTCATACACATCACGTACTTTTCCGTGATACACACTCTTCTGTCCATCGAAATGGAATTCAGTTTTTGTTAATGCTTTCATTGTTTTTATGTTTATAGAGTCCTATCTCTTGTTAGCTTTATCGTGTGCTTCGTATGCATTCACGATACGCGTAACTAATTTGTGTCTTACAATGTCTTTTTTATCCAGATTGATGACCGAGATACCATCCACACCATTTAGAATAGAAAGTGCTTCCTTTAATCCGCTCTTCTCTGCATGAGGGAGGTCTATCTGAGTCAAGTCACCTGTGATAACCATCTTTGTATTCCAGCCCATACGTGTTAAGAACATACGGATTTGTGCTGGTGTTGTATTCTGTGCTTCATCAAAGGATCACTACAGCATCACTCAGTGTTCGTCCTCGCATGAATGCCAATGGAGCAATCTGAATGATATGTTTATCCATCATATCCTGCAGCTTTACAGCTGGAATCATGTCCTCTAAAGCATCATAAAGTGGTTGAAGATAGGGGTCAATCTTATCCTTCATATCACCTGGAAGGAATCCAAGTTTCTCACCAGCTTCAACGGCTGGACGTGATAAGATAATCTTCTTTGCAGCTTTTTCTTTGAGTGCCTTAACAGCCAAGGCAATACTGAGATAGGTCTTACCCGTTCCCGCTGGTCCAACTGCAAATATCATATCGTTTTTCTCGAAGGCATCAATCAGTTGCTGCTGATGCTCCGAACGACCTTTGATAGGTCTGCCCGATACAGAATAAACAAGGACGTCCTTTACCGCATCAGCTTTGGTCTTACGACCTTTCACGATATCAAGGATGTCCTCTTCTGTAATGGTGTTATACCGCTCCACATGCTTACGCATGGTTTCAATGTCTTCTTCAATCTTTACCATCTCTTCCTCATCACCTAAGATGCGAATAACATTGTCTCTTGCAACAATTCTCAACTTAGGGAAGAGTGATTTTATCATTTGGAGGTGACCATTGCCAACCCCATAGAAGACTACTGGGTCTATATCTTCAAGAACTATATGCTTCTCTATCAATTTTTTCTACTTTATATTTGTTCGCAAAGTTACTATAAAATAATGATACTTACAAATTATTCTTAATTCATAATTCGCAATCAGCAAAAACTTATTACCTTTGTATCAATGAAACAAAAAGAAGATAACAAAGAATCGTTTTTATTGGGCTTCATAGCTATAACTTTTCTTTTAGCCCTCATAAGATTACTGTTTCCGTCTATCGCCCATGATAGGATGAAAGCATTATCCAAAGTTGATAGTGATAGCACGCATGTCATGGAAAAAGTTGATTCAGCTAAGATTAAAGCTCAATCAACTCCAAGTAATGTTAAGATGTCTCATTTCTTTACATCAGATGGGTCACAGAAGAAAAACCGAATCGTTGGTGTAAGAGATTATGAAGAGAGCTTTCCTGACTCGCAGCCACAACAGCTTGATGCTGCTTTGCATTATGGTGAAGCCTGTTGCCGATCGTGCTGATGCTGAGAAGGTAAGAGCGAATTGGTATGTTGGTAGTAATCCATATTATAATATGAAGAAGTTGAATAGTAGCATACCATACTTGCAGCCACGTGCGCTATCTTACTTCAAGATATTGCCCTGTAACTTTATGGATAGCTTGCAGACAAAGGAGTGCCTATCAATAAACTTTTAGTTTCAAGCGTATTGAGAACAAAGGAAGATGTTGAGAAACTTCGTCGGTATAATCATAATGCAACAGAGAATAGCTGCCACCTGTATGGTACAACCTTTGATATTGCTTACAATAAATATGCTTCAGTTACTCGTCCCTGTGACAAATGATACTCTTAAATGGGTTTTTAAGTGAAGTGCTTAACGACTCTACGCTCACAAGGGCGATGCTTTATTAAGCATGAGAAACATCAGGGTTGTTTTCATATAACAGTAAGATAATTTAGTATTGAAAGCTATCATATCTTGAAATGCTTTTATGGAAAAAGCCGTAGCGGGACGAAAAATAATCGTTGCAGTATTAATATAATCATCAGATTATTTGGCTGTTAGAAAAAAAAGAAGTAATTTTGCAGTCGCTGTCACGAGATGACAGTATTAAATTCAAACCTTTAAAATATTTATTAAAGAATTATGGCAACAAAATCAGATTGCAGCGCGGTGGTCGTAAGAACTATGCTTTATAGCATCGTAATCGCTGACGCTCGTGCACCACGTGATGGTAAGTTTACTGAGAAGATTGGTACTTATAACCCCTAACACCAATCCAGCCACAGTAGATTTGAATTTTGATCGTGCTCTTTTACTGGGTTGAGACAGGTGCTCAGCCAACAGACACTGCTCGTAACATCCTTAAGGGTGAGGGCGTTTACATGATGAAGCACCTCCGTGGTGGTGTTAAGAAGGGCGCATTCGACGAGGCTGCATGCCAGCAGAAGTTTGATGCTTGGAAACAGGCTAAGGTTGCAGCTACAGAGGCTGTTGAGAAGAAGGTAACCGATGCGAAGAAGGCTGCTGCTGCTCAGAACCTCGAGGCTGAGAAGAAGGTTAACGAGGCAATTGCTAAGAAGGTTGCAGACAAGAAGGCTGCTGCCGTTACAGTACAGGCTGAGGCTGAGGCAGCACAGGCTGCTGAGGATACTACTTGAGGCTCCTGCAGAGGAGGCACCAGCAGAGGCATAACCCTCGCTCGCTATTAAAGTATAAGTCCATAGACTCTTCAAGAGTTTATGGACTCTTTTTATTTGTGATAGATTCAAAAGTGTTACAATACGGTAAGCATTCCCACATAAATAAGTCATTTTTGTCTTACTAAATAAAGGTGATGATGTCCGAATTTTTCACATATCAATTTTGTAAAGACCACTAAACGGCTTGCTATAAACGCCTAATTGGCTTGCAAAAGATGCTCTTTTGAGGTCTAACTAACGCCCTTTTGAACCCTTATTAAGCATCTTTTAAACGCCCTCTTTGCAACTAATTGATAACAAGTAACTTATACAGGCACTAAAATAACTCGCTTTTAAGTCATTTTCCTACCTTTTCTTCAATCGTTTTGTCAAGATATTTCGTGGTTTTCCTACGTTAAACTCACACAGAGATGTGGAGTTTACAGAGGTCTTATTTAAAGACGCGTATTCCACAGATACACCGATGGTGTAGGGAGTATAGGAACATAACAGCAATGTTTATTGGAAAAAAGAAATGACAAAGATATTAGAAACCTGTATGGAACATCTCTATTGTTCTTTGTGCCGTCGGTATCTTTGTGTATAGCTTTTGGTCCTATCTGCTTTCCGTATATCTTATTATGTAATGGTTTATTTTATTACTGTATTTTTCGAAGACCCGCAATAATGACCTTTTTCCTCTTTTTCAATAGATGTGTTGTTGAGGCTTGATTACCTTGTCGATATGTTGCTAAAAGTAGCTTTTTAACTTATTATGATGCTTCATTAAATCTGTCTATACATACTCTTTCTCCTTGCAGGAAAAACTCGTTTTTACAATAGGGGTTGTATAAGTGTATAGGGATAAATTTATAGAAGGGATTGTGTCTGTAATAAAGAAGTTAGCCACCTTCCCACGTGTAATAGAACCATATTCTTTACTCAATCCCATTGCATATGCTCCATTCAAGGTTGCGGCGTTGATTGCTTCTGCTGGCATTAGGCGCATCTTGATACAGCCAAGAGAAACGATAAACTTCATATCTCCTGATGGAGTAGAGCTCGGGTTATAATCGCTTGCAAGGGCAAGTGGCAATCCCCGATCTATCATCTTTCGTCCTAAGGCAAAAGGTAGGTTAAGGAAGAAGGAGGTTCCTGGGAGTGCAGTCGGCATTGTTTCGCTATGCTTCAGAATCTCAATCTCTTCTTCAGTCATACTCTCTAAGTGGTCAACTGACAGAGCATTATGTTCTACACCGACTTCAACACCACCTGATGATTCTAACTCGTCAGCGTGTATCTTGGGTCGCATACCATATGCTGCACCAGCTTTTAGAATCCGTGCAGTTTCTTCTGGTGTAAAGAATCCAGTGTCGCAGAACACATCGATGAACTCAGCTAATTTCTCATCACCCACAGCGGGTATCATTTCATTGATGATTAAGTCAACATAGGCATCTTGTTCACCTTTTTATATTCACGTGAAACGGCATGTGCACCAAGGAATGTTGCAACGACTTTCAGCCGTGTTGTCTCTTTTGATACGACGGATAACACGGAGCATCTTTTAGTTCATCTTCCGTGTTAAGTCCATAAACCACTTTTTATCTCTACACAACCTGTTCCTTTCCTATCATCCCATCAACACGCTTCATAGCTTGTTGATAAAGTTCATCTTCACTTAATTCATGAAGGCGGTCAGCCGAGTTAAGGATACCACCACCACGTTTAGCAATTTCTGCATAGCTGAGTCCACGAATCTTGTCAACAAACTCTGCTCTCGACTACTTGCATAGACAATGTGAGTATGGGAGTCGCACCATGAAGGAAGAATTGTTCCTCCTTCGGCATCAACAACTTCTTCATTATCAGAAACAGATGGGCACTGCTCATCTTACCGTAATCAGCAAAATGTCCGTCCTCTATAATAAGGTGAAAAGCATCGGACAGCGTGTGGTTCTCATTATCTTTACCTTTAAGACATAGCTTTCCTCTGCCCCTATACCAACAAGTAAGCCAATGTTTTTAACTATTAATCTTTCATTTCAAGTGTTCCTATAATCTATGAAAGTGTGAGAATATGGGATGTTCAATAGGAAAGGGGTTATTTCAAAATTGTAGACAATCTTGATACAACCCCTTTATGACTTACTTATTTGCGTAAGAATTCAACAGACTTGGCGATGTGAGGTGCCATAAACTCGTCTGTGTCAATGAAAGGAACGTTCTCACGATAAAGCCTTGTGGATAGCTTCAATCGTTGGAGAAGACTTCAGCGGACGACGGAACTCAAGTGCTTGTGCAGCATAAAGAGTTCGATAGCAAGTACACGTTCCGTATTCAATACAACCTGATAGAGCTTTTGTTGCCGCATTGGCACCCATACTAACATGGTCTTCCTGTCCTTGTGAAGATGGAATACTGTCGACAGATGCAGGTGTACAATAAGTCTTACTCTGGCTGACAATAGATGCTGCTGTGTATTGTGGAATCATAAAACCACTGTTTACACCGGGCTTAGCCACAAGGAAACTTGGTAGGTTACGTGTTCCAGAAACGAGCTTATAGATACGACGTTCAGAGATATTGCTTAGTTCGCATAGAGCAATAGCAAGGAAGTCCATTGGCTGTGCAATTGGTTCTCCAGGGAAGTTTCTGCTGAGATAACAAAGATCTTCATCAGGACAAACGGTTGGGTTATCAGTTGCAGCATTCACTTCAATATCTACGACAGACTTAACATAGGCAATGGTATCCTTTGATGCACCATGTACTTGTGGCATACAGCGGAAAGAATAAGGGTCTTGTACGTTGACCTTAGGCTGTTTGATAAAGCTCACTGCCTTCTAATAGTTCTCTTTATACGTGCTGCAGTGTCAATCTGTCCCTTGTGATGACGAACAGCGTGAACAGCGTGCGCGAATGGTTCAATACGTCCATCGAGCCCCTGAGACATAGTACCGATAACATCAGCCCACTCGCTCAAGCGCTCACTCTGCAGTGCCCCACAGCGAAGGCATTCGTGGTCAGTACCATTGAGTAGGGCAAGACCTTCTTAGAAACAAGTTCGATAACCCGCATTTCATCTTTTTAAGGATGTCAGTACCCAGAGAAGACTCGCCTTTGTATTCAACTCTCACCCATACCGATAAGTGGTAGAGAGAGGAGCTAGGAACGAGTCGCCTGAAGCACCCAATGAACCTTGCATATACAACAGGATAGATGTCGTTGTTGAAATAGTTCATCAGTCGCTCTACGGTCTTCAGCTGACAGGCTGAGGTAGGCCGTAACTCGAGCGACTGACCTTGAGCAGCAACATTATTCCTTTACAATTTACTCGGCACGCGGTCCCCTACACGCTAGCATGAGACATCACGAGGTCTGCAATCTGTGAAAGACTATCCTTGTCGATAGATATTATACAGAGAGAACCGAAACCTGTTGTCACACTCATAGATAGAGCTTTGATTTCTTTAATCTTATCATCGAGATACTCTCACAACGAATAACACGTTGACGTGCATCTTCAGAAAGTTCGCTTTGTGCCATTCTTGATAGGATCTCGCCAATCTGTTCAATAGACAGACGATCGGCACTAACTCGACGAATTTTGTTCATAGTTTCTAAGGATTAGCATAATAGATTTAAATGATTAAAAAGCAGTGTTGACATGTCATCATCAACGAAGTTAGGGAAGGTAACGCAAAAGTCCGTGTGCACCCATCTCTCGCTGAATAGCGTTCACAGGGAAACCCGTATTGCGCGCCCAACCACGACGTGCACTACCGTTGTTGACATCCCAAAGCAGAGCATCTGACGTGATGTATGACGGTCAGAGTCTTTCGCACCATCAATCACGGCTCCGAAGCCTCCATTGACAACTCCTCCCCAGCCAACACCGCCACCATTGTGGATAGATACCCATGTTGGCACTCACGGAAAGAGTCACCGATAACATTCTGGTACAGCTGTCAGCCGCAGCAACTGTGAGCCATCATATATATTAGATAGCCACGGAAATGCGAGAGTCTGTTCCCGATGCACATCATGCTGCGACGTCCTAAAACTGAGCAGGTCGAGATTTCCCTGCACGTGTTGCTTCATTGGAGCCAAGGGCAATCTTTGGCGCGTCCTTCCGAGTCACGCATAAAGTGATACGGGCCCGAGAACCAAACTAACTAAATGGTCTCTTTCCCTGCTTCTTTTATCCAATGAATGTTATCGCTCGCTTGACCGACAATATCTCGAGTTGCCGTCTGGCGTATTTCACTCTACCTACCGTTGCAATGCGGTCGGATTGTTTTCAAGTCGCGAGTCGCGATGAAACAAACCCAAACGGAACGTCCAGCCAGCATCCGCAGAACATCGTCCCGTCATGATCTTGTACATAAGAAGATAACGCACTTGCCATCGTCTGCGACGTCCGCGCACGACTTCTGACTCTAAAAGCGGCAGCACTACCACAGTCGCGAAGTTAGCACATACCTTTCGCTGTCAGCTTGTTAATAGCCGTCACCCGACGACGTAAAGACTCCTCGAACTTTCTCCTTAAACACCGCTGGTTCCTTCCGCCATCATACGTTTAGATTCTTCCAAAGAAAGTCCGACTGGATAGTATCCACCCGCTCCATGGATTGCAGTGGAGGGAGGTCCGACCACTTCCTAAGTCATCGTGTACATCTTTCTGCTGCTAAGCGTTCCCAAAGGTCACAACAACATATGGTGAACTATAAGCCATAGAGACAGTTCGTCTTCAACAGCCTTCAATGCTGCAGGAATTTGTCTATCGAGTGAAGTATGCAGTCTCGTCAACCCAACCTTGGTCATGCTGTTTCTGTGCCGCCACGGGTGCTGATTTCGCTGCAATACTTTACTACTACCTGAAAGTCGAGGTTACCAGCCTTTGGTTGAGCACCAGCACATACCGCCTAAGCCAGAAGTTAACGAAGAGCATAGCTCTTTGATACATCTGTCTCCTCCAGCCTTCAATCGCTCTGCGTGCTGCATTTAGAACGGTAATGGTTGTGCCATGAACACGTTCTTGTGGGACCAATATATGCATAGGGAACCCGCGGTCATCTGTCCATACTGACTTACACCCAAGGCATTATCCTCGTTCCCATCATCAGGCTTTAGAATAGTTTGGCACTACCACACCATTTGTTACCACCACACGAGGGAGCATTCTACGAGAAGGAAGAGTCCGAGCGGATGACCAGAATGTATCACCAACGTCGCTCATCGGTCGTCCCGACCAAATATCTTTATCACCAATCGATACTGTGCCTAATTGGAAATACGGCAACCATTACCACCGTAGGCGTAATCGCATTCACGAGGATGCTGTGCAATGCAGCCTTATCGGGCGTTGTTCTGACTCATCATCATGCATGGCTGCCGCCTGTTTAGAGTTATGAGGATATTCGTCGATAGGACGCGCAAGGTTATCCCAGCAGTAGGGCGGAAACGGTACATATAGATACGACCCGTCTGGCGCAACTCCTCCGGCAAACTCTGGAAACGTTAATGTTGCATGAAACTTTCTTTGGAAAAATAACGCAGGGCATTGCGTGCAGCAAGTTTCTTCTTCTTGTGTGAGAATATCCTTACGCTTTGCGTGCGCATTGATGAAGGGTCATATGCTTTGTGGCTCAGGTAGCGTGTCGGCTATGCCTGTGCGAACAATGTCTTTATATACCCTTCTTTTGTCATAGTTACTTAGGCAGCATCTATTTTGCCAGTAGTTATTTAGGTTTTCAGCAAAGTGTATTAGTTACAGCTATTATAACAGCTCTTTGAAGCTACGATTATATATCTATTATCTTATGGAGATTTTAATCGGCAAGTACAAGGTATACTTGCCCAATTTATTGACATATAATTAACTTCTCGTTGTGATACAGCTAAAGTGTTATTTATTTTCTTGTTTGCATAGGAATATAACCCTTATAATATAAAGAAAACATTATAGCTTAGCCTCAAACTCATCTTTCATTATTCCTCGCCCAGCTTCATTAGCTTGAGATAATCAACTTGTTTGCCTCGGCAACCACGTTCTGCTTTTTCTTGTCTTTCAAGCCAGTAGCGCATTAATCTTCACATTCAGACCTGCGCCGAGCACAGCGAGCACGAGCCGCCAATACACTACCACCCGCGTCTGAAACACTGTTAGATTGCCATCCTGCCATTGCACGACAAAGTTCAAACACCTTAGTAGCCTTCATCGTGTGCAAAGGAACTCTGTTGCGAAGAGTGTTGCTTTTGTATCGCCTGAGAACGTGGCAGCCTTTTCCTCATCGGCACCCTAGAAGTCCAAAGGGCAGACATGATTCGGTTAAAAGCTTCTGGTGTGTTCATCAACGAGTATCATTAGTTCTGCCTGTGTTGCTTGGTCCCTTCGCGTGCCCAGTTACTGAACTCTTCCCAGCGTGCATCCCAACCTGCTTTTATGGCTGGAGAGGTTGGCTACCATTGTACCCAAAGCAGTACTCTAAAGCTCTCATATATAAGCAGAGATAGTACCACCTCCAGGCGCTGGAGACTCACGTGAAGTCTCATTGGCAAACTCTTTGACAGGCCAAATCACCGAGTTTTGGAGTCTTATCGGCATCTTCCACAGATATTCAATGAGACTTTCACGTGGGTTGAAAGGCTTCCGTCGCCCAAGCCCATTGACATAATGGCAATCTTGATGATGTCTTCTTCTGGAATACCTGTTGAACGTTGCTGCTGCTTTAAGCGAAATATAGTTCCAGGCTTCAAGGAGTGTTCGTTTAGAACAAGACCTACTATCAGCAGCTCGTCACGCGTATTCCTCGGTTCTGTGCGCAGCGACAAACCTCATCACAGCACGGAGAGGTGTGATATTGATGTCAAGCTATATTCACTGACACCCGTGCTATTCCATATCTCATCGACGAACCAGCCAATAGCCTTGTTGCTGCTCAACGTACCGGCTGCATGATGATTTTCGCCCTTTTCGTCCCTTCATTGGCTTTACCCACAGGCGAACCACCTTCACGCATTGACGCCCTTTTCTCTTACATCAAATGCTATTGCATTGGCATCGACGTGTAGAGGTTGTGCTGAGGTTGAAGTTTGTTGCTACTCAAGAAATCGCGTGCACCGACTGCCGGCCAGCCCGTTCGTGCTAACCGCTCATCCCATCCACGTGCACTCATAATCAGGTGCCCTGCTGCTTCTGGACATACGCTGTGGGAGTGCTTGCATACCTCGCTTACGACAACAGCTAAGTTCTTACGTTCCGGAGTCTTCGCTGCTGCTTCATAACAGTAGTAGCAAGGAACCCAGAAGTTCGCTGAAGCGATACGCTCTGCCAACTGACGTGCCAATGCTGCACATTCTCTCTAAGGTGATACCAGCAACAGGGATAAGCGGACAAACATCTGTTGCACCCATACGAGGGGTGAGTCACCATGATGTTGTCGCATGTCAATAAGTTGCGCAGCCTTCTTAACACTAAACGGAAAGCAGCCTCTCACAACCACCGATGGTTCGCCAACAAAGGTTACAACCGCACGATTTGGTTGCTTCTCCGGGTCAACATCCAGTATCACTTTAACGCTCTTTAACGCGTTCCACTTCATCAGTAATCTCGTTTGATTACATCTTGTTTCGTCCTTCACTAAAATTAGGGACACACTCTCGATGATTTGTTTTTCGGGTGCTAGCCATATAACAAATATAGATTTAAACAATGATAGTTTAGGGTTTCGAGTGTAAAAATACAAATTAGTGGTAATTCAAACTTTTAATGCAAAACCGATGGAAACAAACTTAGTTACCTTCATTTGGCAAAAGTAATGGAAGGTAATCGCATTAGAAGATAGGTTTAAACTACAGTCATTAGGACATAAAATAAGAGTGATTAGAAAGAAAATGGTCTAAAATATAGAGTGATAAAAAGCCATTATATAATAGTAGATACAGAGCATCTTCTAAGTTTCTTTGCAGAGCTTTAGAATCGCTCTGTGCGATATTTCTTAAAACTCAAACGTAAGTAGTAAAACCTTATCACTTCAAACCATCGAAGTCGCCTTTCTTGTTAGAATCACATACTGAATAAAAGACCACCAAATGGTTTGCAATTAACGCCCTTTTAGCTTGCAAAAGATGCCCTTGGAGGTCTTACTAACGCCCTTTTTGGACCCTTACAGCACCTTTTTCAAATCTATCTTTCAACTGCTTGATAGCAGTCAACTTACAAAGGTGATAAAAAGAACCTGCTAAGTTATATTTCTACCTTTTCTTTGAATAATATTTTGTCAATATATTTTCTTATCTTTTGAGTCAATCCTACGCGAAACCACGGGAGTTGACGGAGCTTGATTTCAACCCCCAATCGTCACTAGACCACAATCATGTATAATTCTTACAACCGTATTGACTGACGTGCTTCTAAAGATTACGTGAAACGCCTACACTGTTTCCTGAGACGATGTAGGAAGCAAAGGAGTATAACTGCAATGTTTCTGGGAAGAATAAAGAGATATTCTTTTAGTCTAAACTATCGTCCTTTCGTCAACGATAGGATATAGTTCAACAAACTCTCCTTTGATGCTTTTCTCCTCATCATTAATAACCTCTGGCAATCTTCTCACTAACAACATCTCATCGAGTGAGAACTCGGTCCTGTATAATGCTATTTAAATCGGTTGTCGTAGCACCAGGGTGGATACATGAAGATTTCAAACTATGTGCGTTGTTCTTTCTCAAATTCCAGTAGCTGCATAATGCTGGTCATTGCACTGTGCTGCTTTGCTGGCCACGTGCTGCTGGACGCCAGTAAGGACCTCTTACTTGCATGTTTGGTACGGTTATGTTCACAATTCTTTCCTTTGTTTGCAGTAGAGTATTGTAAGTGCCTTTGTTGCACAGAATGTCCCGACATTAGTTTACTTGTACGGTATCTATTACATCCTTTTAGCTCTGACTCATAACTTTGCTACTTCCATATCGCCAGGAATACCAGCATTGTTTACCAATAGTTCCAAGTCATGATACTTTCTCTTTTACTTTCTTTGGTTGCTGTCTGTCTCAAAGAAGCATTGTCTCGATAGATTGACGTATTGCCATCCAATCACGTCCACCCTCAGCTTTCAATGACTTCACTCGCTTCCTCGGCACGCTCACTATTACGCGCACTCAAACGATTACCTGCCAGCCACTCTTGCCTAAAAACTTACAGATACTCATAGCCACGCCTTTGTTAGCACCTGTTACCAATACTTTTGCCATATTTGTTTTTCTATGTTTTTATCAGGTGATATATCTGCCTGCAAAGATACATTATTTTATTGAGAGAATAATCTTTAATGCTGGGATATAATTACATAAAAGCACTTTATTCTTATATAATTTTAATGTGCGCGTTCTTTACTTGACTGCAATCACATAGCTTTATCTCTTTTCTTATACAGTACGTACCTTTGCAGTAATAATTGTCTATTTTGCACAATTAATCGCACAATCTAATGAAGTTATTTTTAGACCAATGGTCTCTGCCTGATGCAGCAGGATTCTCACTTTCTTCTTTGTATTATGAGCAGCTAAATGCGGAAGCAGATATTACGATAGCAGGTTGATGTGTATGCGGTACACTGGTCCGTAAGCCTGTTAATTACACATCAATGAAGTACTCTTTCTATGTCAATGGTGGGAAGACTTAACCAACTTGGCTCCAATGTTTAAGCTTCACTCGAAGGTGCTAAGATTGAGCCTGAGAGTGGTACTTAAGTTAAACTTTACACAGCCTCAGAGCTGCTACAGTGACCCCACAAGATGGTCAGTGTGGAAGAAGACTTATAAAGTGTCATTTGTGGGTAATGATGTTGCAACTCGATTACCATTTTGAGACATGCTTAAGGTTGATTCTACCAGTAAGTACTGCTACTCTCGTTGACAAGACTGCTGATGGTAATCTTGCAGAGTGGGGTAGTGGTAACTCTGGTGTGTCATTCCTTATGGGTGATAGTATAGGCAACTGAACACCCAACAAGTCAAGCAGAAAATGGTTATGTGGGTAAGTGTCTGAAGCTGACAACTGCAGCACGGTTTCCTTGGTGCTATGCTCGGTGCCCCAATAGCAGCAGGTAATCCTTTTACAGGTGATTTCCAAATTGATATGGGTAACTCCAGCAAAGTCAACTCACTGGTCATGTCCATTCTACAAGATGCCTAAGGAGTTGATTGGCTACTATAAATATAAGGCTGAGAGAAGTTCCAAGATAAGGATAAGAAGGATATCAGGGCGTAAGGATAGTTTGGCCATTTACGCAGTACTTCTCGTGAAACAGGCGACGGAGTGGGAGTATCTGATGGTACCAATTCCATTAACCAGCGACCGTATTGTCCTTCTTGCACAGCTTAAGAACGCAAAAGGAAACAGACGAATGGACACGTTTATCCTCATTTGAGCTCAGGCAGGTCGCAACTGTAGACAGTGAGAAGTTGAAGAACGGTAGCATAGCCTTGCTATCATCATGTCTTCGGGCAGGCGATGGTGCTTTCTTCAATGGTGCTGTTGGCAGCACGCTCGGCGTGGATGAACTGGAAGTTATACCTGAGTAGTAGTTGTTTGGAGCTGACAAGTAACGAGTTTTACGGTATTGAGAGTTAACACAAAGATATTAAAGATAAAATACGACAAATGAGACAACATATTGCAGTGTAAAGCAATCATGGCAATGAGCTGCGCAACGACAGCCTTTTGCAATCAAATAGGACCGCACTTTCACTAAGCAGTGCAGAACAGAATGGCTGGGAAATATGAGCGTGCTGGCGTAAACATTGGTGGCATGGCTTCCTATGCCTGCCCAGAAATCAGGGAGATAGTAGTTAGTAGTCCAGTTCAATGGAACGTTAGAGGAACAGTCACGTTAAATGGCCTGGTAAGGAGCAGAAGTGGGTGTTTCTACCGGTTTGAAGCTGAAAGCAGTGCGGTATGATAACTGGTGCAAACGTGAAAAACTATAGCATGGAAATTTCAATGATGGTAGTCGTGTGGCTGGTTTATTGGACGTACAGGAAGACAAACCATAATACAAACTCTTCTTACCGTACCTGTGATGTGCGAACTATCGTTTCACTGGATTGCTGGAAGGTGCGTGCAGTGGGCTTTACTCTTCTATCAAGTTAGATGGTCAGCTTTACGGGTAACGTAAGCGATGGTTATCCGCGTGACAGTACCCTTTGCAGGAGAGAAACTTACTTTTGCTGATGGCAATACAGCGTCATATGGATTTCTCACTAACCTCCTTGTCATTTTCTGTGGGTGGCTTCGTTAGGTGCAACATGGCGCTTTCAATCACTTCACAGTCAATGCTGACCTTACGTGGGCATTCACAACATCTTTGAAAGTGATCAAGACGACTAGCTTTCGGACTCATCCAATCTATTCAACCTCGGACTCGGATATCGTTTTTACAGGTTCTTCCGTTAAATGCGTATACTTTTCGTATAGCTTTAACGGAAAAACGAAGTTGCTCATTAAACTAATAACACAGCTAAGACAGTCAATTTCCTATTTTATTATCAGCCCTCGACACGG
>BNJU01003244.1_pt1 | contig 218260 bp, 254 predicted proteins | sample 8539281 | NCBI WGS metagenome assembly BNJU01 (sample SAMD00202456, study PRJDB9452) | human saliva metagenome | isolation source: human saliva | place: Japan
GCAAGTTACGAATACGATACGCTCACTGCTCATGCGCGGGCCTGGACGTCGTCGCCAGTTCACGGCGGCGCCTCACGGCCCGCAGATCGGGCGCTGCGAGGCGCCCAGGTCGTCGTCGGCACGCCCGGACGCATTATCGACCCCATCGACAAGGGCGCCCTGATCCTGGACGACGTGCGCGTACTTCGTGCTCGACGAGGTCGACGAGATGCTGCGGCTGGGCTTTCGCCGAGGACGTCGAGATCATCGCCGCCTCCTGCCCGCCGAGCGGCGCACCGCCCTGTTCTCCGCGACCATGCCGCCCGGCGATCCAGCGCGGTCGCCCGCCAGCACCTGCACGAGCCCCGTCCAGATCGAGGTCTCCCCCAGGCCTCCACGGTCGACACCGTCCACCAGACCCGACGCTGTCGTGCCCTTCCGCCACAAGATCGGCGCCGTCTGCCGCGTCCTGGCGGTCACCGACGCCGAGGCTGCCATCGTGCTCGTGCGCACCAAGTCCACGCGCCGAGGACGTCGCCATCGAGCTGGCCGGGCGCGGCATCCAGGCCGGCCGCCATCTCCGGCGACGTCCCCAGCGCGAGCGCGAGCGCCTCGTCGAGCGCCTGCGCGCCGGCACCCTCGACGTGCTGTGGCCACCGACGTGGCCGCCTGCGGACTGACGTGGACCGCATCGGCCTGGTGGTCAACTTCGACGTGCCCCCGCGAGGCCGAGGCCTACGTGCACCGCATCGGGACGCACCGGCCGCGCGGGCCACGGCGAGGCCGTCACCTTCCTGACCCCCAGGAGAAGCGCAAGCCCGCCAGATCGAGCGCCCTGACCGGCACGCCGCCTGGAGGAGATCACCCCTGCCCTCGCCGCCGACGTCTCCTCCCACCGCGCCGGCAAGCTGCTGAGCAGGCCGCCGCCCGCCACGAGCGCGGCCGCCTGGCTCGCGTACACCGAGCTCGTGAGCGCCAAGGCCGCCGAGCTGGGACATCGACGAGACCGCTCTGGCCGCCACCCTGCTCGCGCCCTGGCCGTGGGCGACGAGGGACTTGCCGCCGCGAGGGCGGCGAGAGCGCGGCAGGCGCGAGGACCGGCCGCGATCGCGGGGTCGTCGCGAGAGAACCTCGACGCCGAGGGCGACTTCGTCTCCGCCTCCTTCGAGGGCGAGGCGCGACCGGGACGACTGCGGCGGGCGCCGTCGGGACCGCCTCGAGAGCAAGCCCGGCGCGTCCCGCGGGGGCCGTCGCCACGAGGAGGGCACGGGCACCGTCTACCGGGATCGAGGTCGGTCGGCGCGACCACGTCCAGCCCGGCGCGATCGTGGGGCCCTGGCCAACGAGGGCGGCATCGCCGGGTCCGACATCGGCCGGATCGACATCCTGCAGTCCTTCTCCCTGGTGGAGATCCACACCCGCTCAGCCCCGAGCAGCTCAAGGCGATGGGCCGGGCGACCTTCAGCGGCCGCGAGCTGCGCATCCGCCTCGACGAGGGCCCTGGCTCCGGCTGGGACGGCCCGAACGACAACCAGTCCTCCGGGCGCGCCTTCCGCCCTACGGCGAGCGCGACGAGCGCGGGGGCTTCCGGGCGACCGCGACCGCGACGGCGAGCGCGGCGGGCGCTGGTCGAACCGCGATGAGCGCCAGCGGCGAGCCTCCGCGGTGGTCGCGACGAGCGCAGGGCTTTCCGGGGCGGTCGCGACCGCGACGGCGAGCGCGCAGCGGGCGCTGGTCGAACCGCGATGAGCGCCGGGGCGGCTTCCGCGACGGCGAGCGCGGCTTCCGCGGCGGTCGCGACGAGCGGCGCGGAGGCGCGCGCGAGCTTCGACGCGGCGAGCGCGGCGGACGCGACGCGACTTCCGGGGCGGGCGCAAGGACCGCTGGTGAGACTCGGGCCCGGCACCGAACCCAGCGGTGCCGGGCCCGGCCCGTTGCCGGCGGCCCGCCGGAATCCGGCGTCGGCGGCCCGTCAGCACCGAGGCGTCCGGACCCGACGGCCCCGCCGAGCGCCGTCGGGAGTGGAATAGTCGGACTCCTCGCGCGGTTACCAGCGTTGACAACAGGTTCCGATGACGCCGAGCCCGGCGGAAAGAGGCGCACGTGGTCCCAGCCGTCACCTGCTGAGTCGTCGTCGTCCTGGGATTCACCGCCACCCTCCTGCGCCTGCCCCTCTCATCGGCTTCCCTCGCCGCCGGCTTCCTGCTCGGGTCCTCCCCCTGCCCAACCTCGACAGCGTCGACGTCCTGGGCGACCTGGGCGTGGCGTCCTCCTGTTCACCATCGGCCTCAAGCTCGACCGGCATCCTGACCCCGCCGGAGGTCTCGGGCACCGCCGTGGTGGCCATAGTCGTGCTCACAGCTGGGCAGCGCCCTGATCGGCGGACTGCTGCCCTGGCCTGCGGGTCGACACCGTCACGCCGACGGGCGTGCTCATCCTCGGCTTCGCCCCGTCCTTCTCCTCCACCGTCGTCGTCGTCAAGCTCCTGGAGGAGCGCGGCGACACCGGCTCCTACGGGCGCATCGCCATCGGGGTCCTCGTCGTCCAGGACATCGCCGCGGTGCTGTACATGACCGTCGCCTCCGGGCACGTCCCCAGCCCCCTGGCGCCGGGCGTCATGGCCCCATGGCCCGCCTCCAGGCTGCCCGGCAGGATCCTCAACCGCATCGACCACGGCGAGATGCGCACCGTTCGGCACGTCCATGGCGCCGTGCTGCCCGGCTACCTCCTGTTCAGCCTGCTCTGGCGTCGACGGCGACCCGGCGCCCTCATCACTGGGCGCCCTCTTCGCCTCCCACCCCGCCGCCAAGGAGCTGTCCCACTCCCTGTTCACCATCAAGAGCCCTGCTCGTCGGCTTCTTCCGCCATCGGGCTCGACGGCGCTCGGCGTCGGCTCCTTCGCGCTGGCCGCCCTCCCCTCGTCCTGCTGCCCGTGCGCGCCGCCGTCTACACCATCACGGTGCGGATCCTCCGCATGCGCCGGCGCACCTCGCCATGACGGGTCTGGCCATGACGGCCTACTCCGAGTTCGCGCTCATCGTCGTGCCGCCGCCGTCGAGCACGGCGCGCTGGGGCGCGAGTGGAGGGCGGCGATCAGTCTACTGGCCCTGTCCTTCATCGTCTCGGCGATCGTCAACGGGCATCCCGCGGCAGCTTCATCCGCCGGGCCAGCCGGTCTCGTCTCCGCTGCGGCCCCTCCCCGCCCTCCACCCGGACGAGCAGCTGCATCATCGCCGCCGCGCGCACCGTCGCCTCGAATGCGCGTGTGGGCCGCGCCACTTCCACAACCGCCTGCGCCGACGGCGAGACGTCCGATCGACAGCGACGCCTCCGCTGTCGAGGCCCCGCCGAGCGCGGCTTCAACATCGGAGGCCGACGCCACCGACCAGGAGTTCTGGGACCGCCTCGACGTCCACGTCCACACGCGCGCAAGTGCTGGGCCACGCGTCCGGACCGTGACAACGTCCGCATTCTGGCGTGGCTCAACCGCGACTTCGAGGGGGCGGGTCATCGCCGTGCCACCTGCACGACGCGATCGAGGCCGACGCTCCTGCGCCGCGCCGGGCGTGGACGCCGTCATCAACCCGTACGACGGCTGGGCGTGACGCCCTCGCCCGCCGTCGAGTAGCCCGCCGGAGACGGCACCGTCCGGAGGAGCTGCCCGCGCCCGTCACGCTGGCGGCGCGGCCCTCGATTTCGGCCCCGTCCGAAGGCGATTCCTGGAGGCGAGCGCTGTCTGCAGGCCCGCGGGCCGACGCACCAGGCGGTGGCGCGACGCCCAACCGCAACCACCGCCGCGCCACGCGCGTCGGGCCTCGGAAGCAGCCGGGCCCGCCGCGCTGGTCCCGGTGCCCGGCGCCACGCGCGAGAACCCGTCAGACCCCGGATCCGCCGGCGGCCAGGACTCGCGTGGCGAGGTCGGCGTCGTCGTCGGGCATCCAGGTGCGTCGGCGTCGGCATCGACCCGCCTCGCCGGAGCGGATGTCCTCTGACGGAGCGGCGGCGCCGCCCATGCCGGGGAACCAGACGAAGCGATGGCGCACGCTCTGTCGGCGAAGCGTGATCTGCTTGCCGAACTTGTGCGGCCGTCGAAAGGCCGTCGGCGGTACGCGCGCGCAGGGCGTGCAGGCCACGGCGTCGGAGTCGGCGCGGTGCTCGCCCGACCACGGCCACGAGCACGGCGGTGGCGCCTGGCCCACCTCCACTCAGGCCGGCGCCCAGGACGCGCGCGAGCAGGCGCGACAGGCCGATGGAGATGCCCGTACGCCTGGAAGGCGCGCTTGCCGTTGGAGGCTCGAGGAAGCGCCTGCCCGAGCACACGCTGCCCAGGGTCCTCGGCCGCCATGACGACTGAGACGGTGCCGTGTAGTAGTCTGACTGCGGGCGATCTCGAGGCTGGAGTGACGACGGCGCCGTGCGCCGGCGCGCGGCGGTAAAGTGCAGCAGCGCCTCCAGCCTGTCCAGCCCGCCAGCAGGAGCTCCGCTATCGGCGCCGTCCAGGGCGGACAGGACCGCTGCGGACGGCGTCGGCCCGGCGGTGGCGACGGCGGCCAGGCGCAGGCGGCGTCGGCTCGCTCGGCGGTGGCGCCGACGGCGCCGACCAGTCGCCGGCGGCCACGTCAGCGGGGCCGATCTTGTCGATCTTGTCCACGCGCGCAGGACTCGATGAGCACCCCGTCGCCGATGCCGACGCTTCCAGTAGCTCCCGCGACCTTGCGGTGTGGACACGTGGATGGTCACCGGCGGGATGCGGGCGGACAGGGCCTGGCGCATGATGATCCGGCGTCGTAGTGCGGGGGCAGGAGCCGTCGCCGACGACGTCGATATCGACCTGGTGAACTCGCGGAAGCGGCCCTCCTGGGGCGCTTCGCCCGCCAGACCTTCTGGATCTGGTAGCGCTGAAGGGAAGTGCAGACCCCGGCGTTGTCCAGACGTAGCGGGCGAAGGGACGGTCAGGTCGAAGTGGAGGTTGAGCCGCCCCTGCCGGGTCCGCTGTCCCGGCGGCCCCGGCGGGGTCGGCGGGTCGGCCCGAGGCGGGAGGAGGTAGACCTCTGCTGGTCTCGCCCTTCCGCGTCAGCTCGCTCAGCGCTCGACGGCGCGCGTTTGGATGCTGAAGCCGTGGAGTTCGAAGACATGGCGCAGGACGTCGATGAAGCGTTGTCGACCACGCGGCCGGCCGGGAGCCACCGGGAGAAGCCGGAGAGGGGGACAGGGCCTGTTGTGCCCGTGCGAGTGCGCCATGGGCGCCATCCTCACGACGGGCGCCGGCGCGGGCCCCTGCGAGTCGCGCCGGGCCTCAGCGCGCCGTGGTCCCCGCTCGGGATCCTGGCCCGCCAGGTAGGTTGGCGTGGTGCTCGCCATGGTGGTGGCGGCGCGTGCCCGCAGCAGCACGGTGTCCGGGCTCGATGGCGGAGGCGAGGAAGGCAGGTCGCCCACATCTGCACCTGGTCGCCCCCGGCGTCGGTGCGCCTGACGCGCCCTTGAAGATGACGTCGCGCTCAGGCCACGAGGCGCGCGCCTCGTCCGCCAGGGAGGGGCCGACGTCGACCGCCCGGCCTCGTGGAGGAGGGTCGCACGCCGCCAGGTCGGCGTTGAGGACAGACCGTCGAGCCCTCCGAGCGCCCCACGCCGCCACGGCGCGGATGGCCAGGCCTGGACGAGCTCGACGGCGTCGGAGAAGCTCGCCGGGAAGGCGCGCAGGTCGGTGGGCGCGCGCCAGGTGCCGCCATGTCGCGAAGCCCATGCCTCCACGCGTATGCCGGTGGTGGCGTCCGGTCGTCGAGGCGGTAGTGGTCCGGCCCGGGATGACGGCGCGCCGGCGGCGTCGTCGGAGGCGAGCGCCTCGGCGCGCGCCGCCTCGATGAGGGCGGCGGCGTCCCACACTGGTCGGCGTGCCCGTGGTGAGCAGCACCGCCCCCAGCCTCAGGCGGTGGGGCGCAGCGCCAGCGCGCGGCGGCGCCGCGCCGGGGTCGACGACGAGCGCTACCCGGCGCGGGCGCTAGGACGTGCAGTTGGCCGCGAAGACGGGGCGATCGTGCGCTCGAGGATCGCGGGACCAGCCCTAGTGGGTGTCGCTGCCATTATTTGGGGTCCGCTGCCGAGAGCTCGGATGGGTGGGCGGTGGGCCTTGGACGTGCTGTGTCGGGACTGTCCAAATCTGCTGCAAAGGCGCTCCGCATGGGATCGGCGGTGAGCAGAAGCGGGAATACCAACGATTCTCATCCGGCGTTCCGGCGCGATCCGGGCCTTTGCAACAGATTTGACAAACAGCCGCCGCGGCCGAGTCTTCACGACGCCCCTGGCGCGGCGGCGCGAGACCGCAGTATTCGATCCATGACCGATCCACACCCCGGCCTGCGGCGACCGGCGACCACTGCGCCCCGTGCCCCTTGACGCCGCACGTCTCGCCCCGCGAGCTCGACTTCGAACGGCCCTCCCGTCGCTGATCGGCCGGCTCACACCAGGTCCATGAACCTGTGGCACACCCCCGCACCGGTGGTCGGCTGCGGGCATCGGCGCCGACCGCGCGTCCTGACGTGGGCTGGTGGCGGCGCCGTGCGCCGGATCCTGCGTGCTCGACGCGCGCGAGGTCGGCGCCATCGACCACTCCCGCTGCGGTGGAGCTCACGCGCCGCCTCATCGCGCCGCCGCCGCAGCGTCGGGCCGCCTGCGGTGCATCGAGGCCTCGGGTCGAGGCGCTTCCGTTCCGCACCGGTACTTCGACGTCGTCACCGCCTTCGAGACGGTGTACTTCTGGCCGGATCTGGAGGCGGGGCTGCGCGAGACGGCGCGGGTCGCCCGGCGGCGCCTGCGGATCGTCAACGAGGTCGTGACCGCCGGGCGGCGGGGATCTGGGCCGACCGTTCAGATGAACGCCCGACGGCGACACGCTGGCCGAGACGTGCGCGAAGCTGCTTTCGCCCATGTCGACGTGCGGCGCTACCCGCGGGTCGTGGGCCTGGCTGCGCGTCGTCGTTGGGGTCTGAGGCCGCCGCGGACCGGCGGTCCACCGCGAACGCTGCACAGTCCGCGGGCTGGGCCGCGGGGCCGCCACCGAGGATCGGTCGGGAAGATCTGCGCGAGCCGCCCGCCCCGCATCTGTGGTCCTCTCCCACTAGGTGCTGCGCCCCTGGCCCGCACGGGCCGGCCCGTCGTCCGCCGCCCTCAGCGCGGCATCCGGGAGTCCTCGGCGTCCCGGGCGGCGTCGGCGCCGGTCGGCCGCGCCCCCGAGGCGCAACCGGGACCCCGTCCAGTGTCGATGAGCCAGCGGTCGTGACTGGCCACGAGCAGGGTGCCGTTCCAGGAGGCCAGACTCGCCCAGCGCCTCGATCGAGTCGAGGTCGAGGTAGTTGGTGGGCTCAGCCAACCATGAGGGGATCTCGGCGCGGCGGCGAGCGCCACGGCGAGCTGGAGGCGGCGCTGGTCTGCCTGTCGACAGCCTCGCCCACGCACCGGGACCAGTGGGCGGGTGCAGGACGCCGAGCCGATGCGATGCCCGACCCCACGTCGCCCCGTCCAGGCTGGGTCGCCCGGCGGCAGCCGCTGGGCACAACGGCGACGCGGCCCAGCGTCAGCGCGCCGGTGGACTCGCGGTGGGCGGGCGCGGCGGCGCCCAGCGCAGCAGCGTCGCCCTGCCGCAGCCGTTAGCCAGTCACCAGCAGGTGCTCGCCGGCGCGCAGGTCGAGGGTCACAGGGCCAGGCGCCCGACGGCGCGGCGGCGCGCGCCGTGAGCGCCAGGCGTCGCGGGCGGCGACCGGCGGCGGGTCGATGCGCAGGCGGTAGGAGTGCCTGCGCACTCGACGGCGGCCAGGCCTCCAGGCGGCGGTCGCGCGCCGCGGGCGCCGCCGGGTGGAGGCCGAGGAGGCGCGTCGGCGTAGAACTTCCTGGACACCTGATCCCGGTGCGGGCGCCGTGGTGGCGGGCGGTGCCGCAGTGGCCGATGGTCTCGACCTCGCTGGTGGCCCGCAGGGCGCGCTTGTCCTCCTGCTGGGCGGCGTGGATGTCGCTCGTGAGGCGCGGCGCGCGCCTTGTCGGCCAGGGTAGTCGGAGTAGGTGCCGCGCAGCGCTGAATGCTGGCACCTGCCCCACCGCCGGGCGGCGGTCGAGGACTCGCCAGGGTGGTGTCGAGGATCGAGGACGCAGGTGGCGACGCTCGTCGAGGAAAGCACGGTCGTGCTGGTGAGCAGGACGGCCCGTCCAGCTGCAGGATCCGGACGAGGAAGGCGATGGCCTGTCGAGGTGGCTGGTCGGCCTGTCCAGGAGGAGGACGGCGGGGCGGGTGAGCAGAGTGGCGGCCAGCGCCAGGCGGCCGCGCAGGCCCGGTGAGAGCTCGGCGAGGTCGCGGGCGCGGCCGCCGGGGCCGGTCAGGGCGGCGAGTCCGAGGCCGCGAGCGTCTCCTCGATGCGGGTATCCAGACCCCACGCGTCAGCGGCGGTCACGGCGGCGAGGAGCTCGTCGTAATCCCGGGCGAGGGCGGTCCTGTCGGGGCGTTTGCCAGGCTGCGCCGGCGGCCTCGAAACGGCGATGAGCGAGGCGCAGGCGGCGGCGGCGTCGAGGCAGTCGCCCACGCTCCCGTCCATGGCCAGGGCGTCGGGGACGGGCGCGGCGCGCGGGCCCTTTCGCACGGTGCCGGAGTCGGGGACGAGGTCGCCCGGCGATCATGGCGGCAGCGTGGTCTTGCTGCAGCCGTTGGGCCGACGAGGCAGGCCTGTTCATGTCGCCGACGGTGAGGGTGATGCCGCCAGCAGCGGCTCGGCGGTGAAGGAGAAACTGAGGTCGGTGGAGGGTGATCGCGGGCATGCGGAGCCCGGTCTGCGGGGGCTGACGGTGGTTCGAGCGTCTTACGCGAGCACGGGGAAGACTATCAGGTTTCCGGACGGCGCTCGCGGGCCGGGCGGACCGTCTCCGACGCCCGCTCGCGCCGGGTCTGTCTACGCCCTTCACCCTCTGCTGCGCCCTTTTCTCTACTACGCCTCCACCCCTCTGCTGCGCCCTTTTTCTCGCAATGAAGGGTCAAGAGGCGTAGCGCGGACGGCCCGACGTCGGACCGGAAGATTATTCTGAGTGCGCCCGCCTGCGTTTCCCGGGTGCGATGGAGAGGGTCGCTGCGAGGGCGGTGGGGCGCGGAGGCCGTCTGTGATGACCTGCCCGAATCGCCTCTGGCACGTTGAGGCGCCCGCGCGCGGGATCGGTCGCGATCGTCAGACGGTCCGGCGGCGTCGGGGCGGTTCCGGCACCCGCCCCTGCCCATTCCCACCAGTCGTCCGGGATGGTGTGGGACAGACGTCCGATACACATGACGCGCCCGCCCGCGAGCGCATTTAACTCGTGCACGCACTCGAGATCATGAGCCAACCCGCGAGCACGTCACTCGGCAGACGTGCTCGCGGGGTTAGTGACGTGCTCGGCGGTTACCCGGCGATCTCGCGACCGCGGCGCCCGACGCCGCCGCGCCCCGAACGCCGAGACGCATTTCGCCCTCGAAAGTGCAGTTTCTGACCGTGGCGGTGTCTGGGGTGGTTGCAACGTTGATGACGGTGTCCGGTGTCCGGTGGGGTCTGTCCGTTCAAGACTTCGTGGGCGGCGGTTGAGCCGCCCCGACGGCCTGACCTGGGCGTCGGTGACATGTGTTGAAGTCGGTGCCCTTGGGGAAGTACTCGCGGATCAGGCCGTTGCGTGTCTCGTTGGTGACGCTGCAGGGCTGTGAGGATCGGCGGCAGACCTTGATGTCGGTGGCGAGGGTGAGGGCGGCGTGACTGGCCATCTCCGCGCCCCCGGCGGGTGATGGTATACACGGCCCGGGCGGGAGTCGACCATGCTCCCGGGGGCATCGGTGACGGTGCGGCAGCGGTGCCCGCCGCCGGACGGGTGACCGGTACGAACCGGGCTGCTGACGCCCCCGCCAGGGTGATCAGGGCGCTGCCGGGGTCGCCCACGATCGGGTTCACTCCCAGTGCCCGGGATGACACCGGAGTCGCAGCTCATCGTCACCAGCCTGGCTCCCAGTGCCTGGGGACAGACCGTCGCAGCCGGTCAGCCAGGATGACGAGAGGCTCCCTCCCAGTGCCCGGGGACGGACCGACGCCGCGTGCCGACCCGCGCCCGCGACGCGCATCCGACTGTGCGTGCGATCACCTGGGACGGGGATGCTCGCGCTCAGCGCAAGGAACGGGTTCTTCGTCCGCCCGGCGAGTAGCCCTGGGTGCTGCCGTTCTTCCGCGGCGGCGCTCCTCGAGTCACCCCGGGCCCCGGCCGGGCGCGAACGGAAGCGGAGCGTTCCCCTCGCCCCACCCCCGTCAACCATGAAGGAGCACACCGTGACCGAGCAGACGCAGCCCAGCGCCGGGCCGGAGCCCACTGCCACGTCCGAGACGGAGTCCGCTCTGCCATCCCCCAGACCCCTGCCGAGGCTCTGCTGAGACGGCTGAGCGGCTCACCAAGGCCGACGACGAGTGCCGCCGCGCAGGCGGACGCGACCGGGGGCCGCCGCCGTGACCCGCTAGCAGTAGCCCGCTGCCGAGCGCTGCCCGAGGCGGCCGAGCAGCCCGAACCCGCCCAGACGGTCGAGCAGCCGACGCCGCCCCGGTCCGCCGAGCAGCCCGAACCCGCCGATGAGGCGGAGTCCCGGGCCCGCGAGGAAACTCCCCGCCGCCAAGGCTGCGAGCGCTGAGCCCGCCGTCGAGCTGCCGAGTCCGCCGCCCCGGTCGAACCGCCCGCCACCGAGCCCACCGCCGTGAAACCGCCGCCCCGGCCGAGTCCCGAGACGGTCGAGCAGCCGGGGCGTCCCCAGTCCGCCGAGCAGTCGGAAGTATCCCCGGTCCGCCGGGCAGCCGGAGGCGTCCCAGCCCGCGAGCAGCCCGGGACGGCCCCTGCCCCGGCCAGGCCCCGCGCCCGCCGAGTCGACGATCGACCGAGGAGGCCATGACGCCGCTGGCGGGGCCGCGTCGACGGCGAGGGCCGCGTCACGTCCAGGACGGCGGCACCGAGCGGGAGGTCGGGCAGTTCCCTCGACGTCCCCATCGCCGAGGCCATGGCCTCTACGTGCGCCGCTTCCTGACCTCAAGGCGACCGTGACCTGTTCGCCATGCGCCTGCCCCAGTTGTCCATCCGCGAGATCGACTCCACCGTGAAGTCGCTCGAGTCTCGCCGCCCCGGCTGCCGTCGGCGACCTGGACGGTCTGGTGGGCCCGCTTGAGGCTTTGCGCACCGTGGCCGCCGAGCGCCGGGCGGCCATCAACGCCGATGCCGCTGCGGCCAGGAGCAGGGCCCTGAAGGACCGCACCGCGATCGTCGAGCGCGCCGGAGGCGATCGCCGTCAGGACCCGGACCGACCCAGTGGAAGTCCTCGGCGCCGAGCTGCGCGAGCTGCTGGAGCAGTGGCGCTCAGCAGGCGCGGTCCGGCGCCTGACCGCCCCACCGAGGACGGCCTGTGGAGCGCTTCCAGCCACGCGCGCACGGACCCTTCGACCGCCACCGCCGACAGTTCTTCAGCGAGCTCGACGCCAGCAGGCGCAGGTCAAGGCCGCCAAAGGAGGCCCCCATCAAGCGCGCCCAGGAGATGTCCTCGTCGACCGACTGGGCCGCACCCGCCAAGCACCGCGCCCCTGCGAGGAGTGGAAGAAGGCGGGCCGCGCCTCCCGCAAGGAGGACGACGCCCGGGCCCGGTTCCGCGCCGCCCAGCAGGGTCCTCTTCGACGCCCGCCGCGCCAAGGACGAGGCCGTCGACGCCGAGTTCGCCGAGAACCTCAGCGTCAAGGGAGGCCCTCCGCCAAGGCGGAGGCCCTGCTGCCCGTCAAGAACGTCAAGGCCGCCAAGAGGGCGCTGCGCGATCCAGGACGCCTGGGAGGGCCGGCCGCGTGTCCCTCGCAACGCCGTGCCGTCTCGAGGGCCGCATGCGCGCCATCGAGGACGCCATCCGCGAGGCGAGAACGCCGAGTGGCGCCGCACCGACCCGGAGACGAAGGCCCGGGCGGAGGACTGGCGGGTCAGCCGAGGACTCCATCGCGGAGCTCGAATCCGACCTGGCGCGGCCCGCGCCGGGCAGACGCCAAGAAGATCGCCGAGGCCGAGGCCTGCGTTGACCGCCCGGCGCGCCTGGCTGAGCAGGTGCGCCGCTCGGCCCGCGTCTGAGACGCGATCCGGCGCGCCGGTCCGCGCCCCGACCCGGCGGCGGGGCCGGCGCGCGTCTCGTTCGCCCGCGGGCGCGCATCCGCCCCGGGCCCGAGGGCGACCGCGCGCCGCGATGGGCGGGCGGCCCCCGCGCCGCGGGGCCCGGACCGGGAGTGAGCGCGCCGAGTTGTCCACAGGTTCGGGGTCCGGCCTCGTCATGGGGTCCGACGGCGGGGACCATGGCGCATGCCCGCCGCCCTCGCCCCCAACCGCCCTCGCCCGACCCCGGCCGCAGCGCCCGGCGCCGCTGCACTCCGCCGCCGGTGAGCGCGCGCGGACCGTCCTCACCGCGCATGCGCCCCGCCCCACGCAGCCGATCCTGGGCCGCCCCGGCGACGAGGAGGCCTCGCTGCTGCGGGTGGTCGAGCTCGACGAGAGGATCTTCGTCACGGTCATGGGCGGGCGCGCCCTCGACCTGGTCGCCACGCTCCTGCGGACGCGCGGCCGCGCTGCTGGAGTACGTGCCGCCCCACGCCGTGCTCACCGACGACGGCGCCCTGTGGGCGCATCGCCGGCGGCCCGGCGCCGCAGCACCGACCGTCAACCCGCCGGGCCGCGTCGGGGCCCGCCCGGTTGTCGCGGTGCGCTGCGGGCGCCTCGCCGCGCTGGGACGTGGTGACCATCGCCGGGACAGCGCTGCACGAGCCTGGAGCGCACCGCCGTCGACCTGGCCCGCACGGTCCCCGCCCGCCCGGGCCGTCCAGGCGATCCTGACGGCGGGCCCGCGGCGACGCGCCAGTCCCTGTTCCTGGCGCTCCAGCACTGCCGGGGCGGCTGCGCCGTCGGCAGGCCCGGCCCAGCGGATCATCGACGCCCTGTTTCGCCGCCCGGCGCGCCCTGAGGAGGCGGCATGCGGGAGCCTGGGAGAGCCCCTGCCCTGATGCCGGCAGCGCCGTGAGGCGGGCGCGGCTCAGGGTCTGGCGGGCGGGCGGAGCCGGAGGTCGTGCGGTGGGCCCTCGAAGACCCCGTCGATGCGGCGCAGCGAGGCCAGGGTGTCGTCCAGGTGGCCCACCGCCGCCAGCTCGACGACGAAGCGGCCGGTGACCACCGGTCCCCGGCTGGTGCCGATGTTCGCGCTCATGAGGTTGACGTGGTTGTCGGCCAGGACCCGGGTGATGTCCGCCAGCAGGCCGCCGCGGTCCAGGGCCTCGACGTCGATCTGGACCCGGTAGGCGGTGTGCGCGTTGGCGGCCCAGCTCACCGGGACGATCCGCTCGGGTTCGCGCTGGAGCCGCTCGACGTTCTGGCAGTCGCGCCAGTGCACGGAGATGCCCGGAGCCGGGTAAGACGAACTCACGATCGGGTCCCCCGGGCATGGGCGTGCAGCAGCAGGGCCAGCTTGACGTACACGTCGCCGGCGTCCATGCCCTCGACGACGACGCCGGCGTCCGGGGCCGCGGGCGCCGGTGCGAGGAGGCGCCCGGGTGGGCAGCACGCCCTCGGCGAGGGTCTCCTCCGTCCCGGCCTCCCCGCCCAGGGCGGCCAGCGAGCGTCCACCACGTGCTGGGCGGAGACGTGCCTCGCCGACGGCGGCGGACAGGCCGTCCACGTCGCCCTGTCGAGGGTCGTGGCGACGTCGGTCAGCGAGTCGGGCTCGCGAGCCGCTGGATCGGCAGGTTCTTCTGCGCATGGCGCGGGCGATGGCGGCCTTGCCCTCCTCGATGGCCTCTCGCGCCTCTCCCTGAGAACCAGGAGCGGATCTTGTTGCGCGCGGGTCGAGCCCACGAAGGTCAGCCAGTCGCGGCTGGGCCCGGCCCCCTGCGCCTGGAGGCGAAGACCTCCACTGAGTCAAAGTCAGTTCTGCAGGCGCGTGTCCAGCGGCACGAGACGGCTGCCGACGCGGGCGCTGACGGTGCGGTGGGCCCACCCGCGTGCGTCACGGCGGTCGCGAAGTCCACCGAGCGTCGCCCCGCCCGGCAGGGCCAGGACGTCTTGGGCGTGTAGCACGCAGACCCGCGCGCGCCATCTCGTAGCGCAGGGAGTCAGAGGAACCTCGCCAACCTGGGTCTCGTCGCGAACGCACGAGTCTGGCAGCCGCGCCGTACTATGTCTCGTTGCCGTCGACCTCGCCGCCGCGCCGAAAGGCGCCTGGCGTTGTCCTCCTTGTACTTCCAGTGGGCGGCCACCCGTACCCGGCCATCCGGTGCATCTCGTGGCGTGCGGATCTGGATCCCACCGGCTTTGCGCTGTCGGGCCTGGATGACGGTGGTGTGCAAGCGACTGGTAGAGAGTTGAACTTGGGCACGGCGATGTAGTCCTGAGCGCCCGACATGGGCGTCCAGCGCGAGTGCGAAGACGAGGACGGCGTAGCAGTCCTGCACGGTGTCGACGATGACGCGCACGGCCAGCAGGTCGTGAGATGTCGTCGAACTCCTTGCCGCGCACGATCATCTTCTGCTAGATCAGTAGTAGTGCTTTGGGGCGGCCGGTGACCGTGCTTGATCCGGCTGACCCGCAGGTCCTCCTCGATCTGAGGCGCACCTGGCGCAGGTACTCCTCGCGGGCGGGCGCCCGCTCGGCCACCATGTGCTCGATCTCCTGGTAGACGCCGGGGTACAGGGGCCTGAAGCGACGGTCCTCCAGCTCCCACTTTAGATGGCGTTCAGGCTCAGGCGGTGGCGCAGGGCGCGCTAGATCTCAAGGGTCTCCTTGGCCTGCGAGGCGTTCTCCGCAGAGACGTACTTCCAGGTGCGCGCGTTGTGGGAGGCGGTCGCGGAGCTTGATGAGCAGGACGCGGATGTCATGGACATGGCGACGATCATGCGCACGTCTCGGCCTGGGCGGCCTCGCCGTACTGGAGCTTGTCGAGCTTTGGTGACGCCGTCGACCAGCAAGGCGATCTCGTCGCCAGTCGGCGCTGCAGGCGGTCCAGGGTGTAGTCGGTGTCCTCCACGGTGTCGTGCGGGAGGACGGGCGGCGAGCGTCTGTCATGCCGAGCTCGGCGAGGATGGTCGCCACCGCAGGGTGGGTGATGGTAGGTCACGCCGGACTTGCGGCGCTGCCCGGCGTGGCCTCTCAGCGACCTCGTAGGCGCGCGCACGATCAGGCGGGTGTCCGCCTTGGGGTGGTTGGCGCGCAGGGCGCGCATGAGCAGCTCGATCGCCGGCGGGGTCGAGTGCCCGCGGGAACCGGAGACCAGGCAGACGGCTGCGGACGCGCGAACCCGGGACGACGGTCCGCTGCCGGCGTCGTGAATGGTCTTCGTCTCCGTCATGCGCCGGATCATAGCTGCGCCGGGCGGCGCGTTCTCGCCGAGGGTCCGCCGCGCTCGGGCAGCGGCGGGCCGGCGCCGGGGTCGCCTCGCCCGCGCGGCGGGCCCGGGGGTCAGCGCTGGGGAAGACGACGACGGAGTCGATGCCCGGCCGGGCAGCTTCGCGCCCGCCCAGGCCCGCCAGCTCCAGCAGCATGCAGATGGCCACGACCCTCGCCCCGGCCCGCTCGAGCAGGCCGATGGAGGCCGAGGCGGTGCCGCCGGTGGCCAGGACGTCGTCGATGACCAGGACCCTCTGGCCGGGCACGACCGTCTCCGGGCGCAGCTCCATGCGGGCCGTGCCGTACTCCAGGTCGTAGTCGACGCCCACGACCGCCGGGAGCTGCCTTGCGCACGGTGAGCATGCCGATGCCCAGGTGGACGGGCCAGCGGCGCGGCCAGGATGAAGCCGCGCGACTCCAGCCCGGCGACGGCGTCGATGCGGCCGCGGTAGTGGCCGGCCAGCCCGTCGATGAGGGTGGCGAAGGCCTCGCCGTTGGCCAGCAGCGGGGTGATGTCGCGGAACAGGACGCCGGGCTCGGGGAAGTCGGGGATCTCGCGCAGGTTGTCCAGGACGAGCTCGGTCAGCTCGGCCGGCAGGGGCAGGCGGTCACGAGCGCCTCTTCTCGACCAGGCTCCCTGGGCTGGGCGCTCACGCCCAGGTGGTGGCCGGGCACGAGGCGAGGCGCTGGGCGGCGGCCGAGGCCTGCGCGCTCGGCGTCGTCGGCGGCCTGCTCCAGGCGCCGGCCGCGGGCGACGGCGACCTGCTCGGCCTGCCGCTCGCGCACGCCCTCTCCGGCTGCGCATGTCCACCAGCAGGGGTGGCCAGGAAGACCGAGGACAGGGTCCCGGCGATCATGCCGATGAACAGGGTCAGGGCGATGTCGCAGGGTGCCCGCCCCCAGGATGAAGGCGCCCACGACGAGCAGCGAGGCGACGGGCAGGACCCCGACCACGGAGGTGTTGATGACCGGACGAAGGTCTGGTTGACCGCCAGGTTGGCCAGCTCGGCGTAGGTCGAGCGGTCTGGGCCTCGAAGGCCCGGTGTTCTCGCGGATCTTGTCGAAGACGACGACCGTGTCGTACAGGGGTAGCCGAGGATGGTGAGCACGCCGATAATGGTGGCGGGGTCACCTCGAAGCGGGAGGCGGCGTGAGACGCCCACGGTGATGATGATGTCGTGGGTCAGGGCCAGCAGCGCCGCCGCCGCCATCTTCCAGGTGCGGAAGTAGGCCCAGATGAGGGCGCCGACCAGCAGGAAGAAGATGACCAGGCCGCGCACGGCCTTGCCGGTCACGTCCGAGGACCAGGTCGGGCCGATCGTCGTGGCGGACACGTTGGCGGCGTCCACCCGTCAGGCCGTGGGCCAGGCGGCGCTCAGGAGTCGGAGGCGGCCTTGCTCAGCTCGCTGGTCTGCACGCGCACCGAGGACGAGCCCATGGTCGTCACCGCGGAGCTGGCGGACAGGCCCTGGGAGCTCAGGACGTCGTTGGCGGGGCCCTCGGGGGGAGGGCACGCCGGTCACGGTCACCTCGGTGCCGCCCTTGAAGTCGATGCCGGGGTTGAGGCCGGGCCTGACCACGAGGATCGCGGAGACGGCGATGACGACGGCGGCGATGGTGTACCAGATGCGCCGCCTGGGCGATGAAGGGATGGAGGTGCTGCCCGAGTGAGCTCGTTGCCCGAGGGTGGCGAGCGCTCACCTGCCCTCACCGTCCTTTCCGTTGGTGGCCGCCTCGACGGCGTCGGCGTCGTCGGGCCCGGTCGATTCGGGCGGTCTCGGGGTCGGCGCCGGAGTCCGCGGCTGCCTCGGCGGCCCCGGCCTGCGCCGGGCCAGGGTGCCCACGACGGCGTCGGCGGCCGCCTGGCGTCCCCTGCCGTAGAGCGGCCAGGACCGGGCGCCCAGGTGCTCGGGGTCCAGGCCGGACAGGCGGTGGCCCTCGCCGAAGAAGCGGATGCGCAGGATCTGCACCATCATCGGGTGGGTGAAGAGGATGATGATGGCCAAGTCGACGACGGTGGTCACGCCCAGGGTGAAGGCGAAGCCCTGCACGCCGCCCACGGCCAGGAAGTACAGCACGACGGCGGCCACGAGGTTGACGGTGTCGGAGACGACGATGGTGCTGCCGGGCGTGCGTCCACCCTCGTCGACTGTGCGGCCACCAGGTCCTGCCGTGGCGGACCTCGTCGCGGACCCTCTCGAAGTAGATGATGAAGGAGTCCATGGTGATGCCGATGGAGATGATGAGCCCGGCCACGCCCGCCAGGGAGAGCCGGTATCCCATCGACCAGGACAGCAGGGCGATGACCAGGTAGGTCGATGCGGCGGCCGCGATCAGGAGGCGCACGGCGACCACGGCCAGGCCCCGGTACTGCCACAGGAGGTGCAGGCGATGATGAGCAGGAAGTCATGAGTCCGGCGATGAGGCCGTTGCAGCAGCTGCTCGGTGCCCAGGGTCGCGGAGATCTGCTGCTCGGACTGACGGTGAAGGTCAGCGGCAGGGAGCCGAAGGAGAGCTGGTTGGCCGGGTCTTGGCCTGGGCCTGCGTAGCCGCCGGTGATTCGTAACGCGCCCGTCGGTGATGGGCGACACGACGGAGGGGTTGAAGCCCGAGGCCATGATGGTCAGCCGTCCAGGACGATGGCGAACTGCGCCTTCTGCGAGTCGGTGCCTGGACGCCGTTCTTCTGGTTGGAGCCGGCGTGGCGGCCTTGTCGCGTAGGGCGAGCAGCCGCTTGGAGACCTCGGCGAAGCGGCGGTGCCCTCCTTGTCGAATTTCAGGAGACGACCCAGTTGTTCGTCGTCGTCCCCTGGTCGGTGGTCTCCAGCCCGGCGCTGGCGTTGGCGATGTCCGCCAGCGTCGGCGATGTCCGCCGGCCCAGGACGTAAAGGGTGGCGCGGAGCCGTCCTGGCGCAGGAGATGACGGCCGTGACGGGTCCTGCGCCTCGGTGAGGTTCCCGGCGCCTTGCAGTCGGTCATGGCGAGCGTCGTAGAGGAGCTGCTCGGTGATCCAGCTGTCGGAGGAGTTGTCCCGCGAGGTGGCCGGGCAGCGGTCGGAGCCGATGGCGCCGTCGCCGCTGAGGTCGGCCATGCGGAGGTGGCGACCTCCTCGGGGGTGACGGTCGTCGGGCCGTCGGGCCGCGCTCGCGCGCCCTCCTGGGCGCCCCTCGGCGCCCGCCTGGTCCGTGGCCTGCTCCGCCGCGCCCTCGGCGCCCTCCCTCGGAGTCCGCCTGGTCCGCCGTGGGCTCTCGGCGGCGGGCCGTGGCTTTGCGCGGGCGTGGCCGACGCTGGCCCGGCGGAGGCCGCCTGCTGGGCGATCTGGTTGCGCACCTGGGCGAGCGCGGCGGCCGAGCCCTGGATGACGCGGATGACCGGGCGGAAGTAGAGCACGGCAGAGGTGCGCACCAGCTCCAGGGTCTCGGGGCTGGGGGTGCCGGGCAGCGAGACGACGATGTTCTGCCCGCCCTGGCGGGAGATCTGCGCTCGGACGCCGGAGGCGTCCACGCGCTGGCGGATGACCTCGATGGCCTCGTTGACGTTCTCGTCGGTGATCTCCGACCCGTCCGAGGTCGTGGGGGTCAGGATGATCTGGGTGCCGCCCTCCAGGTCGAGCGCGAGGCCCGGCGTCATGGTGGTGCGGTGCGTCGCCGTCCCGAAGGCCAGGGCGGAGTAGCCCACGACGATGGCGAGGAGCAGCGTCAGGAGGCGGCGCCCCGGGTGCTTGGTCTGCTTTCTGGACACGCGGTCTCTTCCTCAGGAGGGTTCTCGGTGGCGCGGCGGCGGCGGTCAGGCGCGGCGGCCCCTCGCCCTCGACGGCGTCGACGTCGCGGCGTCCTCCGCCCGAGGCGGGAGTCCTCGAGCGTCGTCATCGGCGAGGCCGGCGTCGTCGTCTGGGCGTCCTGCGCCTCGCCGTCCTGCGCCGGAGGCGAAGGCGAGGCCTCGGCGCCGAGGATGGCGCTCGTCTCCAGCAGGGACTCGTCCCCAGCGGCGTGGTTCAGGGTGACGACGTCGCCGTCGATCTCCACGACCGTGCCGTAGCCCGCCCGGGTCTTGACCCAGTTCCCGACCACCAGGGCCTCGGCGGTGCGGCGCTTCTGCTCTCGAGCATCTTCTGCTGCGCCTGTTCGCGAAGCGCGAGACGAGCATGAGGCAGACGAGCATGATCAGGACCATCCACAGCATCGACGAGTGTTCCTCCGTTCGGGTCGAGGCGCCCCGGTCAAGAGGGGCCTGTGAGTTCAGGCCACCGGTCAAGCGGGCCGGGTGAGACGCGACCGCCCGCGTCACGCGCCGGTCACGGGCGGCTCATCGCGAAGAGCGCCCGCCGGCGGCGCGGGCCAGCCCCAGGTGCTCGTAGGCGGCCGACGTGGCCTGCCGGCGCGCGGCGTGCGCACCACCAGGCCCTCGCGCACGAGGTAGGGCTCGGCGACCGTCTCGACCGTCTCCGGCCCTCCCCACGCTGACCGCCAGCGTGGTCAGGCCCACGGGCCCCGCGGCGAAGCGGGTGCACAGCGCCTGGAGCACGGCCCTGTCGAGGCGGTCCAGGCCTCGGCGTCGACTCGAAGACCTCCAGGCCGCGCGCGCGGCCACCAGGTCCAGGCGCCCGGGCGTGCCGTGGACCTCCGCCCAGTCCTGGACGCGGCGCAGGAGGCGGTTGGCGATGCGCGGGGTGCCGCGCGAGCGCCGGGCCAGCTCCCCCGCCGCCTCCTCCTCCAGGTTCACGCCCAGCAGGCCGGCGGAGCGGGCCAGGATGCGCGACAGCTCGCCCGGCCCGTAGTACTCCAGGTGCCCGGTGAAGCGCAGCGGTCGCGCAGCGGCGCGGGCAGCAGCCCCGCCCGGGTCGTGGCGCCCACGACGGTGAAGGGCGGCAGGGACAGGGGGATGGAGGTCGCCCCCGGCCCCTTGCCGACGACGACGTCGACCCGGTAGTCCTCCATCGCCAGGTAGAGCATCCTCGGCGGTGCGGGCCAGGCGGTGGATCTCGTCGATGAACAGCACGTCGCCCCTCCTCCAGGAGAGGACAGGATGGCGGCCAGGTCGCCGGCGTGCTGGATCGCCGGGCCCGAGGTCAGCCGTAGGGAGCCGCCGACCCGGCGGCGATGATCATGGCCAGGGTCGTCTGCCTCAGTCCGGGGGCCGACAGCAGCACGTGGTCGGGGCAGGTCCCTCGCGCCAGGGAGGCGCGCAGGACGACGGAGAGCTGGCCGCGCACGACCTCCTGGCCCACGAAGTCCTCCAGGCGCCTGGGGCAGTGGCCGCCTCGGCGGCGCGCTCGGTCCGTCGGCGCCTGACCCGACGAAGCGCCCCTCAGACACGGCGACCGCCCCCAGCCGGCGCAGCGAGGCCTGCAGCAGCTCGGGACCGCCAGGACGGCATGTCCTGCCCCGCCTCGTCGCGGGTGGGCGGCCTCGGCGGAGGCGACGGCCCGGGTCGCCACGCCTCGTCTCCACCCCAGCTGACCAGGGCGGCCACGACGTCGGGGCTGGCTGCCCCTCGTCCGGCGGGGCTGTCCCGGCGTCCGCGGCGCTGTCGCCGGAGTGGCGGGCTGAGCTGTCGGCCACGTCGATCATGCGACCCGCTGGGCGCCCTTGGGCCCCAGCCCCGGCACCCGCTTGAGGGCGGCGACGTCGTCGGCGGCGACGGCCCGGCGCAGGGCGTCGGGGGTGTGGGACCGCCAGGATCGCCAGCGCCAGCTTGGCGCCCACGCCCCTTGGCGCCCAGCAGGACCCCGGAAGCAGTGGCGCTCGTCGGCGTCGGCGAAGCCGTAGAGGGTCAGGCGTCCCCGCGCACCACCAGCTCGGTGCGCACGAAGTCCCCTCCCTCGCCCGCGCGCAGGCCCCGCCAGGTCGCCGGGGTCGCCTGGAAGGCCGCGCGACGCCGCCGACCTCGATGACCGCCCCGGTCAGCGAGGCTCTCGAGCACGGTGCCGCGCAGGAGGCGATCATGCGGATCCTCCTTCGGAATGTCGAACGTCTGTACGAACTGCACCAGGGCGGCAGCCGCGCCGGGCGCGGCGCGAGACCCGCCGCGCCCGGTGTCAGGGGCGGCGTCCCGGCGCCGGGCGCGGCGCGGGTCGACCGCCCCTGGTCCGCTGCGCCGCCGCCTGCGCGGCGGCCCACCGCCGCTGGGCGGGTGCGCGCGTCGCGCACCGAGCCGCCGGCGGAGACCATCTCGGTGGGACCTGTCGCTGCTCGCTGCCCGCCCCGCCAGCCGTGGCAGATGGCCCGCGCCAGGGCGTCGGCGGCGTCGGCGGCGTCGCGGCAAGCGCCCAGACCCAGGATCCGCTGGACCATCGCCTCGACCTGGGCCTGCCGGCCGTGCCCGAGCCGGTGACGGCGGCCTTGGCCTCGCTGGGGGTGCTGGGCGACCTCCAGGGCCCGCCTCGCGCCCCGGCGACCATGACCACGCCCATCACCTGGGCCACCCCTGATGACCGAGCGCAGGTTGTCCCGGCGAAGACCCGCTCGACGGACACGGCCGTCGGCCCGAGCCGGGCGATCCAGTCGTCCAGGGCCCCGGCGACGCCAGCAGGCGCAGCTCGGGGCTGCGGCCCGGCGGCGTGCGCACCACCCCTGACCTCCACCAGCCGGGCGCGGCGGCGCGGGTCGATGTCCACGCAGGCCGCCCGCAGCGGTCAGCCTGGGTCGATCCTCGAGGACCCGCTGCTGGGCGACGACGGCGGCGAGAGAGTCGGCACGGCGCGGCGGGCGGAACGGCGGGCGGGGCGGGGACGCTCAGTCCTCGTCGGTCCCTGAGCCCGGCGGCGACCCCGGCGCTGATGTCCACTGGAGGTGTAGATCGTCTCTGACGTCGTCGAGGTCCTCCAGGGCGTCGACCAGGCGCATGACCCTGCGGGCGCCCTCCAGGTCGACCCTGATCCTGGTGGCGGGCACGAACTGCGACTCGGCGGACTCGTAGTCCGGCGCCGCCTCGGTCACGGCGCGTGCACGGCGACGAGGTTGGCGGGGTCGCAGATGATCTCGAAGGACTCGCCCCTCCTCGACCTCCTCGGCGCCGGCGTCGAGCACGGCTGGCGAGGATGGCGTCCTCGTCGACGCCGTCGGCCTTGGCGACCTCGACCACGCCCCTTTGCGGGAGAAGCTGTAGGCCACGGAGCCGGGGTCGGCCAGGCTGCCGCCGGTGGTGAAGGCCACGCGCACGTCGGAGGCGGCGGCGCGGTTGCGGTTGTCGGTGAGGCACTCGACGAGGAAGCTCACCCCGGCGGGCCCGTAGCCTCGTACATGATGGTTCGCCAGTCGGCGCCGCCGCCTTCTCGTTGACCCGCGCTCGACGGCGCGGTGATGTTGTCGGCGGCACGGAGTTCTTCTTCGCCTTCTGGACGGCGTCGAACAGGGTCGGTTAGCTGGCGGGGTCGTTCGCCGCCGCGTGCGGGCCGCGACCCGATGTTCTTGGATGAGGCGGGCGAACAGCTTGCCGCGCTTGGCGTCGATGGCGGCCTTGTGCCTCTCGTGGTCGCCCACTTGGAGTGTCCGGACATGTGTCCTCCTCGAGCCGTTAATCCGACGCCGCGTCGGCCGGGCGGGCTGCGCGCGGAGCCGGAGATCGTCCGCGGCCGCCGGGGACGGCGCCCCGGCCCGCGCGAACTCTGGCAAGTTTAACGCCGTCGGCCCGGGGCGCAGCGGGCACCGGTCCGCGGGCGCACGACGGCGTGGCGAGGATCTCGCCGCGGGCCCGCCCTCGGCCCCCGCCCTCGCGCCGCCGCGGCCCGCCCCGCGCCTCAATCCTCCTCGCGCAGGACGCGCACGGCCCCGTCCCAGCCGGACAGGAGCTCAGCGCCAGGGCCGGCAGGGCGGCCGGGTAGACGGTCATCCCGGCGGCCACGGCGGCGTCGAGCTCGTCCAGGGCCACCAGCGCAGGGAGTCGAGGAGCCTGCGCTCCAGCTCGGTCCACCCCGACCGGTCCAGGCCGTCGTCGGCGCCGCCGCCCCGTCGCCGTCGAGGTGCAGCAGGTAGAACAGCTCGTCCTGGCGGCAGGTGACCAGGTTGAAGGAGAAGCGAGCTGCGGTCGACCACCGGGCCGATGAGCGAGGCCGCGTCCACTCGTGATCCCCGTCTCCTCGGCGAGTTGCGCGCGGCGCCTCCGGCGGGCTCCTGCTGACTGATGCGCGCTGCCGGGCGGAAGCCCCAGGAGCGGTCGGCGGCGGAGAGTCGTGCCCGACTCACGAGCAGGATGGCGGGACGGGCAGGCGGCGCAGCGCGATGACGCGGGCGGCGCTGCAGGGCCGGCAGGCTCTCGTTGAGGCGCCACCGCCGGGGTCGATGAGCCGGCCCAGTCGGCGGGCACCTGGCTTGCATCGCGCCCGTCGCGCGTCAGGACGGGCGCGGGCCGGACGACGGCGAACCGGGCGGGCGGCGGCGTCGGCGCCGACCCGGCTTCGGCGTCGTCACTGGGCCCTCACCACCCCACGAGGACCCTGCTTGGAGCGGCGCACCGTCTCCAGGAGCCCTCTCCTGGGCGGCGTGGTCGGCCCCGGCGTGGCTGTCGAGGGCTCTGCTGGCGCAGGACGGCCAGCGAGGAGGCGGCCCGGAGCAGGTCCTGCATGGCCTCCACCGCCGCCGGACCGCGGGCCCTGGCTCCAGTGGCGCGGCGGCGGAGCGCCCGGACCCGGTGGTGACTGCGTGACCCTCGGCGGATCGAGCCAGCCGGCGCGGGCGTAGTCGTCCAGGCGCCTGCGCATGGTCACGGCGCGCCGCGCCACCGCAGCCGATGACCAGTCCGGATGCAGGGCCAGGGAGAAGGGGATCACGACGACGAAGTACAGGGCCGGGCGGCGGCCAGACGCCGTTCCAGAAGGCGTGCAGGGCGATGGCCCCGGCCAGTCCGATGGGCGTCATCCACACCCCAGGTCGATCGCGAGCGCCTCGCGCGCGCTGGCGCCGATGGCCAGGCCTGTGCAGGCCGTGAAGGTGACGTGGCGAAGGGCGAGGCGATGGCGCGCATGACGAAGGTCCCGCACGATCTCGCTCGAAGTAGCGCACGAAGTACAGTGATGTTTCGGCGAAGGCGAAGCCGGCGGCGACGACGGCGGCGTAGACGATGCCGTCGACGGCGCTGTTGAAGCAGCGGCGCCAATATCGAGGAAGATGATGAGGACGCCCAGCCCCTGGTCGTCTCCTCGATGATGGGGGCGGACACGACGGTGGAGACGAGTTCGCCGGAGTCGACCAGTCCGGTGTTGGCTACTGGCGATGCTCGCCGTCGTGTTGACCACGAGGGAGACGACGGTGAGAGACCCCGGCGCCCCACAGGAAGGCGGTGGTCAGGAGCACCGAGGGTGGCTGGGCTCCCCAGCGGTCGATCCACCACCGTCAGCAGCACCACGAGCAGGGGGATGAGGGCCAGGATCACGGCCTCGGTGAGGCTGGCGCCCTCGTCCGCGGTGGCGGAGATCAGCCACAGCAGTCCCGCCAGTCCCAGCGCGCCCAGCGCCGTGAGCACGTATTTGCGATGTCGCCGCGGTGCCGGCGGCGCATGGCGGTCGGCTGGGCCCACGCGGGGCGGCCAGGGCGCCCGGGCGGCTGGTCGGGGCGCTGCCGCTGACCGGCGGGGCCGGGCCGGGCGGCGGAAGCGGGCGGGCCGGCGGGGCCGGGACCGGCTGGCGGGGCCCCAGCGGGTCGGCGGCGGGAGGGTGCTGCAGACGGGGGTCCCAGGCTCGGGGCCCATGGGCTGCGGGGCTGTCTCACGGCGTCCTCCTCGGACGGCCTCGGGGTGATGTCGCCGTCCGCGTCGAAGGTGGCGGGCTGCGCGCGCCCGGCCAGGTGGGAGGATCCGGACGGGCCAGGTCGCGCGCAGCAGGCGGGTCTCGGCGACTGGGTGCTGTGCAGCGCCGCGCCAGGACCAGCCGGGAGGCGGCCTTTGTCCAGGCGCGCCAGGGCGGCCTCGCTCAGGGTCGGCGCTGAGGCTGGCGCGCGTGCGCCCGGCTGCGACCGTGCGCAGCACGCGGGTGAGGTCGGACTCGATCGCGGCGCGCGAGCGGCCCGCATCATCGGGGTCCTGGCGCGGCGAGGCTGAGTCGAGGCGGTCGTCGACCAGCGGGCCCTCGGCCCGAGGGCCCCGTGGGCGGCGTGGAGACCAGGAGGGCCGGAGGCCGGTCGAGGCGGCTGGAGGCGGCGAGCTCGACGGCCGCCTGGGCGCGGTGGGACCAGCTGGGTCTCCAGGGTCGCCCGCGATCCCAGGACCCGGCGGTGAGCCGGTCGATGCGGCACCGCCAGGGGCGGAGGCCGCCCACCCGGCCAGGCACAGGACGAGGAGCGCGGTGACGGCGGCGATCACCGGGCCCGCCCAGGCGGCGGAGGGCCCGGGCCCAGGCCGCGACGTGCAGCGGCACTGGCAGCGGCGCGCGCGGCGCGGGGCGGGGACGGGGCGGGCATCTCAGTCACGGTCGCGGTCCTCCAGGACCCCGCGCAGGCGCCCGACGATGGTGGGCCTGACCAGGCGGCTCACGCGCGTGGGCGGTGGACAGCGCCATGTCGTAGACGTCGAGGATCTCGTCGGCCACCACCGACCAGTCGTAGCGGCCCACAGCGGCCTCGGCGGGTTTCTCCTGGCGCCGCTGCGCGCCGCCTCGTCGGTGAGTGGTGTCGATCGACGACGGGCCAGGTCCGCCCTGTCCCCGGTGTGGAACAGGGCGCTGTAGCGCCCGGCCCCAGGACGTCGGAGAAGGCCGCCAGGTCGGAGGCGATGATGCGGGTGCCCGCGGCCATGGCCTTCGACGAGCACGATCCCGAAGCGACTTCCCCGTCTGCGGGGCGACGTAGCAGGTCGCCGAGGCCAGCATGGCGGCTCTTGTCCCGTCGCTGATCCCCCGAGGAAGACGACGCGCCTGCCGGGGGGCTAGGGTCCCGGCGCGCCTCCTCGGCCCGGCCGCGCCCGGCGATGAGGGGAAGCGCGCCCCGGGCACGGCCTTCAGGACGCGCGGCACGGCGTCGGCCAGGACGGCCAGTTTCTGCGGGCTCGTCGAGGCGGCGAGGAAGCCGATCGTGGCGCCTGGGGGTCCCGGCGAAGCGCGGGTCGCCCTGGGGGCGCGGCGAAGGCGGCGACGTCGACGCTGTTGGGATGATGACGGCGTCGCGCCGGAAGCGGATGAGGTGCGCCGGGCCTCCTCGGACACGGCGATGCGCGCCGTGATGCGCTCCATGAGCGGGCCGGCGGCGCCGGCGAGCAGCCTCGCGCGCCAGGGAGCGGTCCATGGCGGCGTGGAAGGTGGCCACGACGGGCCCGGTGGCCGCCTGAGGACCAGCAGGCCCACGTTGGGAGCGATGGGCTCGTGGACGTGGATCAGGTCGAAGTCGCCGCCCGAGCCAGCGGCGCGCGCGGCGCGCCACCACGGCCCTGAAGTTGAGGCGGGCGACGGAGCTGCTGTAGGGATGGGCACGGAGTCCCCGGAGCTGGTGACCCAGGGGCAGCGCCAGGGTCTGCGAGGTAGCCAGCACCCTGACCTCGTGGCCGCGGCGCATGAGCTCGGCGGCCAGCTCCATGACGTGCGCCCTGACGCCGCCGGGCACGTCCAGGGAGAAGGGGCAGACCAGTCCGACTTCATGCCCGCCCCTCCCGCTCCCGCCCGGGACCGCCAGGCGCTCGGGGTCGAGGTCGTCGTCGAAGACGGCCTGAGCATGCCAGTCGACGGCGGGCGGCCAGCCTGGGGCCGATCCGCTCGACTCCAGGCGCGGGTCCGCTCGGCGACCGCCTCCCGTCCGGTCAGGCCCGGGGCGCGGGACCCGGTGCAGGGCGATGACCACGCCCCAGGGGCCCGCCGGAGGCCCGGCGCCGGGCCCCGGTGAGGCGCCTCGTAGTGGACGGTGGCGGTGCACAGGCAGTCCGAGGCGCTCGGCGACGGCGGCCGCCCTGAGGCTACGTGCGCCGCGCACCCGCACGGGGCGCCTCGACGCCGGAGGAGGACAGGTCGCGGTCGGCCAGCAGGGCGATGACGTAGCGCCCTGCTCCGCCGCCCACGAGGGCTCGAAGACCTCTCCCGCGGGCCTGGGCTGATGATGCGCATGCCCAGGCTCCCGGCGGAAGGCGACGAACTGCTCGAACAGGTCCGGCGGCTCGAGCCGTTCGGCGACTGTGAGCACCTGGGCCAGTTTCGGTGCAGGCCCAGGCCCCCACCATGTCCCAGCTGCCCAGTGGGGCAGGGCGATGACGATGGAGCCCTGCTCGCGTCGCGGCGGACCTCGGGGCCCGGCGACGGTCGGACCCGCGGCGCGCTGGTCGGGGTCAGGCCGGGCAGGGCGAAGGCCCTGCAGAAGTAGCAGCGCATGTAGGAGCGCATGGCCGCCCTGGTGGCGCGCGCGACAGCTCTGCGCCGGTCGGCGTCCGGCAGGAGCCTGACAGGCTGCGCCCAGCCGGGCCCACGCCGCCCCGGGCCGGCGCGCAGGCGGTGGGCGAGCCAGGCCGCGTCCCCGGCCAGGTGGAACAGGGCGCTAGCCCAGTCCGCTCGGCAGGCGCCGCACGTGGCGCCAGGCGAAGCGGTAGAGGCTCGACGCCGGGCGTCCCTCATGCGTTCACTGCTGCGCTCGCGCCGCCCGCCCGCGCGGGCGGGCCGCGCCGTCGACCAGCTGGCGGCGCACGACGAGCACCCGCTGGCGACGGTGACCAGGCCGCCCAGGGCCACCAGGGCCAGGCCCGCCGTGACGACCCAGGTCGGGGCGCCCAGGCCCACGGCCAGACGGCGGCGCCGATGACGACGAGGCGGTCGGTGCGCTCGGCGATGCCCACCGCGGCGGTGGCGCCCACGGACCTGGCCCGCCTGGGCGTAGGGCACGACGGCCGCCAGGACGACGCAGGCGATCCCCAGGCACAGCGTCCAGGTCCGCAGGGGCCCGTCCTCCAGGCGCAGGCCCGCCCAGGCGGTCAGGGGAGCCGAAGACGGCGCCGTCGGCCAGGCGGTCCAGTGGTCGAGTCGAGGAAGGGCGCCGAATCTCGGACGAGCCTCGGTGGCCCGGGCGAGATCCCGTCGAAGGAGTCGGCGACGATGGTCAGGACCAGGGCGATGGGGCTGACGACGAAGTGCCCCTGCGGCAGGGTCAGGACCGCGACGCCGATGGTCGGTGCCGTCCCCGGCGAGCGTGAGCAGGTTGGGGTGACGCCGATTCCTGGCCAGGCCAGGGCGGGTCGGGTGAACAGCGCCCTGGTCAGGCCGCGTCCGTGCTGTCCGAGCACGTCTTCCTCACAACGGGTGGGTCGCGGTTCGGCAGCCCTACCGCACGCCGTCGACGTGGTGGGCAGTGCGACCAGGCCCGGGCGAGCATGGCGCGCTGGTCGCCCAGGAGCTGGGGACCGGCTTGGTCTTGCCGATGATGGGCATGAATTGGCGTCCCCCATCCAGCGGGGACGATGCTAGTGCAGGTGGCGGCGATGCCGGCGCCGCCCACCCTGCCCCCTGGTTGAGCCCTCAGGTTGAAGCTGTGGGGCGGGCGACGTGGCGCACGACCTCCATGGCGCGGGTCGTCAGCCGCCGGATCTCGATGCGCTCGGCGTCGGAGGCCCCGGGTCCAGTCCGCCACGTGCCGGTAGGGGCACACGAGCAGGTGGCCGGTGCGTAGGGGCAGAGGTTCATGAGCACGTAGGCGGCCCTCGCCGCGGTGGACGATGAGGACTCGGCGTCCCGGAGCTCCGGGCGCGGCGCAGAAGGGCAGCGGCGGGCGGAGGCGTCCTCGGCTTGTCCTGGCCGCCGATGTAGACCATGCGGTGGGGGTCCACAGGCGGCCGAAGGGGTCGGGAGCGTCGGGGTGCTGGAAGGGCCTGATGCACGCGCCGTCGACGACGACGCCCTCCGGTCGCAGCGGGCGCCGTCGTCGGCGCGGGGCCCCCGCTCGCCCCAGTCACGGGCGGGCCTCCCCGCCGGGTCGTTGACGCGCCCGGCGATGACGGCGGCGATGTGGTCCAGCCTCGTCCACGGGCACGCCGCTGACCTGCTCGCCGTCGCGCAGGCGGAAGGAGACCGCCCCGGCGTCGGCGTCGAGTGCCGCCGCGATGAGGGGTGAAGGGATCTTTGTCCTGGCGGCGTTGCGGGATCTTCTTGCCGAAGCGGTCGTCGGACAGGTCGGTCCCGACCCGATCCCGCGGGCGCGCGCCCGGCGGCGACGCGTCGGCCACGTAGTCGTCGAAGGCCCGGCCACCGGCACCAGGCGCGCCTGCACCGGGCCAGCCAGGCCGGAAGGCGCCGGCGTAGTGCCCGGTGAGCACCCCTGATGAAGCGCCTCGACGCCGCCCAGCTTGGGCTGAGTGCAGCATGATGGCCGGCGGCGCGAGCGTCGGCGGCCGTGTACCCAGGTCGAAGCGCTCGGGCTGGTTGAAGTCGTACCGATGGTCGACATCTGCCAGGTGCGGCTGATGGCGTCCTTGACCTGCACGGGAGACCTTGGGCCTGCAGAAGGTGGCCCCTGCCTGGGTCGGGCACGACCTCCAGGCCCGAGGAGGCGCAGGCCCGCTCGAGGATGGATGGCGGCGGCCCAGTCGGCGTCGGAGCCGATGAACTTGTCCTTCCCGGCGCCCTCGTCGCGGTGGACAGCCTCGAGCGTGAAGTCGGTCAGCCCGAAGTCGGACAGGATCGAGATGAAGAAGTCGATCTGCCGTCCGATCTCCGTCGGGCGCCTGCTCGGGGGTGCAGTAGGTGGGAGTCGTCCTGGGTGAAGCTGCGCATGCGGGTCAGGCCGTGGACGACGCCGGACTTCTAGCGGTAGTCGCGGCCCATCTCGAACAGGCGCATGGGCAGCCTGCGGTAGGAGCGGCCGCGGAGCGGGAAGATGAGGTTGTGCATGGGGGCAGTTCATGGCCTTGAGGTAGTACTCCTGGTCGCTCGCACGACGGCGCTGCTGTCGGCGCTGGTCTCTCGTCGACGACCATGGGCGGGAACATGGTGTCGGCGTAGTAGGGCAGCCCGGAGGTGGAACAGCCCGCCCTGGAGATCTCGGGGGTGGACGAAGTCGAAGCCGGCCTCGTGGCGCGCGATCACGTGGCTCTCGATGATGTGGGCAGCATGCCGCCCCTGGGGTGGAAGACCACCAGGCCCGGGCCGATCTCCTCGGGAAGGAGAACAGGTCGAGCTCGGCGCCGAGCCTGCGGTGGTCGCGCCGGGCGGCCCTCGGCCAGGCGGGTCTGAGGGCCCTGAGGTCCTCCTTGGAGGCCCCAGGCTGGTGCCGTAGATGCGCTGCAGGGAGTCCCTCGTGCTGGTCGCCCCTCCAGTAGGCGGCCGAGGACCTGGTCAGGCGAAGCCCGCCCCGATGAGCCGGGTGGTGGCAGGTGGGGCCGCGGCACAGGTCCTTCCAGGCCACGGTGCCGTCGCGCCGGACGTTGTCGCACATGGTCAGCCTCGCCCCTGCTGACTCGACGCCGGCGCCCCCGGCGCCCGCGCCCTTGGTGGTGATGAGCCTGAGCTTGTAGGGCTGGTCAGCCAGCTCGGCGCGCCCCCGGGCCTCGGTGATGTCGCGGCGCACGAAGCGCTGGCCTCCTGACGATGCGCGCGCCTCATGCGCCGCTCGATCTCGCGCAGCAGCTCTGGGGGTGACGGGCGTCGATGCCCCCGAAGTCGTAGAAGCCGTCGTCGATGAAAGGGGCCGATGCCCAGGTCGACGTCGGGAAGATCTCCTGGACGGCCTGGGCCGCGACGTGGGTGGTCGAGTGGCGCAGGATGTTGAGCCCGTCCGGGCTGGACAGGGCGATGGGCTCGACGACGGCGCCGGTGGGCACGGCCCGCTCCAGGTCCCAGGGCTCGCTGTCGACCTCGCGGCCACGACGTCGCGCTCGGAGGCGAACAGGAGGTCCTCGGGAAAGTCCTCCTCGATGCTGCTGCGCGGCGCCGTCGAGGACGATATCGATGCTGCGTCACGGGCTCCTCCGATGATTGCGCGGTGGACGCTGCACGGGTGCGTCCGCTCGCCTGCGGATACTACCCCGCCGAATCCCGGCGCGCCTTCAGACGCCCAGGCGGTCGCGCACGAAGTGCCGGGCCCGCCGCCCGGCGCAGCGCCCGGTAGATCAGCGGGTGGACGGCACGTCCCAGGCGCCGTCGACCTCCGTGGGTGCTGGGCGAAGCGGCGCTTGTACTGCCCCACGCCGTAGAGCTGGGGACGCGGGCCGAATCGGCGCCCATGGCGAGGTCCAGTCCGTCGCACCCTCGGCGGCTGGCGGTGCAGGCCACGAACCAGTCGAGGGCCTCGGCGCCGCGGAAGCCCGCGCGAGGCTGAGGAGGAGGCCCCAGTAGGCCACGGCCCGCTTGCCTGGAGACGGTCACGAGGTCCCAGCAGTGGCTCGCCGTCGCGCCGCAGGACGAAGCAGGCGGGCGTGCTGGGGCCCAGCGTGGTGAGCATGTCCCAGTAGACGTCGCTGGGGTGGGGCTGAGCCGTCGCGCCGAGCGGTCCCTCGCTCATGACGGCGTAGAGGACTCGAATCTCGCGGCTCAGCCCGGTCTCTCGGCGATGGTGCACCTGGCCTGCGGGCCACGCGCTCGCGCGCAGGACGCTGCAGGCGCCCGGCGCGGGGCATGGCGCCGGCGATCGCCTGGCCTGCGGGGCCAGGTCGATGACGCAGGTGCGTCGTAGTGATGGTGACAGCAGCCCAGGGTGTCGCGGGCGGTAGCGCGCGCATCCTGATGAAGACGGTGCGCGGCTCGCGCCGGCGCACCGCGCACGAGCATCTGGCGCAGCCGGGCCTGCGCGCGGGCGACCGCCCTGAGCCACACGGGCCCGTGCTTGGCCCATAGGAAGGGCCGCCGATGCGGTGGCGGTACAGGGCCAGACCGCCGTCGGCTTGCCGTCGCACTCGAAGACGTAGTGGCCGAAGAGGGTGTTGCCCTGGCTCTTTCTCATAGGGCCTCCCAGGCCTCGATCTGCCTCGACGGGCGCCGGGTGCACCTGATCGCCAGTCGGCTGTCGCGCGGACACCGCGCGCAGAACCTCCGCTGCTGGGCGGGCGGGCCTGTCGGCCATCGGGGCCCCTGTCTCTGCGGTGCGGTGGGGAAGCGACCTGGGGATCGTCCAGGGTCCGCGCCAGCCCAACCACGCGCGGGGCCGCTGTGCTCGTTCTTCCGGATGATCTAGGTCGCGTCCGTCGGCAGGCGCCGCCCGCGCGGGCGGCGGCGCACGAGGCGCTTGGGGTGGTGGCGGTGAACTCAGGTCGTGGTTGAGCTGAGCGCCGTGACCAGCAGTCGGCGGCGCACGGAGCGCCCGGCCGGGTCGATGAGGGGTCCACCGCCCGGGGCCAGGCGCAGGCGCGCCGCCGCAGCGCCGGTCGTCGACCTGGTGCAGGACCAGGTGGCGGGGCACCAGGCTAGAGGACCTCGCGCGCGCCTGGCGCCGCGGCCCCGGCCGGCCGTCGATCAGGTCGGCGATCATGGGGACCATGGGGTTGACCCCGGCGGCGCTCATGTAGAAGGAGTTGCGCCCGATGCGCGGGTTGAGCTCGAAGAAGACCGACTCGCCGGTGCGCGGTCGACCTTGACGTCGAAGCTGGCGAACCCCCGGCAGCCGGGCCGCCTCCAGCAGCTCGCCCGCCCCGTCCCACAGCTCGGGAAGGGCTCGGTGATCGCGGCCACCGGGTTGCTGATGAGGGTGGGGGCGTGGTCCTCCAGCAGCACCTCGGGCGGAGCCGATCATGGTCATCTCGCCGTTGGAGGCCATGTAGGCGGTCACCGAGCGCATGGCCTCGTCCTCGCCCGGGATCCGCTCCTGGATGAGGAAGGTGGAGGCGTAGCCGGCGCCCCGCAGGTCCGACCACAGCGAGGCGAGGTCCTCGGGGCCGTCCAGGAAGCAGATCTTGCGCTTGCTGGGAATTCGGCGGCGTCCCAGTCCGATCCGACGGCGGCCTTGCCCACCAGGGGGAAGGGGATGCTGATCTCGGGTCGCCGGGCCAGCTCGAGCAGTCCACGACCGCCTGGCGGGCGTGCGCAGGCCCTGGCGGCGCAGGCGGCGGCGAAGGCCACCCTTGTCGCTCAGGGCGTCCATGGCCCCACGTCGGGGAAGGGCACGGCGTAGCACGGCTCCAGCTCGGCGCGGCGGACGGCCAGGAGGCGGCCGTGGCGTCGCTGCTGGCCATGACGACGAGGCTGCGCGGGCCCCGGCCGGGCGGCGAGCCCGCGCAGGGAGGGAGAGCATCGTCCCTCGTCGTGCCCTCGTAGTGGTGCACGTCGATGTAGCTCGACAGCCTCGATGGCTCTGATGGGGCTGGGCGACAGGAGGGCACCCGCCGCCCGGTGGCGTCGTGGAGCTGGCGGGCCAGGGCGTAGGCTCCCGATGTCCCCGCCGATGACGACGGGCAGGAGATCGGGCCCTGACGGACGGCGGTCCCGGGAGTGGATCAGCGGGTCCTCCCTGAGGGCGGGTCGACTCGCTCGCGGCGGGGGCGTCGCGACGACGAAGGCCCCGGACGAGCGTCCGAGGCCCTGAGCCGGTGGGCGATACTGGGACGAACCAGTGACTCTTCCGTAGTCAGGAAGCGCGCTCCCTGCTGCGCCAATCGCCCGAGCGGATGACGGATTCGAACCCGCGACCCTCACCTGGCAAGCGTGATGCTCTACCAACTGAGCCACATCTGCACCGCGCGCCGTCCGGCGGTGCGGGCGAAGGTAGCAGGTGATGGGCGCGGGCGCAAAGGCTCGGCGTGTGACGTACCTGTCTTCAACGGGGCTGCCTGCCCCGGCATCCGCCCAGCCGCGGCCCCCGCGCCGTGGCAATGTATGAGGTATGGACAACAGCACCCCCGCCGAGGCCGCCCCCGACATCCCATGGGGCCCGGCAAGTCTACTCCGCTGGCGCCGCCTACGACGGCGCCGCACGAACTTCGCCCCTTCTCCTCCGTGGCGGAGCACGTCTACCTCTGCCTGTTCGACGAGTCGAAGCCGAACGCCGCGGAGCCGACCGAGAAGCGACGCCGACGTCTGGCACGCCTACCTGCCCTACGTCGGTCCCCTGGCCAGCACTACGGCTACCGCGTCGACGGCCCCTACGACCCGGCCTCCGGGCGGCGCTGCGACGCCTCCAAGCCCTCCTGGACCCCTACGCCAAGGCGATCTCCGGGCAGGTGCGCCCCTCGGCGAGCCTGTACTCCTACTCCTTCGACGACCCGGACAAGCGCAACACCGACGACTCGGCGCCCGTCACCATGCGCCTCGTAGGTCACGACCCCTACTTGACTGGGGCACGACTCGGCCCCTGGCCCGCCCGTACCACGAGACGGTCATCTACGAGGCGCACGTCAAGGGCATGACCCGGCTCAACGAGAAGATCCCCGCGCACCTGCGCGGCACCTACGCCGGGCTGGCCCAGCCCGCCGTCATCGACCACCTCACCCGCCTGGGGATCACGGCGCTGGAGCTCATGCCCGTCCACCAGTTCGTCAACGACACCCACCTGCAGGAGAAGGGCCTGTCGAACTACTGGGGCCACAACACCATCGGCTTCTTCGCCCCGCACAACGCCTACGCCGCCCACGGCCAGGACGGCCAGCAGGTCCAGGAGTTCAAGTCCATGGTCAAGTCCATGCACGCGGCGGGCATCGAGGTCATCCTCGACGTGGTCTACAACCACACCGCCGAGGGCAACCACATGGGCCCGACCCTGTCCTTCCGCGGCATCGACAACGCCTCCTACTACCGCCTGGTCGACGGCGACCCGGCCCACTACTGACACCACCGGCACGGCAACCCCTGCTCATGCGCTCGCCCGCCGTCCTCCAGCTCATCATGGACTCCCTGCGCTACCGGTCACCGAGATGCACGTGGACGGCTTCCGCTTCGACCTGGCTCGACCCTGGCCCGCCAGTTCCACGAGGTCGACAAGCTCAGCGCCTCTTCGACATCATCCACCAGGACCCGGTCCCTGTCGCGCGTCAAGCTCATCGCCGAGCCCTGGGACGTGGGCGAGGGCGGTTACAACGTCGGCGGCTTCCCGCCGCTGTGGAGCGAGTGGAACGGCAAGTACCGCGACACCGCGCGGGACTTCTGGCGCGGGAGCCCTCCACGCTGGGCGAGTCTCGCTCGCGCATCACCGGCTCCTCCGACCTGTACCAGTACTCGGGCCGCACCCCCGTGGCGAGCGTCAACTTCGTCACCGCCCACGACGGCTTCACGCTGCACGACCTGGTGTCCCTACAACGGCAAGTACAACGACGCCAACGGCGAGGACAACCGCGACGGCGACAGCAACAACCGCTCCTGAACTGCGGGAGCCGAGGGCGCAACCGACGACGCCGCTGTCCTGGGACCTGCGCCGCCGCCAGGTCCGCAACTTCCCGGCCACGGTGCTTTTCAGCCAAGGCGTGCCCATGATCTGCCACGGCGACGAGCTGGGCCGCACCCAGGGGGCAACAACAACGCCTACTGCCAGGACAATGAGATCACCTGGATCGACTGGGACCTGGACGAGCAGGAGCGCAAGCTGCCTGACTTCACCTCCAAGATGGTGAAGCTGCGCCGCGACCACCCCGTTCCTGCGGCGCAGGCGCTTCTTCACTCGGCAGGGCCGGCCGCGGCGGGGAGTCCGAGCGCCGCGAGATCGAGTGGCTGCGGCCCTCGGGCGAGCACATACGACCGACCAGGACTGGGCCACGTGGTACGCCCGGGCCATGACGGTTCTACCTCAACGGGACGCCATCGCCGAGCCCCGATGAGTACGGCCGCAGGTGGTCGACGACCTTCCTCATCCTCACCAGCGCCTCGGCGAGAACATCGACTCACGCTGCCGGGCGAGGACCACGCCCCGGCTGGGTGGTCGCCCTCGACACGACGCCCGCCGCCAGGACGCGGCCCGCTCCCGCCACGACGCGAACGAGGTCGTCGGCGTCGAGGCCCACTGATGCTGTTCCCTCATCGCCGAGGACGAGGAGACGGCCCGGGCCGCCCGCCGCCCGGACCGTGAGCGAGGCGGCCGCGCGGCTCAGGGCCGTCAGGGAGGCGAGCGCGGCGGCCACGCGGCTCGAGGCCGCCCGGGCGGCAGCGCGGCCGAGCAGTCCGGGGCCGACGCCGTCGCGCCGAAGGCCGTTCCCGAGACCGCCGACGTCGCGCCCGGGGCCGGGGCCGACGCCCCGGTCGAGGCCGAGGCCGACGCCCCGGTCGAGGCCGAGGTCGACGCTCCCGCCGCGCCGGAGGCCGATGGCCTCGAGGGCGCCGACGTCGCACCCGAGGCCGACGGGGCCGACGCTCCCGCCGCCCCGGTCGAGCCTCGAGGCCGACGGGGCCGACGCCGTCGCCGCCGCCGAGCCTGGAGACCGCTGTCGCATCCCGGAGCCCGCCCCGAGGCCGGCGTGGTCGCGCCCGGGGCCGCCGCCCCGGTCGAGGTCGCACCGATGAGTCCGGGGCGCTGACGTGCCTGGAGGCCGAGGCCGTCGCGCCGAAGGCGCCTGCCGCCCCGGTCGAGCCTGAGACCGCGCCTGCCGAGCCCGAGGCCGACGAGGAGGCGCTCGACCCCCGCCTCGGTCTCGAGCTTCGAGTGCCGGGGAGGGCGTCGGCGGATCTCGCGGATCCGCCGACGCCCTCCCCGGTTCGCCGTCGCCTGCGGCGGCCTGCGTCGGCTCAGCCGTGTCCCAGCGAACGCGCAGGTTTCAGTCGAACGCGCCTCCCGCCCGCGCGTTCGACTGGAAACCCGCGCGTTCGCGGGATCTGCGGATTCGCGGACTCGCGGGTCTGGAAACCCGAGCGTTCGCGGATCAGGCCGAATCGATGGTGTTGACGGCCCGCCCGCGCCGACCCACCGGGTTGACCGCCCTCTGCGCCGCATGTGCGCACCGTCCCGGCATCTCACGGCGTGGGAACCGAATGGGTAGCGCACGCCGGTAGCCTGGCCGGGTGACCGACAATTCTAGGACGGCCTCGCCGAAGGACGCGGGAGGCGAGCGGGTGCCCGAGCGATTCGAGGAGGCGCTGCTCAGCATGCGCCACGCGCCCAGACCCCGCGGCCTGGTCTCGACGAAGTCCCCTGCGCCCCGCCGTCTGGCCCCTACGCAGCCGCCCTGACGGCCGAGACCGTCCAGACGGAGGAGGGTGTGCCGATCGCCACGGGACGCTTCGTCGTGCTCCACGACCCCGCGGGCCAGGACGCCTGGGACGGGGACCTGCGCATAGTCGTCATGACGCGCTCGCGCCTCGACGACGAGGTCGGGGCCGATCCCCTCCTGGGCTCCGCGGCCCGGTCCTGGCTGATCGAGGCGCTCGACAACGCCGGAGCCGGTTACCGGGCGCTCGTGGGCACGATCACCCGCGTGCTGTCCGAGACATCCGGCGGGCCTGAGTCACTGACTCGTGCGCGCACGCGGAGATCCGCGCCTCCCTGGTCGCCCGCCACCCCCGACCTGACGCCGCACCTGGTCGCCTGGTACGAGCTGCTGCACGTGGCGGCGGGCAACGAGCCGCACCTGGCCGTTCCCCTGACCCTGGCGGGGAGTCGCCGGTGAGGCGCGACGCCCCCCGGCCGGCGCGCACCCCGGGACGACGGACCACCGATCGGATCCGACGACGTCCCGCCCCTACCGCGTCCCCGGGAGGGCGCTGCCGCTGACCGACGCCCCGCGGGCGCTGGCGGCCGCCGTCGGGCGCTGGCCGCCGGGAGCGGGCCCGTGGTCGTCGACGCGAGCGCGCCTCGGGCTTCCGCTACGGGCAGTGACGCCCACCGTGCAGCTGCGGCGCGCGGGCGCGGGACCTTCGTCGACCCGGTCGGCGCCGCCCTGTTGAGGCGCTGGGGGCGCGCTGGACGGCCCGGAGTGGATCCCGCACGCCGCCGACCAGGACTGCCGTGCCTGGCGGCCTCGGGCTCGCCCCCGCAGCCTGTTCGACACCGAGCTCGCCGCCCGCCTCCTGGGCCGCCGCCACGTGGGGCTCGGAGCGGTGCTCGAGGAGCCCCTCGGGCTGCGCCTGGCCAGGACCACGCGGCCGCCGACTGGTCGACCCGCCCCTGCCGGAGACCTGGCTGGTGTACGCGGCCCTCGACGTCGAGCTCCCTCATCGAGCTGCGCGCCGCCCCTGGCCGACGAGCTCGCCGCGGCCGGCAAGGCCGACTGGGCGGCCCAGGAGTTCGAGTACGAGCGACCCGCCCCCGCGCCCGGCCAAGACCGACCCGTGGCGGAGATCCGCGCGCCGGGCGGGCCGTGCGCCCCCAGGTCGCTGGCCAGTGCGCGAGCTGTGGACGACACGCGAGGAGCTCGCCCGACAGCTGGACCCAGTGCCCCTCGAAGGTCCTGTCGCACGGCGCCCCTGGTCGCCGCGGCCCCTGGCCCGCCCTGCCTCGCGGCGCAAGATGGAGTCCCTGCGCGACCTTCCTCCGGCAGGCCCGCGCCCACCGCGAGCTGTGGTGGCGGGCGATCGAGCGGGCCCCGGCGCTGCCCGAGGAGGAGCTCCCGCCCGTCCACCCGCCCCCTGGCGCCGGGCGAGCTGCCCCAGCCGCGCTCGTGGTCCCGCCATCACCCCGAGGCGGCCACGGCCCTGAGGAGGTGCGCGGCGCCGTGCGCGCCCGCGCCGAGCGCATCCCGGGTGCCCCAGGAGCTGCTGGTGTCCCCGACGTCCAGCGCCGCCTGGCCTGGGCCGTGGGCGAGGAGGAGGCCGACGGCGGCGCGCCGGACGTGTCCGTCGGGGCGCTGGCGGCCCGCCTGACCGAGCTCGGCGCCCGCCCCGGCAGGTGGAGCAGGCGGCCCTGTCCCCGTCCGACGCCCTGGCCTGATCGCCGCGCGCCGGGCGGCGCGCCGGGGTCGTACGTGTCCGGGCCCGCTGCAGGGTCGGGCGGGCCGCGGGGCCCGCCCGGTGCCGGGGCCAGTGCACGGTGAAGCCGTGGGAGCGGAAGATCTCGCGGTGGACTCGACGAGCTCGGGGTCGGGCGGGCGCGTGTCCTGAGCTTGTACTCCAGGTTCAGCGCCTCCACTTGTCGGCCCCCCATCTGGTGGAAGGGCAGGACTCGACCCGGCTGACCACCGGGCGCCAGCGCTCGACGATGCGGGCGACGTTCTCGACGTTGGCGGGGTCGTCGGTCAGGCCCGGCACGAGGACGAATCGCACCCACGTCTCGATGCCCCGGGCCGCGAGCCGGTCGCCGAAGGCGATGGTCGGCGCCAGGGAGCGGCCGGTGACCCTCTTGTAGGTCTGCTCGTCGCCGCTCTTGACGTCCAGGAGCACCAGGTCGATGTCGTCGAGCATCTCGTCGGTGCAGTTGGCGCCCAGGTAGCCGGAGGTGTCGATGCAGGTGTGGATGCCCATCCTCTGGCGCCGCCAGCAGCCGGGCGGCGAAGGCCAGCTGCATGAGCACCTCCCCCGGACAGGGTGATGCCGCCCTTGAGGCGCGGAACACGCCGCGGTAGCGCCTCATGCGCCGCAGCAGCTCGTCCGCGGTCACCGGCTCGCCGTCCCGCATGAGGAAGGTGTCCGGGTTGTGGCAGTACAGGCACCGCAGCGGGCAGCCGTTGAGGAAGACGGTCATCCTCGTGCCCGGGCCGTCCACCGCCGTGACCAGCTCCCCAGGAGTGAATGGATCCCAGCGTCCCCTCGCGCATGCGCGCCAGGCGCTCGGAGCGCTGGAGGTCCGTGAGCTCCTCCAGCCCGCCGATCCCGGCCCTGCAAGCGGGCGGCCAGCCAGGAAGTCCTGGTCCCTGGCCGCCCGGCGCCGCAGGGGGTGATGGTCTCAGTCATCCGAGTCCAGCACCGCCGCCGGCTCAGGCGCCGGCGTGGAAGGTGCGGTTGAGGACGTCGAGCTGCTGCTCGCGCGTGAGCTTGACGAAGTTGACGGCGTAGCCGGAGACGCGGACCGTGAGGTTCGGGTAGTTCTCCGGGTGCTCCATCGCGTCCTCGAGGGTGTTGCGGTCCAGGACGTTGATGTTGGCGTGGTACAGGCCCTTGACGCCGCTGTTGTCCTCGCGCTGCGCCTTCATGGAGGCGAGGCGTCTTGCACGTGGCCATATTCGGCCCCTTTCTGGTGTGAGAGATGTGATTTCGACAGAGAGTCGAGGGGAGGCCGGACTCAGACCTCGGCGCAGTCGTCGGGCACGAAGCCGGCGTCGAGGATGCCCACGAGGTTGGCCACGCGCTCGTCGAGCGTGCGGCCCAGGCCCTGCGGGGTGATGGTGTTGGTCAGCGAGATGCCGTCGAGGGCGTCGTTGTAGTCGAGCTTGCCCACGCTCAGCATGGAGGCGACCATGCCGTGGGTGTCCATGCCGTTCTCCGGGTTGGCCCCGGGCGAGAAGGGCGTGCCCTTGGCGTGGCCGGAGGGGAAGGAGCCGGTGGCCTTGCCGTAGACGACGTTGGAGGTGATGGTGAGCACCGACTGGGTCGGGATGGCGTCGCGGTAGAAGGGCTGCTCCTTGATCTTGGACATGATCGTGTGGACCACGGTGGCGGCGATGTCGTCGGCGCGGTCGTCGTCGTTGCCGTAGATGGGGAAGTCGCCCTCGGTGACGTAGTCGACCACCAGGCCGGTCTCGTCGCGCACCGGGGTGACCCTGGCGTACTTGATGGCGCTCAGGAGTCGGCGACGATGGACAGCCCGGCGATGCCGCAGCCCGATGGTGCGCACGATCTCGGAGTCGTGCAGCGCCATCTCGATGGCCCTCGTAGGCGTAGCGGTCGTGGCAGTAGTGGATGATGTTGAGGGCCTCGACGTAGGTGGCCACGACCCAGTCGAGCATCTTCCGTACTCTGTCCCACACCTCGTCGAAGTCCAGCGACCGTCGCCCTCGATGCCGGGCAGGCCCTCCACGACCCGCCTGCCGGTCATCTCGTCGCGCCCGCCGCTGATGGCGTAGAGCAGGCCCTTGGCGGCGTTGACGCGGGCGCCGAAGAACTGCATCTGCTTGCCCACGCGCATGGGCGACACGCAGCAGGCGATGGCGGCGTCGTCGCCCCAGTGCTCGCGGATCTGCTCGTCGGCCTCGGTACTGGATGGAGGAGGTCGATCGAGATCAGGGCGCAGTCCTTGCAGCCCTGGGGCAGGTTCTCGTTCCAGAAGATCGTGATGTTGGGCTCCGGGGCGGGGCCGAGGTTGCGCAGCGTCTGGAGCAGGCGGAAGGAGGTCTTGGTGACCAGCGGGCGGCCGTCCTCGCCGAAGCCGGCGTCGGACCAGGTGGCCCAGTAGGGGTCGCCGGAGAAGATCTGGTCGTAGTCGGTGGTGCGCAGGAAGCGGGTGATGCGCAGCTCATGACGATGTTGTCGATGAGCTCCTGGGCGCGGGTCTCGTCGATGACGCCGGCCCTCAGGTCGCGCTCGAAGTAGATGTCGAGGAAGGCCGACAGGCGCCCGATGCTCATGGCGGCGCCGTCCTGGCTCTTGACGGAGGCCAGGTAGGCGAAGTAGGTCCACTGGACGGCCTCGTGAGCGTCCCCTGGCCGCCCGGAGATGTCGAAGCCGCAGGAGGCGGCCATGACCTTGAGCTTCTTGAGCGCCTTGATCTGCTCGGCGTGCTCCTCGCGGTAGCGGGCCCAGTGCTCGGAGAAGGGCTGGTTGGCGACGGCGTCCTTGGCCTTCTGCTTGAGCTCGATGAGCCGGTCGACGCCGTACAGGGCCACGCGGCGGTAGTCGCCGATGATGCGGCCGCGGCCGTAGGCGTCGGGCAGGCCGGTGATGATGTGGCTCGAGCGCGCGGCGCGGATGCGCGGGGTGTAGATGTCGAAGACGGCGTCGTTGTGGGTCTTGCGGTAGCGGGTGAAGATCTTCTGGACCTCGGGGTCGATCTCCTTGCCGCCTCCTTGATCGCCTGGGCGACCATGCGCCACCCGCCGTTGGGCATCATGGCGCGCTTGAGCGGGGAGTCGGTCTGCAGGCCGACGATGACGTCGTCGTCGTCGGAGATGTAGCCGGGGGCGAAGGCGTCGATGTCCGAGGGCGTGTGGGTGTCGACGTCGAGGATGCGGACCTTTGCGCTCCTCGGCCAGGTACTTCTCCTCCAGGGTGTCCCACAGGCGCAGGGTCTTGTCGGTGGCGCCGCCAGGAAACGAGGCGTCGCCGTCGTAGGGGGTGAAGTTGCGCTGGATGAAGTCGCGCACGTCGATGTCCTCGGCCCACGGGCCCGTGACGAATCCTCCCACGCGTCGCGGCTGGTGGTGTCCTCCGCCGTGGCGGATGCTGTGACCTCGGTGGTCATCCGTGCCTCCTGTAGTGGGTGACCGGAGGCCACCCGGTTGTGTCCGCCCTTGTGGGGCGTGGCGGTACGTCGTCGCGCCGTCGCCTCCAGGGTAGGCCGAGCGCACCGGCCCGTGGGACGATCACGGGCGAGTGCCCGGTGGATCACCACAAGCGCAACATGGGTATTCCGACCCAGGGACCGAAGTCCCGCATTCGGGTTCATGGGGGACCAATTGGCTTTCCGGGGCCGCGAAGTGCACCTCGACCGGAACCCTCCGCCCCCATGCGGCGCGCCGTCCGGAGTTAGGACCGGCGTCCCAGTCCCAGGGCCGTGCGCTCAATGCCCGCGGCGTCCATGCCGAAGTCCGCCAGCAGCTGGGGCCGGCTGGCGGTGGCGACGAAACGGCGCGGCACGCCCACCCGCCACCACCGGGCGGGCCCCGCCGTGTGCGGCGCCGTCCTCCAGGGCGTCGCGCAGCCGCGAGCCCACGCCCGCCCTCGACCAGGCCGTCCTCGACGACGACGACGCCCCGGGCCGAGGCCGCCAGATCGACCAGCGCGCGCGGCACCGGCACCACCCAGCGGGGGCACGCCACCGTGACCGCCTCGCCCCGGGCGACCAGCGCCCGCCCCGCCTCCAGGGTCGCCGGGACCATCGCGCCCACGCCCACCAGCAGCAGCGGCCCGCCCGGCCCCTCCCCGCGGCCTCCAGGAGGACGTCGACGGCCCCGAAGGGCCCCTCGTCGCCGTCGTCCCCGACCGTGCGAACCTCGGGCAGGGGCCCGGCAGCGCCCCTGGGGTAGCGCACGATCGTGGGCCTGTCGTCCACGCCCACCGCGGTGCGCAGGGCCTCGCGCAGGGTCCGCTCGTCGCGGGGCGCCGCCAGGCGCAGCCCGGGCACCAGGCAGAACAGGGCCATGTCCCACATGCCGTTGTGACTCGCCCCGTCGGTGCCGGTCAGCCCCGCCCGGTCCAGCACGATGGTCACGCCCTGCGCCGTGGAGCCCCACGTCCATGAGCACCTGGTCGAAGGCCCGGTTGAGGAACGTGGCGTACAGGGCCACCACCGGGTGCAGGCCCGCGTAGGCCATGCCCGCCGCCGAGGTCAGGGCGTGCTGCTCGGCGATGCCCACGTCGATGACGCGCTCCGGCATGGCGTCGGCCAGGGGCTGGAGCCCCACCGGCTGCTGTATGGCCGCGGTGATGGCTACGATCCGCTCGTCGGCGCGCGCCAGGGACACGATCTCTCGGCGAACACGGCGGTCCACCCGAAGCGCTCGGGCACCACCGGCAGCCCGGTCTCGGGTGGATGCGCCCCACGGCGTGGAAGCGGTCGGCCACATGGTTCTCCGCCGGGGTGTAGCCGCGGCCCTTCTGGGTGATGACGTGGACGATGACCGGGTCGGCGTACTCGCGCGCCCGGGTCAGGGCGAACCCAGGGCGGTCTCGTCGTGCCCGTCGACCGGGCCGGTGTACTTGATGCCCAGGTCCTCGAAGAAGGCCGAGGGCACCAGGACGTCCTTGAGGCCCCTGCTTGAGGCCGTGGAGGGCGTCGAAGGCGGCCCGGCCCGGGGCGCCCTGGGACAGCAGCCCGCGCTTGACGGTCGACAGCATGCGCTCGTAGCCCGGATTGGTGCGCAGGGCGTCGAGGTGGTGGGCCAGCCCGCCGATGGTGGGGGCGTAGGAGCGGCCGTTGTCGTTGACCACGATGACCAGGTGCTTGTCGGCGGAGTCGGCGATATTGTCCAGCGCCTCCCAGGCCATGCCCCCGTCAGCGCCCTGTCGCCGATCACCGCCACCACGTGGCGGTCGGCGCGGCCCTGGAGGCGGTTGGCCTGGCGATGCCGTCCGCCCAGGACAGGGCCGTCGAGGCGTGGGAGTTCTCCACCACGTCGTGCACGGACTCGACCCGGCCGGTAGCCGGACACCCGCCGCGCTCGCGCAGGCGGAGGAAGTCCTGGCGCCCGGTGAGGAGCTCAGGACGTAGGCCTGGTGGCCGGTGTCGAAGACGATGGCGTCGCGCGGGGAGCGGAAGACCCGGTGCAGGGCGATGGTCAGCTCCACCACGCCCAGGTTGGGGCCCAGGTGACCGCCGGTGCGCGAGACGGCGGCCACCAGGTAGCGGCGTATCTCCGCCGCGAGCGCGACCAGGTCCTCGCTGGTCAGGCGCCCCAGGTCGGCGGGGCGCGGCGAATGGCCGACAGCAGGGGGGTCGCGGCAGTTCGGGGGTCTGCGCCCCTGGGGCCGCCGGGCTCCCGTGCGGGCGCCCTGCCGGGATCGTCGCGATGCTCGACCAGCGTCGGGGTCCGCTCTGACATCGCCGTCGTCCTCCCTGTGTCCTTACTGCCTGCTCGCGCGCCGCGGCGCGGCGCCGCCGCCCATGACGCCGGTCACGGGCAGTCACCCAGCATAGGCGCTCGCGGCCGGTCCGGCCCGCGGGCGGGCCCCCGGTCATCGGCCCGCGGCCGCCGGGTGGTCGGCCCGGTCGGCGCCCCGGGCACGCCGTCCGCCGCGCCGCGCCCTGGGAGCACGTGGGTGGCCCTGCAGCGCGCTGGCCGGGCCCCGGGGCGCCCTCGAGCACGAGGAGCACCCGTGAGCACCACCGCCCCCTACGGCACCTGGCCCTCCCCCATCACCCCGGCACGATCACGACCCGCACGGTTCGCCTGTCCCAGGTGCGCGTTGACGGCCCCGGACACCTACTGGGTGGAGCAGCGCGCCTCCCAGGCGGGCCGCACGTGCTGCTGCGCCGCGACGGCGACGGGCAGATCGGCGAGATCCCGCCGCTGACGCCGTCGGACGAGCTGGTGGACGTGCGCACGCGCGTGCACGAGTACGGCGGGCGGGCCTACGCGGTGGACTCCGGGGATCGTGGTGGTCTCCACGCCGGGACGGGCGCCTGTACCGCTACGACGTCAACCACCGCCTGCGCGGCCTGGTGCCCCTGACCATCTACGGGGACGTGCGCCACGGCGACCTGGAGATCGACACCGGGCGGGGCCTGGTCTACGCGGTGAGGGAGGACCACCGGGGCGACGGCGAACCGGTCAACACGCTCGTGGCCATCCCCCTGACGGCTCGGCCGCCCGCGATGACGCCCCGGTGCGCACGCTCGTGCGGGCACGGACTTTCGTCACCTCCCGGTCCTGTCGCCCGACGGGGAGCACCTGGCGTGATCACCTGGGACCACCCGGGCATGCCGTGGGACGAGGCGGTGCTGCACGTCGGGCGACCTGCTGGCCGACGGCACGATCGGCGAGCAGGCGGCCGTCGACGGCGGCGACGGGCACCGGTGGGCGAGCCGCGCTGGACCGAGGAGTGCGAGCTGGTGCACGTGTCGAACGCCTCGGGCTCTGGAACCTGTACCGCACCGAGGGCTTCCCCGCCGGGGCACGAACCGGGAGGGCTGGACCGACGGCCTGCGCACCCTGCCCCCTGCACCCGGCGCGGGCGACCTTCTCGGACGCGGCCTGGCAGCTGGGCCCCCACCACTTCGACGTCCTGGACGGGAGCACCTCGTCGCCTCCTGGGCGCGCGAGGGCGTGGCACCCTGGGCGCGGTCAGGCTGGCCAACGGGGAGCTGGAGGAGTGGAACGTCGGCTGGCAGCCGATCGGAACGTGAAACGCCGGCGGCGGGCGCGTGGTCATGCTGGCGGGCAGCGAGCTGGACCCTGCCGGCGATCGTGGAGGTGGGCGGCGGCGGCGCACAGGTGCTGCGCGGCTCGGGGAGTTCAGCCCGGAGGCCGTGGGCGTGTCCCTGCCCGACCCGGTGAGCTGGGAGTCGAGCGACGGCGCCACGGCGCACGGCTTTTCTACCCGCCGGCCTCGGCCGTGCGCACCGGGCCGGACGACGAACCGCCCCGCTCATCGTCAACGTCCACGGCGGTCCGACGGCGGCCGCGCGCCCGGGCTACAACCTGGGCGTGCAGTACTGACGAGCCGCGGCTTCGCCTACCTGGACGTCAACTACCGGGGCTCGACGGTCACCCGTGGCTCACCGCACGGCGCTCAACGGCCACTGGGGTCTACGACGCCGACGACGTGGTCAGCGGCGCGCTCCACCTGGCCCGGGCCGGGAGGGTCGACGCCAGGCGGATGGCGGTGCGCGGGGCCCTGGCGGGCGGCTTCACGGTGCTGTCGGCGCTGGTGCGCCCGACGTCTTCTCGGCGGCCACCTCCTGCTTCGGCGTGGCGGACCTGGCCCGGCTGGCGCGCACCACCCACAAGTTCGAGTCCCGCCACATCCAGACGCTGGTGGGCGCGAGCGGGCCGGAGGACCCGCTGCTGGCCGAGCGCTCGCCCATCACCCGCATCGACGCCATCCGCGCCCCGCTCCTGCTGCTGCAGGGCAGCGAGGACGCGATCGTGCCCGCCGACCAGGCCACGGCGATGCACCGGGCGGTGGCGGACCGGGGGCTGCCCGTGGCCCCTGAAGGTCTTCCCCGGCGAGGGGCACGGCTTCCGCATCGACTCCAACATCCGTCGGGCGCTGGAGGCGGAGCTGAGCTTCTACGCCCAGGTGTGGGGGCTGGACTCGCCGGAGGAGTACCGCGACGCCATCCGGGTGGAGAACCTGGACCGACATGACCGAGCACGTCGCGGCGCGACGGCGCCGGGGCCGGGTCCTGGGGTGTTCTGACACCACCGCTCCGGCCTGTTCGCGCTGGCGGTCCTGGTGGGGGTGGGGCTCGGCGGCGCCGCCGTCCTGTTCCGGCTGGGCATTGAGCGGTGGACCCTGCTGCTGACCGGCGCGGGGGACTACACCCTGTCCCTGGGGCCGAGCTTCGGGCTGCTGTCCTTCGCGGGGCGCCGGTTCGTGCTCATCGCACCGGTGCTCTCCGGGCTGCTCATCGGCCCGCTCATGGCGCGGCTGGGGCGCACGCGCACGGGTCACGGCGTCAGCGGCGTCATGTCCTCGGCCCAGCACGGCGACGGCTCCATGGCCCCTGCTCCCGGCCCTGGCGAGCACGGCGGCGGCCACGCTGACCATCGGGGGCGGCGGCTCGGTGGGCCCCTGAGGGCCCGATCGCCGAGCTGGGGGCGGCGGTGTCCACGCTGGTGAGTCGTCGCCTCGCCTGCCGGTGCACTTCCTGCGGCTCCTGGCGGGCGCGGGGACGGCGGCGGGCATCGCCTCGGCGTTCAACGCGCACCCTGGCAGGGCCTTCTTCGCCATGGAGGTGGTGCTCCTGGACTTCACCCTGACGCCTTCGCCTTCGTCGTGCTCGCCTGCGTGTCCTCCACCGTGCTGTCCCACCACCTGCTGGGCACGACCCTCGTCCCTCGTCCCTGCCCAGGCTCGACCTGGCCGGGCGACGCCCAGCTGGGGTGGGTCGCGCTGCTGGGCGTGATCGGGGGGCGTGGCCGGGGTGGCCTTCTCCCGCTGCGTGTCGGTCACGGCGGATCTGACGGCGCGGGCGGCGGGGCGGGCGCGCCTGCCCGTCTGGCTCCGGCCGGCCCTGGGCGGGGCGCTCGTGGGCCTCATGCTCCTGGCGGTCCCCGAGACCTACGGGAGTCCTCGGCGGTGCTCAACCGGGCCCTGGACGGGCGCTACACGGCGGCGGCCCTGCTGGGGCTGGCGGCGGCCAAGGCGGTGGCGACCTCGTGACGCTGGGCACCGGGTTCTCCGGCGGGTCTTCGCCCCGTCCCTGTGCATCGGGGGATGCTCGGGCGGCGATGGGGATGCTGGCTGCGCCGGACTCGCCGACGGCGGCCGCGGTCTTCGGCGTCATCGGCATGGGGCGGTCTTCTCCGGGCCGCCCGCGCCCCCATCACCGGGTGGTCCTCATCATCGAGATGACCGGCCAGTACGACCTGCTGGTGCCGCTCATGCTGGCGGTGGTCCTGGCGACGGTGACGGGGCGCTTCCTGACCCGCACGACGATCTACACCGAGACGCTACGCCGCCGCGGCCAGGACCCGGAGGATCCGATGCGCACCACGCCGATGGGCCGAGCCAGTGCCCGCTCGCTCATGGGCGAGCCACCCGCCGCTCGACGAGGACGACCCTCGGCGCGGGCGGCCGCGGAGATGACCCGCACGGGCTCGACGGTGCTGCCGGTCACCCGGCGACCGGGCGCCCTGGCGCCCCGCACGGCGGGCCGACGACGGACTGGCCCGGCGCCGCCGAAACCGGGGCCGGGGCGGAGCTGCCACCGACGACGACGCCGGGCGCCCGGCCCGACGCCGCCGCAAGGCCGATGATCCCGCCAAGGTCGCCCGGCCCGACGGGGCCCCGTCCGACGTCGGGGACAGGGTCCTGCTCGGCTGCCTGGACGCCGTCACGCTCGCCCGGATCTCACTGACGGGACGGGCGGTGGAGCGGGTGGGCGAGCTGCCCCGTCCGAGCACCACATCCTGGCCTCCGACGGGGCGACCGGCGTTCTGGGGCGCTGGTGCGCGACGGCTTCAGCGCGCGTCCCGTCGTCGAGGCGCGCCCGCACGGCGGATTCGCACTGGTGGGCTGGGTGACGCGCGAGCAGATGGTCGAGCGCGTCACCGCCAGCAGCGCCGCGCCTTCGAGGAGGCGCAGGTGCGCACATCCCTGGGGGCGCGCGTGCAGCAGCGCTGGCGCGGGCGCTCCGCCCGCGGCTGAGCCTTCACCGTACCGGCGCCCACCCGGCGATCTCAGGGGCCGCCCTCAGGGCCGCCTGCCGGGCTACTGCGTGCGCGCCCGCTCGCTCAGGGAGGTGCTGAGCTCGTCCATGCGCTCGGCCGTCAGGACGATGCGCCGCGGGTCGGAGAACCACATCCACACCGCCGAGACCGCCGGCAGGATCAGGGGCAGGAAGGCCAGCGGCGACCGCCGTCGGCCCATACGCTGACCTCAGGCCGGGGCCGTGCCCGTCCAGGTCAGCAGCCCGAACAGCACCGCCCCCGTCAGCAGGGCCGTCAGGCTCATCCAGCCGATCATCCGCATGCGCCGCCGTTGTGCGCCACGCACACGGCGGCGAGCACGTGGAGCGCCCCCGCCGCGACGTTGAGGGACCGGACCACCGGGGCGTCGCCGTCGCGGATGAGCGTCACCGCGGCCGGCCCCCAGGATCACCAGGCCGAGCACGGCCAGGACCACCACGAGGATCCGGCCCAGCCCCTGGCGGGGCGGCGACGTCATCGATCGTGCGGATGACGACGCCCTCGGGCGCAGCGGGCTCCATGGGAAGACGACCTCCTGGGTGGGGACGGCCGGGCGGACTCCCCGCCGCGGGCCGCGCGCCGCCGCGCCGCGGGTTGAGGGCCGTCGCTCGCGGGACACTACCATTGCCGGCTATGAGTGCTCACGACCAATCCCGCCCCACCGTCCTGGACCTGACGAGCCGGGCGCCCGCCGCGCTCGGGGCCGAGGTCCTCGTACTGGCCGCGCGGGCCGCGTCCAGATCCGGGGGCGCCACCGTCCGGGACGACGCCGCGTCCGGGTCCGGGGACGACGCCGCGCCCGGCCCCGCGCCCGCACCCGCGCCCCGGGCCGCCGTCCTGACCGACGGCGTGGACACCACCGGCATCGACGTGGAGGCCCTGGAGGGGCTCCTGCCGACCCTGGGCTTCACCGGCGGCCTCGACGATGTCGTCCGCCTGCCCGCCGCCGTCCTGGGCGGGATCGCCGCCGCCACCGTCCTGGTCGTGGGCACGGGGCGCGAGCTGGAGCGGGCCGACGACGAGTCCGACGACGCCGCCGCCCCTGGGCGCCGGGCGCGCCGGGGTGCTGGGCCGAGCCGGGCCGGGCGTGCGCGCCCCTGGCCGGGTCGGCCGACGCGGTCCCTGGCCCTGCCGCCGTCGGCGAGTCCGACCTGACGGCCGTCGCCGAGGGCGCGGCCTGCGCCGCCCACACCTGGGGCGGGCGCCCCGGCGCCGCGGGCCCCGCCCAAGCGCCTCGTCGTCGCCGCGCCCCCGGCCGACGGGGCGCCGGCGGCCGCCGTGACCGCGCGCCACGGCCCTGGCCGAGGCCGTGCACCTGATCCGCGACCTGGTCGACGAACCGCCCAACCGCCTGACCCCGGCCGTCTTCGCCCAACGCGCCTGGACCCCGCCGCCGCCGGCCTGGAGGTGGAGGTCCTCGACGAGGAGGCTCTGGAGAAGGGCGGCTTCGGCGGCATCGTCGGCGTGGGGCGGGGCTCGGCCCATCCGCCGCGCCTGGTGCGCGCCACCTGGGCCCCGCGGCGGGCCTGCTCGCGCGTGGCCCTGGTCGGCAAGGGCATCACCTTCGACTCGGCGGCCTGTCCCTCAAGCAGCCGGCCTCCATGCCGGAGATGAAGTCGGACTACGGCCGGGGCCGCCACGGTCCTGGGCGTCGTCCTGGCTGCGGCCCGCCAGGAGCTGGCGGTGCGCGTGGACGCCTGGCTGGCGCTGGCGGAGAACATGCCCGGCGGCGGCGCCCAGCGGCCCAGCGACATCATCACCATGTACGACGGCACCACCGTCGAGGTCACGAACACCGACGCCGAGGGCCGCCTCGTCCTGGCCGACGCCCTGGCCCGGGCGGTCCAGGACGGGCCCGACGCCGTCATCGACGTCGCCACCCTCACCGGCGCCCAGATCGTGGCCCCGGCGAGCGGGTCGGCGGCGTTCATGGGCACCCCCGGCCCCTGCGCCGGGAGGTCGTGGAGGCTGCCGCCCGGGCGGGCGAGGCCCTGTGGCCCATGCCCTGCCCGCGCACCTGCGGGCCGGCCTCGACAGCCCCTTCGCGCACCTGCGCAACGCCATGGTGGGCTCTGCGCGCCCGGCGGCATGCTCGTGGCGGGGCTGTTCCTGCGCGAGTTCGTCGGCCGCACGCCGTGAGCGCACCTGGACGTGGCGGGCCCGGCCTACAACGGCAAAGGCCCCCTGGGGCGCCACTCCCGCGGGCGGGACCGAGCGGGCGCGGCCACGCTCCTGGAACTGCTGCGCGCCCGCGCCTGAGACGCCGGGCGGCAGAGTGGGGCGCTCGAGCGCCCTCGCCCGGCGGCGCCGTCGTCGTCCCGTGATGAATATGACGGGATTCACGGGCCCCAACGGGACTCTAGTCCCTCCACCCGCGTCGGTCCTCCCCTTCCCGCCCCGCTCAGGTGCAACAATGACGCCCTGTGCCGGAACGCCCCACCCGGGCGAGGGACATCGACGAGGAGAGTTTTTCGTGACAGACACCGTCTACGACATGAGTCGTCCTGGGCGCGGGCTCGGGCGGCTACGCCGCGGCCCTGCGCGGGGCCCAGCTGGGCCTGCGGGTCGCCCTCATCGAGGCCGACAAGGTCGGCGGCACCTGCCTGCACCGCGGATGCGTGCCCACCAGGCGCTCCTGCACGCCGCCGAGACCGCCGACGCCGTTCGCGGCGCGCGCGCCCTGGGCGTGGACGCCGAGCTGCGCGGCGTGGACATGGCGGCCCTCAACGCCTGCAAGGACTCCATCGTCACCAGGATGCACAAGGGGCCTGCAGGGCTGGTCGCCTCGCGCGGCATCGACCTCATCGCCGGGCGGGGCGCCTGGCCGGCGCCGACGCCGTCGAGGTGGACGGCCGGGCGGTGCGCGGCAGGAACGTCGTCCCTGCCACCGGCTCGTACTCAAGACCCTCGGCCAGCGCATCGACGAGCGCGTCCTGACCTCCGAGGGCGCCCTGCGGCTCGAGCGCGTCCCCCGCCTCCGCCGTCGTGCTGGGCGGCGGCGTCATCGGCGTCGAACTCGCCTCCGCCTGGGCCTCCCTGGGCGCCCGCGTCACCATTGTCGAGGCCCTGCCCCGCCTGGTCCCGGGCGAGGACGAGGCCGTGTCCAAGCAGCTCGAGCGGGCCTTCCGCAAGCGCAGGATCGCCGTGCGCACCAACACGATGTTCGAGTCCGTCGAGCGCCACGACGGCGGCGTGACCGTGCACACGCAGGACGGCAAGACCCACGACGCCGAGGTCATGCTCATCGCCGTCGGCCGCGGCCCGGTCACCGCGGACCTGGGCTACGAGCAGGCGGGCGTGGCCATGGACCGCGGCTTCGTGACGACCGACGGGTTCGGCCGCACCAGTGTGCCGGGCGTGTGGGCCGTGGGCGACATCGTCCCCGGCGTCCAGCTCGCCACCGCAGCTTCGCCCAGGGCATCGTCGTGGCGGAGAAGATCTCCGGGCTCGACCCCGCGCCGGTCGACGACGCCCTGGTCCCCAGGGTCACCTTCTGCGAGCCCGAGATCGCCTCGGTGGGCCTGACCGAGGCCCAGGCCCGGCAGGTCCACGGCGCGGACGCCGTGACCACCGCCGAGTTCAACGTGGCGGGCAACGCCAAGAGCCAGATCCTGGGCGCGCAGGGCTTCGTCAAGCTCGTCTCCCTCAGCGACGGCCCCATCGTCGGCTTCACGCCATCGGCGCCCGCATGGGCGAGCAGGTCGGCGAGGGCCAGCTCATCGTGAACTGGGAGGCCGACGCCGACGACGTCGCCGCGCTGGTCCACGCCCACCCCACCCAGAACGAGACCCTCGGCGAGGCCGCGATGGCCCTCGCCGGAAAGCCGCTGCACAACCACGGCTGAGCCGCGGGCCAGCAGCGCAGAGAGATTGAGGAAAGACAGCCATGTCCGAGTCCGTGAAGATGCCCGCGCTGGGCGAGTCCGTCACCGAGGGACCGTCTCCTCCTGGCTCAAGGCCGTGGGCGACTCCGTCGAGGTCGACGAGCCGCTGCTCGAGGTCGCCACCGACAAGGTCGACACCGAGGTCCCCTCCCCGTGGCCGGCACCGTCCTGAAGATCCTCGTGCCCTGAGGACGAGACCGTCGACGTCGGCACAGTCCTGGCGATCATCGGCGATCCCTCCGAGGCCTCCCCGCCGCGCCGACCCCCGCGGCCCCGGCCGCGTCCGCGCCGGCGCCGCACCCGCGACGGCGGAGCCCTGCTCGGCCCGCCGCACCGGCCCCCGCTCAGCCCCCGGCTCCCACGGGCCCCGGGCCGCCCCGGCTCAGTCCGCCCGGCTCCCGCGGGCCCCGCCACAACCGCGGCGACGCCCGCCGTCCCGGCCCCGCCTCCGCTGCGATCCCTGGCCCAGCCCGCCCGGCCCTGAGCCGGCTCCCGTCCAGCCCGCGGCTCCCGCGAGCCCCGGCCGCACCCGCCGCCGCCGCTCCCCGCGGCTCCCGCCGTCGCCTCCGCCGCCCTACGTCACCCCCGATCGTGCGCAAGCTGGCGCGCGACAAGGGCGTGGACCTGGCCGCCGTCACCGGCACCGGTGTGGGCGGGCGCATCCGCAAGGAGGACGTCCAGAAGGCCGCCGCCGCGGGCCGAGGAGACCAGGAGGGCGGCCGAGGCGCGGGCCGCCGCGGCGTCCGCCCCGGCCCCTGCGACTCCCGCGGGCCCGGCGCGCCGCCCCCGCCGCGCCGGCCCGGCCCGCCGTCGACACGACGCTGCGCGGCAGGACGGAGAAGATGAGCCGCCTGCGCCAGATCATCGCCGAGCGCATGATCGACTCGCTGCGCACCTCCGCGCAGCTGACCACCGTCGTCGAGGTCGACGTCACCCGCGTCGCCTCCCTGCGCGCCCGCGCCAAGGACGGCTTCCTGGCCAAGAACGGCACGAAGCTCACCTTCCTGCCCTTCTTCGTGGCCGCGGCCACCGAGGCGCTCAAGGCCCACCCGAAGCTCAACGCGACGATCGACGGCAAGCAGGTGACCTACCACGACGTCGAGCACATCGGCATCGCGGTCGACACCCCGCGCGGCCTGCTCGTGCCCGTGATCAAGAACGCCGGCGACCTCAGCATCCCCGGCCTGGCCAGGCGCATCAACGACCTGGCCGCCCGCACCCGCGCCGGCAAGGTCGACCCCGACGAGCTGAGCGGCTCGACCTTCACCATCACCAACACCGGCTCCGGCGGCGCCCTGTTCGACACCCCGATCATCAACCAGCCCGAGGTCGCCATCCTCGGCCTGGGCGCGATCACCAAGCAGCCACGCGTGGTCGCCGACGCCGACGGCAACGAGGCGATCGCCGTGCGGTCGGTGTGCTACCTGGCGCCGTCCTACGACCACCGGCTGGTCGATGGCGCGGACGCCGCCCGCTACCTCATGACGGTCAAGAAGCGCCTGGAGGACGGCGACTTCGCCGGCGAACTCGGCCTGTGAGGCGCAGCGGCCAGCTGAAAAAGGTGGCTCCCGCATACTTTTAACCGCCCACTCCCCCGGTCGGCGAACACGCAATGGCGGTATGACGCCATTCTTCGCGCGCACAAGACGGCCGAGCGCCTGAAAGATACGCGGGAGCCACCTTTTTCAGCCGGCTGCGCCCCGGATCGGCGTCGGTCGGGCGACCCGCGGACCCCGATCCAGCCCGCGAGCGCCCATCTGCCCGGCCCGCGTCGGTCGGGCGGGCCTGCCGCCCGACCGACGCGCACGCCTGAGAGTCAGCGGCGCAGACCGCCGGTCGCCGAGCCGGCGCCGATGATGCGGGCCTCGTGAATCAGCGGCGCAGACCCGCCAGATCGTCGGCCGCCAGCCCGGCGACCACCATGAGCTGCTGCCTCATCCCGAACCCCACCGGGGGTTCCCGAAGGCGGGGGCGAGGACGCGTCCCAGAAGGCCGAAAGTCCGGGTGAGAAGGGTGAGGCGCACGAGCGCGCCGCCGTCGACGCCCTCAAGGTCGATCCGCCGCACCGTGGAGAGCCGGCCGGCCCAGCGGCCCGTGAGGACCTCCTCCCGCCAGACGACGGACTCCCCTCGCAGGCCAGGCTGTGGCGCAGGCGCACGGTCCGGCGGCCCTGCGCCACTCGGTCACGACCCGCCCGCCCCGGACTCCACGACGGCGCCCGTCCCCAACTCCATCCCACTGGCCCAGCCGGTCGGGGTCGGTGAGGATCCCCGCAGCACCTCCGGCGGCGCGCAGACGAAGTGGTCCAGGCGCAGGGCCCGCTCCATGCCCTCGCGGCGGAGGTCCTGCGGAACGGGGACGGCCTGGGTTCCCGCGACGCGCTCGCGGGCCCCGGCCCGCAGCCGGCGGCGCAGTTCGGGGACGTCGACGCCCAGGTGGTCGAGCAGGCGGGAGGACGCCGTGCGCGGGCCGGCCGTGAGCGCGAGGAGGGCCTGGCGGTCGGAGCGGACCCGGCCCCTGCGCTCGAAGACCACGTCCTCGGCGCCGGGCGCCAGGTCGAGGTCGACGTCCGCCTGCACGACGGCCAGGCTCACGAGCAGCCGCCGAGGGCGCAGTCCCCGGGGCACCGGGATGTTCGCCCCGGCCAGGTCGGCGTCGTCGAGATCCGTCGCCGCCGACCGGGCCCGGGCCAGGCCGACGCCGGCGGCGCCCAGGGTCCGGGCGACCGGCCCGCCCTGGGCCAGCAGCCCCAGGAGGAGGTCGGTCTCCTCGATGCGCGGGTGCCGGGCCAGGATGGCCTCGCTGCGGGCGGCGGACAACCAGGTCCAGATGTGGGTGCAGGTGCTCGCGAGCGCTTCCTCGGGTGTCGGGCGAGGCGGGGTCGACCCGCTGGCGTACTTCTTGTGGACGGCCTGCCGGGTGACGCCGAGGTGCTCGGCGATCTCCCTCCAGCCCATGCCGGCGGCCAGCCCGGCCTCGACCTGGGCGAGCTCGAGGGTGTCGGTCAGACGCCGCAGGGCGGCGACTGCGCGAAGTCCGGCGGCGGGATCGGCGGTGTCGGCGGCCGTGGAGGCGATGGTGACGGCTTCCATGGATGCAACTTAAGTTGACAAGTCCCGTATTGTCAACTTGAGTTGCTGCCGGCGCGCCTCGCGAGCCGGGCCGCCCTATTGCTCGGCGGGGAGCACTTCCGCGACGCGCCACGGGTCGGGGACCAGGATGAGGATGATCTCGTGCGAGGCCTGGGCCGGCACGGTGCGGCTCGTGCCGTCGGCGGCCGTGCGCGTCGAGGGCTGCTGGGCCCGGCTGAGACGGACCGCCACGGCGTCGGGCCAGCGCGCGGCGCAGTCGGCGGGCACCGCAACCTCCTCGACCCCCGACACGGAGGTCTCCAGATCCGAGACCGTCTCGCCGCTGTCCCTCAGCGCCGTCAGCATCTCCTCGTCCGCCTGCGCCGCCGGGGACCCGGGCACCGTCGTCGCCGCGAGGGCCGCCGGGTCGCCCGTCTCCAGGGCCCCGTCGCGGGCCGAGCTCAGGGAGGTGACGACCGCGACCAGGTCGGCCGAGTCGGCCGGGGTCGCCGAATCGGCGGGATCGGCCGGGGCCGCTGGACCGGACGGCGCCGTCGGACCGGCGGGATCGGCTGACGCCGCGCTCTCCGACGCCGCGGACGCGCCCGCCGCCTCAGCGCCCCCGGTCGGTCGGCCGTCGCCCCTGCTCTCCGCGGCCGACGCGACCGGAGCAGCCGGCGCCGCCCCGCCGGGCAGCACGGAGCCGATCGCCTGGCGCAGTCGCGGCCACGGGCCGAGGACCGCCAGGGCCCCACGAGGACGAGGGCGCCCAGGACCGCCGCCGCCCGCGCCGCGAGCCTCCCGCCGCGGAACGCCGGGAGGCGCCTGCCGCCGCGCCGCGAGCCGATCTGCCGCGTGGGCACGGCCGCCGCCGCCCGCAGAGCCCCGGCGGCCAGGCGGGCGCCGTCGGGCAGCTCGATGACGCCGGGCGCGCCGACCTCGGGCGCCCTGGCGGCCAGCGCCCTCGCGGTGGGCCGCCGCGCGGGTCGTCGACGAGCACGTCGGCCAGAACCCGGTCCAGGCGCTCGCCGAGCACCGCCGTGCCGGTGGCGCAACTGCGCAGCAGCGCCCCCAGCGAGTAGACGTCGGAGGCGGGCGTCGCCGGTCCGCCGCCGGCGCGCTCGAGGGCCGCCCACCGTCCCGTGCCGGTCTCCATGACACCGCCGAACAGGGTCGATGAGCACCGCCCCGCCCTCGGTGGTGATGACGACGTTCGCGCTCGAGACGTCGCCGTGGGCCAGCCCGGCCTCGTGCAGGCGGGCCAGGGGCCGAGCCGACGTCGTCGAGCAGCCTGGCCGCCTCGCTGCGGGTCAGGCACCCGCGCGCGCCGAGCACGACGGCCAGGTCCGCGCCGGGCACGAGGTCGACGGTGACCACGGCCCGATCGCCCGGCAGGGAGATGACCTCCCGGACGCGGGCCAGCGCGGGGGTGGCGCAGGGCCCGCAGCTCGGCCAGGGCGCCGGAGCGTGCGCGCCCCGCCGCCGTCCTCGGGGACGTCGAGCAGGTGGACGACGACGTCGCGTCCCGTCCCCGTCCAGGCCGCGCAGCACTCGCGGCCCGTCCGGGCCGATGCGCCCCATGGGCGCCCCTGACGACCAGGCCCGCGTCGGCCAGGATCTCGCGGTCCGCGGCCGACAACCGTGTCCTCCAGGCGGTCGACGGGCTCGTCCCGCCGCGCGCCCGACGGCGGAAGAGGCGGGGCGGGCCCGCGGGCGGATCGCGAGGCGAGACCGCGGACGCGGGCGAAAGTGCGGACACGGGGAGGTCGAGTCCGCGAATGAGGGATGCTGACGCGGGCGAGGTCGCACCACCGGGCGAGGGCACAGCCGCGAGGCGGAACAGGGTCCGCAGGGTGAGGACGCTCCCGAGAACGCGGCCTCATCCCGGGGTCGGCCCTGCCCGCGACCCGGCCCGCCCGGAAGCACGATCAGGGAACGCGACCGCGTCCGAGAGTCCGACCTCGCCTGAGAACCCGGCCTCGTCCGCGAAGACAACCTCGTCCGAGAACTCGCCCTCATCCGCGAGGCGGCCCCGCCCGCGAAGACGACATCGTCCCCGAGGTCGGCCCCGCCCATGAACCCGGCCTCGTCCGTGAAGCGGCCTCGTCCGTGAAGACGGGCTCGTCCATGAAAGCGGCTCCGCCTGTAGATGCGGTCTCATCCGCGGAGGCGGCGGATGGTGTCAGGGGTCTCTTCACGACCCCCATGGTCCCACCAGGGCCCCGTCCCACCATAGCCTCGACGACATCTGTGGATAACTCGGCTGGTCCCCCGGCCCGGCCTCCTGGAGCAGATGCGCGAGTGCCCGGACCGGACCCGAGTTCCTTTCAGCCCCGACGCCGCCCACGCCTGCGCCCCGCCCCGACCCCGACCGAGTCCGCGAGATCGTCACTAACCCGCGAGCACGTCTGCCAGAGTACGTGCTCGCGGAGCTGTTTGACTCGCGGGTTAAAGTACGATCTCGCGGGTTAAGTGACGTGCTCGCGGGCCGGGGCGTCACGACTGCGAGACGCTGTTCCACCATGCGGGACGACCGGCAGGGGCGGGGCGCCGGAACCCCTCCGCCGCCGCCCGGACTGTCCCCGACGATCACCCCGGCCGATCCGCCGCGCCCAGCGCCCCCAGCGCACCCGGGGGCGACTCGGGCGGGCCGTCAGGCCAGCCCCGCGCCTAACGCCCTCAACGACCCCTTCTCATCAAAGGCTGATGCGGGGCGGGCGCCGGAACGATCCTCCCAGGGCGCCATTCCCCGCCCCTGTTCGGCCGCCGCGGCGAGGGCGGCCCCGCGCCCACCGAAGAACAGGGAACACTGAGGCGCATGGGGCGCATGGGGTCCGGTTTGGGCGGTCCGGGGCGGGGGCGTGTCAAATCTGCCACAAAGGCGTTTCACGGCGAGATCGACCGCGGGCAGAAGCGCGGAATATCAACGATTCCCTCTCTGCGCTCCCGGCGCGATGGGGGCCTTTGCAACAGATTCGGACAAACCGCGCCGCCACGGGCCCCGGGAGGAGCGCCGCAGGTCGGCTGCGCTCTCGTGGAGCGCCTCCGCGCGAGTCGCGCCCGGCGAGACGCGGGACGAGGCGCATCATCGAATCAACTCCCCGGGCGGCGGACGACGAGGACCACGACGCCGACCCCGCAGAACACCCCGGCGTCCCGGCGAAAGGCTCACCACGCCCCATGGGGAGCGGACCATCACCACATCGCTCCCCGGAAAAAGCGAGCAGACGCCCGCTGAATAACCTTCCGGGGAATGACGACGACGCGCTGCCGGTAGACTGCGCGGGTGCGCGCCTCGACCTCGATCTGGGCTCCCGGCTCGTGCCCACCGCGAGGGCCTGGGACCTCCAGAGGCGGGTGCACGGCGAGGTGGCCGCCGCTCGCCGCGGCCCGACCCTCATCCTGGTCGAGCACGAGGCGTCTACACCGTCGGGCGTCGCACCCACAGCTGGGAGCGGCCGACCTCCGACGATCGTCGAGGGCGTGCCCGTCATCGACGTCGACCGCGGCGGGAAGACCACCTGGCACGGCCCGGGGCAGCTGACCGTCTGCCCGATCGTGCGCCTGGCCCGCCCCATCGACGTCATCAGTACGTGCGCGCCCTGGAGGCCGCCGTCGTGGAGGTGTGCGCCGCCTACGGGGTGGGCACGCGGCGCGTGGCGGGCCGTTCGGGGGTGTGGGTGCCCGCGGACGCCGCCGACCCCACCGGCCCCGGCAGTCCCCGGCGCCCGCCCCCGCCCGAGGCGCCGACGGCGGAGGCGAAGCGCCCCTGGCCCTCCGGCGCCCGTCCCCGCCCGGAGCGCAAGATCTGCGCCCTGGGCGTGCGCGTGGCGCGGGGGCGCGACCATGCACGGCATCGGCCTGAACGTGGACCCCGACCTGGAGGCCTTCAGCCTGTCGCGCATCATCCCCTGCGGCATCGACGACGCCGGGGTGACGTCGCTGAGCGCCGAGACCGGCCGCCGCCTGGCGACGGCGGACCCGGCCGACGCCCTCGCGGCGGCCCTGGAGCGGAGCCTGGCGCCCCTCGTGGCCGACGCCACGCCGAGGCCGCCGTCGCCTGGGCCTTGAGTCCCAGACGGCGGCATAGGATGAGGCCGCACTCGATGACGACGAGGAGGAAGAGGAGGAATCGGCCGTGACCAACGCGATCGCCCCCGAGGGCGCAGGCTGCTGCGCGTCGAGGCCCGCAACGCCCAGACGCCCATCGAGCGCAAGCCCGAAGTGGCTGCGGACCCGGGCCGTCATCTCCGAGACCTACCAGGAGGTCCGGGGCCTGGTCGGGCGAAGCGCCTGCACACCGTGTGCGCCGAGGCCAACTGCCCCAACATCTACGAGTGCTGGAACGACCGCGAGGCCTCCTTCCTCATCGGCGGGAGATGTGCACCCGCCGCTGCGACTTCTGCGACATCGCCACCGGCCGCCCCACCGCCTACGACGAGGGACGAGCCCGCCCGCGTGGCCGCCTCCGTGGCGCAGATGCGGCTGCGCTACGCCACCGTCACCGGCGTCGCCCGCGATGACCGGCCCGACGGCGGCGCCTGGCTCTACGCCGAGGTCGCCCGGCAGATCCACGCCGCGGCGCCCGGCTGCGGCGTCGAGCTGCTCGTGCCCGACTTCCGCGGCGACCGGGCCGCCCTGGAGGAGGTCTTCTCCGCCGCCCCCGAGGTCTTCGCCCACAACCTGGAGACGGTTCCGCGCATCTTCAGGCGCATCCGCCCCGCCTTCTCCCTACGAGGGCAGCCTGTCCGTGCTCCGCCGGGCCTCCGAGGCGGGCCTGCTGACCAAGTCCAACCTCATCCTCGGCATGGGCGAGACCCGGGCGGAGATCGAGCGGGCCATCGCGGACCTCGTGGACCACGGCGTCGACATCCTGACCATCACCCAGTACATGCGCCCCTCCAAGCTGCACCACCCCATCGACCGGTGGGTCAAGCCCCAGGAGTTCGTCGAGCTGGCGGGCGCGGCCGAGGAGATGGGCATCCCGGCGGTCATGAGCGGCCCCATGGTGCGCTCCTCCTACCGCTCGGGCATGCTCTGGGGCCGGGCCATGCGGGCCAAGGGCCGCCCCATCCCGGCGGCGATGGCCGAGCTGGCCGTGCCCGGCACGGCCCGCCAGGAGGCCTCGGCCCTTCTGGCCGGCCCGCTCGGCGCGGCCTGCTGAGGGCCGTCCGTCGAGGGCCGACGACGCCGGACGGGCGGCGCCGTCGGCTATGGTGGTTCATCGTGAGCACCTCAGCGCAGAGCCCCGCCCCGAAGAAGAAGCGGCGCTTCGGGCAGTACCTTCAGAACATCAAGGACTCCTTCACGATCTCGCGGCGCACCTAGCCGTGGATCGGCTGGGCGCTGGGGGGCATCGCCCTGGCCGTCGTCGCGCTGGGGGTCCTCATCTCCCTGCTCACGAACCAGGCCCTGTGGTACTGGCTCATCCTGGCCGTGCCCATGGCCGGCGTGGGCTGCATGGCCCTGCTGGCCTGGACCACGCGGCACGCCGCCTACACCCAGATGGAGGGCCGCCCGGGGGCCGCCAAGTGGGTCCTCGACCAGGTGGTCGGGCGCGGCTGGTTCGTCGAGTCGGATCCGGCCGCCATCAACCCCAAGACCCAGGACGTCATCTGGCGGGTCGTGGGCAGGCCGGGCGTCGTCCTGGTCGTCGAGGGCCCCGTGGGCAGGGACCCAGAAGATGACCGACGACGAGGCCGGAAGGTCCGCCGCATCCTGTCCACCGTCCCCTCCACGTCATCAGCGTGGGCCCCGGCGAGGCCAGACCCGGCTGCTCGACCTGTCCAAGACCCTGCGCAAGCTGCCCACGAAGCCCACCCGGCTCACCGACAACGAGATCGCCCAGGGTCTCCAAGCGCCTGTCCTCGCTGTCGTCCAAGGGCTGCCCATCCCCAAGGGCATCGACCCCATGAGGGCTCGCCCCGACCGCCGCGCCCTGCGCGGGCGCTGACGAGCCGCTGCGGCGGAGGTCGACGACGGCGTTCGCGCGGCACCGGGCGGCGTCGTCGGGCCGCGCGCGGCGGGACGGCGTCCCAGTCCGCAGAGCGCCGACCCGCCCGCGTGCCACCGCAACTGAAACGAAACACCTGCGACACATCCGCGGCACGCCCGCGTCACCGCCCGCGCCTACGGTGGCCGCGATCCCCGCGCCGCGCCGGTTGCCGCGCGGACCATCTGCATGAGGAGCGCATATGTTCAGGACGTGCCGAGGCCCTGACCCGCATCGAGAGGAGGGGTCGAGTTCATCGACGTCCGCTTCTGCGACCCTGCCCGGGGTCATGCAGCACTTCACGATCCCGGTCGACGCCTTCAAAGGACGAGGCCCTGACCCAGGGGCTCATGTTCGACGGCTCCTCGATCCGCGGCTTCACGGCCATCCACGAGTCCGACATGAAGCTCGTGCCCGATATCACCACGGCCTTCCTGGACCCCTTCCGGGCGCGCAAGACCCTCATCATCAACTTCGCCATCGTCGACCCTTCACCGACGAGGTCTACTCGCGCGACCCGCGCTCGATCGCCGCCAAGGCCGAGGACTACCTGCGCTCCACGGGCATCGCCGACACCTGCTACATCGGCGCCGAGGCCGAGTTCTACCTCTTCGACTCCGTGGAGTACGAGACGACGCCGGCCACCACGCGCTACGCCATCGACTCCGCCGAGGCCGCCTGGAACACCGGGCGCACCGAGGAGGGCGGCAACAAGGGCTACAAGACGGCGTTCAAGGGCGGCTACTTCCCCGTCTCCCCCAACGACCAGATGGCCGACATCCGCGATGCCATGGTGCGCACCTGCATCGAGTCCGGCCTGGCGATCGAGCGCGCCCACCACGAGGTCGGCACCGCCGGCCAGCAGGAGATCAACTACCGGTTCAACTCGCTGCTGGCCGCCGGCGACGACATGATGAAGTTCAAGTACATCATCAAGAACGAGGCCTGGAGGGCGGGCAAGACGGCCACCTTCATGCCCAAGCCGATCTTCGGCGACAACGGCTCGGGCATGCACTGCCACCACTCGCTGTGGAAGGACGGCAGGCCGCTGTTCTTCGACGAGCGCGGCTACGGGCAGCTGTCCGACCTGGCCTGCTGGTACATCGGCGGCATCCTGCGCCACGCCCCGAGCCTGCTGGCCTTCACCAACCCGTCGGTCAACTCCTTCCGCCGGCTCGTGCCGGGCTTCGAGGCGCCGGTCAACCTGGTCTACTCGGCCCGCAACCGCTCGGCCTGCATCCGCATCCCGGTCACCGGCTCCTCGCCCAAGGCCAAGCGCGTGGAGTACCGCGTGCCCGACCCCTCCTCCAACCCCTACCTGTGCTTCGCCGCGGTCCTCATGGCCGGCATCGACGGCGTGCGCAACCGGATCGAGCCGCGCGAGCCCATCGACAAGGACCTCTACGAGCTCGCCCCGGAGGAGTACCACGACATCGACAAGCTGCCGCACTCGCTGGACCGGGCCCTGAGGCCCTGGAGGCCGACCACGACTACCTGACCGAGGGCGACGTCTTCACCCCCGACCTCATTGCGACGTGGATCGACTACAAGCGCGAGAACGAGATCGTGCCCATGCGCATGCGCCCGCACCCCTACGAGTTCGAGCTCTACTACGACATGTGACCGGCCGCGGGGCCAGGGACGGTGAGGCGGGCGGCCCGGCCGCGGTCCCGCCGACGGCGCCCTCGCGACCAGGCGGGGCGGCGCGGGCTCCGGGCCCGCACCGCCCCGCGCGTGCGAGCCGACGGCGCCGTGGTGCGGGCGCCGCCGCCCGCGCGTGCGCTGAGACCACCTCGCCCATTTGCATACCTATACCGACTTGTGGATAGTCTACGGGCGGTTCGCTCCCACCATCCAAGGGAGACCCCATGTGGACCCCACACCGCCTACGCGTCGTCGGCGCCGTCGGACTGTGTCTGAGCCTGGTCGCCGTCGGCGCCTGCACCCACGCCGAGGACTGGCGGGCCTCGGGGACCGATGACTCGGCCCCCATCCCCACCCTACGACACCAGCGCCGTCCAGCCCCAGCCGGACATCATCGCCATGCTCCCCGAGGGGCGCTGTCCGACGGCGTCCTCGACGTGGCCGCCGCCACCGACCTACCCGCCGGCCGAGTTCCTCGACGCCGGGGGCGCCGCCGTCGGCTACGACGTGCACCTGTCCCAGGCCATCGCCCGGGTCCTGGGCGTGCGCGCCGAGGTCCACACCGCCGAGTTCGACTCCATCATCGCCGGGGTGGGCACCACCTACGACGCGGGGATCTCCTCCTTCACCGTCACCCGTGAGCGCACCGCGGCCATGAACATGATCGCCTACATCAACGTCGGCTCCCGCTTCAACGTCGCCGCCGGCAACCCCAAGGGCATCGACCCCTCCGACCACCTCAACCTGTGCGGCCTGACCGTCGGGGTGCAGACCGGCACCGCCCAGGAGGAGAGCATCAACACCTTCTCCAGGACTGCAGAGGCGGGCAAGCCCGAGATCGAGGTGCGCTCCTACTCCACCCAGTCCGAGGCCACCACCGCCCTGGCCGGGAGCACCCTCGACGCCGTCTACTCCGACTCCACCGTCGCCGGCTACGCCGTGGAGACCACCGGCGGCCAGGTCGAGACGGTCGGCGAGATCGAGGACGCCCTGCCCCAGGGCATCGTCCTGACCAAGAACGACCCCGCCCTGACCAAGGCGATCCAGGCGGCCGTCCAGTACCTCATGGACTCGGGGATCTGGCAGAAGATCCTGGACGCCTGGGGCATCGAGGGCGCCGCCCTGACCACCGCCGCACTCAACCCCCGGTGGAGAAGTAGATATGAGCACCACGAGCAATACCGACACCGCCGCCGCCGCCGCAGACCGACGAGGCGCCCGTCCAGCTCAACCAGCCCAGGCCGGTGCCCAGCCAGGCACCTGGATCAGCGCCGCCGTCGTCATCGTCCTGGGCGCGATGTTCGCGCACGCGCTGGTCACCAATGAGAAGTTCCACTGGGACACGGTCTGGTTCTTCTTCCGCGAGGTCCGCGTCGTGCGGGCCGTGGGCTGGACCCTGCTGCTGACCTTCCTCGCCATGGCGATCGGCATCGTGCTGGCCGTGACCACGGCGATCATGCGCCAGTCCTCCAACCCGATCCTGCGCTGGGTGGCCCTGGGCTACCTGTGGTTCTTCCGCGCACCCGATCTACACCCAGCTGGTCTTCTGGGGGGCGCTGGCCTCCCTCTACCAGTACCTCAGCCTCGGCGTGCCCTTCGGCCCCGAATTGCTGACCTTCCCCACCAGGTCCGTGTTCACGCCCTTCGTGGCCGCCGTCCTGGGGCTGGGCATCAACGAGGGGCCTACCTGTCGGAGATCGTCCGCTCCGGCCTGGCCAGCGTGGACCCGGGGCAGACGGAGGCCGCGGGCGCCCTGGGCATGAGCCGGGGCCAGATCATGCGGCGCATCGTGCTGCCGCAGGCCATGCGCGTCATCGTCCCGCCCACCGGCAACGAGACGATCTCCATGCTCAAGACCACCTCCCTGGTCCTGGCCGTGCCCTTCACCCTGGACCTGACCTTCGTCACCAACGCCTACGCCTCGCGCACCTACCAGACGATCCCGCTGCTCATCGTGGCGGCCGTGTGGTACATCATCATCACCTCGATCCTCATGGTCGGTCAGCACTACCTCGAGCGCTACTACGGCAGGGGCTTCGACGACCGCTCGGGCGGCAAGAAGACGGGCCGCGGCCTGTCCCAGCGCCAGCAGCTGATCCTCGACGCCCACACGACCAAGGACAACCCCTTCCTGGAGGTCACCCCATGAGCATCGCCCCCACCGACCCCGAGATCCTCGCCCGGGCCGAATCGACCAAGGTCTGCATCGCCGGCCTGCACAAGTTCTTCGACGAGCTGCACGTGCTGCGCGGGGTCGACCTCACCGTGGACCCGGGCTCGGTCACCGTGCTCATCGGGCCCTCCGGCTCAGGGCAAGTCGACCCTGCTGCGCTGCATCAACGAGCTGGAGTCCATCGACGCCGGCCGCGTGTGGGTCGACGGCGAGCTCATGGGCATGCGCGAGGTGCCCCAGCCCGACGGCACGGTCCGCCTGCACGCCCTGTCCGACAAGGCCCGGGCCGCCCAGCGCGCCAAGATCGGCATGGTCTTCCAGCGCTTCAACCTCTTCCCGCACATGACGGCGCTGGAGAACGTCATGGAGGCGCCGGTGCAGGTCAAGAAGGTCCCCAAGGCCAAGGCGCGCGAGCGCGGCGTCGAGCTGCTGGAGCGGGTGGGCCTGGGCGACCGCCTGGACCACTACCCCTCCCAGCTCTCCGGCGGCCAGCAGCAGCGCGTGGCCATCGCCCGGGCGCTGGCCGATGGACCCCGAGCTCATGCTCTTCGACGAGCCGACCTCCGCCCTGGACCCCGAGCTGGTCGGCGAGGTCCTCCAGGTCATGAAGGACCTCGCGGCGGACGGCATGACCATGGTCGTGGTCACCCACGAGATGGGCTTCGCCCGGGAGGTCGGCGACCAGCTGGTCTTCATGGACGAGGGGCGTCATCTGCGAGTCGGGCGAGCCGGCCGAGGTCCTGGACCACCGCCGAGGCCCGCACGCAGGCCTTCCTGTCCTCGGTGCTGTAAAAGTGCCGCCATGACCGGCGCCACACGACATTGTCGGCCAGGATCGGCCAGGAGGACGTGCTCGTCGAGGCCGTCGTCGTCCCGGGCACGAGAAGCTCTCGAGCAGAGGCCGGGCGGTCGACAGGGTCCAGACCATGCTGGACGGCGCCCAGTCGGTCATCCGCTCCTTCGCCGAGGAGCGGCCGGGACGGTCACGCGGATCCGGCAGACGGTCGGCTCGCCCGATGGGTGAGCGTCGCGCTCGGCCTGTCCTTCGCCACCACCGGCAAGATCATTATCGCCTCGAGCACGGCGTCCGCCTCGATAACCGTCACCCTCACCTACAGGCCGCCAAGGACGGCGAGGACGGCAGGGCCGAGCGGGGACGGCGGCGGTGGGGATAGCGCTGCGGGACTGCCGCAGGCGCAACAGCGGCGGGCGGCGCCTCTCCGCGGTGAAGGGACCGGGGATGAGTTCGCTCGTCCGAGGCCCCTGGGCCCGGGCTTTCATCGGCCAGGTGCTCGACGGCGGCGGTGCGACGGTGGGCACCTGCTGGTTGGTCGCTCCCGGCTGGGTGCTCACCGCGGCGCATGTCGCGCAGGCTGCTGGGGCCGATGTCGTCGCCGCATCCGTCGCCGCCGAGCGGGATTCTCCGCCGCCGCGGACCCGTGACGACGACGGGCGGGACGGTGACGCTGCGGCTCAGGGCGCGACCTGGAAGAGACCGGGGCCCGTGATCGAGGGGAGGGTGCGGCGCGCCGACACGGTGGTCGATCTCGCCCTGGTGGAGATCGACGCCGAGTCATGGACCTCCCCACCGGCCGAGTTGGCGGACTCCGGAGGACGTCAAGCCGAAGGAGGTCGTGGTCGTCACGGGTATGGCCGAGCTCGCCGACGCCCGGGAGGATGCGGCCCTGACCATATCCAGCACCACAGGGCTCGCTGGGACGGGTGAGGGGCTGTACGAGGGACTCGCTGCGCCTGGCCAAGATCAAAGCCTCAGGCGTACTGCGCAATATGTCCGCGCACCGGTCATCTGGGCTAAAGACAGTACCGTCCTCGGACTCGTGACGGGCCGTTCTAATCTCGGCCGACGGGTGGGGCCGGGACACGGTGTGGGTGGTGAGCGGCCGTGCGATCGAGCAGTTCTGCCGCCCCCTGATCGACTCTCTCCTGCCCCCTCCCCGGCGCCGACGCGAACCGTTCACGTCGTCCTGCGTCCGACGCGGGAGACGGTGAGCCTGGTGTGCGGGAACTCGGCACCCGGGTCGTCGAGCCGTGCCGCGACACCGTGGCCAGCTGTTCCCCGGCCTCCGAGGAGCCTCCGTCTGGAGCGCAGGGGCCTGGTCGAGGCCCGGCGCAGCGAAAGCAGACCTCCGCGGGCGAGTCGACGCCCCCTGCTCGACGCCCTGGAGAGATCGGCTCCCGTCATGGGTGAGGTGTTCTCCCCGGCGCCGTCGGGAGGCCCTCACGCAGATTCTCACGAAGGCCAGGGAGCCAGACGGTCCCCGTGAGGTTCGCCGTCGATCTCACCGAGTGCCCCGAACTGCGCGGGCTGCCGTGGGAGGGGCTGCGCCATCCGGGAGTCGACGGCCCTCTGGCCTCCATCCGCTGGTCGACCTTCTACCGGCTGGCGGTGCGAGTCCGACGCCCCGGCGCGTGGAGGGCCCTTGCGGATCGTCGTCGCCATTGCCGCGCCGCTCGACGGCGAGCCCGAAAGCTCGACTACGAGTCCGAGCTGCGCATATCGTGTCCTCCTCCGTCCGCGAGGCGAAAGCCGGAGGCGCGGAGGTAGGATCGTCACCTTCGCCACGACGGCGGAGATCAAGAAGGCCTCGACGCGGGGAGACGTGCACGTGCTGCACATCTCCTGCCATGGGAGCGCAGGGCGCCTGGTCCTGGAAAATGAGAACGGCAGGGGCGCGTCTTGTGGACGCCAGAACTCTCGATCGAGGAGGCGATACCTCCCGGAAAGATGCCGCCGGTCATCTGCCTGTCCGCCTGCGATGCGAATGTGACGGACCCGGCTGGCGCCCTGCTCGCGGTCGCGGACGAGCTCGTGTCCTCAGGGGCCCCGGCCGTCATCGGCACGGAGACCTCCGTGTCGGACCGCTACGCGACCCTGGTCTTCGCCGGGTCTACGCCGAGCTGGCCAAGGCGACGGAGACCCGATCCGGCAACCGCCCTGGCGGCCGCCCGGCAGGAGGTCCTGCGGGCGTGCGAGAACAGTGAGCGCAGCCGGGATCGGGGCGAGCAGGTGCTGAGCGGATGGTCGGTGGTGACTCATTCAGGCCGCCTCGTCCAGGAAAACGCTCTTCGATCCCGACGACCGCACGGGCCGAGCCGAAACGAGTCCTCTCCGTAGCGTCCGAGGTGGGTGATCTTCCCGCGCTCAGTCCGGGTCCTTCGTGGGGACGCAGACGCGAGCAGTTGAAATCCCCGGCTCCCTGGCCGACGAGGACCATGGAGGCGTGGTCTTGCACGGCATTGGCGGGATCGGCAAGACGAGCCTGGCCAATGAGATCCTGCGGCGCGTCGGCGAGCAGCGGACGCGATCTTCGTTGTCGACTGTCGGGCGCGGTGACCGCCGAGGAGATCCTGCAGGGGAATCATCGCCGAACTTAGGATCGGATCCTATTCCCAGGGGCCAGCTGTCCGACCCCCGTTTCCTGGGGAAACTTGAATTCATCGAGATCCCCGCATCGACTGGGACACGCGGATCAGTCTCCTGCGAAGGAGTTCCTCAAGAGGATTCCCGATTATTGTCGTTTCTCGATCATTTCGAGGACAATCTGCAGCCGATCCGAAGGATGACAACTCCCACCACGATGGCTCCGAAGAACCACGGGAGCGCCGGATCGCAGATCAGCGAGCTGGCCGACTTTCCTCGCAGCATGGCGAAGACCCCGGGTCCGTCGCGCTGCTCATCACCTGCCGGTACCGCTTCGAGCTGCCCGATGACAGCGGCGAGTACCTGCGATGGTGGGGACTGGGCCCACTGTCATTCAGTGAGACGCTGCGCCTGGCCTGGGACCTCCCCACGTGGAAGCGCTCAGACGATATCAGCTGCATGCATGTGTGGGCGAGCATCGGTGGGCACCCAGGACGCTGGAAATGCTCGACGCCCTGCTCGGACACGGCCGGGGCGGTTGGCGCGCATCGAGCGGGAGCTGAAGCAGCGGCTGAAGAGGACTCTGCCCGACGGCATGGACGTGGACCGGTTGGCTCGACCGACCGCGGGATCTGGACGTATCGGTCGCCGAGGCGGTCACGCTCGCCGCGAGACGATGTTCTTCTGCCCCATCTCCTGGATCTTCTCAGTCCCCAGAGGCGAAGAGACTCCTCATGGGACTCGCCCTCTTCCGCCGACCGGTCGAGGCCCGCCGCCATCTTCGTTCTCGGCACGCCCGTGGAACGTGACACCACCGCGAACGAGGCGAATGACGCCCGCAGATCCGCCGTTCGCCACCGACTCTGCCGGTTGACGACCTCCTGGACGAGTTGGTCTCCACAACGCTCCTCACCCGTCTGCAAAGCGCTGACGGCTCCTCTCCACGGTGGTTCGTCCACCGGTGGACCGCCTCCGCCATGGAACGCCAGAAGAAGTCGGCGGTGGAGACCGCCGAGGAGGACAAGGTAGAGCGTCATCGGCGTACAGCCGCCTACTGGATGTGGCACTACCGAACAGCGGCCCAGAGCCGGGAGGCGGATGTCGACGACCTGATGGAGTGCCACGCCCACTTCGGCGAAGCGGGTGATGTCGAACAATCCGACAACGCCGCCCAGGGAGCCGCGAGCATCCTTGATCGCATTGGACAATGGGACGACGAGTGGAAGTTGATCAATAGACAACTCCAAAACCCTCGCCTCAGTAAGGCTCGGCAGGCAATCTGGCACCATCAACTGGGCGTCCTCGCCCGCGCCGGGAGACTACTAACGCCGCCCACGACCGCTACCAGCAGGCACTGACCATCTTCGAGGAACTCGGCGACCGAGTGCGACATGGCCAACACCTACCACCAGCTGGGCATCCTCGCACAGACCCGGGGCGACTACGACACCGCCCACGACCGCTACCAGCAGGCACTGACCATCTTCGAAGAACTCGGCGACCGCGCCGGCATGGCCAACACCTACGGCCAGCTGGGCATCCTCGCCCAGCGCCGGGGCGACTACGACACCGCCCACGACCTCTACCAGCGGGCACTGACCATCTTCGAGGAACTCGGCGACCGCGCCGGCATGGCCACCACCTACCACCAGCTGGGCATCCTCGCCCAGGACCGGGGCGACTACGACACCGCCCACGACCGCTGCCAGCGGGCACTGACCATCTCGAGGAACTCGGCGACCGATCGGCATGGCCAACACCTACGGCCAGCTGGGCATCCCGCCCAGACCCGGGGCGACTACGACGCCGCACGACCGCTACCAGCGGGCGCTGACCATCTTCGAGGAACTCGGCGACCGAATCGGCATGGCCACCACGGCCAGCTGGGCGTCCTCGCACAGACCCAGGGCGACTACGACACCGCCCACGACCGCTACCAGCAGGCACTGACCATCTTCGAGGAACTCGGCGACCGAATTGGCATGGCCAACACCTACGGCCAGCTGGGCATCCTCGCACAGACCCGGGGCGACTACGACACCGCCCGCACCCAATACCAGCAGGCACTGACCATTAAGAGGAACTCGGCGACCGCGCCGGCATGGCCATCACCCACCACAATCTGGGCATCCTCGCACAGGACCCGGGGCGACTACGACACCGCCCACGACCGCTACCTGCAGGGCGCTGACCATCTAAGAGGAACTCGGCGACCGCGCCGGCATGGCCATCACCACCACAATCTAGGGCATCCTCGCACAGACCCGGGCAACTACGACACCGCCCGCACCCACTACCAGCAGGCACTGACCATCTTCGAAGAACTCGGCAACCGAGTTGGCATGGCCAACACCTACGGCCAGTTGGGCATCCTCGCCCAGGACCAGGATGACTACGACACCGCCCGCACCCAATACCAGCGGGCACTGACCATCTTCGAGAACTCGGCGACCGAATTGGCAGCGGCCAACACCTACGGCCAGTTGGGCATCCTCGCCCAGGACCAGGATAATTTTCTCGGCCGGAAAAATCGTTCAGGCGGACATAAAACTCAAAAAGCTTCTGATATCGAACCTACACCGAGCCTTTCTCACCAGAACCGATGGCTCGAGGGGCCAGGATCGGCGTGGTGGTGCGGAGGGATTGGCCGGGGCCTTCGGCGGCAACGTGCAAGTGGTGATGGATCACACCGGTTCCCCGTGTCACGGGCCCGGTGGAGCCCGGCTCCACCCACGACCCGACCGCGGCCAGGCTCCACGTCCTGCTGGCCTTGTACCGGTCCGCCTGGCTGGGGATGCCAGTCCTGGCCGACAAGGGTATACGTCTTCAAAACCACCCTCTGAATAAACTCAGAGGCTCATTTCTATAAAAACTCAACGAGATCGTCTCGCTGTTATTACACAGAAGAGCCTCAGTCAAAGAAAACTCAAGGAAGTGGCGATCCAATGCATTTAGGGCATCGACGTTTTATATACCGAAGTCGACTCCAAAGTCATTGACGATACTCGGCCATCAGGGCGCTCGACGTAACGCCAACCGCCGATCGCAGACGCTCTTGCTTCAGCCAAGTAATTTCTCGCTTAATGTGTGAGTCGAACTCGCCTGGACTGAGAAAATACCTCGCGCTATAGCCATGCTTCGAATCAGCTTATAGTTCTCGCGGTCACACAATTCATGATAGTGGATTGCCCGAATTGTGCACCACTCATCAAAAATCTATATCCGATATTCCGACAGCACTCGATAGTAATCTTGAAGATCATCGTTACCTAGTGGGTCGGTAGACACGAACCAGGAACACAGCCAACCTTTCTGCGCCGTCCTGAATATCTCGATTGAGAGTGACCTCAAATTCGCCTCGAGTTCCTACTCTATGCCCTATAATTTTCACCATATGAGCACCAAAGCCTGTTTAGGTTAGTTTTCAGAATACCCTGAAGCCTGGGAGCCTAGAGCGGCTGTCAATAAAATTAGCACCGGCAAGGAAAATGAGATCGCCGGGTTTCAAGAAAAACTCTTCAGGGCTCTCGTTAAACATGTTGACAAACTGTTTCCCATTATCATCCACTCGCTTCAAATCCTCAACGTTGCGCCACTTCTCTCGCATTGGCACGTACAGATCAGAATCCAATTCGATGACAGGAAGGTAGAGGATATATTCGACTTATCGTCGACGTAATCCCCGACAAAACCGATTAGCGAAGTTTACCACGCGAAACTCCCGTCAACTCTTTATTCATCGCCTCGCCAGCATTAATGTCGCCGCAGTCTTCGTGTATTTGCTGTTACTAAATCGACGTGCGTAACTTTTCTGCTTGTGCCGAGCAACGGAGTACTCAGAATCCAGTCTAGATACTCACGAAATCTAATCTCACGCATGAATAGTCGTACTGGACGGAGTACTATTCGGAGAATCTGGAAAGTGGTACACGAGCCTCCCACATCCAGAGTCTTCTCACATCACGCCACCCCTTCATTTTCAAATTCTTCACATATGGTCCCGAATGCGGAACAACTCCCTTCGTATAGTCACCCGACGAATCAAAATTTTTCCTCCCCCACGCTTGAAAAATACTAATATATTGACCTCCTCAAATGAATATCGTTCAGCCAGTCTCTCTTTTCGTCACCAACCATTCTCCCGCACGCCCTGGATAGTGACCTGCCACAATCCACCTAGTGATCGAAAGGAGTCAACTAACGCTCCATTCGGAGCATCTCCGCAGAAGGACGTCGTAGAGTCGGAGAAATCGGCTCGCAACGATGGATGGTAGTATGCGCAGGGAACAAAGCCTAACCCATTTCCGGAGTCTAGGTTTTTGGCGATCCTTTTAATTCCTCAAGCCTATCAAAAATCTGAAAGAAAGACGAGCGAACAGTACTTCACGCCAATCGGTCGAATTTCTTGCCGTCACCCGGCCTGCGAAGACCCTGAACCCAGCGAATCTCCTCCAAAACGCAATCCTTCCATGCGGGTCGATAATCTGAATATAACTGACATCCCTCAAAATTCTACCAACCCGCGGGAGGCTGATCAACACCAGTATAACGCAGCCGCAAGCGGCATGGCTCACGCCGCCACTCGCCCTCGTTCCAGCTCGACCAGGCGCCAGCCTCCCTCGGGATCGCCCTCCGCCACCGAGACGCCCGCATTGCGCATGGGGTGATCGGCGATCCATGCGGGCTCCACTCCCCCGCCGTCGGCCGCCGCGAGCGCGGTCCACAGACGCAGCACCGTGCCGTGAGCCACGAGCAGGGCCGTCCCGTCCGGATCGGTCGCCCGGGCGATCTCGTCCACCACGCCGTCGAAGCGGGCGAAAGTGGTCCTGCCGTTCTCCGGGGACCCGGGCAGTCGGCAGTGGAGGCGCCCGATCATCCAGGCGCGGGTCGTGTCCGTGTAGCAGACCACCGATTCCGCATCGGTGTTCATCTCCAGGTCCCCGGCCAGCACCTCGCGCAGTCCCCGAGCGGATCCGCGCCGTCAGCCCCGTGGCCTCCTCGACGGGGGCGATGGTCTGGCGGGCCCGTTCGATCGGCGAGACCCACAGGGAGGAGATGGCGTCCAGGTCGCCGGTCTCGGCCAGGCGCCCGGGCAGGGACGCCGCCTGCTCGTGTCCGACGGTGTCGAGCGGGTTTCCGGGGAAGGCCGTGTCGAGGGCCCCCATAATGTTGGCGATGGTGCGGCCGTGGCGGACGAGGAGGAGCTTCACGCCCCCATCCTGCCAGGGCGGGCGCGACCGGGCCGCCTCCGCTCACGACCAGGGTAGGGGCCGCGGTTCTGCCGCCGTCGCCTGCCGCCCGGTGACGCCAGGGGCCGCTGGCAGGGGCCTGACCCGGGGCCGACGGCGGGAGTCGGTGCCAGGCCGGTTTCGGCGTCGGGCGCCCGGGCGATGCCCCGTCCGACGTCGCCGGGCCGGTGCCGCCCGAGGGCGACCCCGGATCCGCGCCGAGCGGCGGTCCCCGGGCGGGCCGGCCTGCGGGCCGCCGCCACCGACGCGCTCGGCGGTGACGGCGCGGCGCTCGGCGGCGATGGCGCGGTCGCGGCCCCCGGCGCAGTGCTCCCCCGGCGGCCCCGGCCCCGCCGAAGAGGATCCGCTCGGCGACCAGCCGGGCATGGCGCGCCGTCTTGCGGTAGAGGTCCTCCAGGTCCCGCTCCCGGCCGGGCTCCAGGCCCAGGAGCCGCCCCACCACGCGGATCTCCAGCGGGTCGGAGGGCAGGGATGTCGATGCGCGCACCCCCGTCCCGGCCCGTGCCGATGACATTGGCGGCGCGCACCGGGTGGCCAGCTGCCAGGCGGCGACGAGCCGCCGCGCGTCATCGGCGTCGATGAGCCCGTCGCGGGCGGCGGCCTCCAGCGCGCCGATGGTCGAGTGGTGCGCAGCCCCGGGCGGGTCCCGGCGTGGGAGAGCTGGAGGATCTGGGCGACCCACTCGACGTCGCTCAGCCCCCGGCCCGAGCTTGAGGTGGGCGCGGGGTCCGCGCCCCGCGGCAGCGCTCGGACTCCATGCGCGCCTGAGCCGGCGGATCTCGCGCAGCGCCTGCGGCTCCAGCCCTCGCGGGGCCAGCGCAGGGGTCGATGAGGTCGGTGAAGGCCCGGGCCAGGTCCTCGTCGCCCGCGCAGGGCCGGGCGCAGCAGCGCCTGCCTCTCCCAGGTCCGGGCCCAGCGCCCGTAGTACTCCCGGTAGGGAGTCCAGCGACCGGCTCATCGGGCCCCGCCGGCCCTCGGGGCGCAGGTCCGCGTCGGCCGTGAGCGGGTGGGGTCTGGCCCCGGCCAGGAGCCCGACCACGGTCCTGGCGACCTCCTCCGCCTCGGCCGCCGCGGCCTCGGCGGCGGTCTCGACACCCCGCCGCCTGGCCGTCCGCCCCGCCCCGCGGCCGGTGGACGAAGAGCAGGTCGGCGTCGGAGGCGAAGCCGGTCTCGGCCCCGCCGAGCCTGCCCGTGGCGATGATCGCGTGATCGGCCCTGGCCGCCGCCCAGCGCCCCCGCTCGTCCGGCCCGTCGGCCAGCGCCCGCGCCCCGTCGCGCCGGGCGATGACCAGGGCGGTGGCGATCCCCAGCGCCCCCTCCAGGGCGGCGTCGGTGGCCGCGGTGAGAATGGCGGCGGTGCGCGCGGGGTCGAGCCCGTCGAGGAGTCCGCGAGCGCGGCCCGCAGCAGTTCGCGCGAGCGTCAGGCTCGTGACGGCCTGCATGGCCTCGCGCGCCTCGTGCTCGGGGTCGGCGGCGTCGGAGGCGTGCAGGAGCGCCGTCGCAGGATGTGGCAGGCCTCCTTCCCGCAGGGCGGCGGCGTCGCGGGGTTGGAGCTCGGCGTCGTCGTCGAGCCAGGCGATGGACTCGGGGCGCTCGGCGAGGCGGTCGGTGGTCCAGCGGGCGCCGGACAGGGACGTGGCACAGTCGGCGGGCGGCGACCGGGGAGTCGCGCAGCATGGCCAGGTACCAGTGGGAGCCGCCGATCTTCTCGGAGAGCGTGCGGAAGGACAGCAGTCCGGAGTCGGGGTCGGGCCCCTCCCGAGCCAGCCGATGATGACGGGCAGGAGCTGGCGCTGGATGGCGGCGCGGCGGCTGACGCCCTCGGTGAGCGCCTGGATGTGGTGCATGGCCCCGGCGGGGTCGCGGTATCCGACGGCGGCCAGGCGCTCGCCCGGCGGCGCGGGGGTGAGGGTCATCTCGTCGGCGGTGAGCCGGCGGCGGCTCCCCAGGAGGGCCGGTAGTAGATCTCCTCGTGCAGGGAGCGGACCTGGCGGCGGGCGGCGCGAAGGCCTCGCGCAGGGTGTCGGGGTCGTTCAGGGCGGTCCGGTCGATTCCGCGGCCGATGCGGCGCAGGTCGGCGTCGGAGTCGGGCAGGGTCGTGGGTGCGGCGCAGCCGGTGGAGCTGGCTGCGGTGCTCCAGCAGGCGCAGGACCCGGTAGCCGTCGCCCAGGGCCCCGGCGGCCCCCGCGCGAGACGTATCCGCCGTCGCTCAGGGCCCGCAGGGCGGTGAGGGTGGGGCGCACGCGCAGGGTCTGGTCGCCGCGCCCGTGGACGAGCTGGAGGAGCTGGACGGTGAATTCGACGTCGCGCAGGCCCCCGGGGCCGAGCTTGATGCGCCGGTCCCTGCCCGTCGCGGGGCTCGGAGGCGCGTTCGACGCGGCGGCGCATGGCGCGGGCGTCGTCGACGAAGTTGTCCCTCAGGCTGGCGCTCCAGATGAAGGGGGCGACGGCCTGCTCGTAGGCGCGGCCGAGGGCCTCGTCGCCGGCGGCGGCGCGGGCCTTGAGCAGGGCCTGGAACTCCCAGGAGGCGGCCCAGCGCTGGTAGTAGGCGACGTGGGAGGCGAGGGTACGCACGAGGGCGCCGTCCTTGCCCTCGGGGCGCAGCCCGGTGTCCAGCGGCCACAGGGGCGGTTCGGCGCCGGTGGAGGACACGACGGCGGCGAGCTCGGTGGCGATGGCGGTGCCGGCGGCCAGCAGCTCCTCCTCGGGGACCCGGCGGCCCTCGGCGGGGGCGACGACGTAGACGACGTCGACGTCGGAGATGTGGTTGAGCTCGCGGGCCCCGGTCTGCCCATGGCGATGACGGCCAGGGCGGTGTCGCGGCGGGCGGTCCGACGGCGCGGCGGGCGATGAGCAGGGCGGCGTCGAGGGCGGCGTCGGCCAGGTCGCTCATCCGGCGCCCGACGGTCTCGACGTGCTGGTAGGGGTCGGGGCTGGTCAGGGTCGTCGGCGACGATGCCCAGCAGGCGGTCGCGGTAGGCCGTGCGCAGGGCGCTGGTGGCGCGGGCGACGGCGTCCCGGTCGGCGGTGCCGGTCCCGCCGTCCGGGGGCCGTCCCTCGGCGCCATCCGCGCCGCCGCCCGTATCGCCGGGGCCGCCCTCGCCCGGGCCGTCCTCGGCGGCGGGGCGGCCGAGGGCCCCGGTGACGGCGGCGCGCAGGGGCGGTGCGGGCGTCGGGGAGCCCGGGGGCGTCGGGGGCGCGGGCGGGGCCAGCGCCGCCAGGCCCTCGGGGTGGGCCGCGAGGAAGTCGCCCAGGGCGCTGGAGCTGCCCAGGACGGCCAGGAGCCGCTGGAGGTGGCGCAGCTGCTCGTCGGGCGTCCTCCCCGACCGGCGCGGGCGCCCAGTCGGGGCGGGGCGCGGCCCGGGCGGCGGCGTCGGGCGCGCGGCGCAGGAGGCGGGCGAGCAGGCGGCGGGGAGTCCTGCGGCCCGGCGCCAGCGCCCGGCCCGGCAGCCTCCGTGCCGGTGCCGACGTCAGCGGCATTGCCGGTGCCGGCATCGCCGTTGTCCGCCTCGGTCCCGGCCCCGGCGATCCCCGGCGCCGCGTCGACCGCCCAGGCGAGGCGGACCAGGCTCAGCAGCGCCAGGTCGGGGTCGGCCGTGGCCGCCAGGGCCCCGGCGAGGGCGTGCGCCAGGGCCCCGGGTCGTCCGCCCCGGCGGGCGGCAGGGAGCCAGGGTCAGGGGCCGGGTCGCCCAGGCAGGCCAGGGCGCGGCCGAGTCGGACACCCCGGCGGCCAGGAGGCGCGAGCGCAGGGGAGCGCGGGCGGCGTGACCGCCCAGGGGCGGCGTCGGCGCTGGATCGACCATGGCCGCTCAGATCCGCGGGAAGAACTGGCCGAGCTCGAAGTCGGTGACCTGGGCGTCGTAGGCCCCTGTACTCGCGCCGCTTGTTGCGCAGGAAGAACTCGAAGGCGTTCTCGCCCAGGGTGTCGGCCACGAGGTCGGAGCCGCTCATGGCCACGACGGCGGACTTCAGGGAGGTGGGCAGCTCGCCGATGCCCAGGGCGCCGCGCTCGACGTCGGACAGCAGCCAGACGTCGTCCTCGGTCTCGGCGGGCAGCTCGTAGTCCTCCTCGATGCCCTTGAGGCCGGCCGCGAGGATGACGGCCACGGCCAGGTAGGGGTTGGCGGAGGAGTCGATGCCGCGGTACTCCACGCGCGAGGCCTGGGCCTTGCCGGGCTTGTGCATGGGCACGCGCACCAGCGCAGAGCGGTTGTTGTGGCCCCAGCAGATGTAGCTGGGGGCCTCGTCGCCGCCCACAGGCGCTTGTAGGGAGTTGACGTGCTGGTTGGTCACGGCGGTGATCTCGCGGGCGTGGCGCAGCAGCCCGGCGATGAAGGCGCGCCCGGTCGCGGAGAGCTGGTACTGGCCGGCCGGGTCGTGGAAGGCGTTGCGCTCGCCCTCGAACAGGGAGAAGTGGGTGTGCATGCCGCTGCCGGGCCGGCCCACGAAGGGCTTGGGCATGAAGGTGGCCGAGCAGCCCTCCTGGAGGGCCACCTCCTCGACGACGGTGCGGAAGGTCATGATGTTGTCCGCCATGGACAGGGGCGTCGGCGAAGCGCAGGTCGATCTCGTTCTGGCCGGGGCCGCCCTCGTGGTGGGAGAACTCCACGGAGATGCCCATCTGCTCGAGCATGAGGATGGCGCGGCGGCGGAACTCGTGGGCGGTGCCGCCGGGCACGTGGTCGAAGTAGCGGCGTGGTCGGTGGGGCGGATGCGCCCGTCGGCGTCGCGCTCGACGAGGTAGAACTCGATCTCGGGGTGGACGTAGCAGGTGAAGCCGGCCTCGGCGACGCGGGCGAGCTGGCGCTCCAGGACCGCGCGCGGGTCGGTGCGGGCGGGTTCGCCGTCGGGGGTGAGCACGTCGCAGAACATGCGGGCCACCGCGTCGGTGCCCGAGCGCCACGGCAGGAGCTGGAAGGTGGAGGGGTCGGGGCCAGCAGCATGTCCGACTCGAAGACGCGGGTCAGGCCCTCGACGGCCGAGCCGTCGAAGCCGATGCCCTCCTCGAAGGCGCCCTCGACCTCCGCCGGGGCGATGGCCACCGACTTGAGCTGGCCGAGCACGTCGGTGAACCACAGGCGGATGAAGCGGATGTCGCGCTCCTCGATGGCTCTGAGGACGTACTCCTGCTGCTTGTCCATTGCTCAGGACCTTCCTTGTCCGATGCTCAGGGACCCTCCTCGAGCTCAGGTCGTGCCGGGCCATCATGCCGCGCGCGCGTGTCGGACAGGTTGCGCGACCCGGCGGGCCGCGGGCGGGGCCTGCGGGCGCGGCGCGCGGCGGCAGCCCGGCGGGCGGCCAAGTAGGCTGCGGCCATGACCTGCGCACCAGACTCTCCCGGCGGGGCCCTCCGACGCCGCCTCCCCTACGGACCGGCGGCCCCGGCCCTCGGCGCACGCCCCGCGCGCCCGGTGCGGGTCACCACCTGACCCGGGCCAAGGAGCGCGGGAGCAGCTGACCATGCTCACCGCCTACGACGCCGTCACCGCCCGCATCCTGGACGAGGCCCGGCACCGACATGCTGCTGGTGGGCGACTCGATCGGCAATGTCATGCTCGGCCACGACACGACCCTGCCGGTGGAGCTGGACGAGATGGTCGTGGCCACGCGCTCGGTGGCCCGGGCGACGACGCGGGCGCTCGTGGTCGCCGACCCTGCGCTTCGGCACCTACGAGGCCCGGCCCCGCCCAGGCGCTGGCCAGCGCCGTGCGCCCTGATGAAGGCGGGGCCAACGCCGTCAAGCTCGAGGGCGGGCGCCCGCGCGCGCTGCACGGTCCGAGCGCTCGGCGAGGCCGGCATCCCGGTGGTCGGTCACCTCGGCTTCACCCCCAGTCGGTCAACAGGCTGGGCGGCTTCCAGGTGCAGGGGCGCGGGGAGGAGGCCGCGGAGGCGCTCGTGGCCGACGCCGTGGCGCTGGCCGAGGCCGGCGCCGTGGCGATCGTCCTGGAGATGGTGCCCGAGCCGGTGGCCGCGCGGGATCACCGAGCTGCTCGCAATCCCCACGATCGGCATTGGCGCGGGGGGCGCTGCGACGGCCAGGTGCTCGTGTGGACCGACATGGCCGGGATGACGGACTGGGCGCCGCGCTTCGCCCGCCGGTTCGGCCGGGTCGGCCCGGCCCTGCGTCAGGCGGCGCAGGCGTACGGCGATGCGGTGCGCGAGGGGTCGTTCCCGACGTCGGAGCACTCCTTCGACTCCTGAGCCCGAGGCCCGCTCGCCGCAGCGGGCCTCGGAACGAGCCGCGTCCGCCGTCGTGCCCGCCGGGCCCGGACCGCGGACGCGGACGGGTCCCCTCAGACCGGCTCCTGCGGGTGGGACCAGTCGATGGGGACGGGGACGACGCGGCGAGGCGTCCGCCATGTCCCGCGTCTCGAAGGTGACGCCCTGGTCGCCCGGATCCACGGCCCAGGACACCAGGGTCGGCTCCGGGGCGGTCGGGGTCGAGCTCGACGGTCGTGACCGAGCAGTTCGCCATGGGGGCCATGGAGAAGATCTCCACGCCGACCCAGCGGCCCAGCAGGGTCGATGAGCGTCATGCCGTGGGGAGACGACGAGGACCCTGACGTCCGGCCGCCCGGCGCGCGCGTCCTCGCGCAGGTCCGCCACGATGCGGGCCAGGGCGGCGTCGATGTGGGCGAGGTAGTCGGCGGCGCCGATCCCGCCAGGCGCCCGGGGTGGACGCCGCTGAGCACCCCGGGCAGGTGGCGGGCGGGATCAGGGCCCGGAGCATGACCTCGTCCGGCCCGCCGTCGTAGATCCCGTAGTCGTACTCGCGCAGCCCCGTCCAGGGTCGTCCGCTCGACGTCAGGCCTGCCGGCCAGCAGGATGTCCGCGGTCCGCCCCACGCGCCCCTGGGGGCTGAGGTGAGCGCGCGCCAGCGGGAGGCGGCCCAGGTGCTCGGCGGTCGCGCGCGCCCGCGGCGCCCCTCGGGGGTCAGGGGCGAGTCGCTGGACCCCTGGGTCCGGCGCTGCTCGTTGAGGACGGTGCGCCCGTGACGCACGAAGTGGATGGCGCTCACCGGCTCATCGTAGACGGGCGCGGGCGGGGCGGGCGCGCCGCGACGGCGTCGGACCCTCCTATGCTGGCCCCATGATGTCCGCCGACTCACCGCGCTCCTTGGCCGATCAGCGCCCCGCGGCTACGCTCACGAAGGACGGCTCGGTCCCGACCGCCACGTCCCGGGTCGATCCCCCGTCCCGAGTACATGTTCCACGACGGGCCCGAGCGGGTGACGGCCTCCGACGTCAGGACGCCGAGACCGTCGAGCGCATCCGGGCCGCCCGGCCGGATCGCGGTCCGCGCCCCTGGCGCAGGCCGCCGCCGCCATCGCCCCCGGCGTGACGACCGACGAGCTCGACCGCATCGCCCACGAGTACATGTGCGACCACGGCGCCTACCCGTCCTGCCTGGGCTACATGGGCTTCCCCAAGTCGATCTGCACCTCGGTCAACGAGGTCATCTGCACAGCATCCCGGACTCACGGTGCTGGCCGAGGGCGATCTGATCAACCTCGACGTGACCGCCTACCTCGACGGCGTCCACGGCGACACCAACGCCACCTTCCCCGTCGGCCGTGTCGACCCCGAGACCGCCGCCCTCATCGAGCGCACCCGCACCGCCATGGAGCGCGGCATCCGGGCCGTGCGCCCCGGCCGTGAGATCAATGTCATCAGCCGCGTCATCGAGAAGTACGCCAAGCGCTTCGACTACGGGGTCGTGCGCGACTACACCGGTCACGGCGTCGGCGAGGCCTTCCACTCCGGGCTCATCATCCCGCACTACGACGCCGCCCCCGCCTACAGCACCGTCATGGAGGTGGGCATGGTGTTCACCATCGAGCCGATGCTGACCCTGGGGGACCAGGACTGGGAGCAGTGGGACGACGGCTGGACCGTGGTGACCAGGGACCGCTCGCGCACCGCCCAGTTCGAGCACACGCTGGTGGTCACCGAGGACGGCGCCGAGGTCCTGACCCTTCCTGAAAGCCCGCCCCGGCCCGATCCTTCGAGTCCGCCCCTGGCTGACCCCGCCCCTCGAGCCCGGACCGGGGTGTCGTGAGAGCACTCCCCCGAGTAGGATTGCGAGCAGTCCTCGTGACACCCCCGCACCGGGGTGTAGATTCTCTCTCGGGCGACGTCAGTCGCACCCCATATCCCTGTCACCCTCCGGAGGTCTTCATGGCACTGCGCTTCAACCCCCGCCGAACTGGCGGCGCCGCCCGACGGCTTCGTGCCCCGGCCGCTGGCAGCCAGACCCGGCCTGGGGCCCAGCGCCCGAGGGCTGGCAGTTGTGGGTCGACGACTCGGCGACCGGAGACCCTGAACGCCTCCGCCCCGCAGTCCGCCTCCGGCTCGGACCCGACCTGGGCGCCGACGCAGGCTGTGTCCACGGGCTCCTCCGCCCCTCGTCGCCGACCCCACGGGGCCCCGGTCTCGGCGCCCAGCGGGACTACGCCTCCGGGCCGATGAGCTCGCCCAACCCCATGATGTCCGCCCCAGCGGCATGTCCGCCGCCCGTCCACCTCCTCGGCCTCCTCGGCGAGCCCCTACGCGGCGAGCATGGACTACGCGCAGTCCCCGACGCCCCACCAGAACCAGCCCCTACCAGGGCCCGGGCATGCCCATGGACCCGCAGGCGAGTTGGCAGCCGGGCGGCGTCGGCGATCCGCGGGCGGCTCACCGGACAAGCCGGTGACCAAGCAGTGGTGGTTCTGGACCATTATCGCCGTCGTGGTCGTCGCGCTCGTCGCGGTCGGCGTCGTCGTCGCCCTCAACCTCAACAAGGACGACGACGAGAAGGGCGGCGGCACCGCACCGGCAGGGCGGCTCGACGCACAGCCAGCCGACCGGGGGCCCGACCAGCGATCGACCGGCGGCACTAATAACGGCGGCAGGGCACCACCATGAACAACCCGGCCACCATGCAGGACGTCATCACCTTCGACAACGTGTCCCTACGACAACCCTGACGCGACCCTGGACGTCTCCTTCGAGGAGGTCCAGTGGGACGCCACGCAGGCGGTCAGGAGGGTCAGCCCTACGTCTTCGAGACGCCCTCCGCGGACCAGGTCTACATCCGCCTCAAGGTCAAGGCCACCTACCACGGCTCTGGCAAGTTCAGCCCCTACAGCCTCCACATCGACTACGTGAATGGCGGCAACGCCACCGCGTCGTCCAGTGACATCTCGAACGACTCCTTCACCATGCAGACCGAGCCCCGCGATGGCGGCAACATCACGGGCTACTTCACCTTCCTCGTCCCCAAGGACGGCGTGAAGGACGGCTTGTTCGCCGTCAGCTACCCTATGGTAACGAGGTGTACGTCAGGCCGAGTGACCGCTCGCGCCGTCGGCCACTAAAGCCGCACTAAGCGGTCGGCGAACGCGACGGCGGCGCCCGCCGAGATCGGCGGGCGCCGCCGTCGCGCTTGCGTGAAGCCGCTTTCAGCGGTCCGGTCCGCCGTCGCCGGAGGCCGACAGCACGGCGGAACGCCCCACCCGCCCTGTATCCGCGGGCGCCCGCGGCGCTCAAAGGCCCCGCGGGGCGGACGAGTCGACCTGTACGCCGGGTTCTGTTGCCGCCCGCCGTTACCGGCGCGGCGGTGGCGACCATCCATCTTGGCCCGCCGTTGCCGGCGGGCCTGCGCGACCCTACCCGCAGGCTCGGACGAGCAGCCCTCGGGCGCCTGCTGCGCGTCTTGCTCCGGGCGGGTTTGCCGAGCCGCCGCGGTCGCCCGCGGCGCTGGTGGGCTCTTACCCCACCGTTTCACCCTTCACCGGCCGGGGCCGGCGGTCTGTTCTCTGTGGCACTGTCCCGCGGGTCGCCCCGGGTGGCCGTTAGCCACCGCCCTGCTCTGTGGAGCCCGGACGTTCCTCGACCCGCGGGTCGCCCCGCGGCACCGCGGCCGCCCGGTCGGCTCGTCCGCGCCCAGCACTCTACCGCCTCGCCCGCCCCGCCGCAGCCGGCTTCACCGATTCCACCGACTCACTGGCTCCGCCGCCCGTCAGCGATTCCGCTGCGCACCGCCCCCGCCCCACGCAGGCGCCCGGCCGCGCTGCGCATCAGATGTCCATGCGCACGATGATGACGTCGTTCTCCTCGGCGTGGATGATCTCGTCGGCGGGGGGCGCGGCGATCCGCGAGTACTCCGTGGGGCTGATCTGGATCGGGGAGCCCTCGAGCCGGCGGCCGTGGAGGGCGACGGCCCCCGAGGCCCCCGGTGGCGGCCCGGACCGCGTCGTACTCGTCGAGCAGCGCCAGGTCGATGGTTCCGGCCAGCTCGGCGCGCTCGCGATCGAGCCGGCTCGATCTCGGCGTCGATGCGGGCGAAGGCGGCGTCGCGCTCGGCCGTCAGCTCGCGCCCGGCGCTGCGGATCTCGCCCTCCTCGGCGGCGAGATCGCGCACCTTCCTCTGAGCGCTCTCAAGGGCCTCGACGGCGGCGAGCTGGGCGTCCTCGAGCACCGCCCGGCGTCGGCCGAGCTGGTCGAGCTCCCCTGGATGGCGGTCAGGTCCCGGGGTTGGCCGTGCCCGACGACAGGCGCTCGCGCAGGATGGCGGCGCGCCGCGTGACCTGGTCGACCTCGTCCTCGCTGCGCGTGGCCCCCTTCCTGGCCTCGGCGAGCGCCCCGTCTGCGAGGGCGGCCGCGCGCCGGTTGGCCTTGAGGCGCTCGACGGTGTCCTTGATGCGGGACAGGACGGGCAGGTGCTTGCGCTCGTGTCTCAGACGGGCGAGTCGGGAGTCGAGGCTCTGAGGTCGATGAGCAGTCGCTGCTGGCTGAGGGGGCGCTCGTCACGGCTGTGGTCCTTCGCTGCTGGCCGAGGTCTGGAGTTCTGCGGGCGTCATGAGCCGGTGCTCAGACGCAGGGTCCACGGGTCGGTGACGACCTCGGAGACGTACGCCTCAAGTCTACGTCCCCTGCTCGCCCGCGGCGGCCTCGAGCCGGGCCGCCAGCGGGGGCAGGCCCACCCACTCGGTCGCCCAGTGGGTGCCGCACAGGAGGTGGGGCGGCCGCCTCCAGGTGATCCGTGGCGGGGTGGTGGCGCAGGTCGGCGGTGAGGAAGACGTCGGCGCCGGCCTCGCGCGCGGCCGCCAGCAGCGAGTCCCCGGCCCCGCTGGAGACGGCCACCGTCTCGACGGTGGCGTCGGGTCCCCGCCGACGAGGAGGCCGGGCGCGGAGTCGGGCAGGGCGGCGGCGACGGCGGCGGCGAGGTCGCGCAGCCGGGCGGGTGCTCGAGCTCGCCGATCCGACCGATGCCCTGGGCGGGGTCGAGGCGGCTCGGGCTCAGGGGCCTCGTGCCGAGCAGGCCGACGCGGGCGGCGAGCGCGTCGGCCACTCCCCGTGCGCGGCGTCGAGGCTGGTGGGCGTTGGCCAGCGCGATGCCGGCGCGGATGAGCCGGTGGACGCAGCGGCCCTTGGGGTCGGTGGCGGCGACGTGGTCGGTGCCGCGCAGGTAGAGGGGTGGTGGTGATGACCATGTCGACGCCGCGCTCGATGGCCTCGTCGACGACGGCGGTCAGCGGGTCGACGGCGAGCAGGACGGTGCGCACGGGCTCGGCCGGGTCGCCGCAGATGAGGCCGTTGAGTCCCAGTCTCGGCGAGCTCGGGCGGGGCGGCGGCCTGGAGGAGGGCGACGACGTCGGCGACGGTGAGGGCTCGGTGACGGGCTCGGACCCTGTTGGACTGGCTCATGGGAGCAAGGCTACTGAACCGCCGCCGCCCGCCGGCCCGGGGACGCCGCAGGGGCGTGGGCGACGCCCTCGTCGGAGACCACGCATGACCGGGCGCGTTGGGGCGGGGTCGGCGACCCTCCCTCGACGGCGTTCGGACCGGCGATGTCCGAATCTGTTGCAAAGGCCCGGATCTCACCGGGAAGCCGGAGAAGAATCGTTGATATTCCGCGCCTTCCTTCGCGGCCGGTCCCGGCCCGGGGACGCCTTTTGCAACAGATTCGGACACGCTTCCACCCGATCCGGTCCCAGGAGCCCCACCCGCCCCAACGCATCCGTATTCCGGCCCCACCGACCCAAACAATAAGCGACAACACCGCTACCGACAAGGCGTCGCTCCCTAATTGTCGTAGTTCGGTCGCGGGAAAAGGTGGTCCCTGCATACTTTTAACACCCCGTCCCGGAGCAGCGGGTCGCAGAAACGGCGCGATGACGCTCGATTCCGAATCGCCCGGCGCCGTGGAGGACCCTTAAAAGTATGCGGAGCCACCTTCCGCCCTCGGCGCTCGCGGCCGCTCCCGTGGACGCGCACACGACCGGCAACAGCGCCCCGCGGCATCCGGCCCGCGCCCGCGGTCTCCCGCATCCGCACCAACGGCGGCGGCCGGGCGGGACCGGGGACGTAGGCGGCGCCGTCCCGTCCTCCCGACTCGTCGTGCTACCATCCGCTCCGGCATTCTGCGCCTTGAGACCTCGCCCGGAAACCCGGGCCTTTTTCCGGATCGGACCGTCCGGCTCGGCGCGTGGGCCGCCGAAGAACCGTACGCGCCCCCGCGAACAGCCCCGGACGACAAGGACGACCGATATGCGATTCCATCTCCCCGACTCCGCGGCACGCGCGCAGCGGCGCCACGACGACGATCGGGGCCGCCTGATGAGGGATTGCTCGCTGGCCATCGCGTCCGGCGGGGTGCTGGCGGCGACGGCCTTCGCGCGGCACTGGGCGCTGCAGCTGCCGGCGGTGGTCGCGATGGCGGCGGTGTTCTGGCTGCTGCGGACGGTCCCGGCCCGGCGGGCGTACGCGGTCGGCACGGTCTTCACGCTGGCGTGGCTGGTGCCGACGACGTACTGGTACTACAACTTCATGTCGTTCGGCGTGGCATTCGCGGCGAGTATCGGCTGGGCGCTGCTCACGGCGAACCTGTTCCAGCTGGCGGCCCTGCGCGAGAGGATCGGGACCCGGCTGGTGGGCCGCTGTTCGCCCTTCTCTGGCTGGCGCTGACCTGGCTGCGACTGCGCATGCCGGTGACCGAGGACTGGTGGCTGCCGCACCTGGGCTACAGCGTGTGGCGCAACAGCGGGCTGATCTGGCTCGGAGGATTCGGCGGCGAGACAGTGCTGGAGGCGGTGGTGCTGGCGGGCGGTATGACGGTGGCGGCGGCGTTCGTGCGCCGGGGCCCACTGGCGGCGCTGGCGGCGGGCGCGGCGGTGATCGCCTCGGTGACCGGGCTGAACGCGATCTCCCAGAGCCTTCCCGCCAAACCGATCCCCCCGGTGATCGCCTTGCAGGCGATGACCGAGGGCGGCGTCGACGCGCCGGCCACCGAGCAGGACGTGAGCGACCTGATCGACATGACGCGCGAGGCGCTGGGCGGGGACCACGCGCAGCCCACGACCGTCGTGTGGCCGGAGAACTCGATCCCCGAATCCGCCCAGCGGCGCGTGGCCGACGCCGCCGCGGAGCTGCGCGTCAATATCGTCTACCACACGGTGGAGCTCAACGGCAGAGGGGTCTACAAGAAGACCGTCGTCGTGGACGGCTCGACGGGCGAGGCCGTTCTCGCCAACTACAAGCAGCACATCGCCCCGGACGAGGAGCTGGGCGTGTCGCGCGCCTCGCGCAGCATCGTCGAGCTCGGGGACCAGCACGTGACCGCCTACATCTGCTACGACATGCACTACCCGGACGTCGTCGGCCGCCTGAGCGGCAGCGACGTGGCGTACGTGCCCCTCAATGACGCGGCCTACGGCTATTTGCAGAAGCAGTTCCACGCGGCCGATATCGCACTGCACGCCGCCCAGGCCGATACCGCCGTCGTGGTCGCCTCCACCAACGGACCGACAATGATTGTGAACAGCAACGGCGTGGTGACGCACTCCCTGAGCACCCCCGACGCCGGGCACGTCAGAAACTGACCGGCGCAGCCTTTTGGCCCGGTGACTGCGCCGGGAGCACAGCAGGTGAGCCGGACGAAGAAAGGACGGGATCTCCTGTCCCGGGATCGCGTGCCCCCGGCGGGTCTCGAACCCGCATGTCCCCTAAGGCGGCGACTTTTAAGGTCGCTGTGTCTGCCGATTTCACCACGGGGGCCTGGTCTCCAGGGTCGAGGGAACGCGGCGCTCACCGGCGGCCCCGGGGCCAGTACCTCCGGGATTCGAACCCGGGACCATGTGCTTATCAGGCACGGACGAGGCATAAGCTCGCTGCTCTAACCCGCTGAGCTAAGGGGGGCGGGGAGGGCGTCGCGCGCGACGGCGCCACGGCACGAGACCACCCCAGGGCGGGCTGTGACGGGCCGGACGCTTGGCGCGAACCGGCTCAGCCCCCGAACCACGTCTTGACATTGGCGACGATCGCCTTGTCGAAGGCGTCGTCGGAGTGGTGCTCGGCGATCCACTGGGCGAAGGAGCCGCCCGCGGCGGCGTCCATCTCCCGGCGGCACGCCTCCGGCTCGCGCAGCGCTCCGCGTGAGCATCGCCGCCGCCTCGTCCCAGGTCCCGGTAGATGAACGGGTAGGTCCGCGGCACCAGGGCGCGGGCCCACTCGCGGTCGGGCAGGACGCCGATGACCCCCGGCCCCAGGGCCTCGACGTAGAGCAGGCCGTAGGACACCTCCTCGGCGGTGGCCAGGAACGCCGTCGTGCGCGCCAGCGCCTCCCAGTAGGACTGGCGGGTCGCCGTGAGCGGCCCCATCCACACCCAGTCCCGCTGGGAGATGTCCATGGCGGCCTCGGAGACGAGGCTGTCCTCCTGCAGCGCATCTCGACCCTGAGGGCACCGCCTTGCGCACCTGCTCCAGGACGCGGAAGAACTGCTCGGGGTGCTTGCGGCGGCTGAGGTAGATCGACGGGTACAGGACGATCGGCACCTGCGTGTACACCCGCGGCTGGATGTGGTCCAGGCGGGAAGCCCAGGTTCACCCACGACAGCCTGGCCCGTCTCGTACAGGGCGCTGGGCGGTCCACCTCGACGAGGGTCGCCGATCTCGTTGGCGGTGCGCTGGGAGTCGGCGAAGGTCGGGGAACAGGGCGCAGGACAGCGCCAGGGTCGCCGTGTGGACGTCCGGGGCGGCCGAGGGCACCGAGCGCCACACGAAGTTCATGATCCGCGGCTCGGCCCTCGGCGAGCTCTGGGACAGGACGCGCCAGATGTGCGGGGAGTCCACCGCCTCCATGTTGATGACCACGAGGTCACCGGGGTCGATCATCTCCAGGGGCACGACGTCGAAGTCCTGGCTGCGCCGGGCGGCGGGCCGATGACCACCGACCCGGGAAGATCCGCAGCAGACGGCGCACGAGCGTGTCGCCCGCCTCGTGCCCGGCCACGCCCGCCGGACGAGATCTCGACCGAGTCGTACTTGATGGCGATCCTCATGAGCGCACCTCCGTGATCTCCCTCTCCCCCGCCGCGGTCTCGTCGACGTCGTCGCCCGTGCCGGCCGGGATCCTCATGGCGTAGAAGGACCGGTGGACGAAGATCAGGGCGACGGCGAAGAAGGCCGCCGCCAGGACGTGCACCATCGTCCCCATCCCCTGGGCGGACAGGCTGACGGCGAGCTCGACGGCGAGCAGGCCGAAGAGGGTCGTGAACTTGATAATGGGGTTGAGCGCCACCGACGAGGTGTCCTTGAAGGGTCCCTCGACGGTGTCGCCGACGATCGAGGCGTCGTGCAGGGCCGTGCCCTTCATGTGCAGGTCGACCTCGACGACCTTCTTCGCGTTGTCCCACGCGCCCCCGGCGTTGGCCATGTAGATCGCCTGGTACAGGCCGAAGACCGCGATCGACACCAGGTAGCCGATGAACAGGAAGGGCTCGACGAAGGCCAGGGACAGCGTGATGAAGAAGACCGCCAGGAAGATGGTGAGCATCCCTGCTGGGCGTACTGGGTGCAGATCTCGACCACCCTGCGGGAGTCCTCCACCGAGGCCCGCTGCGCCCCGGCGTCCAGGTGGATGGACTTCTTGATGAAGGCCACCGCCCGGTTGGCGCCCGTGGTGACCGCCTGGATGGAGGCCCCTGGAGAACCAGAAGACGACGGCGCCCCCGGCGATCAGGCCCAGGAGGAAGGGGCGTGCATGAGGGACAGGTTCTCGATGCCGCGACTCAGGTGGTCGGTCAGGCCGATGATGATGGAGAAGATCATGGTGGTGGCGCCCACGACCGCGGTGCCGATGAGGACGGGCTGGCGGTGGCCTTGAAGGTGTTGCCGGCGCCGTCGTTGTCCTCCAGGAGGTACTGGCCCGCTCCCCACCGGGGGCGAAGCCGAAGTCGCGGCGGATCTGGGCGTCGACGTCGTCGACGTCCTCGATGCGGGAGAGCTCGTAGACGCTCTGGGCGTTGTCGGTGACCGGGCCGTAGGAGTCGACGGCGATGGTCACCGGCCCCATCCCCAGGAAGCCGAAGGCGACCAGGCCGAAGGCGAAGACGGCCGGGGCCGCCATGAACGCCTCAGGCCGGAGCCGGACAGGGACGAAGGCGGCGCCCATGAGGCCCACGACCGTGATGCCCAGCCAGAAGGCGGAGAAATTGCCGGCGACGACGCCGGAGAGGATGTTGAGGCTGGCCCCGCCCTGGCGCGAGGAGCGGACCGTCTCGCGCACGTGCTGGGAGGCGGTGGAGGTGAAGACCTTGACCAGCTCGGGGATGAGGGCCCCGGCCAGCGTCCCGCAGGTGATGATGGTGGCCAGGCGCAGCCACAGGCCCGGCGCCCAGACCGCTCAGGACCAGCCAGGTGGCCGCGTAGGTCAGGACGATGCACAGGGCGCTGGTCAGCCACACGAGCGTGGTCAGGGGCGTTTCGAAATTCATCCTCTCGGCGTCGGCGTAGCGCAGGCGGACCCAGGTCTTGTTGATGGCGTAGGCCGCCCAGGCGGCCAGGATCATGGCGGCGCGCACCGTGAAGATCCACACCAGCAGCCTGGCCTGGAGGGCCGGGTCGGGCACGGCCAGCAGGGACGAAGGTGACCAGGGCGACGCCGGTGACGCCGTAGGTCTCGAAGCCGTCGGCGCTGGGGCCCACCGAGTCGCCGGCGTTGTCGCCCGTGCAGTCGGCGATGACGCCGGGGTTGCGCGGGTCGTCCTCGTCGATCTTGAAGACGATCTTCATCAGGTCCGCGCCGATGTCGGCGATCTTGGTGAAGATGCCGCCGGCGATGCGCAGGGCCGAGGCCCCCAGGGACTCCCCGATGGCGAAGCCGATGAAGCAGGCCCCGGCCACGTCGGCGGGCAGGAACAGGAGGATGGTCAGCATCATGAGCAGTTCGAGGCTGATGAGCACCATGCCGATGCTCATGCCCGAGCGCAGCGGGATCTCGTGCACGTCGTAGGGCTTGCCGCGCAGGGAGGCGAAGGCGGCGCGGGCGTTGGCGAAGGTGTTGACCCGGATCCCGAACCAGGCGACGGCGTAGGAGCCGCCCATGCCCAGCAGGGAGAAGAGCACGACGACGCCGACCCGGGACCATCCGAAGCCGACCAGCGCCTTGTAGTAGACGACGATGACCGCGGTGATGAACAGCCACAGCACCAGCAGGAAGCGCCCCTGGCGCAGCAGGTAGGCCTTGCAGGTGGAGTAGATGAGCTCGGCGACGCGCAGCATGGAGTCGTGCACGGCCGCCCGGCGCAGGCGCACGAAGGTGAACACGCCGAAGCCGAGCCCGGCCAGGCACACGACCAGGCCGATCAGCAGCAGCGCCCGCCCGCCCAGCCCCAGGCCGACGACGACGCCGCTCAGGGTCCGGCAGCTCGAGGTTCGCCTCCTCCGCCGACGTCGCCGGTGACGTCGGCCGTGAGCGGGCTGAGCGCGGCGGCGCAGGGAGGGCAAAGCGTCGGGAGCATAGGGGCATCACCTGGGTATCGGTCGTGGCGTCCGTCATGAAACGCGGCAAGTTAACCACAACGAGCGGCCCCGGTCACAATCGGGGTCGGTCCGGCCCGGGCGCAGGGCGGATACGGTGAGTGCGGTGGTTGTCCGCCAGACGGGGTCGGTCCGGCCCGGCTCGCGGGCAGACTCCGCTGCCCGCCGCCCGCGCCGGCCCGTCTCTCCCGGGACCGGATCATCCGCCCTTCCGCGCACCTTCCGGGATCCGGCCGTCGACGACGATATGCCCGCCCTCCGCGCCCGGCCGCCCCCACGGGCGCCGGTTGCGTCTACCCTGGCACCGCGGAGCCTGATGGCAGGGCGCCCCTGACCCCAGGAGCACCCATGAAGATCGCGCAACGAGCCGTACGAGCACAGCCCTTCCACGCCATGAGCATCGGCGCCCGGGCACGGGAGCTGGAGTCCCGGGGATCCGCATCGCCAAGCTCAGCCTGGGCGAGCCCTCCTCGGCGCCCCGCCGGGGTCCACGAGGCCATGCGCGCCACCATGGACGGGCGCGCCCTGCCCTACACCCCGGCCGCGGGCCTGCCCGCGCTGCGCCGGGCCGTGGCCGGCCTGTACCGCACCCGCCACGGCGTCGACGTCGACCCGCGGCGGGTGCTCATCACGGCGGGGGCCTCGGCGGGGCTGCTGGCCACGGCGCTGACGACGGAGGCGGGCGACGACGTCGTCATGGCCGACCCCTGCTACCCCTGCAACCGCGAGCTCGTCGACACCTTCGGGGCCGCGTCGTCCTGGCCCCTCACGACGCCAGCCGCCCGCCACCAGCTCGACCTCGCCACGGCGCTGGCGGCCTGGACGGAACGCACGAGCGCGGTGCAGGTGGCCACGCCGTCGAACCCGACCGGCACGACCATCCCCTTCCCGAACTGGCCGCCATCTGCGAGGCGGCGCGCGAGCGCGGGGCCTGGCGGATCATCGACGAGATCTACCTGTCCCTGGCCGATCCGGCCCCGGACGGGCTCGCCGGCCCGCACCGCCCTGGAGGCCGACCCCGAGGCCATTATCGTGTCCTCCTTCTCGAAAGTACTTCGGGATGACCGGGTGGCGCCTGGGCTGGCTCATCCTGCCCGAGGAGCTGCTCACCCCGGCCGACAACCCTGGCCGTCAACTTCTTCCTGTGCGCCTCGACCCCCACGCAGATGGCGGCGCTGTCCTGCTTCACGCCCGAGGCGCTGGCGGCCTGCGAGGACCGGCGCCTGGAGCTGCTCGCGCGCCGCGAGCTCGTCCTGGACGGCCTGGAGCGGATCGGCCTGCCGGTGCCGGTGAAGCCCGACGGCGCCTTCTACGCCTACTTCGACGTCACGGGCACGGGCCTGGACGCGTGGACCTTCTGCGAGCGGGCCCTGGAGGAGGCGCACGTGGCGCTGACGCCGGGGCGGGACTTCGGCCCGGCCACGGGAGCACGCATGTGCGCCTGTCCCTACGCGGCCGGGCGCGAGGAGCTGGCCGAGGGCCTGGAGCGGCTCAGGGGCTTTCGTGGCGAGCCTGGGCGGCTGAGGGGGTCTGAGGGAGCCGACGGCGCCGGGTGCGTCCCGCGTTTCCCCGCCACCGTTCTCCGTCCGCCCGCGCCGGAGGCGGGTCCCGTACCGCGATCCCAGCTCGACCCGGACGCGCGCTCCACCGATGCCCGTCGACGGGCGGCGTTAGCGGCGAGCAGCGGCGCAGGCGGGCGGTACCGCTCAGCGGCGGATGATCCCCCGCTCACGCTGGCACTCATCGGGGCTCCCCGGCGCGCTCAGCGGCGGAGGCTACCAGGCGCCGCAGCCCGGCCAGCCCCGGGCCGAGTCCTGCGCCCAGCCAGCGACCCGGCGCGAGAGCAGCAGGTCGATCAGTCCCAGGCCCACCCGCCAGGGGACTGGCCAGGCGGGGCGCCGGATTGGGGTCGGCGACCAGCCGCGCCGCGAGGTCGGGGCGCTGGGCGGCGAGGAGGGCGCGGGCCTGGCGGCGTGCACGGGCTCGGAGACGATGACGATCCGCGCTCAGGGGCTCCAGGAGAGCCTGCGAGGTTCGCCATGTTCTCCCAGGTGGAGCGGGAGGTCTCCTCCCAGAGCGATCGGGCCGCGGTATCCGGCGTCGCGGGCGGCGTCGGCCAGGAGCCAGGGCCTCGCTGCGGCGCCCGGCGACCGCTCCCCGGAGACGATGAGGACGCCGTCCGCCTCCAGGGCCGCCAGGCCCCGGGCGATCCTGCGGCGGTTGATCCGGCTGGCGCGGGGTCCCGGCGTCGGCGTGCCCGAGGACGAGCACCGCCTGACCGCGGGGAGTGCAGGCCTCTGGTCAGTGGGGCGGACCCGACGCCCAGCATCGCCTGGTCGCGGGGAGCCGTGAATGGCGGGCTCGTTGCGAAAGCCGGTTTCACGGGCGGAGCCTGGCTCTGCGGAGCCGGATCGCGGCTCGGGACCCGGTCCCGGTCGGTCCGTTGCAGGGCCCGTCCGCCGGCCCGTTCCGGAGCCCGGTCCCAGCCGATCCATCCTGGGCCTGGGTCCGGCCGCTCCCGCGTCCGAGCCCGGCGGATCGGCCCGCCGGTCGGGCAGGGAACCACCGCGCGGCCCGCGCTCGATCGCCCCGCCCCCAGCGAGGCCGCCAGGCCCGCCCCCGCGGCCAGTCCCGCCGCGATCACGAGCCGTTCACGTCCCCGTAGTCACAGCAGCATTATAGTGCTGTACGCATGCCACGACCCATCATAACCTTGATCGTGACGAAGGACGATCCACCTATCAATGTTCGGCACTTCTCGACGCTACAACTCAACACGTAAGATGTCGAACAAGAAGAACAGCAATAACCCCAACTGCAGGCCCACATAAACAAGCAGGCCAGACGCATGCTAGTTCCAGCGAGCACCGTCGACATGCCCAGAGCAGGAAACACTGAGAAAATTATTGAGAGACCGCCCCACACCCAGCATGGACCGACGGAATCCCAGGGCGAAACCAAGTTTTCATGTTCTCTCACAACGATGACGCAGGAGGCTATGAATGCTGGAACAGAGGGCCGCCATGGGGGCCATGGCCTGCCCAGGAAATTGAGATCCTTTTTCCGCCTGCAACCAGTGGAGCACAAGCTGGCCCACAATATAAGAAACCAGACAAGCGACGAACGCCGGGACTGTGAATCACTCGCGTCTGGGGTTCATGTAGATGCGCATGCTCAAATTGGTGGGACGACGACGGCTGCACATAATGGACAACTTCCCGTTCCATGCGCACTGGCCGACTCCTGCCATATCATGGTGTCGTCGAATTCCCCGTCAGGCCTGTATCTGACATCATCGACTCGCATACCCGGCGGTACCATGAATCTCACGTGGGTGCCCAGATCGTCGTCATCGTTCCCGCCTGCTCCGGGCAGGAGCACCGACGAGGCTGTGATACCAAATCTGTCGCGCCAGTTCCGATAGTCCTTCTTCCCACTCTCCTCCCTGTTAGCGCTGAAGGAGAACCTCATGCGCGCCCTGGATATTCCATCCACCGGGACACTCAGGAAGCACGAGATCGACTCCCCTCAACCAGGTCACCATTTCCTTTCAGGGCGTGCATTTCTTCGAGGGCAGCCGCTTCGACTCTTTTCGAGTGCGGCCATGTCCACTAGCCCCAGGGCGGCGAACATGTTCTCGTCGAAGTCATTTTGCCGGACTCTCAGCAAAAGCTGCTATCATCTCCTCGCCCTTGAATCGCTCAGATTCGAGAAAGCATTTGTAGCGTGTGCTCGTAACGACTCTCCAGAAGTCCGAAGAACAGGAAAGTGGCGAACCTCGCCGTTTCCCGACGTGTGGCCAGACACATCTCGTCGTTCCCAGCAACTTTCAAGCTCGTTCGTCGCGTACGGACGATTATCCATGACATCCAGTGGCAGCAGCATGCGGGAACGGTCCTGACCATGAATCGATTGAGCGTCCCTAAAATGTCTCTGAAATGAAGGATGTCCACATCACATGACAGGCTGCAGCTCAGAGTCGTCCTGTCAACATATTCGAGTCGATTGACCTTCCGCAACAGCCACTCGCGCCGCCTCAGCCAGGACTGAAAGTATTTTTGAGTGACCTTCAGCTCACGAACAGTCGGCGGCTCATCGAAACACTCGATACTTGTGGGCCGCGTTTCGCCCCAACAACCGCCATCCTTCTGACCTCCTCCTCATGGGTTCCGCCGCCCCATCCCCGTCGATCTTCCCTAGTAGGCCTCTTCAATTCGATAACCGGTGCCGGTATCAGTCGCCATCGGCGGGATGATGATCGCCCACGATGGGTGCTGCCGCTTCTCGATCTCGCGGCTCCGCCTTCTTATTCCGCGCCGCGCGAACGGATTGAAATCATTTTCTCCACATTACAATCACGAGTACTTCAGACACGACCTTTTCGGCGCACGCCCTCATCAAGTCATCAGAGATGCTCCGTCTCAGCATCTGCGGCGGACGCATCGCGTTAGAATGGGCGCGCGTCACTGTGACCACTATTATGGAGGACTGCTCACCCGCTCGAGTGACACGAATACGAGTCGCCAGCCGCGCGACGGAAACGGAGGAGGTTCACGCAGACGCCCAGCACACACGGATCGAGGGCGATAACGGCCTCATGCAATCGTAAGGGCGATCCGGAACGGACGGGTACCCACGACCAAAATCGAGGAACCGCTCACGAGTGTTCTCGGAACGATTCTCTCCGCGGCGCTGCGAATCGCGAAGACGACTGAACGCGCCGGAGAGAAAGAGCAAAGGCCTATTCTTTCGGCATACGAGATGAAGGAGAAGATTCAGAAGGGCAGGCAGAGCCGATCGGATCCCGCCGGCCAACCATGGGGGACCGCACGGATCTGCCGCGTCCGCCGACCACGGCGGCCCCGAGCAGGACCTCCCGGGGTTCGACGTCCACTCGGACAGCATGAGACGAAGCGGTGTATGGCAGGCTATGCCATCGACCGGACGAGGCCGTCGCTGCAACCGCGCAGCCAGGCGCTCGCCAGTCGATCGGCTCGTCTTCCTGACGGCAACATGTCCCTCACTCCACCTCTTGCGAACAGATGCCGGCCCGGGGCGGGGAGCCCGGCTATCGACCAACCCAGCAACCATATCACGCACTTACGGTGATATGAGTCACTTCTACGTCCAGATGCTGAGCCTTTCTCACCGGAGACGGCGGTACGAGATCGGGAGCGGTGTGCGCCAGTGAGGTGGGCGTGATGAACCGTGCACGTTCCGGCGTGGTGGTCGTCTGCGAGGTTCAGGGCGGGGCGGGTCATGATGTCATCGTCAGCTTAACCCGCGAGCGCGTCTGCGAGACGTGTCGCGGGTTTGGCGGACTCGCGGTCGAGGTACGTCCCGCGGGTTCCGACGAGCTCGTGGACCCGGTCGGGCCGGGACGACTGGGCGGGGACTGCGGGGTCCGTCGACGGTCTGGGCGGGCAGCCGATTTCGGGACGGGCGAGCCGAGCCTGCTCGGGTCGGACCCAGGTCTGCGTGACGGCACACCCTGCGCCTCATGTCGCTAGGGCCCAGAGGCTCCAGGAGCTCCGGAGGCCCAGGGGCCAGCTTGCGTAATGCGAGGCCCAGTGCGACAGGATCCACCCCACCTCGCGCCGTGCGAGCTCAGCGTGACGGAATCCGCCTGCGCTCGATTCGCGCCAGCCCACCTGGCACGATGTGAGCTGAGGTGACATCACGAATCTCGACTCCCCGGGGCGGGCTCAGGCAGACAGCGTGCCGGGTCCCGGCTGCGTTCTCGACTTCCCTCGGGGCGGGACACGCCCAAGTCACCCTCTCGCGCGCGGGGAACAGACGGCGAACTCGGCCAGAGCGAGTCAGCAGGGCGGGCGCCCTCCTCGCGCGGCGGAGCGCAGCACGACTCCTCAGCGGAGACGCGCACAGCACGGGACAGGGGCCCGTCCAGAGCCCCATGGTGGACCCGGCCGGATTCGAACCGACGACCGCCGCGGTGTAAACGCGTTGCTCTACCAGCTGAGCTACGGGTCCGTGCGCTTTCGGGGCGCCCTGGTCGCGCCCCGGGTGTGCGGGCGAACGGCTGCAGGCGCGAGGCGGCGCCGCGGCACTGCGCCGCCGCACCACCGGGCCGCCGTCTGTACCGCCGTCTCAGTGCCGCCGGCTGGACACGCGGATGCCGCTCCACCGCCGGCCCATCGCGGCCGCCGAGGTGGCGTGCATGCCCGCGGTGCGGGCCGCCTCCTCGACGTCGGCGGGCGGAACGGCCCCGCGGTGCGGGCCTTGGGGGTCAGGACCCAGACGAGCCCGTCGCCGTCGAGATTGGCCTGGGCGTCGACGAGGAGGTCCGTCAGGTCGTCGACGTCGCCGTCGTCGGCCCGCCACCACACGATGGCGGAATCGGCCACGTCCTCGTAGTCCTCGTCCACCAGCGCGGTGCCGGTCTGGGCCTCGGCGGCCTCGCGCAGCGCTGGTCGACGTCGTCGTCGTACCCGAACTCCTGGATGATGAGGCCGGAGGTGAAGCCGAAGGCGCCACCCGCTGTACTCGTCACTGTCGTCTCTCCGTCCCTGGGGCCGCCGGCCGGCCCCGTGTCGCGCGCGTGCGCAGCATCTCGGTCGACGAAGCGGCCGATGCCGCCCGTCCCCGCGGTGTCGCAGCGCGTGCGCGGCGTCCCGCCCAGTGGGAGCCCCGTACACAGCCCATCGCACATGGGGCGGGCGCGCAGTCGATCGCGTCCGCGGTCTCCGGGGACTTCGCCCGCCTTTCGCGAGCCCGACCCGGTGCCCGACCTCACACGAGACGTGGGACTTTCATCCCCCTGAAGAGCGACTTCGGACTCCCTGAGGCCGTAGATTGACCCCGCAGACACCAGTGGTCCCGAGCCGAGGCGCTGACCGGCCTTCGGCCGATCCACGGGCCACCACCGCAGATGGCGAGGAAAGAGGATTCCGTGAGCCCGACCAGCGACTCCACGCCGCTCATCGACGGCCTCCTGACCAAGGTCGCCGACAACGACCCCGAGGAGACCAGGGAGTGGCGCGAATCCCTCGACGCCCTCATCCGGGAGAAGGGCGGGCCGCGCGCCCGCTACATCCTCCTGTCGATGCTCGCCGAGGCCCGCAGAAGAACGTCTCCCTCGGTCCAGACCACAACGCCCCTACATCAGCACGATCGTCGCCGACGAGCCCTACTTCCCCGGCGACGAGGACACCGAGCGCGCCTACCGCCGCTGGCTGCGCTGGAACGCCGCCGTCATGGTCACCCGCGCCCAGCGCCCCGGCGTGGGCGTGGGCGGGCACATCTCCTCCTACGCCTCCACCGCCACCCTCTACGAGGTCGGCTTCAACCACTTCTTCCGCGGCAGGACCACCCCGGCGGCGGCGACCACGTCTTCTTCCAGGGCCACGCCTCGCCGAGCAACTACGCCCGCGCCTTCCTCGAGGGCCGCCTGAGCGAGGAGGACCTGGACGGCTTCCGCCAGGAGTACTCCCACCCGCCGCCACCGGCGGGCGCGGCCTGCCCTCCTACCCGCACCCGCGCCGCATGGAGGACTTCTGGGAGTACCCCACCGTCTCCATGGGCCTGGGGCCGTCGAGGCCATCTACCAGGCCTGGTTCGACAGAGTACCTCGCCGGCGCCGGCATCAGGACACCTCCGCCCAGCGCACCTGGGCGTTCCTGGGCGACGGCGAGATGGACGAGCCCGAGTCGCGCGGCATGCTCCAGCTGGCCGCCAACCAGCAGCTGGACAACCTCACCTTCGTCATCAACTGCAACCTGCAGCGCCTGGACGGGCCCGTGCGCGGCAACGGCAAGATCATCCAGGAGCTCGAGGCCTTCTTCAAGGGCGCGGGCTGGAACGTCATCAAGGTGATCTGGGGCCGCGGCTGGGACCAGCTGCTGGCCGCGGACAAGGACCACGCCCTGGAGCACCTCATGATGGAGACGCTCGACGGCGACTACCAGACCTTCAAGGCCAACGACGGCGCCTACGTGCGCGAGCACTTCTTCGGACGGGACCCGCGCACCGCCGAACTGGTCAAGGACTGGACCGACGACGAGATCTGGGCTCTGCAGCGCGGCGGCAACGACTACCGCAAGGTCTACGCCGCCTACAGGGCCGCCACCGAGCACCGGGGCAGCCCACCGTCATCCTGGCACACACCGTCAGAGGCTACCTGCTGGGCTCCGCTTCGCGGGCGCACGCGACCCACCAGATGAAGCTGGGGCTGGAGGACCTCAAGGGCCTGCGGGACCGCCTGCACATCCCCGTCACGGACGAGGCGCTCGAGGCGAACCCCTACATGCCCCCCTACTACAGGCCGGCCCCCGACGAGCCGGCCCTGCTCTACATGCTCGAGCGGCGCCGCCGCTCGGCGGCTTCCTGCCCGAGCGGCGCGACGCCGGCACCGAGCTCGTGCTGCCCGGGGACAAGGTCTACGACATCCTCAAGGGCGGCTCGGGCAGGCAGGAGGTCGCCTCCACCATGGCCTTCGTGCGCCTGCTCAAGGAGCTCATCAAGGACAAGAGCATCGGCCGCCGCTTCGTGCCGATCGTCCCGGACGAGTCGCGCACCTTCGGCCTGGAGTCCCTGTTCCCCACCAAGAAGATCTTCAACACCCAGGGGCAGAGCTACACGCCGGTGGACGCCCAGATGATGCTGTCCTACCGGGAGTCGGCCTCGGGGCAGATCATGCACACCGGCATCAACGAGGCCGGCAGCGCCTCCCTGTTCCAGGTCGCGGGCACCAGCTACGCCACCCACGGCCAGCCGCATGATCGGTCTACATCTTCTACTCGATGTTCGGCTTCCAGCGCACGGGCGACCAGTTCTGGGCCGCCGGCGACCAGCTACGCGCGGCTTCGTCATCGGCGCCACGGCCGGGCGCGACCCTGACCGGTGAGGGCACCCAGCACTGGACGGCCACTCCCCGCTCCTGGCGTGGACCAACGAGGCCTTCGCCTCCTACGACCCGGCCTACGCCTATGAGATCCGCCACATCGTGCGCGACGCCCTGGAGCGCTGGTACGGACCCGAGACGGGCCGCGAGCGCAACATCATGTACTACTGACGGTCTACAACGAGCCCATCCGCCAGCCGGCCGAGCCGGAGGACGTCGACGTCGAGGGCATCATCGGGGCATCCACAAGCTCGACGACGCCCCGAGGCGCCGAGCCCGCAGGTCCAGCTGCTCGCCTCGGGCGTGGGCGTGCCGTGGGCCTCGAGGCCCGGCGGATCCTCGCCGAGGAGTGGGGCGTGCGCGCCGCGTGTGGTCGGTGACCTCCTGGGGCGAGCTGCGCCGCGAGGCCCTGGCGCCGAGCGCCACACTCTCCTCAGCCCCTCGGCGCGCGCACCCCACCTACGTCACGGCCGCGCTGGCCGGCGCGAGGGCCCTTCGTCGCCACCAGCGACTACGACCACGCGGTGCCCGACCTCATCCGCGCCTGGGTGCCCCGGGCGACTACCGCGTCCTGGGGGCCGGACGGCTTCGGCTTCTCCGACACGCGCGCCGCGGCCCGCCGCCACTACCTCATCGACGCCCACTGCGTCGTCGTCAAGGCGCTGCAGGGCGCTGGCGGACCAGGGGCGGGTCGACCGCCCGGTGCTCCAGCGGCCGTGGACCGCTACGAGCTGGCGAACGTGAACGCCGGGGCCTCCGGCGCGCAGGGCGAGACCTGAGCAGGGCCGTGGTCCGGCGCCGTCGGGCGGGCGGCTCCGGCGCGTCGACGGCGGTCAGGGCCCGGTGATGCTCGACGGCGGACGCGCGTCGAACATCACTGCGGCGTGCGCTCCGCCGCCGCCTCAGCGCCCGGCGGATCGGCCCGTCGCGCGCCTCGACCCGGCGGAGCCGCTGTCGGAGGAGTCCGCCAGTCCGCCTATGAGTAGGAGAGGTCCGAGCCCGGAGTAGTGGTGGGCGTCGCGGTAGCGCGGGCGCAGCAGGTTCTCCACGCTCAGCAGCTCGTCGAGGTGGCCTCGTCCAGCAGGCCCATCTCCAGGACGACCTCGCGCACGCTGCGCCCGCTGCGCGCCTCGCGCCCCGACCAGGTCGCCGTTGTGGTGGCCGATGACCTCGTTGGTAGGGTGACGATGCCGATGGAGCTGAGCACGTTGTCGGCGGCACACTCCTCGGTGGCCTCGATCCCCACGATGCACAGCTCGCGCAGCATGCGCATGGCGTTGCGCAGGAGCCTGATCGACTCGAAGGACACCTGGCCCGATGACCGGCTCCATGACGTTGAGCTGGAGCTGGCCGGCCTCGGCCGCGAAGGTCAGCGTCACGTCGTTGCCGATGACCTTGAAGCGAGACCTGGTTGACGACCTCCGGGATGATCGGGTTGACCTTGGCGGGCATGATCGAGGAGCCCGCGGCCCGCTCGGGCAGAGCGGATCTCCCCAGAGCGCGCGCGGCCCCGAGGACAGCAGCCTCAGGTCGTTGCCAGATCTTGGAAGCTGACGGCCAGGCGGCTGATGGCGGCGTGCATCGACACGTAGGCGCCGGTGTCGCTCGTGGCCTCCAGCAGGTCGGCGGCCCCTGATGTCCGTCAGCCCGGTGACCTCCCGCAGGTGGCGCACCACCGCCTCCTGGTAGCGGGGGCGTGTTGAGCGGTGCCGATGGCCGTGGCGCGAGGTTGACCTCCAGCAGCAGGGCCGCGTTGTGGATGAGGCGCTCGACCTCCTCGTCCAGGGAGCACGGCGAAGGCCTGGAACTCCTGGCCCAGGCTCATGGGCACCACGTCCTGCAGCTGGGTGCGCCCCATCTTGAGCACGTCGGCGAACTGGCGGGACTTTGCCCAGGGATGGCGTCGATGAGTCGCACAGCTCCGCCTCCAGGCCCTGCACCGCCGCGTACAGGCCCAGCCGGAACCCCGTGGGGTAGGCGTCGTTGGTGGACTGGCACTTTGTTGACGTGGTCGTTGGGGTGGACGACGTCATGGCGGCCCTTGGCGTAGCCCAGGTGCTCCAGCGCGAGGTTGGCGATGACCTCGTTGGTGTTCATGTTCAGACTGGTGCCCGCCCCGCCCTGGAAGGCGTCGATGGGGAACTGGTCGAGGCACCGCCCCTGTCCAGGACCTGGTCGCAGGCCCAGATGATCGCTTTGGTGATCTCCTCGTCGAGCGTGCCCAGCTCCCGGTTGGCCAGGGCGAGGCCTTCTTGACCTGGACCATGCCCCGGATGAGGAGGGCTCGTCGCCGATCGTCGCCCCGGAGATGCGGAAGTTCTCCTGGGCTGCAGAGTGTGGATCCCCAGTAGGCCTCGAGGGGGACCTGGCGCGGGCCGAGGTCCTCCTCGGTGCGGGTGGCCTGTGCATCGTTCTTCCTCCGAGTCGCGCTCCATCGCGCCGTCGTCACTTGAACCTTCGGTCCCGGGCCGGGCGGTCCGGGCACCGCCTCTGAGTTACCGCCCGCGTTCCGCCGCGAGCGCGACATCACACGGTCCCGTGGGCCGGATGGCCCCGTCGATCGGCTGAACGGGTACGGGGCGGGAGCCCGGCGAGCGCACTGAGGGATCCTGTCATGGATGACCTGAGCCTCCCTGCCGTGGACTCGCTGCGACGCGCGCAGAACGCCATTATCGAGCACTCCCTGGACCGCATCAGCGCGGGCACCCTGGTGCCGGACTCTGCCCGGGGCCCCGCGCCGCCAGATCGAGGCCGTGGCGCGCCTGGGCGTGACCATGTTCGTCGACTCGGTCGAGACCCCGGCGACGACGTCGTCCCCAACCGGATCTTCTCGGTCGCCCCGCCGCTGTGACGGGCACCATCACCCTGGGGCAGACCCTCGGCCCTCGTGCGCACCGTGCTCGACGTCGTCATCGAGGAGCCCCACGAGTCGGTGCCCGCCGAGGACCCGACACCGTCACGCATCCTGGCGCTGACCTTCGGGCGCGACGTCGGCTTCGCCGCGGCGGAGGTGTACGCCCGCGCCGCCGAGGCCCGCAGGGGCCTGGGACGCGCAGCTGGAGTCCGTGGCCGTCGACTCCATGCTCACGACTCCCCCGAGACGCCGTCACCCGCGCCGGCACCGCCGGCTGGGCCCGGCCAGGGCCCCGTCATCGCCCTCGTCGCCCGCGCCGCCCTGGACGCCATGGGCGCCTCCCGCCTGCGCCACGAGTGCCGTCAGCTGAGCAGCGACTGCCTGGTCTCCGCCCGCGGCGACTCGGTCATCATCGTCCTGGGGGCCGCCGAGGCGGGCTCCTCCTCCGGGGCGCCCGAGCGACGCGCCTGGGCCGGGCGGCTCAGACGATCGCCTCGATGATCGACGGCGTCGTCGTCATCGGCCCGGTCGTGCCCGGTATAGACCAGGCCGGGCGCTCGCTCCGCTCGGCCCTGGCGGGTCTGCGGGCCCTGCCCGGCTGGGCCGACGCCCCAATCCCGTCCACGCCGACGACCTGCTGCCCGAGCGGCTGCTGGACGGGGACGAGGCTCGCCGCCGAGCAGATCACCGCCCTGGTGGGCGCGCCCCCTGCACTCCATGGGGGCCCCTTCGAGGAGACGGTGGCGACCTACCTGTCGCTGGGCGGGAGCCTGGAGGCCACCGCCCGCGCCCTGTTCGTCCACGCCAACACGGTCCGCTACCGCCTGGGGCGGTGAGCGAGCAGGTCGGCTGGGACGCCACCGACCGCCCGCGACGGGCTCATGCTGCACATGGCGATCATCGTGGGGCGCCTGCGGACCCCACCCGGGGGACTGAGTCGGGCGGCGGCCCGGTTCCGCGCGGGGCGGCCCGCGGTGGTCCACATGGGCCCGGCCGGGGCGCAGCCCGCCCACCACCGTCGTCAGGAGGAACCACCATGGCCGACCAGCGCACCGACGTCGCCGCCGCGATCATCGAGATCACCGCCGAGAGGCCGGCGTCGAGCCGCCGAGGGTCACCTCGCGTCCCGTTTCGCCGACGACCTCGACATCGACTCCTGGGGCTGCTCACCATCGCCACGCAGGTCGAGGAGCGCCTGGGCGTGACCCTGGACGACTCCCTCATCCCGAACCTGCCGACGGTGGGCGCCCTCATCGACCTGGTCGCCACGCAGAGGGCCTGATGGTGACCGGAGCCGCGCCCGCGCGCAGTACCGGCACCATCGACCCGGGCGCTGGACCCCTGGCCGTGGTCGTCACCGGCCTGGGCGACCAACCCGTTGGGCGGGGATCTGGCCGCCACCCTGGCGGGCGCTGCGCGCGGGCCAGTGCGCCGTGCGGCTCCTCGACGAGCCCTGGGCGGAGGAGTACCGGCTGGCCGTGCGCGTGGCCGCCGCTGGCCGCGACGCGGGCGGGCCGCTGACGCCCAGGGGCGGCGCCGCCTGGACCGCGCGAGCCAGTGCGCGCTCCTGGCCGCCCGCGAGGCCTGGGCGCACGCCGGCTCCCCGAGGTCGACGGCCAGCGCCTGTCCCGTGTCCGTCTCGCCGGGGATGGGGCTGGTCCGCTCCGTCATCGACACCTGGGAGACGCTGCGCGGCGGGGGGCGCGCCGGGTCCTGCCGACAGCGGTGCCCGCCCTCATGCCCCAATGCGCCGGCCCGCGGCGGTGGGCATCGAGCTGGGCGCCCGCACGCATCCACGCCCGGTGTCCGCCTGCGCCTCCGGGGCGGAGGCCATCGCTCAGGGCGGATCTCATCGCACTGGGGCGGGCCGACGTCGTCGTGGCCGGGGGCACGGACGCGGCCCTGCACCCGGTGACGGTGGCCGCCTTCGCGGCGATGCGGGCCCTGTCCACCCGCGCCGACGTCACGGCCTCGCGCCCTTCGCCCCGGACCGCGACGGCTTCGTCCTGGGGAGGGCGCCGGCGTCCTGGTCCTGGGTCGGCGCGCACCGGCCGAGCGCAGGGCCGGGGTCTGGCCGTTCTCGCCGGGGCCGGCGTGACGGCCGACGCCTTACGACGCGCCGCCCCGAGCCGGGCGGCGCCCAGCAGGAGCGCGCGCTGCGCCTGGCGCTGGAGGGCCGCGTCGAGCCCGAGGAGGTCAGGGCACGTCAACGCCCACGCCACCTCCACCCCCTGGGCGATCTCGTCGAGGCCCGCGTCCTGGCGCGGACCGTCCAGGCGCGACGGTCAGCGCCACCAAGTCCCTCACCGGCCACCTCCTGGGGGCGCCGGGGAGCTCGAGGCAGCCTGACGGTCATGGCCTCGTCGAGGGCTGGGTCCCAGGGCACGGCGCTGCCGAGTCGACCGGTCATCGCCGATCTGGGCTCGACGTCGTCGCCCCGGGCGGGCGGGCGGCCCCGAACCCTGAGGGCCGCGGTGAGCACGTCCTTCGGCTTCGGCGGCCACGACGTCGCCCTGGTCTTCACCCGCTGATCGCGCTCCGAGACCCGGAGGCCTGCGGGGACCGCGGCCGCCGAGCCTTCAGCCGACCCGGTGCAGCCAGCGCACGGGGGCGCCGGAGCCGGGCGTAGCGGCAAAGGGCTCGAGCCTCGTCGTCCCAGGCCTGGCCGAGGGCCAGGTCGAGTTCGCGCAGCATGGCTCCGGGCTCCGAGGCGTGCGATGAGGCCGCGCACCCGGTCCTCGGGGACGACCACATTGCCGTGGGCGTCGGTCTGAGCGTGGAAGATGCCCCAGGTCACGGGGTGTGGGACCAGCGTCCGCCGTCGGTCCCGGCGGAGGCCTCCTCGGTGACCTCGTAGCGCAGGTTCGCCCAGCCGCGCAGGGGCGGAGGTCAGCCGCGCCCCGGTAGCCGACGTGGCCGACCCAGCTGGTCTCGGCGCGCATCATGCCGGGCGCGGCGGGCTGGTCCGTCAGTCAGGTGGACGCGCGCGCCCAGCACCTCGGCGGCAGCCCACTCGATGTGCGGGCACAGCGCGCGGGGTGCGGAGTGCACGAAAAGAACACCGCGGTATAGGCACCACTCGTAACAGACCGCCTCCTGGTTGGTTCGAGGTCGCCTTCCCCAACGTTCTCGATCCGCACCGGACGCAGTCGCATGATGCGCACGGCGTACAGGGCATGCTCTCGACCCGGGCCCCGGGTCCAGCCCAGCGGACCCGGTCCGGATGGGCCCGGACGAGTCCGGCCGGGTCAGGTCGGCCGGTCCGGCCGGCCGAGCCCAGGCGCCCTCGCCGACGTCGCGCCCGGGCTCAGCGCTGCGGGAGCGGCCATGCGGGTGCCAGGGTGTGTCGACGGCCCCGGATGGCCAGGGTAAAGCGTAGACGTTCTCGGGCGGCGCAACGCCGAAGAAGCCCGAGTCGCCGATGTGGTGGACGTCGCGCCGCGGGCTGAGTCGATGCCGATGCGCTCGATGACGCCGGTGCCGGCCCCCTCACGGGAGGTGCCGATGCCGCTCCACGCCAGGAGCCCGCGCTCGTGGGCCGCCTCGACGCGGGCGACGGCCGCCTCCATCGACGAGCCGGGCGTGGTGCCCGGGGCGGGCAGGACGACCCCGTGGGCGCCCGCCCGCGCCAGGCGGTCGACGTCCCGGGCGGTCATGACCGCCTGGCCGGAGGCGGCGGCGTGGATGCGCCGGAGAAGAGGACGAGGCGGTCTGCGTCGCCTCGCGGATGGCGCGGGTGGCCCGCTCGATGGCCTCGATCGTCACGCCCGTGCCGGGTTGCCGGTGATGACGGCGATGGCTGCGCCCTGCTCGACGAGCAGCTCGGCGTTGCGAGCCGTGGCCCGCCGCCCGGCCGGGAAGGAGGCGAGGCCTCGTCGACCGGCTCGGGTTGACCGCCGTGAGGCGCCGGTCCAACGCGCGACGTCCCCGGCGGTGCGCCGCCCCGCCCCGACGGCGCCGAGGCCGTGGCGTCGTCCGGGCGCCGCGTCGCCCGGGCGCGCCGGGGCATGCCCGCGATGCGCGGGTGGTCGACGTCGTAGGGTTGAGCACGATGATGTCGCGCCGAAGGCGGCGACCAGCTCGAGGTTGGAGCCCTGTCCAGCAGCAGGCCGGTCGCCGTAATGGTCTCGGCGGCGATGGTGCGCCCTCGGAGGCTGATGGCCTCGACGAGCTCGGCGCCGCAGGCGCTCCAGGGCGCGGGGCGCAAGGTCGAGCAGACGGGTCATGGTGGTCTCCTTCGGTCGGTTGATGCGGCTTCGGCCGGCGCCGAATCACAGGCCCTGCGGCGCAGTTCCCTCACGGCCGCGGCCCGCTGCTTGCGCTCCAGGCGGTCGAGGTAGAGGTGGCCCTCGGTGGTCGCACTCGTGCTGGATGCAGCGAGCCCGCATGGCTCCTCCCCTCGATGACGATCTGCCTGCCGTCCAGGTCGATGCCGGTGGCGCGCGCGTACCAGGCGCGCTTGGTCGGTACCACAGTCCCCGGGACGGACAGGCAGCCCTCATCGCCGTCCTGGTACTCGTCGAGTGAGGCTCGTCCAGGCGCGGGTTGAGGATGTAACCGGTCTCGCCGTCGATATTCGAGGAGAAGGCCCGCAGTCCCACCCCGATCTGGTTGGCGGCCGAGGCCCGCGCGCCCTCCTCGTCGACCGTCTCGAGCGGGTCCTCGACGAGCTGCTGTGACGGCGTCGTCGATATCGGTGATCCCTCGCCTCGGTGCGCGGATGGGGTCGCCGATGATGCGGAGTCGCGGTAAGCCATGGGTCAATGCTCGCACGGCCCCGCCGCCGCCCGCGGTACCCTCTCCCCATGTCACTGCTCTCACGACGCCGGGCGCCCGCCCCGTCGCGCACCTGCCCCAGGACCTGGCGCGCCCTGCCTGCGGGTGCTGCAGTGCTCGGCGCAGTGCCGCTGCGCCCGGCACGGCGGTGCTGGCTGGTCGCCGCGCCCCGCGCTCCTGCGCCTGGGGCACTGCGACGGCGAGGCGGCGCCCTGCCCGCCTCGACGGGCTGGGACCCGCATCAGCCGCGCCTCCTGGGACGCCGAGCGGCGTACCCTCACCCTCCCACCTGCTCCACGACGCGCACGGCCCCACGTCCTGTCCGTGCCGACGCCGTGCGCCTGCCCGCCCGATCGCGGGGCCGGGAGGCCGGAGGAGTCGAGGGGCCGGGCGGGCGCCGTCGTCCACGACGTGCGACGAGCGCGGTTTCGCGCGCGTCCTGCGTCAACAGGTGGACAGCGCCATCGTCCACCACGTGAGCCGGACTCTTCCGGAGCGGGACGCGAGGCCACGGCGTCGGTGCGCCGCGGGGCGGACGGCGTCCTGTGCTCGACGACAGGCGGACTCGTCCGGGAGCGGACCGACGGGCTCGGGCGGGAGCTTCGGGACCTGGAGCAGCGCGCACGCGAGGCTGTGGGGCTCCCCACTGTGACTATTGGGCGCCATGGCGCCCGCAGGCTGCGCCGGGCGGATTCGACGCCGGGCCCGCGCGGTTGCTAAGTCGTCCTCGCGCCTCGCGCGATTCCTGCAGTAGCTCAATGGCAGAGCATCAGAGCTGTTAATCGGACGGTTGCTGGTTCGAGTCCAGCCGCAGAGAGCCACTCATCGGAGCCCGGCCCCGGCGCTCAGGGCTCCCGCAGTCCGTGTTATCGCCCGGGAACTGGCCGGGGAGGTCCGCCGCGCGGGCCCGGCGCCGCCCCGCCCCGGGGCCGAAAAAGAGTCTAAGAGTCAGACTGTCCCGGGCGGTGCGAGCGTCCGCCATGCGCCGCATGAGCGCCGCCCGCCGCCCCGCCTCGCTTCGAGCCCGCAGGCCGCGGGCGCACTCACTCCGTGCACCAGCCGCACCGGCACCGCACCCGCATCGGCGGCACCAGCGCCGCCCGTCCTCCCGCGTTCGCGCCGACCGTGCCATTGCGTTAACCGCGTCCCGCCGTATCGGCCGCTCCCGCCACCTCCACCGTGTCGGCCGCGCCCGTTGGCCAGCGGCGCCGCCGGTCCACCAGTGCCCCCGCCGCGGTCGTACGCGGCCCCGGGGCGTACGCTCCCTGCCGCCCGCTCACTGGCAACACCGCATGAGGCACCTCCCCGCCGCACTCGACGCCGTCGGAGGGTGCTCCACGCCGCTCGTGATCACCGTCGTGGTGCTCGTCGTCGTCCTCGTCCTGGGCACGGCCACCGTGGTGGGACTGAGGACTGCTCGAAAAGAACTCCGCGACCGGAGCCGGCACCGCCGCCGTGCTCCCCTCCAACGACTGGGCCCACGGCGCCCGCAAGGCCTGGACACTGGACACCAGCGATGGCGCTCAGGGCTCGTTGACAGCGGTCGCCGGCAACAACGACCAACTCGTTGTCCGTAACGCCACCAACTACGCTCCAGATTCGGGCCGCAGAAATCAGGGTGACCGCCCTACGACATTTCCGGCGACGAACCGCAGGAGCAGTGGTCCATGAACCTCGACTACCATGACCGACCTCCTCTCTCATTATCATTACCGCGCCGTTCTACTGGGGCGACTACATCATGAGTGGACGACAAGCTCCTCAGGGCCGATAATGGCGAGGCCTCCGACGCCCCCTGGGACAAGTTCCCAGGTATCAGAGGAGACTACGCCATCGCCTGCGACGAAGAGGACCACTGCTCGGCCTGGAACGCCGAGGACCCGGACCGGAAGCTGTGGGAGACCGACATCCCCGACAGCTTCGAATACACGCACAATGGCGATAGTGGGATTCTCAATGGAGTCTACGAGGGGGACAAGACCATTGCGTTCGCGTCGCCGAGCACCGCGGTTGATTTGGGCACCGGCGAGCTCTATGACTTCCACATCGATTACAGCAGGAATAAAGAAGGCGTTTTCCAAAGCGACGAGTTGTTTAGCATCCGGGTCCTGGCCGATGGTTGGTCGAAATACAATGCACGCAGCGACCGGATCACGATCCTGTCCCCCACCGGCGAGGAGCTGGAGACCCTGGACGGCGGACTGCCCTACGACGCCGGCGTTTACCTCACCGACAGTCACCCCCGTCCGACTGCGGCCGAATTGAAGTCGTACATCGAGGACGGAGACGCGGACTGGGCGCAGATCCGGGGCGAATCAATAAAGAAACTCGAACACCAGTTGTCCCATCACCCTCACGATCGGCGACTCCACCTTCAAACCGGCCGACGAATCAGATAGCTGCATCGGATTGTTCCCCTATCCGCTGGCGGGAGCACGTCTCCTCTGTCCTCAGACGGATCCGTGCTCATGTCGTCATTCGAAGCATTGAGCACGTCCACGGGCGAGGCATATCAGTGGCATGTGGGCGTCGAGGACGGAGAGCTCATCGACTTCCCGGAAACAAATTCTCCGGTGATCCACCGCTTTCACTGGTCAGCGAACTCATCGTGACCTATGAGACTGGGATGGAAGAAGGTAACGAGCTCACCGCCTACCGGCCCGATAAGTAGCGCGAGAAAACGCATGAAACGCACCGCGTCGCTCCCCTCGCTCACAGCGGCACCGCCTCGCGCACCGCGTCGGCGAGTGCGGCGAGCACCTGCGCGTCGGAGACCGCATCCGTCAGGGAACACGGTGAGCTCCTCGACCTCGCGGATGAACAGGGCGAGATCGAGACAGATCGGTCCCGGCCGACGGTGTGACCACCAGGTCGATATCGAGTCGAAACCGTCCTCGCCGCGCACCGCCGACCGAGACCCTGATGTTGCCTAGGCCGTGCGCCAGAGCCCGCTCACGGATCTCGTCGGCGTGCGCGGCGAGACGGGACCGAGGCCGGTGTCGGCGGCTGTTCGTCCGGCGCTCGGGGTCGTCGGCGTGCTGACCGGGGCGGACGCTGGCGCCCCGGGAGGATCGTTCCGCCCCCGCACCCCACCGCACGGCACCGAAACCGCGGAATCACGCGGAAACCACCAGGCACATCCGGCGTACCGACCCGAACGATCCTCGGAGCGCCTACAATCAGGACGATCCGTAGTACTGCGCACTCGTCCGTCCCCGCGGGCGGCCGCCCGGCGCCGCGGCGCGACCCGCCGGTTCCCACCCCCGCTCAGGACCGCATGCTCAGCTGCATGCGCTTGTTCTCCAGGCCCACGATCTCCTCGAAGACCTCCCGGTAGCCCTCATCCTGCGGAGACATGCGCCGCTGCCGGCCGCGCAGCTCGGTCAGGCGCTGATTGACGCCCATGCGGGCCAGGAGGTGATGACGTCGCGCGTAGCGCTCGGCGGAGTCGGCATCGAGCCCCTCCCCGGCGCCCCGCCTGCCTCGCCACGGGCAGCTCGACGACGGCCAGGGGCGGTCAGGGGCGGCGTCCACCTCGGGGCCCGCCCCAGCCGCACCTGCTCGACCCAGCGCGCCAGGGCCGCCCGCTCGACCTCCTCCGGCCCCGCCCGTCGACCGCCAGCGCCCGGACCTCGTCCAGGGCGCGGGCGGCAACGGCCTGGACGGCCTCGGAAGACGGCGCAGTGCACCGGATTGGCGAAGGCGGCGGCCTCAATGGCGTCCGCCCCGGCCGCCCCGGCCACGAACGGCAGCTGCACCATGACCGCCAGCGCCTGGCGCTCCAGCCCAGTGACCGGGTCGGTGACGGGCGGGAGGGCGAGGCAGGGGACCTCGAGGGGCGAGCAGGGTGCGGCCCCACCCCGGACCCGTCCCCGGCCCCGCCCCGCCGCGGCGCTCGGCGGCCCGCACGGCCGCGAGGACCTCAGGCTCAGGGCAGCCCCAGCCAGCCGGCCAGGCGCCGGGCGTACTCGCGGCGCAGGGCCCGGTCGCGGATACCGGCCACGACGGGCGCCGCCGTGCGCAGGCCGCACCCCTGCCCTCGGCGGTCTCCAGATCGACGTGGGACAAGGAGTGCGGATGACGAACTCGAACAGGGGCTTGCGGCGCTCCAGCAGGCGGGGGATGCCCTCGGCCCCTCCTCCAGGCGCAGATCGCAGGGGTCGAGCCCGTGGGGCTCGACGGCCACGAAGGTCTGGGCGGCGAAGCGCTGGTCCTCCCCGTAGGCGCGCAGGGCGGCCTTCTGCCCGGCGGCGTCGCCGTCGAGGTGAAGATGACCTCCCGCCGCGCACACGGTCCCCGGCGAGGACGCCGGCGGAGGTCGGCGGCGTCCCCGAGCAGGCGGCGCACGATGCGCGCGTGGTCGGCGCCGAAGGCCGTGCCGCAGGTGGCCACGGCCGTGGTCACCCCGGACAGGTGGGCGGCCATGACGTCGGTGTAGCCCTCGACCACGACGACGCGGTGCCCGGCGGCGATGTCCCTCTTGGCCAGGTCGAGGCCGTAGAGGACCTGGCCCTTGTGGTAGATGGCGGTCTCGGGGGTGTTGAGGTAGCAGGGGACGGAGGCGTCCTCGTCGGACAGAGCGCCTGCCGCCGAAGCCGACAGTGGCCCCGGTCACGTCGCGGATGGGCCACATGATGCGGTCCCGGAAGCGGTCGTAGACGCGCCGCCCGCCGGCGCCCTCGCCGCACAGGCCGAGGCGACCAGCTCGCGCTCGGTGAAGCCCCTGGACCGCAGGACGTTGGCGAGGTTGTCCCAGCCGGCGGGGCGAAGCCGACGCCGAAGCGCTCCAGGGCGTCGTCGTCGAACCCCCGCGAGTACAGGAAGCGCCCGCCCGGCGGCCAGCGGGTTGGTGCGCGACAGCTGGGAGCGGAACCAGTCCTCGGCGACGCGGTTGGCCTCCAGTAGGCGCCGGCGGGTGCCGGGCTCGACGCCGTGGCGCACGGCGCCGTCGGACTCCTCGTAGCGCAGCCACACGCCGGCCCGCCCGGCCAGGTACTCCACGGCCTCCGGTGAAGGACGGGTGGTCGATCCTCTCCACGAAAGGCGATGACGTCGCCGCCCTCGCCACCGCGAAGCAGTGCCACGGGCCCGGCTGGGGGCGGACGTTGAAGGAGGTGCGCTCGTCGTGGAAGGGGCGCAGGCCCTTCATGGAGCCCGCGCCCCCGCTCTTGAGGGTCACGTGCATCGCCGACGACGTCCTCGATCCTGATGCGCTCGCGGACGGCGTCGATGTCCTCGCGCGGATGAGGTCCCGCCATGCGGGAGCCATCCTAGGCGGCCCGGGCCCTCAGACCTGGGAGAGCAGCCCGCAGAGCCTGGCGTGCCAGGTGCGGGCGGAGGTGTCGGTGAGGGAGGCGATCTGGTCCACGACGGCGCGCAGGCGCCCGGCGTCGTCGTCGGCCCGGCGCCAGGCGTCGGCGAAGATCGGTTCAGGTGGCGGTCCCAGAGCCGACCAGGGCGTCGGCCAGGTCGAACAGCTCGGTGCGCTGGCGCAGGTAGACGGGCTCGTGCTCGCGCGGGGCCATGACGTAACGGACGGCGGCGCCCGCGAGGACGAGGATCTCGCAGCCGTGTCCTCGGGGATGACGAGGTCGGCGTCGTAGCGGGCCAGGGGTCCGCGGCCGAAAGCCCGGCGGGTGGCGTCGGCCACGGCGGAGACGAAGCGGCCGATGAGCTGGCTGGTGAGGTTCTTCAGGGCGGCGGCGTCGGCCGGCGAGCCGGTGTAGGACCCGATCCAGCAGGGCAGGGGCCGTCGCCGCTGCCAGGCCGCCTCCAGCCCCGCGGCATCGGCCTCGCGCCCGTACCGGTCCAGGGGTCGCCTCGACGACGGCACCGGCCTCCCAGGGGCGGCGCAGGAGCGCAGGGTCCATGCGGCCCAGGGCGATGGCGTCCTCGACGTCGTGGACGGAGTAGCCGACGTCGTCGGACGGGTCCATGATCTGGGCCTCCAGGCAGCGGCGGGCGGCGGGGCGCCGTCGCGCATCCACTCGAAGATCGGCGGGTCGTCGTCGTAGCAGCCGTGCCTGCGGGCGCTCCTGCCCTGCGGGCCGCCGGGCCGCCGCCCCTGGTCCAGGGGGTACTTGCGACGGCGTCGAGGCTGGCTCGGGTGAGGTTGAGGCCCACGCTGCGGCCGGAGGGGGTCAGGGTCTTGGGCTCCAGGCGGGTCAGCAGCCGCAGGGTCTGGGCGTTGCCCTCGAAGCCGCCGATGGGGGCGGCGATGACGTCGAGGGCCTTCTCCCCGTTGTGCCCGTAGGGCGGGTGGCCGAGGTCGTGGGCCAGGCACGCGGTGTCGACGACGTCGGGGTCGCAGCCCAGGGCCTGGCCGAGGGAGCGTCCGACCTGGGCCACCTCCAGGGAGTGGGTGAGACGGGTGCGCACGAAGTCGTCGCTGCCCGGACCCAGCACCTGAGTCTTGGCTCCCAGACGTCGCAGGGCGGAGGAGTGCAGGACTCGGGCGCGATCGCGCTCGAAAGGGGTCCGTTGCGGGTTCTTGGCCGGTTCGACCACAAAACGCTCAACATCGCGCTCGTGGTACCTCACGAGATTATGAGCGCCCTCACTCGGGCGGCCCGTCTCGGATATTGACATGGTCAAAAGGGTAGTCAAGGGGCACGCTAGGGATGACGGCGAGGTCCACAGAGATATCTGGAACCCGCTGATATAGGGCGGTCCGGTGGCCGTTCCCGGTTCCCAGCCCCGGGCGCGGCATCCGGGGGAAAGGAGCCACCTGCCGTGACGACCGACGACACTCGTCCACCGCGCCCACAATGGTCCTCTGGAGTGGTGGCGCGACGGGCTCGTCTACGAGGTCGCCTCCCCCGAGCTCGGCGCCGTCGAGCTCGGGGGGGTCAGCACCTCGTGGACCATGTGGCCTCCCTCGGCTTCACCGCCCTCCTCCTGCGCCCCAGTCTCATGGACGCCCGCAACGACCTCGACCCCTTCCGGGAACTGGTCGGAGCGCGCGCACGGGGCCGGGATCAGGATCGTGGTGCGGGTCTCCGGCGCCCTGGGCCCCGTGACCGGCCCCACGCCCACGACGACGATCGCATCGTGGTCGGGGCCGAGCGAGGGCGAGGGCATTGTGGAGCGGGCCGAGGCGTTCCTGTCGGCGGGGCCGACAGGGATCGACCTGGGCACGATCATCCCCCGGAGGTCGCCGAGCGCACCGACCTGGCCCGGCTCACCGAGTACTTCTCGATCCTCCACGGCCTCATCGCCCGGCTACACCGACGACGGCATGATCGGCGCCGACGTCTCGGCCGACTACCCCGGACCCTGCACCACCACCTCCAGGAGGACTGGCTCACCACACCGCGCGACGACGCCTCATCCCTGGCGCGCTGGGACGCGGAGTCGATGACGGCGCACCTGACGCGCTCCCTGGACGACCACGACCGCTTCGGCGCCCCGCCGGTGTGGCGCTTCCGCCCAGTTACCGATTGTGCGGGCGACCGATCCGGCGACGGACGGAACTGGTTCGCCGTCGACGACGGACGGCGCCGGCAGCGCGCCACGGCCCTGCAGGCGCTCGCACTGGCGCTGCCGGGCTCGGTCTACCTGCGGCAGGGAGACGAGGTGGGCCTGCCGGACCCGGACAAGCCGACGGCGCCCCTGGAGCTCGCCGGACTCGTCAACGCCCGCGCCCACGACCAGGGCAGCCTGTTCGGCTCGCCGCTGGCGACGGTGCGCCACGCGACCCACGTGCGCCGCGAGCGGCGCCTGGCCGCCGCGCCGCTGGCCTTCGTGACGGGCCTGGACTGGTGCCCGCCCCGGACCCTGACGCTGCTCGCGCGCGATGTGCTCGTCATGGTCAACACGACCGACGAGCCGGTGATCCTGCCGCAGGGCGCCGACGTCCTGCTGTCCTCGCAGGGGCTGGAGCAGGCCGAGGGCAGGCTCATGGTGCCCACCATGACCACGGCCTGGCTCGATGCGGCGAGCGTGAGCTGAGCGGGCGCGGACCGACGCCCGCAGAGCACTCCTGCATGTGATCTGTGTCATATTTTCGCAGGGGCCGTACTGAATCTTGCATCGGCTTGCACGATCTCGTTACATTCGTCCTTGTAACGGACCCAGTCCCTCCCGATCTCGAAGGAGAATCACGGTGACCGCCCACGCGCGGTCTTTCCTGTCCACTATAGCCGTTGCCGCCGCCCTCACCGCCGCCGTCGTTTACGGTTCCGACTCCGGCGGAGCCCTCCGAGCGGCAACAACCCTGATTATCTGGGCCGACCGAAGAAGGCTCGACTCGCTGACCGAATTCGCCAAGAAGTGGGGTGAGCAGCAGGGGTATTACGGTGACGGTCCAGACGGTCGCCAATGACCTCCAGTCCAACTTCATCACCGCGAACCAGGCGGGCAACGGCCCCGACGTGGTCCTCGGCGCCCACGACTGGATCGGCAACCTCGTCCAGAACGGCTCCATCCTGCCCATCGCGCTCTCCGCGGAGGCCGGGCCAACTCACCGACATCGCGCTCCGGGCCGTCAGCCTACGAGGGCCAGACCTACGCGGCCCCCTACGCCGTGGAGTGCCTGTCCCTCTTCGTCAACAAGGACCTGACCCAGGTCACCGCGCCCACCACCATCGAGGAGCTCATCGCGGCCGGCAAGGCCGCCGGCACCGAGGTCATCCTCTCCCTGCCCGTCGGCGAGAAGGGCGACGCCTACAACATGGAGCCCACCTACACCGCCGCCGGCGGCTACCTGTTCGGCAACGGGACGCCACGGCGACCACCTCGCCGACGACCTCGGCGTGGGCGGCGAGGGCTCGATCGCGGCCGCCAAGAAGATCTGCGCCCTCGGCGCCGACGGCGTGCTCGGGAACTCGATCACCGGCGACAACGCCATCTCCCTGTTCACCAGGGCAGGCCCCTACCTGGTCTCCGGCCCTGGGCGCTCGGCGACATCAAGAAGGCCGGGATCAACTACACCATCACAAGATCCCGGGCTTCGGGGGACATCGAGGGCTCCGCGGCCACGCCTTCGCCGGGGTCAACTGCTTCTACGTCGCCTCGAAGGGCGAGCACAGGGCCTTCGCCGAGACCCTCGTGGCCGACGTCGCTAGGACTCCTCCTTCGCCGAAGGCCATGTTCCCCTCAGCGAAACTCGCCCGCCCAGAAGGACCTGGCCGACAAGCTCAAGTCCTCCAACCCCGACATGGTGACCATCTCCGACTCGCCGCCGCCGCCGACCCCATGCCCGCCATCCCCGCCGCCCAGGCGCGGTGTGGCAGCCGCTGGGCCTGGCCCAGGCCAATATCGTCAGAGAGAGCCGACCCGGAGCAGACCATGAGGAGCGCCGGCGAGGAGATCAAGCGCAATATCGGCTGAACCCTCGTCACCGGAGCCCGGAATACTCCGCCCCACCCCCGCTTCTCCCCACCTCGAGCACCACCCGTGCTGGAAAGGCTCATCGACATGACGACATCCTCCCCGCCGCGCCCCGGGAGAAGTCGACCAGCGTACCCGCCATCCTCGGCCGCGTCGCGGTCCTCTCCCTCACCCTGGCCGCCGCCATCTACCTCGTGCCGCTGCTCATCAAACTCCACATGTGGGCGTGGCTCATGATCGTGCTGCTGGCGGCCGCGGCGATCTTCGCCCCTACTCCACCAAGCGCTTCATCCCCGGCAAGTGCCCTGTTCCCCGGCTCCTTCTTCCTCGCGGTCTTCCTCATCGTCCCCATCGTCATGACGGTGCAGACCTCCTTCACCAACTTCGGCGACGGCTTCCGCGACACCAAGGAGGAGGCCATCACGACCATCACTAACAACTCGGTCGTCCAGGCGCCGGACTCCCCCACCTACAACCTCACGGTCGCCACCACCGGCTCCACCCACGGGCGGTCCCTTCACCCTGTTCCTCGTCGACACGGGGACCAATGAGGTCCTGCGCGGCTCGGACGGCGAAACCGTCCAGAAGGTCGACCCCTCCACGGTCACCATCGAGAACGGCTTCGTCACCAAAGCCGACGGCTACACCATCCTGTCCAACGCGGAGGTCAACAGCGCGTACAGCGCCATCACCGGCCTCACGGTGCCGGTCTCGAGACCACCACCGTCAAGGTCCAGGGAGTGAAGTCCGCCTTCGAGGCCACCAGGACCATGGTCTACGACAAGGCGACGGACTCCATCACCAACACCAGACCGGTGACGTCTACACGGTGCAGAAGGTCGGCATCTCCGAGTACTTCGTCAACGCGAACGGGAACAGGGCTGCCCCAGTCCTGGAAGCAGAACGTCGGACTGGCGAACTACTCGCGCCTGCTGTCCGACGGCAAGATCGCCGCCAGTTCTTCCAGGCCTTCCTGTGGACTCTGATCTTCGCCTTCGGCTCGGTCCTGCTGACCTTCATCCTCGGCTTCTTCCTGGCGCTGGCCCTCAATGACGACCGGATCAGGGCAAGAAGCTCTACCGGTCCTTCCTCCTGCTGCCCTACGCCGTCCCCGGATTCATCTCCTGCTCATCTGGTCGAACTTCTACAACAAGGACTTCGGCCTGATCAACCAGATGCTGCACGTGGGCATCCCCTGGCTCAGCGACCCGACCATGGCCAAGGTCGCCATTCTGCTGACCAACACCTGGATGGGCTTCCCCTACATGTTCATCGTGTGCACCGGGACCCTCCAGTCGATCTCCTCCGACGTCAAGGAGGCCGCCAAAGGTCGACGGCGCCACCGGCTTCAGCCACGACGAAGATCATCACCCCGCTGCTGCTGGTCGCGGTCGCCCCGCTGCTGGTGAGCTCCTTCGCCTTCAACTTCAACAACTTCAACGCCATCCAGCTGCTCACCAGGGCGGACCCTTCGCCGAGTACACCCGCAACGGCACGGACATCCTCATCTCGATGATCTACCGCATCGCCTTCGGCGGCTCGGGCGCGGACTACGGCTTCGCCTCCGCGGTCTCCGTGATCCTGTTCATCATCACCGGCGTTCTCGCCGCCATCCAGTTCCGCGCCACCAGGGCGCTCGAAGACATCAACTGAGCGCGGGAAGGAAGCACCACCATGGCTAAGACCGAATCCACCACCGGCCCCGACGGCGCCCCTGGCTGCCGCCGACCCCGGGGCCGCCCCCGAGATCGAGATGAACCGGATGCCTTCGGGCGCTGGTTCCGCGAGATCGGCTGGCACCACGTCATCGGCGTCCTCGCCATCCTCTTCGCGGCCTTCCCCGTGCTCTACGTCTCGGCCTCGCTCAACCCCCCTGGGGACCGTGGACTCGACGAAGCTCATCCCCACCCGGATCAGCCTCGTCAGCTACCAGACCCTCCTGTCCGGCGCCCGCGAGACGTTCCTGCGGTGGTACCTCAACACCATCATCAGTGTGCTCCGTCGTGGCGGCCTCGCAGATCTTCCTGTCCGTCCTGGCTGTCCTACGCCTTCAGCCGCTTCCGCTTCAAGGGCGCCGCGGCGGGCTGCTGGCGCTGCTGCTCATCATGATGTTCCCGGCCATCCTGTCCATGATCGCCCTGTACAACACAGATCTCCGACGTCGGCCAGATCCTGCCCGGGATCGGTCTCAACACCCTGAACGGCTACTGCCTGGCCCTCATGGGCGGGTCGCTGGGCCAGGTCTGGCTCATCAAGGGCACGTTCGACACGATCCCCAGGGAGCTCGACGAGGCCGCCATTATCGACAGGTGCACCCACTGGCGGGTCTTCCGCATCATCTGCTGCCCACGCTCAGACCGATCCTGGCCACGACCTTCCTGCTGTCCTTCGTCGGCATTATCAGCGACTTCCTCCTGGGCTCGATCTTCCTGACCGACAACTCCAAGAAGACGCTGGCCGTGGGCCTGTACGGCCTGCTGTCCGGCGACCGGTCCAACAACCTGGGCCTGTTCGCCGCGGGCGCCGTGCTCACCATGATCCCCGTCATCGCCCTGTTCCAGTACCTCCAGAAGTGACATCGTCGGCGGCGCCACCTCCCGGCGCCGTCAAGGGCCTGAGCGCGGCCCGTGCCCGCTTCCGCAGCGTGGTCGTCCGGCGTCGGGAGGACCATGGGTCCGTCTCGACGCCGGACGGCGTCGCGGGCCCTGGCCGAGCCCCCACCACGACACCGGACCCGCCCGCCTGCTGGGCGAGCGCCGCCCCGGGCGCCGAACTCACCGCCCGGCTGTGGGTGCCCGCCGACCGGCACCCCGAGCGCGTCCCTCCTGCGCCAGGTGATCGACGGCGAGCCCGTTTCTCAGCCCGCTCGCCCCGGGTCGGATCCACCCCGGCCGGCGCCTGGTGGGAGGGCGCGGTGCGCCTGGTCAACCCGATCAACCGCTACCGCTGCTCCTCCTGACCCCGGCGGGCGGGAGCCCCACGTGGTACCACGCGGCCGGCACGGCCGACGACGTCCCCGACTCACCGACTTCGCGGTGCTCGCCCGGGACGACGGCCCCGATGGGTCCCCGACGCCGTCGTCTACAGATCTTCCCCGACCGCTTCGGGCGCGCACCGACCTCGCAGCGGCGCGCGCCGCACTGCCGAGCGCACGACTGGCGTCGATGAGCCCCCTGACGCTCCGGCCCCGCCGCCGCCCGCGCCTGGTACGGCGGGGACCTGGACGGCGTCGTCGACCACCTGGACTACATCCAGCGACTCGGCGCGAACACCGTCTACCTCACCCCGTCTTCCCGGCAGCCTCCACGCACCGCTACGACGCCACCAGCTGAGCGCGTCGACGAGCTCCTGGGCGGGCGCGAGGCCCTGGCCCGGTGTCAGCCGCCCCTGCACGCCCGCGGCATGAGGCTCGTGCTCGACCTGACCACCAACCACACGGGGCGCCGACCACGAGTGGTTCCGCGCCGCCGTCGCCGACCCGGACCTCGCCCGGAGGCCGCTTCTACTCGAGCACCACCGGACGTCTACGCCTCCCGATGGGCGTGCCGACCCTGCCCAAGCTCGACCACCGCGCCCGACCAGCTGCGCGACCGCCTCGCTGCGCGGCCCGGGCTCGGTGGCAGCCCGCTGGCTGCGCCCGCCGGTGTCCGCCGACGGCTGGCGTATCGACGTGGCCACATGACCGGGCGCCGGGGCGCGGTCGACCTGGCCCACCGGGTCGCCGCCGACATGCGCGCCACCATGCGCGACGTCGAGGCGGAGACCGGGGCGCAGCTGTGGCTCGTGGCCGAGCACGGCCACGACGCCTCCCGCGACCTGGAGGGCCCCGGCTGGCACGGGGTCATGAACTACAAGCGGCTTCAGCCTGGCTGCTGGACGTGGCTGGTCGACCCCGACCCCGCCGCCCGTCCGGACTGGCTCGATCCCTGTGCCGTTCCCCGCCTGGGCGGCGGGCGAGTCGCACGGCCTGCGCGCCTACGCCGCCCACCTGCCGGCGAGCGCCCTCGGACGCTCCATGAACCTGCTGTGCTCCCACGACACCCCGCGCCTGCGCACCGCCGCCGCTCCGCGACATCCACCTCGTCGCGGCGACGGCCCTGTTCGCCTCACCGGGCGTGCCGACCGTTTTTCCGGCGACGAACTGAGGGCCACGGGCGCACTGGGAGCACTCGCGCACGACCATGCCCTGGCGTCTCGGACGGCGCCGGACGGTACTCGTCCGACGAGCTGGAGGACCAGCGGGTCCTGGGGCGAGGTCGATCGCCGGACACTCGCCCGCTACCGGCACCTGGCCGCCCGACGCCGGGAACTGGTTGCGCTGCGCCGCGGCGGGATGCGGTGGGTGGCGGCCGAGGAGGACCTGCTCGCCTTCACGCGCACCCACCCCGAGGGCGACGTGCTCGTCCTGCTCGCCCGCGCCGCCACCGGACCGGTGCGCTGCCCCTCGCCCGGCTGCCGGCCCGCCGGGTGCGCGAGGCCGAGTGCTTCGACGGCGTGCAGGTGCGCCTGCTCGACGACGGCGCCCCGAGCGTGGAGGTGAGGGCCTCGGGCCCGGGGTCCGCTCTCCTTCCCCTGGACCCTGACGCGCCGTGAAGCCCGACTAGGATCGCCCCGACGGATCAACCCAGGAGAACGACGTGCACCAGCGCATCACCCTGTCCGACATCGCCGATCAGGCGAGCGTCTCGACAGCCACTGTCTCGCGCGTCCTCAACGGCAAAGTCCAATGTTGCCGAGGTCACGCGCAGGCAGGTACTCGTGGCCTCGACCTGCTGGGCTACGAGCGGCCGGAGACGCTGCGCCAGGTCTCCAAGGGCCTGGTCGGCCTCGTCATCCCCGAGTTGAGCAATCCGATCTTCCCCATGTTCGCCCAGGAGATCGAGCAGCTCCTGGCGTCCAGCGGGCACACCCCCCTGCTGTGCACCCAGACCCCGGGGGGCACGAGCGAGGACGAGTACATCGAGATGCTCGTCGAGCGGGGCGCAGCCGGCATCATCTTCGTCTCCGGCCGTCACGCCGACACCTCCGGCGACGTCACCCGCACCAGCGGTTGCGCGAGCGCGGCGTGCCGCTGGTGACGATCAACGGCAACGCCCCCACGATCAGGGCCGCCGCCTTCGCCACCGACGACCGCGCCGCGGCGCGTATCGCCGTCGAGCACCTCATCAGCCTGGGCCACCGCCGCATCGGACTGGCCATCGGCCCGATGCGGATGGTGCCCGCCCAGCGCAAGCGCTCCGGCTACGAGGAGGCGATGCGCTCCGGACTGCCGGACGAGCCGCTGCGCGTGGTCGAGACCCTCCACACCTACGAGGCGGGCGAACGCCGCGCAGCTCCTCCCTGCCGCAGGGCTGCACGGGCATCGTGTGCGGCTCCGACATCATGGCGCTCGGCGTCATCCAGGGGGTGCGCTCGGGCGGCCTGGAAGTCCCGGAGGACGTGTCCGTCATCGGCTACGACGACTCCCCCTCATCCCCATGACGGACCCCGCCCTGACGACGGTGCGCCAGCCGGTGACCGCCATCGCCCGGGCCGCCGTGACCACCCTGCTCGCCGGGATCGCCGGGAGCCAGACCCCCGACACCGAGATGCTCTTCGCCCCCTGACCTCATCGTCCGCGGCTCGACGGCCCCGGCCCCCGACTCGCAGCGGGGCGCCTGAGCCGGCGGGGCCGGGCCGTCCGGCGCGGCGCGTGCGCTCGGCGAGAGCCCGGGGACCGAGTCCGGCCCTGACCGGGCGGGCGCGGCTCAGCGCGACCAGGTGCGGGCCAGGCGGCGCCCATGTCCTCGACCCGCCCGGCCACGGCCCGGGACCCGCCCGATCCCAGGCGCCGCCCGACCCGCCCGCCGCCTCCAGCGCGTAGACGCCGACGATCCCCGGCCCCGGCGAGCTCGGCGCGCGGCACCGCGGCGCGCCCGGCCACGAGGACCGCGGGCAGGGGCCAGTTCGGTCGCCGCCGAGCCGACGACGGCGGTCAGGCCGTCGGCCGGGACGTCGTAGACCTCGCCGGCCGTGGTGATGATGAGCTCGGCACGGCGGGCCGCCGAGGCCAGATCCACCAGCCGGGCCATGAGCCGGGGCCCCGGCAGGCCCGGGCGCCCAGGGCGCGCAGGACGAGGCGGCTCCCCGGCGGCGCCGGTGCCCCTGGGCCGTGACGGACACCGCGGGCGAGGTCCCTCTGCGGCGTCGCGATCACGGGCAGGGCCCCGACCCGGGCGCGGCCAGCTCCACCAGGATCCGGCGGGCCCGGGCGCAGGCCCGGCGATCGAGGTCCTGGGCCTGCTGGGCGCTCAGATCGCTCAGGGCGGTCAGGGCCTGGCCGGCGCCGTTCATGCCCCCAGGGCGCGTCGTCGGCCAGGGGCGAGGACGAGCTCGCGCCCGGCCATGAGCCCGAACGCGGCCTGCGGCCCGCCCAGGCCGTCCAGGAGCCCGGCCCCGCCGTCGTGGACGGCGCCGCGGGCCAGCCCCGCGATGAGCACGTCGTCGGCGCTGGTGGCCTCAGGGCGGCGGCCAGGACCTCCCCAGGCCCCGGGTGGTGCCCTCGCGGGCCTCGCGGCCGGCCGGGCGCGGTCGGCGGGCGGGGCCGTCAGGCGCGCGGCGTCGAGGAACCAGGTCGCGCTGCGGGGCCGGCGGGCGTCCCGGGCCCGTCCGCCCTGCCGACCTGCGATCCCGTGCGCCCACCGGGCCCGGCGTCCGCCCCTCCGCCGGTCCGGCCTGCCCCGCCGATTCCGCCGGGCCCGGCGCCTCCCCAGGCCCACCAGGTCGACCTCGCGGATATCGCCCAGGGGCCCGGCGCCGTGCAGGACGGTGCGCGAGCGGATCGGCGCCGCGGGCAGGGCCGGGGCGCTGCCGGGCCCGCCGTCGGGCACGGGCAGGGCGGTGACCTCGTCGTCGGGCCGGGCGGCGAGCCACCCTGCTGCGCAGCGCGGCGGCCGCGGCGCCGGCGCTCAGGCCGCCCGGCCCGAGACGAGCGGGACTCCCCGGCTCGGGGTGCATGCCGCCCGCGGCCAGCAGGACCCTCACGGCGGCTCAGGCCCGACGTCGGGCACGCCGGCGCCGCCGGTCGCACCGCCGGGCGCAGCCGGCACCGCCGGGCTCGCCGTCGGGCGCGACGGCGCCGCCCAGGCGGGCCAGCAGGAGGGCCTCGGCCGTCACGATCCGCTCCAGATCGCCCAGGTGCATGGACTCGTCCTCGCTGTGGGCGCGAGTGTCGGGGTCCTCGATGCCGGTGACGAGCACCTGCGCGTCGGGGAAGGTCTCCTGAAGGGTGGCGATGAAGGGATGGAACCGCCCTGGCCGATGTCCACGCAGTCCCGTCCGAAGGCCGTCGTCAGGGCCCAGCGGGCGGCGCGGGACGCCGGGGTGTCGGCCGGGGCGTCGAAGGCGGGGCCGGTCTCGCCGGGCGTCACGCTCACCCGGGCGCCGAAGGGCGTGCGCCTCAGGTGCGCCGTGAGGGCGGACAGGGCGGAGGCGGGGTCCTGGCCCGGGGCGATGCGCAGGGACAGGCGCGCCGTGCAGGAGGGGCCAGCACGTTGCCGGCCAGGTCCAGGGGGTGACGTCCATGCCGATGACCGTCAGGGACGGCTTGGTCCACAGCCGCGCGGTCAGGTCGCCGGTGCCGATCAGTCCGACGCCGTCCAGGACGCCGGCGTCGGCGCGGAAGTCGGCCTCGGGGTAGTCGGGGAAGTCCGGCGCCGCCTGCGGACGGGAGACCAGGCGGGCACGGCCACGTCCCCGCGCTCGTCGTGCAGGGTGGCCACCAGGCGGCACATGGAGGTCACGGCGTCGAGCACCGGGCCCCCGTACTGGCCCTGAGTGCAGGGCGTGGTCCAGGACGTCCAGGCGCACGTCGACCTGGACGACGCCGCAGGGACGTGGTCAGGGCCGGGACGCCGACCCTCCAGTTGGACGAGTCGGCGACGATGATGACGTCGGCGGCGAGCCGGTCGCGGTGGGCGGTCAGGAAGGCCTCGAAGGACGGGGAGCCGATCTCCTCCTCGCCCTCGATGAAGACCGTCACGGAGCAGGGCGGCTCGCCGCCCCGAGCCCGGCCAGGACGCGCAGGGCGTGGACGTGGGCGATGACCCCGGCCCCGTCGTCGGCGGTGCCGCGCCCGTACAGGCGCTCGCCGCGGCGCTCGGCGGCGAAGGGTCCGCCTGCGCCCACGCGCCCGGGTCGCCGACGGGCTGGACGTCGTGATGGGCGTAGAGCAGGACGTGCGGGGCGCCCGCCGGCCCGTCGGCGTGGGCGAGGACGGCGGGCGGCCGGGGGCGCCGTCGGGCCCGGGCGCGGACAGGACCCGCGCCTCCAGACCGGTCTCGCGCAGCAGGCCCGGCCACGTGCTCGGCGGAGCGGGCGACCTGGGACTGGTCGTGGCTCGAGGCGGACACGGAGGGAATGGCGACCAGGCCCACCAGATCGGAGACGATGGTCTCGAAGGAGTTGCGGACACGACTGCGGACGGCGTCGACGGTGATCATGGCTTGCAGGGTATCGCGGGTGAGCGGTTAACCTGGGCGGGTGAAGCTGTTCAAGAAGGACCGGGCTCCGTCCCAGGCCGAGGCGCCGGTCGAGCCCGTCAGAACCGTCGGCAAGGGGCGCGCGACCCCCAGCGCAAGGACGCGCAGGCCCGCAGGCTCCACCCGATCGTCCCGGTCGATCGCAAGGCGGCCCGGCGCGAGGCCCGCGCCAAGCGGGACGAGGCGTGGGAGCGTCAGCGCCGGGCGATGATCACCGGCGACGAGCGCTACCTGCCCGCCCGGGACAAGGGCCTGATCAGGCGCTACATCCGCGACTACATCGACGCCCGCTACTCCATCGGCGAGCTCTTCATGCCCTCGGCGATCCTGCTGATCATCGCCGTGGGATTCTCGGCGGCCCGGGGCTCGCAGCCCCAGCCTCCTCGCCTTCTACATCATAGTGGGCGATCTACCTCCCTGTTCTTCGTGGCGATTTTTCGACGCCCTGATCTGCTGGTGGCTCGTGCGGCGGCGCCTGTACGCCAAGTTCGGCGAGGAGAAGGTGCGCGACGGGGGCGTGATCATCTGGTACGTGTTCTCCCGCTGCATGAACCTGCGCCGGTGGCGCCAGCCCTGCACCGCAGGTCGCCCGGCGCGAGTACCCGAGCTGACGGCGCGGCGGGCCGGCCGCCGTCGGCGCGCCGAGCCTCCTTCCGCAGAGCGCTGAAACGGGCTGACGGAGGGCCCATGAGCCGAGATCCGACCCCGTCTTCCGCAGAGCGCTGAAACGGGTGGTCCTGATCCGCGAGCCCGAGCACCGCCGGCCGCTTCGCGCACAGCGGCGGGGCCGACGTCGTCCCCGCCGGGCCCCGATCCCATAGGCTGACCGCATGGTCGCTTACCGTCACCTCGGCAGCTCCGGTCTGAAGATCACGGAGATCACCTACGGAAACTGGCTCACCCACGGCTCCCAGGTGGAGTCGGACACCGCGATCGAGTGCGTGACACGGCGCTCGACCTGGGCATCACGAGCTTCGACACCGCCGACGTCTACGCCAATACGGCGGCCGAGGAGGTCCTCGGCCGGGCCCTGGCCGGTCAGCGGCGGGAGGGGCTGGAGATCTTCACGAAGGTCTACTGGCCCATCGGGCCCTGAGGGCCCCAACGACGTCGGCCTGTCGCGCAAGCACATCATGGAGGGCATCAACGGCTCGCTGCGGCGACTCGGGTCGACTACGTCGACCTCACCAGGCGCACCGCTACGACTACGAGACGCCGCTGGAGGAGACCATGCAGGCCTTCGCCGACGTCGTGCGCGCCGGCAAGGCCCTGTACATCGGCGTGTCGGAGTGGACGGCCGAGCAGATCCGCGCCGGCCAGGAGCTCGCCGGTCAGATGGGTCTGCGCCTGGTGTCCAACCAGCCCCAGTACTCCGCCCTGTGGCGCGTCATCGAGGAGAAGGTGGTGCCCGCCAGCCAGGAGCTCGGCCTGGGCCAGATCGTGTGGTCGCCCGATGGCGGAGGGCGTGCTGTCCGGCAAGTACCTGCCCGGCGCGGAGCCGCCGCCGGTTCGCGGGCCACGGACGAGAAGGGCGGCAAGCGGATGATCGCCCGCTGGATGAGGGACGAGGTGCTCACGGCGGTCCAGAGGCTGCGGCCGGTGGCCGAGCGGGCCGGGCTGTCCATGCCGCAGCTCGCCATCGCCTGGTGCTGCAGAACCCGAACGTCTCGGCGGCCATTGTGGGGGCCTCGCGCCCGGAGCAACTGGTGGAGAACGTCAAGGCCTCGGGCGTGGTCCTGGAGCAGGACGTGCTCGCCGCGATCGATACGGCGCTGGAGGGCGTCATCGAGCGCGACCCGGCCCTGACCCGCTCCCCGCGACCCGGCCCCGCCTGACGGGGAATCCGTCCCAGCGCACGACCATGGACACCCTGCTCCCCGCGACCAGCCCGCCTGAGCGCGCGGCGCGCTTTCGTCAAGACGTGCATTCCGCCCTCGAGAACGACGGTCGGAACTGCACTTTCGAATGCGAAGTGCACGTCTCGGCGTCAGAGGCGCCCGGAGTGGGTCGGCGCCGCGGTCCGCGAGCACGTCGGGTAACCCGCGAGATCGCCACTTAACCCGCGAGATCGCCACTTAACCCGCGAGCACGTCTGCCAGAGGTACGTTCTCGCTGGGTTAAGTGACGTGCTCGCGCGGGCCGAGTGACCTTCCCGCGGGCCCGTCCGGTCGTCGGGGTGCCCGTCATGGTCGCAATCGGGCCCGCGGCCGCCCTCCCCGGAGGGTCCGCGGCGGCCAGGTTGTCCAAATCTGTTGCAAAGGCGCTCCCGATCGTGCCGGAGCGCGCGAGGAGAATCGTTGATATTCCGCGCTTCTCTCGCGGCCGATCGCGCCGGGAGCGCCTTTGCAACAGATTTGGACAAGTTCCCGCCCCAGCACGCCCCAGGAGCCCCACCCGCCCCGGTTTTTCCACAGGTTCGACGGAGGTGCTGGCGTCGGGGGCGCGGGTGCGGCTATGGTCGGGATATCGGCGCCCCGCCCTGGGGACCCGGCGGCACCCTCGTACCTATCCGAGCGCGTTCCCCAATGGCGGTGGTTCAGCATGCTCCATGCACATCCCGCGCCCTCCCCGAGGGTCCCTCCCCGGCGGGCTCTCGGACGCGCGGGCGCGCTGCCGGGCGACGGTTCGACGCTCAGCGGTTCAGACCCCGGCGGCGGGCGCGGCGACGGTTCTACGCCCGGCAGCGGTCGCGGAGGCAGTTCGCCGTCCGGCGGCGGGCGTGGCGCTCCCGCCGCCGGGCGGCGCGCCTGATGGCGGTCGCGGTCGCGGCGGCGCTCCTGGCGGCCTGCTCGACGCCGCGCGCCCCCACGGGGGCCGTCTCCCACGACGGACCTGGAAGAGCGGATCGCCACCGCCAACGCCCGCAGACAGGCCACCGCCGACGCCTCCGCCGCCCGGGCCGCCACCGCGGCGGCCAGCGCCGTGGCCGCCCTGAGCCCCGAGGAGCGGGCCCTGCGCGATGCCGCCCTGGCCGCGCCCGAGCCCCCAGCGCCCCGCCCAGGCCGACCAGCACGACCTCACCGGAGCCATCGCCGCCGCCCAGTACTTCATCACCCTCTACCCCTACGTCTACGCCACCGGCGACCTGACCGCCTTCCGCGCCATGAGCGACGCCACCTGCAAATTCTGCGACTCGGTCATCACAAGTGCAACTAATATGCATACTTCCGGAGGTTGGGGCGACCCCTGGGGACAGCAGATCACCTTCACGTCGATCACGGCGGACGTCAGCACACCCAACCGCTACGTCGTCGAACTCCACCTCGTATCGGACCAGCACGTGGCGCACAGCATGGAGAGCCCCCCAACAACCGTCGAAGCATTCGAAATGACCTTGCTGGTTCAGGTGCTCTGGAAGGACGGAACCGGCTGGATAGTCGAGGAAGTAGCCACCCAATGAGAACCCACCAATACCTGCGACTCTTATCCGGACTCGTCGCGCTCGGCACCATCCCTCCCAACGACCGCATACGCCGATGACAAACACCGATGTACGCGGCGATGTCGAGGGCAACAGCGTCACAATAACCGGCACCACCAGGACGCAGGTCCAGTCCCCGGCCAGCCGGACACCGGGGACCCCGCGCACCGGCGGCGCAGACGGCGACGGGGCGCCGCCGCATCCGCCGACGGCGGCGCCAGGGACGGACCTCTGCTACCTGGGCGAACTGGGCCTCAGGAAGATGCACTCCCTCTCATGCCTCTTCGCCCCGCCGCACCCGACCCCCGGCGGAGGCGGCGCAGGAGGGGAGCCCCCGACCACGGTGACCATCACCGCCACCGACGCCGCCGCCCTCCTGGTCGACGGATCCGGCCTGCACCGCCAACCCCCGGACCCCAGGCCCTGATCACCCTCGACGTCATCGCCTACACCAGCCCCGACACCCGCACCATCACCACCACCGTCGCCAACACCCCCGTCACCGTCACCGCCACCCCACCGCCTACGCCTTCGACTGGGGCGACGGCACCACCACGACCACCACCGACCCCGGAGCCCCCTACCCCCACCACACCATCGCCCACCGCTACCAGCGCACCGCCACCGCCGTCACCATCACCCTGACCACCACCTGGACCGCCACCTCACCCCCGACGGAGGCACCCCCGACCCGTCCAGGGCACCATCACCACCACCGAGACCACCCCGCCCTTCGACATCGTGCGCACCATCACCTACCTCACCGACGACGCCGAAGAAGCCCAGGACACTGACCAGACACATCCGACAGCGAAAGGCCGCAGCATGGTCCGCACTCAATCGAACCGCCGGCCGGTGACGAGCCGCTGGCCGGGCGGCGGATCGCCAGTCGGCGATAAAGCCGCCGCCAGCCGGTGGCGGGCCGCCGCGCAATGACGGTGCGCCGCCTGACGGCGTCGTGCCTCGTACTGGCCGCGGCGGGGATCGCGGCCTGCTCGACGTCGCACAACCAGGCGGGCGCCTCCCCTCGGCCGCCGACGCATCCGCCTCCGCCGCAGTCACCGCCTCGGCGGCGAGACCGCACACCGCCCCCGCTGTCGAGCGAGGCGGCCGACGCCGTCGCCGCCCTGGGGCCCGAGGAGCGGGCCCTGCGCGACACCGCCCTGGCCACGCCCGAGCCCCAGCGCCCCGCCGAGGCCGACCAGCGCACCGTCGACGGCGCCGTCGCCGCCGCCCAGTACTTCATCGGCCTCCGGCCCCTACCTCCAGGCCACCGGCGAGCTCGACCGCCTGGCAGGGCGATGAGCGGCCCCGACTGCGCCTACTGCGCCTCGGCCGCCGCCACCGCGACCGCCCTCCACTCGGCCGGGGGCTGGACCGACCCCTGGGACCAGCAGATCGGCTTCTTCTCCATCAGCGCCGACACCGAAGGCCCCGACCGCTACACCGTCACCCTCGACGTGACCTCGGGCGAGTACCTGACCCACCCCATGGGGGAGGAACCCGCGACCACCGCGGCCGCGAGGATCGCTGCGCGTCTGCCTGCACTGGGAGGACCAGGCCGGCTGGAGGATCGACGACGTCGCCGCGCTGTGAGCGGTGAGCGCCCGCCCGCGCCCGAGCCGGCGTCGCCATCACGCCGCGCCCGAGCCGGCGGCGGGCCCGTCGCGCCCGAGCCGGTGTCGCGCGACGACGGGCCCGGCGTCATGGCGACGCCCGCCGCGCCGCCGCGCTAGGGCTGCGCGGGGCCCGACCACCGCACCACGCCGTCGGGCGGGAGGAGAGTCATGCGCGTCCTGGCGGCGCTGTCGGGCAGAGTCGACTCCGCGGTCGCGGCCGCGCGCGCCGTGGACGCCGGCCACGACGTCGTCGCCGTGCACATGGCCCTGACCCGCGAGCGCGCCGCCACGCGCTGCGGCTCGCGCGGGATGCTGCTCCGTCGAGGGACGCCTCCGACGCCCGCTGGGCCGCCGAGATCCTCGGGCATCCCCTTCTACGTGTGGGACCTGTCCGAGCAGTTCGAGGAGCGCGTCGTGGCCGACTTCCTGGCCGAGTACCGGGCCGGGCGCACCCTCAACCCCTGCGTGCGCTGCAATGAGGCGCGTCAAGTTCGACGCCCTCTCTCCCGGGCCCTGGCCCTGGGGTTCGACGCCGTGGCCACCGGCCACTACGCGCGCCTGACCGGCGGCGCCGCCTCCGGCCGCCCCGGCCAGACCTCGGGCCTGACCCTGTCGCGCGCCGCCGACGCCGCCAGGACCAGTCCTACGTCCTGGCCGTCTCCGGCCGGGCAGGGCCTGTCCCGCGCCCTGTTCCCGCTGGGCGGGCCCCTCAAAGGCGGCCGTGCGCGCCGAGGCGGCGCAGCGCAGCCCTGCCGGTAGCCGCCAAGCCCGACTCCTACGACATCTGCTTCGTGGCCGACGGCGACACCCGCGGTTTTTCTGCCCGCTCGCTCCGGCGTGCGCGAGGGGCGATGGTCTCCCCCGACGGCGAGGTCCTGGGCACGCACCAGGGCTACTTCGGCTTCACGGTGGGCCAGCGCCGGGGCCTGGGGCTCACCCGCCCCGCGCCCGACAGCCGCCCCGCACGTCATTGAGACGCGCCCGGCCACCATGAGGTCGTCGTCGGCCCCGAGGAGCTGCTGCGGCGCTCGGCGCTCGACGCCGACAGGCTGGTCCTGCTCGCCGAGCCCGACGGCGGGGGCTGGGAGGACGTCGCCGTGCAGGGTGCGCGCGCACGGGCGGCCCGTGCCCGCCGACGTCGTCGTCGATCGCGGGGCCGGGACGCTGACGCCGATCTGCGCCAGCCGCTGCGGGGGCTGGCGGCCGGCAGTCCGTCGTCGTCTGCAGGGGCGACGGCGGACGGCAGGTGCTCGCCAGGCCACCATCGCCTGAGAGCACCCGCCGGCCCCGCCGCTCAGCGCAGGGAGGTGCGGCGCTCGATGGAGTGGATCGCCCACCAGGCCATGAGGAGGGCCACGATCGGACCGGCGATCAGGGCCCCCATGCCCACGTAGGTCACCTCGGCCCCCGTGCGCACGGCGTCGATGAGCTCGGGGAGCATGATGCGCGTCTGAACGCTCCCCGTCCGCGAATCGATGCCGAAGGGGATGAGCACGGTCGAGACCATCGACACCACCTGATTGGCGACGTACACGATGACGAAGCCGATCATCGGCGCCCCGAAGCCGAGGTGGTTCCACCGGCCCTCGGCCCCGATGCTCATGACCGCGAAGACCTCGAGCACCAGGTTGGCCACCATGAGCACGGTCGCGGCCACCATGAACAGCGTCCACCCCGGACCCACGGCCCCGAAGACGTCCGCGACTGGCCCCACGCCGTGGCGGCGTCGGCGCCCATGGCGAGGGCGGAGACCAAGGCCCACGCCACGATCCCGCGACCACCGCGGCGGTGACGGCCAGTCCGACGAGGAGGGCGTAGAGCGCCTTCGCAAGGTAGAGCGCGCGCCCGCGCACGCAGGCAGGGTCATGGTGAGGTACCCGCGCCGGCCGTACATCGAGGACCAGTACTCGGCCGCGACCTGGATGCCGATCACCAGCGGCGTCCCGCGAGGACACCAGCATCCCCATCTGCAGGAGGGGGACAGCACGGGCACCCGGGCGAAGAACCACCACAGGACCAGGAATCCGGCCACGAGCAGGGTCCCCCAGGCCGAGCACCGCGGCATTGCGCCGCAGCTGGGTGCGGGCCTCCTGGACGAAGAGCGTGCGGAACATCAGCGGTACTCCTTCCGGAACAGGGGCGTCGAGGCTCATGCCGCTGGCCTCGCGCAGGTCGTCGGCGTCGCCCGCCAGCATCAGGCCGCCCTCGTGGAGGAAGACGACGGAGTCGACGATCGGCTCGACGTCGGCGATGAGGTGGGTGGAGATGAGCAGGAGGGCGTCGGGGTTGAAATCGGTGAGGATGCCGTTCGCGAGGACCTCGCGCGCGGCGGGGTCGACGCCGGAGATCGGCTCGTCGAGGAGGTAGACGCGGGCGCGCCGGGACATGGTCAGCGCGATGCGCAGCTTCTCCCCATGCCCTTGCTCATCTCCTTGATGGTGCGGTCCGCGGGGAGCTTGAAGAAGCGGATGAGGTCGCGCGCCTTGTCCGCGTCGAAGTCGGCGAAGAACCTGGCGTAGTAGGCCACGGCCCGCTCGGCGGTGAGGGTTGTCGGCGATGAAGGCGGCGTCGGGCAGGAAGGCGACGGCGGCCTTGGACCGGGGGCCGAGGGCGTGCCCGGCGATGCGGACCCGGCCCTGGTAGTCGGCCAGGACGCGGCGAGGATCTTGAGCAGCGTGGTCTTGCCCGAGCCGTTGGACCCCATGAGCCCGGTGATGCGGCCCGCGGGAAGCTCCAGGCTGAGGTCCCTCAGGGCGGGGCGGCCGCGGTAGGTCTTGGTCAGGTTGGTCACGACGACGGCGGCCTCGACGTCCTCGTTGCCGGGGACGGGCGGGATCGTGCGGAAGGCGCGCAGCGGGGACGCGGCGGGCGCCGGGGTCATCGCGGTCGTCACGCGGGAGGCCGCGCAGGGCGCGGCGGGCGGCGTCGGGCCGCTCCCGGCGCGCTGCCCGGCCGGGACGGGGTTGCGGGTGTGCACGGGACTGGGGTTCTCCCTGTGGCGGGTCGGTCGGTCCAGCGCTCGGCGAGCAGGCGCGTGGCGCCGTCGAGGCTCATGCCCAGACCGGTGAGGGCGACGACGTAGGCGTCGGTCGCCCCGATGGCGAGCTCGCGCCGGACCGCGTCGAGGACGGCGGCGTCCGCCGTGACGAAGCGGCCGGCGGTGCGCTCGGCACTGGTCAGGCCCGTGCGGTCGAGCTCGGCGAGGGCGCGCTGGACGGTGTTGGGGTTGACCCCGGCGCCGGAGGCGAGCTCGCGGACGCTGGGGATCTTGCTGCCGGGCTCCCACTGGCCGGACACGATCCGATGCCGGAAGGCGTCGACCAGCTGGATCCAGATCGGACGGGTGTCGTCGACCTGCATGCAGCCTCCCTGGGTGGATGGACGGGTGGTGCTCATGAGCGCAGTGGCGGATGCCCGGCCGAAGCATCTGTATCACTGCACTAATACAGTGACACAGTTTCGGGGCGCCGTCAAGCCGGACCGCCGGGCCCGCGCGGGCCGAGGGTCGGAGCACTCAACAACCGGCCTTCCAACGGGTCGAACAGCGCCCCGGATCCGACCCCAGCGGAGCCGGCGGGGCGCGTCCGGGTTTCGGGCACACCGGGCCTGACGAACCCCGACCCAGTGGAGCCAGTGAGGGCGCGCATGGTGGAGGAGGGGCGCAGGGGATGCCTCAGCGCCACGTCACCGGCCGCGTCCGGGTGGAAGTTTGTCCAAATCTGTTGCAAAGGCCCGGATCGAGCCGGAGCGCGCGAAGAGAATCGTTGGTGTCCGCGGTTCTTCTCCCGGCTGATTCCGGTCCGGGACGCCTTTGCAACAGATTTGGACAACCGTCCCGCCCGAGTCGTCCCAGAGCCCCACCCGTACCCACTGCGGTCCGACTTCATCCCGCACGATGAGCAGAGCGACCCGTCGGAGAGCTCCGCGGTGCCACCACGCCGCGCGCCGGGGACTCACCGGCGGACCTGCGTCTGCTACGCCTCTTTCCGTCTACTGCGCTCCTTCACCCTCCAATGTACGAGAAAAAGGAGCGTAGCGGAGGGCGAGGCGCAGCAGAGGGAAGAGCGCGGCAGACGACTCGGCGCGCCCCGCAGACCTCGAGCCCCGCAGCCACCGGCAGTGCGCACGGTGTCGTGGTGAATCCCGGGCCGCCCCTCCGCGCGCACCCAGGCGGGGCGCTGCCGGGCGCGCATGATCCGAGGGGTCGGTTCCCGCCCTCCGCGCGCACGCAGGCGGGGCCGGCGGGACGGTATCCGCTGGGGCGTCCAGCGTGAGCCCCGCTGCACTGCACAGGCGGGCCGGCGGGACCCCGCGACCCCGGGTCAGGCGGGCCTCAGCAGGACGACCTGCCCTGGATGGAAATAGAGAACATGCGCAAGAGCGCCTTGCGGCCGCGGACGGCAACCCCGCCACACTCCGGAACGCCCCTCGAATCCGCAGTATTCCAACGATTCTACGATGCTCACAACGAGGTTTCCGCCAACGCTTGCGCCGCCGGCGAACCCCTGCCTACCTTGATTACGTCAGCCGCTCCGAGCAGCCGGAGAACTCACGAGAGGAGCACGATCATGCCGACCGTCACCGCCATCAAGTCCTGCGCCACCACCGCCTGCGCCTTCAACAACAGGGGGCTGCACCGCCTTCGCGATCACCGTCGGCGGCGACGCCGCCACCCCGCCTGCTCCACCTTCATCACCCTCGACGCCCGCGGCGGCCTGCCCGTGGCGGAGGGCACGTCGGCGCCTGCCAGCGTCTGGAGTGCGTCCACAACACCGACCTCATGTGCACGGCCGAGGGCCGTCTCCTTCAGCGCCGGCAACGCCAGCTGCCTGTCCTACGAGGCCCGCTGAGCGCGGGCGCGGCCAGCCCGTCCCTGCCCCGCGAGCGCGCGACACGGCTGACGGACGCGCTCAGTCAGAGCCTCTCAATCGGAACAGGGGTCCCGCCGCGCGGCGGGACCCTGTTCGACGTCCGCGGACGGCCCGGGAAACCGGGAGTCAACGCGGACCCGGAGAGGAAATGGGATTCGCGGGCGTCCGCGGGCGCTCGCGATGACGGACGGATTCGCGGCGACGGCGGGATGCTCGGCGCCCCGGGGCGACTGGGGCGACGGGCGGGATTCTCGGCGCCCGGGGCGCGGGGCGACGGGCTTCAGGAGCCCAGCGCGTCGGCCAGCAGCGCGTCCTGCACGAGCCGGCGCAGGTAGGGGGCGACCTCGCAGGCGCGGCGCATCCGGTCCGGCAGCCACACCTGGAGCGTGTCGATGCAGGTCCGGCTCAGGCGCATGAGGGTCACGGCGTCCGGGGGCGACGTCCACGCACAGGACCCGGCCCCACAGGGAGGGCACAGGCCCGCCGCGGGCCGGTGCGAGCACACGATGCCCGCCACGGCGCCCCTTCCCGACCGCGGTGCACAGGATGTCGAGGGCGGCGTCGCCGAGCTCGGAGACCTCCTCGTGCGCGCTGAGGGCGTCGAAGGAGCTCCACAGGAGCACCGGCGCCCCCTCCCCAGGGACAGGACCTGCTCGATGCTGTGGCCGCTGACGCCCATGGCGTCATGGACCATGACGCGCTCGGTCTCGATGACGCCCAGGCGCCCGCCGGGCGCGCAGGCGAGGTCCGCGAGCCCGACCAGGGGGTTCTCCCCCGTGATCGGGCAGTGGCAGGCGGCGGAGCCCCGGCGAGGACCAGGGCGGCCTCGGCCCGGCCGAGCCAGCGCAGCGCGCCGAGCAGGTGCGCCGTCGCCGTCGTGATCCGCAGGCCCGGCTCGGCGGCCTCCAGCGTCACGTCCAGGCGCACCTCGGCGATCTCGTCGTCGTCCAGCGAGGCCAGGGGATGGTCGGGCGGGGGCGGGCGGCGACGAGCACCCGCCCGTCGGAGTCCAGTGCGTGGAGGGCGATCTGGGAGCAGACGCCGCCGTAGCGGTGGGCGGTCAGCGTCGCGCACCCGCGCCGGAGAGCAGGCGCCGCGCCATGCGGCGCGAGGAGACTGACTCGGGCTCGGACGACTCGCCGCTGAACGCCACGGCTCCCCTTTCGCCGACGGGAACTTGCTGCCGAGGCAAGGCTAGCCTGATGATCCCGCTTCGGCCAGGAGAGCCGGGTCACCGAGCGTCGGCGGGACCGACGGCGCTCGCCGAGGGCCTGCGTCCGCGCCGTCCCCGTCCCCGGCGCCGGGGCGCGCCAGCGCGGTAGTCGGACCAGCACCAGGCCAGCAGCCGGGGCGGCGCCAGGTGCAGGGGCAGGGCGCGGCGGGCCTGGCGCAGCTCCAGCCTGCCGATCGTGCAGGGGGCGTCCTCCTCAGGCAGGTCGGCCCCGGAGAAGGTGATGGCGGCCGTGATCCCCGAGGCGGGGTCGGTCCAGGTGTACTCGCTGACCGACCCGCCCGTGCCGATCGCCCCGCGCACGTAGCCGCGCTCGCTGAGGGTGCGGCGCAGGGCGCGCGGTCGTCGTCGGGCGCCCGGCGAGATGGTCCAGGGCGGTTCCCCGGCGGGGCGGCGCCGAGGGCGAGCATGTCGACGAGGTGCGGCCGCGCACGTCGTCCCAGCGGTGGGCCTCCAGGGCCGCGTGCACCAGCTCCACCACATCGCCGCGGTCCATGGCGATGGGCGAAGGAGCCAGTCCCCGGTGCTCCTGCTCCGACCCGCCCCCGGCGGCGCAGCGCCTCGGCCACGTACTGCTCGGGCGGGCGGGCGGCGGCGTCCACCAGGGATCCCCCTGCTGCGGGGCCCGGCAGGGCGAAGGCCGACTCCTGGAGGCGGGTGAGGGCCTCCTCCCACGCCGCCAGCCCCTCCGCCTCGGCCAGTTCGCGGGGTCCCGCGGGTCGGCCGCCGCCGCCAGGTCGTGCTCCAGCCAGGTGCGGACCACGCCGTCGGCGAGCCCGGCGGCGTCCTCGGGCCGCAGCAGCGGCAGGTAGAGGTCCAGGGGCGCTCACGACCGCGGTGCGCAGGCGCCCGAGCTGCTCGGCGAGCACCACCCACCACCGGACGATGACGGGGTCGACCCGGGCGCCGTCGGCCGCCCAGTGGACCGCGGGCAGGCGGTCCAGGTCGAGCCAGGCCGGCGGGGCGGCCCTGGGCCTGGCCAGTCCCAGGGCCGCGCGCCCGGCCAGCTCCTCGAGGGGCCAGGTGGGCGGAGACGTCCTCCCCGCAGGCGGCCAGCGCCCTGACGATCATGGCGCGCACCGACTCGCTGGCCTCCTCGCGCAGGGGCCTCGCGCAGGGCGGGGGCGGTCCCCGGGGTCGGCGAGCTCGGCCAGCCAGCCCGCCGCCGCGACCCGCTCGCGGGCCGTGGAGGCCACCAGGCCGTGAAGGGCCGCCGCGCGCACCTCGGGCGTGGCGCCCAGGACCCAGCGCGCCGGGAGGGACGCGCTCCCCGGACAGCGCCAGCCCGGTGACGGCGTCGTGGATGGCGCGCGGGACCCACCGGAAGCCCGCCAGGATCTCCAGGGCGTGCGGGGACCGTGTCGGGGTCGGTCAGGCGGGCGACGAGGTCCTCGGGGTGCTCCAGGTACCAGGACCGCGCCGCCCCGGCCGTCAGCTCGCGGAAGGCGAGGCTCTCGGTCTCGACGCGGCTGCGCTCGACCGGGATGTCGAGGCCGACCATGAGCTCGTGGATGGCGCGCGGGTCGTCGTCGCGCCCGGTGCGGGCGCGCAGCACCGGCCAGTAGCGCGGCGCGCGCTCGGAGGACACGAGCCGCAGGGCGTGGACGAGGCCCAGGCTCGGGCCGTGCTCGAGCACCCAGTCAGGCCGAGGCGCCGGATGAGCCGCGGGTGGCGGTGCAGGCGGCCCTCGGCGACGGCGATGAGCTCGGCGAGCTCGGTCTCGCCGACCTGGGCCGCCTCCAGGCGCATCCAGTCGGGTTCGCAGACGTCGGCGCGCAGCCGCTCCAGCGCCGCGCGCAGCTCGACGCCGGCGGGGGCCGCCGACTGGCCGGAGCCGAGGATGGTCACGGACTCACGCACGGTCGGCCCCGCGCTCGGGCGCCAGTGGGGGTCAGGCGGCCCAGGGCCGCCAGCGCCGCGAAGTCGGCGCAGCACTCGGCCAGGAGCACCGGCGGGACCCGGCCCAGGACCACGGGCGCGCGGCCGCGGCGCACCTCAGGTCGTCGACGGCGCAGGGCTGGTCCTCCTCGGGCAGTCGGGCGCCGCTGAAGTTGACGGCCGCCGTCAGGCCCAGGGAGGAAGTCCTGAGGTAGCTCCAGAACCAGCCGCCGTCCTCGGCGAGGGCGCGCCGCCAGCCGCGCTTCGCGGCGGCCCGGCGCAGCGCGAGTGGTGGTGACGCGGCGGCCGCCGGGCGCCCGGACCGCGGTGGCGTCGGCCGGGACGTCGGGGGCGGCGGCGCCAGCTGGTCGAGGGCGGGTCCACTCGTAGTCGGCCAGGTGCCCGGCGCCGCGTCCGCCTCGGCTCCGCTCGGGGCCGTGCGGTGAGCCAGGCGCACGGCGGCGCCGGGGGCGAGCTCGACGGCGGCGTCGTCCACCCCGAGCAGCGCCCCGTCCTCGGCCGGGCGGAAGCGCACGCCGTCGGGCAGGGCCTCCCAGATCAGGCGGGTGACAGGCGGCCCACCAGGGGTGGTCGGCCAGCAGCTCGCGCCACTGGTCGGCCGGCCACGTCCGGGAGCGCACATGGCCTCGTACAGGCGGGCGCCTGGGAGGACATGGCGGCCTTGACCTGCCTGCAGGGCGGACCCCAGCCGCTTCTTTCGCAGCGTCGGCCCCGCCCGGTCGTCGGACGCGCGCGCGCCGGCAGGGACTTGAGGGGCTTGCCGTCGGCGTCGTCAGGACGACCCTCGCCCTCCGGGGTCGGGCGGGCGATGACGGTCCGCCCCCGTAGGACAGGCGCAGCGCGCCGTCGTCGTCGAAAGCCCGCGGTGGGGATCGTGCGGTCGGCCAGTTCGTCGGCGCTCCAGCCCCGCCACCGGGCGACCTGCTCCAGCAGGGCGGTGGCCGTCTTCCGGATGGAGCGCATGGCGTGGCCGCGCGCGGCGCTCTGGAGCAGAGGGCCAGGGGCGTCGGGGTGGCCGTTGGCGGCCAGGGCGGTCATGAGGGCGGCCAGCTGGGCGCGGTGCCCACCCTGCCAGCGCCAGCAGGTGGCCTCGTAGTCGCGCACGGCCCGCGCAGCTCGGCCCCGTCCATGCGCACGGTCAGGGCGAGCAGGGCCCTTGTCGGCGATCGCCGAGCCGGGGAAGAGCTGGTGGTGGTAGCGGTAGGCGCGCTCCACGTGCCGGGACAGCGGCACGGCCGCCCTGGCGGCGCGTGAGTCCTCCTGCTCCGTGCCGATCGCCCGGGCGAGGTCCCGCTGCGCCCGGTCGTGGTTCCTCCGCCCCTCGAGCTCGGCGTGGGCGCGCGACTCCTCCTCGGGCGGGCGGATGGTGTCTGGGCGATCCAGGCCCGCAGCACGTGGGAGCCGAGGGGCGGCGGCGTCGGCCGCGTCGAGGCGGTCCAGGTAGAAGCTCGAACATGCCGTGACCGCTGGGGTCCTTGAGCCTGTCCGCCAGGACGACCCACCAGCGGACCACCCGCGGGTCGACGGCGGTCCCGTCGGCCCACCGCAGCGCCGGCAGGGCGTCGGCGTCGAACCAGGCCAGGGACGCCGGGGGCCTCCGCTCAGGCCGCGCTCGGCCTCCGCCTCCAGGGCCCGCGGCGCGATCAGCTCGGCGGCGCGCTCGTCGCAGGCGGCGAGCGCGCCCAGCAGCGCGGCCCGCGGTCTCGGCGAGGTCTCCTGGCCAGGGGCCTCGCGCAGGGCGACGACGGCGGTCGGGTCGGCGAGCTCGGCCAGCCACTGCGCCGCGGCCTCGCGCTGCTTCGCCCCTCCCGTCAGGGGCCGGGCGGCCGGGTCCCCCGACCCGCGGGGAGTCGGCCCCGACGCCGTCCGGGTCCCCGCCGGGCCCGCCGACCGCTCCGGCCCGCGCGTGGCGGGCACGATCCGCCGCGCCAGGGGCCGGTTGACCGTGGAGGGGCCGATGGCGATCTGCACCAGGGTCGGCGAGGATCTGCTCGGGGACGGTGGGCATGTGCTCCAGGGTCTGCAGCGCCTGGGCGGCCAGGCGGGTGTCCCGGAGGTCGTTCGATGACCAGGTCGGGGTTGGCCAGCGCCCACGGCCAGACGCTGTGCGGGTCGTGGTGGTACCACAACCAGTTGTCGAACCAGGTCGCCCAGTCGCGTTCGGGCAGGTCGGTCGCCCGGAGGACCTGTTCGACCGCCCGCGGGTCGAGGCGCTTGACGGGCGGGTCGTACAGCAGCTCCCGCGAAGTCGGGTCTTTGCGAGCGGGCCTCGATCCGGGCCCGGTGCAGCAGGTGCAGGTGGGGGCGAGGCCTGACGATCGCGCGGACGTCACTGGTCCTGGAGCTGGCGGGACCTCCCCTCCGCGCCGTCGGCGATGGCGATGAGCCGGTCGATGTCGGAGTCGGTGACCTGCTCCAGCCGGCGGCGCTCCCGGTGATGGGAGTCGGGGTCGTCCTCAGGGCACTCGCCGATCCGGGCGTTGATCCGCTCGCGCAGCTCCGCCTTGGCAGGGGCGGCCGAGGGCGCGTCCAGCAGGAGGCGAAGGGCGGCGGTTCGACAGGGCGGGCGGATCTGCCCAGGCCCGGATCCGCCCCGGCCCGTGCCTGCGCCTCCTCGTCCGTCCCCGTTCCGCGGACGGCGCTCCCACCCGCACCCGCCCTGCAGAATCGGCCCGTCATCCGTCCCGGGGACGGTGCAGCGATCCGCAGGCCTCGTCGAGTCCGACCATGCGGTCGCGCTGGTGCCGGGTCGGGGGCATCGGACTCGGTCATGGTGCTCCTTCGGTCGGCGGTGAAGGCGGTTTCGACGGGCTGGGATCGCGGGGCGGAACTCCCCCGGTCGGGTCGCGACCGTCCGTCGCCAGCCGAGCAGCGCAGTCGGCGAGGGCACTCGGCCGGGGGACGGATGGGGCCCGATCGGGGTCACGGGGTGTCGGCCTCAGTGCGAGTGTATCCGCGTCCGGTGCCCGCCGCGCCCCAAGTGGGCAGTGGTGCCGCCGTCGAGGCGAGTGGGCGCGTCGCCGGGCCCGGCGGCGCCCCGAGCGGGGCCGCACCCCCGTCAAGCGCGCGAGGGCGTGCCGTTGGCGATTGTCGTCAGAATCTGGCGTAACACCCCGTCAAGCAGGGGGCGTGTCTGTGGGCGGCGTCGCTCGCCTCTTCCCCTCTGCTACGCCCCTTCACCCTCCACTGTACGAGGAAAAGGGGCGGCTAGCCGAGGGCGAAGGGGACGTAGCAGTGGTAAACTCGGCGTAACAGACGGTCCGGCGTCGCCGTCGACCCCGCGGACGGCGACACCGTGTGGCGGGTCGACGGCGCGGTGACCTCGTGGTTCGCCTCCGGTGACACCGTGGTGGTCTTCAACGGCTCGACCATGTCCCTGCTGTCCTTCGACTCCGGGTCCGAGCCCGCCCGAGCGCCCTGCCGACGTCGGCCCCGGTTCCCGAGTCCCCTCACATGAAGGCCTTCTTCTTCCAGTCGAGGTCGTAGGGGGCCCAGGGCGGCAGGGCCTCGTAGTCGGCGCGGCACTCGGCCAGCAGCACCGGCGGCACCTCGGTCAGCGGAATCTCGTACTCGTAGTCGTCGTCTCCCGCGGGTGAAGGACAGGCCCTTGGTGGCGCAGGGGATCTTGTCCTCAGGGCAGCCCCACGAGCCGGTGAAGCCCGAGCACCGCGCTCAGGCCCAGCGCGGCGAAGTCCTTGACGTAGTCATCGAAAGTGCCCGCGTCCATCACCTCCCCGCGCTTGTAGCCGCGCTTGAGAGCTGCGCCGCGCAGGGCGAAGGTGTCGGTCATGTGCCCCTGAGGTCCCTGCATCTCCATCTGGCCCTCGGCGACCCGGGACGACGGCGCTCAGCTGGTCGAACAGTGGCTCGACCCCGTAATCGGCCAGGTGCTCGCGCCAGGCGGCCGCCTCCTCGTCGGCGAGTTGCACGCGGTGGGCCAGGCCACCCGCGCCCGCTCGTCGAGCTCGACGACGGCGTCGTCGGCCCCGATGAGCTCCCCGTCCTCCGCGGGGCGGAAGGTCAGGATCGCGCCCGCGGATGAGATCTCCCCGGAGACTCCGGAACCGGCGGTCGCGGCGGGACCCGCATCTCCGGTCGCGTCACGGCCCGGAGTCCCCGTCGGCGGCGGCCTCGGCGGCGAGGCGGGGTGACCGTCCAGATCAGGCGGGTGACCAGTCGGCCCACCAGGGGTGGCCGGCCAGCAGCTCTCTCCACTCGGGGGCCGACCAGGTGCGGGAGGCGCACGTGGCCTCGTACAGCCGCTCGGACTGGAGGGTCAGAACGTCCTTGGCCTCCTTGCGCGCCGCGCTCAGGCGCTTCTTGGCGGCCCTCGACGGCTCGGCGTCCTCACCGGCGCGGGCGGGCGGCAGCGACTTGCGGATCCTCCGGCTCATCGCTCACCTCGATCTTGAAATCGGGCGTCAATCGGCCGGTGAACTCGCGATCCCCGTAGGGACAGGCGCAGCAGGCCGTCGCCGTCGAAACCCGCGGTCGGGACGGTGCGGTCCGCCAGCTCCTCGGCGCTCCACCCCCGCTCGAGGCGATCTCCTGCACCAGGGCGGCGGCCGTGGCCTGGATGCCAGCCATCTTGTGGCGCCGCGCAATGGACAGCAGCACCTGCAGCGCCGCCGCCCGCCATTGGCGTACAAAGCGGTGCACCAGGGCGTCGAACTGGGCCCGGCGCCCCGGGTTGTCGCGCATGTAGGCGCGCACCAGCCCAGCCAGCTCGCCGTCGTCCATGCCCGCCGTGAAGGCCAGCAGACCCTTGTCCGCCATCGCCGACCCCGCATAGGTGCGCTGGTGCTCGGCGTAGGCGGCGGCAATGCGCTCCTCCAACGTGATGGCGGCCTGAGTCTCCGCCCACTCCAGGGAGTCCGCCATCTTCTTATCCGCCCGGCACTGCGCCAGCCACTGCTGGGCGTGGTCGTAGACCCACCTGCCGGCGGTCTGGGCGTGGGCGCGGCTCTCCTCCGGGTCAGGGGCGACGGGTGTCCCGCTCCGCCCAGGCCCGCACCACGCACCCGGCCAGGGCAGCGGCGTCGGACAGCTCCAGCAGGGACAGGTACAGGGCGATGATCCCCCTCCCGTTCGGGTTCTTCAGCCTGTCGGCCAGCACCACCCACCACCGGATGACGGCCGGATCGCCTCGGTCCCGTCGGCCCAGTGCACCGCCGGCAGGAGTCGAAATCGAACCAGGCCGCCAGCGAGGCCGGCGTCTTGGACTTCAGGCCCCGGGAGGCCTCGGCCCCAGGGCCCGCGGCGAAGGAACTCGCTCAGGTCCCCCGCCGCACTCGCGCAGGGCGGCCAGCAGCGCGGCCCGCACCACGTCCTTCTTCTCCCTGCGCACCGCCGCCGCCAGCGCCGGCACCGACGCCCCCTGACCCCAGGAGCCGACCCAGGCCGCCGCCGAGTCGCCTCCGCTCTGCGCTCCCCCAGGGCCTGCTCGGCCAGGACCCGCACCCGCGGGTGGGAGCGCAGCACCGCCTGCGCCAGGGGGCGGTTCACCTTCGAGTCGCCCACCGCGATATCCGCCACCACCGCCCGGCAGCCCGGCCGGAACGCGCGGCATGGCCCCTAGGATCTCCAGGGCCCGCGCCGCCGATCCGGCCTCTCCAGCGCCTCGCGCAGCAGCTCAGGGCGCTCGGCGAACTCACGGCCACGACACCCGCGGGTCGAAGCGGTAGAAGATGTCCTTCCTCATCTTCTCGGTCGCATCGTCGGCGTCCAGGCCGGAGCGCGTCATGAGGTCGAGCAGGGCGCGCGGGTCGGCGCGGGCCGCTATGCAGCGGTGGACCGCCAGCTCGTAGGAGGATTGTGCTCGGTGGCGATGAGCCGCACCGTGTGGGTCAGGGTCAGACTCGGGGCGTGGACGATGATCCACCACGCCCCGAGGCGCTCAGACTCTTGGGAAGGTCGCCGCCCCCGCCGTCGGCCACCGCCACCAGGGCGTCGAGGTCGGCGTCGGTGACCCGGTCCGCACCGGTCCTCGGGCGGCCCGCCCCGCCGCGCTCGGCGGCCCGGTCCAGGGCGTCGCGCAGTTCGGCCTTGGCCGGGGTCGCGCGGACGTCCGTGTCGATCGGGGTGAAGGGCGGCACCTCGATGGGCGCCTCCTCATCCCTCTCCCCCACCAGGGCGTCGCGCCGGGCCCGGGTCCGGGCGATGAGACCGGCCAGCCTCCGATTCGCCCCGGCCGCTTCGGAGAGGACCTCGTCCCCGCCCTCGGCGGACCAGAGCTCCACCAGCTCGACGGCGCGCGAGGCCGGGGCCCCGGCCAGCGCCAGGCCGCCGCGTCGCTCGCCGCCGGATCCATCCCTCTGAGCAGCGCGACCGCCTCCCGGCGCAGCTCCCTGGAGGCGTCCACGGCCAGAACGGCCAGCAGGCGGATGCCGGCGACCGCCCAGGAGGGGTCGGTCTTCATGCGCGTCAGCACATGACGCCGCTCATGTATGGCGAGGCCGTCCATCAGGGAGGCGGGCAGCGCGTCCGCGTGGTCGGCGAGGTAGTCGATCATGCCGGGCAGGGACCGCCGGCGGGGGCAGCTGCGCACGCGCCGACCGTAGTGACCGGGGTTCTTCGGCGTCGGAGAAGGCGGTCAGGAAGACGGCGGCGGGCAGGGTCCGGCCCGTCCCGTGCCGTCCCTCGGCGAGGAGTTCGACGACGCGATCGGCGTTCCCAGCCCGGTCTGGCCTCGGCGATCTCGGCGGTCTGCGCACTGCGGTGCACCAGACGCCGGCGCTGCACAGCACGTCGGCGAGCAGCACGTCCAGCCAGGCGGGCACGGCCTCGGGGTGATGAGCCTGGGGGAGGCCGCGGTGCGGTGCACGGCGTCCAGGAGCCGGCCCAGGCGCGCCCACTGGGGACGCGCTCGGCGCGTCGCTGCGGTACAGGGGACTGCGCAGCTCCAGGATCGGCTTGACCCTCGCGGCTGCCGTTGATCCAGACGATCCCCGAGCCGCCTCAGCCGCGACCTCCAGGCATTGTCCACCCAGGAAATCCCGGGCAGGCGGGTCTCGGGCACTCATCCGGCCCCTCCCCGAAGGAGACGATCTCGCCGAGCATCTGCGGGTGAGCGCCGTCGACGACGTAGTCGACGGCGCGGGCGTGCAGGGCCCCGTCCACCGCCCGGAGGGGGAGCAGCGCCCGGTCGACCAGGTCGCGGACTGAGGGATCGGTCATGGGGGTCTCCTATGTCTCCGGCTTTCACCACTCAGCCGGTGAGATCGGTTCCTACTGCTCGAGACTAACGACCGGGTACGACGACACGAATCCGGCGGGCTGGGCCCGCGGAACGCCGCTTGGCAGGGTGCCGGATGGTGGGGCGCCGCCACCGCTCCGACGGGCGCTCATCACGGCGAGGCGCTGACCTCCCAGTCGGGGTCGTAGGGGCCCAGGGCGGCCAGGGCCTCGTAGTCGGCGCGGCACTCGGCCAGCAGCACCGGCGGCACCCGGTCCAGTGGTACCGGGCGTCCCCTGCGGGTGAAGGACAGGCTCGTGGTGGCGCAGGGATTTTCTCCTCGGGCAGGCAGGCCCCGGTGAAGCCCGAGCACCGCGGTCAGGTCCAGCGCGGCGAAGTCCTTGACGTGGGTGTCGAAGAAGCCCGCGTCCATCGGCTCCCGCGCTTGTAGCCGCGCTTGAGGGCGGCGGCGCGCAGGGCGAAGGGTCGGTCATGTGCCCCTGGAGGTCCGTGAGGACCTTCTGGTTCTTCTCAATGCGCGGGACGGCGGCGCTCAGCTGGTCGAACAGGGGCTCGACCCCGTAGTCGGCCAGGTGCTGCCGCCAGGCGGCCGCCTCCTCGTCGGTGAGCCGCGCGCGTGGGCCAGGAGACGACGGCGTGCGGTTCGAGTTCGACGACGGCGTCGTCGGCCCCGATGAGCGCCCGTCCTCCGCGGGGCGGAAGGTCAGGGGGCCCGCCCTCAGGCGGGGCGGCCGTCCAGATCAGGCGGGTGACCAGTCGGCCCACCAGGGGGTGGCCGGCCAGCAGCTCGCGCCACTCGGCGGCCGGCCAGGTGCGGGAGGCGCACATGGCCTCGTACAGCCGCTCGGACTGGAGGGTCAGAACCTCCTTGGCCTCCTTGCGGGCCGCGCTCAGGCGCTTCTTGGCGGCCCTGACGACCTCGGCATCCTCACCGGCGCGAGCGGGCGGCGGCGACTGCGGGTCCTCCCGGCCCCATCACTCGCCTCGATCTTGAAATCCGGGGTCAACCGGCCGGTGAACTCACGATCCCCGTAGGACAGGCGCAGCAGGCCGTCGCCGTCGAAACCCGCGGTCGGGACGGTGCGATCCGCCAGCTCCTCATCACTCCACCCCCGCTCGGAGGCGATCTCCCGCGCCAGGGCGGCCGCCGTGGCCTGGACGCCCGCCATCTTGTGACGCCGCGCAACACCCAGCAGCACCTGCAGCGCCCGATCCCGCCCATTGGCGTACAGCGCGCGCACCAGAGCGTCGAACTGGGCCCGCGCCCCGGGATTGTCGCGCATGAAAGCGCGCACCAGCCCCGCGAGCTCGCCGTCGTCCATGCCCACCGCGAAGGCCAGCAGACCCTTGTCCGCCATCGCCGAACCCGTATAGATGCGCTGGTGCTCGGCATAAGCGGCAGCGACGTGCTCCTCCAGCGTGATGGCCGCCTGACTCTCCGCCCACTCCAGGTAGTCCGCCATCTTCTTATCCGCCCGGCACTGCGCCAGCCACTGCTGGGCGCCGTCGTAGGCCTGCCTGCCGGCGACCTGCGCGTGGGCGCGGCTCTCCTCCGGGTCGGGGCGACGGGCGTCCCGCTCCGCCCAGGCGCGCACCACACTGGCTGCTAGGGCGGCGGCGTCAGACTCTTCCAGCAGGGACAGGTACAGGGCGATGATCCCCTCCCATTGGGATCCTTCAGCCTGTCGGCCAGCACCACCCACCACCGGACAATGTCCGGATCCACCTCGGTCCCGGCGCCGGCGCCATCACTCCAGTGCACCGGCGGCAGGGAATCGAAATCGAACCAGGCCGCCAGCGAGGCCGGCGTCTTGGACTTCAGACCCCGAGCGGCCTCGGCCCCCAGAGGGCCCGCGGCGAGAGGAACTCGCTCAGGTCCCCGCCGCACTCGCGCAGCGGCGGCCAGCAGCGCGGCCCGGACCACGTCCTTCTTCTCCCTGCGCACCGCCGCCGCCAGCACCGGCACCGACGCCTCCCGCCCCAGCGAGCCGACCCAGGCCGCCGCCGAGATCCCGCACCTGCGCCCGCCCCTCCCCAGGGCCTGCTCAGCCAACTCAGCGCACCCGCGGATGCAGCGCAGCACCGCCTGCGCCAGGGCCAGTTCACCTTCGAGATCGCCCACCGCGATATCGGCCACCACCGCCGACAGCCCGGCCGGAACGCGCGGCATAGCCCCCAGAATCTCCAGAGCCCGCACCACCGAATCCGGCCTCCCCAGCGCCTCGCGCAGCCACCCCGGACGCTCAACAAACCACACCCACGACACCTCGACGTCGGTCTCCTGGAAGACGTAGGTGCGGAAACTCTCGATGAGACTGTCGCGGTCGCAGCCTGTGCGCGCCATGAGCTCCTCGACGGCGCGCGGGTCGGTGTCCGGATCCATGTAGCGGTTCAGCGTCATCCTGTACCACCAGTACGGCGGTACCCTCATCCTCCGCGCAGTGGAGTCGCAGCGCGTGCGCGAAGGTCAGGCTCGGAGCCTGGTCGGCGATCCAGTGGACACTGAAGCGGCGTAGGAATTCGGGGCACCTGCGGCTCTTGCCGTCGGCCACGGCCACCAGCTCGTCGAGATCCGCATCGGTGGTCCGGCGCGCCTTGTCGACCCGATCGCGGATCAAAGAGGCTCTGCCGGGCATCGGCGTCGGTGCGCCCGGCGAGCCGGTTCAGGGCGGCGCGCAGCTCGGCCTTGACGGGGGCGGCGTCCGGCCCGATCTCGATCGGGGCGAAGGGCGGCACCTCGATGGGCGCCTCCTCATCCCCGCCCTCCCCCGACAAGGCGTCGCGCCGGGACCGGGTCCGGGCAATAAGACCACTCAGCCTCCGATTCGCCCGGCGGGCCGCGTCGGAGCGACCTCCGCCGCCCTCCGCCGAGGCCAGGAACTCCACCAGCTCGACGGCGCGGGAGGCCGGGCCCCGGCCAGCACCGGACCACCGCCGCGTCCCTCGCCCGCGGGATCCATCCCGTCTGAGGAGCGCTGACCGCCCTAGCGCAGCTCCTTGGACGTCCACGCGCCAGGGCTGCGCAGCAGGTGCGCCGGCGACCGCCGGAAGGGTCGGCGTCGTGGGCGCGTCAGCACGCAGGACGCGCTCGTCTGGCGGGCCGTCCATCCAGGGGAGGCGGGCAGCGCGTCCGCGTGGGCGGCGGGTGATCGATCATGCCGGGCGGACGCGCCGGCGAGGGACGGTCAGCGCACGCTGGTGCAGGTAGCGCCTGGGGTCTTCGGCGTCGGCGAAGGCGGTCAGGAAGACGACGGCGGGCAGGCCCGCCCGGCGTGCCGCCCTCGGCAGGAGGCGCGCACGACGCGATCGGCGTTCCAACCCGGGCCTGGCCTCGCGATCTCGGCGATCTCGGCGACGTCGGCGATCTCGGCGTCATGCGCGCGGTACCAGACGCCGTGGGACGCACACGCACGTCGGCGATCAGCGCGTCCAGCCAGTCGGGAACGGCCTCAGGGGTGATCGAGCCTGGGGGGCCGCGGTGCGGTGCACTGCGTCCAGGGAGCCTGCCCAGGCGCGCCCACTGGGGCGCGCTCAGCGCTCCCGCTGCGGTACAGGGGACTGCGCAGCTCGAGGATCAGCCAGCTCGGCGGCGGCGGCGTTCGGACGATCCCGAGCCGCCTCGAGCCGCGACATCAGGCATCGTCGACGCAGGAACCCGGGCGAGGCGGGTCTCAGGGTCACTCATGCGGCCTCCCGAAGGGCGACCTCGCCGAGCACCTGCGGTGGGCGCCGTCGACGACGTAGTCGACCGCGCGCAGTCGTGCGGGGCCCCGTCCACCGCCCGGGCGGCAGCAGCGCCCGGTCGACCAGATCGCGGACTGAGGGGATTGGTCATGAGGTCTCCTCGTGCGGTTATCGTCGCCGATCCCCGTCGCCTCACCGGCGGGATCGGATGCTCGCAGGATAACGGCGCACTGCGACACGAATCCGGCGCGCCCGCCGGCCCCGGCCCAGCGCGGGCCGTTCCTATGGAAGGGTCCCGGAGCGGGGTCGGTCCGCTTCTTCGCCGAGACGTGCATTCTGCCCTCGGAATGACGGTTGGAACTGCACGCTCGAGTGCGAAATACACATCTCGGCGTCGAGCGGCGCCGGGAGGCGAGCGCCGCAGGGACGCCTTTGCACCAGATTCGGACACGCCTCCTCGCCCGGACCGTCCCCAGAAGCGTCCGCCCCGCCCGTACGGTGAACTGAACCAATGCGCCTGGGAGCGCGCCGATGGCGCCTACAACACCGTCTTCGTCCCCGACCCGGCCTCGGGCTCCTCCGGTGGTTCGAGGGGCGGCTCCGGGTGAGCACCACTGAGGACGACGCCGGCGACGGGGACCGCGACGATTGCGAGACGGCCGACGCGACCGCCACCGCCCGGTGGAATCCGGCGAGAACGTCACCCACGGCGATCATGCTGCCGAGGACCGCCACGCCGACGACACTGCCGGTCTGCCGGGCCGCGTTGATGATGCTTTCCGGCGACTCCGGTGCAGCCCACCGGCGCGGAGCCGACGGCGGCCGACGTCGCGGCCGGCATGGTCAGTGCCGTGCCGAATCCACCCAGGAAGGTCAGTGCCGCAATGATCGGGTACGGCGTCGAGGTCGTGACGAGGACAAGTCCGCAGAAGCCGGCCGCCCCGGCGAGCAGCCCGGTCAACATCGTCGGAAACGCCCGATCTGGCCGTCATCCTGCCCAGAGGGAGGCAGGGACGGCGCTGCACGCCTGCGGGACCGGGGACAGGCCTGCGAGCCAGGGTGGTGGCCCAGGCAGCGCTGCAGGAACAGGGGCCAGGACGAAGAGCTGACCGAAGAAGCCGATGTTGAGCGCGAACTGACTGCGACGGCCACGGCGAAGCGCGGCCGGGAGAGCATCGCCATCGGCAGCATCGGTCAGCTCGCGCGCGCTCGACCAGGACGAAGACCGTCAGCAGGGACAGACCGGCAGAATCGAGAGGATCACGGCGGGCTCCATCCGCGCTCACCCGCGGCGATGATCCCGTAGGTGGCGGCGGCGAGCCCCGCGGCGGACAGGGACCTGCCCGGGAAGGTCACCGCCTGCCCGCTGTCGCGCTGGACGCGCCGTCAGCCCGGGCAGGCAGTGGGCGGTGAGCCACAGAGCGACCGCGACGAGGGGCAGGTTCACCCAGAACACGAATCGCCAGCCGGTCGAGGTCACGAGCAGTCCCCCGAGCACGGGGCCGACAGCCGCAGCGATCCCGCCGGCCCCTCCCCACAGTCCGATGGCTCAGGCCCGGTCTGCAGGGCGATCGTGGATCGGGAGAGTATCGCCAGGAGGCCGGGACGATGGCGGCGGCGCCGACCCCTTGCAGCGCCCGGAACGCGATGAGCCACCCGCCGGCGGGGGGCCGGGGCGCAGGCCGCCGAGAGCAGACCGAGACCGCCAGGCCGAGCAGGTGGACGCCTCTGGCCCCGATCCGGTCGCAGGCCGTCCCCGCCGACAGCTGAAGGGTGGCGAAGGTGAGGGTATGCGTCGACGACCCACTGCAAGGAGGCGACCGGGGCGCGGGTCCGCGCCGATCCGAGACAACGCCACGTTGACGACCGTCGTGTCGAGCATGACGATGAAGAATCGAGCAGCGCCGCAATGAGCGCGCCGCGTCGTAAGCATCCACTCACGAGGCAGCTCCTTTCCCGTCTGTTCCGCCGGCCGCGGACGGTCGCTCCGTCGCTGCCGGTCACCGGCGAGCTAGAGCGGCCCTCGTTCGGTTCAGACCGAACCGACGCGGAGCATACTGGCCGCATGTCACGGTTGCCAGAGCGCCTCTTCCCGAGGCGGTCCCCGACATCACCGGCGCGGCGGCGGCGCTCGCCGATCCGTCGCGGGCGTCCATGTGCGCGGCGCTCATGGACGGTCGGGCCTGGACGGTGGGCGAGGCTCGGCTCGTACGCCGGGATTGCGCGGTCGACGGCCAGTGAGGCATGTCAATGTGCTGGCGGCGCGCGGTCTCGCCGCCAAGGTCCGCCAGGGGCAGCACTGCTACGTCATGCTGGCGGGGCCCGAGGCGGCTCGGGTCATCGAGGGTCTGGGGTGATGGCCCGATGTCGACGCTGCCCGCGCGCGCAGCCTCAACGCGTGGACGGCGAACAGGCGGCTGCTTGCGGCACGCACCTGCTATCACCACCTGGCGGGACGGCTCGGCGTGAACCTGGCCGAGCAGCTCAGGAGCACGGCTATCTCGACACCTCTTGGCGGCTGACCGATTCGGAGGATCTCCTGGTCAGCCTGGGGTCTGCCGGAGCAGCTTCGCACTCCCGGGGAGGCGTGCATGGACTCCACCGAACGGCGGTTTCATCTCGGAGGAGCACTGGGGGCCGCAGTGACGCAGGCCTTCCTCAAACGCTCCTGGATCACGCGCATCGGGCGGACGCGGGCCGTCGCGCTCACTGATGCGGGCCGCGAGATCTTGAGGCGGGCGGGTCTGGAAGCGCGCTCGCGCGCCTCGATGAGACGCCGTCAACGACGCCGCCGGAGTAATCGCTGAGCAGGGCCGGCCGTGAGCGCAGGATCTGCGCGACCTCGCAGCCTGTGTCTTGCAGCCCGGTTTCTAGAAATCGAGGCATCCGTGGTCCCACCGGCCGACCCTCAGGCGGCCAGCGCCCGCACCCGCTCCACCACCGCGCAGGCGCGCAGCACCGCGGCGGCCCGGGCCGGGCGGTCACCTCCTCAGGGCGGCGGCCAGGGTCGTCAGCTGCATCTGGTCGGCGGCGCGGGCGCGGGTGGTCAGCACGTGCGCCGTCATGCCCTCAGGGCGGCGCCCCGAGGCCGCCAGGTCCGCGAGGCCTCAAGGGCATCGGCGCACAGGGCCTCGACGGGCCCCCGCTCGCGCCGGGCGCCACGGCACTGCCCGGGCGCGCAGGCCCTCAGGCGCTCGGACAGCCGGCGGAAGAAGCGGTAGGAGTCCGCCGCACCGAGGACAGGGAGGGGCGAACAGCTTCAGCGCGCCGTCGGGTGCACGAAGACGCCGGTGGGGCGCCCCGCCTCGACGGTGAGGGCGACGACGGGCAGGTTGCGCGCCAGGAGGGAGGCCACGAACCGCGGCTCCGCCCCGACCGGGTCCAGTCGCAGCAGGTGCGTCCGGCCGTCGACGGCGCGCACCGGCCACACGTACTCCTGGTGGACCTCGTCCAGGTCGATGCGCCCCAGGCCGTCTCCGGCCACCGGGATCAGGCGCACGCGCGGCGCCGGGGCCTCGAAGCCCCGCGGCCCCGGGGCCGCTCTGGAGAAACGTCGAGCTCGGCGGCCGGGCCGGGCAGGTCGACGCCGTCGAAACCGCCCTGGCCGACCGCCGTCGTACGGCTCGAGGGCGCCAGGGTCCCGTCGGCGCGCCGGGTGGCGCCCTTCAGGCGCAGCGGGCGGACAGCAGCGCCCCGATGGAGGCGTTCCACAGCAGGACGGCGCCCTCGGGCACTGGAAGCCGGGGTCGGCCCGGCGGCCCGGCCCGTGGTCACCGACTCCAGCCGGTGGCGCTCGGCGTCCCGAAGCGGGCCGTCACGCCCCGCAGAGCCCGACGGCGTGCGCCACCACACGGCGGACAGCGGCACGAGCAGGCCGGGCTCGGTCTGCCGGGTCCCAGCCCGCCCAGCAGCACCGGGTCAGGGGCGTCCGGCGCGGCCAGGACGGCGCGGGCCAGGGACCAGGCGGCGGCCAGCAGGCCCAGGGCGCGCGCCTCGTCGACCGCGTCCTCGCGGCGCGCCATCGCGCCCAGCGTCCCCGGCGGCGGAGGCGAGCAGCCGGGAGGGCGCGGCATCTCCTCAGGCGGGCCGCCTGGGCCAGCCGCTCCCAGCTCGCGGGCGCTGCGGGCCCCGGCGCGGGAGATCCCGGCGCTCACGACGCCCTCGATGGTCTTGGCCGCCGTCTCCAGGACGTCGCGCCGCCCGTCGCTCAGGCGGGCGCTGCCCTGCAGCCAGGGCCAGTCCCGGCCCTGGCGGCGAAGATCCGCACAACGGCCTGCAGGCACCAGGCGGCGCGCGCGACCCGGGGTGGCGGCCGGAGACGACCATGCCCCGCGGTCCCAGGCCCGCGACGATGACGATCTCGGGGCGCCCAGCCAGGTCGCGGTCAGGCGCCCGGGCGCCGTCCAGCTCAGTCCCTCAGCCAGGTCGCCGGTCCCGATTCCGGCCAGGGCGCAGGCGACGCGGCGGGCGGCGGGCGCCCCCAGGGCCTTCTCCACGGCCGCGGGCTCCCAGGACAGGACCTCGGCGAGGAGGGCGTCGACCGGCTCGTCCGCCGCCGCCCCGGCCGCATCCGCGCCCTCGCCCGCGCCCTCGGCCCGCGGGCCGTTCGCCTCGGCCCGCGGGCCGCCGTCCGGGCCGGCCCCGGCGGGAGCGCCCCGTCCGCTCCTCCCGCCGATCCCGCGCCCGTCGTGCGGGCCCGCCCGTCGGGCCGCGTCCCCGGCAGCGGCGCCCCGCGCAGCCACAGGCAGGGCGGCGACGACGTGGATGCACCCCGGCGACCGGGCAGGGCAGCGCGCCGAGGGCAGGCCCGCCCGGCGGGAGCACGACCTCGACGGCCGGGTTGCCCGCCGCCGCGACCACGGCGTCGTCGTCGATCCTCACCGGGCGGACCCGCCCGGCGGCGACCTCCCGCCCGGCCGCGGCGCACCAGGCCCCGGTTGGCCAGGGCCGCCAGGGCGACGTCGTCGAAAGCGGCGTAGACGCCGGTCCACTGCGGCAGGCCCCCCGCCGCCGGCTCCTCCATCTCAGGTCACCTCCGCCAGCCAGACAGCGAAGCGGTCCGGGTCATGGCCGCCACCCGCATGCCCGCCCCGGCCAGGCGCTCGGCCACGACCCGGTCGTACCAGGGACTCGCCGTCGTCGTTGAGGGCGGCCAGCCCCAGCAGCCCTCACCCCGGAGCCCGCCAGCGCCGCCACCTCGTCCCACGAGGGAGGACACCGAGCCGCCCTCCTCGAAGTCGGACACGAGGGCCAGGACGGTGCGGGTGGGCCGGCGGACCAGGCCCGAGGCGTAGGCGACGGCCCTGGCGATATCCGTGCCGCCGCCCAGCTGGCAGGTCATGAGCACCTCCACCGGGTCGCCCGCCAGGTGGCTGACGTCGACGACGGAGGTGTCGAACAGGATCAGGCGCACGCTCAGGCCGGGCAGGGCCGCCAGGATGGAGGCCATGACGGCGCTGTGCAGCAGGGACGAGGCCATGGAGGCGGACTGGTCGACCAGGATGATGACGTCCCACTGCAGGTTCTGGCGCCGCCGGCTGACATGAAGCGCACGTCCTGGACGAGCAGGGCGCCCGGTGACGGGGTCCGCATTGCCCAGGTTGGCGGCGATGGTGCGCCGCCGGTCGAAATCGCGCGCCGAGGCGCGCAGGGTTGCGCCGGTCGCGCCGGCGGGGAGCCGGTCGGGGCGGTGGTCAGGTGGCGGCGCAGGCGCTCGACGGCGTCGGCGACGATCCGGGCGATGAGGGCGCGCAGGCCGTCGGCCAGCTGCGGGCAGATCGTGCCCTTGATGCGCAGCAGCGCCGCGCCCAGCTCGGGGCTGGTCTCGATGGAGTCCACCGCGGAGGGGTCGGCCAGCAGCTCAGTGAGCCCGTAGCGGGTCAGGGCGTCGGACTCCAGGCGTTGAAGGGTGGAGGCCGGGAACGAGCCGGCGGGCGCCGTCGAGCCAGTCCACGGCCCGCAGGGCGAGGCCCCAGCCCGCCGCCCGAGCCGACGCCGCCGGGCCCGCACCGCCCGAGCCGACGCCGCGCCCGTGGCGCAGGCCCTGACCAGTGTACTCGCGGTCGTAAGGTGGCCCAGGGTCTCGTCCAGCCCGGCGTCGTCGTCCCGGCGGGGCGGGGCGGACTCGGCGTAACGCCCCGGCACCATGCGCCGGCGCGCACGGCCTTCTCGGCGTCCAGGGGCGGCGGGTCGCCCTCGCGGTCGACGGCGCCCGGCGGTCCGACTGCGGCGGCGTCGTCGCGCTCATGCGAGCCGCCCGCTGCCCCGGCCCGCCGCGCACCGGGATGATCAGCAGGGATCGCCCCGGCGGACGGTCCACTCCCCAGCCGTCGCGCACCAGGCCGGCGACGAGATCGGCCTCCAGGCGCCGACCGCCTCAGCCCACTGCGGGTCGGTGCGCCACACGACGTCGATCTGGGAGGCGCGGGCGCCGGTCAGGGCGACCACCTGCTCGGCCAGGCGGTGGGTCTCGGTGGGGCGCAGCGCGGTGAAGGCGCGAGCGCAGGTCCGGCAGGATCGCCAGGAATCCCCAGCTCGTCCAGCCCGGTCAGGGACGCGGGTGACCGCCTCGAGATGTCGGGGGCGTGCAGGACGAGGTCAGGGCAGGCGCGCACGAGGGCCGACGAGGGAAGTCGGCCCAGGCGCCCCGGGTCCGCGCCGGCGCTCAGGTGGGCGACGACGGCCGCGGTGACCCCAGCCCGGCTCAGGGACCCGATGGAGGCGGCGATGCCGGTGGCGCAGCCCACGAGGATCAGGGCGGCGTCGCGCCTGCGCCGCAGGACGTCGACCTCCCGCGCGACCGCCCGGCGCCCGGCGTCAGGTCGGTTCCGCCGGCCGGGTCGGCGATCCATGCAGCGGTCGGCCGCGCGCGTCGGTCGGCGCCGCCGTTCGGGGCGTGCGCGCGTCCGGATCCGCCCGCCGCCGTCCAGGCGCACCAGCAGGTCGCGCACGCCGATGAGCGCGTCGACGGCGTCGGCGGCCTCGTCGTCCTCAGCCCGGCGGCCTCGGCCACGAGCTCGGCCAGGCGGCCACGCCCCGGCGCACCATGGCGCGAGGCGCTTCGCCGCGCCCCCAGGCTCAGCCGGCCGGGCGCCTCCACCAGGTCCATCAGGCGGTGCAGGACCTCCGCGAGGGCCTAGCCCGCTCAGGTCTGCCAGGGCCGTCTCCAGGGCGTCGTCACGGCCCCAGCCAGTTCGTGCTCGCCCACGACGATCAGTTCGGTGAGCAGGGCGGCCAGCGCCTCGGCGCCCGGCTCGACCTCCAGCCGCTCGGCCAGAGCGGACCCGGATCAGGATGTCGGTGGGGGCCCGCTCGGCGGCGCGCAGACTCGGCCTCACCGCCGGGGTCAGGCGTAGGCCCTCCTCGATGAACTGCCCGCGCCCGTGCCCGCCACGAGGTCAGCGCCCCGGTCTGCCAGGCGAACCCCGAACCGACGAAGCGCATGGCGGCCGGGAGCTCGCGGCGCTCGCGGTGGCGGGGCTTTGCGGAGCCGTGTCCAGGGCGGTGCGGTGCTCAGGCGCGTCGTCGAGCATGAAGCGCATGGCCGCCAGGCGCTCGCGGACCTCGGCGACCAGCGGCGGGGCGCAGGTGCCGGCGGGCACCTCCCCGGGCTGGAGTGGGCGAAGACGGAGGCGACCGCCGCGCCCAGGTTGCCGACAGCCCGCGTCGTCCTTGACCAGGCTGAGCGCAGGGCGTCGAGCAGGTCGGTGCGCCGGGCCAGGGCGCGCCCGCGCAGCTCGGCAGTCCCAGGGCCTGCTCCACGGCGGCCTCGACCTGGGCGGTGCCGAGCGGCTCGCCCGAGCCCGCGCAGGGCGGCGGCGACGTCGAGACACCACCCCGGTGGCGAAGTCGCGCCCGCCGTCCCCGGTCAGTGCGGGCCCGCCAGGCTGCACCGCCACAGGCCCGGGAGGGCATGCCGGCCCCTGTAGCCGCGCAGGGAGTCCAGTCGGGCGAAGTCGCAGCGGATGAGCCAGCCCCCGGCTCCGGGGCGCGGGTCGGGCTCGGGCGGCCGGGCCGCCCCGGGGCAGTCGAGCCGGACGTCGAGGAGGGCCGGGGTGTGGAAGGCGCCGGTGACCACGACGATCGGCGCGTCCCGGCGCGTTGCCGCTCTGCCCGTCCGGGCGTCGCCGTCCGTCCGTCTTCGCGCCGGGCAGGCGCTCGAGCACGGCGGCGGCCGCTGACCGCCTCGCGGGCGCGGGTGCCGTCGGCGTCCAGGACCTCGGGCTCGGCGTCCAGGGCGGGCCAGGCCCGACCAGGCCAGGGTGTCGGCGAAGAAGCCGCGCCAGTCGCGGATGTCGGCGGTGGCCCGGTCCTCGAAGAGCTGCTCCCAGACCTCGTCGTGGTCGCGGCAGCCAGCCGGGACGCGAGGGCGTCAGGGCGGCGGAGCGGGCAGGTGGTACTCGGCCTGGAGGTGCGCCCGCCCGCCCCGCCCCGGCGCCGTCGTCGTCCGGGACGGACTCCGCGGTCGATGAAGGCCGCCTCGGCGCCGTTGGCCCCGCCCACCGCAGGGGCCACCCACTCAGGCGAGAGCTCGGCCAGCGGGTAGTAGAGGCGGCGCCCTCGCCCAGGGAGAGCACGGCGACCGGCGGGACGGTCGCCGCGTCCTGGAGGGCCCCAGCAGCGCGGTGTACTCGGCGGGCCCTCGATGAGGACGACGGCGGGCGGACCTCCTCCCAGCAGGGCGGACAGGGCCAGGGCGCAGGCCGGGAGTGGTGGCGGATGGGGACCAGGTGCACGCCCGCCGGCCCCAGGCCCGCTGGGCCTCCAGGGCGCAGGGCGAGGTCCCGGGCGGGACGGGCGCAGGGCGGGCCCGGCGCCGACGAGCACGCCGCCGCCGCGCCCGGCCCGCGAGCCCGCCGTCCTCATCCCCACAGGTCCTGGGAGGCGGAGGAGCTCCTTCCACGCGGCCGAGGCAGGCGCGCTCGCGCACCACCGAGTCGACGTAGAAGCGCATCCGCCTGGCGTCCTCGTCCTCGCCCCGTGAGGCCACGCCCACCAGCTGGCGGGCGACGTCGGCGGCGGACGGTGCCGTCGCCGGTAGCGGGCGCCTGCTGGAGGCGGCCACCCGACGTTCGACGGCCTCGGCGGTGGACTGCTGACCGCCTCAGGGCGCTTGACCGGGGCGCCCGGAGGCGGTGGCGCCAGTGCGCAGGTCCGCGAAAGGCGGTCACCAGCACGTCGAGGACCTGCGGGCTCATGGGGGCGCGTCAGGGCCCGAGCTCGGCGTCCAGGGCGCGGGAGATGAGCTCGGCCTCGAGGCGCGGTCGGAGACAGGGGCGCACCGTCTCGAGTTGAAGCGGCGCTTGGGGCGGCGCTCATCTGTGCACGCCCGGTCGCGCAGGTTGGCGGTGGCGATGACGTTGAAGCCGGGGGCGGCGGACACGCAGCCGTCGCCCAGCTCGGGGACCGCAGAGCTGCTTTCTCGCTCAGGACCGACACGGTGTCCTGGATCTCGGGCGGGCAGCGGGTGATCTCCTCAGAAGCGGACCAGGCTCCGGACTCCATGGCCTGAGTAGACCGGCGAGGCACCAGGGCCAGCGGGTGGGCCTCGGCGATGAGCAGGCGTAGTTCACGAGTAGCGGATGTGGTCCTCGGTGGTGCCCGCCGACCCCTGGATCGTCGGTCGAGGCCCTGACCGCCGGCGCTCAGCAGCTCGAGAGGCATGGACTTGGCGGTGCCCGCTCGCGCACGAGCATGGCCCTGACGGCCCAGGGCGTGACGACGGCGCGGTCGACCAGGGGTCGTCGCGGCGTAGAACTTGCAGGTCACGCCCAGGCCTGGTCGCCCCACGATGAGGCGCGCACGGGACGGGGCGACAGCCTCCAGCCGGCGGGGACCTCGGCGCCGGGAGGCGGCGTCGGCGGCCGCCAGGGCCTCCAGCTCGGCGGCCCAGCGCTCCCTCGGCGGGCGGGCGCCCAGCTGGGCGCAGCGGCGCCGGGCCCGACGGCGTCAGACCGGTCGGGGCGGCGGCGAGCAGAGCGGTCCATGCGGTCAGGGTGGCGCCCGGGTACGACGCCTACGGCCCGGCCCGTCCGCGCCGGCTCAGCCGCGCAGGCGCCAGCTCGTCCACCAGCTGGGGCACGACGTCGGCCACGTTCCCCGACCACCCGAAAGTCCGCCATCTCGAAGATGGCGCCTCGGAGTCGTCGCCACCGCCACGATGGTCCGCCCCCTGGATGCCGCTGGTGTGGTGGATCGCCCCGGACACGCCCAGCCCGATGTACAGGCGCGGCGAGATCGTCTCGCCGGTCACAGCCGATCTGGGCGCTGCGCTCGATCGAGCCTCGTCGCGGCCACGCGGGTCGCCCCACGGCCGCGCCCAGCGGGTCGGCCGAGGGAGCGGACCAGGTCAGTCGCCGTCGACCCGCGCCCTGCCGACCACGACGGTGCGGGCCTCGGTGAGGGGCAGGGCGGCGGCCGCCGACGCGCTCGCGGAGACCGCGCACCGCCCGCGGGCTGGGGGCCGCCTCACCTCGAGCGCCTCGACGGGCGGCCCGCGGACCCCGGCTCCCGGCCGTCCGCCTCGGCCCCGAAGGCGCCGGGCCGCACGGCAGCACCGGAGTCCCTCGAGGCTCGGGTCCCACCGACATGGTGGTCGACCAGGGCCCGAGAGCACCAGCAGGTCCGCAGCTCGCCGCTCGGCGACCTCCAGGGCGGCGACGTCGGACACGCAGGCCGAGCCGAGCAGGATCGCGGCCCGGCCGGCGATCTCCTTGCCGCAGTAGTCGGAGACGACGGGGACGACGCCCAGGCGCACCCGGCGGGCCGCGGCGACGGGACGTCGGCGGCGGCGCCGGCCAGACTCCAGGCCGTCGAGATCGGCCGTCAGGACGCGAGTCGGCGCCGGCGGCGCGCGAGGGCGTCGAGGGGCGCCCGGCGTCGCCGAGCACGAGGGCGACGACCTCGCCGCCGGTCAGGCGCCGGGCGCCGCCCAGCAGGTCCAGAGCACGCCCCGGCGGCGCTGGGGCGGCGCCGGTCAGGGGCGTCCGGGTCGACCAGGACGAGGACGGGGGCGGTGAGGTTCTGGGACATGGTCTTTCTCTCCTTCTCGCCGCGCTCAGACGAGCTTGTTCTCGACGAGCCAGGCGGCCAGCTCGCGCTCGGCCGCCCCGGCGTCGAGTGCGGATGATGCCGGCCTGGCGGGCAGGGCCGGGCCTTGGAGTCGACGACGGCGATGGCGGGCCCGGCGCCCGGCTCCAGGCCGAGGTCGGCCAGGTCCCAGGTGTCGACGGGCTTCTTCCTGGCGGCCCGCATGGCGGCGAGTAGGGTAGCGCGGCTCGTTGGCCTGGTCGGTGACGGACACCAGGGCCGGGTGGGGCGGCCAGCGACTCGCGCAGGGTCCCCACGGCGCGGGTGACCAGGGACGTCCCCGGCGTCGGAGACCTCCAGGGAGGAGGCCAGGGTGAGGGCGGGCACGCCCAGGGCGGCCGCCAGCGCCCCCGGCAGCATGGAGGTCATGGCGTCCAGCGAGGCCATGCCGGTGATGACCAGGTCCACGTCCCCGGTCCCACCGTCCCCGGCCCCGCCGATGCGCCCGATGGCGGCGGCCAGGGTGCGGGCGGTGGCGACGACGTCGGCCCCGGCCAGGGACTCGTCGGTGACGAGCACGCCGGCGTCGGCGCCCATCTGGAGGGCGCGGCGCAGGCCGTCCTCGAGCGTCCTCAGGCCCCATGGTCAGGGGCGACGACCTCGCCGCCGAGGTCCTCGACGAGGGGCGACGGCGGCCTCGACGGCGTTCTCGTCGAGCTCGTTGAGGACGTCGTCCTCCCCGCGCACGAGCGGGCCGCCCCTCGGACGGCGCTCCGACTGCGTCGGGGACGTAGCGATGCGAGACCACGATTTTCATGCCGCCTAAGATTTGCCATATCCGCGCCATCGCCGCCGCCGGTCGGAATCGGCGAGGACGGATGCACGCCGCCCCCGGCTCATGTGCCGCGAGTCTCCACCGCACCGGCGGCGTATGTCTCACTCGCACCGTTGGAGTTGGTACCGGCCGGGCCCAGCCGGGACAATAGCCCTCATGCCGTGCACGCCTCGAGGCTGCAACCGCGGTCCTCGGCCCGAGGACGCCCGCGACCAGTACGCGCCTGGGGGCTACCCCGTGGGGACGGCACGGCTGTCGTCGTCGCCCACGCCTCCGCCGTCGACCTGTGCACTGCTCAGACCGGCGGCGCCGGCTCGTGGTCTCCGAGCGGCGCGTGGGCATGCACGGGCTCGAGCGCGGCGCCTGGGGCGCGCACGTGAGCGGCGGGGGCCCGGCCAGCGCTACGCCTACCGCGTCACGGCGAGTGGAACCCCTCCGAGGGGCTGCTGGCCAACCCCGCAGCTCACCCTCGACCCTCTACGCCCGCGCCCTGGAGGCGCCCCCGTCCTGGGGCCAGGAGATCTTCGCCCACGAGGTCGACGCCGACTACAACCCCTGCACGTGCCCGCTTCACGCCCTCGGCCTGGACTCGGCGGCGCGTGGCCCGATCGGCGTGGTCACGGGCTCCTCGTTCCCGCAGTGGTCCCCGGGCCGAGGTGCCGGAACGCACCGTCATCTACGAGACCCACGTCAAAGGGCTGACCCTCAACATGTCGAGGCGTGCCCCCGGGCTGCGCGGCACCTACGCGGGCCTGGCCCACCCGGTGCCGTGAACTACCTCAAGAACCTGGGCGTGACCACGATCGAGGTGCTGCCCATCACGCCTCACTTCTCCGAGGTCTTCCCTGCTGACCAGGGCCGGACGAACTACTGGGGCTACTCGACCCTGTCCTACTTCGCCCCGGAGCCCTCCTACGCCACGCGCGACGCCCGGAGGGCCGGGCCCCAGGCCGTCCTCGACGAGGTCCGCGGCATGGTCTCGATCCTGCACGAGGCCGGCCTGGAGATCATCATGGACGTGGTCTACAGCCACACCTGCGAGTCGAGGATGAGCAGGGCCGAGCCTGTCCCTGCGCAGCCTGGACGACCTGGAGTACTACTGCACGCCCCCACCGCCCGCCCAGTACATCGACGTCACCGGCACCGGCAACACGGTCGACTTCCGCTCCACGCGCGCCGTCCAGCTCACCCTGGACTCCCTGCGCTGCTGGGCGGGCGACGTGAGCGTGGACGGCTTCCCGCTTCGACCTGGCGGTCACGCTGGGGCGCAACGCCACCGGTTCCACCCACCACCCCTGCTGGTGGGCGCGGCCTCGACCCGCTGCTCTCGGGCGTCAGTCATCGCCGAGCCCTGGGACGTGGGCCCGGGCGGCTGGCGGACGGGGAGTTCCCGCCCCTTCACGACTGGAACGACCGCTACCGCGGCACGGTGCGCTCCTTCTGGCTGGCGGACGTGTCGAGATGACCCGAGGCCGGCCCGGCTCGGGCGTGCGCGACCTGGCCACGCGCCTGGCCGGCAGCGCCGACATGTTCAGCCACGGGGAGTACCCGGGCGGGCGCGGGCCCCTGGCGAGCGTCAACTTCGTCACCGCCCACGACGGCTTCACGCTGCGCGACCTGGTCGCTTCGACCACAAGAACAACCTGGCCAATCGGCGGGGACAACCGCGACGGCACCGACGACAGCCGCTCGTGGAACCACGGGACCGACGAGGGACGTCCCCGAGGATGGACGCCGGCCTCGAGGTGCTGCGGCGGCGCAGTTCGCGCAACGTGCTGGGCACCCTCCTGGTCTCGGCCGGCACCCCCATGCTGCTGGGCGGCGACGAGATGGGCCGCTCCCAGGGCGGCAACAACAACTCCTACTGCCAGGACTCTGATCTCCTGGTACGACTGGGACCGGCGCCCTGGCAGAACGACCTCATCGCCACCACGCGCTTCCTGCTGCGCCTGCGCGGCGAGCACGCAGTCATGCCGCCCGGCCGCCTTCGCCTCCGGCGGCCGCGGACGGGACAGGATCGCCGACCGCGCCTGGTGCCGGGCCGACGGCGAGGCCCATGCAGGGCTGGACGTGGCACGATCCCGGCCACGCGGGTGATCCAGATGCTGCGCTCGGGCCGGGCGCTGGGCGACGACGACCTGCTCGTCGTCATCAGCAACTCCCTCGACCAGGTCGGCGTGGTCCTGCCCGACGCCCACGGCAGGGCTGGCACCTGACCTGGGACTCGACCTGGCCGGTGCCGCGACCCGCACAGCTCGGCCTTGCTCCCTGGCGCGGCGGGTGAGCGGGCCCGGCGGCGCAGCGGGCGATCAACGAGGGGGCGCGGGCCGCGCGCACGGGCGCCACCGACTGCCGCCAGGACCGCCCCGGGGACACCCACGACCCTGGGTCCCTGACCATGCGCATCTACCTGTCCGGCGAGCGCCTGGAGCCCGTCGTCCGAAACTGACGGTCGGTCCCCGCCCTGACGCGCGGGACCAGTAGCGCCACCTCGCCCGGCACTCCCCAGCCGGGGCGCGGGCGGCGGCGCTCCGCGCGGGCCCGGCGCCCCAGAGCGCGGAGGCGAGGGGACGCAGGGCGGGCAGGTCCCTACCATGCTCGTCGCGGCGCGCGCCGACTCTCCCGGACCCCGCCGGGCTCCGTCGAGATCAGCGCGCCCGTCCTCACAATCGTCGTCTTACGCTCCGCCCGCTCCCTGGAAGCGCACCGGGGACAGCGTCGCCGCGGCTGGCGGCGCTCGCGACGATCCTGGCGAATTGTGCATGCCGGCGCGCCTGGCGCTGCGTCGATGTGCACCACCTCCTGGCCGGGGCGGTCACCCTGGCCCGGGTGGGCGCTGGCCGTCAGCGACGCATGACCCGCTGGTGGGCGCAGCCTGGTGCCTGCACGCTACGCTGCACGCGCGGCGCGACCGGCGACGGCGCACCTGGTAAAGGCCCACTGACCCTGGTGGCGAGCAGCACCTCAGCATTATCGATCGACCCAGGTCCGCGCGCCTGGGGAGGCTGTGGGCGCTCGCGGCGTCCCAGGCTGGGCAGGCAGGCCCGCGCCACCGCCAACCTGCTGCGGCCGAGCGGGCGGGCGCCCGGCAGGCCAGCGCGACACAGCCCTGGCCACGAGGTCCACGACACATCGTCGGCCCACGCCTGAAATCTCATCAGGCAGAGGCGGACGTGGCGCACTGCCGGCTCGACCGGGGCCGACCTGCGCGAGTCCCTGGGCAGATCGAACAGCACGCGCAACTCGCTGGCCGACGTCCAGGCCTCGTGCGCTCCTGCGCACCACGACGACAGACGCCCGCGGCGCATCAACCGGCACCCTGCGCCGACAGATTGAGACCTGGCAGGAGGCGGTGAGGGCGCAGGGATCGACGTCGACCTGGTGATCCGGGTCGAGACGTGGGCGCAGGCCGCGGACGCGGCCTACCCGCGTCGTCCGAGTCCTGACCAATGCGGTGCCATTCGGCTGCTCTGCGCATCGTCCTGGAGACGATCGACGACGGTTGCCGCCCTGCACCTGCGCATCGACGACGACGGCGCGGGCACGGCCTCAAAATCCGGCGGTCCCCGCCCCTGCCCGCTTCGATCCTGAAACCGGCGGGCGGCCTGGCGGCGTATGAAGAACGCGTCGAGGCCGCGGGCGGGCGCCACGGCAGTGATCGCCGCCGGGAAGACGCAGGACCAGCGTAGACATGCGTCATCCCCTGGAGGCCGCGTGGGCGAGCAGGCCAGACGAGGCTCGGGCTGAGCGGCGAACGGATGGCCGCGGGCGGGGCAGGCGAGATCAGCATCACTCCTGGCCGACGACGACGCCGACTTCTGCGCGCGTCGGCGCCTGCTCGAACTGCGCCGAGGGCTTCCGCGTCGTGGCGGAAGCGGCGACCGGGACACCCAGTCTGGGCCTCATCCGCGCCTGGAGCGGCATCCGCTCGCCCTCGTGGACGTCAGATGCCAGACGGCTCAGGCCTCGACGTCGTCCGCGCCCTGAGGCCGCGCTTGGTTGCATTGCGTGGTGGTGCTCACCGCCGACCTGGACAGTGCGTGGCTTGCCGCGCTCCGCACCGGGGCGGCGGGCTTCCTGCTCAGGAACGCCTCCGCGGCCCGAGGTGCTCGCCGCCATCCGCGCCCGCCGCGCCCGGCCCGCCGCCCTGGCCCCCCAGGTCACCGCCAGGCTCGTCGTGGTTCCGCGCGCCGCCCCTCACCCCTTTAGCAGGGGCGCGCCTGAGCGCCTTCGCGAACTCCAGGTCGTCGCTCGTGGCCGCAGCTGATAACCAAGCAGATCGCCGACAGGCTTCGTCTGTCCCCGAGACGATCCGCACCGCCAAGCGCCTGTTCGCCAAGCTCGGCGTACCCGACCGCACGCCTGGCCGTCCTCGCCACGAGGCGGGCCTGCTACGCGAGCCGTTGGCCGTCGGCTCTATTGCCCGCCGACGACGCCGTCGATCGCTCCCGGAAATCGATCCGCTGCGGCGGTACACCGCCCGCCTGCATGCTGGTGGCGCGGGCCGCCTCGCCCAAGGGCGGATGACGGCCGCGAGCGCGACCCGCGCCCGCTCCCAACCGTCCACCCCCTGGGGAAGTCGTTTTAGTGATATCGCGGGCTCGCGGTACTCGTCGGATCCGGCGCGCAGTTCGGTTCGTGCTGGCCCGCGCTCGGGTGATCGGCCCATCCATCACTCCCGTCCTCCTGGACGCCAATCCAGTTCTGCGTACGGGCCGGCCTCAGTGCGCGATATGGGTCCGGCGCCGGGAATCGATCGAGGCCGTTCCGCGATTCGGTCCGGCCCGTCTGCTGCGCCTCTGACCCTTCACTGTACGAGAAGAAGGAGCGCAGGAGGGTGAGGCGTAGCAGACGGCAGAGGCGTAGCAGACGATCCGCCGAATGTCCCCGTTCGGGGGACACGACCGCACCGCACGCACCCCGGCAGCTCGAGCCATCACCCGCGCGGACGGTCCCGGAACAGCCGCCCGGACCGGCGCCCGTAGGAGGAACCGCGGTCAAGATCTCGACATCACCAAACGCTTCGGCGCCAAGACCGCCGTCGTATGTCAGCCTGCAGGCGGGCCCAGCAGGTCACCAGCACTCAGCTAACAGGCCAGCAATCCACCACCTGCGCGTCTGCTGGGCTGAACCAGCCCGGAACGGGCGCGCCCTCATCGAGGCCTTCTATGGAACTGTCCACCCGCTGAACGTCGTCGGCGCCATGCTCGGAAAAAACGGCGCCGAGCCCTGCTGACGGCGGGGCGCCGACCACCTGCGGTGGATGACGGGCCGCCGCCTGCCTCGCGTCGAGGTCCTCGACCAGGTGGGCTCATGACGCCGCCGGCAAACGGGTGCGCGGCTTCTCCCTGGGCATGAGGGCGCGCCTGCGCAGCGGCCGCCCTGCTGCCGACGCCACGGGCCTGGTCCTGGACCGGCGGTCAGCCTGGACCCGAGGGGATCACACCGTGCGCACCTTCCACGCCGCTACACGCAGCCAACACGGCAGCACGGTGCTGCTGTCCAACCACCTCATGGGCGAAGTCGCCGAGACCATCGACGACGTCGTGCATCATCAACGAAGACCGCACGTCGTGGCCGTGGATATCGCGGGTGACCGCCGGGCACGCCAGCCTGGAAGACGCCTTCGCCCTGACCGGCTCCGACGGAACGAGCTGGTGAGCACCGTGCGCCACCTCATCGCCCGGCGAGCTCCGTAAGCTCCTCACCCTGCCCGCCGCAGACTGGCATTCGTCCTGCTGGCCCGCGAGGATCTACCTCAACGTCCAGGCATGATCGGCCTGCGGGACTCCTATCACCCTCGACACCGAACGGCCTCACCCGCCACCATCACCCCACATTGCGTCAACGCCGGGCGGACTTACTCAACTCCTCAGGACCGGATCTGCTCACCCTCTTGCGCTGCGCGACGCCCGCTGGGCGCCTTCGTCGCAGCTCGGAGTTCCGCAGCAGCAGATGTTCGGCGTCCGGCGGCCGCCCCCGCCGGTGGCGCCTGGTAGCCGCCGAGCGCTCGCCCTGGCCCTTGCCTGGTGCTCGGGTCCTGCTCTTTTGGTGTCGACCGCGAGCACGTGGTGGACGGTGCCGCGACTGGCATCCCGAGCTGCTCGTGCGCACCGGCCGTCGAGGCGGACGCGGGCAGGGTCGCCCTCTGTTCGCCGGCGCTCCTCGGCCTGGCCCTGACCCTCGATGCGGCTGCCCTGGCGGAATCGTCGCCCTCGTCGTCTTCGCCACAGTCACCACCACCGCGCGGGCTGGCGGTGCGCGCCCCCTGCTCGACGCCCTCACGCTCAGCGCCGCCCACTGTGCACTGCTGCAGACCGGCTACGCGGTCTCCCAGGCGACGGGCCAGGTTCTCCCTCCGCGCGCCGCTGGCGGATGGCTCGTCGTGGCGGCCTGGGTCCTCAGGGAGCTGACGGTCGCAGCCGCCGCCCTGAGGCGCAGGGACGTCCCGTAGACGCCCCCGCGCCCGATCACGCCGCCGCCGCCCGGTCGCCGCGATGTCTCACCGCCTCGGGTGTCAAGATCTCCACACCCAGCCGCGGCGTGGGGCTGGCGGGCGCCGCGAGCGAACCTCCTCTCGGCGATCGCGCCAGCGGGTCACTTCGGCGTAGACGCGTCCCTGTCCGCCACGGCCTGGCCATGGCATTTACCACCTGTTTCGCCTCACGCCACCGGCGCCGCCGCCTGCGAGTGCCGCGCGGGCAACTGCGCGTGAGCCTGACCGCGGTCTGACCAGCGCCGCCTGGCCGCCGCCAAGCTCGCGCTGCTCGCGGCGGCGGCCCCGGCAACGCTGGTCGCGGTGGCGCCGGGCCATCCTGCTCAGGGTGCGACAGCGCGGGCACGCTCGCGCTTCCGCGGCCGACGTCGGCAGGTGGACGAGCGTGTACGTGCTGCTGTCGCTCGTCGCCTTCAGGGCTGGCAAGAATCGCCCGCTCGGTCGCCGTGTGCCTGGGCGCCCGTCGTCGTCGCCTGGCCAAATACGCTCAATCACAGTGGCCCGGCGCGCCGACCAGCCAGCTCAGCGCCCTGGGCACGCCCGCAGCCGAGGTCACGGCGCTGCCGGCGCCGGACGCGGGTGCAGCGGCCCGCCTGCCTGCTGGCCTGACCGGCGGCGCTCGCGCTCCTGGTGCACCGGGACGCCTGACGACGCCCGCCGGTCGTCCGGAGCCAGCGCCCGCGCGGCGGCGGGCGGCGCTTGCCGCCGGGCCCCACTCCACGCCCTGCTCGACGCCCGGCCCGCCTCAGCGCACCGCCACCCGGTCGAAGTCCGCCAGCGCGACGACGTCGTCGTGCGCGCCGCCCGCCTCGGCTACGTGCCCCGCCGCCGAGGCGTAGCGGGAGGAGAAGTGGGTCAGGGCGAGCCTGGCCGCCCCGCCGCCGCGGCCAGGCGCCCGGCGTCCAGGGCCGTGCAGTGCCCGTACTCGCGGGCCTATCGGCCAGGTCGGACAGGTAGGTCGCTCCATGACCAGCAGGGTCCGCGCCCTCGGCCAGCCTGCGGCGCCCTCGCAGGGCCGGGTGTCCTGGACGAAGGCGAAGGAGGCGGCGGCGCGCTCGCGGGTGACATCCTCCAGGCGGGTGGTGACGCCGACGTCGACGCTCCCTCGCGGCGCAGCCGCCCACCAGGGCCCGGCGATGCCGCGCGCCGCCAGCTCGGCCAGGCCGGCGGCGTCGAAGACGCGGGGCGGGCGGGATCCTGGACGCGGTAGCGACGGCGTCGACCCGGTGGTCGAGGGCGGCGGCGGTCAGCACCAGATCGGGCGTGCGCGCCACCTCGACCGGCTGGGGCCGACCTCGACGGGCACCGGGCGCAGGTCGAGCCCGTCGTCGGTGGATGCTGGCGGCGCGCAGGGCGGTCGACGTACTCCCTGTCCCGCTGACGCCGGATAGAGGAGGGTGATCGCGCGGCGCCCGGTCCAGGCACAGGCGCTGGAGGACCCGGGCAGACCCAGGCAGTGGTCGCCGTGCAGGTGGGTCAGGCAGATGATGCGGATGCGGCGCGCCGGGACGCCGGCGAGGGTCATCTGCCGCTGGGTGCCCTCGCCGGGGTCGAACAGGACGCCGGTGGCGCCCCAGCGCAGGAAGTGGCCGGAGTGGTTGCGCCCGGCGTGGGCACGAGGCTGCCGGTGCCCAGGGCGGTGAGCTGCGTCCCGCTCACGGTCTCGCGCCCGCTCACGGCCGCCCCGTCCCCCAGGAGGGCGACGGCCCGGCGCATGCGCGCCAGGACTCGTCCCCGGCGGCGTCCATCGTGCTCAGGCGCTGATCCCGCTGGGACCTGACGGGGAGCTCGGCGACGACGGCGGCCCGGGCCCCGGCCGGGGCGTCCGCCAGGGACCCGGCGAGGTCGAGGGGCCGTCCCCTGCTTGGAGTGCCCGGACAGGGGTCTCGGCAAGGATGCGGGCGAGGAGCTCGGGCGGCCCGGCAGCCTGCCGGGCGACCCGCCAGGCGGTCAGGGGCGGCTGTGGCGCGCACGCCGTCGGCGCTGTGCCAGGGACCCCGCCCCCGTCGGCGGCGATGCCCGCCAGAGGACGCCGCCCGGCTGACGTCGTCGGTCCCCGAGCCGCCCTCGCGCCGCCACCGCCGCAGCAGCGCCTGGGCGTCGAACACGCGGGGATCCGCGGCGATGAGGGACAGGAGGGCCGGCAGGTGACGGCCGACGTCGTCCCCGGCCTCCACCAGCCCCGCCATGGCCGCGACCCGGACCCGCTGGGCGGGGGGCCGGGCGTCGTCGGGGATCCGGCACAGGCGCCGCGCACAGCTCGACGAGGCGCGGGTCGCCGGCTCCGGCCAGGAGGCGATCAGCTCCGGCAGGCAGGACTCGTCGGGGCCGGCGTCGAGGACCCGGTGGTAGTCCCGCAGATCCCGGGTCATCCGCGCCACCATGAAACGCTCGTAAAGGCCGCCGTCCGCCGCCGCCCGCCGCAGGGCCGGGAGGGACTCGCGGTCGCGCCACGCGGTCAGGACCCCTGACGGCGGCGGTGGAGCAGCAGGCCGCGCACCGTCTCCAGCGCGTCCCGGCACTCGTCGGGCGGCCAGCCGCCAGGAGCGCGGAAGCCTGAGACGTCGGTGCGCCTGGTGCGGCCTCGCAGGCGCTCGGTCACCGCCGTGACGAGCCCGGCGCCCGGGGACAGCCTCTGCTCCGGGTGAGGGGCCCGATCGGCTCCAGGGCCCAGTGGCCGCCGATCTTGGCCCAGGTCGCCCGTTCCAGGCAGGAGGCGCGCACGAAGGCCTCCAGGCCCGCGCTCAGCGGGGGTCCCGGCCCGCGGCCAGGACCCGACGCGGCGCCCAGGCGGTGGTCGGGCCGCGCCCACCCCTGGACCGGGGCCGCCGGGCGGTCGGCCAGGCGGCGGCGAGTATCGCAGACCTCGGGGTGATCGGCGTCTCCTCCAGCACGGCGATCAGCGGCTCCGGGTCGGCGCTGGACTCGGCCGCGAGCGCGGCGATGAGCTCGGACGACCCGGGGCGTCGCCCCGCGGGAGGCGCACGAGGTCGATGAGCACCTCGCCGTCGCCGTCTCCCGAGGGCGGGCGGCGCGCACAGGACGGCGGCGGCCGCCTCGGCGTTGACATCGATCAGCCAGTGGGCGGGACCTCGCCCACGACGAGCTCCTCGACGAGCCTCGCAGGCCGCGCGCCAGTGCTCGGCGAGCAGGGCGAGGTCCTCCCGGTCGCAGGCGCGGGTGCGCACGCGGGCCAGGGCGGCCCGCCAGCCGGGGCGCGAGCCCCTGCGCGCCCGCGTCCGCCCCGAGCGCGGCCAGGCTCCAGGCGCAGGCCGCTTCGTCCCGCGACCGCCCCGGGTCGGCGGCGTCCTTCGGTCAGTGGCCGCCGCCGAGCCCGCAGTCCTCCTCGGACCCGCAGGTCCCAGGACCTGCGCCACGGGGCTGACCGCCCTCCCCCGCTGACGGCGGCCGAGTCGATCGCGCCGCGAGGCCGGCGACGGCGCGGGCGTCGGGGCGACCGGTAGGCCTGGATGGCGGCGGCGGTGCGCGCCGTCGCCCCGCACCGGCGACGACGGGCAGCAGGACTGTCGGCGACCTGTCGAGGGCCGCCTGGGCAGGCGGGCGCCCTGGGCGACCTCCGCGTGGTGACCGCGGCCCCGGGTCGTCCCGGGCGAGGCCCCGCCAGTGGTCGGTGAGCTGGGCGAAGCAGAGCAGCATCTCGCCCGCGTCTCGGGGTCGGCGCAGCGGCCCTCGACGATCATGCGGGCGGCGGCGACCACGGCGGGGCCGGTCGCCGAGTGAGATGGACTGCTGGTGCAGCAGGGCGTCGTGAGAAGGAGTCCACGGCGGACCCTGGACCTGCTCCGGATCCGCCAGCGGCCTCGATCGCCTCGGGGATGTCCCGGCGCTGCTGTAGGCGTGGGACAGGGCGGACCAGTCGATCTGGCGTCGGGGCCGGCGGGTCATGGCTGCTCTCATTCTCCTCGTGAGCGCTCGGGTGCGTGCCAGGGTAGCGGCCGGTCCGGGCCGGACGGGGCAGGCGGGCCGACCCCCAGCTCGGCGGCGTGGTCCGGCCTGGCCGGGACGGCTGGGATGGCGCGCCAGGAGGCAGACTGGCCGCATGCCCCGGCCGCGACCCCCGGCCCCCTCGACCGCCGAGGAGGCCGCCACCGCCGCCGACGACGCCTCCTGGCCCCGCTCGATCGCTCCGCAGCGCCCAGATCGAGGCCGACCTGGACGTCAATCCGGACCGCTACCGCATGCTCACCGGCGTGCGCCCCACGGGCACATATGCACCTGGGCCACTACTTCGGCACCATGCACTCGTGGAGGTCGATCCAGGACCGCGGCGTGGACACGTGGATCCTCGTGGCCGATTACCAGGTCATCACCGACCGCGACGCCGTGGGCCCCATCCGCGAGCGCGTCCTGTCCCTGGTGGCCGACACCCTGGCGGTGGGCGTGGACCCGGAGCGCTCGACGATCTTCGCCCACTCGGCGGTGCGGGCGGCCAATCAGCTCATGCTGCCCTTCCTGTCCCTGGTCACCGAGGCCGAGCTGCACCGCAACCCCACCGTCAAGGCCGAGCTGGAGGCCACCGACGGACGCGCTGGCGAGCGGGCTGCTGCTGACCTATCCGGTCCATCAGGCCGCCGACATCCTGTTCTGCCAGGCCAATCTGGTGCCCGTGGGCAAGGACCAGCTCCCGCACCTGGAGCAGGCGCGCCTGATCGCCCAGCGCTTCGACCGGCGCTACGGGCGGGCACGTGCGCACCCGGTCTTCCGCCGTCCGGAGGCGCTGCTGAGCGAGGCGCCGGTGCTGCTGGGCCTGGACAGGGAGAAGATGAGCAAGTCGCGGCGCAACACCATCGAGCTGCGCATGAGCGCCGACGAGACGGCCAGGGCCCTGAGGAAGGCCAAGACGGACTCCGACCGGCGCATCACCCTACGACCCGGTCGCCCGCCCGGAGGTGGCCAATCTGATCATGCTGGCGTCCCTGTGCGGGGCCGGGGCGCTCGGTCGAGATCGCCGAGAGGATCGGCGACGGCGGGGCAGGGCCCTCAAGAAGCTGACCCACGGAGGCGGTCAACGAGTTCTTCGCCCCGATCCGCGCCCGCCGCGCCGAGCTGGCGGCCGACGAGGCCACCTGCTCGATGTGCTCCACGCCGGCAACGAGCGGGCGAAACGAGGTGGCGGACAGGACGCCTCGACGCCGTGCGCACCGCCATGCACATGGATTACTGGGCCCGTGGCTGATCGTTCCGCGTGACCTGGGGCCGGGGGAACTCGATGACCCGGGCTGCGGGGCCTGCTGCGCCTGGCGACCGATCACGACGACGAGACCGCCCCTGACCCGCCTCGTCGTCGAGGAGCTGCCCGCCCTGGTGGTCCTGGCGGCGTTCGACGACGACGGACCCGCAGCCATGGCCGCCTACCGGGCGCCCGTCCCCAGGTCCAGGCCCCGCCCCGCCGTCGTCGTCGAGTACCTACGCCACCGCGCCCGCCCACCAGCTGCCGCTGGCTGGCGCCACTGATCGCCGAGATCCGGCGGCAGCATCCGGACGCCGTCGTGCGCGCTTCGACGGATGACGACGCGATCGGCTTCTACCGCGGACTGGGATTCCTCGACAGCCCGCTCCGGTCGACCCGCGCGGCCGGGGCGGCGGCGCTACGACTGCGCGCTCCCCCGAGTTCCTCGCAGTGAGCCCTTCTCACCGGAACCGGCGCCTCGACGCCGGGGGCGTCCGGAGGAGCCTGGCGGGCCCGCGAGATCGAGGTGCTCGTCGTAGCCGCCTGAGCGGGGCCCGTGGCGGTGTGTGATGTCTCAGGGAACATGGGTGACGGTATCTGGTATCAGGGCATGGGTGACGGTTCAGCGGGTCCTGGTGGTGACGCTCGTGGTTTGGGATTGAGGGTGGGCCCCGATGAGAACCGCGGTGCTGGTCCCCATCGTTCGTCTGGCGATCGCCCGATGGCCTGATGACGCCCCCGCGGGGCGGTGACGACGTTTGGCGCCGGGCGGGGCATCTGGCGCAAGCGACGCTCCTGCGTCTTGCGCCGGCGCGCGCTCCAGAGGGCGCGGCGGCGGGCGGGCCCCGGTCGCGCCGTGCGCGATGCGGCCCGGAGCCGCTGCCCGATCGGGCCCGCGCCGCCTCCTCGATGGCGCGCGCGGCTCCGGGGCGCTTCGGGACCGCCGCGGTCCGTCCAGCGCGCCGACAAGATGGCCGCCATGGGCCTTTGCCCGGGCAGTGGCCCGGCAGGCGGCCATCGACGTCTTCGACAAGGGCGCGGCGGGCCCGGGGCGCGGCGCCCGCGCGGCCGACAACGGCGCGGCGGGCCCCAGCCGGCACCACCACCGCCCCGCCCGGCCGGGGGCGCGCGCTCCCGGGCGTCAGAACCCCCGCCCGCCAAAGCCCTGCAGACCCCACCACAGGGGCGACAACGAGCGCCTCGGCCACACCCCGCTCCGCCACCCCGGGCGACAGCCCCTGGCCGACTCGAGTCGCCGAAGCCCAGGGAGACAGGTGCACGCTTCGACCGCACCCACACACACCCAGCGCCCCACAGGCCCGCCCGGGCGCATCACCCCCAGTGGGCGGGACGCCCAGCCGAGGTCGCGGGCGCCCCGACCGGGCCCACGACACCGACCCCCATCACCCCCGCCGACGAGACCCGCGCGCGCCGCCCGCCGGAGCGCCGACCGCCGCACCGGCGCAGACCCATCGCCCCCAGCGGCGAGCGCGAAGCCCGGCCATCACCCGCAACAACGGGCGCCGGCATATCGGCGGCATCGCGCCTCCGATCCGCCGCGCCCCGGCCCCGGGCACCGAGACCACCGCGATCCGCGACACCACCCACCATCACTGCCCACGCCCACGACCGGCATCCTGATCCAGTACAACCGAGCCGCAAGGCGCCACCGCAAGTGTCTCCCACCGCGCCCGGCACGCAACCCAACGCACTCAGGACTGAGCCGCAACAGGCCCCCAACCATCACCGAAATCCGACGACACGGGCATCACCCATGCCCTGACACAGAACCGTCACCCCATGCCCTGGAGACATCGCGGCCCGGCGGCGCTGGTTTGGAGGGCGGTCGGCGAGGTTCTTCGCCCTCGATCCGCGCCCGCGCGCGCCGAGCTGGCGGCCGATGAGGACCATCTGCTCGATGTGCTCCACGCGGCAACGACGCGGCGAAAGGTAGGTGGCGGACAGGACGTCGACGCCGTGCGCACGGGCATACGGCCATGGATTACGAGCCCGTGGCTGCGACGGGTCTCGCCGCGGCCGGCCGGAGTTCCTCTATCTTCCCAGCGCGGAGCGCTCCCCGCCTTCGGGGATGCAGGACGCTCCCGTCCGACGAGAGCGATGCGAGGTATGAACATGAGCAGTGCAAGACGCGGAGAGCTGCATCTGATGCGGCACCTCCTCGTGACGTGCGTGGTGGCGTGCATGTGCGGCGGCGGCGGCAACGCTGGGACGCGGCGACGCTCGGCTGTCGACGGTCGCCGCGCCCCTGGCGAGCATCGGCGACGCCTTCTTCCTCGCGTACAGGCGGCGTTCGGATCAGTCGCGCCGATGGGCGCCGCGGCAGGTCCTCGGAGTGACTTCGCGAGTACGCATCGGCCTCGGGCGCGAACCGCCCGCGGATGCGCGCGCCGTAGCAGCGCCGTACTGCCTGCTGCCCCGATCCGGTCCCCGCTTCGACGTGACGCGCGCGCATCGCCAATGCACCCGGTCTGCGTGACGCTCCAGCACGACCTCACTCCGCCAGCCCTGATCGCCCCAGCAACGGCTGTCCGCCGGGTCGGCAGCGATCCCCGCCGCTCCGGCCCCCTACTCCTCCATCGGGCGCATCGGTCACCGAGGTCTTCCCGGTCATCGAGGACGGGCGCTGGCCGGTCAGGCCGTTCCGCGCGAGGTCTATCCCCATCCCGCGCCACCGTCTTCCGCGAGGGGCACGACCGCTTCGGCGCCACCGCGGTCCTCAGTGCGCCCCTGACGGCACCGACGGCCCCAGCGCCCGCATGGTACGAGATCGCGCCGGGCCTGACCGCTACGAGGCGCGCCTGGCCGCCGACGACCCCGGCGACTGGGGCTGCGGGTCGAGGGCTGGTCGACCCCTCACGGCACGTGGAGCCACGACGCGGCATCAAGGTCCCCGCGGGCGTGGACGTCGACCTCATGCTGAGGAGGGCGCCCGGCATTATGGAGCGCGCCGCCGCCGTGCCCGGCCGGGAGGAGGCTCGAGACTGTCGAGACCGACGCTGCTGCCGCCGCTGCGCGACGCATCGGGACCGCGGCCGCCCAGAGCGCCTGGCGGCGGGCCTGTGCGAGGACGTCGCTCGCCGCCCTGGACCGCCTGCCCCCTGCGCGACCACGCGTCCTCGCGCAGCGCCACCTACCCGCTCCAGGTCGACCGCACCCGCGCCCTGGCCGGCTCCTAGTACGAGATCTTCCCGCGCTCGCTGGGCTCGAGCCGCGACGCGGACGGCACCATGCGCACCGGCACCCTGCGCACCGCCGCGCAGAACCTGGACCGCATCGCCGCCATGGGCTTCGACGTGCTCTACCTCACCCCCGTCTCGCCCATCGGCACCACCAACCGCAAGGCCGCAACAACTACGCTGCGCGCCCAGCCCGGGGACCCGAGCTCGCCCTACGGCATCGGCTCGCGCCGACGGCGGGCACGACGCCATCAACCTCGAGCCTGGGCGTCGAGGACTTTCGATCGCCTGCGTCGCGCGCGCCGCGAGCTGGGCATGGAGGTGGCCTGGACCTGGCCCTCCAGTGCTCGCCGGACCACCCGTGGGTGACGGAGCACCCCGAGTGGTTCACGATCCTGGCGGACGGCTCCATCGCCTACGCGGAGAACCCGCCCAAGAAGTACCAGGACATCTACCCCCTCAACTTCGACAACGACCCGGAGGGCATCTACGCCGCGATCCTGGAGGTCGTGCGCACCTGGATCGGCCCAGGGGCGTGACGATCTTCCGGGTGGACAACCCCACACCAAGCCCGCTGACCCTTCTGGCAGCGGCTCCTGCGCGAGGTGCGCGCCGAGCAACCCCGGAGATCCTGTTCTGCGGAGGCCTTCACCCGCCCGGCCATGATGCGCACCCTGGGCGAGATCTGGCTTCCACCAGTCCCACACTCCCACTTCGCGTGGCGCAACACCAAGCAGGAGCTCATCGACTACATGGTCGAGCTCTCCCAGGACACGGCCCACGTGCTGCGGCCCCGCGTTCTGGCCCACCACCCACGACATCCCTCACGCCCTTCATGACCAACGGGAAGGTGCCCGGCCTTCAAGCTGCGGGCCGTCCCTGGCCGCGACCATGATCGCCGACCTGGGGCATCTACTCCGGCTACGAGCTGGCCGGAGTCGACGCCGCGCCCCGGGCTTCGAGGAGCAGATCGACAACGAGAAGTACGAGTTCAGCCGCGCGACTTTCGCCGCCGCGCGCACCAACGGCATCGCGATCCTGCTCACGCGCCTCAACGCCGCCCGCGCCGCCCACCCGGCGCTGCGCCAGCTGCGCGACATCTGGTTCCACGGCACGAGCGACGACCAGCCTCATCGCCTACTCCAAGCGCGTCGACGCCGCCCCACTCCCCATGGGCGAGCACGACGTGGTCCTGACCGTGGTCAACCTCGACTCCGCACCAGGCCCCAGCGAGGGCGAGGTCTACCTCAACCTGGAGCAGCTGGGCCTGCCGCCGGCACCGACGGCTCCCCGCCCGGTCCTGCGCGCGACCGACGAGCTGACCGGCGCGGCCTACGAGTGGAGCGGGCAGAACTACGTGCGCCTGGACCCTTCGAGGGGGCGCGTCGCCCACGTCTTCCGGGTCGAGCCCCTGATCGAGTCCCCGGCCGATTCCCAGTGAGCGGGCGGGTCCGGCCCCGGTCGGACCCCGCCCGGGCGGGGCGCTGGTCGAGATCCGGCGCCCGCCCTCCACTCACCTGCATCCATTCCGACCCGCCCTCTTTCAATACGATCCGTCCGATACGACAAGGAGCGATAATGCCCCCACCGATCCGACCGGACCCTGCCCGAGCAGCAGGTCCTGCTGACCCACCTGGCGGCGTGGATGAGCGAGAGCGCTGGTTCCCGGCTCAGCGACGGGCAGCCGCCCGACGGCGCCCGCGCTGCGCGTGGTGGCGGACTCGCGCCTCGACCCTCGCGGGTGCGCGACCTGGTCGTGGCCGTGCCCCTCGCGCCGCCACGACCCGGTCCTCATGCACGTGCCCCTCGTCCTGACTCCCCGGGGTCCCTGGAGCGTCTCACCGGCGCGGGCGAGGGCGCCCGGCGCGGCCGGCTTCGCCCTGCCGGACGGGACGGCCTCGTGGACGGCCCCGCACCACCCGTCCTTCTGGCGGGCCTGGGCCCGCGGCGCTGGACCGCCGGGACGACGTTGCGCCCCGAGGCATCACCGCCGTCGTCCAGCGCGCCGAACGACGTGCGGGTGCACCACCGGGCGAGCAGTCGAACACGAGCGTGGTCCCTGCCCGGCGCCGAGCGGGAGCCGCCCGACGCCGACCGGGGGCCGGCAGGACGCGCCACGGAGGGCCTGATCATCAAGCTCTTCCGCGTCCTGGCGCCTGGGCGCAACCCCGACGTCGAGGTCTCCGTCGCCCTGGCCCGCGACGGCTGGGACCAGGTGCAGCGCCCGTGGCCTGGTCGACCCTGTCCTTCCCCGACCCTGGCCTCCGGCGAGCTCAGGCGAGCGCGGACCTGCGCGTGGCCGCGGCGCTTCATCCCGGACGCCGAGGACGGCTTCGCCCTGTTCTGCTCCCCTGGCCGGCTCCGGACGACGGCGAGGCCGGGTGACCCGGGCGCCGTGTCCCTGGCCTGCCGACCTGGGGTCACGACGGCGCAGATGCACGAGCACCTGGTCGCCGCCATGGGCACCGCCGACCCCGGCTCCCCGCGCGACCTGGCGGCAGGCTGGGCGAGCGCGCCTCCTGGGCGCTGGGCGAGGTGCCCTGAGCTGGCCCGGGCCGTGCCCTGACCTGGAGGCCCGCGTGGAGGCGGGGCTGGACGAGCCTCAGGGGCCTGGAGGAGCTGCCGCCCGCCACCCGCGTCCACGGCGACTACCACCTGGGGCAGACCCTCGCGCGGCAGCGCGGCAGGGGCCGCTGGTACGTCCTGGACTTCGAGGGCGAGCCCCTGCGCCCGCTGGCCCGATCGCTCCCCGCCCCGACCAGCCGCTGCGGACGTGGCGGGGATGCTGCGTCCTTCGACTCACGCGGCCGCCGTCGGCGAGCCGCCGACCCCGGCTGGCTGCCCGGCCGTGCGCTCCGCCTTCCTGGACGGCTACCGCTCGGCCGCGCTGTCGACCGAGCGGCCGGACACGCCGCGACGTCCTCATGGGCGTCCCTCGAGCTCGGACAAGGCCCTGTACGAGGCCGTCTACGAGGCGCGCAACCGTCCGGACTGGCTGCAGGATTCCGCTGAGCGGATCCGTCAGGTCCCTGCGAGCAAAGTCCCCTGCTGAGCAGTCCCCTCAGGGACAGTATGAGTCATCGAGCGACCCCAGACCTCGGAGCCCGCCGCCGAGCCGGAACTCCACCGAGCCACCCGACTCTCCCCCGCCCCGGAACCCGTCCAGCGTCGAGCCCCTGGGTGCTCGCCGACGTCGCCCACGCGCGGTACTACAACCCGCACGAGGTCCTGGGGGCCCACCTAGGACAGCGGCATGACCATCCGCACCGTCCGCCACCTGGCCGACGCCGTCACCGTGATCACCGCCGAGGATCCTTCCCGGCCACCCACGAGCAGGACGGCGTCTGGGTGGCGGTGGTGCCCAGAGACGCGATCCCGGACTACCGCCTCGACGTCACCTACGGGGAGGAGACCACCCGCGTCGACGACCCTGCTACCGCTTCATGCCGACCCTGGGGAGATGGACATCTATCTCATCTCCGAGGGCCGTCACGAGGAGCTGTGGAGGTGCTGGGCCCCACATCAAGCGCTACCCGGCCCCATGGGCGAGGTGGAGGGCACCGCCTTCGCCGTGGGCGCCCAACGCCCGGGCCGTGCGCGTCGTCGGCGACTTCAACTACTGGGACGGCACGCCACGGCCATGCGCTCGCTGGGCTCCTCGGGCGTGGGAGCTGTTCATCCCCGGCTGGGCGTGGGCGCCCGCTCAGGTACGAGATCTGCCCAGGGACGGCTCCCTGGCACCAGAAGGCGGACCTGCTGGCCTGCGCCACCGAGGTGCCCCTGCCACCGCGAGCGTGGTCACCGACCGCTCACGAGTGGGGCGACGACGAGCTGGATGACCAGGCGCCACCACCGACCCGCACCGGGCCCTCGCATGAGCATCTACAGAGGTCCACGTCGGCTCCTGGGCGCCAGGGCTCTACCGGGGCCTGGGCTGAGAGCTGGTGCCCCTACGTCAAGGAGGCCGGGCTTCACCCACGTGGAGTTCCTGCCGGTGGCCGAGCACCCTTCGGCGGGGCCCTGGGGCTACCAGGTCAGCGGCTACTACGCGCCCCACCGCGCGCTGCTTCGGCACGCCGGACGACTCTCCGCTACCTGGTCGACCAGCTCCACCAGGCGGGCATCGGCGTCATCCTGGACTGGGTGCCGGCCCACTTCCCTAAGCGACGAGTGGGCGCTGGCCCGCTTCGACGGCACGGCCCTGTGCACGAGACCCGGACCCCCAGCGCGGCGAGCACCTGACTGGGGCACCTACGTGTTCAACCCCGGCCGCAACGAGGTGCGTAACTTCCTGGTGGCCAACGCCCTGTACTGGCTGGAGGAGTTCCACGCCGACGGCCCGCGCGTGACGCCGTGGCCTCCATGCTCTACCTGGACTCACTCGCGCAAGGAGGGCCAGTGGCACTCCCAACCAGTACGGCGGGCGCGAGCACCTGGAGGCCATTAGCCTCCAGGAGGCCACCGCCACGGCCTCACCGGAAGAACCCTGGCATCGATCATGCGCCGCCGAGGAGTCCACGGCCTGGCTGGGCGTCACCGCCCCACCGAGTACGGCGGGCTGGGCTTCGGCCTGAAGTGGAACATGGGTGATGAACGACACCCTGCGCTACCTGGCGGAGGAGCCCGATCAACCGGCGCTACCACCACGGGGAGCTGACGTTCCTCGCTCGTTACGCCTTCTCCGAGCAGTTCGTCCTGCCGCTGAGCCACGACGAGGTCGTCCACGGCAAGGGCTCCTGCTGTCCAAGATGCCCGGGCGACGCCTGGCAGGAGCTGGCGCGCCTGCGCGCCCTGTACGCTACCAGTGGTCCCGCACCCGGCAAGCAGCTGCTGTTCATGGGCAGGAGTTCGGCAGGGCACGGAGTGGAACTCCGACAACTCCCTGGACTGGTGGATCCTGTGACGACCCGGGCCACCAGGGCCTGCTGCACCTGGTCAGCGACCTCAACGCCCTGTACAAGGACTCCCCGCGCTGTGGGCGGAGGACTTCTCCCACCGCGGCTTCGAGTGGATCGAGGGCGGGCGACGGCGACCACAACGTCCTGTCCTACCTGCCGCAAGGGCACCAGCGCGGACGGGCGCTGCGACCTCATCATCGTGCCATCATCAGCCTTCGCCGCACCCCGCACGAGGGGCTGCGCGCCTGCGCTTCGCGGGCTGGCTGACGAGGTCATCAACTCGACTCCCGGACTACGGCGGCTCGGGCGTGAGCAGCCTCGGGCACGTCGGGTGCCGAGGGCTGCCGTGAACGGCCGCCCGGCCTCGGTGCGGCTGCGCGTGCCTCGCATGAGCGCGGTCTTCCTGCGCCCTCGTAGGACTGGAGCGCGCCCGCCGCGCCCTTCGCGGAACGACCGAAACCGGCGGACCACGGCGGGCGACGATCGGCGGAAGTGACTCGCGCGGCGCGGTCTAACCGGAGCGGGCCCGAGGGTCGGGCGGGGCGCGGGGCCAGAGTTGCGCGCGCCCCCGCCCCCGATTCGCTCGAGACAGCGCATTTCCGCACTCGAGAATCGACGGTCGAACTGCACTCCGGAGTGCGGAAATGCACGTCTGGCGAGCGCGAGAAGCTGCCCGCCGTCCGGACCGTCGCGCGGGCGCCGATCGTGCCCTGTATGCCACACCCGCTCAGGCGCCCGCACACGGGCTTGGGTATCCGCACGTTGTCCTCGCGGTGGGTGGACCGGTTCGACGTCCAGCTTTCGCGCCCCGTCTTCCCGAATGCCCGCCGGCAGTGCCCGGTGCAAATCTTGCACGCCGCTCCGAAGCCCGACAGGGGAAGGAAGAATGACGCAGAACCCGATCCACCGTGCCCTCGCAGGTGCGCGCGGTCTCCGGCCACCCGGCCGGCGTCTCCACCGAGATGGAGGTGTGGCAGGGCCTGTCAGCCGCCGTCGTCGACGCCATCGCGGACGACTGGTACGCCACCGAGCAGCGCTACCAGCGAGGCCGGATGGAGCACTACTCCGCCGAGTTCCTCATGGGGCGCGCCCTGTCAACAACCTGACTCAACCCGGCCTGGCCCGACCAGGCGCGCGAGGCGGTGGCGCCTTCGGCCAGGACTCACCGACATCTCGAGCAGGAGCCCGACGCCGCCCGGGCAACGGGGGCCTGGGCCGCCTGGCCGCCTGCTTCCTCGAGCTCGTGCGCCACCCTCGAGCTGCCCGTGACCGGCTACGGCATCCTCTACCGCTACGGCCTGTTCAAGCAGCTCTTCTCCGACGGCTTCCAGACCGAGCACCCCGACTCCTGGATGGAGGAGGGCTACCCCTTCATCATCCGCCGCGAGGAGGCCCAGCGCATCGTCACCTACAACGACCTGACCGTGCGCTGCATCCCCACGACATGCCCATCACCGGCTACGGCACCAAGAACGTGGGGACCCTGCGCCTGTGGCGGGCCGAGTCCATGGAAGACTTCGACTACGACGCCTTCAACTCCCAGCGCTTCACCGACGCCATCGTCGAGCGCGAGCGCACCGCCGACATCTCCCGGGTCCTCTACCCCAACGACACCACGTACGAGGGCAAAGGTCGCGTGCGCCAGCAGTACTTCTCCGCTCAGCCTCTGCAAGAGATCATCGAGAACTACTATCACCCACCACGGCGAGGACCTGTCGGCTTCGCCGACTACAACGCCATCCAGCTCAACGACACCCACCCGGTGCTGCCATCCCCGAGCTCATGCGCCTGCCTCGCGGACGAGCACCACCGGGCTGGGACACCGCCTGGGACATCGTCACCCGCACCTTCGCTTACACCAACCACACGGTCCTGGCCGAGGCGCTGGAGACCTGGGAGATCTCCATCTTCGACCGCCTCTTCCCGCGCATCATGGAGATCGTCTACGATCGACCGCCGCTTCCGCGCCGACCTCGCCTTCCGCGGCGTCGACGGGGGCACGATCGACTACATGGCGCCGGTGGCGCACGGCCGGTCCGCATGGCCTGGATCGCCTGCTGCGCCTCCCTACTCCATCAACGGCGTCGCCGCCCTGCACACCGAGATCCTCAGGCGCGACACCCTCAGGACTGGTACGCCATCTGGCCCGAGCGCTTCAACAACAAGACCAACGGCGTCACCCGCGCCGCTGGCTGCGCCAGTGCAACCCGCGCCTGTCGGCCCTGCTGGACGAGGTCACCGGCTCCGACGCCTGGGTCAAGGACCCGACCGTCCTGGCCGACTACGCCGACGCCGCCGACGACGCCGTCCTGGACCGCCTGGCGGAGGTCAAGCGCGCCAACAAGGCCGACTTCGCCGCCTGCGTGTCCGCGCGCGAGGGCGTCGAGATCGACCCGGACGCGATCTTCGACGTCCAGGTCAAGCGCCTGCACGAGTACAAGCGCCAGCTGCTCAACGCCCTGTACATCCTGGACCCGTACTTCCGCCTCAAGGGGAACCCGGACCCTGAGGTGCCGAAGCGGGTCTTTCATCTTCGGCGCCAAGGCCGCGTCCGGCTACATCCGGGCCAGGCGATCATCAAGCTCATCAACACCATCGCCGACCTGGTCAACAACGACCCGGTGGTCTCGCGCACAGCTCAAGGGTCGTCTTCGTCCACAACTACAACGTCTCCGGCCGAGCACATCATCCCGGCGGCCGACGTCTCCGAGCAGATCTCCATGGCCGGCAAGGAGGCCTCGGGCACCCAACATGAAGTTCATGATGAACGGGGCGCTCACGCTGGGCACCCTCGACGGCGCCAACGTCGAGATCCTCGACGCCGTGGGCGCGGACAACGCCTACATCTTCGGCGCCACCGAGGACGAGCTGCCCGAGCTGCGCCGGTACTACGACCCCCGGGGCGTCTACGAGTCCGTCCTCGGCCTCAAGCGGGTCCTGGACGCCCTCATCGACGGCACCCTGGACGACAACGGCACCGGCTGGTTCGCGGACCTGCGCCGCAGCCCTGATCGACCCGGCTACGAGCAGTCCGACGTCTACTACGTGCTGGGCGACTTCGCCGCCTACCGCGAGACCAGGGACCGCATGGCCGCCGACTACGCCGACCAGCGCGCCTGGCAGCGCAGGGCGTGGGTCAACATCACCCGGCTCGGGCGCTTCTCTCCGACCGCACCATCAGCGACTACGCCGCGAGGTGTGGAAGATCGACCCGAGCCGATCGCCCGATCGTTCCCCACCCCAGCGGTGAGTATCGGCGCGTGGTCGGCTGGCGCCCTGACCGTGGGGCGCCGGCCGGCCCGGTTCCTCGGGCGCGTCCTCCGCCTCGCGCCTCCTGCCCGTGCGACGGCATCCCGCATCGAAGTCCAGCAGCACGCGGACAGTCGCCGATGCGATCCTTGGAGGTACTGGCGCCGGGAAGTCCTTGAGAAGCCGCCCTCAGACGATCTCGGCGACGCCGAAGGCTCAGAAGTCGTCGGCGAAGGCGTCGACGGCCAGGAGACCCGGGGCAGGGCGAGCATGGAGTCGAGGAGGTCCGCGTTCACCGTGACGGCGTAGCGCCGCGGCCACCGCGTCGGTGACCCGTTTGACGTTCCCCAGCTGCCGCCAGGATTCGCGTCGGCGCCCCTCTGTCGATGTCCTTCGCAGCGCCGCGACGACGCGCAGCGGTCGATGTCGGCGTCGGACATCCTGGGTTGGACGAAATAGGTAGTCGGCTCCGGGCCGCCGCGGCCAGCAGGCCCCGCGCCGTCGAGCAGACGCGGTCGTGGTGACACGCGCTGCGCCTTGAGCGCGGTGATGGCGGGGAGGCCGCCGCGGTCGGAATTCTCGATGAGCAGTGCTCGCGATCCTCCGGATGGCCCGGGCCTCCCGGAGCATTCCGCTCGTAGTCGCGGGCGACGCACCCGACGTGGAGGTCCTGCTCCTCGGCGAGCCGCGCAGGCGGGGGCGGTCGGAGGGCGAAGGCGCTGGCTCCGCCGCCCGCAGAATGGTCGGGTTCGTGGTGACGCCGGAGCAGCGGGAAGACCGCCAGTGCGCGCTCCACGCGCTGCGGCGGGCGGCGTCGATGAGGATCTTCATGCGGTCTCTCCTCGGGTGGTATCCGTGTCGCCGTTCAGAGGGTCTGCTGTTTCGGTGGGCGATGATGTCGTCCTGGGTCTGCTTGGACAGGACGACGGAATGCGCTGTACCCGGCGACGCGGACGATGAGGTCGCGGTGCCGCTCCGGTGAGCCTGCGCGTCGATGAGACGTCCCGATCGACGACGTTGTACTGATGGGGAAGCCGTGGAGCTGGTTGAAAGAAGGCGCGAGCATGGCGATGAGCCTCACGCGGTCCTCGGGCTCTGGCGAGGATCTGCGGGTGACCTCTGTTGAGGAGGACGCCCGGTGATGCGGCCGGTGTCCAGCTTCGAGACGGACTTGAGCACCGCCGTCGGCCCGTTGGTGTCGGCGCCGTGGCTCGGGAGCAGCCCTCGGCGAGGGGCCTGCCCCGCGTGGCGCCTGTCGAGTGGCGGCCGGAGGCCCCTCACGTCGCGGAGATCGAGACGTGCCGGCGTAGGTAGCCGCTGATGGGTCCGCGCCCGTAGCGGGAGTTCCGGGTAGGTGAAGATTCGTCGATGTCGGTGGCGTAGGCGCGCACGAGGAGCCCATCGACGAAGTCGTCGTCGTTGCTACCGCCGCGACGAGCAGCCTGCGGATGCGTCGTCTTCCCTCGCCGGGCGAAGTCGTTCTGAGGCCTCCCAGAGCTCCCCGCCGGTGAGTGGTCCCGGTCCTCGAAGACGGTCTCTTCAGCGGCCAGGAGTCGCCGAGGTTGGCGATCCCGACCCTGCAGGCCGAGCAGAAGTCGTAGACGGCGCCACCCTTGAGGGTCCTGCCGCGTCCGATGCAGTCGTCGACGAGGCCGGAGCACAGCACGTCGGCGGTCGCAGTGTGCTCCAGCGCCAGGTCGCAGGAGGCGTCCAGCACGATGCAGTGGCGCTGAACCGCGGATCGTGGTGTTCCTGAGGCTCCATGACCGTCGAAGGAGGTCATGTCGCGCAGGTGCCTGCGGAGGCGCGTCGGATCCCCTCGAGGCCGGGTCGAGGCCGTCGTTGAGGGCGACCGAGAGCGCCTTGGGGAAGTTGAGGAAGCTCACACGGTGCGCAAACGGTAGCCCCAGCGGCCGGCACGGCGACCTACGCAGCCGATCGTGGAGTAGTCGGGCGTCCTCGAGGAGACGCCGCGCTCGATGAGCGAGGGACGATGATCTCGTCGTTGCTGAGCAGGCCGCCTGCGCGCCCAGGCGCGAGTCGACTGGCCTGTTCGCGAAGTCGTCGCTCAGCCCCTGTGGTAGCGGATGGTGAGGTTCGGTTGAGATGAGTCTGGGCGACGGCCTTGATATGAGGTGGACAGGCGGTTGACGGCGTCGGAGCCGGCGGCGTCCTGCCCGCCGATGGTGACGTTCTGGTAGAGGCTGCCGGCGGAGAACCGGTGGCTCCAGGAGCGGATCTTGTTGACCATGAACGCTTGAGCCACAGGTTGAGAGCAGCTCGACGGCGGAGTCTCGGTCCGCGGCCGGCCCGAGGTCGGCGTCGCAGGTAGACCACGGTACTGGTCGAGACGGCTGTAGGACAGGGAGTGGCCGTTGACCCGATCTGCAGGGCGACGTGCACGAGCCAGATCGACTGCACGCGGCCTCCTGGAAGGTGGTGGCCGAAGCTCGGGCACGACCTGAGGATCTGGGCCATCTCGCGCAGCTCGGCGGGCGGTCGGATCCGTCTCGCCAGGGCGAGCCGGCCCGCGAGCTCCGAGTAGCGGTGGGCGAAGGCGATGACGGCATCGAGGAGATGAGCAGGGCCCGGTAGAAGCCTCGTCGAGCTCTGGCGGGGTCGGTGAGGTCGAGCGCGTCGAGTGCGGCGCGCGCGCCCTTGTAGCCGGCCAGGCCCTCGCGCAGGAGACGACGGTAGTTGGACGGCCAGGTGGGCGTCCCCCGAGGTGATGTTGCCTCGGGTGATGATGCCCAGGTCGTAGAAGCGCCTGAGTCCTCGGGCACGAGGGCCCAGCGCGTGTCTTTGAGGGTGCGTCCCCTCCAGAAGGGCGCGATCCCGCGGAGCGTCTCCCTTGGCCTCCTCGAGATGGTGAGCGGTCGCCGCGCCTCGTCGAACTCGTCGAGCTCGGCGATCACCCAGTCCATGGCGTACTCCGGGCGATGGGAGCGGCTCGGTTGGCACCGCTCGGGTTGCGCCCGCGAGGCGCGAGGAGGGGTCGATGCAGATCGTCATCCTTCCAGGACGTTCTCAGCATGAGGGCCCGGACCGCGACGAGCGGCTGGTCGGCGTTGTCCCGGTAGGTGTCGGTGTGATGACGGCGCGCTCGACGCACACGGAGGGCGTCGGGCGCTGAGCAGCTCATCGCGCCAGGCCTCCATGCGATCGGTGAGCCCTCCGAAAGCGGGGCGCCCAGGCGGCGCGATCGTGGTGACGGGGCGGTCGGTCATGACGGTTCCTCTGGCGGTGAGGGCGGTGAGCCGAGTCCCTCCGACGACGCGGTCCGGCTCCGGACGCGCTCGGTGGACGACGGCGGCCCCGTCGGCGGCGACGGTGACGACTCGACGCGGCGCCCGTGAGCGCATCGACCCTGCGTCGGGGCGGCCGAGTCGGTCCACAGCGCGGCGACTTGCGCCGAGAAGCGGACGGGGCGTGGCGGCCGAGCTTCGACTCGGTGAGGACGACGACGCGCTCGGGCCCTCAGCTCGCCAGAGCGCGCACGGCGGTGGCGCGCATGTAGTCGCGAGCGGTGAAGCCGAGCGAGGGGGTGAAGCCATCCGTGCCGATGAAGAGGCGGTCGACGATGAACCGCTGGGCGCACAGCTCGACCATCGGTCCGACCAGCACCTCGAGTCGTGCTGCTGCTCGCCGCCGAGAAGCACCGTGCTCACCATCGGATGGGCGCCCAGCCTCTGGGCGATGAAGGCCGAGTTGGTGACGATCGTGATGCCCGTGCGCTGGATCGAGATCTGCTCGGCGAGGAGGGCAGCACGAGCCGGCCTCGATCATGACGGTCTCGCCGTCGTTCACGGTCGCGGCGGCGGCTGCGGCGATGCGGACCTTTCTCCGCGTAGTGGTAGGCGAGACGCCCTGCGGGGTCGTCGGGCGAGACGAGCATCGCGACACCGCGCTCGCGCCGGATGAGGCCGCGGGCCTCGAGGTCGTCGAGGTCCTTGCGGATGGTGACGGTGGAGACGTGGGCGATACCGGCGAGCTCGGCGACGGCGATGCGACCGGCGACGACGATGGACTCGAGAAGGGTGAGCTGACGAGTACTCATGGTGTCCATGCCCCCCTTCCCAGCGCACGAGGCCCGATGCGTCGTCGTCCGAAGCGCTGAGGATAACGGTAGAGGGTCATCATCCTTCAAAAGCAGGACTATCGTCCTCGTTCGCAAGTTATCATTGTTGCGAACGAAAGGTCGTAGATTTCATGCCGTCCAGGACGCCCTGCCCGTCGACACCGGCAAGGGGTCTGCCCCGGCCCGCGACCGGAGGCCGGCATCATCCTCGGTCACCGGCCCGACGCCGCCCGCCGCCCGCACCGGGGTGGTGTTCAATATCCAGCGCTTCTCCCTGCACGACGGCCCGGCATCCGCACGGTGGTCTTCCCTCAAGGGCTGCCCGCTGCTGTGCCCGTGGTGCGCGAACCCCGAGTCGATCAACCCGGGCGTGGAGGAGTCTCGACCCGGACACCGGAGAGGTCACACACCGCCGCCGCACCCGCACGATCGAGGAGCTCGCTCGAGACCCGCGAGGCGGACCGCGTCTTCTTCGAGGAGTCGGGGCGGCGTCACCCTGTCCGGCGGCGAGGCGATGATGCAGCACGCCTTCGCCATCGAGATGCTGCGCCGCTCCAGGCGGTCGGCATCCACACCGCCATGGAGTCCACCGGTCACGTCGCGACCCCGGTCTTCGAGCGCGCCCTGAGCATCTCGACTACCTGCTCATGGACGTCAAGCACCACGACCGCCAGGAGCATAGCGGTGGACCGGCGGCTAACGACCTCCCGCTGCGCAACCTGTCGCGCGCCATCTCCCGCGGTATCGACATCTGCGTCCGCATCCCCGTGATCCCTGGCGTCAACGACACCCTCCGAGACGCACGGGCCTTCGCGGCTCTCCTGCGCCGGCTCCGGGTCGAACGGGTGCAGCTCCTGCCCCTTCCACCAGTTCGGCGAGCGCAAGCATGCCCTTCTCGGCCGCCCCTACCGGATGGCGGTCGCCGCCTCCATCGGGAGGATCTCCTGACCACCGGGACCTCATGAGAGCCGAGGGCGTCGAGGCCGCTTGAGCGCGGCCCGCCTCCGATCATCATCAGAAGAGCAGAGCGGCTAGCTGGCGACGGGCCCGCGCCACCTCGGGAGCCGACGAGCCGATGACCTCGAAGAGCCTCGAGCAGCCGCAGCCGCGGCGTCTCCTGCTCCTCGCCGGAGCGGCTGCGCACCGCCTCCAGGGCGCGCGCCCAGCGCGACATTGACGTCCCCCAGGGCCAGGGGCGGCGTCGGCCCCGGCGAGCTGGTCCTCCACGCCCGCCCCCTGGGCGTCCGCCGCGGCCAGCAGGGCGCGGGGTCCTGCCGTCCATGCGCCCGAGCATGCGGATCTGGGCCCGCGCCACCTTGAGCTCGTCGTCGGCCGGGCTCTGGGCGATGGCGTGGTCGTAGGCCTCGGCGGCGGCGTAGTCGCCGCGCTCGAGGGCCTCGCGGGCGGCGCGCTCGACCTCGGTCTCCTCGGGCTCGACCGGTTCGGCGTCCGCGGCCTGCGGCGCGAGGCGCCCGGTCACGCCGTTGCGGGCCGCCAGCTCCAGCAGCTGGTCGAGCAGCTCCCGCAGCTGGTCGGCGGGGATCGCCCCTGGAACAGCGGGCACCGGCTGCCCGGGCGATGAGGGCGACGACGGTGGGCACGGCCGCGACCTGGAGCGCCTGGGCGACCTCCGGGCGGCGTCGACGTCCACCCGCGCCAGCTGGAAGCGCCCGGCGTACTCCTGGGCCAGCGTCTGGAGCTGTCCCGGCCAGGTCGGTGGAGGCCTGGGACCGCGAGGCGTGCAGGACGACCACCACCGGCACCCGCGTGGAGGTCTCGGCGACCTCGCGCAGGTTCTGTGCGTCGACGTCGACGACGAGGGCCCCGGCACGGCCCCGTCCCCGCGACGGCGCTCGTCGTCGCGCGCCGGTGCCTGCGGTCCTCGCCGCCCCGGCGCCGCGCGCCGCGGACGGTGCGGACGGTGCGGGCCCGCCCGTCGAGCGGGGTGAGAGCGAGGACAGGTCGACGGCGCCGAACATGCTCGCGGTGTGGTCCTTCCCGGGCGGTGCCCGATATGCGCCTGACGGCGGCCCGGGGACGCCGAGGACGGGCGGATTGGTGAAAGCGTGGCTGTGAGGAGGCTACGCCACCGAGTCGGGGAACTGATCCGCCCGTCTTACCCGGTGGGCGCCTGGGAGTCGTCGCGCTCGGCCTTGGCCGGGTCCGATCCAGTCCCTACGACGACGGACTGGCCGCCCTCCGAGGCGGACGGAATGGGAGAAGGCGACCATGGCGTCGTAGGTGGCGGTCACGGTGCCGACCACCGACGCGTTGTCCCCAGCATCTTGGCAGATGGCGGTGCCCCGTCACGGTGATGGTCGAGCGCGCAAACCGTGTTGCGACACACGCTGCTGAAGGTGACCGTGGTCACGACCAGTGCGCCGTCTCGCGGTGGTCCCTCAGCCCCTTGAACCCGTCCGAGCCTGCGGCCGCCGTGACGGTCATCGTGCCCATGCCCCCAGGTCGATGCTGCGATCGGAGGCGATCCTCTGACGCAGGAGTGTCGTCGGCGAAGGCGGTGCCGTTCTCTCCGGTGGGGTTGTTGAGGGCGTCGAGGTAGGCGTCGAGGACCTCCCTGGGGCGTGGCGACCAGCCCCAGTCGCGTCCGCCGACACTCGACTCGCTGCCCACCACGGTCCCGGTGGTGGGCACCTGAGACAGGCCGGAGAGGGCCCAGCCCCACAGCTGGTAGTGGCTGCGGGCGTCGTCCTGGGTGAGGATGAGCAGGTAGGGGGCCTGCCCCTCGGCCGCGGGCTCGGTGACGACGAGGGCGGTGCGGGGGAAGTCCGTGGTCAGACCGCGACCCCCGCCTGGCTCGTGGTGATGAAGGTGTGGATGATTTTGTCGTCGCCCGTGGCCTGGGCGATCGCGTACTCCCTCGACGCGCACAGCGCGGCGGGCCCGGTGAGGTATCCGGCGAGGGAATCGGGGCTCTTGGCGGCGTCGGCCGCATTGAGCCCGGTCTGAATGCGCTCGAGGACCGCCGCCAGCTTATCGGAGGTGAGGGCGGGGTGCGCCGAGGGCGTCGCGGCGACGGAGGGCGGGAGATCCTGTTCGACTTCGGCGCAGGCGGCCAGGGCGGCGCCGACGGCGGCGGCCACGGCTCCGCTCAGGAAGACTCGGCGGGTACTCATCGAGTGTTCTCCCTTGTCATCGTCTCCGGCGCCATCGGTCCGGGGACCAGGCCCAGCGGGTTGGTGTCGTCCAGCCCCGCGGGAGGCGCGCTAGGCGGCTGTCGCCCGCTCGTCGAGCCCTGGATGACGGCGCGCGCGGCTCCGGGATCCGCCTCGGGAAGCGTAGTCGGACGGCGGCTGACCGACCATCGGCGCCGGACCGTAGCCGGAGTCGCCGCGCGCCGCTGCTGCGCCGTAACCGGTCGGGGCATCGCGTCGAAGCCCGACCTGGGGCGGCGCCGTAGCCGGAGTCGGCTGAGCCGAGCCGGAACCGGCTGGGCGCCAGCCGGTCTCGGCGCGGCTGGCGCCGTAGTCGGCCTGGAGCTGCGCGCCGAAGCCGCGCCCGGGCGCCGCGCTGTCGTCGAATCCCGGCCTCGGAGCCGGACGGGGCTGATCGACCCACGGCGCCGCGCCATAGCCGGCCTCCGGCGTCGCGCCGTAGCCGGGCTCCCGCTGGGCGCCGTAGCCGGGTCGTCGGCGGACTCGGGCATCGCGCCGTAGCCGGTCGTCGGGACTGAGCTGGCCGTAACCGGCCCACGGCGCCGCTGGGCGCGAACCGGCCTGCGGCGCTGGGCCGAAGGCAGCCCGGCTAGCCGCGCCGTCGGGCGGATCCGGCCCGAGCCGGACGCCGCGCTGATCGACGCCGGCTGGCGCGCCGTAGTCAGTCTCGAACGCCGCGCCGAAGCCCGCCCCTGGGCGCCGCCGCCGTCGTCGAACCCGGCCTCGGAACCGGAGCGCGGGCTGATCGCCCACGGCGCTGCGCGCCGTCAACCGGCCTCGCCGGCGGGAGCGATCGGCCCACGGCGCCGGCTGAGCCCGTACCGGGCCCGCGCTGACCGGGCTCGAGCACCGCATCGCGGCCTGCCCGGCCCGGGCGCCGCGCCGTAGTCGAATCCGGCCCCGGAGCCGGGCTGCGCCTAACCGGACGTCGGCGCTCGCGCCGTAACCGGCGTCCGGCGCCGGGCTGGGCGCCGTAGTCGGCCTGAACGTGCGCCGAAGCCCGGTCGGGCGCCGCCGTCGTCGAATCCGGCCTCGGAGCCGGACGCGGGCTGATCGGGCCCACGGCGCCGCACCATAACCGGCCTCGGCGCGCCGAACCGGCCCGGGGGCCCGAGCGAGGCGGCGTAACGTCGCTGAATCGCGAGCCGGAGCGGGGACCGTAGCCCGAGTCGGGCGCGGAGTCGTAGCTCGAAGTCGGAGTCGTAGCCGGGCCTGGGGCGGCTCGACCCGGGGGCCGATCCGATCCGGGGCGGTTGTAGCCGAAGTCGGAGTCGTAGCCCGTCCTGGGCGCGGAGTCGTAGTCGGGCTCGACCTCGAGGCGAGCGGGAACCCGGGGGCCTCGACGCCGTCGATGTAGACGACGCCGGTGCGCGGATCCATCCACCTCGCCGTCGGCCTCGGCGCGCTCCTTTCTCACGGGTCTCCTGGCGGGTCAACGGCCGATCCGGGTCCTCCACGCGCGGCAGGCCGGCCGTGACACGGAGTCCGCCGTACAGGCGCGCTGCGCGCTCGGCGGCGCGCTGACGGCGCTGGGAGTCCGCGCGACGCATCTGGATGTCGATGAGCAGGCCGAAGACGCCCACGAGCAGGAGCAGGCCGCCCGCGATAATGCCGGGGACGAGCCAGGGCGTGACACCGTACGGGGCCAGGACAGGGTGATGCGGGGGCCGGTCCGGAGCCGTCGGTCGCCGCGAGGAGAACGGTGCCGGGCTCGACGACGTTGTCCAGGGTCACGGTGCCCTGACCGCTCGCCGTCTTGAGCCACAGGTCGGCCTGGGACGGGTCGGCGTTGGAGTCGACCAGCTGGTGCAGGCGCCCTCGACCCGGTCGAGTCCGCCGTGGCGCCATCGGTGGCCGCCCTCGGTGGGGGCCTGGGTCGCGGCGGTGGCGTCGGCCCCTGACCGGCCGTCTGCGTCGGGGCTGCGGAGGCCGGGTCGACGGTCTCGCAGCGCTCGGTGACGGGGGTGGCGGACAGGGTGTTCCCAGTCGGTCAGGCCGGTCACCGACAGGTAGGGGTCGTCGCCAGCCACGCCTTGGCGTCCACGGCGTAGGCGACGGCGAGGAAGACCGGCTGCCCCTCGGCGGTGGCGGTGATGGTGACCGAGGGGTCCACGAGGCCGAGTACGCCGGGCCCGTCAGGACGTAGTGCTGATCGGGCGTCTGGGTGAGCTGTCGCCTGCACCGTCGCGCTCGGACGCCAGATGGTGGCGGAGCAGACGGCGAGGGCGATGACAACCAGTCCGAGGATGGTTGCGATCACGCTCACGATGCGTCGAATCACGACGTGGTCTCCTTGCTTCTCGCGGACATGAGCCGGACCGACGTCTCGCAGGCGCCCGGGCGGACGCGTGAACCCAGTCGGGGAGCGCGGCGGGGCCGGGACCCGCACACGACGAGGCGTCCCGGCCTCCAGAATCGCATGCCCGTCCGTCCGGTGCACGGTTCCCTGCGGAAGATCACAGCGGCCTGCGCCCCTGAGCGGAAACCGGCGAGCGCCTCCCGCACCCCGGTCCTCGTGGAGCCCGTCCCGTCTTTTTCCCACCCAATGGCACAACGGGGTGCGAGCGGGGCCCGACGCCGATACCCCTGTAGCCGGGCGGCGGAAGCGACCGCCACCAGGAGGAGGGCATACCGTGGCAGACGGGACAGAAGAATCTCGCCATCACCATGCGCGGCTACGACCGCGCCCAAGTCGATCAGCGCATGGAGGCCGTGCGCCGCCAGCTCGCCGAGGCGCGCCGCGAGGTCGCCGCCCTCGACCAGCGCGCCATGACGCTGGCGGGGAGCTGGCCGACGCCCAGCGCCGCGCTGCGCGAGTCGGACAAGCCCACCCACGCCGGGCTGGGCTCGCGCATCGAGCACCTCCTGCGCAGCGCCGAGGAGCAGTCCGCCTCGATGAAGTCCAAGGCCGACGCCGACGCGGGAGGCCCCGCTGGCCCGTGCCCGCACGAACGCCAGCCGGCTGGCTGCTGCTCCTCCTCGGAGGCCGCCTCGCCCCTGGCGGACGCCCGCCGCGAGGCCTCCGAGCTGCGCAGCTGCCCGAGTCGGAGTCCTCGACGATCCTCGCCAACGCGCAGGCCCTGCGCCGACGAGCCTCGTCTCGGCCGCCGAGCGCAAAGCCGCGCAGACCACCGCGGAGGCGGACCCGCGGCCACCGGCGTGCGCGCGACCGCGGAGCGCGAGGCCCAGCTCGTCGTCACGCAGGCCCGCAGTCGCCGCCGAGCTCGCCGTCTCTCCGAGCGCGAGGCCTCCGAGATGCGCGCTCGGCCGCGGCCGAGGCCGAGGACACAGTGGCGCACGGCGAACGAGGAGGCCCAGCTGACGCTGGACAAGGCCCGCACTGAGGCCGCCTCGCTGCGCCGCCAGGCCAAGGAGGAGTCCGAGGCCGTCCGCGCCGAGACCACCGAGATGCGCCAGAAGGCCACGCTGGAGATCGCCGCGGCCCACGAGGCGGCCGCCCAGGAGGACGCCGCGGCCCACGACGCCACCGCCGATGCGCATCCGCGAGATGAACGAGCAGGCCCAGGCCCAGGCGGCCGAGGCGGAGGCCCGGGTCCAGGAGGCCATCGAGCGGGCCGAGGCGGTGCGCAACCAGACCGACGTCGCCGCTCGCGAGAAGACGGTCGAGGCCGAGCGCCACGCCGAGGAGACCCTCAACCAGGCTCCGCGAGGAGGCCGACCGGATCCTGAGGACGCCCCGCACCAACGCGGAGGCGAACCTCGCCGCCGCGGCCCGCCAGGTCAGGGAGCTGGAGCGTCAGCGCGAGTCCGTGGCCTCCTACCTGAGGAGATGCGCGGCGTCCTCGGCGGCGCGGCCCCGCAGGTCGCGTGGTGCTGTCCGAGGCCATCAGCACTGCGCTCAACACCCCCGACGAGTCGGAGGGCGGCGAGCGGGCCGATGACGAGGCCGAGAGCCGAGGCCGAGACGAGGACGCCGAGACGGCTGACGACGAGGAGTCGTCCGCCACGACCGACGACGCCCAGACGGAGGTCGCGATCGGCCTGGCTAACGACATCAAGGCCGCCGGACCGGCGCCCGCGCCCCGGCTCCCCCGCCCCGGCGAGGAGGTCCGCCTCCCCGCCAGGCCCGAGGCGCAACACCACGAAGACGCCGCCAGGCAGCGGGCCTGAGGGCGCCGTCGGGCACGGCCTCATCGAGGCCCCAGTATCGAGCGGGCGCGGTCGCCAGTCGATCGCGCCCGCTCGTCGTCCCCGCTCGCCCCTGGTCCCGCGGCGAGCGCCGCATGAGGGCCGATGCCGCGCCCCGCGTCTCCGGTAGCCTGTGATCATGGCCGCAGACGAGCCCGGCGCCTCCGCCCGATCCCGCAGCCCCGTCCCCGCAGAGATCCGTCGGCTGGGCGACCGGCGCCGCGCCGCCGCCGCCGAGCGCGCCCGGATGCTGCGGGTCCGGCAGGACGCCGAGCACGCCCGGGCCGCGCGGATCGTCGGGCTCTTCGTCCGGGTCGCCCTGCGCCGAGGGGCTCGCCCCCGAGCCCCTGCGGGTCCGGGGCTACGGCGGCGGGGCCGCGCGCACGTCCCCGAGGGCTGGTACCTGCGCGCCGATCGGACGGTGGCCATCGACGTCGACGGCCGCTTCTACGTCCCGTCGAAGCCGTTGACCGTGCGCGAGCGGCTGTTCGGCGCCGCGCCCGACGCCGAGCCGGTGCCCATGACCATCGGCGAGGGCGGCCGCGACGGGGACGTCGTGCCCCTGCGCTTCGCCCTCGACCGCCTGCTGCCGGGCTGGGAGTCCCGCCCCCGAGCCCCTGGCCTGATATCAACCCGGCCGGGCGCGATCGACGACGCCGAAGCCCTCGCTCCCGGGCCCCGCCCGATCGCGCGGGTTCTCACCCCGCCACAGGCCGCGATCCCAGCAGCTCGTGTGCCAGTGGCGGCGCTCCTCCAGCCCCCGGTCGGGCCCGAAGAGGGACTCGCTGACCAGGCGACGACGTGCGCGGGCGCCCGGCGCGATCGTGCGGTGGCAGCCCGGGCAGGTGTAGGTCTTGTTCCCCGCCGCGCACGCGCCTGACCGTGAACTCCCGCTCCCCGGGGCCGATCTGCGTGCGGGCACCGAGGCGAGCCGGGAGACGTCGAGGGGATGATGGCCCGCGCCGGGGGGCCGCTTCGAGTGTCGCCGTGCCATGGGGCAGTCCTAGTCGCCACGGCGGGCGGGCGGGGACGGTCGGGACCCGCAGGCGAGGGCGCTGACTCCGGGCCCCGCACCGGCGTCGGTGCGGGGCCCGGACGGCGGGCCGGAGCGGGCCGGAACGGGACCGGCGGCGCCGGCGCCAGCCGCCGGTCAGCGGCTCGCGGGAGCGCTCAGATGAGGCCCATCCCTGACCGTGTCCTTCCTCGACCAGCTCGGCGGCGGAGGCGTCGATCCTGGCGCGGGAGAACTCGTCGACCTCCAGGCCCTGGACGATCTTCCACCCCCGCCCTCGGAGGTGCAGGGAAGGAGGAGATGATACCCTCGGGCACGCCGTAGGAGCCGTCGGACATGATCGAGGCGGAGGTCCAGGAGTAGCCCCTGACGCCCAGGCACCAGTCGCGCACGTGGTCGATGGCGGCTGAGGCGGCCGAGGCGGCTGAGGAGCAGCCGCGGGCGGCGATAATGGCGGCGCCGCGCTTGGCGACGGTGGGGATGAAGTCCTTCTCGACCCAGGCGCGGTCGGCGAGGATGTCCGTGATCGGCGCGCCCTTGACGGTGGCGTGGGTCAGGTCGGGGTACTGGGTGGAGGAGTGGTTGCCCCACACGGTGACCCTGTCGATGTCGATGACGTGGCAGCCGGCCCTGGCGGCCAGCTGGGCCAGGGCGCGGTTGTGGTCCAGGCGGGTCATCGCGGTGAAGCGGGAGGCCGGGACGTCCTTGGCGTGCGAGGCCGCGATGAGGGCGTTGGTGTTGGCTGGTTGCCCACGACCAGGACCTTGATGTCCTGGGCGGCGGCGCTCAGGGCCCTCGCCCTGGGGGCCGAAGATGCCGCCGTTGGCGCTGAGCAGGTCGGAGCGCTCCATGCCGGCCCTGCGCGGCATGGAGCCGACCAGGAAGGCGATATTGGCGCCGTCGAAGGCCCGCTTCGGGTCGTCGAAGATGTCGACGTCGCCCAGCGTCGGGAAGGCGGAGTCGAACAGCTCCATGGCGGTGCCCTCGGCGGCCTTGACGGCCTGCGGGATCTCGAGCAGGCGGAGGTTGACGCGCTGGTCCGGGCCGAGCAGAGCGCCCGAGGCGATGCGGAAGAGCAGGGCGTAACCGATATTTCCGGCGGCACCGGTGACGGTGACGTTGACGGGGGCGTTGGCCATGAAGACTCCTTCTCGATGGTGTCGCACGGGCCACGAGCGCCGCGGCCCACGGCACGAGCCTACGGTGCGCGGTCGGCGGCGGCCCAGAACAATGGGTTCGCCGCCCGTGTAATCCCGCTCATAAGGAGTCTCCGACCGCGCCGGGAGGGGCCCGCGGCGCCGGGTCGGGCCGGCCGCGCCCGGCCGCCTCGCCCGCGGGGCCCTCAGCTCGCGGCGTCGGGTCCCGGCGGCCCTCGGCGGAGGCGGCCAGCTCCTCGGGGCTGACCACGCCCTCGACGCTCACGCGGTCCAGGTACTTCATCCCGTCGAAGGACAGCTCGCGGGCGTTCTCCGGATCGCCGTCGTCGCCGAAGCGGCCTCCGCGAGCCGGTCGACGACGATCGCGATGGCGCCGTCGCCGGTGACGTTGGTGGCCGTGCCGAAGGAGTCCATGGCGATGTAGGTGGCGATCATCGAGGCCGACCTGCTTGTCGTCGAAGCCGAGCATGGAGGACAGCAGGCCCGTGGCTGCCATAATGGCCCTGCCGGGCACGCCCGGGGCGGCGACCATGGTGATGCCGAGCATGAAGATGAAGCCCACCCACTGCACGGCCGACACGCTCAGCCCCTGGGTGAGCGCGATGGCGAAGGCGAAGGCGAAGATCTTCGACGTCGAGCCAGCCAGGTGGATGGTGGCGCACAGCGGGACGGTGAAGGAGGCCACCGCGTCGGACACGCCGTTCCTCCTCGTCTGCGCCAGCGTCACGGGGATCGTCGCCGCCGAGGAGGACGTGCCCAGGGCGGTGAGGTAGGCGGCATCATCATGCCCAGCGCCCTGACGGGGTCTCTTGCGCTCGACGGCGCCGGGCGACGGCGTACTGCACGGAGAGGATGACGAGCTCCAGGACGAGGACCACGACGACCACGCGCAGGAGCGTGCGCATGACGTCCCAGGCCTCGCCGGTGTAGGTGAGGTCGAGGAAGATGCCGAAGATGTGCAGGGCAGCAGCGGATGACGATCCGCCTGATGAGCCGGGTGATGATGGCGCGGAACTCGATGAAGCCCTTGCGCAGGACGCCGCGCGGATGAGCGACAGACCGATGCCGATGACGAAGGACAGCAGCAGCGGCGGTCATGACTGGCACCGCGGCGGGCATCTCGATGTGGAAGTAGTATCCAGCGCGCTGTCGGGCCTCGACGTCGGACAGCGACGTGCTGGGCCAGCAGCCGGGGAACAGCGCGGCGCACACCCCTGTAGGTGAGGAATCCCGGAGAAGAGGGTGGAGGTGCAGGCGATCGCCGTGCTGATGCCGAGCCACTTGCCGCGCCTCGCCCCGAGGTCGGCGATGGCGGGGGTGACCAGGCTGATGATGATGAGGGGGATGGAGAAGGACAGAACTGCGCTGAACAGGTCGGAGAAGGTCGCGAAGACCCGCCCCACGGGCAGTGGGACCAGATGCCCGGCCGAATCTCCAGGGTCCACCAGGTGCGCAGGGGAGAACAGGTGGATGCGCTTGGCGAAGGTGACGCTGCCCAGGAGCAGGGCGAGGATGATCGCGACGAGGACCCACGCACGAGGATCCCGCCTGCGCCTGGTGACGGCTGCGTGCGCCGGACATGGACTGCCTTCCGGGAGGGTGGGGGATCGGCGGCACCGCCCGCTGCGGGGCAGGATGCCACAGGCCGCCCGCATCGTCGTCGACGCCCGGAGTGATCGCCCTGCGCCCGGGCGCGCGCGCGGGACCGGTCGCGCCGCCATCAGCCGTCCCGCTCGGCCCCGCCGTCCCGGCGCGCAGGTCCCCCACCCTCCCCACAGGGCCCGCGGGAGGGTTGGGCGTAGAGCTCAGGCCGCCAGGGCGGCGGCCAGGAGGATCCCGAAGACGACGTCGAAGGGGCGGCTGCGCGCCGCGATCCAGGTGCCGTCGGGCCGCTGGAGGCGCACGAGGGCGAGGACGAAGACGAGGGCGGCCAGCCACAGGACCGACAGGCGCCGGTGCCCGAGCAGGGACATCGCGGGCACGGCTGCCAGCCCCGCCCCCACGCAGATCACGCCGATCATGCGGTAGGGCTCCTGATTCGCGCTGGAGTGGACCTGCGGCCGCAGCCAGGCGAGCACGCGGGACCCCTTGTTCGCCTTGGCGACCAGGTCGGCGGCGGCCCGGTCCCGGGCGGCCCTGTCCCGTCGCGGTCGCCTGTCGGCGGTCGCCCCGTCGCGGCCGTGCTGGTCCTGCTGAGTCACGGCGCCCATGCTAGCCGCCGCGAGCGCGCGCTTTGCGGCTGCCGCCGCGACCCGCCGGGCGGCCAGCAGGCGGTCGGGGGCCCGCCCTGTCCCGCCCCGGGCGGCCCGTTCCCCGGCTCGCCCGGACGCTCGGCCTGCCGCGCGCCCGCCCGCGGGCCGTCAGTGGCGAAGTGGCGGGCGCCGGTGAGGTACATGGTGACGCCGCGGCCTTCGCGGCCTCGATGACCTCGCCGTCGCGGATGGAGCCGCCGGGCTGGACGACGGCCCTCACACCCGGCGTCGATGAGGACCTGAGGCCGTCGGCGAAGGGGAAGAAGGCGTCGGAGGCGGCCACGGCGCCCCCGCGCCCGCTCGGGCGGCGCGGCGGCGAGAGACCTCGGTCGCGTCGGCCCCGCCGACGGCGCCCCTCCGCCCCGCCGCTCGGTCCTCCTGCTTCCCGCCGCCGGCGGCGTCGCCGGTGAGCGCAGGCCCAGGGTGTTGGCCCGCTCGACGGCCAGCCGGCACGAGTCGACGCGGTTGACCTGCCCCATGCCCACGCCGACGGTCGCGCCGTCCCCTGGCCAGCAGGATCGCGTTGGAGCGCACCGAGCGGATGGTCCGCCAGGCGAAGCTCAGGTCGGCCAGCGTCGCGGCGTCCGCCGCCCTGCGGCCACGAGCCGCCAGGCGGCGGGTCGGCGTCGCCGGCCTGGTAGGCGTCGCGCTCCTGGATGACGGCGCCGCCGGTCACCTGCTTGATCTCGTAGCCGCCCTCGCGCCGGGGCTCGACGACGAGCAGGCGCAGGTTCTTCTTGACGACAGGATCTGCACGGCCTCCTCCTCGAAGGCGGGCGCGGCGACGACCTCGGTGAAGATCGGCTTGATCTGGCGGGCCATGTCCGCGGTGACGGTGGCGTTGGCGGCGATGACGCCGCCGTAGGCGGACACGGGTCGCAGGCGTGGGCCCTGCGGTGGGCCTCGGCGACGTCGCCGGCGGCGGAGACGGCGATGCCGCAGGGGTTGGCGTGCTTGACGACGGCGACGGCGACGGCGTCGTGGTCGTAGGCGGCCCGCAGGGCGGCGTCGGTGTCGGTGTAGTTGTTGTAGCTCATGGCCTTGCCGTGGATCTGGCGGGCGTTGGCGACGCCGCCCCCGAGCCGGGCAGGGGTGTAGACGGCGGCGCGCTGGTGCGGGTTCTCCCCGTAGCGCAGGGCGGCCAGGCGCTGGTAGCCGACGCCGATGTAGGCGGGCGGGCGGCCCGCCCGCGTCCACGGTCCGCGCAGGGCCCGCGCCCCCGGTCCGCCCGGCGTCCGGCCTCGGCCCCGGCGACGGCTCCGTCGGCCTCGTCCCCCGCGGCGCCGTCGGCCTCGATCTGCTCGGCCAGCCAGGTGGCGACGGCGGCGTCGCAGGCGGCGGTGTGGGCGAAGGCGGCGGCCGCCAGCGCGCGACGGGCGGCCAGGGTGAAGCCGCCGTCGGCGACGGCCCGCGCGACCTCGCCGTACCGGGCCGGGTCGGTCACGACGGCGACCGCGGGGTGGTTCTGGCCGCGGCCCGCACCATGGCCGGGGCCCGCCGATGTCGATCTGCTCGACGCAGGCGTCGAAGGGGCTCCGGAGGCGACCGTGCCGGTGAAGGGGTAGAGGTTGACCACGACCAGGTCGATGGGGGCGATGCCGAGGTCCCTCGATCCGCTCCAGGTGGTCGGGCTTGCGGCGGTCGGCGAGGATGCCGCGTGGACGGCCGGGTGGAGCGTCTTGACCCGGCCCTCCAGGCACTCCGGGAAGCCGGTGACCTGCTCCACCGGGTCACCGCGATCCCCGGCGGAGGCGATGGCGGCCGCCGTCGAGCCGGTGGAGACGATCTCGACGCCGGCGCCGGCCAGCGCCGCGGCCAGATCGAGCAGGCCCGTCTTGTCGTAGACGGAGATCAGGCCCGTTCAACGGGCACCCGGTCCGGGCTGGTCAGCCTTTCGGCGGGGACGCGGGTGCGGGACGGCGGACTCTGGCTGCGTGGTGACACGGGCGCCCTGGTGCGATCGGTCTGGGGGACGCCCAGGCGGGACGACGCCCCCGCTCGCGATCCGGTGCTGCTCCCTGGTGGTGACCCACCTCGCCAGTCGCGGCCGCGCCCAGGGTACCGCGCCGCCGCGGGTGTCGCCAACCAGGGTGCCGCGTCGGCGTTGATCGCGCCCGCCGTCCGCGTGGGGCGTCGGTTCGCGCGCGCGTCAGTCGCGTCCCGCGACCCGCAACGTCGCCAGAGGTACGTGCTCGCGGGTATCGTCTCCGGGTCGACCCGCGGCTTGCCTCCTCCCGCGGGCCCCTCCGTCTCGATGCTCGTCGCGCCGTCCGACGCGGCCGCCCCTCCCGGGGCGCCATGTCCGGCGGGCCTGACGCGTTTGTCCAAATCTGCTGCAAAGGCCCCGATCGCGCCGCGCCGAAGAAGAATCGTTGATATTCCGCGCTTCTTCCGCGGCCGATCCCGCTCGCGGGGCGCCTTTGCAACAGATTTGGACAACTCCTCGCGAGCGTGGTCTCAGGAGCACCTGCCCCAGCGCGCTCAGCGCCCGCGGCACTCGCCTGTGGTCGAGGCCCGCGATCGAGCCGGATGAGGCCGAATCTTCGCCCGGCCGTCCTCCCGACCGGATCCAGTCGCCGCTCGGCGGAACTGGTCATCTCTCGACCCGCGGGGTCGGCGCGGCCCGACCGACCACGCCGCCTGCGGTTGAAATCATCCGGGCGTCGTGGGCCTACACGTCGTCGCGAACGCCGCCTGCGGTGGTCAGTCCTCCGCATCCGGTCGCGCTCGAGCGCTCGCCAGCCGGCACGAAGAGCCTGAGCGCTGGGCCCGGCTCGCCCGGAACCGCGGCAGCCGCGTCCGGCGGCTCCGCGTCCTCCCGGACCACGGCTCCTCGCGGCCCGCCCTCGGCGGCTCCCCGGCGGGTCCGGCGGTCCTCCCCGTCCCGTCTCCCCACGACGCCTCCGACTCCTCTGCTCCGTCTTCTCCCCGCTTCCCCCGGTCCGTCTTCCGGCGCTCGTCCCTCCTGCTCCGCATCCCGGGCGGCGCGCCCCCGTGCGCCGATCGCGCACCATCCCCAGGTCTCTCCTCCACGCGCTCGCGCGTCGCTGCGCGCGGCCTCGGCCGCCTGCGCCGTCGAACGCACCCGCGCTCGGTCAGGATCCGGGTCGCCGGATGGGTGACCAGGGCGCCCGCGACCAGGCCGACGCCGACCTCGACGAGGACCAGCAGCACCGTCATCACCGTGAAGGGGCCCGTCCGGCGCCAGGCGCCCCGGGCCGATCGGCCCCGAGGCGGCTGCGCAGACCGCCGCCGTGCCGACGCCGACGAGGCCGGCGGGCGCCAGCGCCGCGATCACGGCCCGCCCCAGGGTCAGCCCGGCCAGCCTCGCGGCGTCGGATCCACACGACCAGAGCGCCGCCACGGTCACGACCAGGGCAGGTACAGGCCGAGCCGGGAGCCCTCGCCCCCAGCTAGCCCGGCGGGCAGCAGGCCCAGCAGCGGCAGGACCGGCACGGCGCCGGCCTGGACGTGGTCCGGCTGAAGGTCGTCCCCGCCCGACGGCGAAGCCCGGCCCGCCACCCAGGACAGGGCCCACACGATCACGGTGGGGCCCAGCCGAGCTGGAGGAGGACCAGCCCGGCCGTGGCGACGATCCCGCCGGGCGCTCAGCGCGTCAGTGCGGGACATGCGTCCGGCGCCGCCGATGAGGGCGGCCAGTCCCGCGAGGCAGGCGACGACGGCCAGCCGCCGCGGTGGTGCGGGCCAGGGCGAGGGCCGGATCCGCCCACGGCGGTCGACGAGGCCCACCGGTCCGCGAGCCCCACCGGCAGCCGGCCGCCCGGCCCAGGGAACCACGACGACGAGGGCGCTGATGACCCTCGACGCCGAGGACCGCGGGCCAGGTCCGCGAGCCCGCCGGTCTGCTCAGGCGGCCACCGCCGCCGCCGTGAGCACGGGAGGTCGTCACGGTCCACGCGCCCGCGCGGGAACCGCCTCAACCGGGCCCGGCGCACCGAGCTGTGCGCGCGATGAGAGCCTGCAGCAGGGTCACCTCAGCAGCGGGCAGGCCGAGGACGCCGACGGGCGAGGACGCCCGCCGTAGGAGCTGCCCAGGCCCAGGCTCCACAGCCCCCGTGCCCACCTGCGCAGCGCCTGCCCAGGGACAGGGCGGCGGCCGCGTCCATGGAGGAGGTGGTCACGAAGACGGCGAGCACGGGCAGCAGGACCACGAGCCAGGCGCCGACGACGAGCTCGACGCCGGCGCGCACGGCGAAGAACCAGTCGGCGGCACCAGGAGCGCCTGCAGATCGCCGATCCGCCCGCCGCGTCCGAACCCTCATGCCGTTCAGTCCCTGCTGACCGCCCGCTGGCGCTCACGCCTGCCCGCCCGCGAGCCCCCGGTAGAGCTCGCGGGCGATGTCGGCGGTCCGGCTGGGGTGCGGCCCACGCGCACGCCCTGCCGCCTCCAGGGCGGCCCTCTTGGCTCGGCGGTGCCCTGAGGAGCCGGAGACGATGGCGCCGGCGTGGCCCATGGTCCGGCCCTCCGGGGCGGTGAGCCGGCGACGTAGGCGACGACGGGCTTGGTCACGCGCTCGCGGATGGTAGGCGGCGGCTCGTCCTCGGCGTCGCCGCCGATCCGCCGATCATGACCACCAGGCGAGTGTCGGGGTCCGCCTCGAAGGCGGCCAGGGCGTCGATGGGTGGTGCCGACCACGGGTCCCCGCCGATGCCGATGCAGGTGGTGAAGCTGAGGTCGCGCAGCTCGTGCATGAGCTGGTAGGTCAGCGTGCCGGACTTGGAGACCAGGCCGAGGGGTCCGGGGCCGGTGATGTCGAGCGGGTGATGCCCGCGTTCGAGCGCCCCTGGGAGATGATGCCGGGCAGTTAGCCGATGATCCGCGCGCCGCGCTCGGCGGCGTAGGGCGGACGTAGACGGTGTCGGCCACCGGGACGCCCTCGGTGATGACGACGACGAGGCGCACGCCGCGTCGACGGCCCTGGACGATGGCGCCCTGGCGGGCCGGGGCACGAACACGACGGAGACGTCGGCGCCGGTGGCCTCGCGGGCGCCGACGACGGTGCCGTGGACGGGGATCTCGACGGCGCCGGCACGGACGTCGCCCGCGCCGGGGCCCAGGGGGCGACGTCGAAGGCGACGGAGGTCGCCTTGCAGGGCGACGCCCGCGACGATCTTCGTGCCGCGGACAGCATGCGGGCCGTGTGCTTGCGGCCTCCGAGCCGGTCATGCCCTGGACGATGACGCGGTCGGCCTCGGTCAGGAAGATGCTCATGGTCTCAGGCCCCTGCTGGACGGCGGTGTGCTGGGCGGTGGTGGGCTGCCGCTCGCCGCCTCGTCGAGCGGCGTCCGGCTGTTCAGCGTCCAGCCGGGCAGCGGCGTCCCGCCGTTCAGCGTCCGGATGCTCGGTGACGCGCTGGGCGATGGCGGTGACGACGTCGGCGGCCCCGTCCATGGTGTCGACGACCCTCACGCCGTCGATGGCGGCCTCGGCGAGGATCCTCCGGCCGAGCTCGGCGTTGTTGCCGTCCAGGCGCACGACGATCGGCCTGTCGAAGTCCGGCAGGGAGCCGACGGCGGTGACGATGCCCCGGCGATGGTGTCGCAGGAGGTGATGCCGCCGAAGACATTGACGAGGATGGCGCGCACCTGCGGGTCGGAGGCGACCACCTCCAGGCCGGTGGCCATCATCTCGGCCGACGAGCCGCCGCCCAGGTCGAGGAAGTTGGCGGGCCTCATGCCCCCGTGGGCCCGTCCGGCCGCGGCGACGACGTCGAGGGTGGACATGACCAGGCCGGCGCCGTTGCCCAGCACCCCGACCTGGCCGTCCAGGCGCACGTAGTTCAGCCCGGCCTCCTTGGCGCGGGCCTCGAGCGGGTCGACGCCGGCGGTGTCCTCTGAGGGCGGCGCGCTCGGGGTGTCGGAAGGCGGCGTTGTCGTCGAGGCTGACCTGCCGTCCAGGGCGAGGGACGTCTCCCCGGGGTGAGCACGAGGGGTTGACCTCGACCAGGGTGGCGTCCTCGGCGGTGAAGACCTCCCAGAGTTTTGATGATGACGGCGCTCACGGCGTCGGCGATGGGCCGGGCTCGAGTCGGCGGCTCACGACGCGCGCGGCGACGGTCGGCGGTGACGCCCTGAAGCGGGTCGACGCCGATGCGGGCCAGGGCCTCGGCGCCTCGGCGGCGAGGGTCTCGATGTCCAGTGCCCTCGCGCGAGCACATGACGAGGTAGCGGTGCCGGCGCGGTCCAGGAGGAGGGCGACGTAGAGCTCGAGGCGATCTCGGCGCCGTCGACCACCAGGACGGCGCGCACGTGGCCCCTTGATGTCCATGCCGAGGATCTCGGCGGCCCTGGCCCCGGCCTCCCTCGGCGGTTCGGCGGCTTGACGCCCCGGCCTTGCCTGCGCCCGCCGGTCTTGACCTGCGCTTTTGACGACGACCAGGCGCGAGCCGCGGTCGAACATGTCCTGGCGGCCCGGCGCGCCTGCTCGGGCGTGGTGGCGAGAGCGCTGGCGGCACGGGCACCCCGTGCCGGTCGAACAGGTCCCTGTCTGGTACTCGTACAGGTCCATGCGTGGTCGTCCTTCCGGGTCGTGATCCTGATGGCGGGCGGCCTCGCCCCGCGCGGGCGGCGCGGGCGGTGGCCCGTGGGGAGCCTCACGCACCGCGGCCCGCGCGCGCACGAACCCGTCGGGCGGGTCGACCCGCGTCCGGCTGGGGCGGCGCGGGTGCGGGCGGGGCGCGAGGCCGCCGGCGGATTCATGGCGGCGTTTTCCTGCTGATTGACTTGTGTTCCGTTGGACCACCTGGTTCACGAAATACTGGTGGTACAACGGAACGCAAGCGGTCCAACCGCACGGCAGGGTCCGAGCAGATCGGCGGCGTCACAGACATGCGAGACGCCGTCCCACCATGCGGGCGACCTGAATAACCTTTCTCGCGTTCAGCGGTCGGCCCTGACAGCCGTCCCGCCACGGGTAGCGCTCCAGAATCTCGTTCAGCCTCCCGCGTCCAGCAGGCGCCCGATCTCAACGACTCGTCTCGTCATCGGGGGCGTGGAAGCTGAAGCAGAGAGAGTCCGCCTCCACGTCCTCGATGAAGATCCACCGTCGGCGAGAACGCCGACGCCGCATCTCTTCCCGAATCCGACGTCGACGTGCTCCTCATCGGCATTGGCGAGGCTCGACAGCAGGGCCGATCTCCTCGGGCTGTTATCGGTCATATCTCCGAGCACCCATACGAACGACAGCATTCTTCTTCTCCTCTCGCGTCGCGCATCAGCGCGTCGAATCCGCTCGTGTCTCACGAACTCACTGACCCCGGTCCGCTTCTCCTGCTCCTCCCGGAGTGGTCTTCCAGGGCGCGGGCCACGCGTCCATCACCCGGATGCACTGATCGCCGGTGAGGAACGAGTGCCTCGCCGTCGGTCGGCACCACCCACAGGCACAGGTCGCCGATCGGTCGACCCCCACACCGCCACCGACGCCGCGGCGCGGGAGCGAGTCCGCCAGGGGCGCCACCGATCGAACGCCCCGGCGCCGGGCGCGCGAGCACGCCCCTCAGTGGCTCCACCGTCGGATCGGCTCCTCCGGGCGGTACCAGCCCGACCAGGTCCCCGGTCATGCCCCTCATCGCGAGAACCTCACTCGGTTGATAACACCGACGTCCAGCGTCATCGCCCCGTGCCATCGCACGGGCAGCGCGGGCACGCCCCGCCCCGGGACCTCCGATGACGCGGGAGCCGGAACGGGCCACAATGGTACTCATCACAGGATGTCTCGCCCGCCCGGAAGGATCCGCAGATGCCAGCCGACACGCCCCCACCGAGCCGCCGACACTTCCCCTGCGCCTCGCCGCGCACCGCCGCCGGAACCGGTGCGCATCGGCGTCCTGACCTCCGGCGGCGACGCCCAGGGCATGAACGCGGCCGTGCGCGCCGTCGTGCGCGCTGCCCTGCGCATGGGCGCCCAGCCCTACGCCGCCGTGGAGGGCTGGGCCGCGCCGTCGCCGGGGTGACAGCATCCACCCGCTCCAGTGGACTCGGTCGGATCGATCCTCCACCGCGGCGGGACCCTCATCGGCACCGCCCTGCTCCGCCGAATCTCGGGTGAGCGCGAGGGCCAGCTGGCCGCCGCCCGCACAACCTCCTGGAGCACGGCATCGACCGCCTCGTCGTCATCGGCGGCGACGGGTCCCTGACCGGCACCGACGCGTTCCGCACCAACTGGCCCGGCCTGGTCGCCGAGCTGGCTGAGCGCGGCGAGATCTCCCCGAGACGGCCGCGGCCCACCCTGCGCCTCGCGGTGACCGGCCTCGTCGGCAGCATCGACAACGACCCTGGTCGGCGCGGACACGACCATCGGCATCGACCTCGCCCCTGCACCGCATCCTGGAGGCGATCGACGACATCTCCTCCACCGCGGCCTCCCACCAGCGCACCTTCATCGTCGAGGTCATGGGCCGCCACTGCGGCTACCTGGCCTCATGGCGGCGGTGGCCGGCGGCCGTGACTACGTGCTGGTGCCTGAGCCCTGCCCCGCCGGCGGCTGGGAGGAGGACATGTGCCGCAGCTCGCCAAGGGCCGGGAGGCCGGGCGTCGCGAGTCCATGGTCGTCGTCGCCGAGGGCGCCACCGACCGGTCCGGCAACCGCATCTCCGCCGACGACGTCAAGCGCGTCCTGGCCGAGCGGCTGGGCGAGGACGCCCGCGTGACGATCCTGGGCCACGTCCAGCGCGGTGGCAAGCCCAGCGCCTACGACCGGTGGATGTCGACCGTTAGCTCGCGCCGCCGCCCGCGAGATGATCGTCGCCACCCCGCAGACGGAGCCGGTCATCATCGCCGAGCGCCACAACCGATCAGCCGCCTGCCCATGATGGAGCAGGATCCGCGCCACGCGCGCGGCCGGCGACCCCGTGTCCGGCGGGGACTACGAGGGGCGGTGGCTGCCCGCGGCGCGAGCTCGAGGAGATGCTGCGATCTTCGAGACCATGTCCACTCCCCTGAGCTCGACCCCGAGGTCGCCGCCCGCGCGGCCAGGCGGGCGCCGCTCCAAGCGGGTCGCCATCGTCCACGCGGGCGGGCCTGGCGCCGGGCATGAACACGGCGGCGCGGGCCGCGGTGCGCCTGGCCTGACCACGGCTTCACCATGCTGGGGGTCTACGGGGCTTCCGGACCCTGGATGGGAATGTGCGCGAGCTGAGCTGACGACGTCGAGGGCTGGGTCGGCGACGGCGGCGCCCAGCCTGGCACGCGGCGCGAGGTCCCCCACCATCGAGCAGCTCTACGCGCTGGGGCGCGCCATCGAGTCCCACGAGACTCGACGCCCTGCTCATCATCGGCGGGGACAACGCCTACCCTGTCCGCCTCACGAGCTGGTCTCCGAGCGCCCTGCCACCCCGCCTTCAAGATCCTGATCATCTGCGTGCCCGCCTCGATCGACAACAACCTGCCCGGCAGCGAGCTGAGCATCGGGGCGGACTACGGCCCTGGAACAACGCCGTGCGCACTGACCTCGATCATGCAGGTCGGCGGCGGCCTCGCACCGCTGCTTCCGTGGCCGAGTCCACTGGGCCGCGCGGCTACCTGGCGCCTCGTGCGAGCGGCATCGCCACCGGGGCCGAGCGCGTCTCATCCCTCCACGAGGACGGCCTCACCTCTGGCCCAGCTCGCCCGCGACTCGGCGCGGCATGGTGGAGTCCTTCCGCTCGCCGCCAGCTCTACCTGGTGATCCGCAACGAGAGGGCGAGCGAGAACTACACCCTGACGTGCTCGCCAAGATCTTCGCCCAGGAGGGCTCGCGGCCTGTACGACGTGCGCCACGCCGCCATCGGCCACCCAGCAGGGCGGCGACCCGTCGGCCTTCGACCGCATCAGTGGCCACCAGCTCGTGGCCCACGCCCCCGCCTGCTGGCCGACCAGCTGAGGCGGGCACCCACCACCCAGCTACGTGGGCTCACGGGCGGAGGATCACCCACCACCGCCTGGAGCACATGAACGACGAGCTGATCTGAACCTGCGCCGCCCCTGCACCCAGTGGTGGATGGGCTCGCGCGAGGCCATCGCCCTGGCTCGCCGGGAGAACGCCGGCGTCATCCCCTGGAGAACATCCTCGACTCGGCGCGTCGGCGAGCGCCGCGGCCGCCTGGACTGAGTGGTGGGCGCGGCGCCGGGCGGGCCGTGACTGACCTGCCCGGCGCCGCGCCTCGCCCGCCCGCTGCCGCGCAGCGTCGGCGCCGTCCTCGGGGCGCCGCCGCGCTGCCCGCGCGCGCCGGCCGGGCGGGCCTCACTCGTCGTCGACGGCGTCCTCGTCCCCGGTCACGGCGTGGGCGAACTGGGCGGTGGAGGGCGGGCGGTAGCGCCGCCGCGCCCAGCAGCTCGGCGGGTGCCCTGCTCGACGATGTCGCCGTCCCATGACCAGGATCGTGCTCGCGTCGCGGATGGTGGACAGGCGGTGGGCGATGACGGTCTCGTGCGCCCGTGCGCAGCGCCGCCATGGTCTGTTCGGCACCAGCAGCTCGGTGCGGGTGTCCACCGAGCTGGTGGCCTGTCGAGGGAGTGAGCACGTCCGGGTCGGCGATGAAGGCCTGCGGCGATGGTGAGCAGCTGGCGCTCGCCGCTGAGATATTGGCGGCGTCCTCGTCCAGGACCGTCTGTAGCCCTCGGGCAGGCCCGCACGATGTGGTCGACGCAGCAGGCGCGCGCGGCCGCCTCGACGGCCGCGTCGGAGGCCTCCCGGGGCGCCCGTAGCGATGTTCTCGCGGATCGTGCCGCGAACAGCCACGGATCCTGCACCATGCCGGTGCGCGCGCGCACCTCGCGCCTGCTCATGGCGGCCGTGTCCCGCCCGTCGAGGGCGATGCGCCCGCCGTGCCGATCTCGTGAAGCGCATGAGGAGGTTGACCAGGGTGGTCTTGCCCGCTCGTGGGGCCCACGATGGCGATGGTCTGGCCGGGCTCGACAGCAGCGACAGGTCGCCGATGAGCCTCGTCGTCGGGCGAGTAGGAGAGCGCACGTGGTCCATCTCGATGACCTCGGTCCCGGCGCTGGTGCGCGCCGGCTCGGCGACGGGGGCGTCGTCGGGCCGCTCCTCCTCGGCGTCGAGCAGCTCGAAGATGCGCCGGCGCTGGCGGTGCCTGACTGACGCGGTGGCCAGTGCCGCCCAGCTGGGCCAGGGGCTGGGAGAACTGCGAGTACGGATGAGGCCTGCACGTCGCCCAGGCGCAGTGCCGCCGCCGGCGACTCATGAGCCCGCTGACCACCGCGATCGCCACATAGGACAGGTTCCCGACGACCCGCATGATCGGCATCATGGCCGGATAGAACTGGGCCCCGAGCCCGCCCGGTAGAGCTCCTCGTGCTCCGGCGTCGAACCCCGCGCGCGAATCGGCCTGCGCCCGTAGGTGCGCACCAGGGCGTGACCGGAGAAGGACTCTCGACGCGTACGTTGAGCCGCCCGGTCCTGGCCCACTGCGCGGTGAAGGCCCTCTGCGAGCGCGGCCTGATCACGCCGAACATGACGCCCATGAGCGGCAGGACGATGAGCGCGCCAGGGTCAGCCTCCAGAGACCGATAGCATCATGGCTACACCCCCACCACGGTCAGGCACGAGGTCACCGCGGTGGGACAGATGGCTGGAGGGTGTTGGCGACATTGTCGACGTCGTTGGTGAGACGGGCTGAGGAGCCTGCCGAGCTGGACGCGGTCAGCGAGGACAGGGCAGGCGGTGGGATCTTGGCCTCGACGTCGGCGCGCAGCCGGTACATCGCCCGGATCGATGCGGTTGAGGACGAACCTCGAGCCAGGCCAGGAAGGCCGAGGCCGCGTAGACCGGCCAGGGCGAGGAGCAGGACGCGCCCCAGGGGCTGTGAGCCGATGCCCGCCCCGGGCACCAGGTCCATGGCGCGGACTGTCCGCCATATCGCCGCGGCCTGAGGCGACTGCGGCCTGATCGGCTCTGCCTTGGTCGTGCCCGCCGGCAGGAGGGAGCTGATGCGCCTCGAAGATGATATTGGTGCGCGCGCAGGATCCCTGGGGGCGGCCACGGCCAGGAGGACGGAGGCCACGGAGGCCGCCCCGGCCACCCGCGAGCTGGATCTGAGGGCCAGAGGCGATCATCCGGGTGAAGGAGGGCAGCGTTGGCCCGGCCTGGCGGCCGGGGCCCAGTCGCCTCGAGGAGGCGTGGCGCGTCGCGGCCAGCGCGAGCTCCTCCTCGTCGGCGCCGTCGACTGGCGGCGGGGGCGGTGGGTTTCGGCGGCGCTGGCACGAAGGCCTCAGCTCGGAGCTGGGAGATGACGATCCGTGGTGTCCGGCTGGCCTCCAGCAGTTCTCGTGCGTGCTGGTGGCTGGGAGGCGGCCTCGTCCAGGACGAGGATGAGGTCTGCCTGTGATCGTCGAGACGCGCTGGCGACGATGATCCTGGTGATCCTCCGTCGCCGGCTACAGGGCTGCGCGCAGGCGGGCGTCGGCTACGTCCAGGCGGAGAAGGATCGTCGAAGACGAGCACCGCGGGCGGCGCACGAGGGCGCGGGCGATGGCCAGGCGCTGGCGCTGCCCGCCGAGACGTTCGTGCCGCTCCTGGCGATGGGCGCCCCAGCCCGCCGTCGCATCTCGGTCACGTAGCCGCGCGCCCGCGAGCCTCCAGGGCCTCGCCACAGTTCGGCGTTTGCGGGTCTCCCTGCGCAGTGCGCAGGCTGGAGGCGACGGTGCCGGGCGAAGAGGAAGGGCTTTCAGTACCAATCCCAGCTGGGACCACAGGCTCGGGCCTCGGCGCGGCGCACGTCGTGACCCTGCCGACCAGCAACCGCGCCGCCGGAGACCCAGAGCCGCGATGAGGTTGGATCAGGGTCAAGCCCTGCCCAGGAGCCGGTGGAGCTGACGACGGCGTGACCGGGTCTGGCGGCGGGCGAAGCATGAGATCCAGTCCCAGGGCGGGCCTCGGCTGCCGGGTGAGGCCGCGCATCGTGGCGCATCTCGACCTCGCCCGGTCGGGAAGCGAGACGGGCCGGCGTCGACGGCCGGGAGGGTCGGCGGTCAGGACCTCGCTGATGCGCTCGGCGCACACGGCGGCGCGCGGGATCACCGTCGCGGTCATGTGGCCAGCGATGATGCCCACGAGGATCTGCATGAGGTAGGCAGGCCGCGAAGGCCACGAGGGTGCTGACGTCGACGTGGCCTGCCCGCTCTGGGCCGACCCTGTGCCCGCCGAATTCAGATGACGCCGAGATCTATGCAGGTGATGTCCAGCAGCACCAGCACGGCGGCCGGGAAACAGGAAGACGGCGACACGCCCTGACCTTCTACCCGCGGTGATGTCCGGTGCTGGCGGGCGCTCGAAGGTTCGTCCGTGTCCCTCGGCGGCATCGGAAGGCGCACGACGCGGATGCGTCAGCCGCCCGCGCACGATGCGGGTTGATGAGTCCAGCGCTCCTGGTAGGAGCGAAGAGGCACCCGCGGCACGCACGGTCAGCCCTGACTCACGACCTGTGGAGCACGGGGATGGGCAGCGCAGATGAGCTGGCAGACAGGGCCGGCGTGGGTCACGGCCATGACGACGCCGCCGATGGCCAGGCAGCGGCGCGTCACCCAGCATGGCAGCAGCTGGTGAGCACGAGCATCTGGATCGCTGGATGCCGCTTGCGGTGCGGTGGATGAGCGAGCCTCGCAAAGATCGAGACCTCCCGCCCGGAGAGTCTCCGACCTGGCGGCAGATGCGGGCGCGTAGCTGCGTCCGGCGCCCAGTGCTGAAACGTCGTGCCGGGCGGCCAGCCAGGTCGCCCAGACGTGCAGTAGGCCCCGAGCACGGCTACACGCTGAGCATGAGAGGCCGTGGTGCGCCAGTACGTAGCTGGTGTCGCCCGCGACGCAGCCGATGATGTCGGCGCTGAGGGTGGGCAGGGTAGAGCTAGCCGCGACCTGCAGTGACCTGCGTGAGGATGAGCTGCCAGCAGGGCCCGCAGGGCACGCGTAGTGGTGCGAGAAGACTGACGAGCATGTGGGACCTGGAAGAGGTCGATGGGCGGATGGCGGGCCGCCGTCGGACCGGTGCGCGATCGAGCCGGTCGCGGCGCGGGGAGTCGGTCGCGACCGCGGGCTGCGCGGGGGATGATGCGGCAGGTCGTAGTCCCTGACGCCGTGTCAGGCGCAACCGTCCGTCCGGGCGCCAGGGCGATGACGCGCCGCCCGGCATCGTCGTCGCGCCGGCTGTCCGTCTGCGCCAGGCGCGCGTCTGCTCTCCGCCAGGGCGCGCCCTGCGGGCGCTGCCGGGCCGCGGAGCCTGCGGCGCCGAGAGCGTCGGCGGCGCCGACGGCGGCGCGATGATAAAGATTCGTCTGTCAGGCCGGGCGGCCGCTGCCACCAACTGGCGAAGGCGCCTTGAGTGCGCCAGCGGTAAAGGGTCCACCAGGAACTCGGGAATAGAGCGACCATGACGGGAGCACGAGCCACCTCCCGAGCGCATCCTGACGAAGAACGGACTGAACTCGAAGCGGCTGCTGATGCGCGGAGCGCAGTGAAGCTCCGTCCGCGACCTCCTGGCCGTCCTTCCGCTGATGTCCAAGGCGCGATGGGTCATCATCATGCCGCGCACGAGAAGCACTTCCACGTGTTTTCCTCGAAACTGACCTTCCAGGAGCGCCTTTCACCGCGTCCTGACCAGCACAGATTCATCTATTCCTCCTGAGACTCAGGGACGCATCGTCGAAAGTGGTCTGCGGTTGCTGGTCGAACTATCCGGCCTGCGGTGCTGGTAGGACGCGCGTTCTCGCCGCATCTCCGACCGGACCGTCGGACACCTCCTGCTCTGCGGAAGTCCAAGAGTGACGTGAATTAGCTGAAATGCTGAGACTGGGGAGGTGTAACATCAACTTGGCGCCGCCGTGCCTCGCGAACTCCTCGCTCAGCGCCTGTAACGCTGATTCCATTACCGCTCTCTCGCCGAGGGGCTGCCCGACGCCGACGCGAGGAGGAATTCCTGATGGCATACTGCTGCAGGCCGGATGGCCCCGCCGTCGAATTGCGTGTATCGATCTTCCCGCCACTGCGCGACAAACACCTTCTGGAACGAGACTCCTGGGACGTGGCACGCGAATGGTCCTGGAAGATTGGCTGCCCGCCGTCTGGCACCCTGGCGCGCTGCCCGCTTCTAGTGCTGCCGCCTGCGTACCTTACCATGTGGGCTGTCCCGCCGCCACTGCGGCCGCGATGCTGCACGTCTGGCATTCTACTCATGCGGGGTTTCCGGGTGTGTAACCCCACCCATTGCCGCTCATCTGAGCCGGATTCCGCGCCTGGTTGGGCGCCTCCATCCCAAAGCAAGGGCGTAGATGAAGGAAACGTCGGAATGAACGTATGTGAAATGTTTTGAGATCCTGACCGCCCGTGCGTCTTCAACCCGGATGAATGAGGTCCCAGAAGTCGACGGCGTTCTTTTGATGACGAATACGGGGTCTCTGTTGACGGTTTCGTACCACCTCAACGCTATTTATTATTCCAATCAAAGATCGACTTCTTTGTCGGTACAGACCTGGTCTGCATCACGTTGCTGAACTTATCGCCCCGGGATGGAGGCCTTATTTCGCCACACACTGGGCCAGTGGCGCATCATCCGCGCCTTCACCGCAGGACTTTATGCATTCCATGATGCCGCTCCGGATGACGACTCTGCGCCGCTGCCAGCAGTTCAGAGCACGATCAAGAGCATTGGATCCGAGAGCAGCAGAAGGCAACACCATGTGGAACGAGGTGAGTTGGGACATCGTTAACGGGATCAAGCAGTAGGGGAACCACCCGTATGCGACCATGGAACTCAAACTCCGCTCGGACCCGCCAGATAGGAATCCAAAGGAAACAAGCCTGAAGGATTTTCTGCATAATCAGGTGCCGCCGATACGAGATCGCTGACGAACTCGAAATGATTATTCCAAGAGATATCTGACGATACTCTGCGGAATCAGGGCTCCTTCCTTCCCGGACGGGGCGTTTCAAAGCCGAGGCCTGAGCCCGTGAACGGCGTGGAGCCTGGCGTCGCGTTCATCGACATGGCGGTACGCGGGACCGCCTTGCCGTCGAGTATAGACCAAGGCACCGGGTTACGTGCACTCATCGGTCTGGCATTCGATGACCCTTCGTCAACAGCGACCTGAAGCTGTACGAGGCGTCTTTTTCGAGTTCGCTGGGGGCCTCCTGCATGACGATCCAGGATCCAGATGCTGAGCCGAACCCTCAGTTACCGTAGAGGATTCAGGACGACTGGCCGCGCTCGACCCACGGCCATCGGAGACAACACCCTGGGCTGAGATCTGTTGGGATGAGCCATCATTCCGACTGGACGTCGGAAGATCTGATGATTCTGGCTGCCCCCGCGACTGGGGTGAGAAGGCGCGCTCGACACATCAAAACCTCTTCTTACTGGAAATGAGCCCGAACACAGCAGCTCCGAGGCCCCGGAATCGCCATCCGGTCTCCTCTTCCGGTTAGGATGAGCATGGGATCTGTAGTACGACGGCGCTGCCCTCGTGGGCATCGCCGAGACTGCCGGTGCCATGGCGCGGCAGAACCGTTGATCCCGCCGCTTCGCCCCGGAAGAACGCCCACCTCCGCACCCGCGGATCCCCTGGTATAAGATCCGTCGCGTAAGTATCCTGAACGGCCACTGAACACCGCCGCCGGAGGAGGACGACGATGGACTGGACGCGGCTGCTCTTGAGCTGTCTCCCTCCGCCGGAGGAGGGAGCCCGCGATGCAGGATCCCAGGGATGACGCCACGGCGCATCCCGGCGACCATCTGAGCTCATAACGGCTGGCCCGGCTGCGTCGACGACTTCCAAATGCCCGCCTGCAGCACCAAACGAGAACTTGACGCTCACCGCCTGGGGCCGGTGGTGAAGGAACGAGGTCGCGTGTGATTGTTTGCGAGGCTGCCGCCGGAGGTGGAGGACTTCCGCGACCTGGTCGCCTGGGCGGCACCGACAACGGGGACATGTGCTTTCGATCCTGGCCGGCGGGACCTAACCGCCCACCTGGTGGCGATCCCGCGCGGGACGCGACGACGAGGGTCCGTC